>JAESGN010000023.1_pt1 | contig 636075 bp, 565 predicted proteins | sample 9269731 | NCBI WGS metagenome assembly JAESGN01 (sample SAMN15720683, study PRJNA650826) | algae metagenome | isolation source: Mojavia pulchra JT2-VF2 and co-occurring heterotrophs from desert soil | place: USA: Cadiz Valley, Joshua Tree National Park, CA | collected 1998-06-08 | reverse complement strand
GGATGATGTGCCCACAGAGACTGGTCGGCATCGAGATCGATGCGGTGGATGCCTGCCCCATCATCGGGGAACGCCTCCAGCATCGTGGCAATGGCGGCACCTGTCCTGGCATCGAGCAGAACGGCGACCGGTGCGCTGTCCTCCAGCATGAAGGCCAGTCGTTCGGATGGATAGCCCGGGTCGAGCGGCACATAGGCACCACCCGCCTTGAGGATGGCCAGCAGGCCCACGATCATGGCCGGGCTGCGCTCCACGCAGATCGCCACCCGTGTGTCAGGCTTGACGCCTTGAGCGATCAGGTGATGGGCAAGCTGGTTGGCGCGTGCATTGAGCTCGCCATAGCTGAGCCTGGTGTCCTCGAACACAAGCGCGATCGCTTCGGGGGTGCGTTCGGCCTGTGCCTCGAACAGCGCATGGATGCACTGATCTTCAGGATAAGCCGCATCCGTCCGGTTCCAGGTCTCCAGCACCAGGGTGCGCTCGGACGCAGGAAGGATGTCCAGCCGACCAATCGGCATATCCGCGAGGGCTGGGTCAAGAGTGGCTTCGAACAGGGTCCTGATGTTGTGCGAAAGGCGATCAAGCTGCCCTGCATCAATACGCGTTTCGTCATAGATCCAGCGTAGCTGAGCACTGTTTTCGCATATCTGTAGTGTCAGGACATTGCCATGCATGTCCGCCGAGCAGTCTATATCCGGGACTACTGCGAGAGCGATATCCCACAAGCGCGGTCCTCGGAGATCATCATTGGACCTTAGCTGTGGGTGACGGTTGATGAGATCCCTTGCAAAGGTGCCGTGGTTCTCCGTTCGCTTGCGCTCCTCGGCAATCTCGGACCGAAATTGTGAAAAACCTAGATTGAGATCGACATCAATCTCCATCGGAACGGCAGAAGAGAAGAATCCAGCCGGGATTTTCGCATCCGAAAATGTCTCGGCCGCCGCCCAACCCAACTGCAAATTGGCCTCATCGCTACGGCGGGCCAGGCATATGATTGCAGTGCTGAGAATATGGGACGATGTGTCCGCTTTTGCGCGATCACCCAGCTCATACCAAACACTCACCGCATTTGATGTGTGCGAAAGTGCAGCGGTTTTCCCCGAAAGAGGCAATCTTGTTGAATGAAGACCCCGCAGCCGCCGCAACCAGAAGGGTTCGTGGTCGGCCAGCACTTTGTATGTGTCTGCCAGCATAGAGATATGTTCGTCTGACAGTATGGGCAGGCAGTCGCCCTCGAAGAGAGGGAAGTGTGCAGCAAACAATGCAGCATCGAGGTGATCGCCGGCGGCATCTAGCAAACCGACGACCACATCGTGCGTGTCCGTTGCCACACGCCATGATGCCGGTTCGATTTTGAGGAGTGTTCCCGGTGCCTCGATGGATTTTTCGGGCAGCACATTCAGATGACCGATCCTGACGATGCTATCGCCCAGCCAGATACCGGATTCGCACAGCGGATTGAAATAGTGACGCCCGAAATCGAGAGCTCTTACGTTAGCGGACAAGGCCTCTGCTGAGCGATGCCACAACAGTGCTCCCGCCCCTTCTGGGCGACGGTGCTTTGCAAAAAAGCTCCTTTGCTCGAGCTCCTGAGGTTTTTCCGTTAGTGCCGCCTTCGACAATCCTGCCAACAGCTTGGCAAAGCCCTGGCTTGCAGCTTGATAGCACTTCAAGTTCAAAGAGAGCGCAGTGTCGGTCGCATCGATAGAGACGGGCTCCCGAACGATAACGTTCCCAGCGTCGACTGTACTGGCAATTCGATGCCAGGTGATCGCATGTTCTGTTTCGCCGGCTAATAATGCCCAACTTGTTGCATGAGTGCCTGCATATCTGGGCAAAGGGCCATCGTGATAGTTGAAAGCGCCTTTTTTTACCTGAGAGATCAGCCGGTCAGGCAAAACAAGAGGATTGGCGATCGAGAATAGCCAGTCGACCGACTCGGCCCTCAGTATCTCCTCAAGTTCGTCAAGTATTGAAACTGACCGAATGACTCTCTGCATGAGCCATGCAGCCAGCGTGGTATCTGTTGGCAGAACGCATTTTAAATCATATCCCTGCTCGATCAGGCTTTGTGCGCAGACTATCCCCAGAGTTCCACTACCAATGACGACGCACGATCTATTTAGATCGTCATCGTCAATGCTTTTATTAAATTTATCTGCGTGATTTATACAAAAATTCGTTGAGACACAGGCCATTTATAAGAATCCATATTTGGCAGCCTGTGCTTTTACAAAGGCGCAAAACTATAGACTTCTCGACGCATCGAGATGACATGTTCAACAATACTGGCGCATTCGAATTTGAGAGGACGATTTCGACAGGGCGGACGCTAACCGTGCGAATTTAAAACGTCAAGCAACTATCCGCCACGTAACTTTCCATTTATTCAAATTTCATATCAACGGCCTTCCGAAATAGGCCGGTGATGCAAAAATTTGAATATTATCTTATATTTAATTAAGTGATAGCTCACTTGTATTTTTGACGATACAAAAGTCCATGTTCGTATGCCGCAAAGCAGTAAGCAGGAACAGCAGCTTCAAATAAACGATCTGACGTAACTCAGGATCAAATTGGATCTACAAATGCAGACAGCCGACGGACAAGCAGCCGGCTAACCCATCTCCATCCGATCCAATGGGATAATATTCAGCAAAACTGAATGCTGGCTACAAAATTGTATTGGGAAGTTTGGTCCAGAGCGCTGTTTTCACCGGGGCAAGAGTTCGATGATTTTGTCTTCAAGCCAGACGAAGCAGAAAGTCCTTCACAATAGCCTCAAAATCCCGTGGATTATCCAGCATTACAGAGTGCCCGGCCATGTTGACTGTTTTGTAGGTGCAGTTGTTGAATCTGTTGGCTAAATTTTGTCCCGCACTCTTTGAAACAATGGCGGAAGCTGCTCCTCGCACGAGGAGGACAGGACAGGAGATTTCACCCAGACCATCCCAAACATCCCGAGTCCGGGATGTTCCCCAGTTTTGAGGCGAAGCCAGGTCAGGGTCGCATCTGAGATAGTAGAGACCGTCTTCTGCTTTTCGTAATGCGTTTTTCGCAATGAATTGACATGTGTTTTCACTGAGAATTGGCCGCTTCGACTGGAGAAGTTCGGCATATTCCTCTTTTGTTGCGTAGGCGCGGTGTTCTGATCTGAAGTTGGCTAACATGTAATCGACGGCTTCTGGATCTGTGTCCGGAGAGCAATCAACCAGCACCAGAGCTTTAACAGACCTGCCTAGTTTTTTGACCAGATCAACGCAGATTTCTCCGCCGAGGGAATGACCAATTAAGATCGGGCTCGTTACCTTATGCCTGTCAAGAACAGTGGAAACGTCCTGACTGTATCTCGCTGTATTATAGATATTATGCGCATCCCAATCGGACTGACCGTGACCGCGCAGATCGACCATGAACATGTTGCAGAGGGGCGCCAGGACCGAGCGGAGACTGTCCCAAACGAATGAACCTTCGCCGAAGCCATGCAGCAGGATACAGTTCAGGGGCGTTCCAAGTTGCCGCAAAACATGGAGCTTCGTTCCGTTCGGCATTTCGAGAAAAGTGCTTCCGTAACGCATTTGGATCCCGCATCTCCCATGGCTCGGACGCAAGTTGGCTGCATTCCGAGTGTCTTTCCCAACACTAGGTGTAGCAGCGCTGCGGTGAGGGCAGGAGTGATATTCGCATGCGGACGCAATCGTTTTGCGTCATATACAATTCTTGGGTCTCGGTGCGATTTTCCGCAAGCCGGCCGTTGCCGCCGTCTTCACGGACTGGTTGCCAACAAGCAAACGCTTGTTGTGCGGTTGCCCTCGATGCGTTAGCGTCAAGACGAAACAAGGACCCGGGCATTATGGGTTCAACCCACCACGACAGCAGCGCCCCAGTCAGCTTGGAAGGCGACCATCCGTTGATCGTCTTTGATGGCGTTTGCATGCTTTGTTCAGGGTTGGTCCGCACGATCGTGCGGTTGGATAGACACAAGCGCTTCCGTTTTGCGATGGCCCAATCGCCATTGGGCGATACGCTCTATCGACGCCATGGGCTGAGAACAGACTTTTACGAGACCAATCTCGTGGTGGTTGATGGTGTTGCATTCACGCGGATGGACAGCATTATTGCCATAGGTGACCAGCTTGGCTGGCCATGGCGGGCAATTCGAGTGCTCAAGATTCTGCCATTTCAGCTCCGCGACTGGCTTTATGATCAAATCGCCCGCAATCGCTATGCCCTGTTTGGAAAGAAAGACAGCTGCGAGATTCCATCTGCCGAGTTACGGTCGCGTATCATTGGCTAAGCATTATTCTGCTCTGTAGGCACATGGCGATTGACGCGGGCGCGAACAATCGGCCGAATCCATACTGAGGTTTCGAGGGGCTACGCAGCGACGATGCAGATGCATTCTCCTCCACCGATCTGATAGTTGGCGCTGAAGCTGAATTGAGGAAGGTTGGGGGTGCGTGCGTCCCGTGCAAGCTCCAGCTTCACCCTTGTTTCATCTAGGTCTTTTAGCAGCACGTCATGGAACTCCAGCACTCTACCCGTATAGGGGTAAATTGCTTTGTAAAGGGCTTCCTTTGCGCAAAAGGCCAAGGTCAGGAAAGTCTGAAAATCAAGATGACAGGGCTGTAAAGTTTGCTCCGTTGGTCCGAGGACGAGGGAGCCGATAGACACAGCTTGGTCCGCCGGGATGATCAATTCCAAGTCAAGACCAAGAATTGCATATTGGTTTGCTCGTGCAACAACCGCAGCTGCGTATCCGTCAACATGAGTGATGCTGCCAACAAAGCCTATTGGCCATAATGGACTACGATCGGGCTTCCTGGGGATGGACGATGTGGTCAGCCCGTGGCTTCTCAGCGCCAAAGTTGCGCATAGTCGACCAGCTAGGAACTCGGCCTTGCGTTTGGTGACTGCCGTCCGCAGATTATGGGGCAACGGTATAATGATCGGCGTGTCGAAGTCGTAAATGAAATCGGAGGCCATTTCGCTATTTTCAACAGCGAAAGCGCATCGCCGATAGGCAATTCCTGGCAGCTCGAAGGGCGAAGCATCGCGCATGTCATGGATTGTCAGCATCTTCTTTTCTACCCCGTGAAATCAAAAGCAGGGGGATGAAGCAGGCTCGTTTGTTCAAAATCATGAGCAAGACTAATTAATTTGTTATTGGATGCGTAACCCGGTGGTATTTCTATCGCAATAGTCGCGCAACCTTCATCAAGTTAAGCTCGGCGTATAGGCCAGGAACGACATAAATTGTTGAAGCTATCGAAGCTGCATCTCGATCTGTCCGAGTTCTCGTGAACAAGATCCGGTGCAAGCAGGGCATTTCGCGAGGCTTGGATTGAACCAGACTGTCAAGCGGCCAGAGGTGGAAGAGGCTTCCGCCATCAGGGCGTCCCTCCACCTCGATATGCCGGGTGCTGCAAGGCAGCGCCGGAGAGGCTGGCTTTATGCGGTTTTGGCCTTGCTTGTCATCGCGGCGGCCTTTGGCGGCTGGCGCTGGTATGCAGGCACGCCCGCCCGCATCGACTATACCACGCAGGCCGCCGCGCGCGCCGATCTCACCGTCCAGGTTTCAGCAACCGGCACCTTGCAGCCCCTGACCCAGGTCGACATTTCCTCGGAGCTTTCGGGTATCGTGCGTACCGTTGCCGTCGAGGAAAACCAGCAGGTCAAAAAGGGTGATGTGCTGGCTTCGCTCGACACCACCAAGCTGGAAGTCCAGATCGAACGAGCCACGGCCTCGGCCAAGGCGGCAGCTGCCGCCGTCGAGACCGCACAGGTCACGCTGCGCGAGAGCGAACAGAGCCTGTCACGTACCTCCGAGCTGACAAAGCGCGGCATGGCCACCCAGCAGGCACTGGACACTGCGCAGGCAGCGCGCGACCGCGCCAAGGCCGCACTGGACAGCGCGGAAGCCAGCCTCGCGATCGCGAACGCCGACCTGAAGGCGCAGCAGACCGACCTCGCCAAGAGCACCATCTATGCCCCCATAGACGGGATCGTGCTCACCCGTTCGGTCGATCCCGGCCAGACCGTCGCCTCCTCGCTGCAAGCACCCGTGCTGTTCGTCATTGCTGCGGACCTGAAGAAGATGGAAGTGCAGGCTGCAATCGACGAAGCCGACATCGGCACCGTGCAGCCCGGCCAGAATGCGCGTTTCACCGTGGATGCTTTCCCCGAGCGGCCGTTCAACGCGCAGATCCGCGAAATCGCCTACGCATCCGTCACCACCGACGGCGTCGTCACCTACAAGGCTCGCCTTGAAGTGGACAATGGTGAACTGCTGCTGCGCCCCGGCATGACCGCCACCGTCTCCGTGGTGACCAAGCAGGCCAAGGGAGCGCTGACGGTCCCCTCATCCGCCTTCCGCTTCCGCCCGACCGCAGATGCACGCAATCGCGAATTCAGCCTGCTCTCGATGTTCACCGGCCGCGGAGGCTTCATTAACTCAAGGCCGCGCGACCGCCAGCAGGCGCGGGGCCCGGAAGGCACGCGCCGCCTGTTCATCCTGAAGGATGGCCGCCCTCGCCCCGTCGACGTCACCATGGGCTCGACCAACGGCGACCTGACCGAGGTCCTGTCGGGACTGGGCGAAGGCGATCTCGTCATCACCGCCGTTGCCCAGCACAGCTAATTGCGGTCTCTCCGCCATCTTTGCTGCGAGGGGAGGCGCGTCCTCCAAGACAGGCTGACCTACCCGGAGCGGGGCGACGACCTAGCCGACTATTTCAAGGAGATCGGCCCGTCCTACCGTCAACTGGATTCGTCAGGTCACGCGGCATGGCTTGAACTGGAGCACAAAGCCAAGATTGGTGAGATGAAGGGCCAAGGCTACGCCAAAAAAGGTTATCTGGACCATCTTGCCGCCTGGAAACTGCAGTGCTGGTGGTGACCGGCGATGCAATCTTTAACGCCGCCGTCGCCGACGCGCATCCAGCACAGCCACATTCCTGGCGCTGAGAAGGTTCGTCATCCCGGAATGCGGGCATTCGGCCTAAGGGGTGGTTCGCCGAAAGGTTCGCCAAGCAGCGGCTTGCGCGTTACCAGACGCGCAAGCCGGTCCATTCCCTGTACCGCGAGGCGAACCTGAGATGCTTCGCGCGAATAGAGTTCGGCGTGATCGATATCATCGCGGCCGAGCACATCCATGAGCTGCCTGGTCGAGGCCTCAGCTTCGGCTAGGTAAACGCCGAGCGACTTCCGCAAGCCATGTAGCGTGAGCCCCTTAGGCAAACCAAGCTTGCACCAATGCGCCATCATCCCCGTCAGTGACTTTGCGGAAAACGGCTGCCCGTAGGCGGTGACCAAGACCGTCTCACCACGCTTGTCGGCGGCGTCTAGTATTTCGGCAAGCATGGGGGTGACAGGTACGAAAAGCCGCTTCCCGCCGCTTCGGCCCTTGTCGCCAGTTGATGATCCTTATCTTGGCACAAGGACTTTCTTGCGCAGAACCAGATAGGGCGTTTCCTCCCGATCATAAATGTATCCCAGAGACTCATATAGGCGGCGAGCAGGATTCTGAGGCAAACAGCCCAACTCCAAATCAAGGCACCCAGTCGCCGCTGCTTCATGTTCAAACCTGATAAGGAGGGCAGTTGCTATTCCCCTCCGTCTGTAGCCAGGGTCAACATTGATCGAGGCGAGTATCGCTGTGTCGTGCTCTCGTTCCCAAAATAAATAGCCGAGAGGTTGACCAAGTTCTTCTGCCGTAATTGTCCGGGGAAGATCATGCACCCACTGTTTTATATGTCGCTCGAGAACAGACAGCCATTTCTGCAACTGCTGTGGCTCCATGGTCTCGATGTACAATCGCTCCAACCGGTAGATGGTGGGCAGGTCATCGGGCCGTCCATGGCGAAGAGAAAACATCCGATAGCACTCCGTAGAATTGGCAGGGCCCGTTCGCGGTAACTGTTGCAACTACCGCGAAGTCCTGAGGAAACGTTGTAAAGCTCGCGAAAACCGACGGATGCAACTTAAGGTTCACGCCCACTGCAATTGGATTACTCTTGCGGCGTTGCCATCGCTGGTCAGGCACCCGCCCAAACGGTTGGCCGTCGGTTTATCCAAGGCTGCGCGCGCTCAAGCTGACCTGCCAGGCCGAACAACAAGTCCTCGCGGCCAAACCCGGCAAAAAATTGCGACCCGACAGGCAACCCGGTCACAGGATCGGTCGACAGCGGCACCGACATGGCGGGGATACCGGATACATTCGCCAGAGCCGTGAACGGCGAATGGCTGAACACCCTGTCGACCCAACCTGGCCCGTCGAGTTCGCCCTGTCCTTGATTGTAAGTGCCGATCAACGATGGCAGTTGCGGCAGGGTGGGTGTCAACAAGATGTCAAACGTTTCAAAATATGTACCGACTGCCCGCGCGACCTTGTTCCTGACATCAAGTGCACCGAGAAGGTCAAGGCCGCTGACCTGGCGCCCATATGTGTAGACGGCCATGGTCGCGGGTTCGAGATAATCGGATGTCGCACCACGGCCCACGGCGGCAGAAACGGCATCGATCCAGGCTGTGGTGTTCACCGTAAAGAGTTGGGTATTGGCGAACACAAAGGCCTCCCAGGAGACACCAATGTCGAGCGTCACATGCTCGACATCATGACCAAGTTGATGGCACAGCTGCGCTACACCTCCCAACGCAGCCGCAACAGGAGCGGAGGTACGAACTCCGTTCAAGGGGTTTGGCATGAAACCGATCTTGAGCCTGCCAGGATCTTGCTCGACTTTAGACAGGAAGCTCCCCTGCGGTGCCACAGTGTAGTAAGGTTCGCCAACGCCCCCGCCTTGGACAGCATCCAGCAGTGCAGCGCTGTCTCTAACCGTTCGGCTAACACCGAGCTGGACTGCGAGGCCGCTCCAGACTTCATCGACAGCAGGGCCATTGGACACGCGGCCTCGTGTCGGTTTCAGCCCAAACAGGCCGTTGACGGATGCGGGGACGCGGATGCTGCCGCCGCCATCAGTTGCATGAGCAAGAGGGACGATGCCTGCCGCGACGGCGGCGCCAGCCCCGCCACTCGATCCGCCGGCGCTACGCTCCAGCGCCCAAGGATTACGCGTAGCGCCGGTAGCGACACCTTCCGTTGTCGTGCTGATCGCGAACTCCGGTGTGGTGGTTCTACCGATCGGGACAAGACCCGCTTCACGGAACCGGGACATTAAATTCGAGTCGGAAGCCGCAACGAGGCCTTTGGCAAGACGACTGCCCAGCTCATTGGGCCGACCGGCGCGGGTGATGCCAAGATCTTTGACGAGAAACGGAACGCCCGCAAAGCGCTCGCCACTCTTTTGGTCCTGCAAGGCAGCTGGAACTTCGTCGGTCCACGTCTCAACAACAGCGTTAATCGCAGAATTGACGCGCTCTACCGCCCGGTGGCCCGCATTGACCACCTCATCGGCAGTGACAGCTCGGTTGACAATCAGCTCGGCCAGGCCGAGCGCGTCGTAAGACACATAGTCACGCAGTTCCATCGCAAAACTCCAAAATGATACCCATTGGTATCAATGATACCGCGTGGTATCATTGTCAATGGAGATGGAAGCGAAATGGTGTCGACAATGAAGAAGCAGCCACTGCGGCAACGCATTATCGAAGCGGCCTTCCGGCTCTTCGATGAAAGGGGAATTCAACATGTTTCGGTGGATGCGATCGCCGTGGCGGCAGAGACTACGAAGATGGGAGTCTATCGCCACTTCTCTTCGAGGGATGTGCTTGTTGATGTTTGGTTGACCGCGACGATTGCGAAATATCGCGGGATCCTGGACGAAATCGAACATCTTCATCCAGACGATCCGCATGCCCAGCTCCGGGAATGGGTAAACCACGTTTTGGAAGGGCTCCCGGCCATTTCCCATCGGGGATGCCCATTTGTGAACACCATCGCAGAAGTCTCAGACCCGGAGCATCCGTGGCGCCAAAAGATCCGAAACCACAAGCTGGATCAGGTTGAGCGGTTGAAGGCCTTGTGCAGGAAGGCAGGCCTATCCGATCCGAATACTGCTGCGGCACAAATTACGTTTGTGTTGGAAGGTGCTCAGGTCGCGGCCCAGAACGGAAGTCTTCCTGCTATCGAAAAATCCCTCGCGACGCTAACACATGAGATGCTTTCAGGACGAAAATAATCCTGCTTTCCTGGCAGGGCGAGATGGCTGCAGAGCTAGGCCCCTCCAATTCCGCCCGCCTGTATACGCACTTCTTCGGTCAGGTCGCAGTGTGCCTGTCTGTGCATTCGCCTCGCGAGATGCTGTTGGAGGGTGCGTCGCTGGGAAAGCCACCTCAGAACTGGATTTCGATCACCGCAAGAATCTAAGCAGGTTCCTCGAAGAGCACACCGACAACCTCAAGAGCTCGCTTCGCGCAATACCCGTCCAGGCGGGGCAAGAGCCGATTGGTATCGCGCATGGTCACAATCGAGGATTACCTCATCAGGAGGCGGATGCTTCCCTTGCGCAGGATAGGGTCACCACTGGATCATACATTCGGGGGCTTTCGATGGAATCTTGCCGGAGACCGGTGGCACCGGGAAGTACTGGGTCGTGACCTGGACCTCGACAGCGGTCTTGTCGTTGAAAAGCCGTGCGATGAGGTGCAACGCCTCGTCGAGGCCTGACGATATGCCACCGCCGGTAAGCCGGTTGCCGGACTCGACAAAACGGGGATGGCCTCTGGCCACTTTGACGGCAGGAAAGCGGCGCAGGCAGTCGACGAATGCCCAATGCGTCGTGACCCTGTGGCCGTCGAGCAGTCCGGCCCGGGCCAGAAGCAGCGCGCCTTCACAGACCGAACAGACCCATTTCGCATCGATCGCGACCTGGCGCAGGTAAGCGAGATAGGGCGATGCCGGATCGCTCATGATCCCTCCGAGCGCGTCGGGAGCTCCGCCAGGTACCCACAGCACATCCAGTTTCGGTGTTGCCGCGAAGCTGGCCTGGGCGTCGAAGCGTATTCCGTTCAGGGACGTGACCGGTCCGCCGTCGGCGGAGAGGATACGCGTTTCCAATCCCTTTTTCTTGTCGACCCAGGAGAACATCTCCAACGGGCCGGTCACATCGAGCAGGTTGACGCCTTCATAAACCGGGATGCCGAGTTTCATGGATTCCTTCCTGTTTGCCCGAAACGTGCGTGACCTGCGCTGGGGAAACCGTCGCAGGCTTTTCCGGGGGAGCGCGCCGGCGCTGCCAGAAGGGGGTTTCCCATCGTACCGCCGCGGCATAATGGGCCGCGAGTGCCGGCACATAGTCCTGGAAGCCCTGCGTTGCGATCATCGCGTAGCGTGCACGGGCAAGGTCTTCGCGCCCCTCCAGCATGTCCGACACGGCATAGGCTGCCAGGATACCCGAGCGCAGGGCGTGCACGATCCCACGCGATGAGAGTGGGTCGGCTGCAAACAGGCAGTCCCCCGCAGCAACCCAACGTTCGCCGGCGGCCGGATCGATCGTGGCAGTTCCGGCCGGCTTGACCAGGCTTGCGATTTCGCGCGCCCCGGCCGGCAGGAGCCGCGCGACGAATTGCGTTGCAGCCAGGGAGCGATACCAATGGTCGGCTTGACGCAGTCCGTTGCCCAAGTCGGGATCAGTGAGGCATGCCACGACACGGCGCCGGCCCGGCAGATCAGCGCTGTACCACCAACCTTCGGGGCGAGCCTCGACGACCATCCGGTAGTCGCCGGGGGTGCCATCGAAAAAGCGGGCATAGGCGGCAAGGTGTCCGTGCACGGTAACCTTTGCGCCGAAGTGCCGCGCCAGCCCCCAGCTGCGGCCGGAAGCCCAGACCACAGCCTGGGCGGTGATATCCCAATCGGCCAGTTTGAGCCGCCAACCTTGGTTTTCGCGCGTTGCCGTGTGTACGGCCGAGCCAAGTCGCACCTCGACGCCGGCTGCTTCTGCAGCCAGCACCATCAGCCGGTCGAACCGTGCCCGGTCGAGATGCCAGCCCGCACCGTGGGCGGAGAACATGCTGTGCCGTTCGCCGGGCGGCTCGTCGGCCCAGGCAGAGACGAGAGTGCGATTTTCGACGAAGGCCGCTTCCGCAAAGTGTGGCCAGACCCCAAGCTGGCGCAGCAGGCCTTGCGCCACGGCCGGCAAGACTTCGCCCGGTTTTGGCCTATCGTGCCGTCCGGCCTCGATCAGTACCACGCGTCGCCCGGGTGCATGACGGCGCAGCATCAGTGCAGCCGCTGCACCGGCCGGGCCACCGCCGATGACAACGAAGTCAGCTTGTTCTGACGGCATAGAAAGATGCCACGACACCGGCTGGATTGGTGCTGCCGCCGTCGCCTGAATGCGGGATGGTGCGAACCACCGAGCCGACGATCGCCGGCACTTCTAGGCGATCGGTGCTGTTCGGCCAGACAGGCACGAGCCAACCGATATAGTCGTAGATCCATTCCTCGCCGCCGACCACGCCTTTGCCTTGGAAGCGGACCTGCATCGGCGAGCCGTAACCGAAGCTGCCGCGCAGATCGAGCGACCATCCCGGTCCGCCGATAGTCCCGGCAAGTTCCGTTTCGGATTTCTCCACGATGGCCAGCGTGCCTTCGCCAAACAGGAGGTCGTTGGCTGCCTTGCTGATATCGGGGTCGTTGAGGAAGCTGCGATAGGTCCAGTTGCCGATAAAGGGGTTGCTCATCCTCATTCTCCGGAATCTTCGACGCAGATGTATTTTTCAGCAGGCGAGGGCTGGTCGAGCCCGCCCGCGGGATTGCGAACGATGAAGCCGAGCTTGGACCACTCGGTCACCATCTTGAGGTCGCCGGCAAGAGTCTGCGGAATGCCGCGCGCCCAGTTGCGGAACTGAAGACCGTCCTTGGTGGGATAGTATGTCTGCATTGGCCGGTGTGCCGGCCACCACAACGTCTCCCAGACGCGCCTTTCGCGTTCGAGCAGCGTGTTGCCGACGCTGTCCGGATAAAGCACGTTCCACTCCTCGTAGGTGACGTCGATCGTCTGGGTGGAGCATTCGTTGAAGTCGGCCTGCCAGGGCAGGCCGCTGAGTTTGGTGAGGTCGCCCGGCTGCAGGCCGACATCGAAATTGCTGCCCTGGGAGAGTGGGTCGGATGCATAGGCGATATAGCCTTCCTCGCTTACTCCCGCTCCCCAGCGGTTGGCATTCTCCTGCGCCGCGGTCAGGGCGAAGCTGTACCATTCAGGGTCGGCCTTGATCCGATAGGGCTCGCGCCAGATCGCTGGATTGCGGATGATCCACGTCACTTCGCCGCCTGGGCAGAACGCGCCGCCGAGGCCGTTCGACAGCACGCCCCGATCCAGGCCGCGGCCGCCCGGCACATTCCAGTCCGCGTAGGGCTGCCATGGATCGATCGCCGGAGCGAAGCCCGCTTCCACCTCGTCGATGAAGATGCCATCGGCCCATTGCCGCAGCAGGAACAGCTGCGTGTCGGTCAGCCGCAGGAACTTGCTCACCGTCTTGTTGGTGATCGGATTGTCACCGGCGAGCAAGGGCATCAACGGCAGATGATAGGTCCGTGTCGCCGGATTGGCTTCCAGCCGGAACAGATTCTCCTCACCGGGTTTGCGCAACAGGTTGAAGAGATATTGCCGCGCGGGGCGGCCAGGGTCGGCGGTCGCGTCCCTGCCTGCTGCGGCAAGTGACCGGTCGAGCAATTGCCCGGATCGGTATTCGAACGCCAGCCGTCGCAGCGCCGCCGCGATCGGCTCGTCAGGATCAGTCGTGCGGTCCGGCGTTGCAGGTTCCTGTCGCGACGAGGGGCGGGCGACCGCCAGCATCCGCTTCCGCGGCGGCGCCGCGGAAGCGGCAATGCGTGCGATGACATCGGTGACCGCCTCGTCATAGGCATCGCGGGCTATCGCATAGGCATCGTCCGCCGTCGTGTCGTTCTCGCTGAATGTCTGATGCCAGCGCATGGCATAGGCACGCGGCGTTTCACCATCCCGTGGCGCACATACGGCAGCGGTGAAAGCCGCCGCCGCCGCCTTGAGTGTTGTGCCGGCATCGCCGACCACCGCGTCATTTGCCGTGCCTGGCGCCTGGGTCGCGTCGAGCAACATCAGGCTCGGTTCAACCGCGTTCTCGAGCAGACGGCCGCCGACGTGGTCGGCCTGCGCGCGCGCTTCCTTCTGCGCCAGCGCGCGCGGTGCGATCCGTGGCGGGATGCACAGGCGATAGGGATCGAAGGTGCCGCGGCTGGTCTGGTTGTGCGGAAAGTTCGACTGCTGAAGGATGTTGGCGAAATAGGAGAATTCGTCGGCACGGAAAATGATCGGCCAGATGTCGCGCCAGAACCAGGGGCGATAGGCGGGGTTCCACTCCACGGGCCCGGCCTTCCAATGCAGCAGGGCCGCCGTGTCGGTAGGTTCGATTTTCTGGGGGGCATCGAAGGTGCCGGCGGTGCCATACATGTCGGTGCGGTAGGCGAATTCGCGGATCGACATATCCTCGACCACGTCTTCCAGCGTGATCATGTCGAGGATTTCCGGCGCGTAGCGCGGGTAGCCGACCAGCACCCAGGCCGGGTACTCGACATCGATGTAGCGCAGCGCCTGGACATGCTCCTCCATCATCACCAGCCGCGCCATCACCGGCCCGTCGGAGATGTCATCGAACCAGCCGTCGCTGTTGGCATAGGTTTCGATGCGGGGATGACCGAAACCGCTCAGGAAAGAACCGCTGTTGCCGTGCCCGCCAAGCACCAGCAGCCGGCCGTCGTCGTCTGTCATCATGTCGCCGAGCGTGTTGATTTCGTTCGGCACCATTCCCGGAGGCGGAAAGGTGACGGCATAGGCCGGATTGGTGTCGCGGCCGAAACGCGCCTTGCGCCGCGAGGTGCAATCGAGGGCTTGCGGGCCGGCGTCGATGATCAGTTTCTGCCGTTCGACAGGATCGGTGATACCGGCATTGCGCAATGGCGTGCCGTCGGGATAACCGGCTTCACCGCGCAGGCCGTCGAAAGTGAACCATGCCGCCTTCTTGTTGGCGAGCTGAACGCGCCACTGGATGTCGACCAGTTTGCCGCGATTGCCGCCGCCCTCGACATGGTCGCCGATCCTGAGCGCAATGCCTTCGGGATGGGCTTCGTCATAGGCGAAGATCTGAAAACGTGCGGCCTGGCGCTTGATGCGGCCTTTGCTGTCCTTGAAATGCTTGATGGGCGCGTCGCCCTTGGCGGCGTTGCCGTTGGCGTCGCATTCGATCGGCAATTGCGCCGGCTTTTCCGGTGTGATGCAGAAGGCTTCCGGGCTGTCGCCAAGCCGGGCGATGCCGACTGCGGGATGGATGCGATAGATCTTTGGGTCGGCCATTGATGTCCCCTTTGCCCGTGCCGGCCACGTGTTTCAGTCGAGAAAGTTGAGCGAGACGCCGTCGAGCCTCAAAAGCTCGCGGTCCTCTTCATAAGAAGCGCCGATAACGACCAGGCTCACCGTCAGGCTCTTGGCGCCGGCAGCGATCAACCGCCGCGCGGCGCGGGTTACGTCGATGCGGTGGTTGCGGGGCGTGTTCATACTGCGCTCGCGCAGGTCGAACTTGCGGTTTTCCGCCGGTGGAATTTCGCAATGGCCAGGTCCGCCATAACATTCGCCATGTCCGAACACGGCGGCATAGCCGGCATAGCCGGGTACGTTGAGTGGTGTGCTGGCATCGGCGTCCGGCGTGTTCAGGAACACACGGATGAAGCAGGAGCGCGGCAGTTGCGGCACGCGGTGCAGCCGCACCTCGGCCGATCGGAAACTCTTGGTCGCATCAGGCACCGTGATCGGCGCCGAGACGAAACGGCCGACCGGATTGGTCAAGCCGACCGGCATCAGGCATCCGCCGCGAACATACTCATAACCGAAACGGCTCATGTCGAGTGTGTCGCGCACCGCATAGCTCCACGGTGTCAGTGCCGAATCGAGATCAGCCGGCAGGCCGTCCGGGTGATCCTGCTGCCAACGCCACCATAGCCGGTCGATGTTGGCATGGACGGGCCAGAAGATCGGATCATAGGACGCGGTCAGGTTCGAGAACATGTCGCCGAACTGCGGCTCGGAATAGAGATCGTCACGCCGGTGGAATTTGCGGCCGGCGACGCGCACCGCGCTGTTGCGATCGGTGGGCGCATCCGTCTTGAAAGCCGGGTTCATGCCACCGGTCCAGATATGCATTGTGTTGTGCGGATTCTGGTCGAGGAAACCGAAACTGTCGACATAGAGGCTGCCGCCGCCGAAATCGCGGAAGGTACGCAGCGAAAGAATCTCGTCGATATCCTCCTGCGCCGGGTAGTGGTAGTGGATGACGGTGTTGATCGTGCCCTTGCCGAACTGGCCGGAATAACGCAGCGGATACCAGAGCGAATTGGCGTCGAGCAGCGCGTCGATCAGGCGTTTGCGGTTTTCACCCGCCACATACTCCTTACCGCAGGCCGCACTGACCGCATCGTAAATCTGTGTCGGGTTGGCCCACAATTGTCCAACCAGCGCATCGATTTTGGCTGGAAAGCCGTGATCGCGCAGGAAACGCGCCGAAGCTTCGGTGAGGAACCCCTTGAAAGCATCAGGAAGGATCGCGCCATTGGCTGGGTCTTCAGGTTTGTAGCGCTGCGCCGGGAAGTCCCACCAGGGCATCGTCACATCCGGGCAGAAATCCTGCAGCGCCTGTTCGAATTCATAGAGATAGACGCGATGCCACGGCAGGAACCGCTCCCAGCCGTGCTGGCAGTGGTTCTGATGGATGAGGGCCAGATTGTTGTAGGAACGCTTGTCGCCGACCCATTTGTTGAGCTTGTAGAGTTCGCGGAAGGCATGGCGCAGCCGCTCCTTCTGTGGTTCGCTCAGCACATCGACGTCCATGCGCTGCCGCAGCTCGCCCTTGGCGTAGCGCCATGCGGCTGGATCCGACGCAGGACCGAAGATCGGGCCTGGGAGCCCCTTCACCTCGACACGGGCTTCGGCAGCGACGCTGACCTCGCCTGCGAGGGCAACCTGACCGATAAGGTCCCCCGGACACCCTTCCTCGATCCAGGTTTCGATGCGATCGATATCTTCATCCGGGACTGGTGAACCGCCCCAGGGCAGGCGAGGGAACTGCTTGCCGTCGAAAGGCGGCAGCCCGCGCAAGCCCCGGATCAGCGCTGAACGCGCGCCGCGGCCCTTGGCGTCGCTCGTGCCGCAGCATGTGGTGGTGAGCGGCGCGATGAGCGGCATGCCGTGCAGTTGCAGTTCCAGGAATTCCGGCAGGGCCAGCCCCGTCAGGCTGCCGGGCCCTTCGATGCCGCCAGCCGTTACGAGGATTGCTTCGACGTTGCTCCAGGTGAATGGCGTTGTTGGTTCGGGTCGCCGCGCGTCACTTGTGGCCATCGTGACCACCTGCCGGCACCTGGCCGTCCATCTGCATCGTCATGGTGCTGCCCTGCGGGCCGACCACCTGATCGGGCAGCACCACGGCGACGTTCTGCATCATGCCTTGGTCTTCATGATCGAGGATATGACAGTGGAGCACGTATTCGCCGATATAGCGTTCGTAGCGCGTGCGCAAAGTGATGGTGTAGATGCCGGAGAAACCGGCCGGCAGCGATTGTGGGATCAGGCTCTTGATCCATAGCGTGTCCTTCCAGACCCCCTTCAGTCCCGGATATTGCGGATCGTAAGGCTCGCCGCCGGCATCGTCGACTGCACCTGCCGCGCTGACGTCCTTGCCATTGGGATCGATGATCGAGACGATCTGGAACGGGTTGACGTGAATGTGGAAGGGGTGGCTGACGAAATGTGACTGCAGCACCCATTCCTGCGCCTTGCCCAGCGGCAGCTGGCGATCGATGCGGGTTGGGTCATAGGGCCTGACATCGGCGGTCTTGAGCGTGTTGCCAACCTCGAATTTCACGTCCGGTCCGGTCGTGTCGATGAAGAAAGTCAGTTCCTGCGTGCCATTGCCCTTGACCTCTTCGTCGGTGACGTCGGGATGCGGCGTAAAGCGTGTCAGCTTCGTGCCGGCCTTGAGATCAGCCACCACCGCGGCCTTGACGTTGGACGGCATGTTGGTCTCGGCAAGCGCGACCAGCTTGCTGTTGAGATAGGTCTCGACGTTGGTGACCGGCGTCCCGGCCGCGACATCCACGATCGAGAGCAACTGTGGCTCGACGTTGAGCCCGTTGACCACGCCGGACTTCGGCGCCGAGGAGTCGATCACGCAATAACGGCCTGCCTCCGGAAACACCACAAGCGCATCGAAGCGGTAGCCGGGCTGAAGGGTTGCAACCTTGGTCATCTGCCCCGAAGCCATCGTCAGGCCGTCGGCCGCGACCAGCATGTAGGGCACCGGCTTCGTGTCGCATGTATCCTTGATGAAGGCAGCGCTGGCGTCAGCCTGAAGCAGGGTCTTTGCGCCAGGCTGCAGCTTGCCGTCGAGAACCTTGAAGAATTGCAGGCTGATCGTGTCGCGCACGCCGGCGTGGATCATGCGCCAGCGTTCGATCTGGCCCTGTTTGGCGGTCAGGGGGGTGTTGGCATCGAACACTTGGCCGTTCAGCGACGTATACCGACCGGAGGCCGGCCAGGTTCCTGGGCCGAACTGGTCATAACCTTCGATGCCGCCGATATCGCCAGGATCGCAGATGTAGCGGCCGTTGATATCCTGCTTGATGGGACCCAGCTCGCCGGGCTTCGCGGCCGGCGCACGACAGGCATACTGGATCTGCTGCATCACCAGCAGCCGCTCGGGGATCGCGGAGGTCGGGATCAGCGTATCGAGGTCACCATGCGCGGAAGGCGTCGGCGGACGGTTGCCGCGAATGATGAGTGCGCCTGCCATGCCGCTCGACACCTGCAGAGCGGTGGAGCCGTGACGGTGGGTGTGGTACCAGAACGTGCCTGAAGGGTGATCGGACGGGATGTTGTATTCGTAGGTGAACTTCGTCTGCGGATTGATCGACAAAAGCACGTTGTCGCTGTTGCCTGACGGGCTTACCCACAGCCCATGCGTATGCAGATTGGTTCCGTTGAAGCAATGCGGGATGTCGGGCATTTGTCCGCCAGGCATACAGCCGGGGTCGCCTGGCTGGGGGCCTGCCGGCAGCTGGTTGTCCAATGTGACGCGCACTGTGTCGCCGGGGGTCGCCTCGATCGTCGGCGAGACATAGGGCGCCTTGGGATCGACACCCTTGCCGGTGTACCCGCGCAGATGAACCTTGTCGTATCCGCCTGTCGACGGATTGTATATCTGGTTGTCGATATACTGGATCTTGAGATTGAGCAGGCGATCCCCGCGTACTGGCGCTGTGTTGCCGGGCAGCGGCGCGGCCGGAGCAAGCTCTTTCAGAACAGGCTTGGCGATCGGCTCGCGCTCGTCCTGCAACACCGGCGGATTGATGATCTCGGCCATCGCGGGCAGCACCGCGAAGGGCGTCAGGCTGCCGACAAAAACCCCCGCAAAAAACCGCGCACGCGCCATCGATCCTCCACGCAGCATGGGGCTCCCCTTCAGATATATTATAAACTTCTAACATACTGCGCTGGATATTGATGCATGTCCAGCGCCTTGCCCTGTAGAACGAGAAATTTTACTTGCTGTAAGACTTTGCGGGATTTCCCGATGTCACATTTATACCGCTCGTAATCAAATCAGTTAGAATTTCGTTCTATTTGTAAGAAGCCGGCCGAAGGTTATGCGTCCGCTGAAGCGGCGGATACTGGACACAGCTCCTTCATTTAACGTCCCGTCCTGCCACCTTGCGCGGTGAGACGAAACAGGGCGTATGCATAACGCGGGTGATCCTGCAGATCAGAATTTCTTGCCCAGGTTGATAAGGAAGCCGTTGTCGGTGCCGCCATCGCTGCCGAACAGGCCGCGATATTCGAGCCGGACTGCAAAATCCTGCGTCGTCTGGATGTTCATCCCCAACCCGAGCATGAAACGGTCCTTTGCCGATCCATCGATGGAGGTGTGATAGAACGGCCCGCCGAACATGTCCGCGTAGTTCATCGTGATCGCGCTGTCGCCCTGGAAATCATGCTGATACTCAAGCCTGAGCTGCGGCGTGATCACGCCGAAGCTGACGGGGATCTTATAGGCGAGCCTGAGGCCAAGGTTTCCGGTGACGGTGTCGATATCCTGCTCGCCATAGTGCAGCGCCAGTGAAGGATCGCCTTTTTCGGTGAAGGCATCCAGCGTGGCGCGCGCCACGTCCAGGCGCGCGTATGGCGAAATCAGCCAGTTTTCGACCTGATACTTGGCGCCCGCCGATACCGAGGCGAACCACTGGCCGCCGTCGCGCTCACCGGTGACGAAGCCACCCCCCGATGTCAGGTAGCGCCTGGAATCGAACGAGAGCCATTGGTAGCCAAGCAGGCCGTCGATGAAGAAGTTCTGGCCCGGGTGATAGCTGGCATAGAGCCCTGCCGTGTAGGCTTTGCCGGTGCTGCGGCTGCCATTGTCGCCGATGTCGCTGACATCCCGGCCATACCCGACACCAAGCCCCAGCGCGAACGCACGGCTGAACCGGTAGTCGATGCCGCCGCTGAGTCCTGTCGTCTCGAACTTGTAGCCGTCATTGCCTTCCCGGTCGCCGACGTTGATCGAACCCCCTGTCCAGATCGTCACCTTGCTGTGGCCGAAGCTGCCGGTGCCGAAGCCGCCAGGTGTGCTCGCCGTGGTGCTGTCGTCCAGATACGATTTGAAGGGCAAGTCCTTTTCGGCCGCCGCCTGATGGCTGCCGCAGGATTCTCCGCGCGGAACCAGATCATCCTGGCCGCAGGTGCTGTTGAAGGAAAGGACAATGCCCTGGACAAATGCCAGGGTGTCGGTGGGTTCCTGGCCGTTGTCGCCGTCATGCAGCCCTTCCAGTCTCTGCTGGAAGTTGCCGATCTGAGAGTTTGCGAAACGGCGTGTCGCGGCCGTCTCCGCGTTGAGGATGCCCATGACTTCGCTGTCGCGCGTCGGGTCGGGCCGCCCCTGGACGTTGATCGTGATCGCGGTCACCGCCGAGGTTGCGTAGGCGTTGCTGAGCGTGAAGGTCACCGTCACGGTGCCTTCGAACGCCGTCGTCGGCGTGAAGGTCATCTGGTAGCCGTTGAGCGACGTCGTACCGGATGACGATGGTGGCACCGAAACCAGGCTTGCGCTGGTGAACGGACCGCCGCTGGCGTCCTTGGCAAGATCGACAACGACTGCCTTGCCCGACATCGTGGTGACACTCTGCGCGACGGCAACCGGACGCGGCCTGACATTGACGGTTACCAATGCCGGCGCAGACGTTCCGCCCGGACCGCTCGCCGTGTATTGCAGGCTGTCGGAGCCGGTGAAGGAGGCGCCAGGCGTGTAGACGATGTCGGTGCCGCTCACTATGGCGGTGCCGTGTCCCGGCGCACTGACGATCGTGATCGCGGTGATCGTCCCGGTATCGTTGGCCAGGACGTTGATGGTTACAGGCTGGCCATCGAGTGTCTGGGCCGTATCAGGATTGGCGACCGGAGGGTTGTTGGCGATTGCCAGCGTGTAGACTGCGGACCCAGTGTAGCCGAGATGGTCCGTTGCCGTCACCGTGAAAGTGGATGAACCGACGACCGTGGGGGTGCCCGAGAAGACGCCGGCCGATGACAGGGATATGCCGGGCGGCAGTGTGCCGCTTGTCACCGCGAAGCCGTAGGGCGTGCTGCCGCCGTTTGCGGTCAGCGCCTGGTTGTAGGGGAGGCCATATTGGCCGTCAGGAAGAGCGCCTGGAGAAAGCGTTATCGTCGGGGCGGCGATGACAAGCGTGTATGCCACGCTCGTGGTGCCGGCGGTTCCGGTCGTGCTGTCGGTCACCGTCACGGTGAAGTTGAAGGTGCCGTCGACGGTTGGCGTGCCTGAAAGCACTCCTCCTCCAGACAATACCAGGCCCGCGGGCAGCGCGCCTGCGGTAACCGTGAACGTGTATGGCGCGTTGCCACCGCTTGCCGTCAATGTCTGGCTGTAGGCGGTTCCGGCGGTGCCGGATGGCACGCTGGGCGGCAGCATGGTCAGGCTGGGTACGGCAACGGTCATGGTGTATGGGCGTGACCCTGTCTGACCGTGAGCGTCGCTTGCCGTGATCGTGAATGAAAAATTGCCTGCTGCCGTCGGAGTTCCCGACAGCGCTCCGGTCGAACCGAGGACTATGCCGGCCGGCAGCGTGCCTGCGGTCACCGAGAAGCTGTAGGGAGCAACCGCACCGGTTGCCGTCACGGTGTCCGAGTAGTTTGAACCGGCTGTCGCGTTCGCCAGCGTTGTCGGATTGACCACGACAACAGGTGTCGCGACCTGCAATGTGTAGCTGACGTCGGTCGAGAAGGGCGCTCCGGCTCCGGTGCTGCTGTCCGTTGCCCTGACGGTGACATTATAGGAACCTGGCACGGTGGCGGTTCCCGAAAGCTCCCCGCTGCCGCTGAGGTTCAAGCCAGTGGGAAGTGTGCCCGCCGAAACGGTGTAACTGTAAGGCGTCGTGCCACCGGATGCCGTGAACTGCTGGCTGAACGCCGCGCCATAGGGCACCGGAATGGTACCCGCCGGTGGCGTCAGTCCAAGCGTTGGCGCGCCGACGGTTAGCGTGAATGGCTGGGATGTCGATACCGGACCCGTTCCGCTGCTGCTGTCGGTGGCTGTGACGGTGAGATTGAAGGAGCCGGCCGCCGTTGGCGTCCCGGAGACGGTAACGCTGTTGGAGGTCGTCCCCGTGGTGGAAAGTCCCGCCGGCAAGCCACTTACCGCCACGGTGTATGGCGCCGCGCCGCCGGATGCGGTGAAGGTCTGGGTGTAGGCCGTGCCAATCTGCGCCGCGAGCGGACCGGAGGCGTTCACGACGATCGTCGGATCGCCGACGGTGATGGAGACCGTCGCCGGCGCGGAGGTTCCACCACTGTTTGTCGCCGTGTAGGTGAATGTGTCGGGACCACGATATCCAGGGGTGGGCGTATAGCTGATCGACAGGCCGGTTGCCGTGGCGGTGCCGTGGTCAGCCAATGTGGCAATAGCGACGGACACCGCCGCCCCACCGGTGATGTTCAGCGTCACCGGATTGGCGCTGCTGCCGTAACCGACAGTGGCGGACACCGGATTGGCGACCGGCGGGATGTCGATGATCTTGACCGTGTAGGCGGTGCTGCCGGTGGCGGCCGTGCCTGTCGTGGCGTCCGTGGCTGTTACAGTGAAGTTGAAGGTACCCGGGGCGGTCGGTGTGCCTGACAGCGTGCCGGTCGTAGACAATGTCAGCCCCGTAGGCTGCGCACCGGACGTGATGGCAAAGGTGTACGGGCTATTGCCGCCGCTTGCCGACAGTGTCTGGTTGTAGCCGGAGGCGACCGTGCCGTCTGGGAGGCTGGGGGGCGATACGGTCAGGCTGGGCAGGCCAACCGTCAGATTGTACAGCCGTGACCCCGTCTGGCCGTGGGCGTCGGTTGCCGTGACCGTGAATGCGAAGTTGCCCGATTGTGTCGGCGTGCCTGTAAGCTGGCCATCCGTGGCCAATGACAGCCCGGCCGGGAGTGTGGCCGGTACGGTCGAGAATGTGTAGGGCCCAATACCGCCGGATGCGGTGAAGGTGGCCGAGTAACTCGAAGCTGCCGTGGCGTTTGTCAGCGTCGAGGGTGAAACCACGATGGTAGGTGCTGCGACCTGCATCACGTAGTTCTGTGTCCGAGCAAACGGTGCGCCGGTGCCGGTGCTGCTGTCCGTTGCCCGAACCGAGAAGGTGAACAGTCCCGTTACGGTCGGTGTTCCCGAGAGCACACCGGAGATGGGGTCCAGCGACAAGCCTGCCGGCAGTGCTCCGGCACTGACAGTATAGGTATAGGGCCATGTACCGCCGGAGGCCGTGTATTGCTGGCTGTATGCCGTCGCATAGGTCGCGCTGAGCGTTCCCGCCGGTGGCGTCAGGGTAAGGGTTGGGGCGCTCACCGACAGGGTAAAGGGCTGAGAAATCGAGACCGGGCCGGTACCGGTGCTGCTGTCGGTGCCGGTGACATCGAGACTGAAACTGCCGGCCGCAGTCGGTGTTCCGGAGACAGTAACGCTGCTGGAGGTCGTCCCCGTTGTGGAAAGCCCGGCCGGCAGGCCGCTTACCGCCAGTGTGTATGGCGCTGCGCCGCCGGATGCGGTGAAGGTCTGCGTATAGGCAACGCCGACCTGAGCGGTCAGCGCACCGGATGGGCTGACCGTGATCGTCGGATTGCTGACCGTGATGGTGACGGTCGCCGGCGCCGAGGTTCCCGCCGAATTGGTCGCGGTATAGGTGAAGGAATCTGAGCCGCGGAAGCCCGTATTGGGCTGGTAGGTGATCGATGTCCCGCTCGCTATGGCCGTCCCGTTGGCTGCTGCAGTGCCGATGGCGACGGAAGTCGGTGTCCCGCCTGTAATGTTGAGCGTGATTGGATTGGCGCCGCTGTTATAGCCAACCGTGGCTGAAACAGGATTGGCGACCGGCGGGATGTTGACGATGGTCAGAGCGTAGCCGCGCGGCGTGCTGAAGTAGGGAGCGCCGGTGCCTGTGCTGTTGTCCGTCGCAGTAACCGAGAAATTGAAAGTGCCGGCAACAGTCGGTGTGCCAGACAGGGTGCCGGTCGCCGATAGAGTGACCCCGGCAGGCAGAGCACCGGCTGTGACTACATAATTGTAGGGCGAGGTGCCGCCGGAGGCAGGGTTGAGTGTAGCCGAATAAGACGCGCCCAGCGTGCCATTGGCCAGCGTCGTGGCTGGCAGTGTGATCGTCGGTGCGGCTACTGTCAGGGAATAAGCTTGGGTGCCGCTAAATGGTCCGGGTGCGCCGCTGGCGTCTGTGGCCCTGACGGTGAAGTTGAACGTTCCGCCCGCAGTCGGCGTGCCGGAAATCGTGCCTCCTGGAGACAGGGTGAGTCCGGCAGGAAGCGAGCCTGAGCTGACGGCGAATGTATAGGGAGATACGCCGCCGCTGGCCGTTATAGTGGTGCTGTAGGCTGACCCGACAGCCGCGCCACCGGGCAGTGTCGTCGGGGACACGACGATCGTCGGTGCGGCATTGATGACGACTGTCACGGTGTGGAGTTTCAGCCAGACACCACCGGTCGAGATCGTGGTGCTGTCCTGCGATTTTATCGTGAAGGTGAAGCTGCCCAGGGTCGTTGGGGTGCCGGAAAGCAGGCCGCTGCCGGATATCGACAACCCGGGCGGCATAGTGCCCGATTCATGGCTGTAGGCGTAGGGTGCGGTGCCTCCGGTTGTGGTGAATTGCTGGCTGTATGGAACGCCTTGAGCACCCGCTGCCGGGCTCGCCGGCGAGACGACCAATGTCGGCCCGGGGATGGTGACGCTGTAGGATTTGTTGACCGTAAGCGGGGTCCCGGGTGTCGAATCCGTCACTTGAACGGTAAATGTGTAAGGTCCAGACCCCGTCGACGTGCCGGAGATAACGCCGCCGGGAGAGACGGTGATGCCTGGCGGCGGCGTGCCGGAGCCTAACGAATAGGTGTAAGGGGCCACGCCACCGGACGTTGACAGCGCTTGCGTGTAAGGGACGCCTACCGCGGGCGTAGGCAGGTTTGCCGGGGTAACGGTAAGCGAAGAAGCGGCTCCCACGGTAACAGTGAAGGTGGTCGGAGTGCCGTCATCCTGTGTCATGACGAAGGTGTCGGACAACGCACCGTCGCCGTTGTTGGTGTAGTTGACCCAGTTGTTGTTTACGCCGTTTTGGGTGACCAGCCCATGCGGCGTTGCAAGGGGCCCGGGCCTGACCTCACGAAAGCCGAAGTCCCCGCATGTGACGACGAAGGTTGCGCCGGAGGCGACCGAAAAGCTCTGCGAGGAACCGCAGACCGCCCAGGCCGGCGCCGCCCAGCTCAATGCGATGAGCATGAGGGCAAGTAAATTCAGTCGGTAAAATAACCCATGGTGCGTTTTGCAAAAAAAGCGCGCGCGAGACTTGAACCCCCAGTGCAATGCACGCCCCCATGCTTACCTGTCGCCACGAGTTGTTTATTCGGCATAATATCTTAGCATGAGAAGCTCAGATATTACATAAGAATAACTGAATCACCCCAAAAATGGTCTGGGTTAAAAGTAAACCATACAGTCTTCGTCATGTCTACACGGGGTAGAAAAACACCCTTGCAGAATCCTTATTCTGTGCGCAAAGATAATTGCCTGGGGCAATAAAAAATGGGGTAAGTAAATGGCGGATTTTTTCCTGGGTCAAATAATGATGACCGGCTTCGCCTACCCTCAGAAAGGCTTCGCTTTCTGTAATGGTGCAATCGTAGCCATCGCACAGAACCAGGCACTGTTCTCACTGCTCGGTACGGTCTATGGCGGCAATGGCGTCACGACGTTTGCTCTGCCGAACCTGCAAAGCCGTACGCCGGCAGGCTTTGGAACGTCGTCGGATCCGAACTGGCAGCCGTCAGCCTACAATCTGGGCCAGACTGGTGGTGTCGAGAACGTCACGCTGCTCAGCCAGAACTTGCCGATGCACCTTCATGTTGGACAGGGAACCACGTCGAACGGGGCGCAGCGAAGCGCAGGCGGTGCGCTTTACGGTACCAATACGAACGCCATCTATGCGGCGCCGAATGGTCGTCAGGTGACGTTGTCGCCTCAAACCTTGAACCCTGTTGGCGGCAACCAGGCGCATCCGAATCTGCAGCCTTATGAAACCATCAACTTCAACATCGCGATGACCGGGATTTTCCCCTCGCGTAACTGATGCCAGCCTGACGTCACCAGATCCCTGCACGGAGATTGCCAATGAGCACGCCCTATGTTGGAGAGATCCGCATGTTCGGTTTTCCGCGGGTACCGGTCGGATGGCTGCCTTGCAGCGGAGGCCTCTATTCCATTGCCGAGTATGAAGTGCTGTATCAGCTGATCGGCACCACTTACGGGGGGGATGGTCAGGTCACGTTTGCGGTTCCGCAGCTTTCCGGCCGCGCACCCATCCACCAGGGCGCCGGTCCGGGCCTTTCACGATATGTGATAGGCCAGATGGGTGGTAGTGAGAATGTCACGCTGCTTTCGCAGCAGATGCCGCAGCACACGCATCCGATGAGCGCCACGACATCGAACGCCGATGTCAAAGCCGTAGGCCAGACTGTCGAGCTCGGCGCGCTCAGCGGTGACAACATGTACGCGACCGATATCAGCGGCGCGACCCCCTTGCTCTCCGCCGTGACGTCGACCCAGCAGGCGGGAGGAAGCAACCCGCACGACAACATGATGCCAACACTGACCGTGCAATTCTGCATTGCCTGGGCCGGTATCTACCCGTCCCAAGGCTGATCAATGCGACCAACAAATTTGCGAAACCGGTTCGCCATCCAGTCTGAAAGGATACTGCAATGACCGAGCCCTTTCTCGGCGAGATACAGCTTTTCGGCTTCAACTTTCCACCACGCGGCTGGGCGTTCTGCACTGGGGCCACTGTCTCGGTCCAGCAGAACTCCGCGCTGTATGCGTTGATCGGCACCCTCTATGGCGGCAACGGCACGACGAACTTCCAATTGCCCAATTTCGTCAATCGTGCCGGTTGCAACCAGGGCGCCGGACCTGGAACCACGAGACGTTCTGCGGGCGATACATTCGGTGAAAACAGTGTGACTTTGACGACGGCTGAAATGCCGGCGCACATGCACCAGTTCACGATCTACAATCAGGGCACGACGTCCAAGTTGGCACCATCGCCCAGTGCGGGCAACTCTCTCGCTTTGCCGGGACAGAGCAGCCCATTCGTAAACACCACCGTGGCGAACGCGCAGTTTTCGCCAAACATGATCGGTATGGCCGGCAGCGGCCAGCCGCATGAGAACCGACAACCCTATCTAGCGCTGAATTACTGTATAGCGATGGCGGGCGTTTTTCCGTCTTTCGGGTGATGGCGTTTGCCGACCCGGAACAGTTGCCGGCATTTCCATCAGGCGAGAAGTCCCGCCTCAACTTGTCACGTGGCATATCTCGCGTTGCCACGCTCGAGGACATCGTTTTTCTGCGCCAGCTCTACTGGTCTTTTCGTATGGAGGAAATGGAGCCGGTTCCATGGCTGCAGGAAATGAAGAGGGCATTCATCGACCAGCAGTTTGATCTGCAGCATCGCCACTATGTGGCGCGGTTCTCAGAGGCTGATTTCCTTATTCTGATGAACGGGACAGAGCCGATTGGCAGGCTCTATGTCGATACCAGCGTTGAGCGCTGGCACGTGATCGACATCGGCTTCCTGCCACAGTGGCGCAACCTCGGCAAAGGGCAGGTCATGCTGAAAACGATCCAGCGCCAAGCCAGGGCTCACTCGGCCAGCGTCATGCTGCATGTCGAGCGTCGAAATGTCCGTGCTCAGGCGCTTTATCGCCGCCTGCACTTTCGTGAAACCGAAGCCGGCGACACGCACATTCAGATGCAATGGACGGCGTCCTGAGCGTCTCTTGCGGCGCTTCAGTTGAAGACCGCCTGATAGACGATGCCGTCCTTGTCCCTGGCGACGGGAACCAGGAATATCTCCATCTGGCCGAGCGTGGCGTTTTTCAGCTTGTAGAGTTTTTGTGGCAGCACCACCTGCGAACCGCTCCGGAACATCAACGAAAAGGGCGATCGCCGCATTCCGGGAAAGCCGGTTTCCGGCAATGGGCGTGCCTCCGCCAGGACAAGCGCTACGGAGTTCTCTCCAAGCTCGATGTCGAACGCGCTGCCGACGCTGCCGGCGAAATGACTGAGTGTTACGATTTCCATGATTTATCCGCCCCATCGGATCGTTGGCAAAGCACAAGTGACGCACTTGTGCGAAGCCTCTTCGAGAATAACGTGTGCGCCGGCTTTCCGACATTGTATTTTTTCACGGCATGCCAAGGTTCCGTTGGATCTTTCCTTTAATACAGGGCAAATGATCTGCCGGATTCCAGCGATTGCCTGTCGGCAAGGCGAGGTCGTCAGCTTTACGGCCTTTCACCGCGCTACAACGCTTCCAGGCTTATCGTGGGCGGCGCGGTCATCAGCCTTGGGGGCTGGTTTACAATCGAGCCACTGCCAAAAAAGGCGACGAACAGTATCGACGTTCCCCAGTTGAAGTCGAACGAATAGCTGTTGCCGCCTGTGGTTGCGTAGTACCCGGCCGGAGCGGGCGTTGTATGACCGGGGCCGGTGTCGCCATACTGTGAGTTCAGCGCGATCGCATAAGCATTGTTGTTGCTTGTATCCGGCGGCCCGCCAATGATGGCGAACAGGCAGAGGTTGGCGGAATTGGCCTGGAAGCCAAGCTGCATGTATTGCGGTTCGGTGATTGCTTGCAGTGTGCCGTTGACGGGAAGCGGAATGGGTTCGCCCGTGGTTGGCAATGTCACCGGCAGCGCCCCCATGCCGGGGCCATAGGCGGCGATCCAGATCGGCGTGTTGTTGTTCGCGCTGATGTTGGTCACATTCAGATTGTTGGCCTGCCAGTTGCTGATCAGGATCGTCGGCTGCAGCGCGAGTGCCGGTGCCAGCAGAAACTGTGGCTGGCCGCCGCCACTGGTCAGCGCCAGCTTGCCGGCATTGTTCATCGGAGAGCTGTTCTGAAAAGCCAGGATCATCGACCCGGCCGGCGTCTGCGTCATCGTTGCGCCCTGACGCACTGCCAATGTCACGGGCAAGCCATTCCAATCCGGCGCTGCGGGGGGCTGATCGAATAGGGTGAATTCCGAAGGCGGCATGGCTTCCGTTCGAACTGAGGCCGCGGCGGCGAAAATGCTCAAGGGCACAGCCTACAAAGACTGCAGCAATGCCGTCACCGGTGTTGCCGTCTGCGGCGACAGATTAACCACATAGACAGATGCAGCGCCCCAGTTGAAAGGCAGCGCATATTTGTTGCCGGCGGCAGTTGCAAAAAAACCGGCGGGAGGCGGCGGCAAGGGTGGCGGGCCGGTGTCGCCGCCCGGTGCGTTGAGGGCAATCACGTAGGCGTTGTTGCCGGACTGGTCCTGAGGACCGCCCACGACCGCGACGACTTCCAGATTGCTGGTGCTTGAGCTGAAGCCGAGCTGCATCCAGTTCGGTGTCGTGGTTCCCTGTACGGACTGACGCATCGCCAGCTGGACCGGTGTACCGATCGTCAGCGGCCTGGGTTGCATGCCGGGAATACCCGGACCATAGGCCTGAACGAGGATCGGGGTCGCGGCATTGACGCTGATGTTGGTGAGCGTCAGGTTGTTGGCCTGCCAGTTCGCGGTCAGGATGCTGATCATGCGGGCAAGTGCCGGAACCGGAAGGATGGTCGGATCGCTGCCGCCCGAAGTGATGGCAAGCCTGCCGGCATTGTTCTGCTGCGACTGGTTGAAATAGCCGACAATGAGAGAGCCGTTCGGCGTCTGCGGCATCGTCACGCTGCCGCGAACGGCGAGCGTCTGGGGCAAGCCGTTCCAGGCCGCATTGACCATGCCTTCCGGGACGACGTCGCGCATGTCGGGAAGTCCTCTTTTTTTGCCGGCGTTGTTGTGGGAGCCGGTGTTTATCGCCGGCTCCCACGTTTCGATCAAAGAGACAGAAGCTCAGCCGTCAGGGACGAGGCGGTCGACGGCGACATGTTCGCCACATAGACAACCGAGGAACCCCAGTTGAATTCGAAGGAGTAGTTGTTGCCGCCCGTCGTCGCGTAGTAGCCCTGCGGAGCGGCTGTCCCCGTACCGGGGCCGGTGTTGCCCGAAGGCGAGTTCAGCGCGATGGCGTAGGCGTTGTTGCCCGACGCATCCTGCGGGCCGCCGACGACGGCGACGATGATCAGCTGGCCCGTATTGGTTCCGAGAGTCAATTGCATCCAATTCGGGGTCGAGGTTCCCTGTGCGATGGCGCCGGGCTTGAGGGTCAGCGCGGTGTTGATGGCCAGGGTGGCCGGCTTCTGGCCGGGCAGGCCGGGGCCGAATGCCTCGATCCAGATCGGTGTCGCGGCTGCGACGCTGACGTTGGTGACGTTGAGATTGTTGGCCTGCCAGTTGTTGACCAGGATGTTGGGCTGCAGGAGCAGCGCAGGAGCGTTCAGGAATGATGGCTGCGAACCGCCTGAAGTCAGCGCCAGCTTGCCGGCATTGTTGAGCGAAGCGGTGTTCTGGTAGGCGAAGACCATCGAGCCGTTGGTCGTCTGCGGCATGGTCGCGCTTTCGCGGTAGGCCAGCGTCAGCGGCGAGCCGTCCCAGTTGGTGGTGGATGCGTTAGCACCAAGGATGTTGTATTTCGCGGTCGTTGCCATCGATTTTGCCTCGCGGTTTGCGGTTTAAGACTATTGATCCTGCACGTTGCCGAGCAGCGGGTTCGCCGTCGCTCTGTCGTTTGTCTCGTCATCGGAAGCGCAGCCATCGTTCGGCCGGTGGTCCGATGCATCAGCTTTTGAAAACGGTTTTCCTCCTTCCAGTCATGTCCGCGTGACGCCGTCGCAAATGCCGCCGGAGGCGGTCAGTTGGCATCGATGTCCGTCAGTTTCAGTTGCAGGTTGCTGAAGCGCAGCACCGGCGTGTTGACGCCGCTGAGCGCTGCATAGAGCGTTATGTCGAAGACCAGCATTGCCCCGGCCGGTACGGCATTGGCGCCAAACACGATGCTGTTGGTGGAAGCCCAGCTGGCGATCGCCTCGGCGAAAAGTGCCGCGAAATCGCCAAGCTGCCCCGGCTGCTGGCCGTCGATCTCGAAGGAGCGCGCCAGCACGATCGGAACCAGCGGGCTGATCGAGGCGCTGTCGAAAGCGCCGCCGGCAACGGCTGGGAAGGGGAACTGGTACGAGCAGCCCACCTTCACCCGCCTTGTCGTCGTGTCATCGAGATTGGCGGACGCATGTGCACCGAGCAACGACTTTGCCTGCGTCGGGTCGGCCAAAAGGTCCGCCATGATGGTGTGAATGCGCTGGCACAGGCTTGCCGGCGAAGACGGGCAGGTGCTGCCGGTTCCCTGGCCGGGCAGCGTCGTCACGTCGATCGGCGTCGCATTGTCGATGAATGGCGTGACCGGCTGGCTCGACCGCACCTGCGGTGTCTTGTAGACGAATTCCGACACCACCTGCCATGCGGACTTGTCGGCGGCCTCGAGCGTGATCAGGTTACGTTCGATCTGTACGGCGGCCAGTGCGTTCTCTGCCGCAAGTACGTTGAGTGCGTTGACCTCGATCGTATGCGCTACGCCGAAACTGCCCGACGCCGCGTTGTCCACTTCAAACAGCAGGCCGTTCGGCGGAGACGGCTGGACCGGATGCTGTTTCGGGTAAGGCGTCAGGTTCGACGGGTCGAGCGCCGTCACGGTCAGCGCGACATTTGCAAAGCTCGATTCTCCCTGAGCGGCTGGCCACTGCACTTCGATGAGTCGCGTCGTTCCATCCGGCTGCAGCGCGTCGGTGACGACGTAGCTGTCCGTGACCTTGGCCAGGCGTTGCGCATCGGCAAGGTTCAGGCCCGGGTTCCAGTCCTTGTTCGCGGTCACTTCGCCAATGGCGGTGGCGAAAGCGCCGACGGCGTCTGCCCACGCCGGATCCGCGGGTTTGCGCAGCAACGGACCGATAGCGCCATAGACAGCGGAGGTACGCGCCAGCGCCGTGAACAGGTCGTAGGAGCCATCAATTCCTGGACCGTCACCAACGCGGTTCGGTGCGTTGTCCGATGCGGCGCTGAGGGTGGTGTTGTAGGTGACGGCGGTGTTGATCTGATCCTGGGCAACCAGGAATGCCTGATAGGTATAGAGGTAGCTCCAGTCGGCGCCGTCGGCGATCGGATTGCCGGAAGCCGAGGCCGGCGTGTATTGCGACCATGTCTGGCTGATCATTGTCGGCGGCGTCGGATACTGGCGGTAGACCACCGGTATCGTCGTCAGCGTGCTGGCCGGGCCGATATGCGGCACGCCCTGTGGATAGGGATCGATCAGTTGCAACCAGATCGAAGGGCGTGCCTCGTCAGGTGAGCCCGCCGGCGCCAGGAAATATTGCAGATTGGTCACGGCGAAGCGCAGGTCGAACGGCACCACCGCCGCTGTCGAGGCATCGGGATTGCCATAGAGGAAGGTCAGCGGACTGGCGCCTGTACTGCTGATGGCGACATGCGCGGTCGAGAGGCCGGAGTTCTGCCGCGTGGCCGAGAAGGTGCCGGCGCCAGAGCCGCTGACCGCCATGGTGATGGTGAAGGTCGTGTCGCCGGTGACGTCGACGTCGTAGACACCGTTCGCAGGCAATGGGCCGGAGCCTGCCTGGAACACCATGAGCACGCGACTGCCATCGGTCAGGCCATGCGGATTGCCGGTCGTTGCCGATAGCGTCACCCCGCTCCAGGTGTAACTTCCTGCAAGTATCGCTTCGATCTGGCCGAAAAGCTCGATGTTGCCGTCGGCTGCGGCCGACACGGACTGGTTCCAGGTCACATCGTATTGCACGATGGTGTCGACCGAGTAGGCGGTCATCAGGGCCGCGCGCATCTGCTGCTCGAACACGTCCTGCGCAATCGCCAGGGCCGCCGTCGTGCCGGTGAAGGGCGAGTGCGGGCCGAACAGCCAGTCCACCTCATATTGCGCGTATTTCTGCGCCAGCTTCTCGCGGCCGAGCGCGATCTGGCCATAAGCGTCCGGCGCGACCTCGAAGGCCTTGGCGGCCGAGGCTGGCGACAGCACGTCATCGACGGCCTGGAAGAAAGTGCGGTTGAGCTGGTCGAGATCGGTATCGATGAACAATTGCTGCGCCGGCAGCGCCGGCAATTTCGTCGATAGCGTCGGCAGCGGTACACTGGCGCTGTTGAGGACGTTGTCGAGTGGCTTCGGTGACAGGAAGCGCGGACGAGCCCCGGCAGCGCCGATGGTGATGTCGAGCAGCGATGCCGCTGCGGCCCACAATGGCTGCGTGCCCCGTTGCGCGCCACCGGTTCCGTCCTGCGCCAGCTTCAAGGCTTTGAGCCGCTTGCGTGCCAGGCCCGTGCTGGACAGCTTCTGCCCGGATGGAGCGTTGGTGCCGTTCATGCCCACCGCAAGTTTCTGGGCGGGGAAAGCGCCGGTGAAGGCGGCGGCAAATTGCGGCATGCCGCTGGCGCCGCCGGTTGCCGGGACAAAACCCGTCGCGACGTTCTGGACCGATGGTACCAGGATCGTTCCGAACTGGTCCTTGAGATAGGGCGAGATCAGATTGGCGTCTCGCGTGATGCCGAGCAACACGACGATTTCGAAGAGCGGCGGTAGTGCACCGGGACCACTCACCTGCATCGAAATGACCACGGGGTCCGGGAAATTCGTGCCGGTGCCGGCAAGCCAGTTGACCAGGTCGGCGACCATGCCGGTGATCCTGCCGGTATCGGGGGCCGAGACGTTGAAACTCGCGAAGCTGTTGCCGTCGGCCTGAAGCGCCAGGCTGGTCTCCAGATAGAACGAAACGCCTGGACCGTTGATCTGGTCTTCGATGGTGCGGAAGTTGGCGAGCGCCGCGGCCTTTTGGTCGGCCGACATGCCGCTGAACGCGGCCTGGCTCGGCGTAAGCACGATCTCGATCGTGTTGGGCTTGGAAGCATCGAAGCCATAAGTCGGCAGGATGCCGGGCCATTGGTCGACCGGGACGATCGGATCGAAATAGAGATTGGTGTCGCCGTAGCCGGCGGGCGTCGGCAACTGGTTGCCGAAAGCGTCGTTGACGAAGAACGACAGGGCGAACTTGTCGCCAATGGAAGCATAGCGATTGGGCGTCGGCGACCCGATATTGGGGGTTGCGACATTGTAGAGCGGCGCAAACACCCGGTACGTGCTGGTGGTCATCGACGGATCGGGCTTCTGCGGCTGGATGGGCGCCGACAGATTGCTCAGGACGAAACCTGTCGTCGCCTGGATCTGGTAGGTGATGAGGCTGTAGAGGGAATTCAGCGCTGCCGGTGTCGCACCTGCTGCAAGCAGAGCCTCATGCAAGTCGTCGTCATTGGCAACGCCGGACAGGCGCAATGCCTCAATGACGTCGCCGCGCGCATGGCGGCTTGCCGCGCCGAGCAGCCTGGTGTTTGCGAGGCGGGCAGGTGTCGTGAGCTGCATGACGCTCTCGGCACGCGTGAGTTCGACACCGAAGGTGCCGGCTGCGACCTTGACGTAGCGCGTCTCCAGCGCCGGGTCGGCGGTCTCGGTATAGTAGACCAGGCCGTTTTGCGTTCCGGCCAGCACCACCGCGTTGTAGTAGGGCTGGATCGCCAGCAGCGAACCGTCCTGGTTGCTGCCGCTGCCGGGCTTGTAGGTCACCAGCAGGGTGACCTGCGCCACACCTTTGACGAAGAGCGCGGTCGGCAGCGAATTGCCGCTTTTGTCGATGAAGCGCAGATAATAGCCGGGCGCGTTGGTGACGGTTGCCTGCTGGATGATCTGCAGGAAGCCGTAGCCGCCGTCGTTTCCGATAGCGGTGCTGGCGCCGACCGAAACGGTTGGGGGCAACCCGAACGCCAGGCCCATCAGTCCTTGTGGCGGCTGCGATACCGTCGTGGTGTTGGTGCGCAGCGCAAACACCGCGTCGGCATCGACCGTGGCCGAGACGAGCCCCGGGGCGCCTGCCGCCGTCTGATAGAGGATCTGGATCGCATCGATCGGTCGATCCCCGGTCTTGAGATCGGCCAGGATGCGACCGAGCAGGGCCTCGTCCGACTGGCTGGCGCCGGACAATGCGTAGACGTCGGGCAACATGCTGCCCTGCGTGTCGCCCGGGATTTGCTTGACCGTGAGTGTGATGCTGGTGGCGAAGGTGATGTCGCCAACCGGCAATGGCGTGCCGTCCGGCATGTAGGCGCCTTGTGCCTGGCGCGATTTCACAAGCGCGGGAATGGCGGCAGTGCCTTCGTTGGTCTGCAACTTGGCCAGGCTGGGCGCGAACGGCCGCAGGCTGACTGCGCCGGCGCCGGCTGGCGTCCAGACGGTGGCGTTCTCCAGCGCGAAGGACTGTGGCCCCGTCGCACTGAGTGCGATCGGCGTCGGGGTGCCAGGTGCTGTGACGGATGCTTCGGTGAGGCCCTGATACTGGGCAAGGACGTTCTTGGTGAGCGAGAACGAAGCGTTGGTGGTGAGCCAGCCCTGCGTCTTGTCGGAATTGGTCAGCGTGATGCTGTAGCTGTCATTCTTGGCGAAACCGCCTGCGGGGAACTCTTGCCACAGCAGCGCATACAACGGGTTGGTGACGGTCGAAGCCGCACCGCCGGGCACGGTCAGGCCTGCCGTGTAGGGCAGGCGCACGCCGCCGCGCAGTGCGCTCGACATCTGCCCGGCGAGCCCCTGGAAACGCGTCTGCGCGCCCGGGGTGGGTGCTGCAACCGCCGCCATGAACAGCTTGTCGAGCGGCGACGAGGTCAGCCCGGCATTCTGCATCGTGACCAGAAGCTCGTGCACCGCACCGCGGATCAGGCCCTTGAAATAATCGAGGAATATCTCCTGCGACAGCGGCGTCGTGCTGCTGCCGCTGTTGGCTGAAGAGGAATTCGATGTCTGGTTGACGAACAGCTGGTTGAAATAGGCATCGACCGTTTGCAGGTAACTTTGCGAGACAAGGTTCTGCGCCTGGAACTGATAGGACAGATCCTGCGCGTTGCCGTTGCCGTCAGTACGCCCGCTGGTGGCGACGTTGAGGAACGGCGGCATCGGGAACACGGTTGCCTTGGCGTTGGCGGTCGGGGTGGCGAGCGTGGCGCTGAAATTGGCGAGCTGGCCAAGCAGGGTCGGATAATCAATCCATCCGGTCAGGGCATCCGGGTCGCTGTCGAGGTCCTTCAATCCGAGCGTGCCGCTCGCCGGGTCGAACTCGAGCAGGACTTCCGAATCGTAGGCGGCCAGGTTCAGCGCGTGCATCACGGCGAAGGTGGCGAGCTGCGTCGTCACGGCCTCGAATGGCTTGAAGTCGGCATAGGTCGGGTTTTGCGGCGGGTTGTCGTCATATTGCACGCCGAGCGAGGTGACGACCCAAGGCGCACCGTTGCTCGTTGGGAACACCACCGTCAATTCCGGCAGGAACAGGATCGGCAAGTTCTTCGGCAGGTTGGGCAGCAGTCCGACGTTTGGCGCGGCACTGGCAAGAAGCCTTTGTCTCAGCCCCGTGAAGGTCTCGATCCTGGCCTGCTGCGAGGAACCGGCCAGCTGCCATTCGAAGCGGAATGAGGCGTTGAAGCTGAAGCTGATCGAAATGGAGAACAGGAAGAGGTTGATATGGACCGTCACGCTGACGCTGACGCTAGCCTCGATGTAGAGCAGGATCGAGCCGCTGCCACCGCCTGGAACGCTGGGTGGTTCCAGCGCCAGGATGATGCCGATCGAGGCCTGCAGGCGGACGTTGACACTGGCCTTGATGATGACGAAGTCGAGCGAGCCGTAGAGCTCGCCGATGATGCCGAACTGGCCCTGCAGCGAAAGCGCGTCGGGTTTTTTGGCGAGATCGCCGCCGCCGCTGGTAAGATAGCCAGCCGCACCCTGGATGATGCCGAAGAAGGTAACGCTCACACCGGCCTTCAGCGGGCCGGCGGTAAAGTCCTTGCCGACGCCAAGTCTTGCCGCGAAACCGAAGGCGAGAATGCTCTGGTAGGTGCCCTTGAAGACGTCGGGGTCGGTGGCGGAACTCAGGCTGGCGATGTAGAAGCCGCCCGAGCCGGTGACCGGAATGGGGCCGGCCTGCGCCTGCACCTGGAAGCAGACGCTCCAGTTGTCGCCGTCCGGGAAGCCGAGATCGACCTTCCAGTCGCCATTGGTGTAGACGTCGACGCCGAGCGTCGGCAACGTCAGCGAGGCAGCGCCGACCTGGAAGGTGCGCAGGCTGTCCGGCAGGCTGAAGACCGTCGCGAACTTGCCGATGGTGTCGGAAATCTTGGTGTAGACGACCTCGATCTCGGCGCCCTTGCCGGCGCCACCGGTCAGTCGCAGCAACAGCGCGTAGAATGGCGTCACGTCATAGAAGACGAAGCCGACCTGGATGACTTTCAGCAGGTTGAAGTCGGTGACGATGATCCACTTGCCGTCGGGATGATAGATCTCGGAGTATTTCTTGTTCTGCAGGGCGTCCCAGAAATCGTCCTGCATGAACTTCAGGAAATCGTCGAAATTGGCAGGCGGATTGGTTGGATCGGGACCGACCCGCTGGCCAACCCCGAGATAGACCAGGTCGAAGACATCGCTTGCCGCCTCGGCTTGGACAGGTAGCCGCCGTGGTACGAGCAGCTCCTGTGTGTCGCCCCCACCGCCTCCGTCCTTGCCCTGGTTGTAGGCGCCGATCCAGCCGATCTGGTCAGCCCCCTCGGTCGGCGCGAACAGGCCGATGCTGATCGTGCCGTCCGGCGGCAGCCGCTTGCCAAGCACCTCGATGAAACAGTTGTGCATGCCGAGCACCAGCATCTTGGGATCGGCATCGGTGGCGTATTCGAGGTTGAACTGTTCGATCGAGATTGTCAGCACGCCCTCGATCTTGATCTCGAGCTTGCCATCGACCTGCGGCAATTGGATGCCGAAGGCGAGGCCACCGCCGTCCTCCGGGCTCAGCCAGCCGATCAGCACGCTGAACTTGAAGGCGGACAGCGAGCCGACCAGTCCGCCCATCGAGCCGAGATCGAGGTCGAAGATCAGCGCGTAGTTGAAGTTGTCCTGCAGCGTGATGCCGTTTTCGGCAAGCCCAGGCAGCGAGCCGAGCGAGTAGTAGCTCAGGCTCTCGATCGTCTCGTCGGCATCGCCTGAATAGAGGAACGACTGCAGTTTGAACGGAATGAGGTCCAGCAGGCTGTCGGCACCGCTTCGCGTTTCGGTGGAGCCGAGATCGAGCCGCAGGTTGCCTGGAGCAAAGGAGAGCGACAGGTTGCTGGTCGATGGCTGCTTCTGAACCTGCGGATCATAGATGGTCAGGTCGAAGCCGACATCGATGCCGAGATTGGAGAAGACCAGCTTTTCGAACGAGAACAGGTCCAGCACCTGCAGCTCGTTGAACTCGATGTCGCCCCATATGCCGAAATGCGCCCTGATATGGGTAGTGGTGCCGTTGCTCGGCGAGGTTGCCGGCGTTTCCTCGTCGAAGGAGAATTGCAGCTTGGTCAGCGTGATCTGCTTGAGGAACTTGTTGTCGGCAAAGTTGAAGACGAAGTCGCCCTGAGCGACGAAGGAATAGACGCCCTGTCCCGAACTGCTGTCGTCGCCACTGGTCTCATGCGCCTGGTAGGAGCCCATGATGGCAATGACATTGCCGCCGTCCCCGGCAGCGGCGTTCTGGCCGGGGTCAAGGGTGACACCGGTCTTGAACAGATCGTTGATGGTGAGATTGACCTCGCAGGCGAAGCTGCGCAGCTCGGAGTTGGTAAACAGCGCGCGCAGATATTCGACCTCGAAGCCGTAGTCGATGTCGACTGCCGGCGCGGATTTGCCAGAAGCCTTTTCATAGTCGACCAGCGCGAAGGTGGCGCTTTGAGCGAGCGTCGGGACGGATTGCGACGGATCGGTGTTGTTGATCTCGATACCGACATGGTGCACGCGAAAGCCTGCGATCCCCGGATCCTGCATACCACCGAGCACCGCGCGCACCGCGGTCGGCAGCTCATCGAGCTGCATGTTGCAGTTGACGGCGAGGATGCCGTTGAAAGCAGGGTTGGTGACGGTCTGGTAGAAATTCCAGTAGAGCGAGGTCGTGTCCGGCTGCGTGCCGCCGTCCGGAAATACGCTGGCCTTTGCATCGGCAATCAGCTTTTTCAGATAGGTCTGCGTGGCGTTGGCGGTGAAGGTCTTGTTGAAGGTGTCGGGCTGCGACCACAGCCTTGTGTCGGCGACGAGCTGCTCGATCGTCTCGCCCGGATAGAACTTCATCATGAAGATCGGCGGCGTGCCGTCCGGTGCGGCCAGCCCGCCCGATGAAAGATCGAAGGTCCAGTCGCCTATTTCGAGCTTGTCGGCCGAGAAGTCGAACAGGGACTGTCCTTTGCCGAGCGGGTCGGCACTGGCCGGGTTCTCGCTGATCACCGTGAAGATCTGGTTCTGCTGGACCGCCTTGCAGATCGATGGGCCCATGGCGGCGAATTCGAGGATGCCGGCAGCACTGGTGGCCATCTGCAGCCCCGTCCATGCCAGTGGCATGCCAGCAAGCTCGGCCAGCATGCCTTGCGGCGTCATGGCGAGGGTCGTCGCAGCCGCGGTTGCGGCGTTTGCTGCTGCCTTTGGCTCTGGCGCGGGGATGAACCCGCCCGCTCGTCTCGGATTGAGCGCGCGCGACTCCATATCGAGGTAGTTGGTCACGTCCAGGTTTGGGTCGGTCGAGAAATCGAGCCCTGCATAAGGGGCCAATGGAACCAGAGGTGCGGTTCCTTGCGCGCTCCAGCTCTCGACCGGGAAATAGTCGAGCACATAGACCTCAAGACCGGAGGCTGGCGCGGTACCTTCGAGCAAGGCGGTCGAACTGGTAGCCTGCTTGTAGAGGGGAGCACGCTCCGGTTGGGAGACATAACTGCCTTGCTGGACGATCAACTGCACCCACGAGGTGGTGGCGGTGGCATCGAGGAAAGCCGGATCGGTCGATGAATCCTGCGCCTGCGGAATGCGGTATGCTGGCTGTGCCGGTACGAACTGCAACTTGTCGGGTGTTGCGCCGACAGCAACGCTCAGGAATTCGGTGCCCGTGACGCCACACAGCAGCTGCACGGCCTCGGTGGTCGTAGCGGCGGTCTGATTGCTGCCCGTGTCGAGCGCCAGGCCGAATTGCCCTGCCGGTGTCAGGTAATAATAGCGCTCTTCACCGGGTGATTGCTGCGGTCTGCCGGCAAAGACGAGGCGGCTGGCCGTATCGATATCGCCGGTGTTGACGGTGCTGAGGGCAAACGGCTTGCCGTTGGCGGTGACGAAGGTCGAACCAAGCAGTGGATCGGTGAACTGGAAGAAACTGCGCGACGCGTCGAGTGGCCCAAGCACATCCAGTGTCACGTTGAACCTGAACGGCGTCGTCGCTCCACCGGCGCCACGAAAGACGGGATAGTTCAAAGCGCCGACCAGCCCGCCGCCGGCTGGCGGGCTGAAATACATCAGGCCGGCTTCGAACTGGACAAGGTCCGTCGCTGCCAGTTCGAATGAAGCATTCACCGTTCCGGCATATGGCCCGGTGAGCGCCAGGCTGGCATACGGCGCCTGTGAGTAGAAGGTTACCGTGGCACCCGCGGGCGGCGTCGCTGTCAAAAGCAGTGCGGCCGGTGGCTGACTGTTGGCGATCTGCAGGCTGTTGGAAGTGTCGTCGAACAGCACCGTCGTCGACAGCCCGAACAGATCCGGCTGTACCTGGAAAGTCACGCTTTGCCTGAACGCCAGCGAGAAGGACTGCGAGACCGTCGGCGAGGAAGTGCCTTGTCCCATCACTGCAACCAGCACCGGTGCGACGGTCAACGGTTCAGGGAACCAGCCGATCTGTGTTCCGGCATTGGCAGTAAAGGCAGCACGGATGCCGGCTTCGAAAGCCTTCCAGTCGCGTGTGGCCGAAGGTGCGAAAAAGGCGACATAACCCAGCTGTGCCGGATCGACCCAGCTCTCTGCCGTCAGGTTGAATGTCGGGTCACTGCGGGTCGCGTCCTGAAACAGGAACGCTACTCGGGCATTGGCGGGGGTATCAGCTAGGTAAACGCCACTTGCGTCGCGTTTGAAAGCGATCATACCCATCCCCCAACATGCCAGAGCACAACCAGTCCACGCTCTGCATCCGGCGGATGAGAACTTGGGTATGGTTCCAATTCTACATAGACACGAAGTATAACGATAAGACGAATGAATACGCTTGTAAAAGACTTTATTTGGGTGATTCTCAAATGCGCCGATTTTTGTTGGATATCATCGCGGGCGAACTTCAATATTCGCTTCTGAGCTTATCTTTAACTTTATAAAAATTTTCTTGGAAGGTGAATAGAATCAATGATTTAGCTGTTTCTAATATGCATGCTCGTGTTTGTGCCGGATTGATTGCCAGACACCCAGGCGTTCGTTGCCCCTCGATGATGCCATCACAACTGCGACGGCCAGCCACCGGAGACAACCACCAGATATCTTGGGCGTAACGTTTCAAGACACCAAGGGCGCTCGAACATATCTATGGAGGTAAGTGTGGCGGTCCGCATTGTTCGGGTAGCAGCCGCACCGAACTCACGTTGCAAAACCTTACAATCACACCAGAAACAGCCGCTCCAACGCGTCACTGCGAAATACAACTTCGTTTCGAATGCGGTTTCTACAACCGGGCACCGTCGACACCGATGGAAGACTGATCGGCGCAGTTAGCGCAGGAAGCGCTGCTCGTCGGTGCGGATGCTTTCCATCCCCTGCAGCTGGAAGACATCCTCCACGGGCAGCAGGTCCCGGTGCACCTGCTGGACCCCGCCATCCGCGATCACGCGAAGGAATGTCTCCCTCATGGCCGTAGCGGCGGCGCGGATCGCGTAGTTCCCATAGATGATCATACGGATGTTGCCGAGTGCGCGTATGCGTGCCGTGCTGAGCTCCGGGTAGGCGTTGGGAACGATAACCAGGGGGATGTTGCCGTTCCAGGCCTTCGAGAAGCTCTCGATCTCACCAGGATCCTTCTTCTTGGAGTGGACCAGGATCATGTCAGCCCCGGCCTGTTCATAGGCGCGGGCACGGGAAAGGGCTTCTGCCTCGCCCAACCCGGCAATCAGCGCTTCGGTGCGCGCAATGACGAGGAAGTCGGGGTCCGATCGCGTGGCGATCGCGGCTTCGATCTTGCCTTGAAATTCCTCCACACGAACCAGGTCGTGGTGGCCGTCAACGGCCAGACTTGTGACCTTCGGGAATGATTTGTCCTCGATGACGACTGCGCTGGCACCGGCCCGTTCATATTCCCGCACAGCGTGAATGACGTTGATGGCGTTGCCGTATCCTGTGTCGATGTCGGCGACGATCGGCAGGGATGTCCTGCCGGCGACGGCTCGAAGCATTTCGAGATGCTGGGTCATCGAGATCAGGCTCATGTCGGGGAGTCCGTAGAGCGCGGAGAGCTCGAAGCCTGACGCCCACAATCCGTCGAACCCGGCCTGCTCGGCAAGGATGGCCGACAACGGGCTGTGGGTCGCCATGATGTGGACCAGGCCCTGCTCGACCATTGCCCGGCGCAAGCGTGTCGCTTTGGTCATGATTGAAATCCTCACCTCAGTGCCTCACACGCATCGATGATGCGTTTGCAGGCCAAATCGAGTTCGGCCCGCGACGACGCATATGAAATTCGCAGGAAGGATGGCGCGAGGAAGGCAGATCCTGGCACGGTCGCGATACCGAAGTCGTCGAGAAGGTAGTTCGTGAAGTCGGTGTCGCAGGTCATGACCTTGCCTTGCACTGTGCGCTTGCCGATCAGTCCCGCGCACGATGGAAATACATAGAAGGCACCGTCCGGCACGGCGCAGGTCAAACCCGGTGCCTGGTTGAGAAGGTCGACGACAAGATCACGCCGCCTCTGGAATTCGGCCCTGAAATCCGCGACGTGACACTGGTCACCGCCAATGGCTTCGATTGCCGCGTATTGGGAGATCGAGCTGGTGTGCGATGATGTCTGGCCCTGGATCGTATTCATCGCCTTGATGAGGTGCACCGGTCCGGCGGCGTAACCCACGCGCCAACCCGTCATCGCATTTGCCTTCGAGACGCCGTTGACGATCAGAACGCGCTCGGAAAGCTCCGGAGCGACGGCAAGGATGGTGGCGAAGGCAACATCATAGACAAGCTTCTCGTAGATGTCGTCCGAGAGGACATGCACCTGCGGGTGATCTCTCAGGACCTCGGCCAGTGCCGCAAGCTCACGTTCCGAATAGACTGCGCCGGTCGGGTTGCTGGGCGAATTCAACACCAGCCACTTCGTGCGTTCCGTGATGGCGGCTGCAAGGGCTTCCGGCCTGAGCTTGAAGCCGTGTTCCGGTTCGCACGGCACCAGGATTGCCGTCGCACCCGCCAGGGCCACCATATCGGGATAGGAAACCCAGCATGGGGTTGGGATGATCACTTCGTCGCCGGCATCCAGGCTCGCATACAATGCATTGAAAATGACCTGCTTGGCGCCGCAACCGACCGTGACCTGATCGACATCGTAGTCCAGCTGATAATCGCGCCTGAGTTTGGCGCAGATTGCCTGGCGCAGCGGCAGGACGCCGGCAACTGCCGTGTAGCGCGTGAGGCCTTCGCCGATGGCGCGCACGCCAGCGTCGCGGATCGATGGTGGAGTCGGGAAATCCGGCTCACCTTGGCTGAGCACGATAACGCTGACTCCACCGTTCCTCAGAGCCGTGGCGCGCGCGGTCATCGCTTTCGTTTCAGAAGGTCGTACAAGCTGGAGACGGCGTGAAACGAGTGTCAATGCGAATACCTCGGCCAAAACGGTGCGGCCGGTCTGACGTATTTCATTCTCCCGGATCAACCTGGCCCATCTAGCAACTGAATGCTGCCCATCGACAATTTCGATGTGACTTCAGCCCGACTTCGCCTTTGCCGGCTCCTCGCGGCACAGGCGCACCAGCCACCTGCAGAACATCCGTGCCAGGTCCAGGTTCTGGCTGCGATCCACCGCGTGGGCGTGATACTGCATGCCGCTCGGGGTGCGCGTGCCCCTGACGACCTCCAGCAGTCCCTGCTTGATCAGGTCGCGAACAAGGACTTCCGGGGTCACCAGCAGGCTTCTGCCGTGTGCGATCGCCGGAAGTGCCAGATAATGATGATCGTAACGGGCCCCCAGCTTGATATCGTCCTGGCGGATGTCCATCCCCCTAAGCCAGGTGGGCAGGACATCGGGGCGTGACGTTATGGAAACGATCGGAACGCGCGTGACGATTTCGATGTCCTTGCCGGCGACCTGTCGCGGAGACCCGACACAAACCAGATCCTCGTTGAGAAGAACCCATCTGTCGGAAGGCTCGGCAAGCGCAAGATCACGTGTGATCAGCACATCGAAATTGTCGGCGGATGTCGGCTGGGAGAGGGTGGTGACAACGTCCACGACGGCACCGCCGGCCTCCGTCGAAAACGCCTGGATATTCGGGATGAGCAGCGTTGAGGCGAAGGTTGGCAGTGACGTCCTGACAAGAATGCGGTTCACGTCCGATTGCCTGCGCTTCATGCGCTGCGCTGTAAAATAGATCGTGTCGAGCGGCTCGCTGACCGCGGTTGCGAAGAGCCTGCCGAAAGCGGTGAGTTCCGAATTGCGTCCCCGCCGCTCGACAAGTTTCGAGCCAAGGTAATCTTCGAGAACGGCAAGATGCCTGCTGACGGCACTTTGCGCGATGCCCAGCACCGCAGCGGCCCGGGTCACGCTTCTCTCTCGCGCGATGACGGCAAAAGCGCGCACGGAATTGAGCGGCAACGGTTCTTGTCCCTCGGGCAAACAGGTCTCTTTCCGGAAATGACGGCGGATCACAATCGAACGTATTTGGTTCGAATTATTCGATGATTGTCACAGGAGCGTAACAGCAGGCCGATAGCCCGAAAAGCGTCAATTGCACTGCGGCCGATGGCGCAAGAGAAATCGCCACCCATCCATGTCCAGGCCTGCAGACGGGTTGTGATTGAAGAACGGCAAGCGCCGACATCAGGGCAGACGGAATGCACATGTTGACTGCAAATTCTCAGGGCCGGCCTGCCGGCCCCATGGGTCCGGACGTCGGGCCGAACATCGCCCGCCTGCACCCCCGGCCGGATGAGGCGCCTGCTGCCAGTTCCGTTCCGTTGATCGACATTCGAAATCTGACCGTTTCCTTTGGTGGTACGCGCATCCTGCGCGGCATCGATCTCGCCATCGACGCTGGCGAAAGCATTGGCGTGATAGGCGGAAGCGGTAGTGGCAAGTCGATAACCTGGCTCGCCGCAATGGGCCTTTTGCCCAAGACCGCACAGATCGGCGGAAGTGTCCTGCTTCGCGGAAGCGAGATCCTCGGCGCTTCCCGGTCGACGCTGGAGCGTCTCCGCGGCGGGACAATCGGCATCGTTTTCCAGGATGCCGCAGCAGCACTCAACCCGGTTCGTAGCGTCGGCTGGCAGATTGCCGAGGTGCTTCGGCTGCATCGCGGCATGACCGGCCAGCCCGGGCAAGAAGAAGCAAAGCGGTTGCTGGACCAGGTCGGGATTCCGGAGGCCAGACGGCGGCTCAGCTCCTATCCATTCGAACTCTCGGGTGGTCAGAACCAGCGTGTCATGATTGCCATGGCACTGGCTGCACGGCCGGCGATCCTGATCGCTGACGAGCCGACGACCGGTCTCGACGTGACGATCCAGGCCCAGATCCTCGATCTGCTGCGGGCGCTGCGACGGGAAATGGGAATGGCCCTTGTCATGATCTCGCACGACCTCGGCGTCGTCGCGGATGTTTGTGAGCGGACCTATGTCATGGATGCCGGCGTTGTCGTCGAAGAGATATCGGTCAGGGATCTCCACACATCGGCGAAGCATTCCTACACAAGGCGGCTGGTCGCTGCAGCTCCGGCCTGGAGCACGGGCGGGTATCCTGTGGATCACGTACCATCCCATGGCCGGATGTCAGTCCCGGCTACCGTTGAAAATGCCGCATGACCGCCGTTCCCCTCGTCGAGGCCAGAGACCTCGTGAAGACTTATGGATCGCGCAGACAACATGCCGTGCGCGCGGTCAACGGCGTTACGTTGAAGCTTATGCGTGGCGAAACGCTCGGTCTCGTGGGAGAGTCCGGGTGTGGCAAATCCACGCTTGGGCGTCTGATTCTTGGCCTTGAGGCAGCCGACAGCGGTAGCGTCGAGTTCGATGGCAGCCCTCTCGCTCCGGCCGGCAGCGCGGAATGGCGCCGGTCGCGCGCACGCATGCAGATGGTGTTCCAGGATCCGTTGTCGGCGCTGGACCGCTTGCTGCCGATCGCTGCGCAGGTCCGTGAACCACTGGTGATCCACAGGTTCGGATCGCCGGCCCAGATGGATGAGCGCGTGGCTGACCTGTTGAATGCGGTCGGCCTCACCGCGGCACAGGGAAGGCGATTGCCTGGCGAACTGTCAGGCGGCCAGAGGCAGCGCGCCGTGCTGGCAAGGGCATTGGCGACGTCGCCGGATGTGCTGGTGTGCGACGAACCGACATCTGCACTGGATATGCTGGTCCAGGCGCAGGTTCTCGACCTTTTCGCAGAAATCCAGGCGGCGTCGGGCGTGGCGATCCTGTTCATAAGCCATGACCTGCGCGCGCTCCGTCGCGTCAGCGACCGCGTGGCGGTAATGTATCTCGGCAGCATCGTCGAGGAGGGGCCGGCGAGGCAGGTGCTGGAGGCGCCACGCCATCCCTACACGCAGGCCCTGATTTCATCCGTGCCCGGTGTTCATGGATTGAACCCCAACCGCATCCTGCTTGGCGGCGAGCCGCCAAGCCCGACACAGCGGCGACCCGGCTGTGCTTTCCACCCGCGCTGTGCGGGCGCTGTCCAGGCTTGCGGCCAGACCGTGCCGGCGTTTCGTCCCGCTTCCAGCCCGTCCCACCGCGTGGCGTGCCATCTGTTGCCGACGGGCGGCACGCCTGCGGCCATCGCGAGGACGGTCGCATGATGTTCGTTGTCGTACGGCTGGCGCGCGCCTTACTGACCATCCTGATCGTGGTCAGCTTCGCCTTCGTCGTGCTCCGGCTTTCGGGCGATCCTGCGCTTGCCATTCTCACCAACGAGGCGCCTCCCGAGGCATTGCTCGCATTCCGGCAATCCTGGGGTCTCGACCAGCCTGTTCTGGTTCAGTACCTCACCTATCTTCGCACCATCCTCAGCGGCGATCTTGGCGTGTCGATGCGGGATGGGCGCGATGCGTTCACGGTCGTCGCCGAGCGCATTCCAATCACATTGGCGATAACCATCCCGGCGCTCGTGATCAGCATAGCGATCGGCGTCACCGCGGGCATATGTGCCGCCTTCAATCCCAACAGCCGTCTTGACCGCGGTATCATGCTGGCTGCGGTCGCGGGGTTCACGGTTCCGTCTTTCGTTCTCGGGCTGCTGCTCGTTCTGGTGTTTTCCGTATGGCTGGGGATCCTGCCATCCGGCGGTGCGCAGCATTGGACAAACGCGATCCTGCCGATCGTGACGCTTGGCGTCGGCAGCGCGGCAACGCTTGCCCGTTACACCCGTGCGGCGCTGCTTGAGGTCCTCGACCGACCCTATGTCCGGACGGCAAGTGCCAAGGGGGTGCCGTGGCGGCTGACGATCCTGAGCCACGCCTTGCCCAACGCCGCCATTCCCATGGTGACAATCCTCGGTTTCCTTGTCGGGCAGCTCATCGCCGGTGCCGTGGTGGTCGAGAATGTGTTCTCCTGGCCAGGTGTCGGTCGCTTGCTCGTGGCGTCGGTGGCGAGCCGTGACCTGGCCGTCGTTCAATGCCTGCTGTTTTTCGTGGCGGCAACGATGATTGCCGCAAACATTGTTGCTGACATCCTCTACAGCCTGTTTGACCCGCGTCTTCGCGCTTCTACCCATGGAGGTGGCGCATGAGCGACGCTGTCAAACAGGAAGAGCAGCTTGGCATGGAGCCGCGGCGTCTTCCTTCCGCGAGCATATGCTGCGCGATTGGATGGCTCGGCCTGCTGCTGGCGTTGGGCCTGTTCGGCCGATGGCTGGCGCCTTATGACCACACGGCAATCGATCTGCTCGACCGGCTTGCCCCGCCAGTCGGATTTGGCGGCAGTTTTGCGCATCCCCTGGGAACCGACGAACTCGGTCGCGATCTCCTGTCCCGTCTGCTGGTGTCGATCCAGATGAGTGTGCTGATCGCGTGCGGCGCGACGCTGCTGGGTGCGATTCTCGGGACGCTGCTGGGCTTTCTGGCCGCGCATGTGAAGGGTGCGGTCGAACAGGCAATCCTGGCTCTGGTCGATTTCCAGGCGACGATGCCATTCCTCATTCTGGCGCTGGCGATCCTCGCTTTCATCGGCAACTCGCTGGTTATCTTCATGGGACTGCTGGCCCTGCATGGCTGGGAACGTTATGCGCGCATCGCACGCGGCCTTGCCCTCAGTGCCAACACTCAAGGCTATGCGGGGGCGGTCTGGCAACTCGGAGCAAGTCCGGCACGGATCTACCTAGTCCACATCCTTCCCAATGTGATGGCGACGCTGATCGTGTCGATGACCATTGCGTTTCCCGAGATCGTGCTGGTGGAGAGCGGACTGAGCTTCCTGGGCCTCGGCGTCCAGCCGCCGGCTACATCGCTTGGCTCCATGGTCGGTAATGGTCGTGACTACCTCGCAACCGCGCCCTGGATCCTGATCATTCCCGCAGCGACCATTTCCCTGATGGCACTGTCTGTATCCCTTGTCGGGGACTGGCTTCGCGATCGGTTCGAAAGGACCGGATTGCGCTAGGCGGTCCCGATCCCCGCAAACACTGACCTCAACAGGAGCGCTCCCATGCCGATCACCAGAAGGACTTTGATGAAGACCGCGGCGGCGAGTGTCGCGCTTTCGGCGTTCGCCAGGCCGACGCTCGCCGAAAAGGGCAGGCCCGGCCTCGTGGTGGCCCTGCCGGCCCAGCCCGACTTCACCGATCCCGTCATGGCCAACAACACGCCGACCTTGCGCACACTTTACAATGTCTATGATGCGCTGTTGCGGCTGGACTACAACGACAATCTCAAGGTCGTGCCGGCTCTCGCGCAGAGCTGGCGCAGGCTGGACCCGACCACGCTGGAATTCGTCCTGCGGCCAGACGTCAAATTCCATGACGGCTCGACGATGACCGCCGACGATGTCGTCTTTTCCTTGAGCGAGGCGCGCCGCAAAGGTCCCGAGGGGAAGGGCGCCACGGTCGCCGCTCAATACCAGCGCACCATCGACAATGTTGTCGCTGCGGACGCCCAGACGGTCCGCATCACCACGAAGGCGCCTGATCCGGCGCTCGAGAAGAAACTGGCAGCCTGGTCATGCCAGATTGTGAGCAAAGCCGCCTTCGAGAAGGCTGGAAGCTGGCAGGCCTGGTTTCAGGCCCCGGTTGGGACCGGACCGTACAAGATCAAGGAAAACCGCAAGGATGTCGGCCTGGTCCTTGAGGCGCATGACGACTACTGGGGCGGCCGCCCGCCGTTCGAGCGCATCGAGTTCCGTGTCGTTCCCGAAAGCGCCTCGAGGGTCAACGGCTTGCTGGCCGGAGATTACGATCTGATTTCCGATCTGCCGCGCGACCAGTTCGATGCCATCGGGGGCAATGATGCGCTCGACCTGCTCGGAGGTGCGATCCTCAACATGCGGATCCTGGCAATCGATACCACCGCCCCGTGGCTCTCCGACCCGAACATCCGCAGGGCCATGAGCCTCGCGATCGATCGCGAATTGATCGTCAAGCAGTTGTGGGCCGACCGCATAGCGGTTCCCAATGGGGCACAATACCCGATCTTTGGCGACGTCTACCTTCCCGAGTTCCCGGCGGTTGCCCATGATCCCAAACGGGCGGCCGAACTGGTCAAAGCCTCCGGCTATGGCGGCGAACCGATCCCCTACAGGCTGCTCAACAACTGGTATCCGAACCAGGTTCTGACCGCGCAGGTTCTGGCCGAGATGTGGAAGGCGGTCGGCCTCAACATCGCCCTGCAGCCGATGGAGAATTTCAGCCAGGTCTACCAGAAGCCGATCGGCGCCGTATGGGATGAATCGATCGTGCCCGCATGGCCCGACCCGACTGCGATGGTGTGGCGGCAGTATGGGCCTGGTGGTGGCCTCAACAAGCTGGCGATCTGGAATTCGCCCGAATATCAGGAGATCGGTGCCAGGTTTGAGCAGAGCGGCGATGCCGACGCGCGTCGCAAACTGCAGCTGCGGTCGCTCGAGATCATCGCCGATCAGGTCCCGTTCATCATCCTGCACAGCAACGGCGGCTTCTTTGCCAAGAAGAAAACCGTCGCCTGGGCACCGTATCCTGCATTGCCGATGGATTTCGGGCCGTTCAATCCAGCCACGGTGCGCGGTATCTGATGATCAAGATCATTCAAATCACGGATATCCATCTGGTGCCGCCCGGAACGGAGCTGCGGCGGCTCGATCCGGAGCGGCGCTTTCGCGATTGCCTGGAACAGATAGAGGGCGAGCACGGTGACGCCATGGCGGTGGTTGTCTCCGGCGACCTCACCGACAATGGCGACCGGCCATCCTACGAGTTGCTGCGCGACATCCTCGCCGACTATCGACTGCCACCGGTCTACCTGACGCTGGGCAACCACGATCGGCGGGCAACGTTCTCGCATGTGTTCCCCGGCGCGATGGATGCCAGCACGGGGTCGGTGCAGGCGCAGATCGACCTCGGCTCGCAACAGGGGATCGTGCTCGACACCTGGATGGAAGGTGAGCACGCGGGCGCGCTGTGCCGGCAGCGACTCGACTGGCTGGCGGAGCGGTTGCGGCTGGATCCGCGACCAGCGCTGTTGTTCATGCATCATGCGCCGCTACGGGTGGCCTTGAAGCGGATCGACCAGATTCCCCTTTTGAGCGACAACGAGCTTTGGGAAACGCTCGCTCCGTTCCGCGAGCGCATCCGGCATCTGTTTTTCGGGCATATGCATCGCAACGTCAGCGGCTCATGGCGGGGCATTCCCTTCACGGTGCTTTCCGGGACGACACATCACGGCATGCTGGATTTCCAGACCGAGCTGATCCGGGACACGATCCTGGATCCCTTCTATGCCGTTGTCCTGGTCGACGAGAGGGATGTCGTCGTGCATTTCAGTCAGGTCCGGTTGCACTGGGAGGCAACGAGCCGGGGCCCAGGCCCGACCAACGCCGCCATGCGCGAAAAATCCGCGATTCCTGCCTGAACAGGAATCTAGGATCGACCAGTTTCCGCAGCCCGATGTGTTACGGCCATGGCCGCCACGCCTGTCAGCACCAGTGCCAGCCCAACAAATTGCATCGCGGTCAGGGCTTCGCCGAAGCAGACGACGCCGATCGCGACGCCGATCGGAACACGCAGATAGGATTGCGCAGTGGTAACGACCGAACCCAGCGATCTGAGAAGCTTGAAGTAAAGCACGAAGCCGATCGTGGTGGGGAAGATCACCAGTGCCGCCAGGCCAACAAGGGATCGCGCGGATGGCGCGGCCTGCCAGCCATCGTCGAGGACGAAACTGAGCGGGATCAGGACGACCGCGCCGCACAGCAGGGAACCCGCCGCCGGCGCCGTTGGATCGAGGTGGCGGAAGCGCCAGCCGAGTGTCGCGGAGAACGCGAAGCAGACCGCTGCGCCAACCACGGCAACCTGCTGCGGCAATCCGTCGAGCCATGCGCCGTGAGCGTTCTGACCGACAATAAGGACAACGCCGACCAGGCCGAGGACGACTCCGGCGATCCGCTTGGCACTGGACACTTCGCGCCGGGTCACGAATGCGCCGATCAGGAAGGCGAAGACAGGCGTGGTGGAACTCAGGATCGTGACGACGGATGTGTCGATCGTCTGCTGGGCCCAGGCAATCAGCGTATAGGGGATGACGCTGTTGAAACAGGCCTGCACTGCGAGCGCGCCCCATTCCTCCCGCGTCCTCGGCAGGCTGATGCGGTGATATGCCATGAATGCCAGCAGGATCGCGCAGGCCAGGGCAGTCCGCCAGGCGACCAGCGTCGCAGGCGGGATTGTCTCGACGGCGATCTTGATCAGACCGAACGTCGCGCCCGAGAAGGCTGACATGAGCAGCAGCAGCGCGTAGTCGTTGACCGTGCCTCCTGCGGCGATGTCCCGGGGCTGGGTGACGGACATCGTCATTCCCCCGCTACAGCGAGCGGATCTGTACGCCGGGCTGGCGCGGCAACGCCGTCGACGAATGTCCTGCACCAGATCTCAAACAGCACTGCATTCCAGGCATATCTGAAATTTGTCGGTGTCAGCCCCGACCGCACATCTGCCTTGATCTTGTCGGCTGATGATGGATCAAGCAGGCCGCGAGACCGGAGGGTCTTCGCAGGCAGGTAGTGCTCGAGCAACTCGAGGACCGTGGTCTGCATTTCAGTGTCATAGCGAAGGTGCTGGATGCCCTTTCGGCGATAGCGGATCGAGGCCGGCACCATGGAACGCAGCGAACGTCGGAAGAGCCGCTTCACCCCCAGGATGTTGACCTTGTCGGCGTCGCGCATCTGCAGGGCAAATTCGATGAGCTGCTTGTGCGCGAACGGCGCTCGCAGCTCGATGCCATGATGGCGGGCCAGCAACGTTTGGGCACCGGTGCGCTCGTCCCAGGTCTCGAGGTCGGATTTGAGCGCATCAAACAGTGTCGAGGCGTGCCCGAGCCAGTGCCGGAATCCACCGGAAGCGTTGTCATGCCCGATGACAGAACAGGGTTCTGAACCGGGCTGCACCTTGTGATGAACACCTTGGTCGACAGCTTGCTTGATGCCGAGGGGTCGAAGGTATCGCTCCACCGTCCTGTGCCGCCAGAGCCGGCGATGGGTCGACATGCCGGCGAAGATCGCATCACTGACATTGCCGGAGTAGAGCACGTCGACATGCCTGGCAGCCAGACTCCAGAGCGCGCTGAGGCATGGCAGTTCATCATAGCCGCCGGGGTTGCCGAGGATCGCCACGGTCTCTTCGACATGATCACGAACGTCCGACGGGCCGACGAACAGTTCGTGATGGGAGGTTCCGAAATGGGCGGCCGTGGCGCGGGCGCCACGGATTTCAGGGTCGTCGGGACCGTAGCCGACGGTGAACGTATCCAGCCGTTCGCCTGGATAGGCCTCCCGCAACAGGGCCGTGATGGCCGCCGAATCGATGCCGCCGCTCAGCGTCACGCCGATCCGCAGGCCGTTGGTCGGACCGCTGTCGCGGACAGCTTTGCGAATGCGGGAAAGAAGAATTTCTGGCGAGGATGCCTGCACCGGCAAAGGATAGTCGCCGGGCCTTGGATGCAAACGGTGGATCTTGTGCGCTTCGGGCGTGACAATTTCGAGGTAGCCGGGCCTTACCGGCCTCACCGTCTTGAGGAAGGATGTGAAAGGCGGAGCCCAGCCTTCACGCAGGAAATAGGCGATGGCCGGCCCATCATAGTCCTTGGTCACCCCTTCAAGTTGCAGGAGGTCCGCCATGGAAATGGCATATGCCAGTCGATTCTGCGCGCGCGCCCTGTAAAGCGGGATCGTGCCGAATGGGTCGCGTGCCAGGTATGCGGTCCTGCTGGTGCTGTCGAACAGCGCGATCGCGAACTGTCCGTCCAGATGGTCGAAAGCTGCAATGCCGGTCTGCGCGAACAGCGCAATGAATCTGGCGGGATCGAATTCGGTCGAATCCGCTCCCTCCAGAAAGCGCGGGCGGCCAGAGACCTCAAGCGACATGCCGTCGGTTTCGATCGCGAGTCCCGGACCTGCGATCGCCTCTGCACGCTTGGCAATGCCTTGCGTCGATGCGGAAAATTCTATGACGGTGAACATGCTCAGCGCCCCGGGACATTCATCACGAGACTGGTCGGCGACGGGGACAGGCCCGGTGCCGCGGGTTCGGAATTTTCGGCCTGGCCTGGCCTGAGCTCGGGTGTCTGCCCGACCCGCCACGGACCGAAGGCAAGGGCGAGCGAGGCAGCAACGCAGAAGACCGTGACAACCACATACATCGCCCCGGCCGTCTTTGGGATCCGGACCGGTGCGATGTGCAAGGCTGCCAGTGCAAAGAGAGCCAGGGCCAGCAGCTCGGGAAACGCGCCCGCTGGGATCAGGGGGCGGGCCAGGAACATCGCCGCGGTCAGCGGTAATGCATAGGTCGTCGGAACGCCAATGAACCGCCCGCCGGGAGAGCCGAAGACATTGAAATAGCTCAGGCGCAGTGCGCTCGCCAGAACCAGTGTCGCTCCCACGAGGACCGACAGCAACGAACCCTGTCCGACGCCGATCAGGGTGACTGCGGGAAAGACGCCCGCGCTCACCAGATCGGCCAGGGAGTCGAGGTTCTTGCCGACTTCCCCTGTCTCGGGCGCTCGGCCCCTGGTGCGCTTGGCGACCACGCCATCGAGATGGTCGGCCAGCAGCGCCCAGAGTGCCACCGCGACACCTGCTTCGGGTTGGCCGGCAAGCGCCAGGCTGATGCCGACAACGGAGAGGACGAGACCTGCTCCGGTTATGGCGTTGGCGGGATCGGCAAGTTGACGGAGCATGTGCGTTCCTCCCCGGCCTGGGCCGTGCTCAAGAAGCCTGCGACAAAACGGGCAGCTCAGGCGGGGCGAAGAGGTTTTCCGCCATTTTCAGATCCGCCTGGTTGTCGATCTCATACCATTTGACGGTGTCGCAGCGCGCCGCCGCGATCTTCAGGCCGCGACCGATCAGCTGCGCCAGAACCTGCTCGGTGTAGGTCGTCCCGGCCCCCGTGCCGATCAGGTCGTCGAGGGCAGGGACGATGACGCCCGAAAGCGTGGCGCGGGAAAAACGGAACAGGTTCAGCGTCTTGAACAATCGAGGCGCTCCTGGCTGGTTCAGGTCTGCCGCGGTCTGCTTCATGCGCACTTCCGCGATGGTCGACGTCGGACCAAGAACGACGGCGGAGCCCTCCATGTCTTCCGTGAATGGCGCCACTGCGGCCACATCGCCTGCGCCCGTCGCCAGGAGCGACACAAGGGCCTGCCTTTCGAAGAAGACGTCTCCTTCCAGCAGGAAGATGTCTCCGCTCAGCAGGGTGTGACGTGCCAGCCAGAGTGAATAGGCGCTGCCGGTGCGGTCGTAGACAGTGGATTCGACGTAGTCGATGTCGACGCCGGCAAAACGGTCACCGCAGGCGTACTCGATTGCATCCTTGCGGTAGCCGACGACGATGGTGGCCGATTTCACGCCCATGGCGCCGAGATTGCGCAACGCGTTGTGGATGATCGAAACACCGAGAACTTCCACGAGGGGTTTTGGCCGGAAGTCTGTCAACGGCCGCAGCCGCGACCCCATGCCTGCAGCCAGGATGACTGCGCTTTGCGGTACTTCAGTCCTGAACATGAGAGTTTTCCTTAAGCTACGTTGCGAGATGCCTTGGTCCATGATTCAAAGGTTTCGACGAGCCTCTCCAGACCAAGGGCAAGCTTGTCGTGGGTGATCCCGTAAGAGAGGCGCAGACCCATGTGGTCGCCGAAGGCGCTGCCTGACACGCCGGCGACGCCGGCCTCGGCAAGCAAGGCGTTTACGGCGTCGTCCGCGCTCCGCGGCGTGGCTGAACCCGGGCCGATGTCCACAAGGCCGCCAAGATCCAGGTAGAAGTAGAACCCACCTTGCGCCGATGGCAGTGGCGCAAGTGTCTGGCGCGACAGAATGTCGAGCCCGAGCCGTCGGGCCTGCGCCAGCTGGTCAAAGAGGCGTTTTTCATAACTGCCGTCACCGCGCCGCAGATGCTCCAGGACCGCGTGCTGGGCGATCACATTGGGGTTCGATGTCGTGTGGGACTGCAGTGCCTTGGCTGCGTCAATCACACTCTTTGGGCCGGCCATGTACCCGATGCGCCAGCCCGTCAGGGCAAGTGTCTTGGAATACGCATTGATAATGACGGTTCGCGACCGAACTTCCGGCACCAGCGAGACTATGGGATGATGGACATGCGGCGCATGCGCAAATGCCCCGTAGCATTCATCAAAGATGATCCAGAGATCGTGGCGGATCGCCAGGTTGGCGATCTGCTCAAGGGTGGTCTGGTCATAGACCGCGCCTGTCGGATTGCTGGGCGTATTGATCACGATCGCGCGTGTCTTCGGCGTGATGGCACGCTCGAGTTCCTGCGGCCTTGGAACAAAACCGCTGTGGCGTGTGTCGACATGCACCGGTCGCCCGCCGGCGATCAGAACCTGCGCCGGGAAGGTCGTCCAATAGGGGCTTGGGATGATGACTTCGTCGCCCGGGTCCAGCAGGACCATCGCCGCGTTGAACAGGGCCTGCTTGGCGCCGCTCGTGACCGCGATCTCCTCGGTATGCCAGACCTGCCCGGTTTCGCGGGACACCTTTGCGGCGAGGGCTTCGCGCAGTTCGCGAAGCCCGACGGTGTCGGTATAGCGGTTCTCGCCGCGTTCAATGGCCGCCAGCGCACCCTCGCGGACGCTCGGCGCCAGGTCAGACCATATTTCACCGGCGGTGAGGTCAATGACCTCCTTGCCGGCATCGGATGCCGCCTTGGCGGCTGCTCGGGCGGCAGCCGTTCCCGACGACGCAAAAAGCCTCGTACGCTGTGCCAACATTGTCGGCCCTCATGATGTTGTTGTGATTGTTGGTTAGAGCGGATCCGCCCCGACGCTACTCGGCGGCGACAGCGACTGAAGGAAGATAGCGCGTCTCGGCTTCCGCCAGTTCGCGGTAGTTGAGCAGGTCGAATACGTCGTCCAGCGTGGCTACCTCGTTTTCGATGCCGGCGATCGTTCCCTCACGAAGGATGCGTTCGCAGACCTGGCGCATGGCAGAAACAGCAGCACGCATGTTGTGGTTGGCCCAGATGACTGTTGAGATCTTGGCCGCACGGTATTCGTCCACAGGCGTGCGGTAATATTTTGTCGGCACGATCACCAGTGGCAGGCGGTTGCTCCATTCCCTGGCGAAGGCCAGAATCTCGCTGGCATCAGACTTGCGTGAATGGATGAGGATCGCATCGGCGCCGGCGTCCGCATAGGCATGTGCACGCATCAGTGCTTCCTGCTGATCGTAACCCGCGATCAGCGCCTCGACGCGCGCGACCAGCACGAAGTCCTCGGAACCGAGCGTGTCCTTCACCGCGCGCAGCCGTCCGCAGAACTCGCTGATTTCCGCCAGTGGGTGGCGGTCACCGACAAAGGAGTTCATCTTGGGGAAGCCCTTGTCCTCGAGGCAGACACCGGCTGCGCCATGCTGGAACAGCTTCTTGGCCGCAAGCCGGGCATTGTTGAAATTGCCGAAGCCGCTGTCTCCATCCACCAGGATCGGGATTGAAGCTGCATCGGCCATCCTCTCGACGACTTCGACGAGCTGCGTCCAGGATGCTTCATTGGCATCCCGGTAACCGAGGCTCGATGCAATCGACAGGCCAGACGCCCATAGTCCCTTGAAGCCTGCGCGTTCCGCAATGGTGGCCGAAAGCGCGTCATGCGCTTCCATGATGAAACTGAGTGTATTGGCCTGGATTATTCCCCGCAGGCTCGGCTTGGCCAATGCCGAGACGTCTGTGTTTGAAAGGCCGGATTCTCCAACGTGCGACATCACTGCTCGCTCCCAGATGAGGTGCATTGCTGTTCGTCCCGACAATTCGAGCATGGGGCGTTTCTGCCGACCTTGTCACAGGCCGACCGATTGGGAAGCGCCACAATTTGCTTGAGCGTCATCGAACTGTCATAGGTTAGTCACACCACATTATGGTTGTCAATTCTAAAAATATCCGGATTATGGATGTGGCTTTTTAGCCGGCTATGGACAAGTTGGCACAGACTTGTCAAGCTAGGCGGTATCGGGCATTTGGGAGGCAACCGGGTTCTGAGATACGCGCTGCTGATGCCAAAGACAGTCAAAGAGACCGAGCTGGCGAGCGGGACGCAGCTTTTGGACCGCGCGGTTGCGGTGCTGAACTTCGTTGGCCAGGCGGCAGGGTCGGGCGGCGCCAGCATTGCCGACATCAGTGAAGGGCTGAGCCTCAAACAACCGACCGCACATCGGATTGCCGTCGCCCTGGAGCGCCATCGGTTGATCGATCGCGACAGCCTCACAAAGCGCTACAGGCTCGGGCTGGGCCTCTTTGTACTGGGGGTCCATGCCGCTGATGAGTCCGGACTGCGCACACTGGCGCAGCCAGCGCTCACGCGCATCGGTGCGGCCACTGGCGACACCGTCTTCCTGATGGCCCGGTCTGGAGTCAACGCGATCTGCGTGGATCGCCACCAGGGCAGCTATATGATTGACAGCCTTACTGGCGGCATAGGCGGACAGATCCCGCTGGGTGTCGGTTCGGCCAGCCTGGCGATCCTGGCTTCCTTGCCGCCGCTGGAAGCTGACGCCATCATCGAGGCGAACTCGCCGCTCTATCCGCAGCATCATGGTCTGACGGCAGGCCGCGTCCGCAGCCTGCTGCCGGCGATACGTCAGGAAGGATACGCTCTCGACAAGGGTGACCTGGTGGCGGGGATTTCGGCGTTTGCCGTCGCGATCAGTCCTGGGCAAAGGCCGACCGGTGTGGCAATCGCTGTGAACATGACCAGCGCCAGGCTATCCCAGGAGCGGTTCGAACAGTTGCTGCCGCTGGTCAGGCGGGAAGTGCAGCAGCTTGAGGAGCAGATCAATCCGCTGGAGATCATGTTCCGGCAGCGCCCGGCCAGGTGACCATCCGAGGGCTTGCGATGCGCAATTCGCGGCGCTTCGTGCATGTTTACAAGTAAGCCGGCAAGGTTTAGAGTTTACTCATATTACGGATATCGATAGGCTGGATTCCCCTTTCGTATGGAGTGTTGGGGCAGATGGTTTGCGATCGGCGTGCGACTGGAATTTTCCTGGGTGTCGCCCTCTGCGTGATGGCGATGGTGCTGTCGAAGACCGCTCTTGCATCGGAACGATATCAACTGAGCGAACCTGGTACGCTGAGCGTGGCGATCACCGGCGACATGCCGGGTCTGGTCGCATTGAATGGTTCGCTGTCGGGTTACGACGGCGAAATTCTCCAGATGGCCGCGACGCGGCTTGGCCTCAAGATCAGGCCGGTTCCAATGGAATGGTCCGGCGCGATCGCCGCGACCCAGTCCGGGCAGATTGACATCATCGGCGGCAACGTCGCCTGGACGCGACAGCGGGCCGACGTTTTGACCATGACCGACCCCACAGCCTATTTCCAGAACGGGATCACCCAGAAGATTGGCCAGAACTGGAACCGTCTGGCGGACCTTGAGAACAAGAAGGTCGGGTCGATGATCGGATTTGGCTTTCTGGTCGAACTGAGACGGCTGCCCGGCCTGCAGCTCATGCTCTACGACACTCCGGATGCGGCGATGCGCGACCTCGTCATCGGCAGGATCGACGCGATGATCGGTGATCCGCCGGCCATCGACTATGCGATTTCACGCAATCCGGACTGGCGGCTGCACACGGTGCCCTTCATCGACAACAATCCGGACTTCCCGTTGCTGACGAGCACTGGACGGCAGTACGTCTTCGGCCTCTCCAGGAACAATCAGGCGCTCGCCGACGATCTTAGCCGCGAGATCAGGCTGCTGTGGACGGATTGTGAAGTCCGGCAGATCGGCAAGCACTACGGCCTGGTGAGTGACACGAATTTCCTTCCCTCAACCGACAATTTCCGTGCCGGCGTCGACAGGCCAGTCGATTGGATTGCCCCGCGGTGTCGGCAATAACGGGCGGGCTTGTGCAGTGGTTGACCTCGGCTTTGTTCTGTCGGTCCTGCTGGATGGAGCGAAGACCAGCGTCATTATCGCCTCCGGCGCGCTGGTCCTGGCAATTGCGCTCGGTTTCATGCTGGCTTCCGCGAGTTTCCTGCTTCGGTCCAGGTTGCTTGATACGCTCATTGCGATCTACGCGGAGACTCTGCGCAACATACCCAGTCTTATCTGGCTGCTCCTGGTGTATTTTGGCCTGGCTCATGTCGGGATCCGGCTTCCGCCCATGCCGGCAGCCACGGTCGGACTGGGCGTCATAGGGTCGGCGGTGCTTGTGGAGGTCTTTGCCACGGCATTCCGCTCGGTGGCGGCGAAACAGGGCGAGCCGGCTCTGGCGCTGGGGCTTTCCCACATCCTGGCATTTCGGCTGGTGATAGTCCCCAATTCCTGGCGGGTAAGCCTGCCGCCGGTCGGCAACTATGCGCTCGCCCTCGTCAAGGACACCACGCTGGCTGCGGCGATCGCTGCGCCGGAGCTCATGTTCCAGGCGCGTATGCTGGTGAACCGCACATTCGAGACGGGACTGATCTATGGACTCGCGGCCTGCATCTATCTCGGCGTCGCCTTCATCCTGTTTCGCCTGACAAGACTGGTTGAACAGGCGGCGAGCCAACGATGAACGGACTGGCTCTCTATCTCGTTGACTGGGGCCCACGCCTGTTCGAGGCAGCGTCTCTGACCCTTCTCTTGACTGCTGCCGGTTTTGGCGGCGCGTTCCTGCTCGGCCTTGCCCTGGAAGCGATGAGGACGTCCCGCAGCGCGAGGCTTCGCGGCTTTGTCGGCTGTTATGTCTGGGTTCTGCGGGCCATTCCGCTGCTGATCGTTCTCTACATGCTCTATTTCGTCCTGCCCGGCATTGGCTTGACGCTGTCACCATTTCTCGCGGGCACACTCGGCCTTGTCCTTGTGCATGGCGCCTATCTGGCGGAGGTGTTGCGCGCGGGAATGCAGACGGTAGAGCAGGGGCAGTGGGAAGCTGCGCGCGCCCTTGGACTGTCACGTCTCCTGTGCCTGCGGCTCGTTGTCATTCCCCAGGCCGTGCGCCAGATGTCGGGACCCCTGATTGTTGCCTTGATCTCCGTGCTGAAGGACAGTTCCGTCTGCGCCCTGATCGGGGTCAACGAACTGACCCTGACCGCTCGCGCGATCATGTCCGAAAGCTTCATGCCGCTGCATGTCTTCCTGTTCGCCGGCCTTTTCTACCTCGCGCTCGGCTGGCCGGCTTCGCTGCTGGCGCGCGCCGTCGAGCGGCGGATGAACAGCCTCCAGGGCCGGCAACCGCGGCACTTGTCAACATCCAGGCGGCCGGTGCGGCTGGCACCGCTGGCGCGATGAGGTGCCAATGACACGGACCTCACTTCCGGTCATGGTTTTGCGAGGTACGCCCTATGAGCGTGGCCATCAGCATGGCGCGGCATTCGAGCGTGATATCGTCTCGGTCCTGGATCGGCTTACAAGGGCTGTTCCGGCAGGGATCTTGAGCTCGGCACGACGCGTGGCAGAAGCCTCCTGGCGGACGATGACCATGTTTGCGCCTGCCATCGTGGCCGAGATCGAGGGAATGGCAGACGGCGCCCATTGTGCGGTCGAGGACGTCTTCCTCAATATTGGTTTCGAGTTTTTTGGAGAGCCTTCGCCAACGGGCTGCAGCGCGCTCGCCTTCAACGGCGGGAGCGGTGCGGTCGTTGGCCAGAACTGGGATGCCCCGAGAGGTACGAAATCGAGTCTGGTGCTGTTCGTGCATTCGGACCCTGATGGATCTAGGCTGGCCACGGTGGCTTCCAGGGGCACGCTGGGCTGGGTGGGCCAGAATGGCCACGGGCTCTGCCTGGTGACCAATGATCTGATGCTCGACACCACGACAGCGGGCCTGCCCAGCCAGGTGGTGCGCCGAATGATCCTGTCCGAGCCGGATGTGCCGCGCGCGCTGCGGCTCGTGCAACGATTGCCGCACATGGGTGGGCGAAGTTACCTGCTCGGCGACGCGTCAGGCCGGATCGCGGGGGTCGAGGTGTCACCGGCTGCCGGCGTCAATGACCTCGGCGGCGCCGAGTCGCTCTTCCACACCAATCATGCGCTGCTCGATCAGACGAAGGCTGTCGAGAACCACGCCCTGCTGCAGCAAGTCTACCCATCAACCTATGGGAGATATGCCTCGCTTGCAGGTACGGCCGGGCCCCTCAATTCCGTTGCAGATGCCATTCATGCCTTGCGCAACCGGGCGGGAGCTCCCAATGCCGTTGCGAAGAGCCATTCACGCGAGGAAGCAACCGAGACCGCGTGTTCCATCGTGTGCGATCCCGCCGCCGGCGTGATGCATGTGTGTCTCGGTCTTCCCCGCGTCGGCGCATTCGTTGCGCACAGTCTTCCATCAAATGGAACGGTCAGGCGGCGGTCAGGTCCGATTTCGTCAGCTGCGCGTGCCGATACTCAGCAAACCTTGCCGCAAGTTCATGCGCGATCTCTTCGCAATCCGCGAGACGCACGGCCGGGCAGTCGAAGCCGATTTCTTCGCGGATGATCGCGGCCGAATCCGCCATGAAGCGGATGGTTCCGTCCGCTTCGACGGAGTCGATGCCATCGAACTTCTGACAGGCACGATTGATGGCGAGGGCCTCATCGATCGACAGCCCTTCCGGCAGATCGACGGACAGTCCGTCTGGCGAAATCCTGACAGGGTAGCCGCCGACGAGACCCAAGGGCCCCGGTGCATGGACGACCCGGTCGATGCCATCAGCCAGCGTCCGCAACACGGCGGTCGCTGAAGAGGCGGTCACCGACTGCCCGGCCAGACCCTTCACGCGCCGGAAGCGTCCGGCGACTGTGGCGAACACTGCGCCATGATCGATTGCGTCGGACGGCAGGGCCTTGCCGTCGAGATAGAACGTCAGATGATATGGCGCACCGTCAGTTCCGCCTGTGCTCGGCATGCGATAACTCAGGAAATGATGGGCAAAGAAGCGCACGGCGACGCGCCTGACGTCACAGCTGAGAAGATGGGCGGCGGCGAGCTGGATTCCCGGAACGGCGTTGGCGATGTTGCCGATGCCGATCAGGGGGGCGATGTTTTCGGCAGCGAGTGCTGCATTGGTCACGTCTGGATATGACGCGTTGACGACTTTGGCGTGCACGCCGGCCATCTGGACGGCTTGCATCAGGCGGCGCACCAGAACCAGATGCATGGCTGCCCAGACGCCGCCGCGCGCCTGATCCAGTCGCTGGAAGGCGGCGGGGGGCAATTGGGTGATCACCCACCATGAATGCAGTGTTGTTGCATTGAAGATGATGTCCGGCTGAAGCGCGGCGAGATAAGTCGCGGTCGCCTCGACATCCATCAGGTCGACGGCGGCGACCTGGATGCTGGCGTGATGGCCGAGATTGGCCGCGGTGTAGCGCGCCAGGTTCGCGCGCAGCGTTACCTTCTGGCTATCGCGTGCCGCGATGTGGATGTCGTAATCGCGGCCGCTCTGGCTGAGAAAATCAAGGACGCCGCCGCCGAGAACGCCGCAGCCGAGTATCAGTATCCTGGTAGGATGGTCGTCTGTGTTGAGAGCCATGTGTGCGTCCCGCGTCAGAGTTGGTGGTTTGGTTCAACGCGCCCGACAATGGCGGCCATTTGTGACAGCAACTTTTAGGACGCGGCGCAGCGAGCATCTTTGAGATCGATCCATCTGAAAATCCGATGGCTGTCACGCTTCTGAAAGATGCGTGTCATCCATACTGGATAGCTTCGAAGCTCACCTGCTGGCGCATCGCCGTGCGGAGGGAACGGCAAGGTGGAGACCAAGGAATGACGCAAGCCGCCAACGTTGCGCGATACCTGCCACTGGACAGTGCGGTCCTGGAGATCGATCTGGATGCGGTGCGTGCCAACTACATCACGATGAGGGGACTTCTCGGCCCTGACGTCATCACCGCCGCCGTGGTCAAGAGCGATGCCTACGGACTTGGCCTGGAACCAATTGCCAGAACACTGTGGGACATGGGCTGCACGTCCTTCTTCGTCGCCAATCTGGAAGAAGCCCTGAGACTGCGCGCTGTCTGCCCGTTTGCCAGGATCGCCGTCTTCCATGACGACTACGTCCGCTTCAAGCGGATCTATCGCCTTGAGGATATTCTGCCGGTGATCAACACGCCGGAGGAAATGGATTTCCACTTCCGGACGGCTGCGGCCGATCCTTATCTGCTCAATGTCGACACCGGCTTCTCTCGGCTCGGCCTTTCCCTGTCGGAGGTTGCGGATTTCTGTCGGAAGGGATGGTTTTCCAAGCATCCATCACGGATTTTGATCAGTCATCTGGCGTGCAGCGAAAACGCGTCGAACACCATGAATGAGGTGCAGAAGCAACGATTCGAAACCTTGCGCGGACTGGTCCGGCCTGTGGCAAGCAGTCTGGTCGCGTCGGCGGGAGCATGGCTCGACAGGTCGTTCCATCTCGATCTCGCCCGCATCGGCTCGGCCCTGTTCGGGCTCAACAATGCGGCTGTCCATCCCAGTCCGCTGCGTTGCGTCTTGCGCCTGCGGGCCCGGGTGCTTGCGGTTCGTGAAGTCTCCGCGCACGAAGCCGTCGGATACGGTGCGACATTCCGGGCCCGTCGCAACAGCCGGATCGCGATCGTAGGCATTGGCTATGCCCAGGGGCTGCCCTGGGCGTGCGCCGGCAGGATTTCTGTCCGCTTCGGTGCCCACGCTGCTCCCGTCGTAGGGCGCATATCAATGGAATACGTCACGGTCGACGTGACGGACGTGCCACCTGAACTCTGCGGTCCCGGCGCATGGGCGCAGTTCCTGCACGACGAATTTGGCGTCGGCGACCTTGCCGCGGAGATCGGCGTCAATGCCCAGGAGATCGTTATGCGGCTGGGGTCAGGTTGCCTCAGGCGCCATCGGCAGGATGGCAAAGGGGAAACCGGACCGTTTGATTGGCCCCAGCGCTATCCTGCACCCGAAATGATCGAGCTGCCGCCTTCAATCGGCGACCGTGCCGTCCTGGGTGGCATCTAGCCATGTCCTCCATCAGCAATCGAAATGCGGGTGTGGCTCTGGCCGTTCTGGCTGCGGTGTTCTGGAGCACGGGAGGACTGTTCTCGCGGCTGATTGCGGTCGACAGCTGGACGCTGCTGTTCTGGCGCAGCACCTTCAGCGCAGGATTCGTGCTGATGTTCCTGACGCTGGGCCTGCGAGAACCCCTGAGCGGCATCGCGGGCAGGCTCACGCCTGCAGCATGGCTGGTTGCCGGCATGTCATCGACGGCAATGGTTGCCTTCATCTTCGCGCTGCGGAACACGACGGTCGCAAATGTCGCGGTCATTCATGCCGGGGCGCCTCTGATCGTCGCGGCCCTTTCCTGGATGCTGCTTGGCGACAGGCCGCCATCGGCCGCGCTGATAGCCGGGGTCGCTGCCATTGCTGGTGCCGTCTTGACGGTGGGGGCCTCGGCTCTCTCGGGAGGCGGTTTTGCCGGTGATCTTCTGGCGCTGGTCATGACACTTCTCATGGCCCTTATGGCCATAGCCATGCGCGGAAACGAACGATTCCCGGTGGCCGAGACCCTGATCCTGTCCAACATATTGTGCGCGGTGGCCGTGTTGCCGTTCGCAAGCCCGCTCGCCGTCGCGCCGAAGGATATGGCCTGGCTGGCTTCATTCGGGCTCGTGCAGATGACGCTCGGCTTCCTGACCTTCGGCCTGAGCTTGCGATATCTGCCGGCGCGTGATGCAGCGCTTATCGGCGCCGTGGAGACCCCGATCGCACCGATCTGGGTCTGGCTGGCTTTCCACGAGGTGCCGGCGCGATCCACCATGCTCGGCGGATCCATTATCCTTATCTCGGTTCTGGCCTTCCTGCTCAGCGTCGATCGCAAGCCGGCAAGTTCGTATCTGTCGAACTAGAACGCCGTGTCTTGCCCTTCGCCAACCACCCGCAAAACCATCGATTTACGTGAGTGGGCAGACACCCTGTGTTTTCGATCTCCAACTGATCGGTACGCGGCGAGAGAATTTGACGTCCGGGCGCTTTCTATCTGCCCTGCATGTGTGGGTTTCGGCCCGCTCGACCTTCGGCCAACCGAATTGCCATCAGTTTGTGAGCGCCAGCGCCGTCGTTGGCGGTCAGGCTTGCTCTACTACCCGCGAAACGCCGTGTATGTGTTTGGCCGGTGAGGGGATACGGCTCATCTTCCAGGCGCCAATTGCGATACAGTGGCGTTTCATCTCGCCAACACCAAGAAGAAGCATGGCGCGGACTGTTGTCCCAAGCTGCGGAAACAACTGTCTCGCTAGCTCCGGCGTGCGTCAACGAGTTTCGACCGCTCTTTTGTCAAGGCGTCGGCCATTTCGGCGACAATTCTCGATCTCTTCTGATTGGGAAAAAGCATGAGCGTTCGGAAGCTTACGGATGGCACCAAGGGCCGTAGCGTCACGCCGCGTTCGATGTAACCTGTTGCGGTCACCGGGTCGACAATGCCACAGCCCAAGCCCGCCAGAACCAATGCGCAGACCGTCGACGAATATGCCGTCTCCACCACCACCTGCGGGGCCACGCCATATTTCGCAAATATGGCCTCTGCCTCGTGGCGGGTGGTATCCTCCGGGGCGAGTGCAACGAAGGGCAGACGATCGAGGTCGGCAGGGTGCACGACGTCCTTCCGGGCCAAGGGATGCCCTGGAGGAATGGCCAAAGTAGCAGGAATTTCGGCAAACGGAATCGCCTCCAGACCGTTCGTGTCTATCTCGTCCGCGGTGATCGCGATGTCGAGCTGGTTCGCCGCCACCATGTCCCGTATGGAGGAGGATCCGCTCACGTAGAACGACACGGCAACCTTGGGATTTCTCTGACGAAACCTTGCTATCGCGTTTGGCAGCAAATTCGTGCTGAAGGCCGACAGGCAAGCCACGCGGATGTCGCCCGAGCCATAGTCACGAATGCGAGCTGCTGCGCTGCGCAGCTTTGCCAGGCCCGCAAGGGATATCTGGACCTCGCGGAAGAAAAGCTGACCCTCGGCCGAGGGGATCATTCGCCCTTTTTCCCTATCGAACAGCCGGAAGCCGATGGAGCGTTCCAGCGTCATGATCGCCTTGCTGACCGCAGGTTGGGAGATGCCCAGAATTTCGGCGGCCCGAGAGGTCGTGCCGTAGGTCATGACGGCCTGATAGGTTTCGATCAACCGGACATCCATGGATTTCCTATAACCAAGGTGAATTGAATGACAGTATCTTGATATTGGACAGAATAGTTCACTGCGTGTCAACAACGTCTCAACAGGAGATGAATGGCATGCATGATGAAACAAGGTCGGTGTCGAAGGTCTCGGTGAGTCTGACTGGCTACGACAGTCTGACCGTGCCGATCCATCGTGCCTCGACGATCCGCTATCCGGACGCGGCGTCCTTTGCCGCTCGCTTCGAGCGCGATGCGGACGGGTATGTCTATGGGCTCTATGGTACGCCCACGCACCGCTATCTTGAAAAGAAGATCACCGAACTCGAAGAAGGCGCCCGCACTGTGCTGGCACCTTCCGGGCAGGCTGCGGTTGCCTGCACCATGCTCGCTCTCGCAAAGTCAGGTGAACGGATACTGATACCCGACACCGTCTACGGCCCCGTGCGCGATTTTGCGACGCATGAACTGCCGGCGCTTGGAATAGAGGCGGTTTTCTATGACCCTCTCGACTTGAAGGAGCTTGGCGGGCTCATCAACTCCTCGACCCGCCTGGTCTGGGCCGAGTCCCCGGGCTCTGTTACGCTCGAGATGCAGGACATTCCGGCGATCGTCGAGATGGCGCGTGCGCGCGGCGTTCTGGTCGGCTGCGACAACACCTGGGCCTCGCCGCTCAACTTCAGGCCATTGCGCCATGGCGTGGATGTCGTGGTCGAGGCCCTCAGCAAACATCTCTCCGGTCACTCCGATCTCATCCTGGGATCGGTGACCGCCAGGGAGGATACCCTGGGTGTGAAGCTCAAGGCTGCCTTCGGGCGATTGGGCGTCGGCACGTCGCCCGACGATTGCGCGCTCGTTGCCCGCGGAATTGAAACGCTGGCAGTTCGTCTCAAGCGATCCACCGCTTCCGGGCTTGAGATCGCTGCATGGCTCGCGAGACACCCCTGTGTGGAGACCGTGAGCCATCCGGCGCTGCCTGAAGATCCTGGTCATGAAATATGGAAGCGCGATTTCAGTGGCGCTTGCGGCGTGTTTACGTTCACCCTCAAGGATCAGTATGCCGACCGGGCGTTTTCTGCCCTGGACGCGCTGGAGTTGATATCCATCGGAGCCTCATGGGGAGGAACCAAAAGTCTCATTGCTCCGACCTCGGTAAAAGCGCTGCGGAGCGTGCGGCCCTGGACCGGTCCAGACTATCTGTTTCGCCTCAGTGTCGGCGTCGAACATCCGGACGATCTCAGGAGGGACCTTGAACGCTTCTTCGCCGCGCTCACCTTGCATGCTGCAAGTGCAGCATAAGGCAGTGCGGCGATAGCCCGATAACTTTCACGAATAGAATCGATGAAAGGCAATATTGGACGGAATGCGGAAGACATTCTTATATGACGCTGCCGGTGGACGGGGAATGCCCCGGTAATCTTCAAGGCCACGCAAGAGAGTGGCCAGGATTGAACAATGGGAGAGTGAACATGCTTGGAAAGACTTGCTGGACTGCCGTGATGTCGGGAGCAGCGCTCCTCGTCCAGTCGACGCTCGGAGGCGTGGCTCTGGCGCAGACTTTCGATGCATCGCGTATCGAGGTCGACAAGGAGCTTGCAGAAAGGGTTCCGGACAAAGTCCGGCAAACGGGCGTGCTCGTGGGCGGGTCGGACAACGACTATGCGCCTTGGGAGTATCTGGCGGGCGCCGATGGTCAGACCCCTGAAGGCATCGATATCGATATCGGCAATGCCATCGCCGCCAGGCTGGGCTTGAAGTACGAATCCCGCACCGCTCAGTTCACCACCATCCTGCCAGCGTTGGGCACCAACTATGACGTCGGCATGTCGGCTTTCTCGATCACCGAGGAACGCAAGAAAGTGGTCAACTTCGTTTCGTACGCCGAAACTGGCAATGAGTGGGTGATCAAGGCAGGCAACCCGACCGGTTTCGATCCGAAGAATGTCTGCGGCCGGCAGATCGCGGTGCAAAGCGGCAGCCGACACGAGGAGAAACTCATGGAGGTGAACAAGGGGTGCCTTGATGGCGATCACAAGGAAATGGCCATCCTGCCTTTCAAGACGCAGACCGAAGCCGTCACCCGTGTGGCAACCGGCGGCGCCGATGCGACGATCACGGGCAGCGCTACGGCGCTTTATGCGGCGTTCAAGTCCAACAAAACGCTGGAAACCATTCGGCCGGTTGGCGAGGAACTCAATGTGCGCGGTCTGAATGGCATCGCGATAGCCAAGAAGGACGAGGCGCTGACCGAGCTCCTCGCCGATACGTTGACGACCTTGATCAAGGACGGCACCTACAACGCGATCCTGGACTCCTGGGGCATGGCGGCAGTTGGCGTTGAGAAGGCCGAGATCAATCCGGCCTCGGGGCATTGAGGTGAGCGGCGACAACGTCATGCTGGCGATGGACAACCGCCAGTCGGAGCCGACGGGCGGCGCGGAACGACCTGTGGTCCGTAATCAGGTGGTGCCGAGGCGCCATCCTGGGCGATGGGTGGCCGTCATCCTCATCCTGATCATCGTGGTGCAGGCTGTGCACGGCGTGGCTACGAACCCCAATTTCCACTGGGGCACCTATTACGAATACATCTTCTCGCCCTTTGTGATGCGGGGCGTCGCGTGGACGTTGCTGCTGACGCTTGTTGCCATGGCGGTCGCGATACCGTTGGCCCTTGCCCTTGTCATAATGCGCGAGAGCGGGAATCCCGTCCTCAGAGGCGCTGCCTGGTTTTGGGTATGGTTCTTTCGAGGGACGCCAGTCTACACGCAGCTGGCTTTCTGGGGCCTGTTTGCGGTGCTGTTTCCACGTATCACGATTTGCGTGCCCTTCGGCCCGGAACTGATCAGTGTCGACAGTCGCTGGATCGTGACTCCGGCTGTCGCCGCCATCATCGGGTTGGGTTTCAATGAAAGCGCATATCTCGCCGAGATATTCAGGGCTGGGTTTCGTGCCATAGACCGTGGGCAGACGGAGGCAGCCCAGGCTATCGGCATGTCGCAGGCCAAGATCTGGACCCGGATCCTTATCCCTCAGGCCATGCGGACCATTATCCCACCTACGGGCAACGAAACCATCGGCATGCTGAAAATGACGTCGCTGGTGCTGGCGGTGCCATTCACGCTCGACTTGATGTTCGCGACCAATGCCATCGCCAATCGCACCTATCTGCCGGTGCCGCTGCTCCTGGTTGCTGCCTCGTGGTATCTGGTCATCACCTCGGTGCTCATGGTCGGGCAGTACTATCTGGAGCGCTATTTCGGGCGCGGCCACGACGTGATCGTCGTCAACGGGGGGGCGAACTAATGCATGGGATAGCAGTCGCGCCCGCCGTTGAACTCCTCGGCATCCACAAATTCTACGGAGACTTCCACGCTTTGCGTGGCGTGGATCTGAACATTGCGAGAGGCGAGGTGTGTGTCGCCATCGGCCCGTCCGGATCGGGGAAGTCCACCTTGCTTCGCTGCATAAACCAACTCGAGATGATCTCGGCCGGTCAGGTCCGGCTGAGCGGAATCCTTCAGGGATACCGGGAACGCGATGGCAGATTGCATGAACTTTCGCGACGCCAGATTTCGGAACAACGCCGTCGCACGGGTATGGTGTTTCAGCGCTTCAATCTGTTTCCGCACATGACCGCGCTTCAAAATGTGATCGAAGGGCCAGTGCATGTGAAGCGCCAGTCCAAAAGCCAGGCAAGGAGGCGAGGGGTAGCCCTGCTGGAACGCGTGGGCCTGGGTGGTCTCGGAGATCGCTATCCAAACCAACTCTCCGGTGGCCAGCAGCAGCGCGTGGCTATCGCCCGCGCCCTGGCGATGGACCCGGAGGTCATGCTGTTCGACGAACCCACCTCCGCACTTGATCCTGAACTGGTCGGCGAAGTGCTCGATGTCATCAAGGATCTGGCGCGCGCCGGCATGACGATGATGCTGGTGACGCACGAAATCGGGTTTGCCAGGGAAGTCGCCGATCATCTCATCTTCATGGACAACGGCTTGGTGGTCGAGAGCGGCAAGCCCCAGCACATCCTCACCAATGCCCGGGAGGCCCGAACACAGGCCTTCCTCTCCAAAGTCCTCTAAGCGGCGCCGTCCCTTTCCATCTTGCCCGTCTGCCGGAAGCCACAATGAGCAACATCGACGCGATCCTCGAACAGATCGACGCCAACCTGCCTGTCTCCGTCGAAAGGTTCATGCGGTTCCTTGCGTTCCCGTCCATTTCCAGCCAGCCGGAAGGCAAGGAGGGGATCGTTGCATGCGCTGTATGGCTGAGATCCGAATTGGAGAGCCTGGGCTTCGAGGCGCGGATCGTCAGGACAAGTGGTCATCCGGTGGTCCTGGGAATGTCGCGGTCAGGAAGCGGGAGCCCCGGGATTCTGCTCTACGGTCACTATGATGTGCAGCCGGTGGAGCCGCTCGATGCCTGGACAGCGCCGCCATTCGAACCGGCGTTCAGGGATGAAGACGGGCTCAGGCGCATCTATGCGCGTGGTGCTTCAGACAGCAAAAGCCAGGTCTGGTCTTTCATCGAAGCCCTTCGCGCATGGAAGGATACGGAGGGCGCGATACCAGTCGATGTGACTGTCCTGTTGGAAGGAGAAGAGGAAACCGGTTCACCGAGCCTTCCTGCCTTTGTCGATGCTTATCGCGACGAGCTTGCATGCGACGTCGCCTATATCAGCGACAGCGATATGTGGTCTCCGACCAGGCCCGCCATCACAACGCGTCTCAAGGGACTGCTGCACGAAAAGATCACGATCGTCGCGCCAAACAATGACCTTCATTCCGGTCAGTTCGGCAATGTGGCAGTCAATCCCTTGCGTGTTCTTACCAAAGTTCTCGCCTCTATCCACGACGATCATGGGCGTGTGACCATCGACGGCTTCTATGATGGCGTAACACCTCTGCCGACGGAATTGCGAGAGCAATGGGCGGCCCTGCCCGTCGATGAGGCTCTTGCCGGCGTTTCAGTCAGCGGTGGTTCCGACGAAGGCGGCTACGGAACGATCGAGTCGATGTGGGGGCGTCCCGGTATAGATTTCAATGGTATCGTGGGCGGGAACACTGGCTCTGGCGAGCGATCCGTTCTCCCTTCATCAGCTTCGGCGCGGCTGTCGTTTCGCCTCGTTGGCGAGCAGAAGCCGGAATACATCAGAAGGATTTTCAGAAACTTCGTGAAAGGCCGCCTTCCGCCCGGGTGCCGTGTCGAATTCGAGGGAAGCGGAGGTAACGCAGCGGTGTCTGTGAACGAGGACAGCCCTTACTTGATGGCCACCGCGCGAGCACTTGACGCAGAATGGCCGGAGCGGACCCTGATCAAAGGGACCGGGGGGACTGTTCCACTCGTCAGACTGCTCACCGACCGCCTTGGCGTCGATTGCATCGTCACCGGCTTCATCCTGGCGGACGACGCCATCCATGGTCCTAACGAACACTACGACGTAGAGCGCCTCCGCAAGGGGACACGCAGCTGGGCGCGGATCCTGTCGGAACTGAGGGACGAGAAACGACAATCACCTTGATGGGCAACCTTGAGCGCAGATGAACGCAAAAAAGACCCGGCAGCATGGCTGCCGGGTTTGACAAGTGGAGTGTCGGTCGGTGGTCAGAAGTTACGCTGGAAACGGACCATTCCGGAGAACCCGTCGTCGTCCGTTGCCGGCTTGCCGTCATCGAGACTGAAATAGGCGATTTCCGGCGTGATCACGAACCCCGGCACTGGTTCGTAATTGACGTTGGTGACGACGGCGAAATGATTGTCGGCCTGTCCGCGCGCAGCGCCCGAACCCTTGGCGACGCCGGAGTCGCTGTATGATGCCTGCAGGTTGAACTTCAGCTTGGTGTTGATGCGGTACGAGCCGCCGGCCCACACTGCCCAGTCACCCTTCCAGGGCTTGTAGTAGTTGAAGCTGTCATCGTCGCCGGTGCCGTAGCCGGCCATCACGAACAGTGAAAGCTGCTCGTTGATCTTGCCATCCAGCCGCGCCTTGATGGCTCCTTCCTCATAGTTGGCATCGTAACCGGCGACCACTGTGACGGCGCCCCATTTGGCGGCATATTTCACGCCGCCGACAACATGCGGGGCGTAGGAATCGATCGTATAGTCGTTGCCGTAAGAACTGCCGCCCTGCTCGAGCGAAACGACGGCCGAAACACCGTTGTCGTTCTTGTAGGTGTAGCTGATCAGATTGGTCTCGACCGGACTGTAGGGTACGATGTCGTCGCCGATGACCGAACCGGCATAGTTGGCGAAGGTTTCGAATACCGATTCATCCTTGCCGATGCGCAGGCCGCCGAGCTGGATCCAGCCATAGTAGAGAGCGACAGGGTTCTGATCTCCGTGAATGCTTTCGCGGAACGAGAAGTTGGTTTGCGTGTATGTCGACAGCGTACCAAGCTCGGTTTCCGTCCCGGTCCAGGTCCGAAGCGATAGACGAGCCTGTACGTGATAGGTGTCGTCGGTACCGCCCAATTTGCTCGCAATGTCGTTGTGGCCGCCATAAGGACCGTCGCCGGCACGAACTTCGTAGCGGATGAAGCCGCCGACGCGCAGGCAGGTTTCTGTGCCCGGAATATAGAAGTAGCCCGCGCCATAGATGTCACAGATACGGACATATTCGGCTGTCTCAGGTTCGGCTGCAACGGGATTCTCTGCTGAATATGCGGCAAGCGAGATCGTGCTCAGCGCTGATGCGCTAAGCAAAAGATACAGATTTTTCAATTTCCCCTCCAGATAAGATCTTTAGCAGATCTTAATTTGCTAGCGTTTTGCGCTTAGCTGCACTTTGAAGGGTATTTTTCGATCACAAAATGTTCAAACCACTTATTAGAATGGGCTTTTGAAATTTCCTCACGGCTTCGTTATCGACGCCTCCCGGCTTCCTTCCTGGCTCAAAGGCCGGTTATGGTTATCCCGGCGCCGGATACCTTATAGTTGCGGTTGATCCATATCAGCACAGAAGTAAGTGCCTCGGCCGCTGCCGAGTTTCCCAAACTGCCGCCGCCAACACCGCGATTGCCCACGACGCCGGCAAGTTCGATGACGGTGTCGCGGGCCTCCTTGTCGTCGCTGAACACCAGCACGTCGCAGTCGGCCCGCCCACCGGCATGGAGTTTGGTGGCCCCGACATTGTGAAAAGCCGAGACGACCCTGACACCGTCACCGAGCAGCCGTTGTGCGATCTGTGCGGCCGAGCCGCCTTCGGGCAACTGCGCCACACTCACTTTCGGCGGCACCAGCGGGACGACCGCGTCGACCAGGATCTTGCCCTGCAATAGGGGTTCGATCTCTTTCAGCGTTGTCTCATGGCTGGCAAAAGGAACTGCCAGCACGACCACATCCGCCGTCGCTGCCGCGCCGGCATTGTCGCTACCCTTCGCAAGGCTGCCAAGGTCGTTGGCAAACGCCTCCGCTTTCTCCCGCGAGCGGGAGCCGACAACGACTTCATAACCTGCCGCGGTCCAAACCTTGGCAAGGCCGGATCCGAGGTCTCCGGTGCCACCAATGATGCCGATGATCGGTCTGTCAGGCATGCGTTTGTTCTCTCCGCTTCCCGGGAATGTGCTGGCACGGATCGCTCAGCTGCGTTTCACAAGTTCGACCGCCTTGGCCAGTTGCTTGAGCTGGTTGGGGTGGTCGTACATCGGATGCAGCACGATCTCGTCGACTCCCTTGGCGATGAGCTTGCGCAAGCCCTCGGCGCATTCCTCGGGTGGGCCGAACACCGCGACGCGATCGGCCATGCCGTCGACGCTGTAGACGGGATTGTCCTTGAAGCCGACCGACAGGATCTGTTGCACACGGTCTCGCGCCTGCTCACGCGTTGGTTCGACGGCCGCATAGACGTTGACGGAGATCGAGAAGCTGGCCGGGTCACGGCCGCTGGCGGTCAGTTCGTCGCGCAGGGTGGCCAGTTCCTGGTCCCGCTCTTCAGCCGGGATCATCGCCGCCCCTGTCCAGCCGTCGGCGATCGCTACCGCCCGTCGCAACGCCGGTTCGCTGCGCGCGCCGATGATGATCGGCGGGCCGGGCTTCTGCACCGGCTTGGGCTGCATGCGGATACCGGAAAAGGAATAAATTTCGCCGTTGAAATCGGCCTCACCTTCCGCCCAGAGCGCGCGCATGACGGCGATGCCCTCCACCAGGCGCACGGTCGGCTTGTCGGTCGGGATGCCGAGTGCGGCGAGCCGCGGCCGATGATAGGCGTTGCCGACCCCCATGCCGACGGTGAGGCGGCCCTGCGAAAGCTGGTCGATGGTTGCAAGGTCACGCGCCAGGATGGCTGGGTTGCGATAGCCCGAAAACAGCACGGAAATGCCGAGCCGCATATGACTGGAGATGCCCGCTGCATAAGAAAGCTGGTGCAACGGATCGAGCGAGAAATTCTTGTCGTTCAGCGTGTCCTGCGTCCAGATGCCGTTGAAGCCTTGGTCTTCGGCCAAGCGGATGAAGTCCGCGAATGTCGTGGGATCACCCCTCAGGCCAACGGAAAAGGATGTTGGTCGACTTGCCGTCGCTCCAGCAGGTTGTGTCGTCGTCAAAGTTCATCCTCCGTCGTTCTGGGTGCCGGTTGGGAGCCGGCTGTTCAGCGAAATCGTTTCGATCGAGGCGCCGTCACAGGAACAGCTCCTGCGCTGCCGGGCGAAGCACGTCCCGCGCACTGCTTGCTGACACGGCGTCCCATTCGAGGCCGCGCAAGACGATGACCGGCAGTCCGGCATCCTTCTGCATCAGCAGGCCGGCTGCAGCGGCGACTTCATCCGCAAAGGCCGGAAGTGTCGCCTTCAGGCCGCGGCCATAGGCGTCGGTTCGTCCGGCCCAGTCGATGATGGCCGGCACGCCGGCAACGCCGATCGCAATATTGACCAATCCGTTGCGCCAGGGGCGGCCGAACGTGTCGCTGACGATCACGCCGATCGGAGCGCCGTACTTCGTTTCGAGGCCATCGCGTATTCGGCGGGCGCTGGCGTCCGGGTCTTCTGGCAGCAGGAGCAGCATGCCGTCGTGGCCATCGCCCAGATTGGATTCATCGATGCCTGCATTGGCGCAAATCCAGCCGTGGCGGTGACGCGTGATCAGCAGTCCGTCCGGCGGCTGGCGGCGGGCGCGGATGACATCGCTGGATTCCGAGAGGATCGCCTCGACCTTGTGCGGGTCCTTACCGATCTCGGCGGCGAGCGCGATGGCCTGCTGCGAGGGCTGGAACTGTCTTGCCGGGACAAGTCGACCTTCGCTCTTCGAAACGACCTTTTGTGCGATCACCACAATGTCGCCTGGCGCCAGCGCGCGGTGTGTCCGGACAAGGGCTTCGATGATCAGCGTGGCAACATCATCTCCAGCCGCGATTTCAGGTATGGTCGCGACGGCAAAACATTGGGCATCGGCCGGGCTGCGAGACATCTCGAAATGGTCACGCAGGTCCTGTGGCGTGTCGATGTCCCTCGACAGGCAGGCAAGCTGCAGCGTCTCGCAGGAGCGGCCACTTTTGCGTGCCGCTGCCTCATGGGCATGCGCGGAGTTCGGGCCGTAGCAAAAGGGGATAGCATCGGGCGGCGTCAGCAGCAGCGCGTTGGTGCCGCCATCGGCTGAAACCCCGACAACAACCTGATGCCGATCGCGGGCAGCCAGGAGTCGGTCGACCTCCTCATCGACAAGGGTCGCAATATCGGCGTGAATGACAAGGAGCGATGTCGCGCCAATTGCGATCGCCCATTCACTGGCGCGGCCGGCGGCAGCGTTGATGCCACCGGCTCCGGTTTCCTCAACGATAGATGCGCCGTATTGCCGGCTGATCGCCGCAGTTTCCTGCGAAGCCGTGACAATGCCGACAGGGCTGTCGGGATGCGTTCGCCTGAAGAACTGCAGCGTGTTTTCGAACAGCAGCAGGGCCAGCCTTTCACGCGCATCATTGGCCAGCACAGGGCTGAGACGCGTTTTCGCAATCGCCGGGTCCTTCATGAGAATGGCGATCGCAACGGTCACGACGCGGCCCTCTCGCGATGTTCTCGCAACGCCGCCGTCCAGGCAAGAATCTCGGCCGCAAGGCGCTCTGCGTCTTGCGGGTCGCGCATCAAGATGTCGGTGGGCAACACCGAGAGGCCACGCCCCTGAAGCTCATCCGATTCCGGCAGGTCCTGCATATCGATTACGAAGCCGTCGAGCAGGCCGTTGTAGCGTATGGCAATACCGCATGAGCTCGTCCTCAGATCGAGCCCTGCCATCAACCGGGTGAGGGGACCTTTAATGGCCTTGCCGCCAATGAGTGGCGACACGCCGACCCTCAGCCCTCGCGAGGCCGCAATGGCGGAGCGGAAACCGTCGATGGCGAGAATGGGTTCGATGGAGAGCAGCGGATTGCTTGGGGCAAAAACAATCAGCTCTGCCGCCTCGATCGCTGCCAACGCTTCGGCGCCGGCTTTGGCTTGTTCAACTCCATCATAACGAAGTTCCAGCACTTGCGGTTCGCACCGGCGGCCGACGAACCATGGCTGGAAGTCCATCCAGCCGTCGGTCGTCCTGAGTTTGGTCCGCACCGGATCGTCGCTGGCCGGCAGGATGCGCGCACGGGCACCGAGGCGCTTGGCAGCTTCCTGCGTGACCCTGGTCAGGCTGTTTCCGGCTGCCAGTTGCCAGCTTCGCCAGATGTGCAGTCCGAAATCGGCGTCGCCCAGTTTCATCCAGGTGGGGGCAGCCAGCGTGCCGAGCACGTCCAGCGCGCGCACGGTGTCGTCCGCCACGCCCCAGCCCTGCTTGCGGTCGATGCGGTTGGAAAGCGTGTAGACCAGCGTGTCGATATCTGGACAGACGCGCAGGCCATAGAAGTCGTCGTCGTCGCCGACATTGGCGATTACCGTCAGCGCTCCGTCCGGCAATGCGTGGGCAAGGCCTTCGGCCATACGGGCGCCGCCGACACCACCGGCGATCAGAACCACGTTGCTGTCGAGTGTCGGCATCTATTGTGCCGCCATGGCCGCGGCGCGTCCATCGAGGAACGCAACCGGGTTGGCCCCGTGTGACCGGTCGACGAGCGGAGCGATATCGGTGGGATCGTGATCGGAGAAATTCTCGACCGTCCCATAGAGCGTGTTGCGCTGTACCGGTACCCGTCCGGCCGCGCGGATGATCCGCACCATTTCCGATGGCGTGATCTCCTGGCCGTGACCGGCGCCGGCCGCGCGCGAAATGCTCTCGTTCATCAACGTGCCGCCGAGATCGTTGGCACCGCAGCCAAGCATGGCATGCGCCATCTCAGGCCCGAGCTTCACCCAGGAAACCTGGATGTTGTCGATATGGCCGGCCAGCATCAGCCTGGCGACGGCGTGCATCTTGAGGCTTTCCACCGTTGTCGGGCCAGGCCGTGCAGCCGGGTGGTCGCGATAGAGCCGCGTCTGCTCATGGATGAAGCCCAGAGGCACGAATTCGGTGAAGCCGCCTGTGTCCTTCTGGATGGCGCGGATGCGGGCGATGTGAGCCGCCCAATGGGCAGGGCCATCGATGTGGCCATACATGATGGTGGCCGTGGTGCGGATGCCCGCGCCGTGAGCTGCCCGGATGATGGTTTCCCATTCGTCTGCCGACAGTTTGTTGCGGGTCAGCTGCAGCCGGATTTCCGTGTCGAGGATCTCGGCCGCGGTGCCGGGCATGGAACCAAGCCCGGCCTGCTTGAGCTGTTTCAGGTAAGCGGCGAGCGGAATGCGGCTCTTGCGGACGCCATACCAGATCTCGAATGGCGAGAAGGCATGCACATGGATGTCGGGAACGCGGTGTTTCACCGCTTCCAGGATCCGCACGTAATAGTCGGCAGGCAGGTCCGGATGGAGGCCGCCCTGGATGCAGACTTCGGTGCCGCCTCGGTTCCAGGCTTCTTCGGCTCGCCTCGCCACCTCGTGCAGCGACAGCCATTCCGCACCGGCCGCATCCTTGCGGACGCCGAAGTTGCAGAACTGGCAGGCCATGTAGCAGACGTTGGTGAAGTTGATGTTGCGCACCACCACGAAGGTGGCCTTGTCGCCGACGCGCTGCGTCCTGACCGCATCCGCGGCATGCAGTACGGCGGAAAGGTCGACACCTTCAGTCTTGAAAAGTGTTTCGCCTTCGGCCTGCGTCAGTTCCAGCCCTGCCAGGGAGGACTCGAGGAGGCGGGCGACAGGCAGGCTCGCCGCTGTCAGGCTGGCTTCCAGCGTCGGCTTGCGTTCGATGAGGCCCGGAAAATTCGGCATTTCAATTCACGATCTGGCTGCGTGCGAAGCCATCGGTGCCGGCGTGGCCTGACAAGGCGGCCGCCAGCGGCGCAGTCCCGTTGAGGAAGGCTGGATAGACGGTTAGGCGTTCGACCAGCCGGTAACCTTGCACGGCCGTGCGTCGCGCCAGTTCGGAAAGTTCCGGCCACGCACGTTCCGGATTGATGTGATCGATCGTGAGCGGCGAGATGCCACCCCAATCGTTGATGCCGGAGGCAATGTAGTCTTCGAAACGGTCGTCGAGGTTCGGCGGTGCCTGCAGGCTGATGGACGGCTCGAGTATCAGCCTGGCAACCGCAAGCGTGCGCAGCATGTCTTCGTGCGAAGGCTCCACCCACTCGGCCATTGCCGTATCGGCTTTGGCGCGAAAATTCTGTACGATCACTTCCTGCACATTGCCGTAGCGCTGATGGATGCGGTCAATGGCAACGAGGCTTTCGATCCGCTCTTCGAACGTCTCGCCGATGCCGATGAGGATGCCGGTGGTAAACGGAACGCCGAGCCGCCCGGCGGCCTCGATGGTCCTCAACCGCAGCAGGGGGGATTTGTCCGGGCAGGCGTAATGCGCCATGCCCGGTTTCATCAGCCGCTTGCTCACCGTTTCGAGCATCATGCCCATGGAGCCGGAGACCTCGCGCAATTCGGCGATCTCGGCTTCGGTCAAGGTGCCTGCATTGACGTGGGGGATAAGCGAGGTGTGCGCGAGCACCAGCCTGCAGGCTTCGACAACATAGTCGATTGTCGTTGCATGGCCGAGCCGCCGCAACGTCTCGCGCGCCTCCGGATAACGCCGCTCCGGGCGCTCGCCCAGGGAAAACAGTGCCTCCTTGCAGCCCAGCCGCTCGCCATTCCGCGCGATCTCCAGCACCTCATCTGGTGACAGGTAGCCGGAGCCTTGCTGCCCGGGATGTTTGACAAAGGCGCAATAACCGCAGGTGTTGCGGCACATGGTGGTGAGCGGGATGAAGACCTTGCGCGAATAGCTGATAGCACTGCCCCAGCTGTGGTCCCGGAGAGCGGCAGCCTCTGCTCGCAATTGCGCTGTTTCCTGGCCGGCGAAGCGGGCTGTTCCGTCGATACTATGGGCCATCCGGCAACCAACCTCTCTGGGCGACATCAGACCGGCAGGAACCAATGCAGCCTAGGCAATCCGGGTCTCAGACTGGTCGGCAGGGGGCGTTTGCGTCAAACGACTTAACCGAATGGACGGTTGAGTTGTGCTCAACCGCCGCGTGGAGACCTGAGGTGGCAGGTTGATCGAACCTCACACGCTCCTTCGCTTTAGTCGGTTGAAGCCACGCCCCTTCGACCGCACAAACGCGCAAGCAAAAGGGGAGACGCGCGTGGCTGGGCGATGGATCGAGGCGGGTGGTCTGCAACTGCGATACGATTTCGACAAGGGGCGGCGGGCGCCGATCGTTCTGATCCACGAGATGGGCGGAACACTCGAAAGCTGGGACGATGTCGTGCTGCCGTTGTCGGAATTCGCGTCCGTGCTGCGCTACGACCAGCGCGGTGTCGGGCTTTCGGAAAAGGTGCCGGGGCTCGTCACGATCGATCAACTGGCTGGCGATCTGGTAAAGCTGCTCGACGCCTTGTCGATCGAGGAGCCTGTCGCGGTGGTGGGAAATGCCGTCGGCGCTTCGGTGGCTGCCGCTTTTTCCGCACTCCATCCCGAACGTGCTGCCGCTCTTGTCATGCTTGCGCCGGCAACCGGATTGAGCGGAGACAGACGCGAAGCTGCTTTGCGGCGGATCGAGACCATCGAACTACGCGGCGTGCGCGCAGCATTTGCCGGCGGCGGTTTCGACGTGCCGCCGCGCTTCGCGACATTGCGCCTGGCGTCCGACCCGATGGGACTGTGTGCGATGTGGCGCATGCTTGCCGATCTCGATATGACCGGGCTGCTGCCGCGGATCGTCTGTCCAACACTGGTTGCGCACGCAAAGCGTGACACGTCGCGCACCGAACAGGACATCGCCAGGGTTGCCGGCATGATCCCCGGCGCATGCATGGCCTCGCTCAACACCACCCATTATATGGCCATGGAAACGCCAAGGCTGGTTTGCCGGACCGTCACATCGTTTCTTGAAGAATGCGGTTTTCAGTAGCCTGCGAACGGCGCTGATTGCGGTTTCGGTCTCCCGATCGAAACTCAAGCGCGGAAAAGTCATGCGTCCATTTCGCACCCGATATGCGTGAGCAAAAGTCAAACAGCGGCGCCGTTTAGTCGTTTGACGGTCGAGGTGCCGCTGCCTACCGTCCGGCCACGATGGACGACATCGGCAGCGTGCAGGAACAGAGTGTGGCGACAGTTCGATTTTCGGTTGAGGGCAATGTTGCAACGGTGACGCTGGATCGTCCCGAAGCGATGAATGCGATCGATCCGGAAACCGAGATCGAGCTCAAGGATATTCTGGCACGCATCGACACCGACGGCGCGATCCGCGCGGTGGTTCTGACCGGCTCCGGCGAAAAGGCCTTCTGCTCGGGCGCTGACCTCAAGAAGACCATGGCGATTTCGGAAACCTACGCCGCCAAGGCCTTCGGCACTGGCGACGACAGCTTCGTTTCCAGTTTCGCGATAGACAAGCCGATCATCTGCGCCATCAATGGTTATGCGCTTGGCGGTGGCCTCGAGTTGGCACTGGCCTGCGATATCCGCATTGCCGCGGCGCACGCTCGCTTCGGGTTGCCTGAAGTCAGGGTCGGCACCATCCCGGGCGCCGGTGGTACCCAGCGCCTGCCGCGCACCATCGGCGCGAGCGATGCCATGCTGATGCTGTTGACCGGCGATATGATCGACGCGACCGAGGCGCTGCGTCTCGGTCTGATCAGCCGTGTCGTGCCGGCTGGCGATCTTTTGAAGGAAGCGCAGGCGGTTGCCGCGCGCATCGCGGCGAATGCGCCGCTTTCGGTGCGGGCGATCAAGCGGCTTGTCACCGACGGCCGCGCCTTGCCGCTCACCGAGGCAATCCGGCTTGAGCGGCTGGTCTGGGGTTTGCTGCGCGATACCGAAGACAGGCTGGAGGGTCGGCGGGCATTTCAGGAAAAACGCCCGCCGAATTATGTTGGCCGCTGACCTTGTTTTCGTCGGCGCGGTTGCGCTGGCAGCACCGGTCAGGTGAAGGCAATGGCAGCTTGCCGACGAAGCGTAGCGATCGAGGAGACATGATCGGGAATGATTAACAAGCAGGTTGAGGATGTCGCCCAGGCGCTTTCGGGGATTGCCGACGGTGCTTCGGTTCTCGTTGGCGGATTTGGAGCAGTCGGGCAGCCGAATGTGCTTCTGGACGCCCTGGGCGAAATGGGTGTCAAAAACCTCACTGTCATTGCCAACAATGCCGGCTTTGAACCCGATATCGGCCTTGGCCGCCTGATCGGCAGGGGCTGTGTCAGCAAGATCATCTGCAGCTTTCCCCGCGGTTCCTCGACTTTCGACACCTTCTACAGGGCGGGCAAGCTGGAACTGGAAGTGGTGCCGCAAGGCACGCTTGCCGAGCGCATCCGCGCCGGCGGCGCCGGCATCCCGGCCTTTTACACGCCGACCGGCGTCGGCACCCAGCTCGCCGCCGGCAAGGAGACAAGAACGTTCGGGGAGCGGGACTATCTGCTTGAGCACGGTCTCACCGCCGACATCGCGCTGGTGGAAGCCTGGGAAGCCGATCGCTGGGGCAACCTCACCTTCCGCGGCAGCGGTCGGAACTTCAATCCGATCATGGCCATGGCCGGGCGGTTGACCATCGTCCAGGCGCAGCATGTCGTCCCGCTTGGCGCCATCCTGCCCAATGATGTCGTCACCCCCGGCATCTTCGTCGACCGCGTCGTCCACGTTCCTTGTGGCGATCCGCCGATAGCCAAGGTTGCCACGGCACAGGGAGGCACGAAATGACGACCGACATTTACAAGCCGTGGGGCAAGCTGGATATCGCGCGCCGCGTCGGTGCGGACATCCCGGAAGGTTGGTACGTCAACCTCGGCATAGGTCTGCCCACGCTGGTAGCCGACCACATTCCAGAGGACAGGGAGGTGGTGTTTCATTCCGAAAACGGCATCCTCGGCATGGGGCCGGTGCCGGCTCCCGACGAGGTGGACACCTGGCTGGTCAATGCCGGCAAGGAAAACGTCACCCTGGTGCCCGGTGCCGCGCTGTTCCACCATGCCGACAGCTTCGCGATGATCCGCGGCGGCCATCTCGACCTCTGCGTGCTCGGCGCCTACGAAGTCGCGCAGAATGGCGACCTAGCCAACTGGACGACCTCGCTGAACGACCGCGTGCCGGCTGTCGGCGGCGCGATGGATCTTTCGGCCGGCGTACGCAATGTCTGGATCATGACCACCCACACCACCAAGGACGGCCAGCCGAAACTCGTGGAGCGTTGCGGTTATCCGCTGACTGCGGGCAAAGCCGTCACGCGTGTCTATTCGGATCTCGCCGTGCTTGATATCACGCCTCGCGGATTCGTCGTCATCGACATGGTCGAGGGACTGACGCGGGACGACCTGCAGAAGCTGACAGCAGCGCCGCTTCATTATGCTTGAGCTCTCTGAACGCGAACCCACCGACCTGGGTCGAGCCAATGACAAGCCTGCTGCAGGCGCTGTCGAAGCGGTAACAAACAAGAACGAGGGGAAGGATATGGACAAGGCTTCGACGATGACCCTGGAGGTGACTGGCCTCAGCAAGATGTTCTTCGTCTCTGACGAGAGCACAGCGGGTGGTATACGCGAAGCGACCTTTTCGCTGAAGCCCGGCACGTTCTTCACGCTGCTTGGTCCCAGCGGCTGCGGCAAGACGACGACCCTGCGCTGCATCGCCGGTCTGGAAAGGCCGGATCGCGGCCTGATCCGTCTTGGTAACGAAGTCCTGTTCGACAGTTCACGAGGCATTGCCGTGCCGCTCAATCACCGCAACATCGGCATGGTGTTCCAGTCCTATGCGATCTGGCCGCACATGACGGTGTTCGAGAATGTCGCGTTCCCGTTGCGGGTCGCCAAGGATCGCAAGTACAGCCGTGCGGAAATCACCAAGCTGGTCGACGATGCGCTGAAGCGTGTCGGGCTCGATGGGCTCCAGACACGCTCTTCGACCCGTCTGTCCGGCGGCCAGCAGCAGCGCGTGGCATTGGCAAGAGCCATCGTCCGGCAGCCGAAGCTGCTGCTCCTGGACGAACCGCTCTCCAATCTCGACGCGACGTTGCGTGACGAGATGCGTACCGAACTCAAGCGCCTGCAGCAGCAGGTCGGCATCACCACCATCTATGTGACGCATGACCAGACGGAAGCGCTGGAAATGTCCGATCTGGTTGCGGTCATCGACAAGGGAAATGTTGTCCAGATGGCGCCGCCGCGCGACATCTACAACCGGCCGACCAGCGCTTTCGTGGCCGGTTTTGTCGGCGCCACCAACCTCGTTCGCGGCAAGGTTCGGCGCGAAGTGAATGGAAGCGGCTTCGGCTCTGTCGTGCTCGAAGGCGGGCACGAAATCCAGTGTGCTTTCCAGCAGGTGCTGCCGGCTGAAAAGGACATTGCCGTCTCGATCCGTCCGGAATCGATGAGCATCAAGCCGTTGGCCGCGCCGGTCCACGATGGTGACAATCGTCTCAAGGGCACCGTCATGCTCAGCGGCTTCCTCGGCAACATGATCCGCTATAACGTCAAGATCGGCGAGCGTGTCTTCCAGATCAACGCCGGCCCGGAAACCATGTTCGAGATCGGCACCGAGGTGTTTGTCGATTTCCCCGGCTCGGCCGCGCTCGGCGTTCCGTGGGAGCTGGTTCCGAATGAGCCGGCGCAGGCCGCTGTGGTCTGAGGATCGATCCAGCCAACAGCAAGTTCGAAGTCAATCGAGGCGGATCCCAGTCCGCCTCGATTTGTTTTTGCTTATCGGAAATTTCAAGCCGCACCGATCTGCCCGCGAGCATCTTTGATCCGGGCACAAAGCAAAACGCGGGCCGATGGCCCGCGTTGTTTACTGCATCGCTGGCTATCAGGCGGCGAGGTCGCTGATCCTGGCAACGTTCTGAAGCTGTATCAGCTGATCGAACAGCCGGCGGGCCTTGGCCTCATCCAGCTGATTTTTGCTGCAGGCAGCGAACTTGCTCCACAGTTCTTCTCCGCTCATCCGCCGGGTCCAGTGGCCGCGCGCGTAGGGAACGCTCGGGCTTTCGAGCATGGTGCCATTCTTCAGATAGATGCGCACGCCGCCGCTGTAGCCGAGATTGGGCTGGGTGTCGGCGGGAATGCTCTTGTCGGTCGCCGGCTTGATCACCTTCATCAGGGCCTGCACCTCGGGCCGGCCGTAGAAGGCTTCGCTCAGCTCATGGAATGTTCCTTGCCGCGAAATGATGGCGCCCGCCACGCCGAGCGCGATACTGTGGCTCGGCACGAAGTTGATGGTCGAAGGCGATTTCGAGACGACGGCGTACTGCGCCTCGCTGATCATCACGTCGACGTGGTCGATCGCATCGGGTGAAACATCATGTTCCCTGACAAGGTCGAGCGCTCCGTCGATGGCGCGCTGGTTCATGTTGCCGAACGGATATTGCTTGACGTTGATGCCGACGGTTTCCAGCCGCCAGGCCTTGCCGAGATCCTCGATCGGAGTATCGAGGTCGACCGCACCCTTCGGCGAAAGCGCGACCAGCATGCCGCGGCCGCTGCGCTCCAGACCGTCCTGCGGCGTTGACATGCCAGCCTTGGCCAGCCGTGCCGCCATGACGCCGGCAGCCGCGCCGCGCCCGACCTGGAAAGGGCCGACATCGGTGTCGAAACTTGCCGTGATGCCGCCCGGCATCGCGGCAGCGATGCCGATGGCGCGCAAGGTGGTTTCCACATCGAAGCCGTGCAGGCTGCTGATGGCAACAGCCGCGGCCGTGGGGCCGAATGCCGCCGTCGCATGCCAACCCTTGCCGGCATAAGAGTCGGGGTCGCGTTCCGAGAGGCGCGCCCAGGCCTCATAGCCGGCGGCGTAACCACGGATAACGTCCTTGCCGGACGCGCCGCTGGCTTCCGCCTCGGCGACGAGCGCCGGCATCAGGATCGTGCTGGTGTGGCAGCCGGAGAAGGCGACGTCGTCATAGACGACACTGGTGGTGGTCGCTGAATTCACCAGGGTTGCCTCGGTGGTCGAGGCGCGCTCCTTGCCGAGGAAAATGCGGGCATCGCCCTTGCTGCCGCGCGTGCCAAGCTCGGCCAGCACGATGTTGGACACGGAGGTGCCGATGCCCGACATCATGACACCGACCGTGTCGGCCATGCCGGTGTTGATGGCCTCGACCGCGAGCTCGGGAATGTCTTCATATTTCAGTTTTGCCGCAAACTCGGCAAGCGTGCGGGATATGGGGGCGGGCATCGGCGGTTTCCTCTCTGATTTTCTTGATCGGGAGCTTCGAGACGCATGTCGCGATGATCAAGCGAGCTTTCGGCAAGCCCGCTTGAGAATTCTTCGAGACAGCGTTCAGGCAAGCTTGAACATCGGCAGCACGTCGCCGTCGGGTTGCCGTTGGATCGCGATCTCCACGGCCTTGCCGATGCGGATCGCTTCCAGATCGCTTTCGACGATGTTGGTCATCATCGTCGGACCTTCCTCCAGCGTCACATAGGCGATGGCGTAGGGTGGCTTGGCCTGGCGCATGATGCTGTAGGAATAGATGGTGCCGCGCCCGCTGGCCTCCTGCCATTCCGTTTCAGCACTCGTGCAGAAGGGACAATGGGCGCGGGGATACCAGTGGACCCGCCCGCAGCTGCGGCAGCCTTTGATCAGGAATCGGCCTTCTTCGAGCGCCGACCAGAACGGCTGGACTTCGGGATGATGCGGCAGCGTGTTCGACAAGATGGACATGATGGTTCCTATTCGCGTTCCAGGATGAGGCTCGCCGAGCCGTGACGCGTGCCGAGCAGACCGCCGGTGCCGTGCGCCATGGCGAGATCGCAATTGGCGACCTGCACGGCAGGATGGGCTTCGCCGCGCAACTGGCGCACCGCTTCGATGATCTTGGTCATGCCGCCGCGATGGTTGGGATGATTGTTGCAGAGGCCGCCGCCATCGGTGTTGAACGGCAGCTTGCCGATGCCCGAGATCAGGTTGCCGTCCGCGACGAAGCGTCCGCCTTCGCCTTTCTTGCAGAAGCCAAGATCTTCCAGCTGGATGATCACGGTGATGGTGAAGCTGTCGTAGACGGAGACATATTTGATGTCGGAAGGGGTGAGCTTGGCCTCTTCGAAGGCAAGCGCGCCGCTCCTTGCACCGCCGGAATAGGTGAGGTCGACATCGCCGCCGGCGAGATGCTTGATCGCTTCGGCCGCACCCCGCACCTTGACCAGAGGCCGCTTGAGGCTGCGGGCGATCTCGGGGCGGGTGACGATGACCGCGCCGCCGCCGTCGCTGATGACGCAGCAATCGAGCCGGCGCAACGGATCGGCAATGACCGGAGAGCTGGCCACGTCTTCGACGGTCACGACATCGCGCAGCATCGCATTCGGGTTGTGCTGGGCATGATGGGAAGCGGCGACCTTGACCCAGGCCAGCTGTTCGGGCGTGGTTCCGAACTGGTGCATGTGCCGCATCGCGCACATTGCATAGGCGTTGAGCGTCGTCATGCCGAAGGGCTGCTCCCACGGGAAGTCCGGCTGCACCGGGTTGTCGATGCGCTGGGGCGCACCCTTCTGCTGGCTTTCGCTGCGCGGCCTGCCTGCCAGCGTGATCAGCGCGATGTTGCATTTGCCGGCAGCGATGGCCTGTGCGGCGTGGTTGACGTGCAGGATGTAGGAAGAGCCGCCGACATTGGTGGAATCGGCGTGCCGCACCTTCAGGTTCATGTATTCGACCAATGACAGAGGCCCCGTGCCCGGCGCATCGCCGCCGCAGAAGTAGCCATCGACGTCATCCTTGCTGAGGCCGGCATCCGCAAGCGCTCCGAACGCGACCTCGGCATGAAGCTGCGCCAGCGATTTGTCGGGCGCCTTGCGCGTGGGGTGTTCGTAGGCGCCGACGATATAGGCTTGTCCGTTGATGCTCATGCTTTTCCTGCTTTTTCCTGTTTTCCGGCGCTGGCGGCGGCAGCCGCCAGCTCGTCGAAATAGGCTGTCGCAACGACCGACGGCCTCTGACCGACTGCCGCAAACCAGTTCGCCAATGATGGGTGGGTGTCACGCCAGACAACGTCGGCTGACAGGCGGAAGTCGATGTAGCAAAGGGCCGACACGATCGCGATCTGTGCCATGTCGAAGGGTGCCTTCATCATCCTGCCCGCCTCGGCTTCGAGGGCCGCAAAGATCAGCGGCAGCTTCTCCCTCGACGCTGCCAGGCGCCGCTCCGACTGGTCCGGCTGGTTACGCGATTTCTCCGACAGCAGGCTCATGAGGGCTGCGATAAGGCCGTCGCCAAGCGCCAGCAGGCGCATCATTGCAATTTCCGTGGCAACCTCGCGCGGATGCAATTGGCCTTTGCCGGGCACCAGGTCGAGATAACGGCAGATCACGTTTGAATCGAACAGCGCCTGGCCGTCATCGAGGATGAGCGTCGGGATCTGGCCCAGCGGGTTGACCGAGAGCATGGTCGGGTTCGCGGCCAAAGCCGTGACGACCATCGGCTGCATCACGATGTCGCCGATTGCTCCCGTTTCGTGAGCGGCGATCAAGACCTTGCGCACATAAGGCGATCTGGTGGATCCGTAGAGCTTCATTTTCCGTATCGCCAAGCTTCAGAAAAAATCAATCGCCATGTACATTTTCTGCAACGTCATCATCTTTGCCGTCGTTACAAAATCATTCTTCGAGGGACCATCGTGGGTAGTTGATTAGCAAGCAAAATTGCGTCAACATCGCCAAAATTCATACGTCTAGACAAATCTAAATCGCGACAATGGTCAATTGACCATTCGGAATGTTCGAATGAGTATTTCTCAAGGATGAGCATGTCGAAACGTCTTCCCCCGCTCAACGCTCTGCGTGCTTTCGAGGCCGCAGGTCGTCACGTCAGCTTCACCAAGGCCGCCGAGGAGCTTTTTGTAACGCCTGGCGCCATCAGCCGGCAGATCAAACTGCTCGAAGACGTGCTCGGTCTCGAATTGTTCGAACGCACCAGCCGTGATCTCAGGATACCCGACGAGGCGCGCGAGTATTCGATTGCGCTGGGCGATGCTTTCGAACAGATCAACCGGGCAACCAAGCGGCTGATGTCCGCGCACCGGGCGCGTTCGCTGCGCATTCACTGTCCGATGACGTTCACGCTGCGCTGGCTGATGCCGCGCCTGCCGCTGTTCCACCGACTTTACCCGACACGTCAGATCCAGCTCACCACCACCCTCCTGCCTATGCCGGCCAACCTGCTTCACCTCGGCGACGCCGATGTCGTTATCCAGATGGGCAAGGGCGACTGGCCCGACCTCATCGCGCATCGGCTGGCCGACAGTGCGCTGGTGCCGGTGTGCAGCCAGGCCTACCTGTCTTCGATGGGCGGGACCATGGCGGTGGAAAAGCTGAACGAAGCGACGCTGCTGTGTTCCATGGCCCGTCCCGACGACTGGCGCGACTGGCTCGACGCAGCGGGCGGGCACGACATCGATGACCAGCGCGGCCTGCATTTCGAAAGCTCGAGCCTCGCCTATCAGGCAGCCATCGAAGGCATCGGCATCGCCATCGGCCAGATCTCGCTGATTGCCGGCGATCTTGTCGCGGGCCGCCTTGTCGCGCCATTCGATTTCGTTCACGACAACGGCAACGCGTACTACCTGACCTATGCCCGGCAGTCCGAGAACGATTCCCGGCTCATGGAATTCCGCGACTGGATCATGGAGCAGGTGGTCGAGTTCGAGGCGTGGCTGGCGGAGTCGCAGGGACCGGCGGTTCTCGCCCTCAAGCCGAACCAAGCTCAATGACGCCGGCTTTCGCGAGCGCCCCGATTTCGTCGGCGCTGTAGCCGGCGATCGCGCTCAGGATTGCAGCAGTATCCGCGCCGATGCGCGGGGCAGGGCGGTCGATCGACAATGGTTGTTCGTCGATCTGGAAAGGGAAGCCTTTCACGCGCTTGCCATCGAAGCACTGGATGGCGTGCGCCCAGCTTTCGTCTGCGAGTTTCAACATACCGGCGCCGTCCTGCACCGGTGCGGCCGCCAGCCCAATCTGTTGCAACGTGTGGGCCGCCGGATCGCTGTCCTGCGTCGCGATATGGGCGGCTAATGCACTGCGCAGTGCAGCATCATCCTGCCCGATGTTCCGGCCAAGCAACGTGCTGAGTGCACCGAGATCGGCATCACGAACCGAAATGGCGACCCAGATATCATCCGCTGCCTTGAAACAGTCCTGCAGCAGGAACGGTGCCTGCGCATTTCCGTTGCGGCCGATTTCTTCGCCCATCGAAGCGGCGACGAAAGTCTCGCCGATGAGGAAGGATGTCAGGTCGCGCTGCGAAAGATCGAGATGGACTGCAGGTCCGCCGGTATGCACCGAGCGCAAGGCAGTGGTGATCATGCTGGCGGCAAAAATTGCCGCCACCTGGTCGGGATAGTTCACGTCGCGGCCGCTGATCACCGGCGCGTCGTCCTGATAGCCGGTTCCCCAGGCGAACCCGGCCACCGCTTCGAGCGTCGAGCCGTAGGAGACATGACTGGCGTCGGGGCCGGTTTCGCCCTGGCTGGAAACCGAGGCAAGGATGATGCGCTCGTTGACGGCGCGCAGCGCCTCGAACGAAAGCCCGAGCTTCGGCAGTACGCCGCGGCGGAAATTCTCCACCACGACGTCGCTGCAAGCCACCAGCCGCAGCATCACTTCGCGGCCAGCTTCCTGCTTGAGGTCGATGCTGATGGCCAGCTTGTTACGGTTGGTGGCCCGAAACAGCGGCGGCATGTCGTCGTCGGCTTTGCCTTCACCGCTCGGCCACAGCCGGAAAGGATCGCGATAGGTGGGGGATTCGATCTTGATCACCTCGGCGCCGAGGTCGGCCAGGATTGCGGATGTGGCCGCGCCGGCAGTGATGATGCCGAGGTCGAGGACACGGCAGCCTTTAAGTACACTCACGATATGCCGACCGCTGTTGCGACCGGCACGTCCCCGATCGTGTTGGAAAATGCAGAGCCGTTCCACAGCACCGGCAGGCGCGGGGCAAAAATCGGGCCTGAAGCCTGATTTGAACGCGGCAGTTCCTCGAACAGCGTGCGCGCCGCATTGTGCGGATCGTCTAACGCTTCCTCCGGCGCCCACACCGGGCCGAGCGGAAGCCTGAACGACAGCGCCTCCTCGTGCAGTTGCCGCCGTGTACGGGAAAGGAATGCCTGTTCGATGACATGCGCCAGTTCGACCGCGTTCTCCAGGCGTCCCTGGCGTGTTGCGAACTTGCCCTGACGGATCCGCTCGTCCCGCACCATCGTGCATAGATGCGGCCAGTCCGGCTCCTGATAGACCAGTGCGATCCAGCCGTCGGCGCAGCGCACGATGCGCCATTCGGCCGACGCTCCTGCGCGTCCCGGGGGAATCGGTGCGTCGAGCTCCAGCGGAACGGCCTTCCAGTTCAGCCAGACGACGATGTCCAGCAGGCTGGTGCGGATCGTTGCCGCATTGTCCGAACTTGGTTCCTTGGCAAGCGCGGCGGAGAGGCCACAGAACGTAGCCAGGCCCAGTGCATAGGCTTCCTGATGGCCGACCAGCTTGAGCGGCTCGCGCTCGGCATCGCCAACCATGTTCAGGAAGCCACCCAGCGCTGCGATGGTGAATTCGCTCGCCGCGATATCGGTTTCGGCATTCCTGCCGCCGAAAAGCGAAAGCAGCGCGACTTTCTTCGGCAGGTCGTTGGCGGCAACCGAACCGTGGACATGACGGTCGACGATGGCGACATCGGCCTTTCGCAGGATACCGGCCAGGAATGCGTCGTCGAAGTTGCAGCCGACGACCGACTTCCTGGCGGAAAGGAACCGTTGCAAAGCGTCAGGGATTGCTGACGCGTCCTTATCGGCCTCGTGTCGCGCGTGGTCCTCGACCTGGATCACCTTGGCGCCAAGATCGGCAAAGATACGCCCGGCCATCGCAGCAGCCAGTCGAAGCGCGCTGGCAGGCGGACCGCCGACGGCCTCGACGACCGTCAACCCTTCATAGGGACGTGCCGGCGTCATTTCAGTGTGCGTTCCCACAGCTTGAACATCTTTGCCCAGGTCGCTTCGGCAGCCTGCGGCTGGTAGGCGCGCCCGGCCGTGAAGCAGTAGCCATGACGGCTGTCGGGATGGATTTCGGTTTCGTGCTTGCCGCCGCTTGCCTGTATCGCCTGCTCGATCGCGGCAATCGTCTCCGGTGGTGTTGCCGTGTCCGTCTCGGCAAAGCCGAAATAGAGTTCGCCTTTCACTTGCGCCATCAGCTTGTGCGGGGAGCCGTCGTCTTCGGTGAAAAGGCCGACGCCGTAGAGCGAGACGGCCGATGCAAAACGCTCGCCGAAATAGGCCGAAAGCGATACCGCGTAGCGTCCGCTCATGCAGAAGCCGACGCAGGAAACCTTGTCGCTCTTGGCGTCCACCTCGCCGTCGAGAAAGCCTAGCAGCCCGGCGGTATCCTCGTTGACGCCGTCATTGTCGAGGCTGCGCAGGCAGGCGCCGACCACCGCCGACATGCGGTCGTCCCTGCGCGGCAGGTCGAAGCGCACCGTTCCCAGGCGATAATACAGATCGGGCAGGGTGCAGTAATAACCACGGGCGGCGATGCGCCGCGCCATGTCGCGCAGTTCCTCACGGATGCCGGGGGCGTCCATGTAGAGGATGACGACGGGATAGGGTCCTTCGCCTTCCGGACGGACCGTGAAAGTCGGCATCCGGCCGTGCTTGGTTACGACGAGTACTTCGTTTTCGCGCATCTTATCCTCGCGTCAGCTGTTGTTGTCGGCGGCTTTCAGTTTGAAAGCATGCTGGGTTCTGTCGAGATGACGCCGGTAAGTTATCGATACCGGCCTGTCGATCCAGCTTCCTTGTGGCTCCTCACCGACAAGATTGGAAACGACGATCGGCCCCTCGGCCAGCCGCACGGCAATGACGTTGTAGGGTTGGGGATAATCCTCGAAATACTGCCGGTGAAAGACCACCCACGACAGGATGGTGCCTTCGCCGGAGATTTCGGTCCACTCATAGTCCATCGAATTGCATTCGGCGCAGATCGGCCCCGGCGGATAGCGGAAGCGCTCGCAATGCGCACATTTGGGCAGGGCCATTTTCTGGCGTTCCATGCTGTCCCACAGGGGCAGGTCATAAAGCGACAGGACGCGTTGGGAGTTTGCCATGGCTTAGTGTCCGTAGATGATCGAGACGGCCTTGCCGGCAACGTCGGAGCTGTAGTGGACATGGCGGCAATCGGGTACCTGCCGTTCGCCGGCCTCGCCCCGGAGCTGCCGCACCGCTTCGATCTGGTGGTTCCAGCCCTGCATGTAGCTTTCCGACAGATGCCCGCCACCGGTGTTCACCGGCAGGCCCCTGGCCAGCGAAATGCCGTGCTCGCGCATGAACTTGCCAGCCTCTCCGGTCTTGCAGTAGCCGTACCCTTCCAGCGCCAGCGGAATGTGCAGCGAAAAGCTGTCGTAGATCTGCAGGGCATCCATGTCCGACGGGCCGAGCGATGCCATTGAGAAGACCTGTTCGCCAACGGCCTGCTGCGCGGGCTGGTAGAAATCGGTTAGGCGAGGCTCGAGGCTGGTGGCGCCGCTGTTGAGATCGTGCCGTCCGATACCATGGATCGGCACTGGTGCCCGGCCGATACGCTTGGCCTTGCCGGCCTCGGCGATGATCAGGGCAACGCCGCCGTCATTGATCAGGCAATAGTCGAACAGATGCAGCGGTTCGCAGATATAGGGCGAAGCAAGGTAATCCTCGACCGTGATTGGCTTGCGCATCAGCGCCTGCGGATTGCGCGACGCAGCCAGCCTCTGGGCAACCGCGACTTCGGCGAGCTCCGCCTCGCTCAAGCCGCGCTCCTGCATGTAGCGCCGCGCCATCAAGGCGTAGAGCGCGCCCTGCGAGGTGAAGCCCCAGGGGGCATGGTAGATGTAGGACAGAAAGGCGGAGCCGCCCTGCGCGTCGGCGCCGCCATAATTCACTGCTGCGGAGCGCTGGTCATTGCCGTAGACGAGAGCGACGACTTCCGCCTGGCCGGAGTTGATGGCCATGCAGGCCTCGAGGACCGCGAGCATGGCATCGGCCTGGCCGCCCCAGCGAACGTCCAGCCCGAGCAGTTCGCCGACGCGCTCGTAAGCCACCGTCGGTCCGACGATCAGGCCGTCGACGTCCGTCCTGGATATGCCGGCGTCGGCGAGGGCTGCAACGAATGCTTCGGCTGCATAACCGTAGGAATCATGCGGTTTCTGGCCGGCTCTGACCCGGGCGTGATCCGCCGGCCAGTCCGTCTGGCCAATACCGATCACCGAAGCTGTTTTGGCAGCCATGCCGGCAAGTCTCATCACGCCTCCACGCTTGCGGCATTCGCAACACCGCCGCATTCTGCTTATCTGCACTGTCGTTCATGGCTGCCCAAAGGGCTGGACAACCGCTGCCAGAGTTCTTGGATGAGGCTTGGTCCGTCAACCGACTTAAGCGTAACGTTTGTTGAGCTATTCTCATCCGTGCCGCGCCGTCCGTAGCTGACGAGCCGTTGGCTCAAAAGAACTCAACGGTTGGTCAGTTTCTATCGGTTGACGATATCAGCAGCATGCCGTGCCTTGTCACAAAGGCCGCCTGGAGGAAGAGTGCGCGATGGGAATGCAATGGATCGAGGCCAATGGCGCGCGCTTGCGTTGTGAGTATAGCCAGGGCGCTGCGGGCACGCTCGTCCTGGTGCACGAAATGGGCGGTCGGCTGGAAAGTTTTGATGGGCTGGTGGCAGTCCTCGGCGAGCGCTGGGGCGTTTTGCGCTACGATCAGCGCGGCGCCGGCCAGTCCGACCGCATCGCCGGATCGTTGAGCATAGATACGCCTGCTGCCGATCTTGCAGGCATCCTGGACGCGCTTGAAATCCCAGGTCCTGTCGTCGTTGTCGGTGCGGCACTTGGCGCCTCGGTGGCGATACGGTTTGCCGCGAAATGGCCTGCGCGCGTGACAGCGCTCGTGCTGCTGGCGCCGTCCACGGGCCTCATTGCGGGCAACGAGGCTGCGACGATCGAGAAGATCGAACTGCTGGAGAAAAGTGCGCGGGAGGGCACCCCGGCACTGGCGGGCAACGGCACTCCACTGCCGGATCCCGCGAGCTCTGCCGCGACATGGCGGATGCTTATCGGCCTTGATCTGGCCGTCGATCTTGCCAGCCTGTCCTGTCCGGTTCTGGTGGCGGCGGGTTCGAGGGATACTTTCAGGCCGCCTGTCCATGTTGCGGAAGTCGCATCCAGGATTCCTGGCGCGCAGTCGCTTGTGCTGGATACCGGCCACGTGATGGCGATCGAGACTCCAGACCTCGTCGCGGCAACGATCACACGCTTCCTGGCCGATGCCGAATTCGCGCCCGGATCGCCGGTCCCGACAGGGATGTCAGCACGGCATGGCCAGGCGTCCGGTTGAGGATTCCTCACGGATGGGGTCTTTTTAGTCGTTTGACGATTGAGGGCCCCGGCAAGCAACATGCACCATCAGTGAGACTTGGCAGCAACCAAGCCACGCGGCTTGCCAAACAAGCCGGCTACTACACAAGGGAGGACTCTTTGAACAATACCCGCCGCACTCTTTTGAGGCTGGTCGGAGCCACGCTGGCGCTGTCGCTGGCTGGCGCTCCGGCATTTGCCGATCCGTCAAAGGAACTCGTGGATGCCGCCAAGGCCGAAGGCCAGATGGTCTGGTACACGGGCCTGATCGTTCCGCAGGTCGTGCGTCCGCTCGCCGAAGGCTTCCAGAAAAAATACGGCATCGAGGTGAAATACGCCACGACCGGGGATGCCGATACTGTGCTGAAGCTGACCAGCCAGGCGCGCGTCGGCAAGATGGAGGCCGATCTCTTCGATACGCCGGGCACTGCGATCGCACCACTCAGTGCCGCCAATCTGATCGAGCCGTATCAGCCGCTGGCGCTGGCCGACTACGATCCGATGTTCAAGCCGGCGTCCAAGCTCTATTCGGGCATCTACACGCTGTTCCTGACCACCACCTACAACACCGATCTGGTTCCTGCCGATCAGGCGCCGAAGACCTATGAAGACCTGCTCGATCCGAAATGGAAGGGCAAGATGGTCTGGACCGATACGCGCGGCGTTTCGGGTCCTCCCGGTTTCATCGGCAACATCCTGCAGACGATGGGCGAAGAGAAAGGCATGGACTATCTGCGCAAGCTCAGCCAGCAGCAGATCGCCCGTGATCCCGGCAGCCAGCGCGTCGCGATCGACAAGGTGATTTCGGGCCAGTACGAGATCGGCGTGATGACCTACAATCATCATGCTGAAATCAGCAAGGCAAAGGGTGCTCCGATCGGCTGGGTCAAGATGGAGCCGCTGGTCGCCAATCTCGGCGCCATCGCCATTGTCAAGAACGCGCCACATCCAAATGCCGCCAAGCTCTTCCTCGAATATCTGTTCTCGGAGGACGGCGCGCAGATCATCCGCGAAGCCAACTATCCGCCCGGCCATCCGAACGTGCAGGCCAAGATCCCGGCGATCAGCCCCAAGACCGGTAATTTCAAGTTCACGTTGCTGTCGCCCGAGGTGGCCTCGCAGGAAGCCGAGCCACTCAAGACCTGGCTCAAGATCTATGACGAGCTGTTCAAATGACGGCCATCATTGATGGTTCCTCCCAGGACGCTCGGCCCCGGATTTCCGGGGCCGGGCGGCGTTACCGCGATCCGCTGTGGCTGCTGTCTCTGGTGATGGTGGTCATTGTCGGATGTCTCGTCCTGCCGCCTTTCATCGCGCTGGTGCGCAACAGCCTGTTCGAGATCATGCCCGATGGCTCGTCCGGCACTTTCACGCTGGAGAATTTCGCCCGCCTGGCGGCAAACGGACATTTCCTGCAGAGCACCATCAATTCCGTTATCTTCGCACTGCTGTCGACCGTGCTGGCCATCCTGATGGGTGGTTCGCTGGCCTGGATCGTCGAGCGTACAAATGCACCATTCCGCGATCTCGCCTATCTGATGACGGTCGTTTCGTTGAGCATTCCCGGTGTGATCTATGTGCCCGCCTGGCTGTTCTTCCTCGGACCGACGGGGCCTTTGAACGACCTCTACAGGCTGGCGGGGGGCAGCGGACTGCTGTTCAACGTCAACTCCATGGCTGGCATGGTCATCATCGAGGGGTTCGGCTGGATTCCGCTGACCTTCCTGCTCTTTGCCGCAAGCTTCCGCATGGCCAACGCCGAACTGGAAGAGGCAGCCCGCATGAGCGGTGCCAATGTCTTCGAGATGATGCGGCGTGTCTCCATCCCGCTCGCCGCGCCCGCGGCCTTCGCGGCTGCCCTCTTCATCTTCATCCGCTCGCTGCAGGCCTTCGACATTCCGAAGCTGGTCGGCACCGGTGCCGGCATCAAGCTGCTGACGACGGATATTTACGACAGCATCCGCACCGTCCCGCCGCAGATCGGCTACGCCAGTGCCTTCTCGGTTGCCCTGACTGTCGTCGTCGCCGGACTGCTCTATCTGTATAGCCGTCTTGCCATGAATGCGTCACGCTTCGCGACCGTGACCGGCAAGGGTTACAAGCCGCGCCCGCTGGCCCTCGGCTGGGCGCGCTGGGTCTGCGGTGGCATCGTTCTGCTCAATGTGCTGATCGTCCTGGTGCTGCCGCTGCTGATGCTGCTCTGGGTCGCTGTCACGCCGTTTATCCGGCCGGTGCGCTGGTCGGCGTTTTCTTCGTTGACGAGCGACAACTTCGCTCTGGTGCTGACCGACGATCGCTACCTGGAACTGGTCACCAACACGCTGATCGTATCGGCCTCGGCAGCCACTGTGACGATGCTGCTGATGGTCATCTGTGGCTGGCTGGTGGCCAGGCGACGTGCCTATCACACTGCACTCGACCAGATGATCGCGCTGCCGATGCTGATCCCGTCGATCGTGCTTAGCGTGGCGATGATGGATCTGGCGCTGCGCTCGCCGATCCCGCTCTATTCGACACTGACCATCGTCGTCATCGCCTTCGTCGTCCATTACCTGCCGTTCGGCATGCGCTACACCTTCACCGGCTCGCTGCAGCTCCACAAGGAGCTGGAGGAGTCGGCCGGCGTCTGCGGGGCAACGCCGCTCGGCATGCTGCGCCGTATCGTGGTTCCGCTGCTCATGCCTTCGATCGTCGCCGGCTGGCTGTTCGTGTTCCTCAATGCATCGCGCGATCTGTCGACGGCAATCATTTTGGCCGGGCCGGACACCAAGACGATTGCGGTGGCCATCTTCGACCAGGCCATCAACGGACAGTTCAGCGAAGTCGCTGCGCTCGGCCTGTTGTGGTCGGCGATGATGAGCATCGTTGCGATGATCTTCTACTTCCTGGTGCAGCGCCGTTCCAGCGGTGGTGGCATCTCGTTCTAACTCGCTTCCTTCCGAAGCGCGTCCCGGCTGACGAGCCAGCCGAGAGCAAAAGCAACAGCACCGTTCCGACCAACTGGCCGGACGCATGATTTTGGGCGGCCTGACGAGAGGCCGCGCGGAGGCACTGGCATGACGAGTTTTGCCGAATGGATCGGCCGCAGAAGCGAGGAGGAGGACGTCGTAACGGAACGGCTCGTTGACAGCTTCCGTGCCGTGTTCGACCCCCACCTGGCTGTCGTGCCTACCGGTGTTGCCCCACTCGGCATCCACTGGTGCCTGGCGCCGTCGATTGCCCGGATGGGAGAGCTCGGACCCGACGGTCATCCGATGAAGAACCGCGAACTGCCGCCGGTGCCGGCGCCACGCCGCATGTGGGCGGGCGGCTGGGTCGAAACCATCGATCCGCTGCGCCTCGGCGACCGGGTGCGGCGCGTTTCAACCATTGCGGACATTGCGCGCAAGGATGGGCGTTCGGGCGAATTGTGGTTCGTCGGTGTCGAGCGCGACTATGTGACCGAGCGTGGCGTGGCCGTGCGGGAGCGCCACGACATCGTCTATCGGGAGGCGGCCAGGCTGCCTTTCCGCGCAACAGAGCGACTGGCGCGCGACGACGCCGAAACGCTTCGGCGCTCCAGCCGCGATTGGTCGGTGGCGACGTCGCCGACCTTTCTGTTTCGATACTCCGCCATCAGCTTCAACGGGCATCGTGTCCACTACGACCTGCCTTATGCTGTCGAAACCGAGGGTTACGAGGGTCTGGTCGTACATGCGCCGATCCAGGCGACACTGCTGCTCAATCTGGCAACCGAGGATGCGGGCGTGCCGCGCCGCTTCGTATATCGCGGCGTCTCGCCCGCTATCGCTGGCCACAAACTCACGGCGCGCGCCGGTGCCGGCAAGGAACGCGACAGTCTCTGGATCGAGGGGCCGTCCGGTCGCGTGTCCATGACGGCCAGCGCGGTTGGCCGTTTCGAAATCACCGGGCGGGCATAACCCAGCCCCAAGCCTGGCCGGACGGCTCCGGCTGAGGGCGAAAGCGAGCACTGGAGGAAACCATGTCTCACGATCTGCAATTCTACATCGACGGCGCCTGGGTCGATCCCATCGAGCCGAGGCGGCTGGACGTCATCGATCCATCCACCGAGGAAGCGTTCGCGCAGATCTCTCTGGGCTCGAAAGCAGATGTCGACAAGGCTGTCGCAGCCGCCAGGAAGGCCTTTGCGAGTTACGGTTTCACAAGCGTGGCCGAGCGGCTCGATCTCCTGAACCGCGTCATCGACGTCTACAAGAAACGCAGCCGGAATCTCGCGCTCGTCGTGTCGCGCGAAATGGGCGCTCCCAGCGAGTTCTCGCTGGAATGGCAGGTCGGCATCGGCCTGGCGCATTTGAAGAAGACGGCGGAGGTGCTGCGCGACTATCCGTTCCGGCAGGCCAAGGGCCGGCAGATGGTGGTCCGTGAGCCGATCGGTGTCGCCGGGCTCATCACGCCCTGGAACTGGCCGCTGAACCAGATCACCTGCAAGGTCGGGCCGGCGCTGGCGGTCGGATGCACCATGGTGCTGAAGCCGAGCGAAGTTGCGCCGCTGGATGCCATCATCTTTGCCGAGATCCTCGACGAGGCTGGCGTACCCAGGGGCGTGTTCAACCTAGTCAACGGTGATGGTCCCACAGTCGGCCAGGCGCTGGCCAACCATCCCGACGTCGACATGATGTCCTTCACTGGATCGACCCGTGCGGGCATTCTGGTAGCGAAGGCCGCGGCGGATACGGTCAAGCGTGTCAGTCAGGAGCTTGGCGGCAAGTCGGCAAACATCCTGCTGCCCGATGTCGATTTTTCGATTGCCGTCGAGAAGGGGGTCGCCGGTTGCTTCGGCAACAGTGGCCAGTCCTGCAATGCGCCGACGCGCATGTTCGTGCCGCGCGAACGGCATGACGAGGTCGCTTCCATCGCCAAGGCTGCTGCCGAGAAGTTTGTGGTCGGCCCGGCCAATGCGCCCGACATCGATCTCGGGCCGGTGGTCAGCCAGATTCAGTTCGACAAGATCCAGGATCTGATCCAGAGCGGTATCGATGAGGGTGCAACGCTTCTGACCGGAGGTCCGGGGCGCCCAGCGGGCCTGAACCGCGGTTACTTCATCAGGCCGACCGTCTTCGCCGATGTCACACCCGAGATGCGTATATCGCGTGAGGAAATCTTCGGGCCGGTGCTGTCGATCCTGCCTTACGACAACGTCGACCACGCGGTCGAGCTGGCCAACGACACGGTCTACGGGCTCGCGTCCTATATCCAGTCGAAGAACATCGAGAACGCCCGCAAGGTCGCGGCCCGCATGCGTACCGGCAACGTCCATATCAACTATCCGGCCTGGGACGCGGCGATGCCGTTCGGTGGCTACAAGCAGTCCGGCAATGGTCGTGAATATGCCGAATACGGTCTCGAGGACTTCCTCGAGATCAAGGGCATCGCAGGCTACGAAGCCGCCTAGTTTCTCCGGATCTCATGCCAGGGCGCTTGCCAAGTGTCCTGGCAAGGGTCGGCCCGGTTTCATCGGGCATTCCGTGAACCGGCAGCCCGCCGTTTCCGTCGCCGGCTCCAGTACCTGTCATGCATCTGAACGCACTCAACAGCACCAGCTTTCGCCTCTACCTCGCGGCGAATTTCGTCTCCGTCACCGGCATCTGGGTCAACCGGGTGGTCATTGGCTGGTTCAGCTGGACACTGACCCAATCCGCCGCCTGGGTCGGTATCGTCTCTTTCCTGCTGTTCGCGCCGACACTTTTTGCCGGCCCGTTCTTCGGCGTCCTGGCCGATCGCGTCGACATCAAACGCGGCGCACTGACGACCCAGGCTCTGCTTGGCATCCTCATGCTGGCGCTCGGTGTTCTGTTCATGCTCGGCGTGCTCGACATCTGGATATTAAGCATCCTTGCGCTCCTGTTCGGCATCACCTCGAGCGCCAACACGCCGATCCGTTTGACCCTTGTGCCCTTGATCGTTTCGCGGGAGGCGCTGGCCAATGCCATCACGCTGATCTCTATCAACTTCAACGCCGCGCGCCTGATCGGCCCGGCGGTCGGCGGCCTGCTGCTGGAGAAAACCGATCCGGGCGGGACGATCGCCGCGGCGATTCTGATGACCTTGCCGATGCTGGGGGCCTTGGCCTTTCTTCAACCGAGGACACGGGAGGGCGATGCCGGGCCTCGGGAGGGGGTCGCCAGCCAGTTGATCGAGGCGTCACGCCATATCTGGGCGAACACCTGGCTGATCCAGGCGATGACGATCACCACCATCACCGCGCTGGTGCCGCGCGGCCTGCTGGAGGTGCTGCCGGCAGTTGCCGACGGCATGTACAAACGCGGTGCAAGCGGATTGGGACAAATGCTCTCCGCCGTTGGCACCGGCGCACTCCTCGCCGGGATTTCGATCACGCTGCGCAAGCGCACGACGCAGCATCTGGAAGAACTGCAGCGCAGCTACATCTGGATGGCAGCCGGTACCGCGGCGGTGGTCATCATGGGACTGGTCCAGAACTGGTTTCTTGCCCTGGCCCTGGCCGCCCTGATGGGAGCGTCGGGCACCTTCACCGCGATTGCGGCGCAGTCGGTGATGCAGATCGAGACGCCGGACGCCTATCGCGGCACCACCATCGGGCTTTGGCTTTTCGCCAGCATTGGCGGCAATGCGCTGGGCGCGCTTGCCTTCGGCGGCATGGCGGATGCCGTGACCATGCCTGTGACCCTGTTTGTGCTGGGGGCGATCGGTGTCGGCGCAGCCATGATCTCATGGCTGCTGGCCGCGCGCTCTTGGTAGCCGGCTTGCCATCAGCAGGTTTCGTCACACGGCCTTGCGAATTAGTTGTTTGACGATCCAGCCCAATCTTTCGACCATCGTGCCGTTCAAGAAGAAGCCCGAGCCAGCGAAGCGGATTGAAGCGCCGCCACGGATGGGCACGTTCAGAGGAGGGATAAATGCAGTCTGACAATTCCGGGGGCACACTCAGCCGCCGAACCGCTTTCAAGGTGGCCCTGTTGGGCGCGGTCGCATCGGCAGTGGCCATGCAGCCATTTGCTGCCGTTGCCGCAAACGAGACCAAGGAAGACCCGGGTGTCGTGCCGACACCCTTGCCGAAGCAGAAGGCGCAGAAGGAAGGCCTGCTCGATGTCGGCGACGGCCATTCGATCTGGTATTTCGACACGGGTGGCGATGGCGAGGCGATCGTTCTCCTGCACGCCGGTACTGGCAGCGGTGCTGTCTGGGGCTACCAGCAACCGGTGTTTGCGGATGCCGGCTACCGCGTGATCGGCTATTCCCGCCGCGGCAGGCTGAATTCGAAACTGGGCGATCCGGAAAAGCCCGGCACCGGCGCGGAAGACCTGCTCAAGCTGATCGATCATCTCGGCCTTAAGAAGGTCCACCTCGTCGGCACCGCTGCCGGTGGTATGGTCGCCACCGACTTCACCGTTTCGCATGAGAACCGGGTCCAGTCGCTGGTGCTCGCCAACACCATTGTCGGTGTCACCAATGAGGACTATCGCGCCATCTACAAGCTGATCTACCCGGAAGGGTTCGACGACCTGGCCGGCGATTTCAAGGAGCTCAGCCCGTCCTATCGCCATCTTGACCCGCAGGGCCATGCGGCATGGCTCCAGCTGGAGCACAAGGCCAAGATCGGCAAGATGAAGGGTCAGGACTACGTCAACAAGGTCGTCTGGGATCACCTCGCTGCCTGGAAGCTGCCGGTGCTGGTCCTGACCGGTGATGCCGACCTCTACACGCCGCCGTCGATGCTGCGTATCCAGCACAGCCACATTCCCGGCGCGGAAAAGTTCGTTGTTCCGGAATGCGGGCATTCTGCCTATTGGGAGCGCCCGGACATCTTCAACCGGGTCGTGCTCGACTTCATCAAGCGCAACGGCGCCACGCGCTAAGGTGTTCCGCAACCGGGTGCGGAGCCATGTCTCCGCACCCGACGCGATCATTATCGCAGAAGGCCTTTGTGTCGCAGCTTGGGCATCTTGTGCTTCGGGAGCGGCGGTCGGGCGCCCCCTGTGGCACATTGCGCGACCAGGGTTTCGGTGTGACATGCCCCGATCGGGTTAAGCCCTCTGTGGGGCAAATGTGAGGTTCCTAACAGACCTCCGCGTCGCAAGCTGCGTTCCTGCTGCCGATCGAATGATAGAGCAGCCAAGGATTTGCCATGCCGCGAAACTGCAAGCGTGTCGGCGCCCCGACCCCCGCAGAACTTTGCAACGCCAGACGCCTGCGCTGGTCGTGCGGTTGCCCCTGCCGTCGAAGGTCGCCGATTGCTGGATTTGCTCGCCAAACGACCACAAGTGCTTTATGCTGCGGCTTACGAGAACTGGTTGTCCTGGCAGGGGCGTTCCATGTTTGAAGTCGTTGCATTCGGGCGGCAGGCGAAGGCCGCGCCGCAAGCTCTTGGCCTGATCGCCATCACGCTCCTTGGCTTGCTGGTCTGCGGATCGCAGGCCGCGAGCGCCGCGCCGAACTGGACGCTCGATCCGTCCGCTTCCGTGCTCACCTATCAGTCGGTCAAGAAGAACACCATCGTCGAGACCAACAAGATCAGGAACATCACCGGCACGCTGAGTTCGACTGGTGACGCCAAGATCAGCTTTGACCTCAATTCGGTCGACACCGGCGTCGACCTTCGCAACGTTCGCATGCGCTTTCTGTTCTTCGAGACATTCACCTTCCCGACGGCGGAAGTGACAGCGAAGGTGAATCCTGCGGCATTCGCCGATCTTGCAAGCAAGCGCCGGGTGAAGACCATCTTGCCGTTCCGCCTCAACCTGCATGGTGTCGACAAGGATCTGGAGGCGAGCGTTGTCGTCACCATGATCAGCGACACCCAGGTCTCTGTCGCCTCCGAGGCACCGGTCGCGGTTCGCGTCGAGGATTTTGGCCTTTTGCCGAACGTCGAAAAGCTGCAACAGGCAGCCAATGTGACCAACATTGTGCCGACCGCGTCTGTTTCTTTTGATTTCGTCTTTGCCGTCGACGGCAGCAAGCCGGCCGTGATCCAGACGGTCGCTGCAGGCGCGGTTGGTCCCGTTGCCACCGATGCCGCGAAAGCCAATTTCAGCGATGAGGAATGCCTCAACAGATTTGCCGTGCTCTCGCGCACCGGAGCCATCTATTTCCGCCCGGCGAGCGCCAGGCTCGATGCCAAAAGCCGTCCGCTGCTGACGGAGGTCGAAGGTGTTGTTGGAAAATGCCCGACACTCAAGGTCGAGGTGTCCGGCTACACCGATTCCGACGGATCGCCGGAGGCAAATAAACTGCTGTCGGAGCGGCGAGCCCAGGCGGTGGCAGATGCTTTGGTTGTCGACGGCGTGCCGCGCAACCAGATCAGCGCCGCCGGCTATGGCGAGGAACGGCCTGTTGTCGCCAACGATACGCCCAAGAATAAGGCGCTCAACCGGCGGATCGAATTCTCCACCAGCAAGCTAGCCAACTGAGGCCGTCGTGGGTTTCGGTGCGAACGCCTTATACGGTGGCATGGTTCATGTCACCGGACTAGAGCGTTTCCGCTTTTCGCGGAAACATGGAAATGCTCCAAATGGTTGTTTTTACACGATTTCTGGCGCAAAATCGCTGCACATTTTTGCTGGAATTGCTCTGATGATGCTGGTCCTGCTCCTGGGCATGACGGCCGCCAGCGCCGAACGCCGGGTCGCGCTGGTGCTCGGCAATTCCCAATATCAGCATGCGGCGGCGCTTCCCAATCCCGTGCGCGATGCCGAGGCCATGGCCGAGCGGCTGCAGGCCCTTGGCTTCGAGGTGGTTTCCGGCTTTGACCTCACAAAGCAGCAGACGCAGACCACGGTCGCCCAGTTTGCAAAGCAGGTGCGTGGTGCCGACGTCGCGCTTTTCTTCTACGCTGGCCACGGCCTGCAGGTATCGGGCAAGAATTACCTGCTTCCGATCGATGCTGCGCTCGAGGATGAGACGTCACTCGACTTCGAGGCGGTATCGGTCGATTTCGTCCTGCGCCAGATGTCGCGTGAAACCAGCATAAGGCTGGTGTTCCTGGACGCCTGCCGGGACAATCCGCTGGCGCAGGTTCTGACGAAGACTGCCGGTGTCAAAGGTGCAAGCAGCGGTCTTGCCGAGATTCCGATCGAGAATGGTGGCGCCGGCACGCTGGTTGCCTTCGCTGCCAGTCCAAATCAGCTGACCTATGATGGATCGGGGGATCACTCGCCTTTCACCAAGGCGCTGTTGCAACATATCGGCGAAACCAACATTTCCATCACCGAAGCCGTGAACCGGGTGACCAGTGACGTCTTCAAGGCGACCAACGGCAAGCAGCGGCCCTGGATCAATGTCTCGCTGACCACCGAGGTCGTGCTGCACAAGGTCGATCTCAATGCACCGCTGATTGTCGGGGAGGCGCGTCCACCGCAAGAGGAGGCTGACTCTGGGACACGCAATACTGGCGTGGCGGCTGGTCAGAATGGCGACCAGCTTGCGCTCGACGTCCTGCGTCAGAAAATTCCGAAACTGGCAACGGATGAGCCGATCTTCTTCGATCGCCCGATCAAATTCGGTGATCCTGCAATCGATGGCAAAAGCATTGCCCAGTTGATCAAGAGCGAGCCGCTCTTCAGTCCGGTGGAAGGCCTCGACAAGTCGATGTGGCAAGGCAAGCACTGTGACGGCTGCCATCAATGGAATGAGGCGCGGCTTTGCGAACAGGCGAAGAATTTCGCCACTAACGACGTGTCCGTCATGCGCTTGCAGCATCCCTTGGGAACGCGCTTCAAGGTAGCGCTGGCCAAATGGGCGCAAAGCGGCTGCCAGTGATACTGGATCTAGGCTGAAGGGCCTCGCCTCGAGAAATCGGTGAACCTGGAGGCGTCGGCTGATTGGCGTTGCGCTTCCATCTCCACGATCTGGATGCCCATTTCGACAAAGGCCGAAAGTACGGCAAAGCGATCCGCCAGTGAGACGCTCGCGAGCCCCGTCAAAATGCCGGCGTTGACGGCATGGGCGGCCGGATATCCGGTCGAGGCCATGTTGAAGGCCGGGTCGCGCCATGCCGCGGCAAGAACAATCCAGGCAGCCGGAGTGACTGGCGACACATCGATGACGCTGCACAAGGCTGTTCGGTGACGCGGGTTGTCCGGCTCAGCAACCCAGTCGTGAACAATCGCCAGCAATTGCAGATCCACACCGGCAAGGAGTTCCGCCAGGTTGCGCAGACATTCATGACCCCACCAGACGGCCGCCCGTTCGGGCAGGAGATAGGCACAGAAGGTGATTGCTTCTTCTGGCACGCGCCCTGCGAGCAAGGCCCGGCAAAACTCGAGCGGAGGCCGATCGGTGGCCGGCGCTTTCATGTCCCTGGCGATGGCGGGACACGCGAGGAAAAGATCCCTTGCTGATCTATACCCAAGTTCATTGGCCATGGCTGTAACACCCGAACAGGAGCAGCATCGCACTCAAGCCCGCGGTCGAGCGCGGGTCAAGTCTCAGCTTTAGCAGGCGGCGGCTTTCGGCAGCGTGAGTTTGTTCACAGACAATTGCTGTCCAATTTGATATGGTCTGCACCAGCAAAATCCGCTCAAAAGGAGAGACGGTTATGCGTTGGGGCAGCTTAGCCTCGGTATTGGCGGCCTTTCTTTTTTCCACGCATGTTTCCGCCGATCCGCTGCAGAAATCAGAAGACATCGTGAAGTTCTTCACCGACCAGGGCAGCCTTGGTAAGTCGCGGGGAATCTGTGTCGGGACCGAGGAAGAGTGCAAGGGCAAGGCTGATAAAAGCGGGAAACCGCCGCAAAAGACCGGCCTCGATATGATGATCAACTTCGCCCTGGATTCAGCTCAACTCGACCAGACTGCTCGCAGTGAACTCGACGAGTTCGCCAAGGCGCTGGAGGACAAACGGCTGAGCACTTTCAGCTTTGTGGTCGAAGGTCATACCGATGCGACCGGGTCTGACAGCTACAATCAGAACCTCTCGCAGCGAAGGGCTCAGTCCGTGGCGGCCTTCCTGACGGCGAACGGCATCGAACCGGCCCGGCTCCGGGCCGTCGGCCTGGGCAAGTCGCACCCACGCGTCGTCGATCCCTACGATCCGATCAATCGCCGTGTCGAAATGCGGATCAGGACCGAGTAAAGCGACCGGGGCCAGCCCTTGGTTGTCAGCGAAAAGAGGTGAGGGAGCCTTGCCGTAGGCAAGTCTCCCTCGATCATCCCGGATCAATTCTTGAGTGCACCGCCCACCGCAATGCCGGTGCCGAAGATCAGCGCTTTGGTCAGGAAGTCACCATCGTCTCTCGGGGGCGGCCCGTCACGCATCTCGATATCGCTGTTGCGCTTGCGTTGGACGACTTGCTGCTTCTTGCGCGGTTTCTGCTGCACCACTGGTTTGAGCGTGCGGGTCTTCTGCACTGTCTGTTTCCTGGACGGTGTCATGTCGACGCGGCTGGCGGCTTTCTTGGTACGTATCGTATCCAATATCGGGTCAGTCTGGATCGCCAGGAACGTCAGCTGCTCGCGCGTCAGATATGTGGTTTGCGGCAGTCCGTTCTTGCCCTGCCAGACACCGATGGCCTGCCGTGTCTTCGGACCAAGATTGCCGTCGACATAGCCAAGCTCGTTGCCCAACGCCTCGATGCGCAATTGCAGGTCGATGCGGCCGTTGCGGTCGAGCCCGATCGCATTTTCAGTCAGCTCCGTGCCGGGCGTCTGCTTCATTTCATCGGTGACACCGACCGTGGTGCGCACGGCGGAACCTGGATTGGCGGCTGCTCCGTTCGTGTCGAGCGAGGCAACCTGCTTGCCGGCCTTCGGGTCCTTCAACTGATCGATGTTGAGCTTCGCCACCGTAGCGAAGCGACCGTTCGGGAACTGCTCGAGATAGGCCTCGTAGAAGGGGACGGCATTCCTTTTCGATGCTTCATCCCAAAGCCGCTGCTCGATCTCCCAGGATGATGGGCCGCTGACCGCCTGACTCTGGTCTGCTGTCGTTTTGGCTGCATCAGCGGGCGTGGTGATCAATGCGGCCGCCTGCGCTGCAGGCTTGCCCAGGAAAACCTCGCGCCCCAGGGAAGCATTGTGCCATGGCCGCTGTCGACCTTGCGTGGCTTCCGTAACCTCGCCGCGGACGCGCGTCAGTGCGCTCTGAATTTCGACGCCGGGCTGGGTGAGATGCTTGGCGAGCGCCAGTGAATAGGGGCTGTCGACACCGTTGCCGTCGTAGGCGATGGCACCGGGATCCGTTGCATAGGCGATCAGCACGCCGCCAGTGCCAACGCCGTCGACTTTTGCATCAACCGGAGCAAGGCCGGCTCCCAGCGAGCGGCTCTTCGGCAGTGCAGCGGCCAGCGTGCGTGCCATCGGGTTGTCGCGGCAGGCATCGAGGATGATGATGCCGACGGCCGGATCGGCCGGCAACGCTGCCATGAATTCATCGATCTGAACTGTGCGGGTCTTGAGATAGGCCGGCGACGTCAGCTCGGCATCGACCGGGATGAGATAATTCTTGCCGTCAACCTGCATGCCATGGCCGGCATAGAAGATGATCGCAAGATCCGCGTTGTAGGATTCCTCGGTGAATTTGCCGATCAGACCATGCATGCCGGCATTGTCCTGGTCGACACCCTCGATGACCTCGAAGCCGGCGTTGCGCAGCGTGGATGCGATGAGGCGGGCATCATTGGCCGGATTGGGCAAGGCGACGGCATTGACGTATTTGCTGTTGCCGATGACAAGCGCGACACGCTTGGTATCGGATTTGGCAGCCTGGACGCCGAAGGCGGTCAGGGCGACAAGAATTAGTCCAATCAACAGGACGGCGAACGCTTTCATGGATCAGCCCTCCACCCCGTCGGGGGCGCATCATTGATGTCTGTGCATGCTCAACCGGTGAGCGACAAAGTCGCTTCTGCCAAAAATGGCTCTCGGCGTATGTGATCCCGGTCACATATGCGGTTCACAGGGCGCCTGATAAGCCTCTGCAAAGAGCGCGTAGCATACCATCAGCCGGCCTAAAAACCAATCGACCTGGCGGTGGTTCGGATATTGCGAAGCGGGCTTCGGCTAACCTGGTTCAAGCGGATTTTCGATTGAGCCGAGCAATGCCGTTATCGCCTGCTTGTACTTTTCAAATTCCGGCGATGTCTGCCGAATTTGCGTTGTCGTTGGTTGGTTCTGATCGGCCGCCACGCGCGTCACCTTCTGTCCCATCTTGCGCTCGGCCCAATCGATGACGTAGCCGGCGGTTTTTCCGGTGAGAAACGGATTGGCCTGGATTACGGCCGATCCCAACACTGCGCTCAGCTGCGACGAGCCCGCCGCCGCCAATACCTGATGCGCGCCCTCCATACCGAGGAAATGGCAGAGATAGAGGCGTCCGGCGGTGATCTGGTGGCCGCGCCCGCGCAGATATGCTTCGCCTTCGCGCGCCAGGTTGCGCACCATCTCGCGCGAAAGCGTGGCGTCGTAACGAAGCGCGAGCAGGTCTGCGGTCGACAGCGTTCTGGCAAGATCGGGGCGATAGGTGTTCATCATCCGGATCCAGGTCTTGGTGATGAATTGGCCGGCGCCGGTTGCGGACGAGTTCGGATTCTTGGCATGAGCGCTACCACCGCTTTCGACATGGACGATCCGTTCGGTGAGGGTCTCGACAGCCACGTCGGATGAACTGCCGAAACTGCTCGTGGCGACCGTGGTGACGGTTCCCAGGGAATCGATCGCCTCGCCGTTCTGGTAGAGCTCGAAATGAAGATGGGGGCCGGTCGAGAGCCCGGTGGTTCCGACGTAGCCGATGACGTCGCCGGCCTTCACCTTGGTGCCAATGCCACTTGCTATGGCGAATTTCTGCATGTGGGCGTAACGCGTCTCGCGTCCGTTGGCATGCGCGATTTTCACCAGATTGCCGTAGCCGCCACCATCACCCTGGAAGGTGATCTCGCCGTCGAAAGCGGCCACGATGGGGGTGCCGACCGGAGCAGCCCAGTCGGTGCCTTTGTGTATCCGAACCGTCCCGAGGATCGGATGCTTGCGCGGCCCGAAAGTCGAGGTCATGACCCCGCTCACCGGAGTGACCATGCCGTTGACCAAGGTGAGGGAGCGAATTTCGTCGTTGCCGGTGACGCATGCGTATTGGCCGTCGTTCTGCTGGAAGACGAAACAGTCGAGGCTCTTGGCTGCACCCGAGACGCCGACATAGAGAACCTTTCCCGACATCTCGTCCTTGCCGCGCGGCGTTTGCGAGTAGATCAGCACCAGACGCTGGTCCTCGCTGGCAAAAGCATCCAGATCCTGTCCGCGCGACAGATACATGATAGCCTCGCCGATAATGCTTGTTGGGACCTTGTTACGTGCCGCCGTCGAATAGATCGCATCGAGCAGGCGATATTGTCGCTTGGGTCCCCCTTGGTCGGATGTGCCGGAATAGTTGAAGAGGTCCTGGCTGACCCATGGATCGACGCCCGACACGAAGGCGCCTGACGCATTGCGGGTCAAAGTGCCGACATAGACATTCCTGGCGTAGACCGAAACCTGCATGAGCGACATGGTGGTCGTCTCGCGGTTCGGCCGGAACCCGCGCAAGGCGACGACAAAGCCGGACTCCAGTCCGTCGCGCTTGAAAAGCGTCTTCAATGCCTCGCCTGCCAGCCTCGCGTCCTCGGCGGAGAAATGCGCGTCGAGCGCTACGCTATCCAGGCTACGGGCGTTGAAGATCTTCACGAAAGTGTCCTCAGTTGCCTCGAAGCGCTGATGCTCACTGGTGACTGCCGCAACGGTGGTGGTGTTGTCGATCGCGGTTTTCTTGAACGCGGGAAGGGCTGCTTCGCCCTGGTCGATGGTCTCGCCCCAGCCAGCCTCGGGGTCGTCCACGTCCGCCTTGGGGGCCGAGGGTGCACCTCCATCCGGCGCAGGCTGGAGATCGTTTTCCAGATCGCCTTGCTGATCGCTGGGCACCCCGACCTGCGGCGGCGAAGCCGGTTGCGGATCGCTTGCCTCGGTCGTCGGAGATCTTGGTGCCGCCTGCCTCTGCGCCTGGAAGAATGCAAAATCCTCCTGTGTCGACGGGATCGTCGTCATGAATTTCTCGCTGGCACTCAGCATCACGTCAGAGAGGATTTCGATCTGCGGCGAGGCGCCTGAACTGTCGAGTTCGGCCGGGCGCGCGATCGCTCTGCTTTTCGTTGCTGTATCGGCGTCAGGAGCAAGCGTGATCCACATCGGATCGCCAGCGAGGTCGATGATCGCCGGCACATAGACGCGGGCATCGGGCGGTACGTCTTCCATGTCTTCAACGGGATGAAGTTCCTCGTCCTCGTCCCCGAAAGACCAATAATCCCTGGTGAGATAAAAGCCGGTGGCGACTGCGACGATCACGAGCGTGGCGAAGCCGGCAAGGGTCCTGCGCCAGAGTTTGCGCCGGCGCTCGTTCCGGCGCGCCTGCTTCTTTTGTTTGAAGCTCGTGTCGATGCTGTGCGTCACGGGCTGTTTCCAGTCAGGAAATACGTCCAGCGTACCTGCTCAAGCGTGTCGACCTCGACGAAACGCGCCGCGATATGGCCACGCTGCCAGCACTCCTCGATGCCACGTATCGAGAAGCGGCGTCGGTCGACGCACATTTCGACCGATCCGTTGAGGATCGCGTGACCGAAAACATCTGTCGCATAGAGGTAGATGTAGCGGTTGGCCAATTCCTCGCGGATGACGTTCACGCACTGGTTGGCGCCGATGGTCCACCATCCATCGGTCTGGTCGGCGTCGTCGATCTTCTGTCCGACAGCCAGATTGACGACATCAAGCGTCTGGTTGCAGACCGTGAATTCTGCGCGAGCCGTGTCGATCGGCAGGATCGAGAGCAGCGTTGCCGCGAACAGCGTAGCGGCCGTCATACGGCTGGAGAATTCAGGCCATATTCGAAACCAGCCACGCCGCTCGCGTGACAGTGACCAAAACAGGCGCGGGCAGCGGAAATCCATCGGCATCCATATCTATCCGCCAAGTCGGAAATATCTGGCTGTGGCGGAAAACTGTGCACCGTCCGCCCCGATCTCCTTGAGAATCCTGGGCAGGAGTTCGGAGGCTGGCGTCGGTCTCGAGAATACCGCAGCCTGGACGTCCCGAGGCCCGGTGATCACCAGCATGATCTGTGGCACGGCCTTGCCGGCGGCCTTGTCGCTGGCACCAAGACCGATCGGGATGCTGAATGCCGCCTTGTCGGTCTGTGTGACCATGCGGTCGTCGAGGTTGAAGGCAATGCCCTTGTGGTCGATCAGCATGACGTTCGAGACAAGCCCACCACCTGTAATCAGTGAGCCACTGATCGGTGAGCCGTCCGGCACCGATGTCCTGTCCAGCACAAGCTGTGGCCGTTCGGCACTGTTGCGGTCGAAAAACCGCAGGAAGCGGGTTACCTCGCATTGCGGCGGGGCGATGAGCCGAACGCTGATCTCCGGCTCGAGATGGAACCTCGACTGGAAATCAGCGAGCATTCGCTCGAAAGGCTGCACGGCCGTGCCGAAACCTTCTATGGCTGCCGCACCATCTGTTGCCGATGTCAGCGACGCGTAGAAACAGTCGCCACCGGAAAAGTCACGCACCCAGGAAGTGCGCTGAGCCATTTCGTCGACCTTGTTTGTCGACGGAATGTCCGGCTTGGGCAGATTGACCACGACGTCGTTGTTTTCCTGCGGCTTGGTGGCTGGTGGCTGCGGTTTTGTTGGCCCGCTCGGTGTTTCCGGTTCTACGGGTTTATGGCTTTCAGCAGTGGGAGAGGATGGCGTATTCGCCTTCGGCAGTTTTGGGGGATTGTCGTCGCTATCCGGTATGTCGGGTTTGGTCGCTATCGGTTTCGTATCTGACACCGGCCCGGTATCAGTTCCCGTCTGGTTGGTTTCGGGTGCCTTGGTGGCAGGCGGCTTGGCCGGTTGTTCCAGTTTCTGGGCTTCGGCGGTTTTCGAATCCCCTGTTGGAATTTGGGCAGGCTCTTTTGTCGGGTTGTTGTCGGCGACCTTACCGGAGGTCGGTGAGGGTGCCAGGGCACCACTGAAATAAAGACCCATAGCAGCGAAGAGCGCCAATACTATCGCGCCACCCGCGATCATCGGCATCCGAGCGGAATTTGGCTGCGCGGTCAACGTCGACGGGCTGGCGGCAACAGGCGCCGACGCTGCTCCCGGTTCCGACAGATGCGCCGGTCGCACATGCTGGACGAAGCGCTGTTCGGCAGAAGAGGGCGGCGGAGCCTGTTGGGTATCGGGAGGGCTTGTCCGGCTGGCGGGCGGCAAACCCGAGCGCTCGCGCGCACCGAACAATGCCGGTGGCGATGTCGTATCAAGGTCCTCGTCGCGTGTCGCCCTGGCGATTTCTGCCATGCTGGCTGGCCGGTCATGTGGATCCGGTTGCAACATCGCTTCGAGCAGATCGCGGAAATCAGGGTCGATGTCCGACAGGTCTGGCACGGTTCGGCGTTTTTCGATGACCTCATATTGCGAACCGCTCATATCCAGCGGCTTTCCGCGCAACGCTGCGGCCAGCACCAGGCCGAGGCTGTAGATATCGGATTGTTCGCTGACTTCGCCGCCAAAGAGGCCAAGCTGTTCTGGCGAAACATAGTTGTATTTCCCGGCAAATTTTCCGCCGATCAGGGTCTCTCCTCCGACGGTCGCTGAGCGTGCTATGCCGAAATCGATGATCTTGGCGCGATCGACCCGGCCGCCCGGCAGGATGATGTTGTCGGGAGACAGATCGCGATGGATTGCGCCGGCCTGATGCACGGCGCTAAGCCCCGAGGCGAGGCGATGGCAAAGCCGGCGTACTTCTTGCGGCGGCATGGCACCGAGCCGGATGATGTCGAACAGGGACTGGCCGTCCACGAACTCCATGGCGAGATAGGGCCGGCCGATCCCCGGGTCGATGGTGAAGACGTGGTAGCGCACGACAGCGTCATGCGACAGGTGATTGAGGATCGACGCTTCCTTGCGGAACAGGGAAAGGATGGTCTGGTCGCGGGCGAATTCGGGCAGCACGATCTTGATTGCGACATGATCGCCGGTCTGGATGTTGTGTCCGCGATAGACCTCGCCCATACCGCCAGACGCGATCCTCTCGTCGAGTTCGTAGATGGCGCTGAGTTGTGTGCCCACACCCGCATAGGCGACGTTCGTCGATATCCGTGTCTTGTCGTCGTCGCTCATCTTGCGAGGCCTTCCGCTCCGGACCGATCCGAATTGAAGCTCCCGTTGCGCTCGTCGCCCATCTTCACGAGTACAATGGTTACATTGTCGCTTCCGCCGCGCGCCAGCACCGTCTCCAGCAAACTGCGGCATGCTGCCTGCGGTGCAGCCGAGCTGACAGCCGCTTCGATCTCCGCATCGCGGACATGCGCGGTCAGTCCGTCGGTGCTCAGGACAAAAACATCGCCCGGCATCAATACGCCTTGCTGGAAATCGATCCTGAGCTGGTCGCTGACGCCGACCGCATGCGTGATCACGTTGCGGCGAGGCCAGGTAAGCGCTTCTTCTGCGGTGATCACGCCGCGGTCGAGCAGTTCCTGAACTTCCGAGTGATCTTTCGAGACTTGGCTGATCAGGCCGTTTCGAACCAGATAGATACGGCTGTCGCCGGCCCAAAGGCAGGCGAAGCGACCGTCCATGGCAAGCAGAGCCGCAAAGGTGGAGCCGATCGTGATGCCACGCGTGCGCGATATGTTACGGATTTCGGCGTTGGCACGGTTCAGCCGGTCCTCGAAGCGGGCGCGAAGGTCCGGCGCGGAACTTGGAATACCGATCGTCGCCAGATGATCGACGATGCTGGCGGACGCGAGTTCACCGGCTTCATGGCCGCCCATCCCGTCAGCCACCACCCACAGGCCGGTCTGTGGTTCGACAAGGTAGTTGTCTTCGTTGTGATCGCGAACACAGCCCTTGTGGCTCACACCGAAGCTCTCGACGGGAAGGGCGACAGTGTTCAAATTGCCACCAAGCGCTTCGTGAGCGTCCTCTGTGACGAACGATGGGTCGCGTACTCAGCCCATTTTGCCACAAGCGTGTTCGTTAGAGTATCGAAATGACGGCTGAAGCTGCTGTACAGGAGTGGGACCATCTCAAAAAGCCTTTGGACAGCTGAAACCAGACAAGGCCGGTAGCAGGAAGGGGTTGGTCCCGGAGCCTGCCTGGATCGTGTAAGCTACGTCGCGTCCTCCGATGACGAAGCGGACTTCGCTGTTGCCGCCGTTGTTCGTGATGGTTGCCCTGTCGAGCAGCCGCTTCAACGCCCATGGTCCGTCGAATTTGAGCACGGACTCGCGCCCAGGCATTTCCGGCTGGAGACTGAGGCTCGCAGACGCGGAGGCTGTGCCATCAGGCCATGTCACCGTGCTGGGCACATTCCCGGTCTGATTGCTCTCGACGGTCTGGCCGTCGATATTCAGGACCGCACTGTCGGCATCGCTGTTGAGCGAAGAAGGCGTGAAGGTGATGTTCACCGACGGCGCCGAGCCGCCGGAGGGAAAGAAGGCGCTGCGGATCTCCGCTGCGGACTGGAATGCCTTCAAGGTCGATTTCGCGAGGCCGCGGCTGGAACGGACGTCCTGCTTCCACGTCCACTCCTGACCGGTCATGTCGATGAGCGGGGCAAGGTTCTGGGCAAAGAAGCGATCCATCAGGCCGCCGGGGGCAAACAGTCTGGCGAAATCCGTCATCGAGATATCTTCCGCGCCGTCATCCGCGAAGGGATAGTGACCATTGACCGCCGCCTCGCAGGCGCGCGTGACGGACTGATCGAGGTTCTGGTTGAGGCTGGTCATCGAGGTTTCGGCGACATCGCCTTCAAACTCGTCAGCCACCGCAGTCACCATGCGCGCAAGCGGCTTGGGCAAGCGCGAGACATTGGCACGCAGTGTCGAGATCTGTAGCTGCAGGTTTGCGTTGACGCGTTCGGTCTGTGAGGGAACATCGGCCGAGAGTTTCAGGCTCTGAAAAATATCGCGAAAGTTCTGGATCAGTGCGTCGAGAGGCCGGCGGCCGGCAACACCGCTGATCAGTGCCTGAAAAGAGCGGAACTGTGCCTCCACGCTTGCGCCGGCATTTAGTGCAAGTGCCGAGTTTGCGCCCGCGCGGCTTTGCGATTTGCCTCCGGCGACCTGCAAGCCGATGCGGGCCAGGCCCTTGGCCATGTCCGCCAGATCCTCTCGCGCAATGCCGGTCTCGTCCCCGGAGACGGTGTCGCCTTTGGTCAGCGCGGTCTCGTTCGCGATTGCCGTAAACAACTGGTCCAGCGGTGAGCTTGGCGAAGTAACGGCAGAAAGGGCGATGTATTGCGGCTTGTCCTTCAGCATCGCCTTGAATTTCAGCTGGTCGAGTACGCCTTTCCAGGCGGCGGCGAATTCCTTGCCGTAGCGGTCGACAAGCTCGGGGCCGAGCTTTGGCAGGTCCAGGTCAATACCGCCCTGTTCGCCACCCCCGCCGAGCACCCATTGCTCGTCGACGAGCATCTGCGCGATGCGAGAAAGCTGTGGCAGGAAGAAGTGGTTGAACCCGTCATGGGTATAAAGACCGGGAACATGAAGATCGGCGAGGTCGCTTCCGTCCATGCGCTCGAACAGGAGCCGGGCCTCCGGACCGGCGTTGGTTGCGATGGAGAAGTCCCTCAGCCTTGCTGCGTAGACCGCCGACCTGATGAGCGCCGATGCGCGGTCGGCCAGGCTCATGCGCCCCAACGAGCGTTGGGCAGCCTCGACCAGGGGCTGGTTGAGTTCGAAGACCGGATCGTACGCGTCATCGAGCGCAAGCATGGCGCGCAGATGTTTCTCGATCTGCGCGCGGCCTTCACGGTTGTTCTCGCCAGGGTAGCGGTTTTCTTCCCAATCCTGCTTCATCCATGAGACGATCAGATCGTCATCGACCTTCGGTGCCTGACCTCCCAGCATCAGGTAGATCTTCAGCGGCTGGTAAAGCGCAGCCGGGTCGGCCATCCTCGCTTGGATCGTCCGCTCCGCCTGAACCAGAAGACGGGAGCGGAAGGTTCGTTCAAGCGTCTGCCGATAAGCTGTCGCAGAGGCCGACAATAACCTCTCCCGCTGGCCGAGCCCGAAGGTTTCCTCAATCGGCTTGCTCTGGTCACCGCTTTCAAAACCGGCTGGCAGGTTACGCAACTGGTCGAGTGGTCCGATGACGTTTTCCAGGTCGACATCGGTCACGGTCGTGCTCTTGAGCAGTGAGCCCGCACTGTCCTGATATTGCGCCATCGCCTGCCTGGTTGAAACGATCAGCGACCTGTTCGCCAAGAAGCTGAGGCCCAAAACGCCAAGGGCTGCAAGAGCCGCCAGCGCGATCGCTGCCAGCCCGCCAAATCGGACCAGCCTGGCGCGCCGTTCGGCTGCCCTGTCGAAGGAGACCCAGCCCGATTCCGGGAAGACCACATTGGTCAGCAGATCGTGCAGGAAGAAGCTTTTTCCGCTGCCCGAAAGGTAGGCCTGAGACCTGCTGCCGAAACTGCGTCCGATCGCGCCCAACACCTGATCGAAGGGAGTTCCCTCCTGAGTGCCGGACGAGAAATAGAGCCCGCGCAAACTGACATTCGTCTGCGGCCGGGAGGCATCGAACAGACCGCCAATGAAATGGGTTATCCGATTCCTGAGTGCACTGAATTGAGCCGGGAAACCGAAAATGGCGATCCGCGCAACCGGATCGGTCTCTTCCTGAAGCCGGTCGACGACCTCTTCCGCCAGACGCTCGGCCAGCGCGTCGAATTCAGCAGGTGCCTGGCTGGCCATGTTCCTTGTGCGGTCGGCAGTCTGGAACGTGGCGCCCCACACCTTGCGCCTGCGCCGCTCGTCGAAGCCGGCGAAATAGTCCATGAAACCCGAGACCAGGTCAGCCTTGGTGAAAAGAAGATAGACCGGAAACTGGATCCTCAGTGTTTCGTGCAACTCGCGCAGGCGGCCCTTTATTTCGGTGACATGCGTGTCGAGCTGCCGGTCGTCGAGGCTGATGAGGTCGGCGAGGCTGATGGCGAGGATCACGCCGTTGATCGGTTGCCTGGTACGGTATTTCTTCAGCAGTCCGAGGAAGGCAAGCCAGCTCGCCTTGTCCCGTGTCGTGTCGGATTCGAATGTCGTGTAGCGACCGGCAGTATCCATCAGGACCGCTTCGTCGGTGAACCACCAGTCGCAGGATCGCGTACCACCCACACCGGCTACGGGCTGCGCATTTCCGGAGCCCGCCAGCGGAAAATTCAGCCCGGAATTGACCAGTGCCGTTGTCTTGCCCGCGCCGGGCGGACCGATGACGATGTACCAAGGGATGTCATAGAGGAAATCGCGCCTGCCGGTCGTCCGCTTCAACGTTGCAATGGCTTCCTCCATGCCCGCTTCGAGCACCAGCGCATCGTCGTTCTGTTCGTCGTTGCGCGTGATGGCTTTCTCGAGTGCTTTTTGCGCCCTGCGCCTGCGCCAGAAATGGATGCTGTAAAACAGGGCGAGCAGAGCAATGGTCATTGCGATGATCATTGCCCTTAGCCACATGGAACCGAGCGGGTGGCTATCGGCGAAGCGGACCAGCGGCCCGGCATACCAGATGGCGGCCGAGAAGCCGACGAGCGCGAGAACACTGAATATCCGCAGCATCCAGCGCATCAGCTGCGTTCTCCGGCGCACCTGCTCATTGGATCCCCTTCTTCTGGATCATCACATCGATGCGGCGGTTCCTGGCGCGGCCATCTGCCGTCGCGTTGTCAGCGATCGGTTCGTCCTCGCCCTTGCCGTCGACGCTCAGTCGCGATGCGTCCTTCAACAGTTTGCCCAGCATCGACTGGACCGCTTTCGCCCTGGCGATGGAAAGGTCGAAATTCGATTTGAACGGGCTCGATTTCCTCGGCTTCACATTGTCGGTGTGGCCGACGATCTTGATCGGCCCGGGTTCGGCATCGAGCGTCGCGGCTATGTCCGCGGCGATCGGCTGGAACTGCGTCTTCAGTTCCGCCCGGCCGGATCCGAACAGAAGCTGGTTGTTGACCTCGATAATAATGAAGTCGCCTTTCGTGACGACGCTCAGCCCGTTGCCGGCGATCTCCTTGGCAAGTGCTGCGCGGATACGATCGATCTGGGCGGTTACAGCGACGGCGGGCTGCGATGGGCCGGCGTGTTTGGTTTCGACAACCGGCGCTACACTGGCTCGTTCGATCGTGATCGGGCTCGACGGGTTAAGCGCCAGCAATTCCCTGGCTGTCGCGTCACCATCATCGGTGATCACGACACGCAAGCCGAAAAATACCGCAGTCACCAGCGCAACCGCTGCCGCCGCAATCGCCCAGAGTGGGAGGCTGGCCTTCGGCTTCAGCTGTGTCGCCGCAATACTCTGCCAGTTGGGAGAAATGTCGTTGGTGGCACGCGCCTTGAGATAGCGAAGTGTGTCGTAGACATCACGCCGAATGCGCTCAAGGGTCTCCCGTTCACTCGCCAACCCCCGATACTGGCCTTCGAACCCCAGCGAAAGGCAGACATGCAGCAATTCGAGCAGATCGAAGTGCGCTTCGGGTTTGGCGAGGATTTCGTTCAGGGCTTCATAGAAGCCTGCGCCGGTAGGACGGGTATGGAAGAACTGCGCGACCAGGCTATGGTTGTCCCAGGACTGTTCCTTTGGCCATGGCAGGTTGCTGACCAGATCATCGGTGATTTCGCAAAGAGCAAATTTCGCGATCCGCGCGTCTTCCTCGCCGACGCCGGCTTTCGCCGCGGCACGATCGAATGTCTCGACAGCGCCAGTGATGTACTCCGCCAACGATGATGCTTTCCGGTTCACCGGCATCAGCCGCAATTGGCTGAGCAGCATCAACAAGGGAGCCGCGGCAGCAAGGATCGGGTTCGCGCTTGCGTATTTCACGCCACCTGCAGCAGCGAGAAGAGTGTCCTGTTGCAATGCGGGCGATGGCTCGGCAGCCCCGCCAGGGCCCGAACCCTGAAAGACCATGGTCCCGGACGACCATCCGGCCGGCATCTGTCTGTCGATGCCGGGATCGAAAACCGTCGATTCCCTGGCGGGTAGAGGAACTGGCCCCCCGACTTGCGGACTGGAATCTTCGGCTGCTGCTGATGATGGCCGTGGCCTCAGCTGTGGCGCACGGATGATGGTCCGGTCAGGAGGCTCCGAGGGATCATCCGTCGAGCTCATCGGAGATCCGTGGTCGACATGCAGCCAGTGTTGAAGAGGCCTGCCTTACACGTTCCGTGCCGGAACCTGGGGCGGATCGAAAAGCTCTTTTTGCTGAAACATGACATCGCTGCACGCCCCAAGCCACGCCGCGTTTCCCGCAAGGCAAGCTCCCATGCACCATTTTAGTCGCACAGGAGGCCGATTGAAATCAGAAAGCAGAATGGTCGAAGAAGCTGCTTGTTCTATGAGGCCCGTCACAGACAGCACAATTGCGTTGCCCACCAGCGCCTGACTATTTCTGCTTGCCGACCTTGGCATACGCTTCGGCGAAATAGGCGAGAAAGACATCCAGCATGCCGTTTTCGTTTTTCTCCTCCATGGCACGCCAGGTGGAGACCAACGCGTCCCAGGCTTGGCTCTTCTTTGACGAGAAGGATGACGGTGGCAGTTTCCTGGCGATGGCCTCAGGCGACAGATCATCGAGCAGCCTGGAAAGTGCGGCCTGCATGGCGGCATAGGTCGCAATTTCGTGGGTCTTCAGATCGCGGAATGCGTCTTCGACGCTATGCCTGGCATCGAGATAGCCGGCCCGGCGCCTGGCAAACATGATTTCCAGTATGTCATCGGTACCCGGCACGAACTTCAACGGGTTGTTGTCCTCGGCACTGATCATCGTGCGGTCTGGGCTTTTGGCGAGCACCTTGGCGGCGGCGCGCGCCTTGAGCAGCAGCGACAATTGCTCGACCGAGATCCTCAGGACCGCGCCGATCTCGGTCGCGACTTCATGGGGATCACGCGCTTGCAGCAAATCTGGCGCAATGCCAGCCGCGATGGCGATGTCTCGCAGGGTTTCAATCGTTCCCGCCGGCCTGTTGGCCGGTGCGGCCGCGTCGGACTGCAACAATGAAGACGATATCGGCGCTGCCGGAGCAGACTGTCGCTCTGCCGGTTTGAGGAACGGCACATCAAGCTCTACCGGACGGCCCGTTGAAGGCGGCTCGCGTTGCGTCGTTCCGGTTTCGGCGACGGCGCGCTCTTCGTCGATCGAAACTGTTATGACATAGCGGCCGATCAGCAGCCTGTCGCCGTTGATCAGCCGATGCGGCGTGGTCATGCGCTGCCTGGAGCCATTGACGAAGGTTCCGTTGCGCGACACATCGTGGAGCCAGAACGCACCTGCTTGGAAATTCACTTCACAATGACGGCCAGAGATGAACTTGTCGGGATCGGACAACGTCCAGTCGCAAGTCTCCCGGCCGATCTCGAAGCTGCGATCGCGGGCGGCATAGTGCGTGACGGTGCCCCCTGGCAGCCCATCGAGATTGCTGATCTGTAGCGAGATGAACATCCGGAACCGCCGGCGAACCTGATATGCAGGCCATTGTAGCAGCTTGTAGGGGCAGCGGGAGAGGAGCGTTTCACATGGGCGGCACGGACGTGGTTTTGCCAAGCTGGCATTTAGCCTCCATCAAACATGTGCTACGTTCATGAGGGTTCCGTGAGGTGGCTCCGAAATTCCCGAACGTGACGCAGTTAACAGAACGGGGACTTCAATCCATCACACTGGCGGTCGCGTCCAGGAGGGGCACGTCCCATGCCAAACGAACGCGCCACGGTTGTGCAGACGCCGGTCGGCGCCGACCTGTTGACCTTCACCCATCTCATCGGTCGCGATGAGGTCAGTCGCTGTTTCGCGTACACCGTTGGTTTCGTCTCCAAGAGCCGTGACGTCGATCCGCTGAAGATGCTGGGCGGCATCGTTTCGGTCGAAGGGGAATCCGACCCGAAGCGCTGGTTCAGCGGCCTCGTGTCGGAGTTCAGGCTGACCCGCATTGAAGACAGGCTGGCTTTCTATGAAGCCGTGGTCAGGCCATGGCTCTGGTTCCTCGGCAACACCACCGATTGCCGCATCTTCCAGAACATGACGGCGGTGGAGATCGTCGAGAAGATCTTCTCGAAATACGGCATAGCGAAATTCGAGAAACGGCTGCAGGGTTCCTATCCCTCGCGTGAATACTGCGTGCAGTACGACGAAAGCGATCTGGATTTCGTGCAGCGGCTGCTTGAGCACGAGGGCATCTTCTATTTCTTCGAACATGACGAGGGCAAACATACGCTTGTGCTCTGCGATGCGATGAGCAAGCTGAAGCCGGCGCCGGGTTACGACAAGGTGCTCTACAATTTCGAGGGGCGGGCCTCGCGGCGCGATGTCGAATACATCACCGAATGGATTCCCGGCAGCATGGTACGGCCCGGCACCTATGCCCATACGGATTATGATTTCGAGAAGCCCGGCGCCGATTTGATGGCGAAGTCCGCGCAGCCGTTTAGTCACAAGGAGGCGGCTGGCGAAAATTACCGCCAGCCCGGCGCGCACCTCGATGTCGGGCGCGGCGATACCATTGCGGGAATTCGGCGCGAGGAACTCCAGGCGGTGCACCAGCGCACAATGGCGGTCGGTACCGTGCGGGGCCTTTTCTCCGGTTGTAAGTTCAACCTGGAGAGTTTTCCGCGCAGCGACCAAAACCAGGAATATCTGGTTGTCAGTGCCGAATACCGGCTGTTCGATCCGGGCTATCGGACACAGAACGAAGCTCACAGCGAGAACTTCACGGTCATGCTGGGGGTGGCCCCAACCAAAGTACCCTATCGGCCACCGCGCATCACCCCGCGGCCGATCATGCGCGGGCCGCAGACGGCATCGGTGGTCGGTCCCTCGGGGGAGGAGATCTTCACCGACAAGTATGCCCGAGTGAAGGTGCAGTTCCACTGGGATCGGCTCGGCAAGAAGGACCAGAATTCTTCCTGTTTCGTGCGAGTGTCGCAGACGTGGGCCGGCAGCGGCTGGGGTTTCATCCAGATCCCGCGCATCGGCCAGGAGGTCATCGTCGATTTCATCGAGGGCGACCCCGACCTGCCGATCATCACCGGCAGGGTCTACAACGCCGCCGAGATGCCGCCTTACGGCTTGCCCGGCAACGCGACGCAGTCGGGTTGGAAATCGAACTCGTCGAAGGGCGGGGGCGGTTACAACGAACTCATGTTCGAGGACAAGGCTGGCTCCGAGCTGGTCAATTTCCAGGCCCAGAAGGACCACCATCTGCTGATCAAGCATGATCGCAACAAGACGGTACAGCATGATCAGTCGGATCGCATCGATCATGACGCCAAGCATTCCGTCGGCCACAACCTCGACGAGGACGTCGGCAACAACAAGACGGTAAAGATCGGCGTCGACCAGACCACCAACATCGGCAGCAATGACACCGAAACGGTGGGTGCAAACCGCTCGCTGACGGTCCAGGCCAACGAGACGATCCATGTCGTGGCCAATTCGACGGAAAACATCGACGCCAACCATTCGCAAACCGTGGGTCTGGTTCAGACCGTGACGGTGGGCGCCGCACGCGTCGATACGGTGGGGGCCGCTGAAGCGAGGACCGTCGGCGCGGCGCAGGTGAACACGATCGGGGCGACGCGATCGGTGAGCGTTGGAATCAGCCAGAGCCATAACATTGGCGCTTCGGATAGTTGGGATATTGGCGCCAGCCAGAGTGTTAAAATCGCTGCCGATCAAGGCGTCAAAATCGGCGGCGCGCAGAATTCGGAGATCGCCAAGACGTGGATCGTCAAGGTCGGTGAGGACAATTCGACCCAAGTCAGTGGCGCTCACGAACTAAAGATCGGCAAGAAAAGCCTTATCCAGGTTGGCGAGGATTCCGGCATTTCCGTAGGAAAAACCCTAACGCTTGAGGCGAAAGATGAGATTCAGCTAAAATGCGGCGATGCCATAATCACCATGAAAAAGAACGGCGAGATTGTCATCAAGGGTAAGGACGTGTCGATCAATGCCTCGGGCACCATTAACGCAAAGGCATCGGGCGACATGTCGCTCAAGGGTAGCAAGATTACCCAGAACTGAGGGCACAAAGGCAATGATGGATACACTGGAGCGCATTGAAGGCGTGGTGATCGGCGTCTTTCTCGGTTTCGACGACACCGCTCCACTGGTAGTCTTTCCGGGCAATCCCCGAGAAGAAGCGATTGCCGCACGTAGTCTTACTGAGCTGACATCGGCGATGGTGGGCGCGGAAGTGGCGCTGCTATTTCAAGAAGGCGACCCCTCCCGACCGTTGATCGTCGGGCGCATTGTCGAGCCGGCTCGCAGGAGCCCCGCGCCGCAGGTAGTCCGCGATGGCGAAAGCGTGCTCATCGTAGGCGACGAGCGCATTGAACTTCGCTGCGGTAAGGCGCGGATCGTGATGGAGAAGGACGGCCGCATTCTGATCCGTGGCACTTATGTGACAAGCCACGCCAGTGCCACGAACCGGGTACGAGGCGGCTCGGTGAACTTGAACTGATGCCAGCCCCAATCCTTCCAGAGATCGTACGCCAGCATGCCGAAATGGCGGCGCATCTTTGGAATATCTATGACCGCCACTTGCTCAATCCCGACGAGAACCCGGACATGGACGAGGAGCGCCTGGCCCGGCTAGTCGAGCGCTTAGAGGCGCATCTCGACGGATTGCGTATCGCTGGCAGAGAGGGTCTTGAGATTGCGAAGCGGCTCTACGATGAGTTTCCCGAGGCCGGTGAGCTGTTCGTGCTGCGCATGATGACGGCGAAGAAATCTGTTGCCGTCACCGAACTGAACCTCGATCAGGTACGTCATTTTATAAAGGTGACACTCAAGACCGCCACTGTGAATACACAGTTATAACGATCTGGGTCATTCTCAACGCAGCACGACAGTCTCTGGTGGGATGGCAATTTCTTCCCAGGCTCCCCCGATCAAGCGCCACACGCTTGACTCACGGATGACGTGCAAAATGTCGTCGGAACTGGATAGTTCAAGCATCCGGTCCGTCATAGGGGGTAAGGGCGGCTGGAAGGGAGTGGTTCCATCTGGTGCCAATACAAAAAGCGAAGCTTCGTCAGCAAGTAGCGCACTGCCCTTGTGTATGCCCAGCGCGGAAAGCCCCGCGTCGTTGACAGCAACTTCGGTCATATCCGCGAAGTCCGTAGTCGAGTACACCACACCAGGGCGAAAACGCAGATAGACGATCTTGCCATCAGCGGTGACGACCTGATCCAACGTGCTGTTGGTCGGCAGTTCAACATCCTGCCACCTCCCGCCCTCCAGCAACCAGAGTGTACCGTAGTCGCGACGCGCTTGTGCCCTTATCATGGCAGCGATGTCGGTTGCGCTACCAAGGCCGCCGAAATCTGTCGGGATCGACAGACCGGTAACCACCTCTCCACCGAAGACGTAACGGGATCGCGTTGACTGCAAGGCCGCCCAGCCGAACCTGATCGTATCTTGGGGAACCGATGCAATTGGGAATGTCGGTGCGGCCGGCGCCCAATTCTCTCCGTCGGTGGCTCGATAGACCTGGCCCCCGTAGCCGGTAGCAACCAATTCGTTGCCGAGGAGCAAGAGGTTGTCCATGCGACCGATATTGCGCGATCCCGGCTGGTTGAAGCCTGCTCCCGGTATTTGCACACTTGCGCCGCTCCTGAGAAAGTAGACCAATCCCTCGCCAGTCAGTGCAAGGAAATCCGCACCATGGGAGTTAGCGGGAGCTGGGCACAAGGCAACAAACTCTTCTTCGAAGGTCTGTTGAAGCCATTGAGGTTGTGCATCAGGCAAGAAAGTGACGACAGTGGATCGCCCCTCTACCCCCTCGGGCTGCCTCAGCAAAAGGCAAAGTTTCCCACCTGTCGCCGTCGTCCCCATCAACAGGTCCATGGTCCGTTATCCTTGATTTCGTAAAAGGTTCTGCGTGGACGTATCGGTTATCGGCATCTTCTTGGTCCGGCCGAGCTTGTCCTTTATCGGATCGGTCTGCTCGGTCACCATCTTGACGGCGAGCTCGAAACAGTCCTGCGAAACCGGGTCAGGCACCAATTTGAAGAGGGCCGCCAAGCATCCGAAGCGGATTTTCTCAATCGACTCGCAATCAGTGGGAGCGCTCGGCGTTCTGCCAGGATGCGCTGTCGCGCCGAACTGTTCCAGTGCATTGTCGAGGTTGCCGTGCACGGATTTCGGATTGTCCGCAAGACTTCCTCGATGGTTGCTTCGTGACAAGCAGATATTGATGCCGTCACCATAGCTGGGAGCCCCCGGAATTCTGTCGCCGCCGCCGATACGATAGACCCGGTCGGGGACGATATGATGTTTCTCCGGCTTGTCGAGGCCCGATGCACGGCATTTTTCGACTATGTCGTCATACTTTCCCACGATGCATTTCGTGTCGGCTTCGCCGCCGGGGCTTGCTCCGCCGACTTGTGGTTGAGGTGTTGGAGCGTTTGGCGGATCGGTGGAGGCATGGTTGTTGGTTGTAATATCGGAGAAACGGGTGATCGGTTCTTTGTCGGCCTTCACATTGGAGGACCAGGCGCGGCAATATTTCTTTCCAGTATTCTTGGAGTTGATGACGCCCTTCTTCGCCGCACAACCAGCCTCGGTTCCAGTTGTCTTGGTGTAGTAGGATTTGTTTTTTTGGTTGATGGTCTCGTCGCCGATCTTGACCGTGCCGGTACCTTTGTCGGTGTCGGAATCAAAGCCGAAGGTGGGGTAGGGGATCGGTACGCCCGGTGGCGTCGCTGGATTCTCCGGCGGAGTGAAGCAGACGTCTGGGAAAGCAGCGATCACCTTATCGGATTGGGCTTTGCACGACACCTCGAGGCCGTTGGCGTAGACGGTCATAGCCTGCCTCCGAAGATTGCTGTGCCGCAGGCACCAGCATCATTGGAGGCTTCAATGAGCACACTGTCTCCGCCGGCATAGCCTTTCTGCGCCGCTGTATAGGCCATGCCGAGCATCAGCGGCACGACTGCCGCACCGATATTGCCCACAGAATCCGTGGGCGACCAAATGTCCACGAATTCACGCACGACACGGGTCACACGGCTCACCGCTAGCGTGCTTTGCTTGAACCAGTAATGTTCGCCGATGAGGTCAGCAATGCGATATCCGACTTGGTGCATTTGTGCGCCCGTCTCTTTGAGCGCTGCTCGGTAGGCAGAGATCATGCCTTCGCCCCGCAGAGGCAAATCCTGGGGGTTATAGATAAAAGCAGGCTCGCGAGCGAGACCGATACCATGCAGCCCAAAGCCGCTGCGGCCTGGCTTCGTGCACAGCACCGCCGCTGCCGCTTCCCCCGCGATGAAGCCGTTGGGATTGTTGTTCGTGAGGAGACGTCGCTCGTTGAGGTAATGTGTTACCGCATGCGGAGTTAGGTAGCTATCGACCCCCACAAGCATGACATATTCGGCCACGTCGGCTGCAAGCAACCGTCTGGCATGATCCAGCGCCACGATACCCGACGGCCGGCCGTGAGCGATCACGCGCGAGCGGGAATGAGCCTCAACTTCAACGATCTCTGAGATGCGGCGTAACAACAGCGCATAGTCGTGCACCGGCCTGCCTGGCCGCCCTTCTTCCGGCACGCACAGCATGAGCGCCGTCCGACCGCGCGCATTGGGCTCTGAATCAAATATCTCACAAATCGCGCCGCCTGCGAGATGAGCCATGCGCTTTTCGCCTACCCAGGCACGTGGCAGTGGAACCGGAGCCCCAATCAGCCAGTCGCCGCCAGGGATGGTGAAACGCGTTTCCCCGAAACCGTCGACCCCAGCGCGCATCGCGGCGCATGAAGACGGCGCGTCGAGACCGACTGCAGTCACCATGCCGACAGCGACGATGTCGAGCGAGGCACTCATGCATCCTCGCTCGCTTCTTCGGGAGTTGTTCCGCTTGCGCGAATATAGCGACGGCCGGTTTCGCGGGCCCTGAGCATGGATTGTGTCGGCGGGCCAATCCAGCACTCGGTGAAATCGAGTATGGTTCGCCGGATGCGCTGTTGGATTCTCCATACGAGGCTGACGCGTCTATTTTCAGCGTCGAGTAGTACGGTATCGGGGGCAATCTCACTCGCGAATACTTTCTCTCGGCCTCTAAATATTGTTAGAGGTAACATCGTTGACGGGAGGCGAAAGCTTTCTCGGCCAGCCGGTGTGAGGTTTACCAGTTGCACGGTTTCGCCGCCTCTTGGATGATCTATCTGCTGGTCAGTGGGCGCCATCTGGAAATAGCGCTCGTCAAAATTGACGGGCAAGAAGGGCGCGACGTTGTCGATCCAGTTCTGGTCATAGGTGCCGCCATATTCGATGCGGCCAGGCCAGCCGCGCCCCATCGGTCCGAAGCTCATCGGTTTGTAGTCGCCAAACGGCGAGCGTATCTCTTCCCCAACCGCCTGGGTGTTGGGCAGCCGCAAGCCAGGGATGAAACGCTGGTTCCTCGTACGCGACCAGCCGGTGCCGACTGGATTGAGTTTGTAACTAGCCGGAAGCTTGTCTTCGGGGTCAAGTCTGTCTACGCCGCCCCACGCCACGTCGTAGGAAATGCGCAATTTCAGGAAGGGCTGCGGCGCCGTCGCGGCGAATACGGGTCCGATCGCGCGCCATTCGCGATGGCCGACGACCTCAAACAACTTCGACCAGTTGCCGACTTTGATGCCGACCGGTACGCGCTCCGCCGGACGTCCCCCCGGAGCATAAGCACAGCCATTGGCGATCACGTCGCAATGTGGCTTCCGGAAGGCGAAATCAGTTTCCCATAGTGCCGCCGAATAGCCGGGCAGACCAGTTGCTATGTCGGCCATGACCAATGGAACCTGTTCCGCTGATTTTTGCACGAGCCCGTCTGGCTTTGCAGGAAAATCGAAAGTGCCCTTGACCACCACGACGAGCCATTCGTGGCCGGCCTTGTCCATGCCCATGGTGAACTGGTGCGGATAGCCCATCTGGTTCCAGATCTGCATCAGCCGGTCCCCCGAGCCGCGGCGAAGATCTGTTCCAGCATCGGTTGCGGCGCTTCTGAAGCGACGTCGAAAATATCCGTTCGCGCTGTCCACATGACGAGATCGTCGATCGCCTCGCCATCCCGTTCGACCTGCGGCACGGGAAGGGCCGTCAGCGCGGCATCAAGTTCGTCGGGGGTCAGCTCCCCCCTCTGTGCGGCGAGGGCGGCACTCTCGATGCCATTGAACCAGTCGTCGGAGTGGGCCATTTTCAGCGGTGCTTCGGCAAGTCGCGCGACAATGCTGAGCGGAAATCGCCTGCCGATCCTGTCGGTGCTCTGCAGCAAGATGCCGGCCGAGGCGCCGAAGGCGCCGGGCCCGGCCAGGAGCCGGAGCGCCATGCTTTCTGGCCATTCTTCACGCCCAAACAGCGGAACGATATGCTGCGCCAGCCATCGATCCCAGGCGCGCACGAAGTCTCCAGTCAGCCGCCGTGTGACGAAATCGCCGGTGGCTGGCATCTTGCCGTAGAAGCCGGGCATGTTCAGATCTGCGGCGGACATGTGAATTTCTTGAACATTTCGAGGGTGTATGGGTTCTCGACGCTGGAGGCCTTGAGCTCGAAATCGGCAAACATGCCCTTCGTGCCCAGTCGCAGGCTGTAGACGTCGGTGAGCTTGGTTCCGGTGAACTTGCCGCCGCGCAGCATCCTCAGCCATGCCCAGCTGCCGGTCTCGTTGAGCAAGACCTCCGGCGAGCCGTCGACAGGCTGGAAGGCAAGCGAAATCACGCCTGTGCCATCCTTGCCGGGCCACGTCATCGGCTGCGGCCTGGTCGCGTTGTTGTAGTAGACGAGGTTCTGGCCATCGAGATTGAGCGTCACCCGCGCCAGGTTGGGCGACAGGTCCTTCGGCTCCAGCGTGAAATTCATCACCGGGCCGGTGCCGCCAGGAAACAAGTCGTCGCGGATGTGTCGCGCCTGCTCGAACGCCGCCAGCGCAGCAGGATCGAGACCGAAGTCTGCACGCCACTTCCACGGCTTGCTGGCGGTATCGACATAGTTGATCAGGTGGTCGTTGATGAAGGCGTCGATCATGCCGGTCGGGCCGAAGAGCCGCTGGAAATCGCGCACGTTGACATCCACCGCACTCTCGGGGCTGAACGGATAGCGATTGTTGAGGGCTGCCTGGCAGAAGGGCAGGATGTCGGCGCGCCAGATGGCGTTGAGTTCGTTGGTGACAGCTCTCTGCGACAGGTTGCTCGTGTCGCCGGCAATTCCGCCGAGCCAGTCGTTGATCGGAGAGGGCAGGATCTGAGCCTGCCGGGCCACTGCTCCTGTCAGTTCGGCGAGGCCGCCCTGTTTCTTGATGGCTTCCTGCGGGTCGGGATTGGCTGTCACCGTCTGCAGCACATTGGACAGTGCCGTCAGTGCCACCACGGCAGCGTCCAGCGCTGGTGGTTGTCCGTCGACTTCGGCGATCGTGCCCTTCAGCGGCTTGAAATGATCGGCCACCAGGCTGCCGGTCATATCGACCTGGTTGGCGGAGCCCGCGCGCGGCAGCAGCTTCGCCCCCGTCTTCACCACCTTGCCGAGTTTGCCAAGTTTGCTCAACAGCTTCGAACCGGTCTTCGCGGCGCCGTCGTTCTTGCCGTCTGCGGGCGCCTCGTCGGAGCGAGTGAGGTCGGTCTCCTGAACCACTGCCGTGAGCAGTCGCTTCAGCGCAGAATCGGCACTCGACAGGTCCTTGAGATTTTCGCTGGCGATATTGAGGTCGCTCAACTGCGCCAGCCGCATATCGCGCAGGAAGCTGTCCCACTGCGCGATGTAGTCGTCGTAGTAGAGTTTCAGTATGTCCTCCGACAAAGCCGAGACCGAGGTTTCCGAGTTTTCAGAGCAGCCGCCGGCGAAGACCGCGCGGTCGAGTGCTGCCTGGGCTGCCACATCCTCGACCCGGTCGAGGACAGCGTCGTGGAAGCCGGCATAGGTATAGGGGCCGGGAACGCCGACACGCAGCGTCTTGTCGGAGCGGCGCGAAAACACTTTTGCGCCGTTGGGGCCGGCGAAGTTGGCCGGCACCCATTCCTTGACGGCCGCCACTTCCGGGTCGGCAAGCAGTTGCCGGTACGCGCGCTCCGGCAGCGAAATCGTGCATACGGTTTTCAGCGCCTCTGCGACCAGTGCCTTGTCCGGGGCGACGTAGCTGTCATCAACCGTCATGCGACGGATTGCGGCGAGCTGATGTTCCTCTGCGTCGGCGGTCGGGAAGGGTGGTGCGGGCGCAAATTCCGGCAGGTTGTTCACCCACCAATTCTGCACGAAGTCTGGGTCCATCTGCGACAGGCCCGTCATCATGCGATACGTCTTGAGTGCGCCGAGCATGAAATCCGGATCACGGATCTGCCGCCACATCGTCGCTTCCAGCAGCGCCACCATATGTGGCTCCAGCACATTGCGCAGCGTGTGGTCGTAAGTGTCGGTCTGCGCCCGCAGGAGTTCGGCCGAAGCGGTCGGTCCGGCGAGATTGTGGATCGCGTCGGGCGGCATGGTGCGGGCCGTCGTTACCGCGTCCATCGCGGCCAGCGCTCCATCCATCGTCGGCTGCTCCACCGATGTGGGCATCGCGGCAACTTCCGTGAGTGGTGCCTGCAGTGCCTCGAATTGACTGGCCTGAGCGGTGATGGCGTAGCGGTTGTCGAGATAGGACCAGGTGAACAAGCCGCCGGCGAGCAAGGCCGTGAGTACGCAAGCGGCGGCAGCCCCGCGCCAGATCCAGGTGCGGCGACGCTGCGCGAGTGGATCGAACGTGCCCAGGCCGGCTTCCTTGAAGACGACTTCGGTCAAGAGATTCCGCAGGAAGAAGCTGCGCTTGTCGGTACGCGGCGCGAGCATTGCGCGGTGCGGCGGAAGCCCAAAGGAAGAGGACAGCGCTGCGGTCAGCCGGTCGATGGGCGCGCCTTCCTGCGTCGCTGACGTCAGATAGAGGCCACGCAGCCATGCTGCTTCTTCATAGCGGCTCTCGCCGAACATTGCTTCGATCAGCACCTGAATCGGTTCGGAAAGGCTCACGAGCTGGGCCGGGAACCGGAAGATCTCTGCGCGTGCGCCGAGTTTGTCCTCGTCCTCCAGGCGCGGCACCAGCCGTCGCTCCAGCTCTGCGGCAAGCGTGGCGAGTTCTTTCTCGATGGTCCTGGCGTCGATGCGCGCATCGAGCGGAAAAGTCGTACCCCATACCTGCTCGCGTGCCGTCGTCGACAGGCCGCCGAAGAACGCCTCGAACCCCTTGATCAGATCGGCTTTGGTCAACATCAGATAGACGGGCAGGCGCATTTCGAGCCGATCGTTCAACTCGGCCAGCCGGCGCCGGATCTTGCGACCATGCGCCTTGATGGCTTCGTCGCCTTCCGACAGCGTATCGATCGATAGAGCGACGATCACGCCGTTCAGGGCGCGCCGGCCCCGGTGCTTCTTGAGCAGATCGAGGAAGCCCAGCCATTCAGTGGCATCGACGTCCGGCTGGCTTTCCTGCTGGACATAGCGGCCGGCGGTGTCGATGAGGACAGCATTTTCCGAGAAGAACCAGTCACAGTTGCGGGTGCCACCGACGCCCTGCAGGTCATCGGTAAGGTCGATCGGAAAATTGAGGCCGGATTGGCGCAGCGCCGTCGTCTTGCCAGTGGCCGGCGGGCCGACGATGACATACCACGGCATCTCGCGCAGGAACTTGCGACCGCCAAGCTTGCGACGTTTCAACTCCGCCATCACTTCGCCGAATTTGGCACCGACGGCAGCGACATTCTCCTCGCCGGGGGTGAGCTGTTTCGTTTCCACCGGCGCCGCAATCTCGGCGACGAACAGGCGGTTGGCGCGGATCGCGCGGCGCTGGGCGATGATCAGCCAGATCAGCCACAGGATGATCAGCCCGGCGATGATTGCGATGCGCACGTTGTCAGAATCGAATGGCGCGTAGGGACCAACCTGGATGATCGGACCGAACACCCAGATGAGCAGCGAAAGCAGGCATATGCCGATCAGTGTCCAAAGGATGCGCGAGGTCACGACGGCCCAGAGGAAGCGCAGGATGAACATCAGAGCCTCTTCTCGACCATGACTTCAACACGCCGGTTGAGTGCGCGGCCCTCGCGCGTCGAATTGTCGGCCACAGGATCAGTCTCGGCGCGGCCTTCGGAACGGACGCGCTCCTGCGGTACGCCCGCCTGTACCAACAGGTCGGCTATGGTTCTCGCGCGGGCTTCCGACAGCCGCTGGTTGGACGAGAGCGGGTTGGATTTCTGCAGCCGCACATTGTCGGTGTGACCGATGACGGTGATGTTTCCGATCAGCTCTTGGTTGGCGAGGATCACCTTGGCGATTGACGCAACCAGTGGTTCGTATCCTTGTGTGAGTGTCGGCCGTGAAGACTGGAACAGCTCAGGATCGGAAGACTGGATAACCAGCTTGGCCAACGACACGCTCTCCGTGCCGCTCAGCGCCCCCTTGAGGTTATCTGGAGCCTCAGCCTTGAATTCCGGCAGCAGGGCGAAATCGACTGGTTCCGGCGATTCGGGCACCGTTGTTTTCGGCGCAGCGCGGGCGACATCGCCACGCGAGGGCGGCGGCAATGCGCGAACCAGTGCGGAGAGTTCCACCGCCTGGCTGCTCAGCACCATGGAAAGGCCGATATATGTAGCGGCGGCAATGACCGCCGCGGCGGCGGCCATCACCCAGATCGGAACGATGAAGCGTTGCGGCTCGTCGGAAGCCAGCACACCCTTCCAGTTCGGCGACAGCGCCGTGTCTTCGGCGTCGGGGTTGCGCAGGAAACGTGCCGCCGCCACGCGAACTGCATTGAGCGAACGGTCGCCAGCGCGACCGGGCACGCGATATTTGCCGCGAAAGCCGAGCGCCAGGCAATAGTATTGCAGCTCGAGCATTTCGCGGTCGCGGTTAGGGTGTCGCTCGAGTTCGTCGAGGCGCGAGAAGAACTGCGTGCCGGCATCGACATCGCCGCGCAACATCACTACCAGCGGCTGGCGCGGCCATGCGCTGGCACCCCCCCAGGGTGTGTTGAGCGCGAGGTCATCGAGCAGGGCTGCCACGGCCCAGGCAGCCTGGTCGGCGCGCTCCAGCGAGGAGCCTGTCGCCACCGCTGTGTCTCGTGCCCGCACCAGTTCGTCAAGCAGGCGCGTGCGCATGACTTCGGGATTCTCTGGCGCCAGCGCGCTTTCGAGCTCCGGCGCGAATTCAAGCAGAGGCGCAAAAGTGTTGATCAATACATTGGGGTGCGTCCGCGCCCGCTTCACCGGCGCTCCGGGCGCCAGGGGCGCCATCGGTCTCGGCGCTGCACCCGTCAATCTGATGCGGGTGCGCTCGCGATCCTCCGACAGTCCGAAAGGATCATCCCGGCTCATGGCCTCACCTGTTCACCGAATAGCAGTCGACTTGGGGTTCGCTCGGCAGGACACCGGAAACACCGATGACGAAGCCGGGAGCATCGAGCAGCGAGGCCCAATGTTCGCTCTTCTGATCCAGCTCCAGGCAGAGCCGATCGCCGTCATAGGGAATTTCGCGCGGCTGTGAATGAAGCGGTTTCAACGGGATGCCGGGCAGGCGCGACTTCCATAGCCCCTCGAACTGGTCGGCGGCGCCGACAGTTGCCTGGTTTACGAAGATCTTGCGGAGCGCGTCTTCCGAGAGCTCCGAGCCGACGCGGATGACGATGCGACTGGCAACCAGAAGCTTCGGATTGTCGATGCGCACCTTCCAGACATTGGTCGAGTGGCGCATGACTGACAGCGCGCGCGATTTCGGTTCGACGAAGCGCAGGCTGAGGATCAGAGAGCGCAAGGCATCAGCCAGCGCCATATAGGCGGGGCCGGGCGCCATATGGTCATAGGTCGGCAATTCGCTGAGCCGGCGCGAGCTCGAACCGTAGGTCGCCATTTCACCGGCAAGGCCTGCGAGCTCAAGATAAAGTTCGGCCGGATGGAAGACGTCCTGCGCCAGCATATGCGCGAGCCGCGGGCGAGCCGCGTTGGCAAGATGGAGCATCAAGAGATCCTCGACACTGCGGCCAGGGCCGCCCATCACCATCTTGCCATGCGCCTCCGCGATCTGGTCCAGACCGGTGACCACCTCCTGAAGCAGTTGCCGGTACCAGGCGACCGCGCCGGTGATCAGTGTCGGCGGCAGGAAGGTCTCGTCGAGCGAGATGCCGCCATCGGCGCGGATTCCCTTGATGTCCGCGATCGGCAGCGCCGTATAGCCGCCCACTGATTTGCCCGGCGCGAGCAGCAGTGCCTGCGGCCGGGCAATTTCGATCTCTTCCGGATCGGCACCGCCATGCACGGCGTCGCGGACCGAAACGATCCGGCCATGATAGCGCGCGCCTGTCGATGCCGCATGCGCGGGATCGAAACCGATCCCGCCAGGCGCTTCGAGCGGCAGCACAACCAGCACTGGCCCAGCACCTGTGTCAGCCGTCACAGCCAGGGGTTTTGGCGCATCCATCGTCTCCGGGATGGAAAAGGGCGTGCCGTCGGGAAAGATGCCGCGTGCCGACACGATGGAGACCTGGCCGGCATCGAGCAGCGACTGGTCGAGCGTCAGCTGCTGGAAACCGAACGTATGGAGCTGGCCGGCCTGCAACGCGCCGCGTACCATTCCTTCAAAGAACCGGTCCTGCTGCTGGAAGTGCTGGGTCCTGAGAAACAGGCCCTCGGACCAAAGCACCCTGTTTGCGTCGCTCATGCCGCTACTCTCCGCACGGAACAATCATTTGCCCGGCCGCCTAGGCGGAAATGCCACCGCTGCCGAGCTTGGCGTTGACGGTCAATGTCGACCCCGGCGACACGGATTTGGTTGTGCGCCAGTTTCGTCCGCCAGGTTCACGGATCAGGGCGACGAAGCCCAGCGCGGTGGCTTCCGGCTCGACCGTGATGGTCTTCGCCGCAACCTTGCCTGGACCGACCGAGATCGTATCGGAGCCAATCAGGTCCGCTCCGAGTGCCGAGCCGGCATCGCCCTGAAGCGCGAAATAGTCAGCGGAGTTGAACTTGCCGGTACTGCGCAGCCGCATCACAAGCACGGTCACCGGACGGTCGCCACCACCTGGTCCCGGGTTCATACCGGCGCCGCCACTGACATTGACCGAAACAGTCGATGGCTTGGGAGGCCCGCTCTGGCATGCCGCAAGCAGCCCCGTTGCGCCGAGGGCAACCATGAATTCGCGTCGGTCAATCATGTTCTACTCCTCCTCATATGCATCCCTGAAATCTGCGCCGATCTCGCCCAGGAAGGTCGATTCCGCGCTTTGGGCGATATCGCGATGGCGTTTCTGGTAGAGCTCCCACAGCTTGGCGTTACGTCCGCCGGACAGCAGGTTGGCGATCGCTGAATTGGCTTTCAGCTCTGCCTCGATCGCCGCAGGATCGAAGCGATCGATCATGCGCCGCAATGCGGCCTGCACGCCGCGCCAGGCGCGAACGTGATGCTGCGCCAGATCCTTCACCGCGTCGCTGATCGCTGCTTCGCCCGAGAGAAAACCGGGACTGCGCTCAGAGATGATGGTGACGATGACGTCCTCGACTGAAGGCAGGAACTTGAGTGGGTTGACCTCGGAGGCACCAACCATCGTCTGAGCGACGCGTGCGCTTCCCTTTTCCTCGCTGCGCTTGCGCAGAAGCTGCATCAGGCCATCCAGCATCAGGCGGTATTCGCGGCCGAATTTTTCCATTTCGGCACGCGGATCGCGTTCGGGGAAATCGGCTTCCTCGACGCCCATGCCACGCAAGAAGGCGGCGCGAAGGGTCATGTTGTCGGAGCCTGGCTCCGCAAAACGTGGTGCGCGGCGCGATGCAGCTGGAGACTCCGCCGGCTGCACGGGCAGATCCCATGGATGGGGTGCCTTCTGCTGCCCGGGCAGGCTGCGGTCTGACTGTTCGGTGAAAGCAGGCGTCGGGGCTGTTCCGAAGCCGAAGTCGCCATCGAAGTTGACCGGTTTCGGCGCAGGGCTGACCGCATCGTCGCGCGAAGGCATGTCAGCAGGCTCAAGCGGATCTGGCTGGTCTGGAGCCACGGCATGGTCCGACGCGGGCGTTGCCACCGGGTCGAGGCTGAAGGGGTCGTCGAAGGCAGGCGAACTGCTTCCGATCGAAGCGCGTTCGTAGGCACCTGGTACCGGCTGCTCGAATGGGTCCGGCAGGTCTGCCGGTCGCGGCCGACGTGGCTCTTCCTCGATCTTGGCCGAGAAGAAGTCGTCCCCGCCGATGCCTGCCGGTGCTCGCGATTGCGGTGGCGACCATGCGGGTGCAGCCTGGCTCGCCTGCGGCAGTTCCACCGATGTCTGGTTCGGGTTCGGCTGAACCTCGACATGAAGAACGTAGTCACCCATTCTCAGGCGCATGCCGTTTTCGAGGCGTGCAGACCTGCCGGTGCCCAATGGGCTGTCGGAACCGTCGATGAACAGGCCGCTGCTCGACGTGTCGGTGATGAAGTATCCATCGCGGCTGCCGCTGATCTTGCAATGAGCGCGCGACACGAACATGTCCGGATCGTCTATCTGCCAGCCGGCATCAGCGCTGCGGCCGATCACCAGTTCGCCTTCATCCAGTCGGGTCTGCCTCACCACCTGGGAGCGGGGACCCTGTTCAAGTGTCAGCAGCAGGCTCATGCCGCCACCTCCGCCATTTCCGGTCGCCAGCCAACGATCGCGCGCGTCCTGAGATCGTCGGCATCTCCTTTTTCAGCCGGACGGCTGAGCCAGACGGTTCGGCCGAGCTGGACCGTGCCGACGCGTGGCGGCGGGACTGCGTCGTGTGCGAGCACAATACGCAGGTCGACGTCGAGCGACTCGCCGATCATCTCGCGCACTGCCTTTTTGAACAGGGCAAGCCGCCGCTGGCCGGGCAGGAACGCCTTGAAACCCTCGAGATCGAGCGGGCCGACGCGCAGTTCGATCCGGCTCTGGCGGCTGAAGACACGCGGACCGATCGTTGCCTCGCGCCCGAGTGCTGCGTAGGCGCTGCCGAGGCGGGTTTGCAGCGTTGTCGGCATGCTGATCCATGCGGCGACGAATTCCTTGATCTGGACCGGCACGTTGAAAGCCGAGGCGAGGAACAGCGTCAGGCGTTCCGAGCCGTCGACCTGATTGGCGAGCGATCCGGCCTGGCGCAAACGTGCTGCGTCGAGTTCGGTGTCCTGTGTCCCGGGAAGGCCTATCCCCGCCATCGCTTCAAGCATGGCACGAACACGTCCACCAACCGACCGTTCGACCTGCACCGCCGGGCTCGCATCAGCCCAGGCGCGGTAATAAAGCGCCATCATGCGATGTTGGAGGATGTTGACGAAATCGACAAAGGTCGTGTCGCTGGTCTGCTCCGCATTGACGCCGCTGAACCAGCGCTGCGACAACCGATCAAGCACCCAGCGCGTCAAGTGCAGCGGCATCGGTCCTTCCGGCCCAAGCAGGCCGAGATTGGCGACCGTGATTCGCGCCGGCGCTTTGTCGTCGGCTTCCTGGAACTTGACCACGTCTCTCGCCGAGAAGCTCAGGCGTATATGCTGGCCGAGTCTGGCCGGCTCGCGATCCGCCTGGCCCGAATAGCCGAACAGTCCGCGACGCCGTTCGAGGCGACGCAACAGTTCAAAGAAATCGAAACCCTCCGACAAAGGCTCCGTTTCGGGCAAGGCGGACTTCGCTAGATCAGGTAGCGATTGCCGGGCGTCATCGGCCATGGCACATCCTCCTGTTTCTGCAGCAGTCGCGTGCGCGTGCGCACAAAGCCGTTTATGCCGGCATGGCGAGCGAACAGCCGCGAGAGCAAAGCCGAAAGCAGCAGCGTGCTTTGGCCCGCGAGCACCGATTGGTCGACATGCAGCGTAATTTCGGTGCCGCGTCCGAAACACATGGGTCCATCGACCCGAAGCCGCTCGATCACCGGGCGCGAGTCGATGCGCACGATGGAATGCACATTGCGGGCGAGGCTCGGATCGCCACGATCGGCGTAGAGGTCGAGCAGCGCATGCAGCGGATCGACGCCACGTCCTTCCTTAGCAAGGCTCAGGAAGTTGAGCGACAGCTGCGCGACCAGTCGCCAGGCAAGATTGTCGGCACGGGATTCGCCTTCGGCGCTTTCCGGGAGCGACGCCGGGATGGCCGGCTGCGGCGAGCGTAGCGCGCCGAGCAACCGCACGGCTTCAACCGGATCAGCGGTCTCCAAGGTCAGTTTTGGCGTGTCGTCCAGTATCGGCAGGTCGCGGTTGGTGCATAGCGCCGTTACATCGAGGCGCTTGAGCGGCCGGTTGGCGGCGCTGCCGGGCGGCCGCGAGATGGCCAGGAAGACATCGTCGCCTGTGTAGGAGGTGCGGGTGAGGCCGTCGCGCCGCTCGTCCTCTGTTGCCCGGCGCGGGCGTCGTTCCGTCGAATAAACCCAGCCGCTGCCGCGGTTCTGGCCGAGGCCGAACAGCTCCGGAATCTCGGCCTCGCTGCCTTCGGCTTCTGCGTCCTCCACGCGGGTGACACGGAAAATCTCGAAATCGCGCGCCCGAGTGCGATCGGCATGCAACACCTGACGCGTCCTGCGGGGATCGATCTCGATGACGTTGCATTCGCGTTCGAACAGGTTGATGACCGGGGTGACGAAGAGCTCGAGGTCGGCCGCCGTCACGTCGGCCAGTTCGGGCACCGGGCGTCGGAACTGGAAAATGATCTCCATTCCCGCCTCGCACGTGCGGACCACTGGCTGCAGGCCGGCGACCCGCACATAGTGGAAACGCTCGGGGATCATGAAATATTCGCGCAGCAGCCGGTATCCCTCGAAGGTTGGGCGGGTGCGCGGCATCAGCGCTTCGTCGTCGCGGATGCCTATCATTTCGGGTTCGGGCAGAGCCGCTACCGGATTGGTCTTCCCCTCCGGCCGCGCGCCGACCGCCGAGCATGCGCCGAAGATGGCGTCGAAGAGCAGTGGCGCCTTGGTGCGGCCGGCGAAATAGAGATCGAGATGATCGAGGGACAGTTCGCTGAGTTTTCCCTTCCCGTTTCGGGCGAGGGTGATGCGGAACGCGGCTTCACCACGCTCGCCGCCGGTTGGCGTGATGCCGGCGGCCGCCAGGGCACTGCGGTCCTGGAAATAGCTGACCGAGGTGATCGCGATGGGCCACAAGTTGACCTCTTGCGCGGTGGTGAAGGTGCAGCGGGTCGAAAGCCCCGGATGCAGGCCGGAGACCAGCCGCGTGCCGCGTGGGACTGCGTAGCCGGTAATCATCGATTGTACCTGTTGGCCCGGCTTGAGCACGGCCATCGCAGTTGCCGGCGCTGGCGTCACCAGATCCGGATAAAGCACATCGAGCACGGCACGCGAGAAACGTGAGCGCTCGGCATCCACCTTCAGCCTTGTGCGTGCTGCAAGGAAGGCCACACCGTCGAGAAGCCGCTCCACATAGGGATCGGGGCAGGGGACGGTGTCGAGGGAAAGATTGCGGGCGACCGCCGGATGCATGTCGGCAAATTCCGCAGCCAGTGCCCGGATATGGGTCAGTTCCTCTTCGTAATATTCCACGAAGACCCGATCCATCTCAGTTCTCCCGGAATTCGGTTCGAGCCAGGCCGTTGTCGAGATTGATGGTGGTGCGCAGCCGCATGCGTTCCGGCGTCGGCGTCATGATCAGCACGGCATCGATCTCGATCTTCAGCCCGAGGCTTTTGTCGCCGAGGGTGACGTTGACTATGGTCTCGCTTTCCTTGAGGCGTGGTTCGAAGCTAGCCAGCACCTGGCGGATTTCGCGCGCCAGCACGTCGCGGTCGAAATCCCGCGAGGAACGGCCGGAGAAGGACGGCACGCCATAATTGACAACACTGCGACGGACCTCCGGAAAGTCGGCAAGCGACGGCAGTTCGTCCAGGGACTGTTCCCGTTCGACATCGGAGAGCATCGGTTGGGATTCGAACCGCTCGGTGTTGAACAAGGCCTCGATGTCGCGCCGAACGGCTTCTCTGAGCACACGTGCCGAAACCACGACGCCGCGGCTTTCGATTTCCGCGCGGTGTTCAGCCTGAAAGACCAGCCGGTGCAGGCGCTGCTTCTGTTCGGACGAAAGTTCTGCGTCGGCATCGATGGCGCGCGTGCTGCCGGCAAGAAGAGCTTCGACGTGATCGGCGCCCAGCTCTTCTTCCAGCAAGCGACGCAGCCCGTCGATTTCCGACGTCAGGCCGGGCAAGTCGTTGATGAGGCGGTCCCAGAGGGAAGGTTGCACCGCCTCGCGCTTTGCCCGGGAACTGCCGGCAGGTCGGACCTTTGCGCCGGACTGCCTGGCATCACTTGCCGACATAGACGTCCATTTCAATCTCGTCGTCCTTGTCGTAGACGAACTTGATCTTCTTGTAGGCGAAGCTGACTTCTTCCTCGATCAAATCCGCCTCGTCGTCAGCCTGCCGCATGTCGTATTCCATGACCGAGGCGTCCGTGAGCGTCACGACCAGATAGTCGCTGGTCTCGCCGTCGATGGTGCGGCGTGCCGAAAACACCACCTCGTCAAGCGCCTTGTTCTCGAACAGAGCCTTCTTCAGGTAGGGCGATGCCTTGTCGTAGTGCTTGGTGAACTTGATCATCCCGAGTGCGACACGGCCGCGGCGCGACAAGGAATTGGGGTCGTAGGGCGCGATCATCTTATAGTCGACGCCATGCACTTCGATTTCGTCCTCGTGGCCGTCGCGCTGGCTCGGCCCCTTGATGTCGGGAACTTTCAGGAAGCCGTCGATTTTCATCGAAGGCGCATCGGTTCTTGCTGTAGTCGGCATTGTCTTTCTCCACCGCTTTGAAACGAAACAGGATGATTTCGCTGCTAGTTCAGCCCTTCACGGAGGGCAGTTCCGACACGAGCCGGAGCGAGGCATTGATGCCTTCCAGCTGATAGTGTGGGCGTAGATAAAAACGGGCATTGTAGTAACCGGGTCGGCCTTCGACGCTGTCGACCTGGACCTCGGCCGCCGCAAGCGGGCGCTTGGCGCGCGCTTTGTCATCGGCAAAGGCGGGATTGGCCAGCACGTACCGGTTGATCCACTCGGTCAACCAGATCTGCATGTCGGAGCGCTCCTTGAACGAGCCGATCTTGTCGCGCGCGATTGCCTTGAGGTAATGCGCGAAGCGCGACACCGGGAACAGATATGGCAGGTTCGCGGAGAGCCGCTCGTTGGCCTGTGCGTCAGGGTCTACGAGGCGACCCGCGCGGGTTTCGTCATCCTGCAGCGAATGCGCACCGATAAAGGCAGCAAGGTCGGTGTTCTTGCGGTGCAGGATCGGCATCAGGCCGAGCTTGGCCAGTTCAGCCTCGCGCCGATCGTCGATCGCGACTTCCGTCGGGCATTTCATCGCGATCGATCCGTCATCGGTCGGGAAGGCGTGTACCGGCAAGTTCAGCACCGTGCCGCCATTCTCGACGCCGCGGATCTGGGTACCCCAACCGTAGAGTTTGTGACTGCGGTTGATGTTCACGCCCATTGGGAAGGCGGCGTTCATCCAGACATATTTGTTGTGGTCTCCCTCCACCTCTTCCTCGAAGGTGAAGCCCTTCACCGGAACTGTCTCGGTACCGTAAGGCAGCCGTGCCAGCACCCGCGGCATGGTGAGGCCGATATAGCGGGCGTCTTCGCTCTCGCGCAGCGACTGCCATGAGGCATAGGCCGGGTTCGATACGATCATCTGCAGGTCCTGCGGGTTTGGCAGTTCCTGCCAGCTGTCCATTCGGAACAGGCGCGGCGAGGCGGCGGCGATGAAAGGCGTGTGCGCGGAAGCGCAGACGCCGGAAATGTTGCGCAGCAGGCCGACATCGCGCGGATGGTTCGAGAATTCGTAGGCGCCGATGATGCAGCCGACCGGTTCGCCGCCCAGCATGGAATACTCGTCCGTGTAGACTTTCTTGAAGATCGGGCTCTGGTCCCACATCTGGCCTTCATAATCTTCGAGCGTGTCGGCCAGCTGCTCCTTGGAAATGTTCATCACCCGGATCTTCAACTTGGTATCCGTCTCGGTGTTGTTGACGAGATACCAGAGGCCGCGCCATGTGCCTTCCATCTCGCGCACTTCCGGCGCGTGCAGGATCTCGTTGACCTGCGTCGTCAGCATCTTGTCGATGCCTGATATCAAGGACTTGATCGACTTGATCGCGTTGGACGAGATCGTCGTGGTCTCGGAACGGGACTGGGCGGCGAGCGCCAGGTTGCGCACAAGCTGCTGCAGCTTTTCGCTGTCGTCCTTCTTGACCTTGAAATCCTTTTCGAGGAGGCCGCTGAATTCACCGAGATCTATCGCTTCTGCCTCGGCTGTGACGGCTGCTGTCTTTTGCTGTTCGGCCATGACTCACTCCTCCGCCTTGTCGTCGTCGGACATCGCCTGGCTGGCGATCCTGCTCAGCAGCGGCTCGTTGTTCAGAAGTTGCGCGATGCGCTTTTCCGCGTCGACGCGACCGTCCATGAAGCCGAGCAGCTCTTCGAGCTGGCGGCGCATTTTGAGGATCTCGGCCAGTTGCGGCACCTGCTCGGCCACCTTGTCAGGCGCAAAATCTCCCATCTTCGAAAAGGTAAGATCGACAGCCAGCTCTTCGTCCCGCTCGGCACCTTCCGCTTGCGGCAACGTGTTCTTCACGCGGGTCTTCACACGAGGTCCCATGGCCTCCATGAACTTGGGGAAGCGATTGGCGTCGGTCTCGACGAAGTTGCGGTCCAGAACCGACTTCGACGCTTCCTTGGTCTGTGAGGCACCGGAGAGGTCTGCCATCACGGCCATGACGAACGGCAGTTCGATCGTCGTCGGGCTGCCATAGGTCTCAACATCGTAGGCAATCTGCACGCGCGGGGCGCGATTTCTTTCAATGACCTTAGCTTTGCTCTCTGCTGGCATGCCTTTTACCTTTCATCCTTCTGGGCCGGCTTCTTGGGATCGGGGACGCCGGCAAGCAGCCGGAATTCCTTCAGCCCGGACGGGGCGAGATCTTCCATCAGTTCCACAAAATCCATGTGCACCATCCGGCGCACGCGGCGGGCAAGATGCGGTATCGGGCTCGATGGCTCCGTGCGGTCGTAGAAAGCCACGACAAGATCGAGGCATTTGACGACATCGTCGCGCGAGGCGATCCGGTCGGGCAGCCCGACACCTGGCTCGACTATGCTTGCCATCGTTTCGGCTCCATGACCGTTTCGGGCGGGCGACGCCGGTTCTTCCGGCGGCGGGGTTGGTTTTGCTGCTCCATTGGCCACGGGGCCGGTCGTCGAATTCCGTTCCAGCGTCGTCAGAAAACGTTGCAGGAAACGCTTCAATTCCGGGATGACCGGACCATTGCCTTCGACACGCCTGTTGAGGGCCACGTCGACCTCGTCGAGCGCCGTGATGGCCGCGCGGGCACCGGCGAGCAGCGAGCTCACCACATCATCAGCCTGGTCAACCTGTGCCGCGCAGCCGCTCCGCACACGATTTAAAAGCTGGTTGTGGGCACTGACCAACGCCGCCTTCTCGGCAGCATTTAACCCGGAAGCCGACTCCTGCAGCATGACGCGCTCATCGAGTGCGCTTTTTTCCAGGTCGCGTCCGCTGATCGGTCCAACCTGACGCGGTGAGAAAAAGATCGTCTCCCTCAGGTTTGCCAACAGGCCTTCTTGCCCGTTCTGGAGATCGAGCAGCGCATTGATACGGCGCAGAGCGGCGTCGCGTGGCGTTGCATTGGCCCGCAAAGTGGGATGCATCGTGTCCCAATGTTGGTCGAAGGTCATGGAGATGAGGGTCAGGCCCTGTGCGAGCCCTGCCAGCCCGTCTTCGTTGGCGAGGGCGCGCGCGACAATGACCAGAAGGCGTAGATCCCGCCCACGAGAGCGAAGTTCGTCCGCCTTTTCGAGGACTGTGGCCCAATCCACCGGCGTGGACTGCGAAGTGGGCTTGCCAGTGCCGTCATGGACAAGTTTGAGCTGCGGTTCGGTCAAACGCTCGAGCTCGTGAAAGGCCTGCTCGTTGCGCAAATCCTCCCCCGACGGATTCTCACCGTTCAGAGGATTTAGCCAGAGTGCGATATCAATCACACCTACCCCCAGCCAGCGGCCCTGAGACCCCTGTGTGACGTAACGTTATCACACGGCCTCACTCTACCACAATTGAGCGACATCTCAAAAAGCCAACGGAAGCCGAACGCGCCCGTTTCCTGGACGAACCCATCGCGCAATTGCCTGCACCGGTATGTGAAATGGCTCGCATAGGCCGGACCGAAATTCTGTGTTTGTTGTGAGGCTTTTGCAGCCGGGAGGTGTCGCCCGGGGGCGCATTCAAACGCCAAAACCGTCACACGCTTTGTCAAGCCGCCGCCGATATGGCAGGGTATGTTTGGCAGACTTCGGGAGCAGGTTCAGATGGAACAGCGCCGGTCTTCACAGAGCTTCAAACGCAAAGAGCTCGTCGCCAAGCTAAACTCTCTCTGTCAGCGGGCGTTCAAGGCGGCCGCGGATGCCACCAAGCTACGTGGCAATCCGTATGTCGAGCTTGTCCATTTCATCGAGCAGCTGGTGCTTTCCGAGCGCTCGGATGTCCAGATGATTGTCGCCGACGCCGGGGTGGATCCGAGCCGGCTGACCGCCGACATGACCCGTGCCCTCGACAAGCTGCCTTATGGTGCAACCTCCATCGAGGAATTCTCCGACCATATCTTTCACGCGATCCAGGAGGGCTGGAACCTCGCGACGCTGGAGTTCGGTGTGGAAGAAGTGCGCAGCGCCCACATCCTGCTTGCGTGCCTGAAGACACCGGTGCTGGAAGGCCTGTTGTCGAAGATCAGCGCGGAGTTCGACAAGATCGATGCCGACGGGGTGATTTCCCGCTTTGCAGAGGTCGCAGAAGGCTCGCTTGAAGCCGGCTCACCTGCCGTCGCCGCTGTTGCCGAGACACCTGTGAAACGCGGTGTGGGCGCGGATTCTGCGCTCGCAAAATACGCGACCGATCTCACCCAGCGCGCTCGTGACAGCAAGATCGATCCGGTCGTGGGCCGCGATCCGGAGATCCGCCAGATCGTCGACATCCTGATGCGGCGCCGGCAAAACAATCCGATCCTGACCGGAGAGGCCGGCGTCGGCAAAACGGCAGTGGTCGAGGGTTTCGCCCTGCGCATTGCCCAGGGCGACGTGCCGCCGTCACTGCAGAACGTCAGTGTTCGCATGCTTGATATCGGGCTTATGCAGGCCGGTGCCAGCGTCAAGGGGGAGTTCGAAAAGCGGTTGAAGGCGGTGATCGACGAGGTCCAGGCCTCAGAAACGTCGATCATCCTCTTCATCGACGAGGCTCATACGCTGATCGGTGCCGGCGGGGCAGCGGGCACGGGCGATGCGGCCAATCTCCTGAAACCCGCGCTGGCGCGGGGAGAGCTTCGCACCATCGCTGCCACCACCTGGGCGGAATATAAGCAGCATATCGAAAAGGACCCGGCGCTGACGCGCCGCTTCCAGGTCGTCAAGATCGATGAGCCGTCGGAAGCTGTGGCCGTGCTGATGCTGCGTGGCGTTGCCGGGGTGTTGGAGCGTCACCACAAGGTGCAGATACTGGACGAGGCGATCGAGGCTGCGGTCTCGCTCTCGCATCGTTATATCCCGGCCAGGCAACTGCCGGACAAGGCGGTCAGCCTTCTCGACACTGCTTGCGCCCGCGTTGCCGTCTCGCAGCATGCGACGCCTGCCGAAGTCGAGGATATCCTGCGTCGACGTCAGGCGCTCGAGGTCGAGCGAGGCATCATCGGCCGCGAGGCCGCAATCGGCATCGACGTCACAGACCGTCTGGCCAGGGTCGAGGCCGGGCTGGCGGAGACCGAGACCACCCTTGTTGCTGCCCAGGCGCGCTGGGATCGCGAAAAGCTGCTGGTGAGCGAGATTCTCGACCTGCGCGCCAGGCTGCGCGGCGAGGGCTTGCCGCTGGATGCCGTGGCAGACGAGGAAACGGCTCCGGAACCGGAGAGCGCGGAAGCGATGGCGGTCGAGGAAAAAGCCACCAAAGGCAAGAACGCCAAGGCTGAGACCAGGAAATCCAAGGCCAGGGATGCCAGTGCGGAAACGGCTGGCGTCGAGACGGGGGATGGAGGTTCGCAGCCGGGATCAGCGGTTGACCTTGCACGATTGCGCGAGCTGATGGCGGAGCTTGCTGCGGCGCAGGGGGAGACACCTTTGATCTTGCCGTCCGTCGACCGCAATGCCGTCGCGGCGGTGGTTCAGGACTGGACCGGCATTCCGACAGGGAGGATGCTGTCCAGCCAGACCGAGAAAGCCCTGAAACTCGCTCCCACCTTGTCGGCGCGTGTGGTCGGTCAGGATCATGCAATGGAAATGATCGCCAGGCGCGTGCAGACCAGCCGCGCCGGCCTTGGCGCGCCGGAGAAGCCGGTGGGTGTTTTCCTGCTTTGTGGTCCCTCCGGCGTTGGCAAGACCGAAACCGCGCTGGCATTGGCGGAGACCCTGTACGGTGGCGAGCAGAACCTGATCTCGATCAACATGTCGGAATTCCAGGAAGCGCATACGGTCTCGACCTTGAAAGGTGCACCGCCCGGCTATGTCGGTTACGGCAAGGGCGGCCTGCTGACCGAGGCCGTGCGCAGACGGCCCTATTCGGTGGTCCTGCTTGACGAGGTCGAGAAGGCGCATCCGGACGTGCACGAAATTTTCTTTCAGGTGTTCGACAAGGGCATGATGGATGACAGCGAGGGGCGGCGCATCGACTTCAAGAACACGCTGATCCTGCTCACGTCGAATGTCGGCTCCGAGGTCATCATGGATCGTACGAAGAACGGGACGGTGCGCGCCGGCATTGACGATCTCGACACGGCGCTGCGTGCACCGCTGCTGAAGGTGTTTCCTGCAGCATTCCTCGGCCGTGTGGTGACCATCCCTTATTATCCGCTTTCGGATTCGATGATCGAGGCGATCACCCGGCACCAGTTCGGCAAGATCGCCCGGCGCCTGAGAGTAACCAACGATGCCGAGCTGGTGATCGGCGACGGTGTCATGGATCTGGTCAAAGCGCGCTGTACCGAGATCGAATCCGGTGGCCGCATGATCGACGCCATCCTGACCAACACGCTGCTGCCGGAGTTGAGCCGCGGCGTGCTCAGCCGCTCGCTCGATGGGGAGAAGATGACGAAGGTCATCGTAGGCGCCTCGGCAGAAGGGTTCACCTACACGTTCGAATAACCTTGTCGATGGCCGGTGCTCCCTGCGAAGTCTTGGGTCGAGATCTTCGATCGGCTCAACTCGAGTTGGTGTATTCGCTGCACGAAAGCCGCGTGGCGGCGGACAAATGAACGTGAAGGCCAGTGCCAGCCTCCGCTCGATCTTGTAGCAAGGCGTCTCCTCTGATTCCCTAGGAGCGGGGGAATCGTCTGATTCGTATGCTCGTTGCTCGGTTCTGCGCGGCGTAGCGGGTGCTTTTCGTAGAGGGACCACAATGACCGCCAAGCCTGAAATACTGGAGATGAAGCCCAAGATTACGGTCTTCGGAGTCGGCGGCGCTGGCGGAAACGCCATCAACAACATGATCGCCGAAGGCTTGCAAGGCGTGGAGTTCGTCGCCGCCAACACTGATGCCCAGGCGTTGACCATGTCGAAGTCGTCGCGGCTGATCCAGTTGGGCGCGCATGTGACCGAGGGCTTGGGCGCTGGCTCCATCCCTCAGGTCGGTGGTGCGGCTGCGGAAGAATCCATCGATGAAGTGATGGATCACCTGGCAGGAACCCACATGTGTTTCATCACGGCCGGGATGGGCGGCGGCACTGGAACAGGTGCGGCGCCGGTCATTGCGCGCGCCGCACGCGATGCCGGCATCTTGACGGTGGCCGTCGTTACCAAGCCTTTCACCTTTGAAGGCAGGCGCAGGATGCAGGCAGCCGAGGAAGGCATAGAACGCCTTCGCGAGAGTGCCGATACCGTGATCGTCATCCCGAACCAGAACCTTTTCAGGATCGCCGACGCCAAGACCACGTTTGCGGATGCATTCGTGATGGCTGATGGCGTGCTCAACGCGGGTGTCCGCTGCATCACCGATCTCATCGTCAAGGAAGGCTTGATCAATCTCGACTTCGCTGACGTAAGGTCGGTGATGAAAGACATGGGGCGCGCGATGATGGGGACAGGGGAAGCCACGGGAGAAGGCCGTTCAAGGGCGGCAGCGGAAGCGGCAATCGCCAATCCACTGCTCGACGAGGCGTCCATGACAGGCGCCAGGGGCCTGCTCGTGTCCATATGCGGCGGCAACGACATGACACTGTTCGAGGTCGACGAAGCTGCGACAAGGATACGGGAAGAGGTCGATGCCGAAGCCGACATCATCGTCGGTGCCATCTTCGATCCGGCCTTGTCCGGAAAATTCCGGGTGTCGGTCGTTGCGACCGGTCTGCGCAACAGTGTCGATGTGGCACAGCTTCAGCAACGGATTGCTTGAAGCACCCCGGCGTACCGAGGAACGCCCGAGGTCGGCTCCGAGGCAAACGATCGCTGTGCGAGTGGATTTGACGTCAGGTTCTGACCGGGCAACAGGCTCTGATGGTTTGCCGTTGTTCCTATCATGATGCCGGCCTTGGCTGTCGCACCGTTCGTACAGCCATGTTAGGCTCTGGCCATGAACGTTGTCACGCCGTCCCTGCTTCTTGGCCTCGATACGCTCCTTGAACGACTGCCGTCCTTTGGTCCGCAGGCGCGGGCCGCCAGCCTTGCGCTCGGCGCGGTATTGTTGTGGGCAACATGGCCGACGCTGGCGACCGCGGCAAACCCGGCCCCGCCGTTTCTCATATTCGGGCTGGCCGCAGCCGTCGGCTTCGTCGTTTCGTTCGGCGTCTCGACGGCGCAAGGCAAAGCAGCTGATTTCTTTGCCACGTCACCTCGAACACTGGCCATCGTGACGGTCGGCCTGTTGGCTAACAACATTCTCTATCTGCTGGCTATACGCAGGATCGGACCGGCGGAGGCCAATGTGATCTCCTATCTCTGGCCAGTGCTGCTGGTCGCGATCACGGCGCGGCTTCGCAGGCAGCGGCTTGGGTGGGTGCAGGCCCTCGGGATTGCAGTTGCCTTCATAGGAGCGGCTGTTGCGATCGGGCCTGCTTTCGAGGACAGTTTTGACGTGACCGGCATCCTGCTCGCCTTCTTCAGCGGTCTCATCTTTGCCATCTATGCCGCCATTCGCTCATACGGGCGCGAAACACATGATGTGGTGGGGCCTTCGATGGGGCTGCTCGCTGTCCTGGCTTTCGGGTTTCACTGGGTCTTCGAGCCATCTGCGAGCCTGTCGCTCTCTCAGTGGCTGGCCATCGCGGGAATCGGCATCGCGCCACTGACGCTTTCCAACGCCTTGTGGGATCGCGCGGTCCGGACGGGCTATACGGCGATGATCTCAGGCATCGCCTATCTGACGCCGCTAGCTTCCCTTGTCCTGCTCGCCGTTTTCGGCGTCGGGACCGTGTCGGTCGCTGTCGCGGCGGGCGCGCTGCTGGTCGTCATGGGTGCATTGGCGGCCTCCGGGTTCCTTCCGCGAGGCAGGAAACCCCGCGCTTAAGGGTCAATCAGATAGATCAAACCAAGCCGGGGGGCCGAACTCGAACAGGGAGAGGCGCGGATGAAAATCCTGATTGCGGGTGGAGGTATAGGCGGGCTCGCAACCGCGCTTTGCCTGCATGCGGCCGGCATCGAGGCAGAGGTGTTCGAACAGGCTCCGTCCGTGCGCGAACTCGGCGTCGGCATCAATGTACTGCCGCATGCGATCAAGGCGCTGGCGACACTTGGTCTCCTGCCTGCTCTGGATGAAGCAGGCATCAGAACCCGCGAGCTGATCTACGCCAACCGCCTTGGCCAGACAGTCTGGCAGGAGTTGCGGGGCATGGATGCGGGCTACGACGCGCCGCAATTGAGCATCCATCGCGGCAAGTTGCTGCAGGTGCTTTTCCAGGCGGCGATGGAGCGGCTGGGCCCAGCGCGTATCCGTGCCGGTCACAAGCTCGTTGGCTTCCAGGAGCGCGGCGATCGCGTGGTGGCACGGCTCGAGCGAACCGAGGGAGGCGGATTGATCGAGGCGGACGGCGACGCACTGATCGGCGCAGATGGCATCCATTCCAAGGTGCGCTCCACTCTCTATCCCAATCAGGGCCAGCCGATCTGGAGCGGCATCATGATCTGGAGAGGGGCGGTTGAGTGGCCGGTCTATCAGGACGGCCGCACGATGGTCATCGCCGGCAGCAGCACGTCCAAATTCGTACTCTATCCGATCCATGCGGATCCCGCGAAGCCGGACAGGCGCTTGACCAACTGGGCCATCATGGCACGCACCGATGCGGGCAAAGTGCCGTCAGGACGGGGTGACTGGAACCGCCCCGGACGTCTCGAAGAAACACTGACCTTCGTACGCGACAAGTTTCGGCTCGGATTCATCGATCCTGTCAGCCTGATCGAAGCGACGGGGCCTTTCTACGAATACCCCAATTGCGACCGTGATCCTGTGGCGCGCTGGTCTTTCGGAAGGGTAAGCCTGCTCGGTGATGCCGCCCATCCGATGTATCCGGTCGGTTCAAACGGCGCCAGCCAGGCGATCCTCGATGCGACCAGCCTGGCCTGGCATCTGAGCAGTGCCGTCTCAATCCAGCATGCACTGGATGCCTACGATGCGGAACGCCGAACGGCGACAAGCGAAATCGTGCTGGCCAATCGCAAGGGGGGACCCGAAGGGGTCATCGACATGGTCGAAATGCGAGCACCGCACGGCTTCGACGACATCGAGCACGTCGCGACTTACCAGGAACGCGAGGCCATCGTGCGCGGCTATGCGTCGATGGCTGGCTTCTCCAGAGACCAGGTCAACCGGAGAAACGGATAGTCAGACCGCCGCAGCCATGCCGTCGGGCTTATCCATGCCGAAGACGCTGGTCAGGTAGTCCGCCGTTTTCCGATAATGCGCCTCCAGCAGAGCCGTCGCCTTGACGGCATCACGCGTCAGGGTTGCTTCAGCCAAGGCGCCGTGTTCCGCCTGGACATCGCGTCCAGCCGGATGGGTCGCGGCCAGCAGCGTCGGAATCCGGTAACGCTCGGTTGCTGCGTAGAGGCGCTCGAAGAACTCCAGCGTCCAGGGTGAGTTGCAGGCTGCCAGCAAAGCCCGGTGGAAGGCGTAGTGCCGGGCTTCCAAGGCCCAGATATCGGCGTCCGGGCCAGTACGGCCAACCTGCAGGTTGAGCGCATAGAGGGCTGATACGATGCCGGCGGCCCAGTTGTCGTCGCCAAGCTCTATGGAAGCGCGAAGCGCGTCGCATTCGACCTTGATGCGCACGTTGACCGCATCGTGCAGTTCATCGAGCGACAACGGCGCGACGCGAAAGCCGCGCAGGGATTCCGCCGTCACCAAGCGCTCGGCATGCAGCCGGTTGAGCGCCTCCCGCAAGGGCGAGAACCCCATGTCGTAGCGCGCGCTGAGATCGGACAGACGCAGCGGGCGCCCCGGGGGCAGCTCGCCGCGAATGATATCGTGACGCAGGGCGTCGTAGGCTTTCTCGGCGAGAGTCATGAAAGGATCCTTTGTGGCGACTCTAGCGCAGGGTCCGGTTTGTCGGCAATTCGAAAGATTTTCGAAAATAAGTATTGCTTTCGAAAATATGATCGCTCATGCTGACGTTCGATCTGGAAATGGAGGGTTCGATGACGAAGTCGCACGAGAACCATCGGGAGGATGTCGTCGGTCGGGCAAATGTCGAGGATACGCCTGAATTGCTGGCGTATTACGGGGACCTTGAGCGTTTCAGTGCCGGTGCGCTCTGGACGGTGGCAAACAAGATCGAGCCGTGGGAGCCGAAGTCGCAATCGGTCCCGGTTGTATGGCGTTACCGGGACCTGCGCGAACACGTCCTGCGTTCGGTGCAACTGGTGACGCCGGAAAAGGCGGGGCGCCGCGTGATCTACCTGAACAATCCCGGCCGAACCGAATTTGCGGCGGCAGTCGGCTGGCTCTACGCCGGGCTGCAGGTGATGAACCCGGGTGAGGTCGCCAGCGCGCATCGCCATTCGGCTTCAGCAATCCGTTTCATCATGGAGGGTTCCGGCGCCTATACGATCGTCGATGGCCACAAGATGACGCTGGGCGCGAATGATTTCGTGCTGACCCCCAACGGCACCTGGCATGAGCATGGCGTCGAGGCCTCCGGTTCGCCCTGCATCTGGCAGGACGGGCTGGACATCCCGTTCGTCAATGCGATGGAGGCGAACTTCTACGAAGTGCATCCGGACCTGCGCCAGGCGGTCGGATTCGCGGTCGACGACATGACCAAGACCTGGGGCAATCCCGGGCTGAAGCCGACGGGGCAGGGCTGGGACAAGGGCTATAGCCCGATGTTCAAGTACGAATGGGCTCCGACCTATGAAGCACTGACAAAATACTCCGCCTGCACGGAAGGATCGCCTTTCGATGGCGTGCTGATGGAGTATGTGAACCCGGTGACGCAAGGCCCCGTCATGCAGACCCTAGGAGCAAGCATGCAGATGCTGCGTCCGGGCGAACACACAAAGGCTCACCGCCATACCGGCAGCGGCCTCTATCACGTCGCCAAGGGCAAGGGCCACTCCATCATCAACGGCAGGCGTTACGACTGGCAGGAGCACGATATCTTCTGCGTGCCGTCCTGGGCATGGCACGAGCATGTCAACGACGCCCAAAGTGACGATGCCTGCCTGTTCTGCCTGTCGGACCTTCCGGTGATGCGGGCGCTCGGTCTCTACCGCGAGCAGGCCTTCGGCGACAATGGCGGCTTCCAGCCACTCCTCTAGGAAAATATCATGAAACTTGTGACCTATCGCGCCTCGGTCGAGGCTGCGGCGCGGCTTGGCGTGATCGTCGACGACCTTGTGGTCGACGTCGCGGCGCTGGCTGCATCGGAAGGTAAAAATCTGCCCGCGAGCATGCTGGAACTGATCGATGCCGGTCGGCCCGGCCTCGAGACATTGCGCGATTGTCTAGCCGCGGCCAGTGGCCGGTTCTCGACCGGGACGGCTGTGGCACTGGCCAATGTGAAGCTGCTGGCGCCGATCCCCAGGCCACGCAAGAACATCTTCGGCATCGGGCTGAACTATGTCGAGCATGTCGCCGAAAGCGCCAAGTCGCTCGACACGTCAAAGGACCTGCCCAAGCAGCCTGTGATCTTCTCCAAGCCGCCGACGACTGTCATCGGGCCGGGAGAGGGCATTGAGCATAACGGCAAGATCACCCAGCAGCTCGACTGGGAAGTGGAACTGGCCGTGATCATCGGCACCACGGCCAGGCGCGTCACCAGGCAGGATGCGCTGCGCCATGTCTTCGGCTATTCGGTGATGATCGACGTTTCGGCTCGCGACAATCGGCGGGCGGGACAGTGGATCTTCTCCAAGGGCCAGGACAGCTATGCTCCCTTCGGTCCCTGCATCGTCACCGCGGACGAGATCCCGGATCCCCAGGCGCTTGATCTCTGGCTTACAGTGAATGGAGTGGAGAAGCAGCGCTCGAATACGCGCCACATGCTGTTCAAGGTCGACGACCTGATCGCGGACATATCCTCGGGCATTACCCTGGAGCCGGGAGATATCATTGCCTCAGGCACGCCTGAGGGGGTCGGCGCGGGGCGCAATCCGCAGGAATGGATGTGGCCAGGGGATACTATCGTCGCCTGCGTGGAAGGCATTGGTTCGCTGCGGCATCCCGTCGTCGACGCAACACCGGAGTAAAGGCAATGACCCAGACATTCAAAGCGGCTGTCGTTCAGATGGCTTCCGTGCCGGACAATGCGCGCGCCACGGCGGAAGCCGCCGCCGGACGGCTGCGTGAAGCGGCTGCGAACGGAGCGAAGCTCGTTGTCTTTCCGGAAGCCCTGGTCGGAGGCTATCCCAAGGGCGCAAGCTTCGGCGCGCCCATCGGCATGAGGAAGCCGGAGGGGCGTGCAGCTTTTGCCCATTACCACGCCTGCGCAATCGATCTCGATGGAGAAGAGGTGGCGATACTGGCCGAAGCCGCTGCTGAAACCGGGGTCTTTGCCGTTGTCGGCGTCATCGAGCGCGATGGCGCCACGCTCTACTGCACAGTGCTCTACTTCGACGGCGAGCGGGGGCTTGTCGGCAAGCACCGCAAGCTGATGCCGACGGCCGGAGAACGATTGATCTGGGGGTTCGGCGATGGTTCCACCATGCCGGTGTTCAAGACGGATATCGGCACCGTCGGTGCCGTGATCTGCTGGGAAAACTACATGCCTGCCTTGCGCATGCACATGTACCACCAGGGCGTGACGCTCTACTGCGCGCCCACCGCGGACGATCGCGACACCTGGCTGCCGAGTATGCAGCATATCGCGCTCGAAGGACGCACCTTCGTGCTGACCGCCTGCCAACACATCACGCGGGCAGCGTTTGGCTCCAACCATGAAAGTGCATTGGGCGACGATCCGGATCTGGTGATGATGCGGGGCGGGTCTGCCATCGTCAGCCCGCTCGGCAGGGTTCTCGCGGGGCCCGATTTCAGCGGCGAGACGATCCTGTATGCGGAGATCGATCCAGGCGAAGTCATGCGTGCGAAATTCGACTTCGATGTCACCGGTCACTATGCGAGACCGGATGTCTTCAGCCTCGTCGTGGATACGCGGGCAAAGCCGGCGGTCCGCGAGGTCTGATGCGTTTCGACCTCGAGGACGTCGGCACGCAGAATGCCTATAAGCTCCTTGCCGCCACCGTCATGCCGAGGCCGATTGCCTGGGTGGTGACGCAGGATGTCGAGGGTCGCGTGAATGCCGCGCCCTACAGCTTTTTCAATGTCATGGGATCGGCGCCGCCCACCATAGCGCTCGGCATCCTCGCCAGCCCGGAACGAGGCTTCAAGGATACCGCCCGCAACATCCTCGATACCGGCGAGTTCGTGGTCAACCTTGTGCCCGAGCGGCTTGTGCAGGCCATGAACATCACCTCGATCGATGCGCCGCCCGGGATCGAGGAACTGAGGCTGGCGGAACTGGAAACTCTGGCTTCCGACAGGGTACGCCCGCCCCGTATTGCCGAAAGTCCTGTCGCCTTCGAGTGCGTTTCCCTGTCGACTGTCGAAACGGGGCCGACGCAGCTTGTCGTCATTGGCCACGTGCGAACGGTACACATAGCCGATCAGTTCGTGCTCGACCCTGAACGGGCGCATATCGACACCCCGAAACTCGACCTCGTCGCCCGTTCCTACGGCAGCGATTACGTCCGTAGCCGCGATACCTTCAGCCTGGTCCGCCCGACCTGGCGTGAACATCAGGCTGCCTTCGCGGAGATTCTGTCGGACAAGCCATAATTTTCGAAAATCCTATTGACAAATTGCGTGCCGCGATAAAACTTAACTGACAAGTAAAGAAAATCGCAAAAACAGCGATACATCAATGGGAAGGAAGCGATGCTGCAAGAACGCATCGAAGGGAAGTGGCTTGCCAGCTTCCGCCGGGTTTTCGCGCTCAACGCCATCGGTGCAGGCACCAAGGTGGCCATATTGTCGGAGACGCAGTCGCGGCCGGTGCTGATCCACCTGTCGGATCTGGCGCTGCACGATCTCGGTGCCGAATACTGCATGATCCAGATGCCGACGCCGCGTCAGACGGCGCCGGTGCCGGTGAAGTCGACCGGCACGTCCTGGGCCATCCAGCAGAACCGCGCCGTCATCGAAGCGCTGAAGCGTGTCGACGTCATCGTCGATTGCACGGTGGAGGGGCTGATCCACGCTCCGGAATGGCCGGAGATCGAGGAAGCCGGGATCACGCGCCTGCTGGTGGTCTGCAACGAACATCCTGAAATCCTGGAGCGAACCGAGCCGATGGCCGAGCTTGGCCCGAAGGTGGCACTGGGGGTGCAGATGCTGCGCGAGGCAAAGGAGATGCGCGTCGTCTCCGCCGCCGGTACGGATCTTGTCATCGATCTCCGCGGTGCGCCTTGCGGCGGTACGCCGGGCTTCGGCACCAAGCCAGGTGACGTCGCACACTGGCCGGGCGGCCTGTGCCTGGCCTTTCCGGGCCGGAACAGCGTCAACGGCCGCATCGTCATGGACGTCGGCGACATGAACCTGACGTTCAAGAGCACGCTTACCAGCCGCATCGACTTCACGGTCGAGAACGACTTCGTCAGCGCGATCAAGGGAGACGGCATCGATGCCATTCATTTCCGCGAATATATGGAAGCCTGGGAAGACCGTAACGCCTACGGCATGAGCCATGTTGGCTGGGGCATGCATCCGCGCGCACGCTGGGTGTCGGCTGCGATGTACGACAAGCGCGACATGCAGGCCGTCGAGTTTCGCGCGCTGGCGGGGTCGTTCCTCTGGTCGACGGGGGCCAACCAATATGCCGGGCGCTACACGCTCGGCCATTTCGATCTGCCGATGCGCAACTGCACGATCACGCTCGACGGAACGGTCGTCGTCAAGGACGGCGTCCTGCAGGGCGAACTGGCGCTTTGACGCCTCTGGAGAAAGACCAAGAATGAGCGAAATTTCAGACTATTACGACCTCTCGCGCATCCGCCCGGAGGTCCAGAAGGTCCTCAACCGCGTCAACGAGCTCGGCCGCGAGCGCTTCGCGGGCCGCGCCAAAGGCGTTGACGACGATGCATCCTTCCCGGTCGAAAATTACAGGGATCTCGCTGAAGAGGGCTTTCTCGGTCTCTGCATACCGGAGGAATTCGGTGGCTGGGGTTTTTCGATGTTCGAATACGCCATGGTCGGCGCCGAAATCGGCAAATATTGCGGCGCTACCGCGCTGACCTTCAACATGCACAATTCGTCGATGGCGTGGTCGCGTTTCATGTTCGAGATGCCGAACCTGACTGCCGAGGAGAAAGCGACGTTTGCGCCGCTGCGCGAACGCCAGTTCCGCCGCGCCATCGCCGAGAAGGCGATCTTCTCCCAGCCGATCTCCGAAGGTGGCCAGAACTGGACCTCGAAGCCCAACCAGACCCAGTGCCGCAAGGTGGATGGCGGCTGGATGATCAACGGTTTCAAGAAGTTCGCTTCGCTGGCCGGCTATTGCGACTACTACACCATCGTCTGCACGGAAGTGTTCGAAGGCCAGGAGCCGCGGCACGAGGACACCATGCTGTTCGTCGTCCACAAGGATACGCCGGGCCTGTCGGTCAAGGGCGATTGGGACCCACTCGGAATGCGCGGCACCAACAGCCGCGACCTGATCCTGAAGGATGTCTTCGTCCGCTCCGACGATCTTTTGATGCCACGCGGCATCTTCAACAAGACGCTGCCCAACTGGCCGCACATGATGATCACGCTCTCGCCCACTTATATGGGCGTGGCGCAGGGCGCCTACGATTTCATGGTGGACTACCTCAAGGGCAGGATCCCGGGGCAGCCGCCGGTCGACCGCCGCATGTACGCTACCAAGCGCATCGCCGTCGGGAAGATGTATGCGCGGCTGGCCAACATGCGTGCGCTCTGGTGGCAGGCCTTCAGCGAATCCAAGGGTTTCCCCAACAAGGCGGAAGTGCAGCGCATGTATGCCGCCCAGTACAATGTGATGGAAGGTGCCGCCGAGATGGCTTCGATGGCGATCCGCACCTGCGGTGGCCAGTCGATGCTCAAGTCGTTGCCGCTGGAGCGCATGTATCGCGACAGCCGCTGCGGTGCCCTGATGCTGCCGTTCACCTCCGAGATCATGGAGGACTATCTCGGCGTACTGTCGCTCTACGAGATGGACGAACTCGACCATGCGCCCGGCGACGAGGGCGGCGCGCGTACCTCGCTGTGGCGAGGCGACAGCGGCAGTGGCGCCCGCGCGGTCCGGTAATCGCCATGGCGCGCGATCAGGTCCAGGTCATCGGCCACAGCTCTGCTTCGCCAGAGGCGGTGTGGGCCGTTGCCCGCGATTTCTGCGGGCATTGGCATCCAGGCATCGCAACCATCCGTGCGGAGCAGGATGAGCGAGGATCACTGGTGCGTGCGTTCACGGCACATGGCGAGGGCACGCTCTATCGCGAGCGTCTGACCTTTTTCAGCGATAGCGACCGCTCGCTGGCCTATACCCATCTCGAAGGCATCGCCGGCATCGACCATTACGATGCTCGCCTGACCGTTTCCTCGACCGAAGAGGGCGGCAGCAGCATCAAGTGGCTTGCCGATGTCGAAGCGCGGGATGCTGCGCGGGCCGCCTCCGTATGTCTGGGGACCAGGCCGATTTTCGAGGCCGGTATCGACGCACTTTTCAAGCAGGCAGGGCGTCAGCGCGAAACTCCGACCTGCGCAGTGTTTCCGTCGATCGAAGTCGAGGATCTCAGCTTTGGGGAGACACCGCGCCTGGCATTGACGGTCTCGCCCAGGAAGCAGGGACCGCTTTGCCTGTTCCTGCATGGCATCGGCGGCGGGCGTACCAACTGGCTGTCCCAATTGACCGCTGCCGGAAATCTCATGTCGGCGGCCTCGCTTGACCTGCGTGGATATGGTGACAGCTCGCTCGGGCCCGACCAATCCGCTGTCGACGATTATTGTGCCGACATTCTACGGGTTCGGGAGACGCTGGGCGCAGACAGGCTTGTGCTGGTCGGGCTTTCCTACGGATCCTGGATCGCGACGTCCTTTGCCATGCGGCATCCGGAGCTGTTGGCAGGTCTGGTACTCTCCGGTGGCTGCACCGGCATGTCGGAGGCTGGTGTTGAGGAACGGGAAGCATTTCGCGTCAGCCGGCTGGTGCCGATCGAAGCCGGGCAGACACCTGCCGACTTCGCGCCATCGGTCGTGAAGGTTCTGGCTGGCCCAGCTGCATCGGACACGACGAAGACGCAGTTGTTGCAGTCAATGGCCGCAATCCCGGCCGCGACCTATCGCGATGCACTGCTCTGTTTCACGAACCCGCTGGAGCGGTTCGATTTTTCGCGCCTGAACATGCCGGTTCTCATGATGACGGGTGAGCATGACCGGTTGGCTGCGCCGGTCGAGATCCGCGGTGTCGCGCAGCGTATCCTGGCCGAGGCCGGGATGCCCGACGTCCGCTACGAGACCATCGCGGATGCCGGGCACGTCTGCAATGTCGAACAGCCGGCGGCCTATAACCGCGTCCTGCTGGAATTCCTTGGAAAGCTGCCGAAATGACCATTCTTCCGCGTCGACAGCAGAACCGGATCATTCGCGAACGGCGTATCCTCGATGCCGCCCTGAAGGTGTTTTCCGAGACTGGCTATTCGGGTGCAACCATGGATGCCGTCGCCATCCAGGCCGGCCTGTCGAAACCGACGCTCTACCAGTATTTCGAATCCAAGGAGGCGTTGTTCTCGGCCATGCTCCTGGGCGAGCGCGACCTGATGCTGGAGTTCTTCCAGCACCCGTCCGGCGGCGGCATGGTGGCCGATCTTCTGGGCTTCGCCTGGGATTATGCCGATACGGTCCTGCGCCCCGATCTGCTGTCGCTGGCCCGCCTGATCATCGGCGAAGTGCATCGTTTCCCCGAAATCGGTCACGCCTACCAGGAGTCCGGTCCCGACCGGCTGCTGCGCGGCATCATGGAATATCTCGAAGGTCGCCGCACCGATGGCCAACTGGGGTTCGAGGAGGCTGAACTGGCGGCACAGGATCTCTGGGGCCTGATCCTGTCGGCTCCCCGAACCCAGGCCCTCTACATGCCGGATCGCCAGCCGGATCGGGCTCAGATCGAACGCTACATAAACAACGGTTTGCGCGTCTTCCTGAGGGCCTACTCAACCCGGCCGGCAGAGGACGTCGCCACACTAGAAGCGCTCATAAGCGCCCATTCCCTGCAGCAGGTGGAACATGACAGTTGATGAATATCTGGCCGATCCGACCAGCCGGTTCGCTACGGTTGCGATGGTCGACACAAACGGGCTTCTGCGCGGACAGATGGTTTCTGCCGCCAGCCTGAAAGGCATCGCCAAAAGTGGCATGGGCATGTCGCCGGTCACATTGGCGCTCGATCCGACCGATGTGATCCAGATCGTCCCCGGCGTTACCGATGGAACGTCGGATTTTCATGACGATCCGCTTGTTCTCGATACGTCGACGACGCGCCGCTTGCCCTGGTCCAAGCCTGGGCACGATCTGCTGGTGCTGTCGAATTATTCCGGCGAGACGGCGCAACTCTGCCCGCGCTCGATCCTGCAGCGCGTGCTCGATCGTGTCGGCGATGGCGGATACGTGCCGCGCTATGGCATGGAGCTCGAATACACGCTGTTCAATGAGACGACGGAGAGTGCGCGCGCCAAGGGTTATCGCAATCTCAAGACCGCGACGCATCACAACAGCCACGATCTCGTGCTCTACCAGGTCGAACAGACAGAATGGTATGAGGCGGTCGCTGCGATGTGCGAGCCGCTGCGCATCGATCTCGCCAAGATGCACGAGGAAATCGGCGGCGGATTCCTCGAGGCCTGCATCGCGGCAGGCGAGGGACTGGAGCCTGCAGACCAGCTGGTGCTGCTTAAGAACTTCCTGCGCGCGCTCGCACAGCGGCAGGGCAAATGCGTCACTTTCATGCCGCGCTGGACGGAAGCGGCCGACAGCCAGTCGATCCACGTTCATGTTTCGCTGAAAGATCGTGATGGGAAGTCGGTTTTCCACGACCCTTCCCGGAAGAACGCCGTGTCGCAGACCTTCCGCCATTTCCTGGGCGGCCTGCAGACTTACATTGGCGACCTGACGCTTCTTTTTCAGCCAACGGTCAATTCCTATCGCCGTTTTGCACCAGGCACATTCGCGCCGCCGGGTCTCAGCTGGGGTTATGAGAACCGCACCACCTGCTTCCGCATCGTGGGGCATGACGCAGGTTCGCTGCGGGTAGAGAACCGTCTGCCGGGCGCTGACACCAATCCGTATCTCACGGTCGCCGCAACCGTTGCGGCCGGGGTGGCAGGGATCCTGGAAAAGATCGAGCCCGAGCCCGAGACCATCGGCAACGGCTACAGCCAGGAACCGGCACGGGATTTTGCTCGCTCCATGCCCGAGGCGATCGAACGGTTGCGCGGATCCGCCTTTGCCAAGGACTGGTTTGGAGCCCGTTTCGTCGAGGCGTTTTCCTCAACGCGCGAAAGCCAGCACAACGAGTTCCGGCGCAAGGTTCCCGATGTGGAGCTGGAACGCTTCTTCGACCTGGGATGAACGCCATGGATACGGACCTGCGTGCCCATTTTCTGGAAGGCATGAGCCGGGTTGCCTCAGCCGTCACAGTGGTAACGACGGATGGTGAAGCAGGACGCTTCGGCGTCACCGTTTCATCGATGACGTCGGTCTCGGCAGATACGCCCCGGCCGTCCCTGCTGGCCAGTATCCATCATCTCAGCCCCGCCGGTGAAGCGATCAGAAAGAACCGACGGTTTTGCGCCAATGTGCTCAGCGGTAACCAGACTTTTGTTTCGGACCTGTTTTCCGGCCGTCTCAAACATCTGAACGACGACAGGTTCAGCGCAATCCCCTGGCACGGTGGCGCTACCGGGGCCCCGATCATCGACGGGGCCATCGTCTCGCTGGATTGCGAACTGAAGACCGCGTTGCTCTGGGGCACGCATTTCATCCTCATCGGCGAGGTCGAGCAGATCGAGCTTTCAAGGCAGCGCTCGCCACTTGTCTATGCCAATCGTGGCTACCGGCGCGCCGTTCCGATCGCACCGGACGACCACCAGTCGCACAGCCCGGAAAACCAGCTGCGTGTCGGTTTCTTCATCACGCTTGGCCCGGAGTTCGTGCCTTCCCTCGTGGCAGACTTTGCCAATCAGTCCCCGGCTGTCGATCTCAGCCTTCTGGAGGCGGATCACGACGACCTTGTCGAGCAGATGCGTGCCGGCAAGATCGAGGCCGCCATCACTTTCGGGACCGTCGACGAGCCGGAACTGGAAACCGAAGTGCTGTGTCCCCCGGCACCTCATGTGCTGCTGAGCGTCGATCATCCGCTTGCAACAAAGACCAGCCTGCGGCTGGCCGATATCGCCGACCTGCCGATGATCCTGCTGGATTATCCTTCCGTCCGAAGCGCGGTTACTGCCTTTTTCGGGCGCAGCCAATTGAAGCCGCAGATCCGGCTGCAGTCGCCTTCCTTGGCAATGGTGCGTGGATTGGTGGCGCAAGGCCTGGGCTACTCGATCGTTCCGCAGGAACCCCAGAACAAGACCGGACCCGACGGCACTGAGATCCGCGCCATACCGCTCGATGACGATTTTCCGGAGGGAGCCGTCATCGCTGTTGCACAACGCGCGGACCGTCGGAGTGGGCTGGCAAAGGATTTCATTTCGAAGTGCGGGCAGTCGTTTCGACGAACATCACAATAAACACCGTCAAACGGTGACAAATGGGAGAGGTAATATGGCTCAGGAAGAGGCTATCGACATCAAGAGCGGGGGAAGCAATCAACTCCGCAAGAACTCGCTGGGGCTGATTGCAGTCACCTTCATGGTGATTTCGGCGGCAGCACCACTGACTGGCGTAGCAGGGGCAATGCCGCTGGCGTTCATGCTGGGGAACGGTACCGGCGTTCCCGCGACTTTCGTCTTCGTGACCCTGGTGATGCTGGCTTTTGCTGCCGGTTACGTCGCCATGTCGCGTCACGTTACCAATGCCGGCGCTTTCTACGCCTATGCGGCGCGGGGCCTGGGCGGGCGCGTCGCCGGTGCGGTAGCAGTCACCGCGCTCGTTGCCTACAACGCTATGCAGTTTGGGCTGATCGGCCTGTTCGGCGGCATCGCCAGTGGCATCTTCGGCCAGTTCGGCCTGATGCTGCCATGGTGGGGTTGGAGTCTTCTTGCCCTTCTGCTGGTCGGCTTTCTGGGTTACCGGCAGGTGGACCTGTCGGCCAAGGTCCTCGTCTTCGTGGTGGCGCTGGAATATCTGGTGGTGCTGATCGTCGACTTCGCCATCCTCGGCAAAGGTGGAGCGAACGGGCTCTCGATGAATTTCTTCGACCAGAACGCGATCTTCTCGGGTTCGCTGACGGCAGCGATCCTGTTTTGCATGGGCTGCTTCATCGGCTTCGAGGCGACGACGATCTATGCCGAAGAGGCGCGCGATCCGGAAAAGACGATACCACGGGCAACCTACCTGTCGGTGCTGATGATCGGCATCTTTTTCATCTTCACGACGTGGTTGCTGATTGTCGGTGTCGGCGCCGACAAGCTGGTTCCGACGATCCAGGCTCTGCCTGATCCTTCCATCTTCTTCTTCGACCTGGCCGGCCAATATGCCGGCGGCCCGGTGGCCACCATTGCCGGCATCCTGTTGGTGTCGAGCCTGTTTGCGGCACTTTCGGCCTTTCACAATTACATTGCGCGCTACAGCTATGTTGCGGGTCGCGAGGGCCTGTTGCCGGCGGTGTTCGGTCAGACGCACGACACCCACCAGAGTCCGCATGTCGGTTCGGTGGTGCAGACCGCCGGAGCGCTGATCGTGCTGGCGCTGTTTGCCGGGCTGGGGCTGGATCCGGTGCTCAACATGTTCACCTGGATCAGCCAGGTCGGCACGCTGGGCGTGCTGGCGATGATGACCGTGACTTCGGTCGCGGTGATCGCCTTTTTTCGCTGCTCAGGTCACAAGGGTTCTGCCTTGACGACATTCATCCTGCCACTGGTGTCCGGCCTGGTGATGGCCGGGCTGTTTGTCTACATCTTCCTGCATTTCGGCGATCTGACCGGAACGACGGGCGGTGCGCTGGGCATCATCCTGCCATCGCTGATCCCTGCCGCTGCAATTGTAGGCTACATCCTTGCATTGCGCCTGCAACGCGCCGATCCGGCTCGCTTCGCCCGAATGGGTTTCAACCGGGACTGATCATCACAGTGCTATCGGGGCGCCACCGGATGTTCGAGATCCGGCCGGCGCCCTCAGCGATTGATCGACTGGAACAGCTTGTCGAGCAGTTTCACCAGCGTCTGCTGTTCCCGCTTGGAGAGATCGACGAACATGTCGCGGTTCAATCTCCAGGCGAAATCCATGACCTCCGTATAAAGTTTCTCTGCCGAACCGGTGAGCGAGAGCAGGATTGAACGGCGATCCTCGGCGCTTGTCGTCTTCGTCAGCAATTCGCGCTTGATCAACCCTGTTACATAGCGGCTGACCTGGGCCTCATCCTGCTGTGTCGCGTGCGCCACGGCACGGACCGACGGCGTTTCGAGGTAGTGAATCGCCGCCAGCGTTCGCCATTCGCCCAAGGTCAGTTTGTAGTCGCTCATCAGCATCGCATGAGCTTGCCGATCGTTGACCTTGGTCAGCAGCGCCAGCCGATATGAGAACAGGTCGCGGATGTCGCGCGGGTAGACCCATGGCGCTGGCGTAGCGTCCATCTCATCGTCATATCGCTCTACATTATTGGTTGACATTGTCAGGTAATTATCCTTGATATTATCAAATAAAAATGTGCCACGAAAACTGGCTCCCCGCAAGAAGGGACCATGGAGGAGAACATCATGCCGAGACTTTTCGGAAGACGCATCGGCTGCAAAATCGCTGCCGTTCTTGTTGCCGGAGCCGCTCTGTTGGGTGGTATCAGTGCGGCGGGCGCGGAAAACACCAAGCTCAGATTTGCTTATCTGCTTGCCGATTCCGACCTGCCCATTCTTGTCGCGCAAAAGAACGGCGACTTTGCCAAAGCCGGCCTGGACGTCGAACTGACGGAAGTGCAAGGCGGACCTGCCGTTGTTGCCGCCATCGCATCCGGTTCGGCGGATGTCGGCTACGCTTCACCGGTGCCGCCGATCAATGCCCGCATCAACGGCATCAACGTCAAGATGGTCATGGCTCTGGGGCACGAGGTCGACCCGGACAAGAAGTTCTCCTGGCTGGTGGCTTCGAAGGCTTCGGCCATTGCGGACCTTGCCGGTCTGAAAGGCAAGAAGGTCGCGGTCAACGCGAACGGTTCGCTTTGCGTGCTGACCTTGAGCGATCATATGGCCAAGGTCGGCCTCAAAATGGAAGATGTGGAGCTGGTCGTGTTGCCGTTTCCGCAGCAAGAGGCAGCTCTCGAGCAGGGCGCCATCGATGCGACGTGTACCGTCAATCCCTTCTTTTCATCGATTGCCAAAAACCAGGCCATAGGCGTCAAGATCCTGGCGCAGGGGGTGCTTGCCGATGAGCGCGAACCCGTGCTGAACGATGTGATTTTCGCCACCGACGAGTTCATCGCCAAGAACCCGGATACGCTGAAGGCGTTCGGCAAGGTCATCTTCGATGCCCGCCAGAAGCTGCTGGCGGACAAAGGAGCGATGGAAGCTGCGGCAACCGAGTTCCTTGGTTTGACACCCGAAGCCGCCAAGGACTTCAAGCTGCCCGTGGTGAAGCCCGAACTGACCATTTCCGAGGCTGAGGTCCAGGTGCTGCTCGATGCGATGAAGCGCGCGGGAATGCTCACCCAGGAGGTTCCGGTCAAGGACATGGTCTCCAACATGGCTCCTTGAGAGGAGCAAGAGCGGCTGCCGAGGGAGGGAACTGTGGACGTGGTGTTGGAAGCTCGGCAGCTGGCGAAAGCTTACGGCGTGGGCAGGGACGCGCTTCAGGTGCTGGGCGGGATTTCGTTCAGCGTCGCCAGGGGGGAATTCGTCTCGATCGTCGGGCCCTCGGGATGCGGCAAGACGACCTTGCTGTTTGCCCTTGCCGGGCTGCAGAAGGCAAGCACGGGCACTGTGACTTTCAATGGACGACCCGTCACCGCGCCGCCACGCGGGGTGGCTGTGGTGTTCCAGGACTATTCGCGGTCGCTTTTCCCCTGGAAGAGCAACCGCGACAATGTGGCCTTCGGCATGGTGCGGGTTGAAGACCTGTCTTCATCTCAAAAGCGCGACAAGGCCCAGGAGATGCTGGAGGCCGTCGGCCTTCAGGGTTTTGAAGACAAGTATCCCTGGCAGTTGTCGGGAGGCATGCAGCAGCGCGTTGCCATTGCACGCGGACTGGCGTCGCAGAGCGAGCTCCTGCTGCTGGATGAGCCGCTGGCCGCGGTTGACGCCCAGACGCGTGCCGACATGCAGGATCTTCTGCTCGACCTCGCAATGCGGTTTCAACAGACCTGCATACTGGTGACGCATGATGTCGAGGAAGCCGTCTACATGGCTGACCGGGTCGTCGTATTGACGCGGCGCCCGACCGTGGTCGACCACGAGATAACCATCGACCTCGGCAAGCGGCGCGACCAGATTACCACGCGCGAGGATCGTAGATTCCTTGCCGCGCGCCATGACGTGATGATGAGCATCCGGTCGTCACGCACCGCTGCACCGGTCACGGCAGCCTGAGCATGGGTTCTTTCCGCTTTTTGGAGATTTTGGCGGGCTTCCGCGCCATCATCTCGTTCCTCATCATTGTTGTCATCTGGCAGTCCGTCGCCTCGCTCGGCCTGGTGCCGGAAAAGTACTTTCCCAGCATCCTCGCGATCGCCGCCGGCTTTCGCGACATGATGATGTCCGGCGAACTTGTTTCCGCCGAATTGCGTACGATTTCCCGCGCCCTGGTTGGGGTCGCAGCCGCTTCGTTGCTGGGCATCGGCCTTGCCGTGCTGGGCGATCTCTTCCCATCCTTTCGCCGTGGCTTCGCGCCCATCGCCGCGCTGGTACAGCCCATTCCACCCGCGGCCCTCGTGCCCATGGCCGTGTTCATGCTCGGACTGGGACCCAAGCTTTATGCCTTCATCGTCATACTGGTCACGGTCTGGCCGCCGTATTTCAACGGCGCGGCGGCGCTCGCAAGTGTTTCCGACGTTCAGATACGTACCGGACAGATGCTGGGGCTGAGCCGATGGCAGATCCTGCGGCAGATCAAATTGCCAGCTGCCATGCCGGAGATCTTCGCGGGCATCCGCTATGCCTCCAGCATCAGCCTGATCGCGGTTGTCGTTGCCGAGATGCTTGCCGGGCACGACGGCCTGGGTTTCCTGCTCATCCGCAAGGCCTTCGCCATTCGCATCCCAGAAGTCTACGCGCTGATGTTCGTCTGTGCCGCGAACGGCCTGATCATGAACGCCGTTGTCAACGGACTGCGCTGGAAATTTGCAGGCTGGCAATTGCGCATGACGGGGCAGACGGCATGAGCACTTTGCGCAGTCGCCAAAACTACAGTGCGCTTGTCCTGCCTATCGTTCTTCTGCTTGCCTGGCAGGTATTGGCCTGGCGCGCGTCCACGCCGTTGTTTCCCGGTCCCTGGCAAGTCGCCGTCTCCATCTGGCGGCTGTACCCGCAGATCGTCGGGCAGATTGGCTACACCTTGATGCGTGCCGCCGCCGGCTTCGTTGTTGCTGCGATGGTGATGATCCCCCTGGGTATTCTGCTCGGCCGCCTCAAGTCGATCGGTTCGGTTCTGGAACCGATCCTGGACATGCTTGCGACATTGCCGCCGCCGGCAGTCGTTCCGATCGTGATGCTGTTTGCCGGAACCGGCGATGCCGCCAAAATAGCGGTTATCGCCTACGCCGCGGGCATCCCGTTGATCATGAACACCTACGAGGCGTCGAAGACCTTGCACCCGATGACGACGCTGGTGGCGCGTTCCCTGCGCCTGGGCCGTCTCGAAACGATGGTGTTCATCGACCTGCCGGCGTCACTGCCGATGATCGCGACCGGCGTTCGGCTGGCCGTCGCCTCGGCCTTGCTGGTCAGTGTCACGGCTGAGATGCTGCTTGCCACCAACGGCATCGGGGTCTTCCTGCAGCGCCAGCAGGAGAATTTTCAAATCGCCAACGGACTGGCGGCAATCGCCTTCATTTCCATTGTTGGCCTGATCGTCAACGACCTCGTCCAGCGACTGGAGCGACGTCTGCTCTTTTGGCACTACCGCCTGGACCTGCACAATGAGAGGTGACCGATGCGTCGCAATGTCCTGTTCATCATGTGCGATCAGCTGCGCTTCGACTATCTGAGCTGTGCCGGACACAAAACACTGGCCACCCCGAACATCGACCGACTTGCCAGCCGCGGCGTGCGTTTCACCAACGCCTACGTGCAGTCGACGGTTTGTGGCCCTTCGCGCATGAGCGCCTATACGGGCCGCTACATGCGCTCGCACGGTTCCACCCAGAACGGCGTTCCGCTGCGCGTCGGAGAGCCAACGCTTGGTGATCATTTGCGCGAGATTGGTGTCCGCAGCGCGCTGATCGGCAAGACGCATATGACGGCAGATCATGAAGGCATGGAGCGTCTCGGCATCAGCGCCGATTCCATCATCGGGGTCCATCTTTCCGAATGCGGATTCGAGCCCTATGAGCGCGATGACGGGCTTCATCCGTCAAGCAGCTACGATCCCGACCCCGCTTATGACGCCTATCTGCGCGAAAAAGGCTTCGATGCCGAAAATCCCTGGGAGCACTGGGCCAATTCGGGCGAAGGCGAACAAGGCGAGAACTTCAACGGCTGGCTGCTGGTCCATGCCGACAAGGCCGCCCGCATCCCCGAGGAACATTCCGAGACGCCTTACATGACGCGCCGCGCGATGCGTTTCATCGAAGAGGCGGAAGCTGCTGGCCAGTCGTGGTGCGCGCATCTCTCGTACATCAAGCCGCACTGGCCTTACATCGTGCCTGCGCCTTACCATGCCATGTACGGCCGGGGCGACGTTCAACCTGCGATCCGCTGCGAAGCCGAGCGCATCGCAGCGAACCCGGTCTACGAGGCGTTTCAGCAGGAGCGCTATTCGCGGAACTTTTCCCGGGACGAGGTCAGGGAGAAGGTGATCCCGGCTTACATGGGATTGATCAAGCAGATCGACGATCAACTCGGCCACCTGTTTTCTTTCATGGAGGAGCGTGGTCTCTTCGAGAATACGATGATCGTCTTCACAGCAGATCATGGCGACTATCTCGGTGATCATTGGCTCGGTGAGAAATACATGTTCCACGATGTTTCGGTGAAGGTTCCGATGATCGTTTATGATCCATCCAGGGACGCCGACAGCACGCGTGGTACGACCTCGGAAGCGTTGGTCGAAATGATCGATCTGGCTCCGACTTTCCTCGATCATTTCGGCGGCAAACCGAAACCCCATGTCCTGGAGGGGAGATCCCTCGCGCCACTGCTGCATGGACCAAAGCCGGATAACTGGCGGCGCTATGCGATCAGCGAATATGACTATGGCGCCGACCTGGCGAGGCTCAAACTCAATCTTCCTCTCGGCGACTGTCGCCTCTTCATGGTTACGGACGGGCGCTACAAGCTGATCCACGGCCAGGGCGTGCCGCCGATGCTGTTCGATCGCGTGGATGATCCGGATGAGCTTAACGATCTGGGCCAGAAACCAGAATTTGCGGATGTCGTCGCGATTTTACGGGGAGCCCTGTTCCACTGGCTGGTTACACCGAAGAACCGCATCACCGTTGAAGATCGATGGCTTACCGGCGATGACGACAAGCTACGCCATTTCGATCCCGCCATCGTGCCGGGGATATTGATCGGCTACTGGGACGAAGCCGAGCTTGCCGGAGAGCATGAGGCTCGAAACGAATGGTTGAAAAGCCAAAGTCGTTGAACTGTGGCTCAAGCCTGCTGTCGCGGACAAAAATAGTTCCTTGTCGGGAATAATCTGCCCTGTCGAGCGGTCTTCTGCATGGATGATCCATTCGACAGGTTCTCATGCGCCGCCGCAGCCTTGATCCGATTTGCGCCCGCGTTTTCGGCGTTGCGAATGCCAAGGGCTTTTCTGCTCAAAGAGGATTATCGTCAGTCCGCTTCATGGTCTCTGCGCGAACGCTGGAAGGCCGCGAGGAATGCGTGTGATATCGCCATGTTGAACGGTGAGGCGCAGGCGCGATTCAGCCAGGTGGTGACGCCGCATCTTGGCGATGCGATGGCTTTGGCACGCTGGTTGACCGGCAGCGCCGCCGATGCCGAGGATGTGGTGCAGGATGCCTGCATGAAGGCTTATGCGGGGATTGGCGGCTATGCCGGCGGAAACGCGCGGGCCTGGCTTTTGACCATCGTGCGCAACACCTCGTACACGTGGCTTGCCCGCAATCGACCTCACGGCATCGTTGCCGTCGGTGATTTGAACGATCTTGACGACATGAGTGCGGCCCATCGCGACCAGCCGCAGGAGAGTGAAAGCCCGGAAGCCAGTCTGATCGCCAAGGCCGATATGGCGGCACTGGAAGCCGCGATCGTGGCGCTACCGGAACCGTTTCGCGAGACGCTTGTGCTGCGCGACATAAATGGCCTGAGCTATCGCGAGATCGCCGTGATGCTCGACGTGCCGATGGGTACCGTGATGTCGCGGCTGGCACGTGCACGCGGGCAACTGATGTCTGACCTTGGGAGAGCGCGATGACGGCGCACTATGATGGATTGCCTGAGGACAAGGCGGAAATGACGATGATGGTCCATACCTTGGTCGATGGTGAACTCGACGCAGCCATGGCGTTGGCGGTGGAGCGGCGGATCGCTGCGGATCCAGAACTTGGCGCCGAGCATGCACGCATTACAGCTTTGCGCATCGCGATGGGAAATCTACCAAAGCCACAGCCGGCGCAGGCTTTTCTGGAACGCATTCAGGCTATCGGAAGTGCCGATACCGATCAGGCGGTGCGGACATCTGTGCTGCCTTTCCGCACCGCGTCTGCTAAACCCCGAACCGAGCGCTCCCGTTGGGGATGGTCGGCACGATCGGCAACGTTCGATTGGCGTGCCCTGGCCGCATCGATTGCCATCACCGCGGTGGTGGCAAGTGGTGCAACACAGTGGGCGATGATCGGCGTATCCGACGATTTTGCCGCAGCCGTAGCCAGTGGCCATCGCCGAAGCCTGCTTGCGGCCAATCCGGTCGATGTCGTGTCATCAGACAGGCACACGGTCAAACCCTGGCTCGATGGCCGGCTTGGCATGTCGCCACCGGCCCCTGACCTCGCCAAGGAAGGATTTGCGCTTGTCGGGGGCAGGGTGGAGGTCGTCGACGGACAACCCATTCCAGCGCTGGTCTACAGACACAACGAACATCTGATCACGCTTGTCGCAAAACCTCGGAATGGTGGCGACGCAAGCAATCCGGTCGACCGTTCCGCGGATGGCTTTTCAATGGTCAGCTGGAGCGACCGAGCCTTCGCCTACTGGGCGATTACGGACATGGAGCGATCGGGGCTCGACGAATTCGTCACCCGTTTTCGCGCCGCTGCTGCGATCTGATCCGATACACTACCTTCATTTGAGGAGTGTGGGCGAAGCCCATTTCGCATTGTCGCGTAGATGTTCAGCACATGTCCTGGAATATCGAACGCCAGCCCAGATAAACACCATGGGATGCGGGAATAAAATCAGAGCAATCAAGGTCTTGTCTGTAGCGGTGCCAGAAAGGCCCGCGTCAAACCAGGCAAGGAACAGTGATATGTTGAAGGTTGCTCTCACCACGCTCAGCATCGTTATCGCCACCGGCGCTGCATTTGCAGGCAGCGACCATTTCGATCCCGGCAGCATGCCGACGGCCACGGTCGATCACTCGACGACGGCTTCGGTTCCCAAGCCTCGCAAGGATGTCGACACCAGCATCAAGACCGGCGCCCCCGGCAAGGCCAAGATCGAACCAATGGATTTCGGCCACGATCTCTGGGGCAACTGATTGGCCGCCGACTGTTCGGAGGAGCGGCTTGAATCCCGCTCCTCGAACAAGCCTTGCTTCCGAGTGGAAGCGCACCTTCGCATCCGATCGAAAGAAAGATCCCGTCTGCGGGAATAAATCCGGAAAGCGGCAGGTCTTGTCATCAGGGTGAATGGATCACCCTACCGCTTTCAAATCGTTGCATCAGACAAGAGAGATCACGATGTTCAACATGACACGTCGCATGGTGCTCGGATCCGCGGCAGCCGCTGCGGCTTTCGGGGTTGCCGGAAAGCTTGAATTCATCGCGCCTGCATCGGCGGCTACTTCGGTCGAGCCGACGGTTGGCTTCTATCGCTACAAGGTTGGATCGGTTGAGGTCACAGCCATCTACGACGGCATCTGGCGCAAGCCGCATGATCCGACCTTCATTGCGAACGCTTCGGTCGACGATACCAAGGCCGCGCTGGCAAAAGCGGGCCTGCCGACCGATTTCATGCCCATCCCGCTCACGGTCGTTGTGCTCAAGATCGGCGACAAACTGATCATGATGGATGCCGGTTCAGGGGTCGGTCAATGGCAGGCCAATGCCACCCATCTGCCGGCCAACATGGCCGCCGCTGGTATCGACTACAAGGCGATCGACACCATCATGATCTCGCATTTCCACCCGGACCATGTCTGGGGCCTGATGGAAAAGGGAAGCAATGCGCCCGTGTTCCCCAATGCCGAGCTCATCGTCAACGCCAAGGAATACAAGTGGTGGACGGATCCGGGCCGTGTCGAACAGCTGCCCGCGGGGCGCAAGCCAGCCGGAAAGCGCATCGCCGAAAACTTCCCTAAGTGGAAGAACTGGAAACTGGTCGAGGACGGGGCCGAAGTCGCTCCCGGGATTCAGCTGATTGCGGCGCCCGGACATACGCCCGGCCATTCGGTTTTCCTTGTTGCCTCAGGCAATGAGCAATATCTGGTTTCAGCCGACACCATGTATGTGCCGGCACTGCTTGCGCCGCATCCCGAATGGCAAGGCAGCTACGACCAGGATGGTCCAACCGCAATCGCCACCCGCCACAAGCTGATCGACCGGGTGATCGCGGACAAGATCAGGATCAGCGGTTCACATTTTCCATACCCGGGAACCGGCTCCTTCGTGAAGGACGGCAATGCCTATGGCTTCACGCCGACTGTCCAGAGCTGACAGAAACCGGTGCGTTTCCACTTTCCGCGCAAACGCACCAACTCTTTGTTTTTACGCGATTCCGCAGGCGAACCGCTTTGGCCGGAATTGCTCCCATGGGAGAAAACGATGACAAGGTTTTTTGGAATGATCGGCGGAATCTGCCTGATGGCAGCCGCGACCGGGCTGATGCTTCCGCCAGCCTACGCAGTGGACGACATTGAATCGACGGATGCTCCGGATTTGACCGCCGTCAGGGCGAAGATCGATGCAAAGGATTATCAGGGCGCGTTGGCGGAACTGCGCGATCTCGCCCAGGATACGCAGCAACCCGATGTCTACAACCTGCTCGGCTTCACGCTGCGCAAGACGGGCGACTACAGCACCGCGCTTACCTATTACAACAAGGCACTCGAACTGAAGCCCGACCACAAGGCGGCCCGGGAATATCTCGGCGAGCTTTATGTCGAAACAGGCGATATGGCGAAAGCCAACGAGCAGTTGGCCTCGCTGCAAAAACTCTGCCCCAGCGGCTGTGAAGAGCTGGAGGACCTGCAGCAGGCGATCCAGACCAAAGTGACCAAATGAACCCCAGGCAGTCGCGAAAGCGCCTGCCTTTTTCATCCTGGATGGAGCTGGCCATGTTGGCGATACCAAGCAATTGGATGGTTCGCGTGTCGGATTTCGTGTTGCTGGCGGGCCGCCTGCTGCTCGCCCTGATCTTTCTCCATGAAGGGTTCGCCCTGGCTCTGCATTTCGACGGCACGGTGCAGGCGATGGCGCAGCTTGGCATCGGTACGCCGCTTGTCATCGCAACCATTGCGCTTCAGATCGTGGCGGGCCTCTCCGTCGGATTGGGGTTCTCAACGCGGCTTGGTGCTGTTGCGCTCGGCCTGTTCTGCGTTGCCACGGCGGCGCTGTTTCACACGAATTTCGCAAATCACAACGAACTGCTGCATTTCGAAAAGGATCTTGCGATTGCAGGCGGCATGTTCACGCTTGCAATCGCGGGCGCCGGTCGATTCTCCCTGGATATGCTGGTCCCGCATGGCCTGATGGGGCGCATGCGGGTCTCGACGTTGCCATCGCCTCGCGAACCTGGCCGCTGAGGTCGCCAAGGTCGGGCGCTTCCAGCGAGCATTTCCGGCACCGATCCTGAGAAACATCACGTCGCTGTCGCGCTGGGGTGCGTTTGCGGACGTGATGCAGCTTGGGATCGAGCACCGGCAAACGGTCTATGCTTGTTGGGCGTTTCAATATGTGTTACTTAACATGCTAAGTTATCTGTCGACATAGGCGTGAGGCAGCGTTGGAACTGTTGAGCTCTGCGGGTCTGCTCCACAAGGACCGGATACGGACGCCTTTCAGCCGCTGGGTCGACGATCTCCACTATACCTGCGGAAGTTTCCGTCCGCGTGCCATGGACACCAGCCTTGATATTCGCGGTGAAGCCCGGCGTATCAATGCCTGCGGCATGGAGTTTTCTCATATCTCCAATGACCTCGATCGGGTCGATCACGACTGGGACGATGTCCGCCGCGACGCCATCGAACAGCTGTTTCTGCTCGTCCAGCTTGAAGGTTCCTGCGGGGTGGAACACAACGGCCAGCACAGCGCCCTGAACGTGGGTGACTGCATCCTGGTCGATTCCACCAAGCCGACGACGTTCCATTTCGGCGGCAAATTCAGCAACCACCTGTCGCTCAATCTGCCCAGACAGCTCATGTATTTCCACGGTGGTGACAAACTCGACGTGGCGCGTACGCTGGAAGCTGGCGATCCGATGGCCGTCACGTTGCGGGCGCTGCTGGCCAAGGTGCTGTCGACATCCGACAGCGATGGTCATGCGCCGAACCTGCGTCAGCTGATGCTTGATGCGACCCGCCAGGCCTTCGTGTCGGACGTGCACAATTCGCTGTCGTTCGATTCACTCAGTGACCTTGCCTCAAGGCGACTGCAGATGATCGATGTCCTGATCGATCAGCATCTGACCAGTCCCTATCTTTCCGCACAGTGGCTGGCGAAGCGGGTAGGGGTGTCCATGCGCGTGCTGCAGCTGCATTTCCGCGATCTGGGCATGACCTGCACCACCTTCATTCGCGACAAGCGCCTGCGTTTCGCGCGTGAAAAGATCAAGCAGTTGCACTATCAGCACGGCACGCAGACCATCGCTGATGTGGCCTATTCCGCAGGCTTCAACGACCTTTCCTATTTCAACCGCTGCTTCAAGGAACTGTTCGCCTGCGCTCCGAGCGAACTTCTGAAATCGGCTCCGCATAGAAAAAGAGTGCATTAGCCTCCGCTCGGTCGCCGAGCGCAGAACCATCGCTCGATCGGCGATGGAACAGCTGTCTGTGCCTGATCTTCCGGCTCATTTTCGAGGCGATGGACAAGACCCGGCAGCCTCCGCCACCCGGAGCCTTTGACATCGATTTTACGCTCAGGCCCGTTTCGGGTTTCGTTTCGCTCCAAGACACAGGCTCGCGGCAGGTGTTGGTTGTGGGGGTACGGCCGCCAAAGAAGAACCCGCACGAAGGTCGGGGCAGGGGGGCGCGCCGATACATCTGGAGGAGAAACAACGGCTATGATTCCGGTGAAATTCAGTCGCGCCATCGCGGTTGCAATGTTGGCTGCCACGACAGCCCTGACGACCCACACATTTGCGCAGGCGCAGGAGCTCGTGCTCGGCGTCATCGGCAACAGCAAGGACCAGGTGCAGCCCTATACGCCGACGAGCTCGGCATCAGCCGGTTCCTTGTACAACCAGCTCTATGACGGCCTGACCGCTTATGATTCCAACGGCGCCGTGGTGATGGAACTCGCCGAGTCCATGACACCGAACGCGACGCTGGACGTCTGGACTGTCAAGCTTCGGCCGAACGTGAAGCGTCACGACGGCAAGCCCTTTACGGCGGACGATGTCATAGCCAGCATCAAGCACATGATGGATCCGGCGAACAACTTCGTTGTCTCCAGCCAGATCGATTTCGTCGACCCCGCCAAGATCCGCAAGGTCGATGACCTGACGATGGAGTTCACCCTCAAGCGTCCGTTCGGCCTTTTCGCCAACGCCTTCGCCGACGAGGATTTCAGAATCCGCGCCATCTCGGATGACGGCTCGGTGACCGGCACCGGGCCCTTCAAGCTCGACTCGTTCACGCCTGGCCAGGAAGCCCGGCTTACCCGTTTCGACGACTATTGGGGAGTGAAGCCAGGCTTCGACAAGCTGCGCATCATCGGCTTCCGCGACCAGCAGGCAGTGACCAACGCGTTGCGAGGCGGACAGATCGACGTTGCGTATTCGGTGCCTTACACCGACGTTCCGGCACTGACCAAGGATCCGAAGCTGAAGACCGTGGTCAGCGGCACGACGACCTATCCGATCATTTCCGTGCGCGTCGACACGCCGCCCTTTAACGACCAGAAGGTCCTGGAGGCGCTCAAGCTGGTGGTCGATCGCCAGCAGATCGTCGACAATGCGTTCGGCGGGTTTGGCGCGGTCGCCAATGATTATCTCGGCAACAACACGGCATGTCCGATACCGTCGGAGCCGCAGCGCGTGCAGGACATCGCCAAAGCCAAGCAATTGCTGGCCGAGGCTGGCAAGAGCAATCTCAAGCTCGAGCTGGTGACCGACGGTGCCTTCGCAGGCATGATGGAGATGGCGCAGCTTTATGCGCAGCAGGCTGCGGCGGCGGGCATCACCATCAAGGTACGCCGCCTCGATCCGGCCACCTTCCTGAACCGCTGGCGCGAATGGCCGTTCCTGATCAGTTTGACCAGCGGGCCTTACGAAACCGCTGCACTCGCGGCGCTTCTGCCTGGGCAAGGCGAGAACGCCACGCATTTCGACGACGCCGAATACAACGATCTCGCCAAGAAGCTGCAGAGCACCGGTGATCTGGCGGAGCAATGCAAGCTGGTCACCCAGTTGCAGGCGATCGAATACAAGCGCAGCGGTGACATCGTTGCTGCCTATCCCGAAAACATCACCGTCTATCGGGATACGGTCAGCGGGCTGAAGCCCGATCTCTACGGTCGCACCGCGATCCTGTTCGGCGGGGTCACCGTCAAGAAGTGACGGTTCTCCAGCACAACAGATAGGTCCAAGGCGCGGGGAAGAGCGTTCGATGACAGTCGATAGTCAGAACGACAACGTAACAATCGGGGTTTTCGCCCGGCTGCAGCCTTTGCTGGCAAGGTTGCTGCAAGGGTTACTGACCCTGCTCGCGGTGTCATTGCTGATCTTCCTCGCGGCGCGGGCTTTGCCCGGCGATGTCGCCAACATGATCCTTGGCCAGAGCGCAACGCAGGAGCAGTTGGATTCGCTTCGCGTCCAGCTCGGGCTCGACCAGCCATTGTGGTGGCAATACCTCATCTGGCTGGGCGGCATCCTGCGCGGCGACTGGGGAACGTCGCTTTCCAACGGGCAGCCGGTCGCGGATTTGCTCGCGCTCGGGGTTCGCAATTCCGCGACGCTGAGCGGGGTGGCGCTTGCCGTCATGTTGCCGTTGTCGTTGCTGGTCGGGGTGATCGCCGCCCAGTTTCGCGACGGGTTCGTCGACAAGATTTTTCTCGGTATGTCGATGGTCGCCAATGCCGTTCCCGATTTTGTCACGGGGACGGTGCTGGTTGCGCTTTTTGCGACCACGGTGCTGCATGTGCTGCCGGCCGTTTCATTCATTCCGCCGGGGGATTCGCCGTTTTCCTACCCTGACGCGCTGGTGTTGCCGGCGACGACGGTGATCATTCCGGGCGTGATGTATCTCGCCCGGCTGGTGCGGGTCGCGGTCATCGACGTGATGGCGACCGAATATATCCAGACCGCCGAGCTGAAGGGCCTGTCGCCGAGCCGCGTGCTGTTTCGTCACGCCTTGCCGAACGCGGTGGCGCCGATCATCCCGGCGGCCAGCCTTGTGGCGGCCTTCACCGTAGGCGGTGTTGTCGTCGTGGAATATTTGTTCGCTTATCCCGGGGTCGGCAGTGCGCTGGTCGATGCCGTCACCAACCGTGATCTGCCAGTCATCCAGGCCAATGTCCTGGTGATCGCCTCGGCCTACTTCATCTTCAACCTGATCGCCGACTCGCTTGCGCAACGGGACGAGGCGGCCGGCCAGAGGCAGTCCAAGGCGTGAGTACCAACGTGGAAATGACACTGACGACACATCAAAGGGTTCGCCCACGCCGGGCCAGCGGCTGGTGGCGGCTGTGGGCTTCCGCGCAGGTTCGCTGGGGTGTGATCTTGCTGGCCGCGATGACTGCGCTGGTGGTGGTCGGCCCCTTCGTCGCGCCCTACGATCCCGCCGCGCCTGTGGGCAAACCCTATGACGTGCCTTCGGCGGTGGCCTGGCTTGGCACCGACAATCTCGGGCGCGATGTTCTGTCTCGTGTGCTTTCAGGTGGTGTCTATCTCGCCTGGATGGCTCCAGTTTCGGCCCTGCTCAGCGTGGTGATCGGTGCCGCGGTGGCCCTGGTGACCGCCTATTATCGCGGCTGGACCGACCTCGTGCTGATGCGGTCGCTGGACGTGCTGCTTGCCTTCCCTGGCATTCTTCTGACGTTGCTGTGCGTCTCGGTGTTCGGGCCGCAGCCGATCCTGCTGGTCGGATTGGTCGTTCTGACCTTGATGCCGGGCGTTGCCCGCGTGATCCGGGGCGCGGCCATTCCGCTTCTCGACCGGGAATACGTGCTGTGGGCCAAGGCGGTCGGCACGCCGGGACCGGTGATCATCCTGCGTGAATTGCTGCCGAACGTCTCCTCGCCGCTGCTGGTCGAACTCGGTCTCAGGCTGAGCTGGTCGGTCGGCATTCTCTCCTCGATGAGCTTCATCGGCTACGGCATCCAGCCGCCTGCCGCGGACTGGGGCCTGATGGTCAGCGAAAATGGTACCGGCCTCGGCACTCAGCCCTTTGCCGTGCTCGCACCGATCCTGATGATCATCCTTTACACAATCGGCGGCGGGCTGATCGCCGAGGGCGCTGCGCGGGTGATGGCCCGGACGGAAGGCAAGGCATGATGACGGTATTGAGAGCCTCGGGGCTGACCGTCGAACGCAGCGACGGCGCGCCGATCGTCGAGGACGTTTCGCTGAGCCTCGACAAAGGCGAGGTGATGGGCATCGTCGGTGAATCTGGCTCCGGAAAATCGACGCTGGCGCTGGCGCTGCTCGCCTATGCGCGGCGTGGCGTGCGCATCGCTGGTGGCTCGGTTCGCGTGGCTGGCACCGACATGCTGGAACTCGACGCGGCGGACCTGCGCAAGGCGCGGCGCGAAGTCGTGGCCTATGTCGCGCAGGACCCCGGCGCGGCATTGAATCCGATGCTGACGCTTGGCACTCTGTTGACCGAGGGATTGGCTGGCGGCAGAGCCGAAAAGGTGACCCGTGCGCGCGAGATCCTGCGCAAGGTCGGCCTGCCCGACGACGAGGCCTTCCTGCAGCGCCGCCCACGCCAGCTTTCAGGTGGGCAGCAGCAGCGCATCGCGATTGCCATGGCCGTGATCGCGAAACCCAAACTGATCATCCTCGACGAGCCGACGACCGGGTTGGATGTCTCCACGCGCGCCAAGGTGCTGGACCTGATCCGTCAGCTCTGCATCTCGGACGATCTGACCGCGATCTATGTCAGCCACGATCTTGCGGTGATCGCCAACGTCGCGGACCATGTCACGGTGATGTATGGCGGCCAGGTCGTCGAGCAGGGCCGCATGCAGGAGGTTCTGGCGACGCCCCGCCATCCCTACACGCGCGCCTTGCTGGATGCCGTCCCTTCGTTGCAGGTGCGACAGGATTTGAGACCGATCCGCGGACGCGTGCCGGCCGTCGGCGAGGCACCTGACGGCTGCATCTTCTCGGATCGCTGCGACTACGCCGTAGATGCCTGCAGCACCCAGCCCGCGCTGAGGCTGGTGGGTGGCACTCAGGTGCGATGCGTGCGTCCGGAACTGGCACAGACATTCGAGATGCGCCCCCAAGCTGTCAGTCGTTCTGAGAGACAGGGAGCCAGCAGGCCGGCCGTGCTGCAGGCGGATGGCATCAATGCTTTCTACGGCCATCGCCAGATCCTGTTCGATGTCGGTCTCAAGGTGGAGCCGGGCCGGTGCCTCGCGGTGGTGGGCGAGTCAGGCAGCGGCAAGTCGACCCTGTCGCGCTGCCTGATCGGACTGCATGGCAACGTCACGGGTGAGTTCCGCCTCGACGGCAAGCCGTTGCCGCTCACCGTCGGCGAGCGTGACCAGCACGCCCGACAGCGGCTGCAGTACATCTTCCAGAACCCGAACGCTTCGCTCAACCCGCGCCGCACGATCGGCCAGAGCCTGGCTGCGGCTTTGGTGAACAGGCCGGAGGCAAGCGGGTATGGCACGATCATCGCGGAGGCGCTCGAACGGGTCGGCATCTCGCCCGACCTGGCCACGCGCTATCCGGCTGAACTTTCAGGGGGACAGCGCCAGCGCGTCGCCATTGCCCGTGCACTGGTCGCCAATCCCGGAGTGCTGCTGTGCGACGAGGTGACGTCGTCGCTCGACGTTTCGGTGCAGGCCTCGGTGATCGAATTGCTGCGCAGCCTGCTTGCCGACGGCCTTGGCATGCTCTTTGTCACACATGATCTCGCGGTGGTACGCAACATCGCCGACACGGTTGCCGTGCTCAGTGCTGGTCGCGTCGTCGAACAGGGTGGCGCCGACAAGGTCCTGAGTGCGCCCAGCCATCCCTACACACAATCGCTGCTCGCCAACACGCTGCAACTGCCGACCGAAGCCGTACCGGCCATCGCGCCGAGACAATACGTGGGCGGTTCGTGGTGATTTCAGGACTTCCGTTCATCAAGAGGAGAAGATGATGAGCCATTTTGACGGTCTGCTCAACGACACGCTGCCGTTGCTGCAGGTAGACTTCACCGCCGAGGGAGCGCTGGCCGACCTTGAGAATCCGCCGAACACGGGTGGATTTGAACTGGTGGGCACGCTGGTTCAGCCCAATGCGAAGATCCACATGACTCACATCTGGATCACGCCGTTCAACCGCCACCTGCATTGGGTGTCCGAGCATGTCCACGACTATGACGAGGTCCTGATCTGGACCGGCAACGATCCGGAAAATCCGCAGGATCTCGGAGCCGAGCTCTATATCGACATCGAGGGCGAGCGCCGCATCATCAACAAGTCGGGCTCGATCTACATCCCGGCCGGCGTCAGGCACTGCCCGCTCGGTTTCCACTATGTGAACCGGCCGTTCCTGTTCCACGCGCTGTCGCTGGATCCGGAATACAAGGCAAAGGTCCAGAAGTCTTAATCGAACGCCCACCGCCGGCGGGTTGTCCCGCCGGCGGTGCTTTTTGTGTGACCGGTCGTCCGATGTTATTCGGCTGCGCTGATTGCCTTCAGCCCGGCAGCGGCACACTTGGCGTCGATGTCACCCGAGGGGGCGCCACCCACGCCGATGCCGCCGACCAGTGCCTTGCCGAACTTGACCGGCAGGCCGCCAGCCTGGATCACCATGCGGCTGTCCATGTCGCGCATGCCTTCATTGGCCGGCTTGCCGGCGATGAATTCCGCAAGCCCGCTCGTGTCGCGGCCCAGTGCGGCCGACGTGAAAGCCTTGCCCTGCGCGCTTACGCCGGTATGCGGGCCGGAATTGTCACTCTTCAACAGGACCTTGGTAGCGCCGTCGCGCGCCACGATGGCGACGCTGACATTGTGACCCTCGGCAACGCAGGCCTTGAGTGCGGCGTCGGCGGCCTTGGTCGCCAGGTCGAGCGGAAGATAAGGTGTCGTCGGCAGTTCCTGTGCCGTGGCGGCAAGCGGAGCGACAAGGGCGGCTGCAAGTACGAGAGTGCGGATCATCATGGTCTCCTGTCCAGTTGATGTGGAAAAGATACCGCTCGATCGGTGCAGCCGGTATTCGTAGGGCTTGCGGCCGGCTCCGTAGTTCTACGGAGTTTCACGCCCTTCCAGCCAAAGCCGCGTCATCTCGGCCTGCGATGTCGTGCCGAGCTTCGCGCCGATCGCGGCGCGATGGCTTTCGACGGTACGCGGCGACAAGCCAAGTCCCTCGGCGATCTGCCGGGTGGTGAAACCCGAGGCGATACGGTCGAGCACCTCGCTCTCCCGTGCCGTCAACGCCGCCAGCAGCGTGATCGTTTCCGCTGTTTCGGCGCGCTTGCGCAAGGCGCTCTCCAGAACCTGCTGGCCTTTCTGGATCGCGTCGATCAGATCCTGCTCGTCAATGGGTTTCGACAGGAAATCGACTGCGCCGTTGCGGAAGGCGCGCCGGCAGGCCTCGATATCGCCATGGCCGGAAATGACGATGGTGGGCCAATCCACGCCTTGCTCCGTCAATCTCTCCTGTAGTTTCAGGCCCGAGATGACCGGCATGCGGATGTCGAGGATAAGGCAGCCGGGCTCGAGCCGGGCGACCTGCGCCAGAAATGCCTGCGGATCGGCAAAGCCGGTGACTTTCATGCCGACAGTCGAAAGCAACAGGCCGAGTGCATGACGCACGGCTTCATCGTCATCGACGAGATAGACAGGGCTGCTCATTGCGCGGCCTCCGCGATTTCCTCTTTCCGCGGCAATGTGATCCGGAACGTCGCGCCGGGACCGTCATCCACGAGTGCAATTTCACCGCCGGCACGCTCGACCAGTCGCTGGCTGAGTGCCAGGCCCAGCCCGGTGCCGTCGGCGCGGGTCGTGACGAAGGGGGTGAACAGCCTGGCTCGCATCGTCTCCGGCACACCCGGGCCATTATCCCTGATTTCGAAAACGGCTCGCGGGCCGTCTTCCCTTAAGTTCACCATGATTTGTCCTGCCGCAGACTGGCTTGTCTCCAGGGCTTCCATCGCGTTGCGCACGAGGTTGAATGCGACCTGTTCCATTTCGATGGGGTCCGCAACGATCACGACCGGCTTTTCGGGAAGCTGGATATCGAGCCGGATGCGGCGTGTTGCGGCTTCCGGTCCAAGCAAGGTCTGCACATTGGTCAACGCACCACGCAAGTCGAAGGCCGACGCCGGCGTGTTCTGCGGTCGCGACCAGTTGCGGAACCGCTCCAGGATGGCGGAGGCCCGCTTGGCCTGGGTGACGGTATCGTCCAGAACCGGAGCAAGGGCGGCAGCGTCGCCTCGGTTGGCCAGTCGGCGCCCGGCCTGAGCCTGCGCGAGGATCGCGGTGAGCGGTTGCGTCAGCTCATGCGCCATGCCGCTGGCCATCTCGCCGAGCGCATTGACGCGAGAGGCATGGGCGAGGCGAGATTCCAATGCGCTCAGCCGCGCCTGTTGAACGGCTGCACGCGTGCGCGCCCGCTGGCGCAGCGCGCCCAGCGCGGCAAGGTAGGCAAGGCTGACGGCAAGCAGCGTCAGGAATGTTTGCAAGGGTGGCAGCAGATCCCCGGTTGTAATCTCCACGCCGGTTTCGAGAATGAGAGGCTGGGAGGCGCTGCCGAGCGGCCTGGAAAAGCCGATAGCGGTCGGCATTGCAGGCGGGCCGACCACACGCCGTCCGTCGGGCAAGGACAGTCGCACGGTGACGCCGGGCCGCGACCAGAAGGGCGCTTCGTCGCTGATCAGCTTGCCGGCATCGATCCCCAGCATCAGTCCGTAGCGGGCAGCCGCACTGTTCGGGCTGCGCTTGATCATGACGTAGTGATCGGGCCGGCTGGGGTGCGGCAGCAGTGCAATCCGGCCGTCCGAAGCCCTGGCCGCTGCCCGGATCAGTTCCGCTGCGGCCGGATCGAGCGGCGCCGTGCCGGTGATTTCAGCCTGCGGATCCAGCGGAACAAGCTGCACCTCGTCGATGCGTGGGTAAAAGCGGGCGATGGTCGACGCAACATCGATGAACAGGTCGAAGCTGCGGCCGTCGGAAGCCACCGCGATGGCGGAAAGCGCCGTCATATGGGCATCGTGCTGGTCGGCCCGCTGTGAGGCCAGCCGGTGCAGGACAAAACTCTCCTGGGCAAGTTCGTTGCTGAGCACCCGGTACTGCCAGGCTGCCGATGCGGCGGCCGAGAACAGCAGCAGAAGGCACCAGATGACAATCAGCGTGGCTGGCCTTGCGAGGATGGGACTTCGACTGCGTGTCATCGGGCCATTGTGGCAGTTTGTGCGCTTTAGCTAAAGGGAACAGCCGGTTGTCGCCACCCGAAAGGCCCGGATCGCTGCCGTTGCGATTGATTACAATTATTGTCGATTATTTTGTTGAAGAATTGTCGGCAATTTGGTTGGATTGTCATGTTGAAAAAAGTGACGGTCGGCGGAGATTCCGCCAGAACCGCTTGGGAGGACAAAATGGCACTATTTCGGACGGCACGCCGCATCGCGGCTGCCGCGCTGCTTTTGGGCACTTCCGTTGTCGCGGCACAGGCCGCTTCGACGCTGGAGACGGTGAAAGCACGCGGCAAACTCATCTGCGGCGTTTCGATGGGGACGACCGGCTTTGCGCTGGCCGATGCGCAGGGCAAGTTTGCGGGTTTTGATGTCGACGTGTGTCGTGCGGTCGCCAGCGCCGTGTTCGGAGATCCGAGCAAGGTCGACTTCGTGATGACCAACATCAACACGCGCTTCCAGGTGCTGCAGTCGGGTGAGATCGATATTCTGTCGCGTCAGACGACGATGACCTATTCGCGTGAAGCCTCGCTCGGCATCGATTTCGGTCCGACGGTGTTCTATGACGGCCAGGGCCTGATGGTGGCCAAGAGCCTTGGCATCAACAGCGCCAAGGAACTCGATGGCGCAGCGATCTGCACCTTGCCAGGCACCACGACAGCGCAGAACCTGGCCGACTTCTTCCGCACGACCGGCAAGAAGTTCGAACTGGTGGTGTTCGAGAACCCGGACGAAAACAACAATGCCTTCTTCTCCGGCCGTTGCGATGCCGTCTCTTCGGACCGGTCCGATCTCGCCTCCATCCGCGCCGGCTCGAAGAGCCCGGGCGACTACGTGATCCTGCCGGAGACGATCTCGAAGGAGCCGCTGGCGCCGGCCGTACGCCAGAACGATTCCAACTGGCGCGACATCGTCTCCTGGTCGGTCTGGATGATGATGGCGGCTGAGGAAAAGGGCATCACGCAGGCCAATGTCGACGAGCAGGCCAAAAGTACGGACCCGGAAATCCAGCGCATGCTGGGCGGGACGGATGATCTCGGCCCGATGCTCGGCCTCGACAAGAAGTGGGGCTACAACGTCATCAAGCAGGTCGGCAATTATGCCGAAGTCTTCGACCGCAACCTTGGTGAGAAGACCGCGCTCGGTCTGAGCCGCGGCCCGAACACGCTGTGGAACAATGGCGGCCTGCTTTATCCGCCGCCCTTCCGGTAAGCCGGTCGCCTGATATGGCGCATGTCGGTCGACATGCGCCATACTTCTCAACCAGACCTTGAAGGGGAACACGGCGTGTCGCCCATTGTTCTGCTGCGAAATCGCCGCGTCCGAGAACTGGCGTATCAGGTCATCTGCGTGGCGGCAGTCGTCGCCGTCGGCTGGTATCTGCTCAGCAATGCGCTTGCCAATCTGGCCAAGCAGGACATAGCGACCGGCTTCGGCTATCTCGGCCGCGAGGCCGGCTTTGTCATCAGCGAGACGCCGATCGCCTACGAGCCATCGGACAGCTATGCGCGGGCTCTGCTGGTTGGCCTGCTCAACACGGTCAAGGTGGCGCTGCTCGCCATCATCTTCAGCACGGTCATCGGCACGCTCGTCGGCATTGCACGCCTGTCCAGCAATCCGCTCCTGTCGCGGCTCATGCTTTTTTATGTCGAAGCGCTGCGCAACGTGCCGCTGCTGCTTTATCTCTTTCTCTGGTATTCGGTCATCATCTTCACGTTGCCGCCGGTCAGGCAGGCCATCACGCTGCTGCCCGGCGTCTATGTCTCGAACAGCGGCCTGGTCGTGCCGGCGATCATCTGGAATTCCGGCTTCTGGGTTGCCGTGGTTGCGGTCGCCATGGGCGTTGCCGCCGCTGTCGCCTGGTTCAAATTTGTGCGCCACAGGCGCATCACGACGGGCAAGGCGCTGCCGGGCTGGCCGGTGGCCATCGCGCTGCTGGTGCTGCCCGTCGTCGCCGCCGCACTGCTTTTCGACATCAGCGGCGATGTCGACTGGCCGGTGCTGGGCAAGTTTCGCCTGACCGGCGGGGCGCACCTGAAGCCAGAATTCGTCGCCCTGCTTGTCGGCTTGACGCTCAGTGCCTCCGCCAGCGTCGCCGAGATCGTGCGCAGCGGCATCCTGGCGATCCGCAAGGGGCAGCGCGAAGCGGCGAAGTCGCTCGGTCTCTCGGACGGCCAGGCGATGCGGCTGGTCATCCTGCCGCAAGCGCTTCGGGTCATCGTGCCGCCCTTGACCAACATCTATGTGACGACGTTCAAGAACAGCTCGCTGGCGATTGCGATCGGTTATCCGGACCTTGTCATGGTGTCCAACACCATCATGAACCAGACCGGGCAGGCGATCGAGCCGATTGCGCTGTTCATGCTGACTTATCTGATCCTCTCGCTTCTCACCTCCGTGGTGATGAACTGGTACAACGGACATGTCGCGCTCAAGGAACGCCAGTCATGAGCGATCAATCCACAATGACCGGCGACCTGGCTCCCCGGCACCGGCAGCGTGGCAGGCTGCATGCCTATTTCGGTACGGCAGGCAACTCGGCGGTGACGCTGATCTCTCTGGTGGTCTTTGCATTGGCTGCCAAGGCCGCAATCTCCTGGCTGCTGGTCAATGCCGTGTTCTCCGGCACGCCGGAAGACTGCAAGGTCGCCTCCGGCGCGTGCTGGCCGTATCTCGCCGACAAGCTGCGCTACATGCTTTTCGGGATCTACCCGTTCGACGAGCAGTGGCGGCCGCTGGCCGCGACGTTGCTGTTCATCGCGGCGATGGCGATCTCCGGCATCCCGCGTCTGTGGGGCCGCTCCCTGATCGTCGGCTGGATCGTGCTTTTGCCGCTGCTGTTCGTGCTGATGGCGGGCGGTGTGTTCGGCCTGACCTCCGTGCCGACGTCGCAATGGGGCGGCTTGCCGCTCTCCTTCATGCTGACCTTTGTCGGGCTCGTCCTGGCCCTGCCGCTCGGCATCCTGCTTGCGCTGGCGCGGCTCTCCAACCTGCCGGCCATCCGCATTCTCGCCGTCACCTTCATCGAACTGGTGCGCGGGGTGCCGCTGATCAGCATCCTGTTCATGGCCTCGGTGATGTTGCCTCTGTTCATGCCGGAAGGCGTGACAATCGACAAACTGCTGCGGGCCCAGGTCGCGATCATCCTGTTCGCCGCGGCTTACATCGCCGAGATCGTACGCGCCGGGCTTCAGGCTTTGCCGCGCGGCCAGACCGAGGCTGCCCAGGCACTCGGGCTGCACTATTGGCAATACACGTTCCTGGTGATCATTCCCCAGGCGCTGAAGACCGTCATTCCGCCACTGGTCTCTCTGTTCATCGGCTTCTTCCAGGACACGACGCTGGTCACCATTGTCGGCCTGCTTGATTTCCTCAATACGGTGCGCACCGCCTTGCGCGATCCCAACTGGCAAGGCATCGCGGTGCTGGAGGGGTATCTCTTCGCGGCCGTCGTCTATTTTGTCTTCAGTGCCCTGATGGGTGCTTACAGCCGCTTTCTCGAAAAACGCTTCAGGGTAGGTCATGACTGAGATCACGGTCATCCGCGACGTCGACACCATCATCGCCTATGACGCGGCCGGCGATCGGCAGGTCTATCGACATGGCGGCGACGTCGCCTTCGACGAAACCGGCCTGCTCTGCGTTGGCGAGAGGTTCGACGGGCCGGCGACGACCGAACTCTCCGGTAAGGCGCGCATGGTCATGCCAGGGCTGATCGACATCCATTGCCATTCGCATGACGAACCGATGGCCAAAGGCATTTTCGAGGATGTCGGCACCGCCGCCCTCTGGGGGCAAGCCATGTACGAATATTCCTCGGTGATCGATGGCGGCGCGGATGCCCGTGCCGCATGTCTGACGGTCATGCTCGGCGACCTGATGCGTTCCGGTGCGACCACGGTGCTCGACATTGCCGGCATTCATGACACCTGGCTCGACATCGCCGCGCAAAGTGGCGTGCGCGGCTACCTCGCTCCCGGTTTCCGCCAGGCCGACTGGGTTGTCCATGACAGCCATCGGCTCGATTTCGCATGGGATGAGGAGGCTGGCCGCGACGCATTTGCGCGAGCCCTGGAATTTGCCGACCAGGCGAGGGCCCATCCAAGCGGCCGGCTGGATGGCATTGTTTCACCGTCGCAGGTCGAGACCTGCCGGCCCGACCTGCTGGTCGATGCCGCCGATGAAGCGCGCAGGCGTGGCATGCGGCTCACCGTCCATGCCGCGCAGACCATGGCCGAACACGAGGAGCTGCTGCGCCGCACCGGCCTGACTGCCGTGCAATATCTCGACCAGCTCGGTGTGCTCGGTGCGGACGTGATCATCGGCCACTGCATCTTCACCGACCATCATTCCTGGACGCGGCAGCGCACGCGTAACGATCTCGTTACGCTGGCCGAACGCAGCACCAGCATAGCCCATTGCCCGGTCACCTTTGCGCGCAGCGGCATGGCGCTGGAGACGCTGGGCGCCTACCGCCGCGCCGGCGTCAATGTCGCCATCGGCACCGACAGCTATCCGTTCAACATGCTGGAAGAGATGCGGCAGGCGCTGATCTGTTCGCGGCTTGGCGGCAGGAGCGTTTTCGATCTCTCGACCGGCGATATTTTCGAAGCGGCGACGCTGGCCGGCGCCCGCGCGCTCGGCCGTTCCGACATTGGCCGGCTGAGCGTCGGCGCCAAGGCGGACCTTGTGGTGGTCGATCTCGATGCGCCGACGATGCGTCCGGTCTATGATCCGCTGCGCAGCCTGCTGCACTGTGCTGCCGAACGTGCTGTAGAGCACGTCTACGTCGACGGGCGGTTGACGGTGGACAATGGGCGGCCAACCGGCATCGACTATGACGGCGCGCTGCGCGAAATGCAGGCGCTGCAGGATTGGGCTTGCTCGCGGGCCGGGCTTTTCGATCCACGCGGCCGCGACATCACGGAACTGGCGCCCAAATCCCTGCCGGTGATCCAGGGCTGAACTTCAGGCCGGACTGCAACCGAAGGTGCGATGGGCGGTGTGATCTGATTGTCCAGTACCCAGCACGGTTTTCCGCTGCAAAAGAAATGGCGCTTCACCAGGGGTGAAGCGCCACGAGTTGGAGATACGGTCTCTTGTCGGACCGGATCACTCGCCCATCTGCGTCAGCCAGTGGCGAGGTTTGTTGTCGGCCCGGAAGTCGACGCTCTTGACCTTCGCCTGCATCGCCCAGGCGATCGGTTGCTGGTGAAGCGGAATCAGGATCGTGTCGTCCTTGGCGATCTTGAGAGCGGCTTCCTCGAGCTGGAGCCGCTTGGCATTGTCCGGCTCCTGAACCGCCTGTTCGACCAGCCTGTCGAGTTCGGGATAGGACCAGCCGCCATAGTTGGAGACGCCGACCTTGCCGGTCTTGGTCGAGAGGACCTGGGCGAGCAGGGAATAGGCGTCGAGCGTCGGCTCGTTGGCCCAGCTCAGATTGAAGACGTCGGCCTTGCCGTTCGAACGCTTCGGCGACTGGACTGCGCGCGGCGCGATATCGATCGTCGGGTCGAATCCGGCGCGCTTCAGCATATTGGTGACGCCGGCGCAGAAATCCTCCTCGTTGATGCTCTCGTCGTTCGTGCACATGTAGGTGAACTTCAGGCCTTCCTGGCCGGCCTCGGCGAGAAGCTTCTTGGCAAGGGCCGGGTCGGCGGGGCTGAAAGTGTCGAGCGATTTGGCGTAGCCGGCGATCTCAGGAGCGATCAGCGAGCCTGACGGGCGGGCCAGGCCGCGCATCACCTTCTTGTTGATCAGGTCGCGATCGATCGCCGCTTCGAAGGCCTGACGCACGCGCAGGTCGTTGAACGGGTTCTCGCGGCCGTCTTCCAGCTTTTCCTTGCGGTTGAAGCCGATGAAGACCGTGCGCAGTTCGGTGCGCTTGTTCACGCTGATGCCCGGCGAGGATTCGAGCCGGGGAAGATCCTGGATCGGCGCGGAGTCGACCAGATCGACTTCGCCGGAGAGCAGCGCGGCCACGCGCGTGGCGGGCGAAGCGATCGGCAGGAATTCGATGCGGTCGAGGTTGTGCTTCTTCTGGTCCCACCATTTGTCGTTGACCACCAGGACGGTCTTGCTGTCCGGCATGCGGCTTTCCAGTTTGAATGGACCGGTGCCGTTGGTGTTGTGGGTGGCATAACCCTCTGTCTTGGTCGCGACGTCGGTCGGCTTTTCGGTGTTGTTGTCCTTCAGCCACTTCGCGCTGAACATGAAGATGTTGGTCATGTCGTTGAGGAAGAGGGCGGTCGGCGCCGAAACCTCTACGTCGACGGTGTAGTCATCGACCTTGGTGCTGTTCACATAAAGCGGGATGTTGCCGCGCAACGGCGATGTCGGGTCGCTGACGCGCTTGAGCGAAGCAACGACGTCGTCCGCCGTGAAGTCGGTGCCGTCGTGGAACTTCACGCCTTTGCGCAGGGTGAAGCGCCATTTCTTGTTGTCGATCAGCTTCCATTCCGTTGCGAGCGCGGGCTCGATCTTGAAGTTCGTGTCGTAGCGGACCAGGCCTTCATAGATATGGTTCAGGAAAGCCAGGTTGGCGGTCGAGGGAACGGAGTCCGGATCCAGCGAATAGATGTCGGCGCGGCTGCCCCAGCGTAGCGTTTCTGCATTGGCCGACGCAGTCAGAGCTACCACGGCCACCGTGCCGGCCAGCAAGCTTTTCAAGCAGGACATGTTCACCTCCCAGGTTCCTCACTCGGATTCACAATCGTCATGCTCGACAGGATTGTCAACAATATTGTTGACGTAAATGGTGTGAATGGGTAGCAAAAAACCTGGAGCCGGGAGCGCGCTGGAGGAAAAACGTGAACGGACTGCTGCTGCTTCATGGAACCGTCGTTACGGTTGATGCCGATCGGCGCGTTATCGAAGATGGTGCCGTCGCTATCCTGGATGACAGGATTGTCGACATTGGAGCCGCCTCCGATCTCGAGCCCCGGCACCTGGACAAGAAGATCGTCGACTGCCGTGGCAAGCTCATCATTCCGGGCATCATCGACGCACATGGCCACGCGGGCCATGCGCTGATCCGTTCCATAGCCGCAGACACCTATTCGTTGTGGATGCGGATCGTCACACCGACCTATTACCACTACGCAACCCGCGACTATTGGTACGCGGACGGGCTTGTCGGCGGCCTGGAGCGCCTGCGGGCCGGTGTCACGACCGGGGTCAGCATCATTTCGTCGATGCCGCGCAGCGACGATCCGGTCTTTGCGATCAACCACGCCAGGGCCTATTCCGAGATCGGTTTGCGGGAGGTGGTCTGCGTCGGCCCAGCCGGATTGCCCTGGCCACATCCGGTCACCCGCTGGGAGAGCGGCACGCCGCAGGGGCGGCAGGTCTCTTTCGAGGAGATGATCGAGGGGACTGAAGCGACAATCGAGGCGCTCAACGGCAGCGCCGATGGACGGGTCGATGTGTTCGTCACGCCCTTCACGATTGTCCCGTCCCTCGATCCGTCGAACCCGACGACACCGGACCTGGCGGTCAAACTGACGGAAAACGATCGGATGCAAGCGCGGCGGGTGCGCGAAACCGCGCGCAAATGGGGCGTGCGCATCCATTCCGACGCCTTTGCCGGCCAGGTCCGCATGGCATTCCAGGACAAGGAAAACGCGCTGCTCGGTCCTGACGTCCACCTGCAGCACTGCTGGGGCATTTCGCACGAAGAGGTCGATATCCTGGCCGCAACCGGAACACATGTGACGCATGCGCCGCCTGGCCGCGCCGTGCCGCTGCTGGACATGATGTCGAAGGGCGTACCGGTGGCGATCACTTCGGATGGCGTTTCGCCCAGCCGGCATTTCGACATGTTCCAGATCGCGCGCCTCGCGCAATTCACGCAGCATCTGCTCAACAACAACGACCGCTACCTGCTGCCGCCGGGCAAGGTCTTCGAGATGATCACGATCGACGCCGCGAAGGCGCTCGGCAAGGCGCACGAGATCGGCTCGCTGGAGGTCGGCAAGAAGGCGGACATCGCCATCATCAACATGCGCCAGCCGCATCTCGCCCCCAACTGGATGGTGGTGCACCGGCTGATCCATCAGGTTGTCGGCAGCGACGTCGAGACGGTGATCGTCGACGGCAAGATCCTGATGCAGGAAGGCCGGGGTCTGACCGTGGACGTCGATGAAGCCATCGATTTCGGCGAACGCGAAGCACAGGCGATGATGAAACGTGCCGGTCTCGAGGCCCATATGCACGATCCGGGCTGGGGGCAGATCAGCCGGACGTTCCGCGAACCGATAGTCTTGCCCGGCCCCGCATCGTAGGGTCGGCTTTCACCCAAGCCGGATTGGCGATGTCAGCCGACGAAGGTCGCCAGCCGGCGATCCGGGCAGCTTGGCGAACTTCAGAAACAGAATCGCGAAAGCGCTCTAACTTCCTGTTTTCAAGCAGCCTTCTAGATGCTGGCTCTGGCGGGTGCGCTTTCCATGCGCTCGGAAAACTGCCCCTTTGGACGCGGATAGTCGTAGGTGCTGACCTTCGAGGTCGCATAGCCGGCGCCGACCAGGGCTTCAGCGATCTTCAGCGCAGCTGTGACGCCGTCGATCACCGGCACGCCGGTTGCCGCTGACAGCCGTTCGCACAGGCTCGACATGCCCGCGCAACCGAGGATGATCGCTTCCGCGCGGTCCTCGGCCTTGGCGCGTTCGATCGTCTCCCTCAGCAATCGTTCAGCAGTTTCGGGCTCTTCCTCCAGCCCGAGAACCGGCAGGTCGATGGCGTGGACAGCACGGCAGTGATGGCCGGCACCATAGGCCTGAACGATGTCCTCGATGATCGGCACCGAGCGGGGCAGGGTGGTGACAACCGAAAAACGCCGGCTGATCGTCATGGCAACCTGCACGGCAGCCTGGCAGATACCGATCACCGGGCCTCTTGCGATTTCCCTGGCTGCATGCAGGCCAGGATCGTCGAAACAGGCAATCACATAGGCGTCGACACCCTGCGTTTCACCCTTGCGGATTTCCTGGAGCATGGCCGGCACTGACAAGGCTTCGTCAGCCGAGCCTTCGATGCTTACAGGTGTTCCGACCGGATTGACCGCAGTTACGCGGGTCCCGGCGCTGGCGACTTTCAGCGCACTGTCCAGTGCCTGCGCGGTCATGGAGGCCGTCGAATTGGGATTGATCAGGTGAATATGCACTTTACTGGCCCACGCGTTTGGCTGTGTCGAGGACTTCCGAGATCGCGGGTGCCTTGAGCACGAACTGGCGGTCGGAAGTGATGTAGTTGTCGGCATGCAGCCGGGCGATCGGCTGATAGGTCTCGGGATTCACGTATCGGCCGGCTTCGTCGAGACACGCGCGCTGCACGTGCATGTGCACGACCTGGCCCAGAACCAGCACGCGGCGCGGATATTCGATCAGCCGTTCAACCCGGCATTCGAAAGTGCAGGGTGAACTGGCGACGAAATCGACATCGATCTGCCTGCAACGTGCCGTTGGAAGCCCCGATATCTCCAGCTCGTCGACATCGGTTTCGAATCCCAGCCCGCACACCAGCATCTGTTGCGACAGCGCCATATCGACCATGTTGATGGCGAATTCGCCGGTGCGACGGATATTGGCGACCGTGTCCTTGTCTTCTCCGGACAAACGAGGCTGTATGCCGAGCACGACGATGGGAGGTTCGTGCGAGAAGACATTGAAGAAACTCATCGGCGCGGCGTTGCTGCGCCCCGATGCGGAGCGCGTGGTGACCAGCGCGATCGGACGCGGGCCCACAAAATTGGTCAGAAGGCGATAACGCCCATCAGCCTCCATCTCCGTGAAGTCGAACTCCATGCGAGTCTCTCCGTCTATATGAAATATTGTAGACAATTTCCTGATGTATTATCTACAAAAAAAGCTTATGGACCAATGCAAATATTGACTTTTTGTCAGCCTTGGCGGATGTCGGTTGGACAGCGGGAAAGAGAGTCATGACCGAACAGGCAGGCATTTCGATACAGCAGATCGTCGAAAAGGTGTGGCTCTCGATCGCTGAACGTCGGCTGCGCCCAGGCGTGCAGCTCAAGGAAGGCCAGATGGCGGCGATTTTCGACGTCAGCCGCGCGCGTATCCGTCAGGCGCTGGCCGCGCTCGAACGCGAAGGCCTGGTGACAATCATCCCCAACCGCGGCGCGTTCGTATGTCAGCCAACCGTGGACGAGGCGAGGGACGTCTTCACCATTCGACGCTCCGTGGAAGGCCGCGTCGTTGCCCGCATTGGTGCTTCGGTGACGAAAGCCGATCTGACACGTCTGCGCAGCCACGTCGCCCAGGAACGGACCGCCAACGCCAATGACGCCACCACCGACATCATCAAGCTGTCCGGTGGTTTCCACCTCCTGCTTGCCGAAATTTCCGGCTCCGATTTCCTGTTCGGCATGATGCGCGACCTGATCTCCCGCACCTCGCTGATCACGGCTGTGTATCGGAACACGGCGCGCTTCAACTGCGGACCGGACGAGCACGCGGAGATCGTCGATGCGATCGCCGCCGGTGACCTCAAAAAGGCTTCTGGATTGATGGAACATCATCTGGAGCATGTGGAGTCCGAGTTGGACCTGAGGGAAGTGCGCGACATGTCTCATGACCTGCGGGCCGCGCTGGCCTAGGCTGACAACCTCAGGGATCCTCCGCGAGATGGCAGGCTACCCGTGTGCCGCTCGAGAACGTACGCACCTCAGGCAGCTCCGCCGAACAGCGCGCCGTCGCGATCGGACACCTTGGGTGGAACGGGCAGCCTGACGGCGGCTTGAGCGGGCTTGGAACCTCGCCCGCGGCGACGACGCGATCCCGATGCGGCTTCTCGATGTTCGGGATCGTCTGCAACAGCAATTGCGTGTAGGGGTGCCGGGGCCGGGCAAACAGCGCTTCGGTCTCACCTTCCTCGACGATGCGGCCGAGATACATCACCGCGATGCGGTCGGACATGTGCCGCACCACGCTCATATCGTGGCTGATGAACAAAAAAGTCAGGCCGAACTGATCCTGCAGGCGCCGCATCAGGTTGAGCACCTGCGCCTGAACGGAAACGTCGAGCGCAGAGGTCGGCTCGTCGCAGACCAGGAATTCGGGTTCACCGGCGAGCGCCCGCGCGATCGAGATGCGCTGGCGCTGGCCACCCGAGAATTCATGCGGGAACTTGTCGCCGTCAGAAGCGGACAGGCCGACCGTCTTCAGCAATTCCGTCACGCGGTCGTCGATCTCGGCCCTGGTCTTGCGCAGTTTCAACTCGCGGATCGGTTCGGCGATGATGTTCTTCACGCGCCAGCGCGGGTTGAGCGAGGCATAGGGGTCCTGGAAGATCATCTGTGCGGACAGTGGTTTGCCGTCATGGCCCGGCGCAAAGCGCATCTCGCCGCCGTTTGGCTTGTAGAGACCCGTCACCAGCCGGGCGACGGTGGATTTGCCGCAGCCACTTTCACCGACCAGGCTCAGGCATCCGCCCATCGGGACATCGAAGCTGATGTCACTGACGGCCTGCAGGAACTGCCGCGGCTTGCGTTCGACGACACGGTTGAGCCAGGGCGCTGAAACGTCGAATGTCTTGACCAGCCGGCTGACAGCGAGCGCCGACGTTTTTTGTGCAGTCATCGCGGTCATGCGGTTCCTCCCGCGTTCAACCAGCATGCACTGGCGCCGGTGCCGTCCGGCATCAGGCCTGGCTGCTCCCGTATGCAGCGTGGGCCAGCTTCCTTGCAGCGGGGGTTGAAAGCGCACCCCGGCGGGATGGCATCGAGGCGCGGCATCGAACCGTCGATCTGGTTGAGCCGCTCGACGCGTGCGCCGAGTGCCGGGATGGAGGCCATGAGCCCGCGTGTGTAGGGGTGCTGCGGCGCGCGCAGCAATTGCTCGACCGGCCCGATCTCGATGAGGCGGCCGGCATAGAGGACGGCAACACGGTCCGCCGTTTCGGCAATGACGCCCATGTCGTGGGTTACCAGCATCACCGCTGTGCCTTTCTCCTTGCAGAGCTTGCGCAGCAGGGACGTGATCTGCGCCTGGATCGAGACATCGAGGGCGGTGGTCGGCTCATCCGCGATAATCAGCTTCGGCGAAGCAGCGAGCGCCAGCGCAATCACGACGCGCTGGCGCATGCCGCCGGAGAACTGATGCGGATATTGGTTGACGCGTTCCTCCGGCGAGGGGATGCCGACATCCTTCAAAAGCGAAATCGCCCGCGCCCTGGCCTCGGCCTTGCTCATGCCGAGATGCTGCCGGATCGTTTCGGTCAGCTGCGCGCCGACAGTGAACAGCGGGTTGAGCGAGGTCAGCGGATCCTGGAAGATGGCGCCGATCTCGCGGCCGCGGATCTTCTCCATCTCGCTGTCGCCGAGATTGTCGATGCGGCGATCCGCCAGCCAGATCTCGCCTTCGGCTATGTGCCCTGGCCGTTCGAGCAACCCCTGGATGGCAAGACCGGTCATCGATTTGCCGGCGCCGGATTCGCCGACCACGCCGAGGATTTCGCCGGGGCTGATCGAAAGGCTGACATCCGAGAGCGCCGTGGCGACCCCGCGGCGGCCAGGGAATTCGACCTTGAGGCTACGGACCTCAAGCACGGCTTGCTGGGCTTCAGCCATTGGCGTCGACCTCTAACGGGTAGCTTGGCGGGAAAATGTCCGAAACCGGCGGGTGGCCCCAACTGCGGTCCGGATATTTGGCGATCAGGCCGTCATATTGCCGTTGCGCACGTTCGCGTGCCGCCTTCATGTCGATACCGGCAACCTCGCCGAACCGCATGGACAGCCGTCCGTCGACGAACACGGCCTGCGTGACCTTGCCCGAACCGCCAATAACCAGCGTGCTGATCGGGTCCACCGAGGGTGCCATCACGGCATCGTCAAGGCCGAAGACGGCAATGTCGGCGCGGGCGCCCGCCATCAACCGGCCGAGATCGTCGCGACCGAGCGCCTTCGCACCTCCGAGGGTCGCTGCATCGAAGAGATCGGCAGAGCGCACGCGGTCGGAGGCCTTGTCGGCGATGCGGCAGGTGATCAGGCTGATGAGCAGGTTCATCAGCATGTCGGCGGGGGTGGTATCGGTTCCCATCGCGATGTTGATGCCGCGCTCGCGGCATTTGGAGAACGAGTTGAGGATGCTGCCGCTGCGCGCCGATACCAGCGAGCAATGCACGATCGAGACGCCATGTTCTGCGTAGAGGCTCAAATCCTCGTCGGTTGCATTGGTGGCATGGGGCGCGATCAGGCGGTCGTTCAGCAGGCCGGCGCGCGCCAGCCAGACAGGAGCGGTGGTGCCATGCAGCCTGCGTACGGTCTCGACCTCCATCGAACCCTGCGCCATATGCAGCCGGATCTTGCAGCCGAGATCGGCCGCCGCTACCTGGGTCTGGCGCAGCAGTTCCTCGGTGCAGGTCTCGACACGGTCAGGTGCCAGAAGGCCACGCACCAGGTCGCCGTGGCGGCCGTTCTGCCTGCCAATATAGTCAACCGCATCGCGCAGCCCGGCCAGGCCGCGCCGTTCATCGAAGACCGGAACCATCTGGCCGGGACCTTCGAGCACCATGCCGCCAGCGCGGTAGGCAGGGCTGAGATAGACCCTGAGGCCGAGGTCTCCGGCAGCATCGGCGGCGGCATCGAATTCGGCGACTGTCTCACCCCATTCGCGGTAGAACAGCGAGGCGATGGGCGCTGCCGTGGTGATGCCGTTGAGCAGCAATTGCCCGAAGGCGAAGCGCTTCTGGAACGCCAGCTCCTCCTGGCTGTACATCTCGTAGGGACCTGCCTCGACATAGGACCGCGGCCATACACGGCCCTTGGCCCAGCCGGGCTGGTTGTCGATGCCGAGGATGGTGGTGTCGAGGTCGGAAAGTGCATCGAGGTCGACGAAGCCGGGGCTGACCAGAGCATTACCAAAATCGACCCGCCTTGCGACATCACCGGGAAACTTCGTGCCGACGAAAACGACTTCGCCGCCTTCGATGACGATTTCGCCATTGGAGACCAGCCGGTGGCCGCCATCGCGATGGCCAAGCACCCAGGCCGCGGTGATCAGCGTGCGGCCTTCGGGGCGTTTGCCGAGTTCGAGTGAATCCAGAACCTGTCGCGTCATGGCATGTCCACCGTTGGCTGGCCGTTGCGTGCGGTGACGCGTCCGCCCTTGACGACCAGAGGGCGTGGCGCGACGTCGACCACGGCATGGGCGAGCGTCTCACCGGTCAGCAGCGTCAGGTCGGCATTGCGGCCCTCTGCGAGGCCGTAGCCTGCTATGCGCATGACGTCGGCGCCACCCTGCGAGACGACGTGCAGGACATGCGCCAGGTCCTTGTCGGAGCGCAGGCCGTTTTTCATGCCGACCACCTTGGCGCGATCGAGCATGTCGGGCTGACCCCATGGGCCCCAGGTGTCGCGGATGCCGTCGCAGCCGGCCCCAACCCGGATACCGGCTTCCTTCAGCCGCATGATGGAAGGCACTGTGGCTGAGGGCGCGCCGGTGGTCAGGATGGCGACGTCGAGTTCGGCGATCTGTTCGATGAGTTGCCCGACACGCAAGTAATCGTTCATGCCGAGTGCAAAGGCGTGGCTGATCGCCACCTGGCCCTGCATGCCATTGGCGCGGATGCGCTCGAACATCAGCTCCATGGTGAAGGCGCCGAGATCACCTGTTTCGTGCAGGTGGATATCAAGGGGTTTCTGGTGCTTCACCGCCAGGGCGAAGAGGGCATCGAGTTGGCCCTTGGGATCGCGGTCGATGCCACAGGGATCGATGCCGCCCAGCACTTCGCAGCCTTGCGCCAGCGCTTCGTCGAGCAGCTCCACCATTCCCGGCATCACCATGACGCCCGATTGCGGGAAGGCGACGATCTCGATGTCGATGATGCCTTTCAGCTTCTCGCGGGTTTCCATGATGCCGTCGACGATCGCGAGGCGATGGGTCGGATCGATGTCGACATGGCTGCGGATGTGGGTCGCGCCATGTGCGGCAAGACCGATGGCGTGGCGCATCGACTGGCGATGCGGATCGATGCCGATGGCGACACGGTTCTCGCGTTCGAAGTCGATGCGTTCGCGCAGGACGGCACGCCGGTTGTTCTCATGCCAGGGCATGCCCCAGGTCGTCTTGTCGAGATGGGTGTGCGCGTCGATCAGGCCGGGAATGACGATGGCACCATCACCGTCCTCGACCGGCATGCCGGCGTCCGGTTCGAAATGACCGATCCCGGCAATGCGCCCGTCGCGGATCAGCAGATCGCTGGCAGCACCCCCATAGGGCCGGACGTTGCGGAGCAGCAGACTGGTCATGCACTTACCTCAGTTTCGGATTGAGCACGTCGCGCAGCCAGTCTCCCAGCACGTTGACCACGACGACAAGCAGGCAGAGCTGGATCACCGGGAACAGCACGATCCACCACGAGCCGGAGAACAGGAACTGGTTGCCGATGCGGATCAGCGTGCCGAGCGATGGCTGGCCGGGCGGCATGCCGATGCCGAGGAAGGACAGCGTGGCTTCGGTGAGGATGGCCATGCCGAAGTTCAGCGTGGCGGCGACCAGCACCGGGGTGAGGGTGTTGGGCAGGATGTGATGCGCGAGAATCCGGCGGGCCGGCACTTTCAGCAACCGCGCCGCCTGCACATATTCCTTGCTGCGTTCGACGATGGTCTGCGCGCGCACCGTGCGTGCATATTGCACCCAGGGTGACAGTGCGATCGCCAGCACCAGCACCGCGGATGCACCGATTTCGCGCAGGTCCGAGGGCAGGAGCTGGCGGACCACCGTCGAGACGAGGATGGCGATCAGGATCGTCGGGATCGACAAAGTAATGTCGCCGATGCGCATCAGGAGGTTCTCGATGAAGCCGCCGAAGAAGCCGGCAACCAGGCCGGCGGTCATGCCGATCAGCAGGGAAAGCGCGACGGAGGCGAGGCCGATGACCATCGAGATGCGCGTGCCGTAGAGGATGGCCGACAGCATGTCGCGCCCTTGCGTATCGGTGCCGAGCAGATAGGGCCATTCGCCGCCGTCCTGCCACACGGGAGGAAGCTCGGCCTTCCACATGTCGAGCTGCGCGGCATCGTAAGGGTTCTGCGGCGCGAACAACGGCGCGAACACCGCCGTCACGATCAGGATGGCGAAGATGGCAGCGGCCAGCATCGCGGCCTTCGAGTGGGTGAACGACCACCAGATATCGCTGTCGCGCCAGCGCTGCAGCGCGGATGAAGGTTTTGCCGGAGCCGCTTTCGAGGTGTCGATGGTCATCGAGCGGTCTCCTCAGTGTGAGGCGCGCAGGCGCGGATCGATCACCGCATAGGTGATGTCAACCAGCGTGTTCAACGCGACGAAGATGAAGGAGATGATGCACAGATATGCCGCCATCACCGGGATATCGAGGAAGGTGACGGCCTGGATGAACAGCATGCCCATGCCCGGCCATTGGAAGACCGTTTCGGTGATCAGCGCGAAGGCGATCAGCGAACCGACATTCATGGCGGTCATCGTGACCACCGGCATCAGGCAGTTGCGCAGCGCATGGCGGAAATAGATGCGCCAGCGCGGAATGCCGCGGGCCCGGGCGAATTTCACGTAATCGGAGCGCAGCACCTCCAGCATTTCGGCGCGCACCAGCCGCATGATCAGCGTGATCTGGTAGAGCGACAGCGCAATGGCGGGCAGGATGAGCGCTGCGCGTCCTGACGGCGTCAGCAGGCCGGTCGACCACCAGCCGATCTGCACGACCTCGCCGCGTCCGAAAGATGGCGACCAGCCAAGAATGACCGAAAAGACCAAGATGAGCAGGATGCCGACCACGAAGCTCGGAAGCGAGACACCGATGATCGACAGGAATTGCAGGGATTCCGTGTACCATCGCCCTCGTTTGATGGCGGTCAGAACGCCGAGGGGCAGGCCGACGATCAGGGAAATCAGTGTCGCCACCAGCACGAGTTCGAGCGTTGCCGGGAAACGTTCGCCGATCAGCGTCAGCACGTCCTGGCCGTTGCGATAGGAAACGCCGAAGTCGCCGCGCGCGGCATTGGCGACGAAACGGACAAATTGTGTTGCGGTGCCGTCGTTCAGGCCGAGCCGCTCGCGCAGGGCGTCGCGATCTTCCTGTGTCATCTGCTCGCCAGCCATCATCTCAACGGGATCGCCGGCGAGCCGGAAGATCAGGAAGGCGAGCATGGCAACGGCCAGCATGACCATGATCGCGTTGGCGAGACGGCTTATCGTGAAGACCAGCATGGGGAACCTCGTCGGGCCGACCGTTGGGGGATGCGCTTCAGAAGCTCAGCGAACTGCAGCGTGCGATGATTGTGGCCCGATTGTCCGGCGCGTGCTGGTCGATCATGAAACATCCTCCCGATGTCGCAGCGACGATCTTGGTGCGTCTGTAGTCTGGCATCGGATATTCAGGATGCTGTCGTAATTGTCAACTATTTTGTCGACAATTTTGTTATTGTTAGGCGACAGTCACCGGAATTGCCGGACTGAACAGTCCTTCGAGGCGGCCGAACGTGACGTTGTCATCTGATGGAGAAACTGCATTTGGCGCGACCCCACGCGACCATGACGATGGTGCGCGTCGGCTATGTGCGGCCGGCCGGCCGCATGTGCCGGCTGTTTATCCCGCTTCGCGGAACGCTCCCGGTGACAGGCCGCGCATGGACTTGAACAGTCGGTTGAAGTGGCTCTGGTCAGCGAAGCCGGTCTCGAAGGCGATCTCAGCCAGAGGCTTGCCGGTGCGCATCAGGACCGAAGCGGCACGGATGCGGCAGTCGCGCAGATATTGGCCGGGCGTCATGCCGGCCGCGCGCTTGAAGTCGCGGATCACCTGGAAACGGGTTACGCCCGCCGCCTCGGCGAGGCCAGCCAAGTCGAAGGCGCGGGCAAGGTCTGCTTCGATCTGCTCGCGGTAGAGCCGAAAGCGCCTGGTGGCCTCGCTTTCATTGGGCAAAGGATCGCGGCCGTTGCGGTCCGCGAAGCGCAGGGTTAGCCCGCGCAAGGCCATGAGCATAGCGGTTTCCGCCTCCATTGTCCTGCCTGAGACGGCAAGGCGGTGTGCCTGGACAAAATCACCGGCGAGATCCGGGGCATCGAGAATACCCTGGCTGAACATCGGCAGGTGGCCAAGCCCAAGGTCCTCCGCGACCTCGCGCATCAGTTCGGGGCGTGGATAGCAGGTGCGATACGCCCAGCCGGCATCGCAGCCTTTCTCGCCGTCATGCGGGTCCTCGGGATTGACGATGATGACGGAGTTGGCGGGCGCAAGATATGACTGGCGATTGATGCGCAGTTTCTCGACACCTGCAACCACGACGCCGAACACGTAGCTGTCATGCGTGTGCAGGGCATAGGCATGATCGCGATAGCGGGCGGTCAGCAATTCGAGATCGCCGAGCCCGGCATGCCGCGTCAACCGCGCTTCCTCGCGTTCGCTCGCATCGCTCATAAGCGACAGCCTTCCGAAAACCTGCCCTGTGGTCAATCCCGTTCAAGACGGGTCCTGTGCTCCAATTTAGGATCGCTGCCATCCCGAGAAAAGCGAACCGCGAGACAATCCATGCCCACCAACGACAGAGTTGCCGAGATCGCGTCCGAGGTCATCGAGTGGCGCAAGCACATCCATGCCAATCCTGAACTCGGTTTTGCCGAGCGTGAAACCGCTGCATTCGTGGCAGCGAAACTCTCTGAATTCGGTCTGGCGGTGCATACCGATGTCAGCCAGACCGCCGTGGTCGCAACACTCAGCAAAGGCAGTGGCAAGCGAGCGATCGCGCTGCGCGCTGAACTCGATGCGCTGCCGATCGAGGAAATGGCGGATATCAACTATGCGTCGAAGAATAAGGGCGTCATGCATGCCTGCGGCCATGACGGCCACACCGCGATCCTGCTGGGTGCTGCGAAGCTGCTCGCCGGGAGTGAGGATTTCGACGGCACGGTCGTCTTCGTCTTCCAGCCAGCCGAAGAGGTGGTCGGTGGTGGCAAGCGGATGATCGAGGATGGGTTGCTGAGGCGCTTCCCGGTCGAGAAGGTGTTTGCAATCCACAACTGGCCAGGCTTTCCAAAGGGCGAGATCGGCGTGTTGAGTGGCCCGCAGATGGCCGCGGTCGATGATTTCGAAATCCGCTTCCACGGCAGCGGCTGCCATGCGGCGATGCCGCATCTCGGCGATGATCCGGTGCTGGCTGCGGCCAGCTTCGTCACTGCGGTGCAGCGCGTCGTCAGTCGCAGCATCGATCCGCTTTCAGCCGCCGTTCTCTCGGTCACGCAGATCCATGGCGGACGGTTCAACAATTTCGTGCCGACGGAAGCGAGGGTCGAGGGCACTTGCCGGTTCTACGATCCCGCCCTGTCGGACCATTGCGCAAAAGAGATCGAGCGGGTCGCGCAGGCTGTCGCCGCAATGCATGGCGTGGCGGCCGATCTGAGCTACAAGCGCGGCTATCCGCCGGTGGTCAACCCGGCTGCCGGTGCCGAGCTTGCGGCTCTTGCCGGGCGGGATACAGTCGGCGCCGAGCGCGTCAGCACCGATTTCCAACCCAGCATGGGCTGCGAGGACTTCGCTTTCCTGCTGCGCGGCGTTGGTGATGGTGCCTATGTCTGGATCGGGGCGGGCGATGTCGGTCCCGGTGAGGGGCTGCACGGCGATCGTTTCGTTTTCGACGACGACATCGTGCCGATCGGCATGCGTTATTTTCTGAGTGTTGTACATCGCGCGTTACCGCTCGCTGGCTAAAATTCGCCGGGCTGTCTGGTTGTGACTTGCGGGTTTGGTCGCCGCAACCAGACCTCACCAAACTGCTCCTTGGAATCTCTTGATCAAAAGATCGAATGATGTAATCTGATCGTCGTCGTGCCAGGCAATTGCCAAAATCGATCCGACATCGGCCAGCGCGGGAGAGCTGTGCCTGTCCAGAGATCGAGGTGGTTGCCCAGGGCATCCATGGGGAGGGAATATCGTGATCAAGAAACTGCTTCTGGCGGGTGCGGCTGTCGCCATGCTTGCCGCGCCTGCGCTCGCCGACACCAACCTGCGCTTCGTCCAGACCAACACCAGTGATGAATCTCTGGCTGTCCTCAACACGGTGATAAAGAAGTTCGAAGCCGAAAATCCAGGTGTGAAGGTCGAGCTCATCTCGATCCCCTGGGACAATTCATTCGAAAAGTTCGCCACCATGATTGCCGCCGGCGATATCCCCGACGTGGCGGAAATGCCTGACAACTGGGTGGCCCTCTACGCCAATGCTGGACATCTCGAGAACCTCGAGCCTTATCTCGAGAAATGGGAGCACAAGGCCGACCTGAACCCCCGCGCCCTCGAACTGGCGCGGAAAGTCAAGGATACAGCCTATGTGCTGCCTTACGGCCTTTTCGTGAAGTCGCTCTACTACAACAAGAAGCTGTTCGCGGAGGCGGGCGTAGCAGGACCGCCGAAGACCGTTGACGATTTCATGGACGCCGCCAAGAAAGTGTCGGCGCTTCCCGGCAAGTATGGCTATTGCCTGCGTGGCGGCTCGGGCACTTTCAATGCATGGGCCATGATGGGTGCCGCCACCAATGGCGACAACGCTTTCTTCGACAAGGACGGCATGTCGACGCTCGACCAGCCCGGCTGGGTCGCGGGCTTCCAGAACCAGATCGACATCTACAAGAACGGCTGGGCGCCGAAGGACAGCGTCAACTGGGGTTACAAGGAAACCGTCGCCGGCTTCTACACCGGTACCTGCGCCATGCTCGACCAGGACGCCGACGTTCTTGCACCGACCTCCGAGCACATGGCGCCGGACGACTTCGGCGTCGTGCCAATGCCGAAGGGGAAGGGCGGCAAGGCATTCCCGGTGCTGAGCTACGGCTCCTGGGGGATCATGTCGGCGAGCCAGCACAAGGATCTCGCCTGGAAGTTCCTGACCATGCTTGATGGTCCTCAAACCGATCCACAGTGGACGAAAGCGGTTGGTGCGCTGCCCATCTTCAAGAGTGCGGAAAAGGATCCGACCTACGCTGATCCAAAATACCGGGCCTGGTTCGAATCCCTTGACGACAAGGATATCGTTCCCACCGTCACCCCTGGCTATCTGCCGGAATACAGCCTCTTCGCAGGCTCGACGGCGGTAAAGCTCGCGCAGCAGGCATTGCTTGGCCAGATCACGGCGGAGGATCTCAGCAAGCAATTTGCGGGCATCCTGACGAAGGCCCAGCAGAAATATCTGGCGAAGTAACTGTGCTCACCTCGATGGCGGCGATGCCTGTCGCATCGTCGCCGTCATGACAATTCAGGCCAAGTATGACTGTTCTCTATACCTCCGCGGGCATACGGCGGCGGCTTGCCGCACTTGAGCCGTATCTCTATAGCGCTCCGGCGCTGTTGCTCATCACGGTCACGACGCTGGTTCCAATCGTCATTGGAATTTCCTACGCCTTCCGCAATGTCATGTTGCTGGATCCAACGTCGGGAGGGTTTGTCGGCCTCGACAATTTCCGCGACCTCATGCGCGATGGCAGCTTCTGGGGTGCTTTGAAAAACACCGTCACGTGGACGGTGAGCTGTGTCGCGTTCCAGTTCATCTTCGGCTTGATCCTGGCGCTTCTGCTCAATCGGCCTTTTCCTGGCCGGTCGATCATCCAGCCCATCGTTTTCCTGCCTTGGGCGATCCCGACTTTCCTCATCGGCATGAACTGGTCCTGGCTGTTCAATCCGGCAATCGGACCGCTGCCGCACTGGGCCTACGCGCTCGGCCTGATGAGCGCACCCGACAACATCCTTTCCGATCCGCAACACGCGTTGCTGGGGCCGATCATTGCCAGCATCTGGTGGGGCACGCCGTTCTTCGCCATCACGCTGCTTGCGGCACTGCAGGCGATTCCGAGCGAAATCTATGAGGCCGCCGAGATCGACGGTGCCGGCAGTCTTGAGCGTTTCCGGTCGATCACGCTGCCGTTCCTGGCGCCGACCATGGTCGTCACGGTGATGCTGCGTACGATCTGGATTGCCAATTCGTCCGAACTCATCGTGGTGATGACAAAGGGCGGTCCGGCCGATTCCTCGCAGATCGTCGCCAGCTACGTCTTTACCCAGGCCTATCAGGGGCTGAATTTCGGCTACGCCTCAGCGGTCGCGACAGCACTTGTGGTCCTGCTTCTCATCTATGCGCTTCTGCTGGTTTCGATCCGGCAGACGATGCTGAGCTCAAGGTGACGGCATCATGCGCGGCTCTTATCAAACCCGAACGATCAAATGGGCGCTGCACTACGGGATCCTGCTTCTCTTTGTCGTCGCAGCGCTATTTCCTCTCTATTGGCTGGTCAAGGTTTCGATCACACCCAACGATATCCTCTACAAACAAGGCACCGATCTGCTGCCTTCCAAGCTGAGCTTCGAACACTATGCGACGGTGATCGGCAAAAGCGACTTCCTGCTGTTCTTCCGCAATTCGATCATTGTGTCGGGCATCACAGCGATCGCTTCGACCGTGCTTGCCACAGCATCGGGCTATGCGTTTTCGCGCTTTGCCTTCAGAGGCAAATTCTGGATCGTCGGCGTGATGCTGGTGACGCAGATGTTTCCGCTGGTGATCGTGATCACGCCAATCTTCAGCATTTTTGGCACGCTGGGGCTGACCAACAGCCTTGCCGGCCTGATCATCATCTACACTGCGTTCAATATCCCCTTCGCGACGTTCCTGATGCAGTCCTTCTTCGACGGCATACCAAAGGATCTCGAGGAAGCGGCGATGATCGACGGCGCTACGCGCTTCAAGGCGTTCGTGCAGATCATTGCCCCGTTGACGCTGCCAGGTATCGTTGCGACAGCCGGCTTCTGCTTCACGGGCGCATGGGGTGAAATCCTGTTCGCGCTGCTGCTCAATTCGTCGGCTTCGGCAAGCACGTTCCCGGTTGGCCTGCTGCTTTATTCGACACGCGCGACGATCGAGTACGGACCGATGATGGCGGCGGGCGTGCTGGCGCTCATTCCGGTTTGCATCTTCTTCTTCCTGATCCAGCGCTACCTCGTCCAGGGCCTGACGGCCGGCGCGGTGAAGGGCTGAAACGAAAGGGTGTTCGGCAAATGGCATCGATCGCTATCGACGGCGTGCGCAAGGACTATGGCGCGGTCCCGGTCCTGAAGGGGGTGGACCTGACGATTTCGTCGGGCGAATTCGTCGTCCTCGTCGGTCCGTCCGGTTGCGGCAAGTCGACATTGCTGCGCATCATTGCCGGACTGGAGGATCTCAGCGCTGGTGAAATCCGCATCGGCGACATGCGGATGAACGATCTGGCGCCGCGCGACCGTGATATCGCCATGGTGTTCCAGTCCTACGCGCTCTATCCGCATATGAGCGTGCGCGACAACATGAGTTACAGCCTGAAGTTGAAGCGCACCCCGGCCGAACGTATCGCCGAGGCAGTCAAGCGGGCAGGCGACAAGCTCGGGCTCGAGGCTCTGCAGGACCGTAAGCCGCGTGCCCTCTCGGGCGGACAGCGCCAGCGCGTCGCCATGGGCCGGGCCATTGTGCGCAATCCGAAGGCATTCCTGTTCGATGAACCGCTGTCCAATCTCGATGCACGGCTGCGTGAGCAGATGCGTTTCGAGATCCGCAAGCTGCATCGCGATATCGGGGCGACATCGGTCTATGTCACGCATGACCAGATCGAGGCCATGACCATGAGTGACCGTATCGTCGCCATGAATGGTGGCGTCATCCAGCAGGTCGGCGCACCGCTGGAACTCTACGACAATCCGGCGAACATCTTCGTTGCGGGTTTCATCGGCTCTCCTGCCATGAATTTCATCAAGGCGCGTGCCGTGCGCGAGGATAACGATATCGGCCTCCATGCCGGGGACACCAGATTGCTGGTGATGCGGGCTCCAGGCGGACTTCGCGATAATGGCGAGGTGATTGTCGGCATTCGGCCGGAACGGATCGGCCTGCTGCCGGCGAGCGAAGCCGGTGTTGCGGCGACCGTCGAGCTTGTCGAGCCGACCGGTGTAGCGACAGTGGTGCATGCCGATATCGCCGGCCAGCAGCTCAAGCTTTTCACCACGGAACGGCTGCAGCTCGATGTACACCAGCCGGTATCGCTGACAATCAAACCTGCCGATGTCTGTCTGTTCGACCCCATCAGCGGAGAACGGCTGCGCGTGCCGAGGTGACACCGCGCAGCCATTCTGGAACTGCGTTCAGTCGTGCTTGTTGAAGCGAAAGAACTCGACGCTGTAGCCGCCCGGATCACGCATCAGGAAGGTGGAAACCATCTGCTCTTCCGCCTTGGCCGGATCGTAGGGAACGACGATCTCCGCGCCGTTGCCTTTCATGCGCTCATACCAGGCTTCGAGCTCCGGCGTTTCCATGCTGACCATGACAGCCTTGGCGTCTGAAGCCTTGTGATGTCCCTTCGCTTCGTCGACGAGGCCGACATAAGAATGATCGGTGACGCGGAAGAACTTGACCCAGCCCTTGTCGAAGGTCTTCTCGAAACCCAGCTGTTCCCCGTAAAAGCGCTCGGGTGCCGCGAGGTCCTTGTAATAGAGGAAGGTGACCTGCGCGTTGACCGGCAGCGTCCCTGTCTTTGTCGGTGTATCCATCGTTTTCCCCTCCGTGGAATTGGCTTCTGCGAACGTCTTTGCCGCTAGTCTGTCAGCGGCGCTTCAGCGCGGTCATCTCCAGCTCGACCTTGATCTCTTCCGCCGGAAAACCGCAGATGATGGTGGTGTTGGTGGGGCGAGGTGCGGCAAATGTTTCGCCCAGGATCTTCGACACCGCCATCACGTCGGCGCGGTCAGCCAGGTAGACGCGCACCCGCACCACGTCAGCAATCCTTGCCCCAGCCTCAGCGAGAGCCGACGAGATGACAGCCAATGCGCGCCTGGTCTGCTGGGCAACATCCGGCGAGAAGCTGCCATCGGCTTCCGTGCCTGCGGTTGCAGAGATGAATGTCCATTCGCCGTCGACAACAGCACGGGAATAACCTGCCAGTTCCTCGAATTTCGACCCGGATGAAATCGCTCGTTTTTCGGACATGTGGTTGCCTTGATTAATTGATCAAACTACTGCGCAAATTCGCCCCGAGTAGATGTTTCCATGATGTTCAGGATTGGTCTTCTGCGGTCAGTTCGCGCAGCAGGTCACGCGTGGCTTCGATGTCAGCAATGATGGCGGTGCGGGCCGCGCCCACGTTCCTGGCCTTGAGCGCTGCAACCATCTCATGGTGATGTACCGAATATGTGCCGCTGTCGTCGGACTTGAGCAGGGGTTCGATATGGCCTGTCAGCAGGCGCATATAGGGACCGAAACGCAACCACAACGTCTCGATGAGCTGGATGAGCACTTCCGATTGCGATGCGGCATAGAGGTGGAAGTGAAACTCCTGGTTCTTGCCGAGCATGGCGTAGACGCTGTCGGTTTGCCCGACCGTTTCGTGCTCGTGGATGATGCCTTCCAGCTGAACGATGTCGCGTGCCGTTATGTTGGGTACGGCCAGCTCGGTCGCGAGGCTCTCAACCGCGATGCGGGCACGGCACAGATCATCGAGCCTTGCGCGGCTGGTGGCGGGTATGCGCGCCGAGCCGTTCGCCGCAACTTCAAGCGCATTTTCCGCCGCAAGCCGACGCAGCGCTTCCCGCACCGGCATATGGCTGGTGCCGAAGGAATCCGAGAGTGAAGCGATCGTCAGTGTCTGGCCCGGATCGAAACGGCCCGTCATCAGGGCATGCCGGAGCTGCCGGTAGACACCGTCCTGGATGGTGCTGCGCGACGCTATCGGTGCAAAGACGTCGACTGCCACGATACGATCCCTTGTTCGAAGGGCGACCGCGCTTGAATCGCGCCAACGCCCTGATCTTCAACTGTCGTAGTCATCCTTGATGCTGGAGACAAGAGCGGGGCTTTACTGGCTCAGCTCCGGCATAGCCTGCGCCATTCACGATCAAGACTGTCGAGCATCGCCACCTCGATGATCCGCTCTGGCGACAAGGCATGGACAGCTCATTGCGCCGCATGCGGCCAGCCCTCGGCGCGCATCTCCAGCACTTCGACCGTGTAGCCGTCCGGATCGGTGACATAGAGGATGTAGATGCCGAATTCCGGCTTGAAGATCGGTGGCCCTTTTGTCTCGACACCGAGGTCCGCGAGATGTCTCGACCATGCATCGACATCGGATGTGACAAGCGTGATGGCGCCCATGCGTGGCTGGTTCGCCGGCAGCTCGCCATGGACGAAACCGAAAAAGCTTTCTCCGGTGGCTTGCAGGATCAGTACCTTGCCGTCGCGTTCAAAGACAGGGTGCAAGCCGAAAGCCCATTCGTAGAAAGCGCGGGTGCGCTGGAGATCGCTGACGCGAAAAAAGCTGATCGTCTGGTCGATCGGTGGGCTGGATTGGATGGTGGTTGTCATCGTGGAGTGGACCGCCCGTCGGTTCGTATGGTGTTTATCTCGACTGAAAGATTACATCATTCGATCTTTTGATCAATAATTGATCTAGCCTTGTCGAAACGCTTATTCGGCTGTCGGGGATTTCGCTGGACTGCTGCGGTGGACAGGGCGCGACAGCTTATTATAGTCCGCAGCCATGAGCCTGTTGCTGGGGAGGAGCGGGTCATGAGCGTTGTGATGAGGGACATAACGTCCGACGAAATCCGCCTGTATGGCGATATCGTCGCACGACTTGAACGTATCGGTCCGGGGGCCGATGCACGCGGTGACGTGCTGTCGGATATCATTCGCCTGATGCGCTCAGATTTCGGCGCTTCCTATGTCTGGAACGACGGCAAGGGGATTTTCGAGCGTTCGCGCGCCTACCGGATGAGCGAGGACAACCTCAGGGCTTATGACGACTGGTTCCAGTTCCGCGATCCGATGACACAGCAGTTGCGGGCGCGCAAACGGGCCACACCGGTCGAAGTCGTTATCCCGCACCGCAGGCTTGAACATACGGAATTCTTCAATGATTTCCTTTCCCGTGACGGTATGCATCACGGGATCAACCTGTTCGTCTTCGACAACGGCAAGGATCTTGGTGACCTGCGCATCTGGCGCGCCAAGGGGCGGCCCGAGTTCGAGGAACGCGATGTCGTGCTGCTCGACATGCTGGAGCCGTTCCTGAGGCGTGCGCTGCTGCGGGCTTCCCTGCATGGTGACGACCTGACAGCGCGTGAGCGTGACGTCGCCGTTCTGGTGGCGCGGGGCTGCACCGACCGCGACATTGCCCGCCTGCTCGGCATCGGCTTCGCCACCGTCCGTACGCATCTTTCGCGTGCCATGGAAAAGCGTGGTTGCGCAAATCGTGCGGAGCTGGCGGCCACCGTTTCCCGCGCCGACAATTGATCAGACTCATCCGCATTTCTGCTGATACACGCGCCTGACCTGCGCCTCTAGAATCGCGGCGCCTGATCGGGTGAGGAGGACTGGATGGCGGAACTGCATGAGCTCGGGGTTGCAGCTGCGGCGAAAGCCATTCACGACGGCGAGGTGACCGCCGAGCATCTTGTCGGGACATTCCTCGATCGCAATGCGGCCCATGTGTATCTCAACGCTTTCGTCTCGGTCGATGCGGATGCGTCGCTTGAAGCCGCACGAAAGGTCGATGATGCGCGCCGTAACGGCGCGGCGCTTGGGCCGCTTGCAGGCGTGCCGCTCGGGGTCAAGGACAACATCGACGTTGTCGGCCAGGAATGCTGCGCCGGCACGCCCGGTCTTTCCGGCCATCGTCCGAAAAAGGACGCGCCGGTTGCGGCAGCTCTGCGTAATGCGGGAGCCATCTTTCTGGGCCGGACAGGCATGCACGAGCTGGCCTTCGGCATCACCAACAACAACACTTTCTCCGGCGCGATCCGCAATCCCTATGATCCCTTGATGATCCCAGGTGGGTCATCGGGCGGTGCCGGTGCCTCCTGTGCGGCACGCCTAACCCCAGGTGGCATCGGCACCGACACGGGGGGGTCGGTGCGGGTGCCGGCCGCTCTGTGCGGCATCGCTTCTCTGCGTCCCTCCGCCGGGCGCTGGCCTGCGCGCCGCATCGTGCCGATTTCATCGACCCGTGACACGCCGGGCCCGATGGCACGTTGCGTCGCCGATCTCGAATTGATGGATCGGGTCGTCACCGGTGTCACCGACATGCTGGTCGCACGACCATTGGGTGGCCTGCGGCTTGGCGTGCCGCGCGGCTATTTCTGGGAAGATCTCGACCGCGAGACGGAGCGGGTTTGCCAGCAGGCGCTGACGGTGCTCGAAGCCGCTGGTGTGACGCTGGTCGAAGCCGACGTCGCAGACCTGGCCGCGCTCAACGCTGCCGCCAGCATCATCGCCTTCTATGAGCCTGGCCGTGACATCGTTGCTTATCTCGAGGAGAGCGGCGCGTCGGCACGCTTTGCCGACATCGTCGAGAAGGCTGCCAGCCCCGACGTGCAAGGCATCATGCGCTTTATCAGCGATCCGGCCACCATGGTTCCGCCGGCTCTCTACCGGGAAGCGATGGATGTTCATCGGCCACGCCTGATCAAGGCCTATCGCGATCATTTCGCTGTTCACGGCATCGACGCGCTGGTGTTCCCGACGACACCGCTGCCCGCCCGTCCGATCGGCGAGGATATCGACGTCGAGCTCAACGGCAGACGCGTGCCGACCTTTCAGACCTTCATCCGCAACACCGACCCAGGCAGCGGCGCTGGGCTGCCAGGCATCAACCTGCCCATTGGGCTGACAGGGCAAGGGTTGCCTGTGGGGCTGGCCCTGGACGGGCTGCCCGGCGGCGACCGGGCGCTGCTGTCGATCGCGGCTGCGATCGAAGCGCTGTTTCCGGCGCTTCCTGCGCCGAAGCTCGATCCGGCGGTCGTCAAATACACCGACGACAAGCAGTAAGGGGAACTATCTTACTTTTTATCGCCCAGCCGTCGAATGTTGGTGGCAAGTTCGATGGCAAGCCTTGTAGCGGTAGCTGTCGCGACGATCATCTGCGGCAGGATCATCCATTCCAGCGTCCATGCGGCCCCGGACCGTTCCTGTTCGTGCACCAGCGCGCCATGCATGCCGGCCAGCTGCGCGGCGTTGAAGCGGGCCAGCGTCACCAGCACTTCGGCCGCAACCGGATTCTGCTTGTGCGGCATCGCCGAAGAGCCGCCGCCGCCGGTGAGTTCGATCGCGTGGCCCGTCTGCGCCATCAGGGTGATGTCCTGCCCGAGTTTGCCGAAGCCTCCCGAGATCAACGACAGGACGGAAGCCAGGTCGGCAATACGGTCGCGCTGGCTGTGCCATTGCGGGCGATCGGCCAACCCGAGTTCGCTGGCAAGCGCCGAGCGCACCTCATTCGCCTTGCCGCCGAGTTTGTCGAGTGTTCCGGCTGCACCGCCGAACTGCAGGGTCAGTCCTTCCAGCATCCATGCGCGAAGCCGTTCCAGATTGCGTTCAGACGGTGCGCGCCAGCTCTCGATGCGGTCGCCTGCGCGGATCGGGATTGCGGGCTGCATGCGCGTGGCGGCTATCAGGGTGCGCTCGCCATCGCGTTTTTCGAGATTGCCGAGTGCGTGCAGGAAAGTGGCAAGCCGCTGCTCGATAATGGCCAGGACCGGCTTCAGGCGAAGCATCAGGCCACTGTCGATGACGTCCTGGCTGGTGGCGCCGAAATGAACATGGGATGCCGCCTTGCCGCCGGTTGCTTCGCGCAACTGCCGTACCAGCTCCGGCACGACCACGCCGTCCGTCGAGACCGCGATGCGCAGCCGGTCGATGTCGGGCTCGAAGGTGGCGATTGCACCGACGATTGCTGCCGCTGACTCCTCTGCTATCAGCCCGGCCTTCGCTTCGACGGAGGCCAGCGCCGCTTCAAACGCAAGCATCGCCTTCACTTCCGCCTCGACGGAAAAATAGCCAGCAATCTCTTCGTCGGCGAGGAGCCCGCCGAGTATGGGGTGGTCGAATGGGCAAACGCTCATCGGGCTCAGATATCCAGGAAGACGGTTTCCCGCTCGCCCTGCAAATGGATGTCGAACCGGAAGCTTTCTTTGCTCTCGGCTTGCGCGATCATGGTTTTCATCCGGTCGCGATGCTCGAGACGCAGAAGCAGCGGATCCTCCGCATTCGCCGGCTCTTCCTCCGGGAAATACATGCGCGTGTGCAAGCCGAGATTGATGCCGCGCGCCACGATCCAGAAAGTGATGTGCGGCGCCATCAGCCGACCGTCCTTGAACGGTACACGGCCGGGCTTGATGGTGTGAAAGATGAACTCGCCATTGTCGCCGTCGCATGCACAGCGACCCCAGCCGGTGAAGTCCGGATCGGCCCGTCCACGCGGTTCGCTCGGGCTGTTGTAGAGGCCGGCCGCATCGGCTTGCCAGATCTCAACCAATCCATCACGCAGCGGTGCGCCGCCACCGTCGATGACACGGCCACGGATGGTGATCCGCGCGCCCTTGGTACGGCCGTTCACCATCGCCGCACCGAGGTCGGTCGGGTAAACACCGGTGATGCCGGAAGCATTCGGTGTCAGCCCGATATGCACATACGGGCCTGCCGTCTGTGAGGCGGTCTCCTTCAGATAGCTCAGGTCCTGCGTCATTGCGGTCATGACCCCTTTGCCGTTTCAGGTACCAAGTCGATCACCCTCATGAGTTCACCACCTAGTTACCATCCAGGCGGTTCTCAAACAGCGTCGAGCGCCTGCCGCGCAGGACAATGTCGAACTTGTAGGCGCGTGCGTCCATGGGAATGGTGTTGGCCATGTCGAGCGGCGCGATCAGCAGTTCCACGGCCCGCCGGTCGGGAATGGTGCGCACGATCGGGCAGCGCCAGATCAACGGGTCACCCTCGAAATACATCTGTGTGATCAGCCGTTGGGCAAAGCCGTGGCCGAACACGGAAAAATGGATGTGCGCGGGACGCCAGTCGTTGGGGCCGTTCGGCCAGGGGTAGGGGCCAGGCTTGACCGTGCGGAAACGGTAATTGCCGTTCTCGTCGGTGATGCAGCGCCCGCAGCCGCCGAAATTGGGGTCAAGCGCCGCCAGATAGCCTTCTTTTTTGTGGCGGTAGCGGCCACCGGCATTGGCCTGCCATACTTCGATCAGTGCGCCAGGCACACCGCGCCCGCTTTCGTCCGAAACGCGGCCATGGACGATGATGCGCTCGCCGATCGCCGCTTCGCCGCTTCGGGCGAAATTGTGGATGAGGTCGTTGTCCAGTTCGCCGAGGATCGTGTGACCGAAGACCGGGCCGGTGATCTCCGAGAGCGTGTTGTCCAACGCCAGAAGCGCCCGCTGCGGCGAGCGCAGCACCGAAGTCTTGTAGTCGGGCGTGTAGGCTGGCGGGTGCCAGGTTCGGTCGCGCGTGAAGAAGGCGCCGGCGTCGGGTTTGCGGTCGGTCATGGTCAGGCCTCCCTTTCGGCATCAAGCTGGTCGTAGACCTGCTTGGCGATGCGGATCGCGCGGTTGGCCGCCGGCACGCCGGCATAGATCGCGACATGCAACATGGCCTCGGTGATGTCCTCGCGCGTTGCCCCGGTGTTGGCCGTGGCGCGCACATGCATGGCCACCTCCTCGTCATGCCCGAGTGCGGCCAGCAGCGCGATGGTGACGATGGAACGTTCCCGCGCCGTCCAGGCAGGGCGTGCCCATACGGTGCCCCAAGCCGCTTCAGTGATCAGTTCCTGGAAGGGGCGGTCAAACTCGGTTGTGGAAAGCTCGGCGCGGTCCACATGGGCGTCGCCCAGTATCGCGCGACGGGTTTTTATCCCTTGCCGATAGCGTTCCGACGTTGTTTCGCCTTCGGCCATGTCAGCGTTCCGGTGATTGCGAGCGGATGAAGGCGCTGACCAGCGCGGTGAAGGTTTCGGGTTGCTCGACGCACGGGATGTGCCCCGCGCCTTCGATGATTTCATAGCGCGCACCCGGCACGAGATCGGCTAGTGATCGAACGAGAGCCGGCGGAGTCGAGCCGTCCTGGTCGCCGACGATGCAGAGTGCCGGAACTGAAATACGTTGCGCGGCTTCGGTGAGATCGGCACTGGCGAGAGCCCTGCAGGCGGCGACGTAGCCGGCGACCGGCTGGCGGGTCAGCATGTTGCGGTAGCCGGAGAGTTCGTCAGCACGCCCGCTGTGAAAGGCTGGCGTGAACCACTTTTCCATCACGCCATCGGCAAAAGCTGCAATGCCTCCGGTTTCGGCAATCCCGATGCGTTCGCTCCATGATTGTGCAGTGCCGATCTTGTGCGCGGTGTTGCTCAGGATCATCGCCTGCACGAGGTCGGGGCGGGTGGCGTGGAGCTGGAGGGTGATGAGGCCGCCGATCGAAAGCCCGCAGACGATGGCGCGTTTGATTGAGAGATGGTCGAGCAGCGCAGCAAGATCGGCGGCATGGGTGGCGATGTTGGGTTGGGCGGTACCGAGATCTGAAAGGCCATGGCCGCGCTTGTCGTAGACCAGCGTGGCGCATTCGCCTGCCAGACGAGCCACCGTCTCGTCCCAGATGCGGAAATCGGTACCGAGCGAATTGATGAAGACGACGACCGGGCCGTCGGACGGGGTGCCCGTCAGGCGGTGGTGCAGGACAATGTCGTTGATCCGTGTCAGTCGCATGCACACCTCCGTTGCTGTTGTTGCCCTTTCGTTTGGTTAAGTAAAATAATAAATTGCGCCACTCCGTTAACTCACAGGTTATGAGCGGCATGATCGACCAGCGCATCAAGTTCCGACATCTGCAGACATTCGTCGAGGTAGCGCGTCAGAAGAGCGTGATGAAGGCTGCCGAAATGCTGCATGTCAGCCAACCGGCGGTGACCAAGACCATCCGCGAGCTTGAGGAGGCGCTTGGGGTGCGCGTGCTGGAGCGCGACGGTCGCGGCATCCGTGTCACGCGTCTCGGTGAAGTGTTCCTGCGTCACGCTGGTGCCGCCATCTCGGCACTGCGACAGGGCGTCGATTCCATCGCCGCGGATGGGCTGGGCAATGCCGAGCCGGTCCGGATCGGCGCGCTGCCGACAGTGTCCACGCGCATCATGCCGCGCGCCATGGCGCTGTTTCTTGGCGAAAACACTGGCAGCCGCGTCAAGATCGTTACCGGCGAGAACGCCGTGCTGCTTGACCAGTTGCGGGTCGGTGATCTCGACATCGTGGTGGGGCGGCTGGCTGCGCCGGAGCAGATGACGGGCTTTTCGTTCGAACATCTCTATTCGGAAGAGGTGCGTTTCGTGGTGCGCGCCGGCCATCCTCTTCTGGTCCGCGGTGCCTTCGATTTTGCCGAGCTTACCCGCTACGTGGCGCTGATGCCGACACGGACCTCGATCATCCGTCCGTTCGTCGAGCGGCTGCTGATCGCCAACGGCGTGCCGAATTGGCCGACCCAGATCGAAACGGTGTCACATGCTTTCGGCCGCGCCTTCGTACACTCGAACGATGCGGTCTGGGTCATTTCCGAAGGGGTAGTGGCCGCCGATATCAAGGATGGCGTGCTGGCCGTATTGCCGATCGATACCAGCGAAACCAAGGGACCTGTCGGACTCACCATCCGCGCGGACCAGCAACCGACGCTGGGATTGGGTTTGCTGATGCAGACGCTGCGCGAAACGGCAAGGGAGTTGTCGCGATAGCCAGGTCACAGCCCGCAACAACAATCTGATCAGACCAAGTTTAGTAGGGCAGCCCGACATAGTTCTCCGCGAGTGCGGTCGCCGCGGCATGAGAATGTGTCAGGTAGTCGAGCTCGGCGTCCTGGATCCGGTGCTCGAAATCCGTGCGGTCGGGGAAGCGGTGGAGCAGGGTGGTCATCCTCCATGAGAAGCGCACTGCCTTCCAGACCCTGGCCAACGCGCGTCCAGAGTAAGCATCGATGCCGGCCATGGATTTGTCGAGGAAGAACTCGCGCAGGCCTTCGAACAGGTAGTGCACGTCGCTGGCGGCGAGGTTCAATCCCTTGGCGCCGGTTGGCGGCACGATATGGGCCGCGTCGCCAACGAGGAACAAACGACCAAAGCGCAACGGCTCCGCCACGAAAGAACGCAGCGGCGCGATCGATTTCTCGAAGGAAAGCCCGGTGGTCACGGCCTCGGCATGGTGACGCGGGAGCCTGCTGCGCAACTCATCCCAGAAGCGATCGTCGCTCCAGTTTTCCACCTGTTCGTCAGCAGGCACCTGCACATAATAGCGCGAGCGTGTCATCGAACGCATCGAGCAGAGCGCGAAGCCACGTTCGTGGCTGGCATAGACCAGTTCGTCGCTCACCGGCGGCACCTCGGCCAGCATGCCCAGCCAGCCGAACGGGTAGGCGCGTTCGAAGGTTCGTATCGCGCCAGCCGGGATACTGCGGCGGCTGATCCCGTGGAAGCCGTCGCAGCCGGCGATGACGTCGCAATCGATCCGCCCGGCGACGCCGTCCATGATGTAGGTCACGTAAGGGCTGTCGGTATCGAAATCGTGCAAGGCGACGTTCTCGACCTCGTAGAAGGTCGAAGTGCCTGCGGCCTCGCGTGCGGCCATCAGGTCGCGTGTCATTTCGGTCTGGCCATAGACGGTGACATGTTGTCCGGTCAGGCCGGCAAGATCGATGCGATGGTCACGCCCGTCGAACGCGATGGAAAAGCCGTGATGTGTAAGGCCTTCAGCGCTCAGGCGGGCGTCGGCGCCTGCTCTGCGCATCAGCTCGACGGTACCTCGCTCGAGCACGCCGGCGCGGACACGGCCGAGGATGTAGTCCTTGCCGACACGGTCGAGGATGACGTTGTCGATGCCGGCTCCGGTCAGGAGCTGGCCCAGCAACAGGCCCGAAGGGCCGGAACCGATAATGACGACCTGTGTTCGCATCCGGTGCTCGAAATGGTTATGTGGCGGGGGCCTCTCCAGCCGGTAGACGGCACTATCGCCCAACCGGACGGTTCGGTAAAATGATATCTGGGGTCGATCGTATATACGGATCGTTATGAAAGAGGGGCGGGGGGAGATCGCGGCGCGACTGCCCGGAAAGGGTGATCGGACCCACCACGGCCCAGAGCAACCGTGTTGCCCGAGTCCGCCATGAGCCGCCTTTGTGATGAGCCCGACCGGTTTCGGGGCTATTCGACTCGAAGCGCCGAAGCGAAACGTTTCGTTTCGACAATCACAGCTCCCGCCTGCGTTGGTAAATCAATGCTTAACGAAGTATGCGGGCTCCGTGGGGCTGGCGCAAAACAATGGCGGTTGGCGACCTATCTCAACGACACCTGCATATATTTACCGGTAGAGGTCAAAAAAGTATCATTGCAACTGACCAAACGTGGTGGCGCCATTCTGGCGCGGGGAATAGCGTTTGTTTCGAAGGTCAGAGCTGGAGCATATCCAGCCGATTGGGAAAGGGCCGCAGCGGCAAGACCGCCTCGTGCCCGGAGGAAACAAACATGGGTCCGGACCTGGAAGTCGTCCAGATTCGACAAGGCGAGTCGTTCAAGGCCTGGTCGCACGGCTATCCGTTCCATACGGTGCGCTGGCATTTCCATCCCGAATACGAACTGCATCTCGTGGTCGCCACCGCCGGGCGATACTTCGTCGGCGATTTCATCGGCGAATTCGAGCCCGGCAATCTGGTGCTGACCGGTCCCAACCTGCCGCACAACTGGGTGAGTGACATTCCCGCCGGCTCGACCATCCCGCTGCGTTGTCGCATCCTGCAATTCAACGAAGGCTTCATCGGCGACACCATGCGCGTGCTGCCGGAACTCGCAGCCCTGGCACCGGTGCTGGAACAGTCACGGCGCGGTGTGATGTTTTCCGCAGAGACAAGTCGTCAGGTCGCTCCGGTGATGGAAGAGTTGATGAGGGCGCAAGGTGTGCGTCGCATCGAGTTGTTCATGGCAATCACGGGGCTGCTCAGCCGCGGTCAGGGAGCGCGTATGCTGGCGAGCCCGAACTACTTGCCGGATCCGTCCGGATACATGTCAGCAGGTATCAACAAGGCGCTCAACTATCTGCGCGAGAACCTGACCAATCCGTTCAGCGAGGCGGATCTTGCGGGCATCGCCGGGCAGTCGACCTCCGCCTTCTCGCGCGCCTTCCGCCGCCATACCGGCATGACACTGGTCCAGTATGTCAAACGGCTGCGCATCAATCTTGCCTGCCAGATCCTGACCAGCGACGAGGAGGCGCCGATCACCGACATCTGCTTCGAAGTCGGCTTCAACAATCTGTCGAATTTCAACCGTCAGTTCCTGGCCGAGAAGGGCATGACGCCGTCGCGGTTCCGGCGGCTGACCATCGACCACATAAACGCGGCGAAAGCCGCCTGAATAAACGCGGCTGAGGCCGCCCAATAAGGAGGATCAGGGAGGACACCACCAGAAGAATTTACAACGTGAGCGGTCGCGTGCTGCTCGCGAGGGGAAAGCTTTGTCCCGACGTTGCCTTCGATGCTGCGGCGCAGATTGCCGGGCAAGGACAGCCGAGGGATTCACGCTGCCTGGGAGGGCAGCTCTTCAGATCACTCATTGTCATATCGTTCAAGGGAGAAGATGCAATGAAACATTCATGGAAAACGACGGGCCTGGCGATGCTGGCTCTGTCTCTCGCTTCCGGCTCGGCACTGGCTCAGAGCGCTGACGGCGCCACCGTGGCTTTCCTCATGCCGGACCAGGCTTCGACCCGTTACGAGGAACATGACTATCCGGGCTTCAAGGCCGAGATGGAAAAGCTCTGCGCGTCCTGCAAGGTGCTCTACCAGAACGCCGACGCCGATGCCGCGCGCCAGCAGCAGCAATTCAACTCGATGATCTCGCAGGGTGCCAAGGTCATTGTCATCGACCCGGTCGATTCCACCGCTGCCGCCTCGCTGGTGAAACAGGCGCAAGCGCAAGGCGTGAAGGTCATCGCCTATGACCGGCCGATTCCGGATGCCAAGGCCGATTTCTATGTCTCCTTCGACAACGAGGCCATCGGCAAGTCGATCGCCGACTCGCTGGTCAAGCATCTAAAGGACAAGGGCGTAAAGGCCGGCGAGGGCACCGGTGTCTTGCAGATCAACGGTTCGCCGACCGATGCTGCGGCCGGCCTGATCAAGAAGGGTATCCATGCCGGTCTCGACAACAGCGGCTATCCGATCCTGGCTGAATATGACACGCCGGAATGGGCGCCGCCAAAAGCCCAGCAGTGGGCGAGCGGCCAGATCACCCGTTTCGACAAGAACATCCTGGGTGTTGTCGCAGCCAATGACGGCACTGCCGGTGGCGCTATCGCGGCGTTCAAGGCCGGCGGTTTCAACCCGGTTCCGCCGATCACCGGCAATGACGCCACGCTGGCGGCACTGCAACTGATCATCGCCGGTGACCAATACAACACCATCAACAAGCCAAGCGAGATCGTCGCTGCCGCGGCCGCCAACATCGCTGTCCAACTGGTCAAGGGTGAAACGCCGAAGGCCGAGACGACGCTGTTCAACACGCCGTCGCAACTCTTCGTGCCGGTGGTCGTCACCCAGGAGAACCTGAAGGCAGAGATCATCGACAAGAAGATCGCCACCGTCGAACAGCTCTGCGTCGACCGCTATGCCGAAGGCTGCAAGAAGCTCGGCATCACCCAGTAAGCCAATGATCGCGACTGCCCCGCCGCACGCGGCGGGGCAGCATTGCCCATCGTGGGCGCAATTCTTGGGAAGGTTTGCATCATGACAGGAACATCACAGGGGCCTGCCTCGGCACGTGAGCTTGTGCTCAGCCTGCGTGGCATCTCCAAGCAATTCGGCGCTGTGTCGGCGCTCACCGATATCGACCTCGACGTCCATGCCGGCGAAGTCGTTGCCCTCGTTGGGGACAACGGCGCAGGCAAGTCGACCCTGGTCAAGGTCCTGGCCGGCGTGCATCAGCCAACGTCGGGGACTATCACCTTCAAGGGCGAAACCGTCAGCTTATCCGATCCGGCGGCAGCGCTCGGCCTCGGCATCGCCACCGTCTTCCAGGATCTCGCATTGTGCGAGAACCTCGACGTTGTCGCCAACATCTTCCTCGGCAAGGAACTCAGCCCGATGCGGCTGGACGAAGTGTCGATGGAGATCAAGGCGTGGAAGCTGCTCAACGAACTCTCGGCGCGCATTCCCAGCGTGCGTGAGCCGATCGCCTCGCTTTCCGGCGGTCAGCGCCAGACGGTGGCCATTGCGCGCTCGCTGCTGCTCGACCCGAAACTGATCATGCTCGACGAGCCGACGGCTGCCCTGGGTGTCGCCCAGACAGCTGAGGTGCTCGATCTGATCGAGCGTGTCCGCGAACGCGGCCTCGGCGTCATCATGATCAGCCACAACATGGAAGACGTTCGCGCCGTGGCCGACCGTATCGTCGTGTTGAGGCTCGGCAAGAACAACGGTGTCTTCCTTCCCGATGCGTCCAACCAGGAACTGGTCAGCGCGATCACCGGTGCCGAGAACAATTCTGTTTCCCGCCGGGCCAGCCGTCGCGCGCAAGCTCAGGAGAGCCAGCCATGACCGACAAAACGACGCAGAATGCGCCGCAGGCGCAGCTTCTCGACCGCGCCGATGTGCGCGTCAAACACGCCGAAGGGTTTGGTGGCGCGATCAGCGCATTCTTCGACCGCGTGCGGTCGGGCGACCTCGGCTCGCTGCCGGTTATCGTCGGCCTCGCCATCATCTGGACAGTGCTCCAGAGCCTCAACCCGGTGTTCCTTTCGGCGAACAACCTGGTCAATCTGCTGTTCGACTGTTCGACGGTCGGCGTCATCGCGCTCGGCATCGTCTGCATCCTGATGCTCGGGGAGATCGACCTCTCGGTGGGATCCGTCAGCGGTTTCGCCTCGGCGCTGGTCGGCGTGCTGTGGGTGAACCAGGGCTGGCCCGTCGGTTTCGCTATCATCACCGCCATGGCTGCAGGTGCGGTCATCGGATCGGTCTACGCCTTGCTGCTCAACCGCTTCGGCATGCCCAGCTTCGTCTCCACGCTGGCCGGCCTGCTCGCCGTGCTCGGCCTCCAGCTCTATCTGCTCGGCTCGACCGGCTCGATCAACCTGCCTTACGAGTCGCCTCTGGTGAATTTCGGCCAGCTGATGGTGATGCCTGCCTGGGTTTCCTATGGGCTCGCCGCGATTGCCGGTATCGGCATTTTCTGGACCGGGTACCGTGAAGCCTCGCGACGTCGCGAGGCAGGCCTGTCGGCGCAGTCCATGGCAGCCATCGTCGCGCGCGCGGTCGTCATCACCGTTCTGCTCGAGGCAATCGTCTTCTACCTCAACAGCTCGCGCGGTATTCCCTGGATGTTCGGCCTGTTCGTCGGCCTGGTCGTGACGATGAACTACGCGCTGAAGCGCACCAAATGGGGCCGTTCGATGCATGCCGTCGGCGGCAATCGTGAAGCCGCCCGGCGTGCCGGCATCAATGTGCGCTATATCTATACCAGCGCTTTTATGCTGTGCTCGACGCTGGCGGCCACAGGCGGCATCCTCGCAGCGTCGCGGCTTGCGTCATCCAGCCAGCAGGCGGGCACCGGCGACGTCAACCTCAACGCCATCGCTGCGGCGGTGATCGGCGGCACCAGCCTGTTCGGCGGCCGCGGCAGCGCCTATTCGGCTTTGCTGGGCATCATCGTCATCCAGTCGATCGCGAGCGGGCTGACGCTGCTCGATCTGTCGTCGTCGCTTCGATACATGATCACCGGGGCCGTCCTGGCCATCGCCGTGATCGTCGACTCGCTGGCACGCAGGTCACGTGTCTCGCACGGCCGCGCCTGATCCTGGAGCGTTTCCGCCACGGAAACGCGGAAGCGCTCCAGTTTTGTTTTTACGCAGTTCCGGACGGAAACCGCTCCGCACTTTTCCTGGAATTGCTCTAACTCCCAAGCAACACAAAGCAAAAACAAGAGGCAGAAATGGCTCAGGACCTTACCGGACAAGTCGCGGCGATCACCGGCGCCGCATCAGGCATCGGCCTGGAATGCGCCAGGCATCTGGTGGCGGCAGGCGTACGGGTCGCTCTCGTCGACCGCAATGAAGATGCACTGAAAGCCGTCTGCGCGGAACTTGGACCGCAGGCATTCCCCGTCGTGGTCGACCTGATGGACTCTAAGAGCGTGGCTGGCATGATGCCGCAGATCCTGGAGAAGGCCGGCCAGCTCGACATCTTCCATGCCAATGCCGGTTCCTATGTCGGTGGCGAGGTCGTAGAAGGGAACCCGGATGTTTGGGACCGCATGCTGAACCTCAACATCAATGCGGCGTTCCGGTCCATCCACGCGGTGCTTCCGCACATGGTCGAGCGCAAGACTGGCGACATCGTCGTCACCAGCTCGATCGCCGGGCTGGTACCTGTGGTGTGGGAGCCGATCTACACGGCTTCCAAACATGCCATTCAGGCCTTCGTCCACACGTTGCGCCGCCAGGTTGCCAAGCATGGCCTGCGCGTCGGTGCTGTTGCGCCCGGGCCGGTGGTGACAGCGCTGATCAGCGACTGGCCGAAGCAGAAGCTGGAAGATGAGCTCGCCGCGGGTGGACTGATGCAGCCCGTGGAGGTGGCCGAGGCGGTGATGTTCATGCTGACCAGGCCGCGCAACATCACCATCCGTGACCTGGTCATCCTGCCGCAGAGCAACGACCTCTGACTCTCGACGCCATCGGTTTGCTTGCCGGTGGCGTTCTTCCCTTCTCTCGATATCGCGGATGGCTGCATGACTTCGGCAAAACATTTCATCGGCATCGATGTCGGCACGGGCAGCGCGCGTGCCGGCGTGTTCGACGCGCGTGGAACCATGCTTGCGGCGGCCAAGCGCGACATCGCGCTGTTTCGCGAAGCAGGTGACATCGTCGAGCAATCGAGCAACGACATCTGGCGTGCGGTGGCAGCAAGCACGCGCGAAGCCGTCGCCAAATCACGCGTGCCGGCAGCATCGATTGCCGGCGTCGGTTACGACGCGACCTGTTCTCTTGTCGTGCTGGGCGAGGGTGGGCGGCCACTTGATGTCGGGCCGACCAACGAGGTCGAGCGCAATATCATCGTGTGGATGGATCATCGCGCCACGGAACAGGCCGCACGCATCAATCGCACCGGTGAGACCGTGCTGAATTACGTCGGCGGGACCATCTCGCCGGAGATGGAGACGCCGAAACTGTTGTGGCTGGCCGAGCACAAGCCGGAGACTTTCGCCAAGGCATGGCAGTTCATGGACCTTACCGACTTCCTGACCTGGAAGTCGACCGGCAGCCTTGCCCGATCGGTCTGCACCGTCACCTGCAAATGGACCTATCTGGCGCATGAGCGGCGATGGGACGAACGCTATTTCCGCACAGTCGGACTTGGCGCGCTGGCTGACGAGCAGTTCCGCCGCATCGGCACGGACGTTGTGCCGGCAGGCACGGCGTTGGGCAAGGGGCTGACAGCCGAGGCCGCGCGTGACCTCGGCCTTGCCGAAGGCACTCCGGTGGCGGCTGGCCTTATCGACGCTCACGCCGGCGGCATTGGCACCGTGGGTGCGCGCGGCGATGCGGGAAGCGTGCTGACGCGCATGGCCTATGTGTTCGGCACATCGGCCTGCACCATGTCGACCACCGCCGAGCCAGCATTCGTGGACGGCGTGTGGGGGCCGTATTTCTCGGCCATGGTGCCGGGGGTGTGGCTGAACGAGGGTGGTCAGTCGGCCGCGGGTGCTGCGATCGATCATCTCGTGCGCATGCACCCGGCTTCAGCCGAAGCTGCAGTGAAGGCCGAGATGGCAGGCACCAGCCTAAGCCAGTGGCTGGCGGTGGAGGCCGGCAAGCATGGCGGGGCCGAAAGCGCGCCTGAACTGATCGGCAAGCTGCATGTCGTGCCGGAATTCCTTGGCAATCGCGCACCGTTCGCCGATCCAGAGGCGCTTGGTCTGATCGCCGGTATCGGCTTGGATACCGGCGTCGATGGGCTGGTTGGGCTCTATCTCGCTGGCATCTGTGGCCTCGGCTACGGCGCGCGCCAGATCGTCGGCGTCCTTGCCGAGAAAGGTGTTGTCACCGACACCATCGTGGTCAGCGGCGGCGCCGGCCAGAGCCCGTTGGTACGCCAGCTTCTGGCCGACACGACCGGGCTGGTCGTAGCGGCCTCGACCTCGCCGGAACCCGTCCTGCTTGGTTCTGCCATCCTCGGCGCCGTTGCGGCGGGTCATTTCCCGGACATGGCGTCGGCCATGGATGCGATGTCGGAGCTTGGCGAAACCTACCAGCCAAACGCGGCGCATGCCGGTTGGCACGCAAACCGTTTCCAGGCGTTCGAACTGCTGCAGAAAGCGGGAAGGGTGGTGCGTGGAGAAGCCTAGCTTTGCTGCTCCCGCAAAATGGAGGGGCTTACGCCTGACCATTCTTGGGTCTATTCCTATTCCGGCCATATGCAGCGGATGGACTTTTTCCCTGCCCGTGACGTAAGACGCTGCCGGACTGGAACGCGCTGCGAAGGCGAAACCGCCATCGACTTGCGCGACTTTTGGGGGAACAGGCATGACTGCAGACAATGGCGTTGCGACGGCTCAAGCGGCCGAAGCGCTCCCGCTTTTCTATTCGAAGCCGGAGGCGATGAATCCCGACCGCCATGGTTCGCTCGGTCTTGCGGCGCGCGCGGATTTTTCCTTCACGCGCGCCGCGCATGCGTTGCCCGTGGTAACGGGTGAGATGCCCGCAGCCATGCGGTCCTACCCGATCGTCTTTGTCGGCCCAGCCAACCAACCGGTCGTCATCACCGGTCTGCGGCAAGGCGAGAACCTGTTTGTGGACGAGGACGGCCAATGGGCAAAACCGCACTATGTCCCGGCCTATGTGCGTCGTTATCCGTTCATCCTCGCCGATGATGGCGGGCAGGGAAGCGGGCGGCTGGCGCTGTGCGTCGACCGGGCCAGCGACCGGGTGGTCGAGCAGGTCGTGGCAGCCGCGCGCGGCGACAAGGTGGTTCCATTCTTTGCGGGTACCGAGGCGACCGAAGCCACCAAGCAGGCCCTGGCCTTCTGCAACCAGTACCAGATGGACTTTGCCGCCACACGCGCCATGGTCGACAAGATCGCCGCACATGGCCTCTTGGCCGAGCGCCGCAGCACCGTGACGCTGGAAAATGGAGAGGTGCTCAACCTCACCGATTTCAAGATCATCGACGAGGATGCCTTCAACAAGCTGAGTGACGAGGCGTTCCTCGATCTCAGGAAATCCGGTGCTCTGACCCTGGTCTATTGTCACCTCGCTTCGACCAACAGCTGGAGCTCGCTGATCCACCAGGCGGCGTTGCAGAAGGCTGGATGAGGCGGGCTTGCGCCGCTTCGATATCCCTGTGCAGGCATGGCGGGTGCTGTCGGTGCTTCAAAAGATCGGCCTGAACGGTCCAGCAGAGTGCGAATGCGGTTGATTTTGCGGTGGTGACCGGGCGCCTGAGCAACAAGTCTGCACGTTCTGCGCGATAATCGAACAGCCTTTTGAAAATCAATGTCAATTTCCGGGTGTGAAAACGGAAACCGGGAACACCTTTTCGTTCTTTCCCAAGATATGCAATCTATGCATGTGGAAGCGTTCTCCCTGCAAACAGCAGGCGTGATCCGAGTCGATGTCGGCCCGAACTTTTTTCGGTCGCCGTACAAAGGGTGAAGCAAGCTTCAAACCACCCAAATTAAGCCATTCTGCGCACTGGGATTTTTGGCCTGAAGGCCCGAATTCCAGCCCCATTGGGCGCGCCCACATTTCCCGCAAGCCATTATGTTAAAACGATTTTTTCGTCGATACGACCTTTTTCGCGGTTGACGAAGAGCCACTTCACTCATACCCATAAATCAAATTGATTTATTCTATCCGCCAGCAAGAGCGGAAGGGTCAATTCCAACCAGGGGAATCAAAACCATGCGTGCCAAAAGGACGACTCTGTCTTCTTTCCGCCGGGCTGTATCGCTGCGGCGGCTGTTCGCTGGCGCTGCCCTCGCAGCGCTCTCTGTTGCGGGCGGGATGACCGCCCAATCGACACCTGCCTCCGCCGAAGCTGTGCTTTCCATGCACATCGAGGAGCAGACCAGCTGGGTGCAGAACTTCAATCCGTTCGATCTTGGTGGCCGCCGCCAGAGTACGATGGATTTCATTTACGAGCCGCTGGTCATCTTCAACGACTATGACGGTGGCAAGCCGATCTGGCGTCTGGCCACGGCTTACAAGTTTTCCGATGATCTGAAGTCGATCACCTATACGCTGCGCGACGGCGTGAAGTGGTCCGACGGCCAGCCGCTGACTTCGGCGGACATGAAATTTACGCTGGAAATGATGCTGAAGAATCCGGCCGTGGACACAGTCGGCGTCGGCGAGACAGTGGCTTCTGTCGAAACGCCGTCGGCGACCGAGGTCAAGATCAACCTCAAGTCGGTCGACACGCATTTCCCCGAGACCCTGGCCGATTTTCCCGTTGTACCGGAGCACATCTGGAAGGACGTGAAGGACCCGCTCGCCTTCAAGAACGAGAAGCCGGTCGGTTCGGGACCGATGACCGAAGTTCGCCGCTTCACGCCGCAGGTCTATGAACAGTGCCGCAACCCGAATTACTGGGATGCCGCCAGTCTCAAGGTGGATTGCCTGAAGCTGCCGCAGATCTCCGGCAATGACCAGATGCTGGCGCTGCTGCCGGAAGGCACGATGGACTGGATCGGCTCGTTCATTCCGCAGATCGACAAGACCTATGTCGCGCTCGATGCGAAGAACAATGGCTATTGGCAGCCGCCGGCTGAGACGGTCGCCTTCCAGATGAATTTCAAGACAAAGAACGCCGGCAACGCCGAGGCTTTCGCCGACATCAATTTTCGCCGCGCCTTCTCGCTGGCCATGGATCGCACCTCCATGGTCGACATTGCAGGCTTCGGCTATCCGGTGGTGAACCTGCATGCCTCCGGACTGCCGCCACGGTTTGACTCCTGGCGCAACAAGGCCGCCGAAGGCGAACACGACGTTTGGATGGCCTACGACGTCGACAAGGCCAGCAAGGTGCTTGACGATGCCGGCTACAAGAAGGGCGCGGACGGTTTCCGCACCACGCCAAAAGGACAGCCGATTGCGTTTTCCATTGCCGTGCCTAATGGCTGGACGGACTGGATCGACGCCGTCCAGATTGCCGTCGAGGGACTGCGCAAGATCGGCGTCAACGCTTCGGTGGCGACGCCGGAATATGAGCAGTGGCAGAAGCAGATTCTCGATGGCACGCTGGATGCCGTCATGAATTCGCGCGCCGATGGCCCGACGCCGTTCCGCGGCTACTACCAGTCGCTGTCGACGCCTTTTGCCGGTCGGATCACCTCGGCGCCGTCGCGCTATTCCAATGCGGAACTGGACAAGGTCTTCGACGCCTATCGCAAGGCGACTTCGGAGGAAGAGCGCCACAAGCTGTTCGACCAGGTTCAGTTGATTGTCGCGACTGAATTCCCCGTAGTGCCGGTGTTCAATGGACCGACCTGGTTCCAGTATTCGACCAAGCGGTTCACCGGCTGGGTGACCAAGGACGAACCAGTGATGAACCCAGAAGACCACGACAACAACCGCCTGCGGCTCGTGCATTTGCTGCGGCTGAAGCCAGTGCAATAACCAGGAGGATCGGCGACGGGATAGCAGTCATGCGGATACCTCTTCGACGGCTCGGGGTCTATCTGGCCGCCTTCCTGTTCGCCATCGTGGTCAACTTCACGCTTCCCCGGCTGATGCCGGGGAGTCCGGTCGACAGCATGATTGCCCAGCTCGGGCCACGTGCCACGCCGGCGGCGATCGAAGCGATCAAGGCCCGCTTCGGCGCCGTCGAACAGCCGATATGGCTGCAGTTCCTTGACTATCTGAAGGGGCTGGCCACCTTCGATCTTGGCGTATCGGTCAAATACTACCCGCAGACCGTCACCGAAGTACTGGCCCGTTCGGCCGGGTGGACCGCTTTCCTGGTGGTTACGGCGGTTATATTCTCCCTCTGCGTCGGCGTCTCCCTCGGCGCAGTGGCAGCCTGGCGGCGAGGCGGGCGCTTCGATGCGTTCGTCTCGCCCTTTTCTGTGGTGCTGATCGCGGTGCCGCCGGTCATCATCGCACTTGCCACGCTGTTCACCTTCGGTGTGACGTTGAGGTGGTTCCCGGTGGGCTACGCATATGATCCCAGCCTCGACCCCGGTATCAACTTCACCTTCTTCGGTTCGGTGTTCTGGCACGCCATCATGCCGGTGCTGACGCTTTCGCCCTACATGATCGGCGAATTCCAGACGACGATGCGCTCCTCGATGATATCGGTGCTGGGCGAGGACTACGTCACCATGGGCCGGGCCAAAGGGCTCAGCAACACCGCGGTGATGTTCAGCTATGCGGCCCGCAACGCCATGCTGCCGGTGATGACAAACTTGGCGCTCATGCTGGGCGCGGTGTTCGGCGGTTCGATCGTCACCGAAATCGTCTTCAATTATCCCGGTCTGGGGCTGACCCTGTTCACCGCCAGCGTTGCGCGTGACTATCCGGTGATCCAGGGACAGTTGCTGCTGATGACGATGGCGACACTTGGCGCCAACCTGCTGGTCGATATCCTGTATGGCGTGGTCGACCCGAGGGTGCAGGAGGGGCGGACATGAGCTCGGGTCTCAAGTTGTTCCTGCGCCAGAAGAAGGCCGTGGCGGGCTTTATCATTATCGTAGCGCTTTGCCTGATGGCTTTGCTGGCACCGGTGCTGGCGCCCGGCGATCCCGCACAGCGTGTCGGCCGTTCGCATCAGCCGCCGACAGCCGAGCATGTCTTCGGCACCACCAAGATGGGCCGTGACGTCTATGCGCAGTTCGTCTGGGGTGCACGACCATCGCTGGCGGTCGGCTTCGCGACGGGGCTGGCGATCACGGCGATCGGGACGGCGATCGGCCTGATCGCCGGATATTTCGGCGGCCGCACCGACGCGGTGCTGGACCTGACCACCAATGCGGTGCTGGTCATTCCCAACATCCCGCTGCTTATCCTGCTCGCGTCCTTCGCCGGCACAGTCGGGCCGATGGCGATCATGGCCATCATCGCGCTCACCTCCTGGCCGTGGGGCGCGCGCATGACGCGAGCGCAGACCTTGTCGCTGAAGAACCGTGAGTTCATCGTTGCCGCGCGCATGGTTGGCGAACCCTGGTGGCGCATCATCTTCGTCGAGATCTTGCCCAATCTGGTGCCGTTGATCGGCATCAATCTGGTCGGCTCGATCATCTATGCGATCGTGGCGCAGACGACACTGGAATATCTCGGTTTCGGAGATCCGTTGAATGTCACCTGGGGTACCATGCTCTACAATGCCCAGAATTCTTCGGCGATCATCGTCGGCGCCTGGTGGGACATCGGCGCGCCGGCGCTTGGCATCGCGATCGTCGGGCTGGGGCTGGCTTTGCTGAACTTCACCTTCGACGAGATTGCCAACCCGCAACTTCGCTCCGGGCCGGCGCTGAGCCGCTGGCTGCGGCTCAACCGGCTGCGCGCACGTGAGTTGAGGGCCGTCCGATGAACGCGCCGTTGCTTCGGATCCAGAACCTCGACGTCGACTATCTGACCGACGGTGGCGCATTCCGCGCGGTCAAGAACGTGTCCTTTGACATTGGCCGCGGTGAATTGTTCGGGCTTGCCGGCGAATCCGGCTGCGGCAAGAGCACCATTGCCTACGCCATCACGCGGCTGTCGAAGCCGCCGGCCTGGGTGGCGGGCGGCCAGGTACTGCTCGATGACCAGGATCTTTTGAAGCTATCGGAGACGGCGCTGCAGAAGGTGCGCTGGCGGCGCATCGGCATGGTCTTCCAGAGCGCGATGAATTCGCTCAACCCACTGATGCGGGTGGCGGCGCAATTCCATGACGTGCTGGCCCGCCATACCGGTGCCACCAGGGCGCAGTCGCGTGCTCGTGCCGAGGAGATGTTCAAGCTGGTCGGCATTTCGCCGACAAGGCTGGACGACTATCCCTATCAGTTCTCCGGCGGCATGCGGCAGCGTATCGTGATTGCGATCTGCCTCGCCTTGCAACCGGAACTGATCATCATGGACGAGCCGACGACGGCACTCGATGTGGTGGTGCAGCGCGAGATCCTGGAACAGGTCATCGACCTGCAGCGCAGCCACGGTTTCTCGGTGCTGTTCATCACCCACGATCTGCATCTGATGGCGCAGCTCTGCCATCGCGTCGGCGTCATGCTGAAAGGCGAACTGGTCGAGGTTGGTGATGTGCGACAGGTCAGTCGTGCGCCGGCACATGAATATACGCGCAAGCTATGGGGTTCGATCCCGCAATTGCCGGGACATGGAGCTGCCGCATGAACGCGCAGCCGAGCCTTTCCGTCGACGGTGCCGAGGCGCTGACTGAGCCTGTGGTGAGACTTGAGCGCATCGAGCGCAGTTTTGGCGTCGTCCAGGCGCTGCGTGGCATTTCACTGGCGCTGAAGCCGGGGCGGGCACTGGCGTTGGTCGGCGAGTCCGGCTGCGGAAAGACCACCTGCGCGCGCATCATCGCCCGCATGGACGAGCCGACGGCCGGCAAGATGTATTTCCGCGGCCGTGACATCACCCATCCAGGCGGCAAGGCGGGCGAGGCTGCCTACAGGCGAGCCGTGCAGATGGTGTTCCAGGATCCGTTTGCTTCGCTCAACCCTGTATTTTCAGTCCAGCACCACCTGGCGCGGCCATTGAAGCTGCATGGACATGCCCGCAGCAAAGCCGAAGAGGTCTCAGGCGTGGCCCATCTGCTTGCTTCGGTGGGGCTGGATCCAGCCATCACCGCCGCCAAGTTTCCGCATGAGCTCTCCGGGGGCCAACGCCAGCGTGTCAACATCGCGCGTGCTCTCGCCGTACGGCCGGACGTGCTGGTGGCAGACGAACCGACTTCCATGCTCGACGTATCGATCCGGCTGGGAATTCTCGAGCTGCTGTCAAACATCAAGCGCGAAAGACAGCTTGCGCTGCTCTACATCACCCATGACATTGCGACTGCGGCGCATGTCGCGGAAGAGGTGATCGTCATGTTCGCCGGCCAGATGGTGGAGTGGGGCGATACCGAGACAGTGATCCGGCACGCAAGACATCCTTACACCAAGCTGCTGCTCTCGGCGGTGCCGGATCCGGATCGGCCTTTCGTACCAGGCGACAGCGCGCGTTTCCTCGGCCATGCCGAAGAGGTGCGTCGCATCAGCCGGCCAGCTTCCGACACAATCGAGCAGGTTGGCTCAAACCATTTCATCCGCGCGCTCGGCGCGTGAAGCAAGGAGATTTCGAGGAATGACTTCCGGGTCAAAATCAATGCAATCATTCTTCGAAATCTCCTGAAGCGGCAGAACAGCATGGATTATCTCGTCAACCTTTCCCTTCTGAAGCCGGAGCCGGCGCTGGACGAGCGCATGCGGAAGGCCGGGATAACGATCCGCCGGGCACTGGCGCCGGAGCTTGAACTGGTCACCGACTGGGTACGCCAGATGTTTGGCGCGGGCTGGTCGAGCGAGACGGCCGTTGCCATAATGCGCCAGCCGCCGACCTGCTTCCTGGCGACACGCGAAGAAAAACTGATCGGCTTTTCCTGCCATGAATCGATCGCGCGCGGCTTCTTCGGCCCGACGGGTGTCGATAAGGGGGCGAGGGGATTGGGTATTGGCCACGCGCTGCTGCTTGCTTCGCTGCTTGATCTCAAGACGATGGGCTACGGCTACGCCATCATCGGTGATGTCGGTCCTTCGGAATTCTACGAGCGAACGGTGGGTGCAACGATGATCCCGAACTCCGAACCCGGCATTTATGCCGGGCTCTTGAAATCGCCATCGCCTGATGATTGATGCGCCGGCTCGCCGGACGGGCGGGAAAGGCAGGTGCCGGGAGTCACCCTTTTCGGCGGAAAATTCCGAGTGGGGATGGAACTGCCAGAAACCCACAATGCAATGTTTGCCAGACGAAAGTTCGACATGACCATCCAGCCGAAATCAGCCCTCCGCCTGCAAACCCATTGGACCCCAGCCGCTGACGGCGAGAGCCTGGCCTATTCGCTGACGCTGACCAATCTCTCGACCAAAGCTGTTTCCGGTTTCAAGCTTTGCGTGAGTGGTCCTGCCCGCATCGATCCCGAAGCGGCAGTCGAGGGCGGCATCCTGACCGCGCGGCTTTCCAACCATTCCGAACTGTCGCCACCCGAGGGATTCATCTTGGAGCCCGGGGCGTCATGGACGGTGACAGCGCGTGGATTGTCCTATCCATTGCGTCATTGGACGGATGGCGCCAACACCGCCTATGTCGCCTTTGCCGATGGCGCGACGGTGCCGGTTTCGGTGGCGCCGACCCAGGCCAAGGGAGACAATGCGCCGCTGAAGCGTGGCGCTGAAATCTATCCGGTGCCGCATGTGGCGCCGGTTCCGGTGTCCATCGTGCCATGGCCGAACAGCGTTTCCGTATCGGGCCGCGCTGCCATGCCGCAAGGCCTGGCGATCGAGGCAAAAGGTGAAGAGGCCAAATCCGCTGCGTCCGCTTTTGCCGAACTGGTCGAAGGACTGTTTCCGGTTGAAGGTATCGTGCGACCGGAAGGCGAGGGCGGCTTGCCGGTCTCCCTTGTGCTGGCCGATGATTTTGCCGCGGAAGCCTATGGCATCCGCTTCGGCGGCGGACGTGTGATGATTTCGGCAGCCACACGTGCCGGCCTCCTTTACGGGCTGATCACGCTGGGGCAGATCCTGCGCGGCGCGCGCCATCATCCGGAGACGTTCTTCTTCCCGCTGGAAGGCGAGATTAAGGACGAGCCGTCGCTCGGCTGGCGCGGCACACATCTCGACGTGGCCCGGCAGTTCTATGGCACAGCCGAGGTCAGCCGCTTCCTCAAGATCCTGGCCTGGAACAAGCTCAACCGCTTCCACTGGCACCTCTCCGATGACGAGGCCTGGCGCGTGGAGATCGATGCCTATCCAGAACTGACCCGCATCGGCGCTTGGCGCGGTCACGGTCTGCCGCTGCCCCCGCTGCTGGGTTCGGGACCCGAGCGCACAGGTGGCTACTACAGCAAGGCTGCAGTGCGCGAGATCGTCGCGTTGGCCGACCGTCTCGCTATCGAGGTTATCCCGGAGATCGACGTTCCCGGCCATTGCTACGCCATGCTGCAGGCGATTCCGGAACTGCGCGATCCGGCCGAGCACGGCGTCTACTATTCGGTGCAGGGATTTCCCAACAACTGCCTCAACCCGGCGCGCGAGGAAACCTATCGGGTGCTGGAAACCATCCTGGATGAGGTGATCGCGCTGTTCCCATACAAGCGCATCCATGTCGGTGCCGATGAGGTGCCGATCGGCGCCTGGTCGGGCTCACCGGAGGCGCTGGCTAAGCTCGGCGAACTGGCCGGCGCCGACGTGGCGGCCGCACATGCCAAGCGCCTGAACGTCGTCACCAACCATCACGGCGCCGACGAAATCGACGGTTCGGGCGCTGCCGTGTTGCAAGCCCAGTTCCTTGCGCGCATCCAGAAATTCCTGGCCTCGCGCGGTTGCATCACCGGCGGCTGGGAAGAAGCCGCGCATGGCGATATCATCGACAAGGACAAGAGCTTCCTGAATGGCTGGCGTTCTGTCGAGGTGTCGGCAGCACTTGCCGGGCGCGGCTACGATATCGTCGTCTGCCCGGGGCAGGTCTATTATCTCGACATGGCCAACAGCCCGGCCTGGTCGGAGCCGGGCGCAGCCTGGGCCGGCTGGTCGGAGCCGGAGACGCTCTACGACTTCGATCCGGTGAAGGGCTGGACAGAGGAGCAGAAGAAGCATTTCCTCGGCGTTCAATGCTGCATCTGGTCGGAGCCGATGACCGATCGCGGCGTGTTCGATCGGCTGGTGTTCCCGCGCATCTCCGCGCTGGCCGAGACCGGTTGGACCAAACCGGAGCGTAAGTCTTGGGAGCGTTTCAAGGCGCTCGCCGGCCTGATGCCGATCCTTTACGGCATCACCGCGGCTGCGTAGGGTCTCTGGCCTCCATCTTCCTCAAGAAGATGGAGGCTCCGTGCGCAACGGCGCAACTGCTAGGGCGTCGGGCGGAAGACGCCGTCCTTGTCCCGTTTCAGCGGTGCGGTCTGTTCGGGCAGCGGCGCCCCCGGTGCGTCATTGACGGAGACACCCTCCGGCCAGTCGGCGGGTGCGATCGCGATATAGCGTGCGTAGCCGCCAGAACCGCCCTGTGGCTTGGCGAAGCCGATCGTCACCAGCGCGCCAGCTTCCGGGACCTTGTCGAGATTGGCGACGCCCTCGGCCTGCACGAAGTTGTTGTGCATGAGCCAGTATTCGCCCTCGAGGTTCGGCGTGGTGTCGGTGTCGAGCGGCTCGTGGCCGTGAAAGAGGATCTTGCGTTCGAGATGCAGGAACTTCAGCGCATCGAGGCTCACGCCTGGGAACGGCGCCTTGGCGAAACGTTCCGGCTCATTCCATTTCTTGTACCAGTCAGAGCGCACGAACACGACTGAACCCTCCGGGATGCGGCCGTGCTTCTTCTCCCATTCCTCGATGTCGGCAACCTTGAGGTGATACCCCTCGTCGGTCTTTGCCTTTCCGCTGATGTCGATGACCACCAGCGGTCTCACTGCGAATGTCGGTGGCAGGTCGGAGATGGTGGCGCCCTTGGGATTCCAGTGTGAAGGCGGATCGAGTTGGGTGCCGTACTGGTCGGTGGTCAGGTCATAGGCGCTGGCGACGAAGCCATGCTTCTCATAGGTGAACTCCTCACCTTTCTTGACGTAACCTTCGATGTCGGCGCCGGCCACGGCGGGCTTGAATTTGGCGGGGCCGAAGCCCGGCCACACTGGCTGCACCGGCGCGAAAGCATGGGTGAGGTCGATGTATTTCGCAGACTTCAGCGATTGTTCGTAGAATTTCCAGAATGCGGGTTCTTCCGCCGATGCGGTGCTGCTTGCCGCGAGCACGGCGCCAAGCGCGGCCAGCCGCACAAAGCTCATTGCCTTCATGATCCTCTCCTGTCGATTTGACGAGGCAACGATCATGCAATCCTGCCGGGACGGCAAGCATGCCAATTGCGCATTGGCATGGCGTCGCGCAAAATTGCTGGTGTCGCCGCAGCCTTATGCGGTCGGCCTCAATCGAGTGGCTTCTGCAACACGTCGAACTGCGGGTTGGTCTCGGAGAAGATGGGCAGCGCAGCGGCGCCGAGCACAGAAGTGTCCTTGCCCGCCGCACCGATCAGGACGCGGGGCACGCTGCGTGCGCGTGTCGAGGAAACCGACAGATGCAGCGGCTCCAGCCGGTTCGCCAGCAGTTCGATGACGGCAAGCGGCATGAAGCCGCCCAGCACGACCGTTTCCGGATCGAAAGCGAGCTCGAGGACATCGATGGCCTGCCTCAGGGGTGCTGCCGCCTGGTCGGCCCAGGCTAGCAGGCGCTCGTCGCCGGCAGCCAGCAACTCGTCCAGCCTGTCGGGTGAAGCGTGGTCGGGATCCGGCATCTCCAGGCAATCATAGGCGGCGCGCAGCGAGACATAGCGTTCCAGGCAGCCATGCTTGCCGCAGAAACAGGCGAGCCCGTCCGGCTTGACGATCATGTGACCGATCTCACCTGCATTATGACGGCTGCCCTTGTAGAGATGGCCGTCGAGGAAAAGGCCGGCGCCAAGGCCCGTGCCGATGAAGAGATAGACGAAGCTGGCGAGGTTCCTGGCAACGCCGTAGAGCCGTTCGCCGATGGCAGCGGCAGTGGCGTCATTCTCGAAGGTCACGGGCAGGCCAGTCAAGCGTTCCAGTTCGGCTGCCACCGGAAAATCCTGCCAGCCGGGCAGGGCAGTTGGGCCGACCGAGGTCATGCCCTCGACATCGAAGGGGCCAGGCATCGCCATGCCGATGCCGAGCAGCCGGCTGCGGTCGAAACGGAAGGAGCGCACGAGTTCGTCGGTCATCGCGGCCAGCAAAGGCATCGCTTCAGCCGGCGTCGGCCTGTCGACCTTGCGCTCGACGCGTGCCCGCAGCGTGCCGGAGAGGTCGGTGACGACGCCGACAGCGGTCTGATGGTCGAGCTGCAGGCCGATCGAATAGCCTCCATTGGGGTCGATCGAATAGGGGACGGCTGGCTGCCCGCGCGCGCCTTTCTGCGTCGCCTCGGCTCGCAGAAGACCCGCGCGTTCCAATTCGTCGACAATGTTGGAAATTGTCTGCGAACTCAGGGCGGTAAGGCGTGCAATCTGGGCACGCGAGAGCGCGCCATTCGTCCTGATCGCCTCGATGACAACGCGGCGATTGTGCGACTTGGCCTGTTCGAGATTGGTGCCTGCGACGGGTCTCTTGAGGGTCATGTGAACTCTCTACGCGAGTTCCGTCGATTATGAAGGAAAATATAAGCCAATCAACTTGATTTAATTAATTTCACATGGTCTAGTTTGCGTGGCTGTCGAGGCCACACAGGCCGGGCAGCTGCCAATCGGGAGGAATCAATGAACAGCTTCTTCAAGGGCGCAGCCTGCGGGCTTGCGCTGCTGATCCATCAGTCGCTTCCGGCTTTCGCCGAGGACGTGACGCTGAACGCCATTTTCATGAAGCAGGCCGCCTACAGCGAAGACGATACTAAGGCCATGGCCAAGGCATTCGAGGGAGCCAATCCAGGCCTCAAGGTCAATCTGGAGTTCGTGCCTTACGAGGCGCTGCACGACAAGATCGTGGCGGCTCAGGGCGCCGGCTCTTCCGGTTACGACGTTGTCCTGTTCGACGTGATCTGGCCGCCGGAATTCGCCACCAAGGGCTTCCTGCAGGATGTCACTGCCCGCGTCCCGAAAGGCGACCGGGACAAGGTGTTCGACGGCGCGTGGACCACGGTGGACTATGACGGCAAGATCTGGGGCATGCCCTGGATCCTCGACACCAAGTATCTGTTCTACAACGAGGACATGCTGAAGCAGGCGGGTATTTCTGCTCCGCCCAAGACCTTCGAGGAACTGGCCGAACAGGCCAAGATCATCAAGGACAAGGGCATCGCCAAATATCCGATCGTGTGGAGCTGGAGCCAGGCCGAGGCGCTGATCTGCGACTACACGTCGATGGTGGGCGGCGCCAGGGGTTCCTTCACCCAGGATGGCAAGCTGTCCTTCGACACGGGCGGTTCGGTCGAAGCCGTCAACTACATGAAAAAGACGCTCGACGATGGCGTCACCAACCCGAACTCGCGCGAATATCTGGAAGAAGACGTGCGCAAGGTGTTCTCGGCAGGCGAAGCCGCGTTCGCGATGAACTGGACCTACATGTTCAACATGGCCAACGACCCGAAGGAGAGCAAGGTCGCCGGCAAGGTTGGTATCGTTCCAGCGCCTGGCTTCAAGGGCAAGGCCGAAGCCTCCGCCATCAACGGTTCGATGGGGCTGGGCATCTCCGCCGGTTCCAAGCATCCTGACGAGGCCTGGAAGTTCATCACCTTCATGACCTCGCAGGAAACGCAGAACAAATACGCCAAGCTCAGCCTGCCGATCTGGAAATCCTCCTATGAGGACCCGGCGGTGACCAAAGGGCAGGAAAAACTGATCGATGCCGCCAAGGTTTCGCTCGGTGTGATGTTCGCGCGGCCGATGACGCCGTCCTATCCGGAACTGTCGTCGATCCTGCAGAAGAACATCCAGCAGGTTCTGCTCGGCCAGGCTTCGACGGACGATGCCATGAAGGCAGCAACCAAGGCTGCCGGACGGCTGCGTTAATCCATCGGCGTTTCGAGGGGAGAGCAAAGCCGTCATGGCCCCAGCCCAACAGGACCGTACGGCTTGGCTTTTGCTGACGCCCATGATTGCGATCATGGTGCTGGTGACAGCCTTTCCGCTCCTCAACACCTTGTGGCTGGCGTTCACCGACGCCAGCCTCACCGGCCAGGGTTATATGTGGCAATGGATCGGGCTGGAGAACTTCGCCTACATCCTCGATGACAGCGATTTTCGCGCCGCCGTTGGCCACACCGCCTATTTCACCGTGCTGTCGGTTTCGGCCGAAGTGGTGCTCGGCGTGCTGGTTGCGCTACTGCTCAACCAGGAATTCAAAGGCCGCACCCTGGTGCGGGCGCTGCTTATCCTGCCGTGGGCTCTGCCCACTATCGTCAATGCCGTGATGTGGCGTCTCATCTACAATCCCGAATATGGCAGCTTGAATGCACTGCTTACGCAGATCGGCCTGCTCGATGCCTATCGATCCTGGCTGGGCGATCCCGCGACGGCGATGAACATGGTCATCCTCGCCGACATCTGGAAGAATTATCCGCTGATCGCGCTGATCGCGTTGGCCGGCCTGCAGACGGTGCCGAAGGACCTCTATGAGGCCGCGATCATGGATGGAGCGAATGCCTGGACGCGGTTCTGGAGGATCACGCTGCCGGGTATCATTGGCTCGCTCAGCGTTGCGATGGTGCTGCGCGCCATCGAGGCCTTCAAGGTCTTTGACATCTTCTATGTGATGACGCGCGGTGGCCCCGCCGACGCCACCAAGACGGTGTCCTTTTTCGTCTACCAGGAATCCTTCACCTATCTGCGTGCCGGCAGCGGTGCCGCCTATGCGCTGACCGTAACCGCGATGAGCGCGCTGATGATTTCGATCTATGTCTTCATGCTGGTGCGGCGGGAGAAACGCTCGTGAGACGCAGCCTGACCGCCACCATCCTGGTCTATGTCGCCGTGGCCGTTTTCGTGGTTTCCATTCTTGCGCCGGTCGCCTGGCTGTTCATCATGAGCATTTCAGACGCCAACGACCTAACCACCATTCCGCTGCGCTGGATTCCCGAGCAGCCGGATTTCTCGCGCTACGCACGGCTGTTTTCTCTGGAAGAAGGGTCGGCCGGACTGGCCTTCCTGTCGGCGCTTCGCAATTCGGTCGTCGTAGCGCTGAGTGCCACCGCGATCGCGCTCGCTGCCGGCATTCCTGCCGCTTATTCGTTTTCGCGGTTTCCCGGCCGCATGCCGCTGCTCTATGCGGTGATCGTCACCTACATGATGCCACCGGTGGCACTGATCCTGCCGCTCTACAAGGTATTTTCAACACTCGGCCTGCTCAACAACGTTACTTCGCTGATCATCGTCTACTGCACCATCCTTCTGCCCTTCGTGACATGGCTGATGAAATCCGGCTTCGACAGCGTGCCGGTGGAGATCGAACAGGCCGCGTCGATCGATGGGGCAAATCTGTTCCAGATCCTGACCCGCATAACACTGCCGGTCGCAGCCGCATCGACGGGCGCCGCCGCGCTGTTTGCGCTGCTGCTTGCCTGGGACGAGTTCTTCTACGCGCTGCTCTACACGAGCGATACGCGCGCCAAGACCTTGCCGGTTGCGATCGCCGACTTCGCGGCCGGTCGCGCAACCGACTACGGACTGATCTCGGCTGTTGGACTGCTGGCGGCGCTGCCGCCGGTGCTGATCGGTTTCTTCCTGCAGAAATCGCTGCTTTCCGGCCTTTCGGCCGGCAGCGTGAAAGGCTGACAATGACGACGGGGGATAAGAGTGGCAAGGGGCTCGCATTGCTGCAGGCCGAGATGGCGCGGCAAGGCGCGGATGCGGTCGCCTCGCTGTCATCGAATGGAACAGTAGCGGCTGAACTGGCCGCGAGTATCGCGCGCACCGGTCGAGTGGTTCTGGTCGGCATGGGCGCGTCGCATTATGCCAACCGCATGGTTGAAACATCCTGGCGGCGGCTTGGTGTCGATTGCCGGGCGGAAACGGCCGGCGACGTCCTACTCCAGGATCTGCCGGGGCAACCGCGCACGCTCGTGCTGGTCTCGCAATCCGGTGAATCCGGTGAGATCCTGCAGTTGCTGGATCTCCTGCCACGCAGCATCGACCTGTTTGGCATGACGCTGGCGCCGCAGAGCACACTCGGGCGCAGCTTGTCGTGCCTCGTCGGCGCCGGTGGGCAGGAAGTGGCCTTCGCGGCAACGCGCAGCCTTACCGTCACGCTTGCCCTGCATGCGGCAGTCCTGGCGGCATCGGGGGGTGACATCGGCGGTTTTGCCGATGTCCTTGCCGCATCGCCTCAACCCGTATTGGACGAAGCCCTTGAGGTGTTGGCGCCGAAAAGTTCGGTCATCATCGCGGGACGTGGCGAATTGCGAGGCCTGGCGGAAGCCAATGGGCTGATGCTGATGGAGCTCGCCCGCATTCCGGCGTTCGGCTTCGAATTCGGCCAGTTCCGTCACGGTCCGCTGGAGGTGCTGGCGCCGGAACTTGGCGTGCTTCTGCTGCGCGGCCCCGGGGCGCTCAGCGCCGGCACGGCGACGCTCGCCAACGCTGCACTCGGCGCTGGGACAACACCGGTGATCTTCGACTGCAGCGGTGAAGCGCCGCTCGAAGGCACGGTGACCGTCGCCTTTTCACGCAACGAGGGGCTCTCTGCAGTCGCTACGATGCTCCCCGCCCTGCAAAAGCTCATCATTGCCGTTTCCGGCCGCAAGGTTGCGGGCGTCGGCGAACCGGTGCGCTCGACGAAAATCACCGGAATTGACCATGAAGCATGAACGTCCGCACCGGCCCGAAGGGCCATCCATCCATGTCGTTGGTGGCGTTATGGTCGACCTGATCATGGGGCCGGTCGTGCCCTGGCCGAGGCCCGGAACGGAAACCTTCGTCGACCATTCGGAATTGCGTGCCGGCGGGCCGGCCGGCAACACCGGGCTCGCGCTGAAGGCACTGGGCGTACCGCATCACATCGTCTGCAATGTCGGCAATGACATGTTCGGCGCGTGGCTTGTCGAAACCTTCGGCGAAGCCGCACGCGACTGGCCAAAAGTCGCAACGCCGACTGCATTGTCTGTTGGGGTCGAGCATCCGGGTGGCGAGCGGTCGTTTCTGACCACAGCCGGAAATCTCGCCGTGCAGACGCCGGAGAGCATGCTTGCGATGCTGCCGCAGGAAGCAATCGCCGGCGATATCGCACTGCTCACGGGCTCATTCCTCTATCTCGACCTGATCGACGCCTTCGAGGCGATGCTGGCCGTAGTCTCGGCCCGCGGTTTTGCGGTTGCCCTTGATACCGGCTGGCCTTCGGACGGCTGGACCGATGCGATCAAGGCATCCGCCGTTGCATGTCTCGCACATTGCGACCATGTGCTGCTGAACGAGATTGAAAGCCTTTCACTGTCCGGCGAACAGACCGTGGAAGCGGCTGCCGCCTGGCTCGCGAACCGGGCCAAACCGGGTGCCATCGTTGTCATCAAACGCGGCGGCGACGGCGCTTCTGCCTGGCGCGAGGGCAAGGTCACACATGTTCCGGCGCCTGCCGTAGCGGTGATCGACACCACCGGCGCCGGCGATACCTTCAACGCCGGTTATCTTGGCGCCCTGCTGGATGGAGCTACACTGGAGGACGCACTGCGCGCTGGCGTCGCGGTGGCTTCCGCGGCAATCGCTTCCTCGCCTCGGCGTTACGTTTCACTGGACGTTGCGTTGCGCTGAAATTCTTCTGGGCTCTGACGCCTTGACATGCCGGCCAAGCCCAGACTTGTTGGGCGGGTGATACGGGCCTGCTTGTTGGCCTGGTGCCGACAAGGAAAAGCATGCGCGCGGCCAAGGGGAAGGCAAAAAGCGACGACGGTGCCGAGAAGCTGAAGCCTGCGCCGCGCCGCGCCGGCTCCAGTGTGCATGCGCATGTCGCCAACGAGATCGGCCTTGCCATCGTGCGGGGCGACTATCCACCCGGCACCATCCTGCCCAACGAAACAAAATGGGCGGAAACCTTCAACGTCAGCCGTTCTGCCGTGCGAGAAGCCATCAAGATGCTGATGGCCAAGAGCCTGCTCGCTTCCCGTCCCAAGGTCGGCAGCCGAGTCGAACCGCGCGAGCGCTGGAACCTGCTCGACCGGGATGTGCTGGGCTGGTACGCGACGTCACCTGACCGCGGGGCCTTCCTGCGTACGGTGCAGGAGTTTCGCCACCTGATCGAGCCGGAGGCCACGGCGTTCGCCGCCATGCGCAGGACGGAAGCGCAGATGGAGGAGATTTCGCGTGCCTGCCGCGACATGAACAATGCCGCAACGCTGGAAGAACGCACGCGTGCCGACACACGCTTTCACCTCGCCATTCTGCGCGCGTCCGGCAACGACCTGCTGGTGCCGCTTGGCGTCCTGATCGAACAGGCTTTCGACCATCTGTTCGTGCATGTGACGCGTGAAGGCGACGATCTTGAGACCGCCCAGAAGTTGCATGAACTGGTCGAGAAGAACATCCGCCTGCAGCGTCCGGATGCGGCGCGCGCCGCAGTGCGCAAGCTGCTCGCCAACACCGACAAGGTGGTGGGACGCGAACCTGAATGAGCCTCTTGAAATGACGCAACGCCCGAACGTGCTTCTCATCTGTGCCGACCAGTGGCGCGGCGACTGCCTGTCGGCACTTGGCCATCCCAACGTGCGCACGCCGAACCTGGATGCGCTCGCCGCGGACGGGATGCTGTTTCGCAAGCATTTCGGGCAGTGCACGCCATGCGGTCCCTCGCGCACCAGCCTGCTGACCGGGCTCTACCTGATGAATCATCGCTCCGGCCGCAACGGTACGCCGCTCGACGCGCGCCACACCAACATTGCGCTCGAGGTGCGCAAGGCGGGTTATCGGCCTGCCTTGTTCGGTTACACCGACACCAGTGCCGATCCGCGCGATCTCGACGCCAACGACCCGTCGCTCAAGACCTATGAAAGCGTGATGCCGGGATTCGAGGCGGCGCTGCATCTGCCCGACGAGATGGAAGAATGGATCGCGGATCTTCTCGCCAGGGGTTACGACCTGCCGGGCGGCCGTGCCGACGTCTTCCGCCCCAAGTCCGGTTTCGACAAGCCTGACGACCGTGGCTTCCGCTACATTCCGACGATCTACCCGGCCGAGCACAGCGAAGCCGCATTCCTGACCGACGCTTTCCTGAAATGGCTTTCGGTGCGGCGCGACAGTCCATGGTTCGCGCATTTCGTGTTCCTGCGGCCGCATCCGCCGCTGATCGCGCCGGAGCCCTACAATGCCTTGATCGATCCCGTCGATGTGAGCTTGCCGACGCGAGCGGCAAGCCTTGCCGAGGAGAAACGGCAGCACCCGATGCTTGCCTATGAACTGGACCGGATAAGTGTCCCGGGTGGCTATGACGAGCACAGCCCGTTCGATCCGGTTTCCGCCAACGAACTGGAAATCCGGCAGATGCGGGCGACCTATTACGGGTTGATCGGCGAAGTCGATCATCACCTCGGCCGCATCATCGAGCATCTGAAACGAACCGGCGAATATGACCGCACGCTGATCATCGTTACCAGCGACCATGCCGAAATGCTGGGCGAGCATCACGCCTGGGGCAAGGAGGTCTATTTCGACGGGGCTTTCCACCTGCCGCTGGTGATCCGCGATCCGCGCGCCGATGCCGATGGCGCGCGTGGCTCGACCGTCGAGGCCTTCACCGAAGCTGTGGACGTCATGCCGACCGTCCTCGACTGGCTCGGGCTCGAAAAGCCGCGTGCCTGCGACGGTCGTTCGCTGTTGCCGCTGCTGCGCGGCGCCAAGCCAGCTGACTGGCGAGACGCGGTCTTCTTCGAACATGATTTCCGCACCGTGGCGACGCAGAAGGCCGAGGTGACGCTCGGCATCACGTCCGACCAGTGCAGCTATGCGGTCATCCGCGACGACCGCTACAAATACGTGCATTTCGCCGCTCTGCCGCCACTGCTGTTCGATCTCGTCGAGGATCCAGACGAGACGACCAACCTGGCCGAGCGGCCTGACATGGCGTCGATCGTGTTGCGTTATTCCCAGAAGATGCTCGACTGGCGGCTGACCCATGCCGAACGCACCCTGACCAACATGATGATCACCCAGAGTGGTGTCATATCGCGACCGTGAGGTCACTTGGCTGGTCTTAGATTTTGATCCAGCTTGGTGCTGCCGACCACTTGAGCGGTGAACGATAAGTACGGGCCTGCCTAAAACGGAGCCCGACATGAACCAGCACCCCATCCCGTCGGGGGATAAAGTCTCCGTCATTGATGGCCGTGAAGCGTGGCTGAGGCTCGCCGTTTCCGTCGTGCTGGGCACGATTGGTGCTGTCGGCATGTGGGCGGTGGTTGTCGTGCTGCCCGCAGTGCAAGCCGAGTTCGGCGTCGACCGTGCCGATGCGTCGTTGCCCTATACCGCCACGATGATCGGCTTTGCCGCTGGCAATGTGCTGGTCGGGCGCGCGGTCGACCGCATGGGCTACTGGATGCCGGCGCTTCTGTCGTCACTGACGCTCGCGGCGGGCATGATCCTGGCATCCTTCGCCGGCTCGATCCTGCAGTTCACGCTGGCACAGGGGATTCTCATCGGCTTCGGCACCGCTGCGATCTTCGGGCCGCTGGTTGCCGACATCTCGCACTGGTTCAACCGCCGCCGCGGTGTCGCGGTCGCAGCTGCCGCCTGCGGCAACTACCTGGCCGGTGCGCTGTGGCCGGTGGTGATGCCACCGCTGATCGCTGCCGAGGGATGGCGCTTCACCTATCTGGTCATCGGAATCTTCTGCCTCGTCACCATGATCCCGCTGGTGCTGATGATGCGGCAACCCGCGCCGCGTGAAGCGTTCGCGACCTCGTCCTCCTCGACATCTCGACGCGTGCAGCCGATCGCACTGTCACCCGCAACCCTGCAAGGCCTGCTGATCATTGCCGGTTTCGGCTGCTGCATGGCGATGGCGATGCCGCAGGTGCACATCGTCGCCTATTGCATGGACCTCGGCTATGGCGTGGCGCGTGGTGCCGAGATGCTTTCGATCATGCTTGCCGGTGGTGTGGTCAGCCGGCTGGTGTCGGGATTCGTTGCCGATCGGATAGGTGGCATCAAGACGCTGCTGATCGGCTCGGCGCTGCAGTGCCTGTCGCTGCTGTTCTACATCCCCTTCGACGGGCTGGCCTCGCTCTATATCGTGTCGCTGGTGTTCGGCCTGTCGCAAGGCGGCATTGTACCCTGCTATGCGATCATCGTGCGTGAATACATGCCGGCGGCCGAGGCCGGCCAGCGCGTCGGCCTGGTGATCATGGCGACCATCATCGGCATGGCCGTGGGAGGCTGGAGCTCGGGCTGGATCTACGATCTTACCGGCTCCTACGCCGCCGCGTTCCTCAACGGCATTGCGTGGAACGTGGTGAACCTGGCTGTGATGGTGCTGGTCTTGTGGCGGGTAGGGCGGCCTCAGCCTGCAACCGCGTAACCGCCCAACACAACTGACCGCGTTTCGCGGTCAGTTCGACTGGGAAGAGAGTTCCAGCGGATAGTCGTCGTTGTCGGCGTCACGCATCGCCGCTAGGCTGCGGTTGTCCAGCACGTCGGCAATGGCCTGTCGTACTTCCAGCATCATGTGGCGGACTTCGCAGGTCTCCTCGTTGCAGTCCTCGCAGCGCTGATACTGCGTGCGGCTGGCGCAGGGGATTGGCGCCAGCGGGCCGTCGAGAACACGCACGACGTGGCCGATCTTGATCTCGGCTGCCGGTCGGGCGAGGCGATAGCCGCCGTCCTTGCCCTTGCGGCTCTGCACGAAACCGGCATTGCGCAATTCGCCGAGGATGGCGTCGAGGAATTTCTTCGGGATGTTGTTGGCAACGGCGATGTCGTTGACGAAGGCCAGTTGTCCTGCCGGCATCCGCGACAGATGCACAAGGGCCTTGAGCCCGTACTTGCCTTTTTTGGTGAGCATGCCTGTCACTGCCTGAGCCGCAATCCCGTCAGCCGTTTGCCGGCTGTTTGTGCGCAAATCATGGCGAAACCGTCGACCAGGACGCACGAAGAGAGAATAGAGTCCAGTTTGTCGATATACAATAAAAAGAGCGTTGATTTTTCGTGTGTTTTCGAAACGCGAAGGGTTTGTGCTACAAAAATGGCACGCTCGCCTTCACAGAAATGAAAAAGCCGGCTTGCGCCGGCTTCTTCTTCATTGTCTGCCGGGCAGGTCAGCGATTGCCGTAGATTTCGTCTAGCAGCGCACCCTCGCCGAAGTGATCTTTCTGGACTTTTTCCCAGCCACCGAACGCGTCTTCGACAGTCACAAGGCGAACTTCGGGGAACTTGTCCTTGAATTCCGCAGCGACCTTCTCGTCGCGCACGCGCAGGCCGTTCTCAGCCTCTATCTTCTGGCCTTCCGGCGTGTAGAGGAAGTCGAGATAGGTCTTGGCGAGCTCGCGGGTGCCATGCTCATCGGCAACCTTGTCGACGATCGCGACCGGGAATTCGGCGAGCAGACTGACCGACGGGACGACTTGCTGATATTTGTCGGTGCCGTATTCGCGGGCGATGCCCTGCGTCTCGGATTCAAAGGTGATCAGCACGTCGCCGATGCCGCGTTCGGCAAAGGTGGTGGTTGCAGCGCGGCCGCCGGTATCGAACACCGGCACATTGTTGAAGATCTTGGAGACGAACTCCTTGACCTGGGCGGCGTCACCCTTGAACTTCTCGTTGGCGTAGGCGGTCGCTGCCAGATAGGTATAGCGGGCATTGCCGGAGGTCTTCGGATTGGGGAAGATCACCTGGACGCCGTCGCGTGCGAGATCATCCCAGTCCTTGATGTTCTTGGGGTTACCGGCTCTCACTAGGAAGGACGGCAGGGAATAGAAAGGCGAGGCGTTGTTGGCAAAATCCTTCTGCCAGTCCGCCGAGACAAAACCCTGCTTGACCAGGAAGTCGACATCCGGAACCTGGTTGAAGGTCACCACGTCCGCGCCAAGACCCTCGACGATCGAACGGGCCAGTTTCGACGTGCCGGCATGCGACTGGTCGATGGTCACACCCGGATGCTTCTCGATGAAAGCCTTGTTGACCTGCACAAACAGTTCGCGGCCGACGTCATAGGAAGCGTTGAGCAGCTTCTCGGCGGCAGAGGCGGGCACTGCTGCGAGGATCAGGCCAGCCAGCGCAACACCGGCAAGCAAAAGGCGTTTCATGAAAGGACTCCGTTGGAAAAATTTACTGCGGAAGTCCGTAGATTAGAACCTGATACCACAAAGACGAGGAATGCCGGTCTGTAGCCTTGGGTGGGAATAGAAAAACCATCCTGAAAATCGGCGATTTCAGAACGGTTTTTCTTCCTTGTCGCGGTGGTGCTCGCGCGCCCTTAGTTTTCAGCGCCCTTAACCGGAAACAGCTTCCAACGGCTCGGCCGGAAAGCGATGCGGCTCTTCTGGGTAGCGATATGGTCGACAGGCAGTTCGATCTCGACGCGCTGGCGCTCGCCGCCGATCTCGAGTTCGACACGGCGCGTGCCGGCGACGCGGCGGCTGGCAACGACCGTGCCGGCGATGCAGCCGCTGCAGCCATCGAGCAGCTCGATGTCGTGCGGGCGGAAATAGAGCAGGGCGTCGCCGGGCGGATGGTTCGGCGCCGAAAGCCCGATCGGCCGATCGGCGATCCAGACCTGGCCGTCGGTGATCCTGACCGGCAGCGAGCTCGACTCGCCGATGAAGCCGAAGACAAAAGGAGAGTTCGGCGTGTCGTAGACTTCGTCAGCAGTGCCGATCTGCTCGATCTGGCCCTGGCTCATCACGACGACGCGGTCGGCGAGCTCGAGGGCTTCTTCCTGGTCGTGGGTGACGAAGACGGTGGTGTGGCCGGTGGTGTCGTGGATCTCGCGCAGCCAGCGACGCAGCTCACGGCGCACCTGCGCATCAAGCGCACCGAAAGGCTCGTCGAGCAGAAGCACCTTCGGCTCGATGGCCATGGCGCGGGCAAGCGCGACACGCTGGCGCTGACCGCCTGAGAGCTGTGCGGGATACCGCTTCTCCAACCCGGAAAGCTGGACGAGGTTGAGCAATTCCGAAGCACGGCTGCGGATCTCTTCCTTCGACGGGCGTGTGGCGCCGGGGCGGACCTTGAGGCCGAAGCCGATGTTGTCGGCCACCGTCATATGCCGGAACAGCGCGTAGTGCTGGAAGACGAAGCCGACATTGCGCTCCTGGATGGTCTTGCTCGATGCATCCTCGTCGCCGAAGAAGATCTTGCCGGCGGTCGGCCGCTCCAGCCCTGCGATCAGCCGGAGCAACGTGGTCTTGCCCGAGCCGGAAGGTCCAAGCAGCGCGATCAGCTCGCCCGAGCGAATGTCGAGAGAGACATCCCGAAGCGCCGGAAACCGATCGAATTCCTTGCGTACATTGGCAACGCGAACTTCCATCCAAATGTCCCTGTCAATGTCCGCGTGTCGCGGCGAGTTCGGCGCCGTAGCGCATCTCGAGAACGGTTTTCAAGATCAGAGTGACCAGCGCAAGGCCGGCCAGCAGCGATGCCACGGCAAAGGCGCCGACGGCATTGTATTCGTTGTAGAGGATCTCGACATGCAGCGGCATGGTATTGGTCATGCCGCGGATATGACCCGAAACCACGGACACCGCACCGAATTCACCCATGGCACGGGCGTTGCACAGCAGCACGCCGTAGAGCAGGCCCCATTTGATGTTTGGCAGTGTGACGTACCAGAAGACCTGCCAGCCATTGGCGCCGAGCGAGAGCGCGGCCTCCTCGTCCCCGATCCCCTGTTCCTGCATCAACGGGATCAGTTCGCGCGCGACAAACGGAAAGGTGACGAAGACGGTGGCGAGCACGATGCCCGGGACGGCGAAGAGGATTTCGATGCCGTGCGATTTCAGCCACGGGCCGAGCATTGCCTGGGCGCCGAACAGCAGCACGTAGACCAGGCCGGAAATGACCGGCGAGACAGAGAAGGGCAGGTCGATCAGCGTGGTCAGGAAAGCCTTGCCCTTGAATTCGAACTTGGCGATCGCCCAGGCGGCAGCGATACCGAAGACAATATTGAGCGGCACGGCGATTATCGCCACCGTGAGGGTAAGGCGGATGGCAGACAGCGTGTCGCGATCGTTCAGCGAGGTAAAGTAGGCTCCTACGCCTTTGGCGAAGGCTTCCTTGAAGACGATGATCAGCGGCAGCAGCAGGAAGATGCCAAGGAAGACGAAGGCGATCGTCATCAGCAAGGCACGCGCCGAGCGGCTCTCGGTGACGGCCGCCGAGATATTGTCGTGCACCGGCTCGTAGGATTTGATTTCCGGATCAGCCATAGCGCTTGCGGCTCCATGCCTGCAGGAGATTGATGACGAGCAGCATGGCAAATGAGATGGCCAGCATCACAGCGGCGATTGCGGTCGCTGCAGCGTAGTTGAACTCCTCGAGCCGGATGACGATCAGCAGCGGCGCGATCTCCGTCACCTTGGGCAGATTGCCGGCGATGAAGATGACCGAGCCATATTCACCGACACCGCGTGCGAAGGCCAGCGCGAAGCCGGTAATGATAGCGGGTGCCAATCCGGGAAAAAGCACGCGGGTGATCGTCTGGAAGCGGCTGGCGCCAAGCGTGGCGGCGGCTTCCTCGACCTCCTTGTCGATTTCCTCGATGATCGGTTCGACGGTGCGCACGACGAAAGGCAGGCTGACGAAGACCAGAGCGACAATGATGCCGAGCGGAGTGTAGGCGACCTTGATGCCGAGCGGCATCAGCAGGCTGCCCAGCCAGCCGTTCGGAGCATAGAGTGTGGTGAGCGCGATGCCGGCGACGGCGGTCGGCAATGCGAAGGGGAGATCGACCATGGCGTCGACCACGCGCCGACCTGGAAATTTGTAGCGCACCAGGACCCAGGCGACGATCGTGCCGAACACGACGTTGACGAGGGCCGCAATGAGGGCGGTGCCGAAGCTGATTTCCAAGGCTTTCAAGGTACGATCGGCGGTGACGATGCGCCAGAAATCGACCCATCCGAGGGAGGCGGAACGCCAGACCAGCCCAGCCAGGGGGATGAGAATGATGAGGGTGAGGTAGACAAGCGAGAAGCCGAGCGTCAGTCCGAAACCCGGAATGACACTCGGCTGCTTGAACCGCCACCCCGCCTGCGCGGGTGCTGTGGTCATGTTGTTGTTAGCCCGTCCCTTCTTGTTCCCCAGAGCGAATGCGTTGGCATCCCGCTCTGTCTTCTTGTTTACTGCATGATCTCTGTTCGAAAAGTCTGCAACTTTTCGGGATCATGCCAGCCAGAGGACGCTCCGAAAATTCCGGGGCGCCACTGCAGCCCTCACTGCGCCGGCTTGTAGACCTGGTCGAATATACCACCGTCGGCGAAATGATAAGGCTGTGCCTTCTTCCAGCCGCCGAATTGCGGATCATCGATCGTCACAAGCTTGATCTCGGGCAGCTTGGCAAGGTCCTCGGCCGGGACGAGCTCGGGCTTGGCGGGACGGTAATGATTCTTGGCGATGATCGTCTGGCCCTCTTTCGAATAGAGGTATTTCAGATACGCTTCCGCCACCTTGCGCGTGCCCTTGGTGTCGACATTACCATCGACGACGGCGACAGGCGGCTCGGCGAGGATGGACGTAGGCGGATAGATGACATCGAATTTGTCGGCGCCGAATTCATCAAGCGCCAAATAGGCCTCATTTTCCCACGCCAGCAGCACGTCACCGAGGTCCTTCTGGGCGAAAGTCACGGTCGAGCCGCGGGCACCTGTGTCAAGCACCGGAACGTGCGAATAAAGATTGGAGATGAATTCCTTGGTCTTGGCTTCGTCGCCGCCGTTCTGTGCGTTGGCGTAGGCCCAGGCCGCGAGATAGTTCCAGCGTGCGCCACCAGAGGTCTTCGGGTTCGGCGTGATGACCTGGACGCCGTCTTTCACCAGATCGTTCCAGTCCTTGATACCCTTGGGGTTGCCCTTGCGGACCAGGAAGATGATGGTCGATGTGTAAGGGGCGGAATTGTGCTCGAACTTCGTGCGCCAGTCGGGATTGATCTTCTTTGATTTCTCGACAATGGCGTTGATGTCACTTTCCAGTGCCAGCGTGACGACATCGGCTTCCAGGCCGTCGATAACAGCGCGTGCCTGCTTGCCGGAACCGCCATGCGACTGCTGCACCGTCACCGTCTCGCCGCTTTCCTTCTTCCAGTAGGCGGCAAAGGCGTCGTCGAACTGCTTGTAGAGCTCGCGCGTCGGGTCGTAAGACACGTTGAGGATCGTCGTATCAGCGAACGCGAAACCGAGCGCACCGAACTGGACAGAGCCGGCAATGAGGATACCGATCAGTTTCTTGAAGTGAGGTTTGGTCATTTCCGCCTCCGTTGAACTGTATTCTACTCTATCGAAATTGTAGAATTTGGGTGCGGCGAAAGTTGCCTTTTTCTGGCTTGCGGAGAAAAGTTCCAGCGATTTGCGGGCTGGGCAAGAAAATTCTACCTCATCGAAGAGGTGGGTCGATCACAATTGGAGTCGTGCGTTGAATCCGGTTGATGTCGGCCATTCGCTGCCCGGCTGGCCTATTCGACGAACACCTTGACGCTGGTGGCGCGGCCGGCGGCGTCGATGACTGTCAGCGTTGAATAGCCGACGCCATCCGGCCGCCAGGTTGCGGTACGGCGACGGTCGATGCCAGCCAGCGGCTTGCCGTTGGCGAGCCAGCGGAAGGGAGCTCGGCCACCCTGCAGCTTCAGCACCAGCGGTGTGACTTCGGAACCTGAGACGCCGAGATCGACGCGAGCGCCGTCGGGCGGAAAGACGATACGCGGCGCCGGCTCGGTGGCTGCGATACCGACCTGGCTCTCGGCACCTGTTCCGAAGCGGGCCAGAGTAACCGGCAAGTCTTCGCGTCGGGGCCGCAAGACGCCTGCAGGTTGGCTGGGGAGAGCGACGGCGGCGAGACCTGAACGGACAAAACCCTCGAACAGGATGGGCGCCGCCGAAACATAACCGGAGAGGCCGGGCACGGCGCTGGCATCGGCACGGCCGACCCAGACCCCCAGCACATAACGGCCGTCGAAGCCGATCGCCCATGCGTCGCGGTAGCCGTAGGACGTGCCGGTCTTGTAGGCTATGCCGCGCTGCGGCGCGCCTTCCGGAGGCCGCACGCCGGCGAGGATATCAGTGATCTGCCAGTTGGCCTGTTCGTCCAGGATTGTGGTGGCGGTGCCGGTTACAGGCACGGCCTCGGTGCCGTCGCGCAGCGGATGCACCTTGCCGCCATTGGCGAGGCCCGTATAGAGCTGGACCAGATCACGCAGGCTGGTGCCGACGCCGCCGAGGCCGATGGCGAGACCTGGCGGCTGATTGCTCGGCAGCACCGGGGAGACGCCGGCCTGGCGGAAACGGGCGGTCAGACGCGCCGGTCCAACCGCATCCAGGACTCGGATGGCGGGCACGTTCAAGGAAAGCTGCAGGGCCTGTCGTATCGAGACGTCACCCTGATAGCCCATGTCGAAATTCTTCGGCCGGTAGCCGGAGAAGTCGGCAGGGCTGTCTTCGATCATCGTTTCCTGCGCGACCATGCCCTGCTCGAAGGCCAGTCCGTAGATGAATGGCTTCAATGTCGAGCCCGGTGAGCGCACGATCCGGGTCATGTCGATCCAGCCGGCACGGCTGGAATCAAAGAAAGATGCCGAGCCGACGCTGGCCAGAATGTCACCCGTGCGAGAATCGGCCAGTACCATGGCGACCGACAGTTTAGGTCCGAGCCGGGCAGCCGCCTCACGAGCAACAGCTTCCAATCCTTCCTGCACGCTCTTGCGCAAAGTGAGCTTGAGGGGTGTGCCGGCTTCCGCCTTGCGCAGCAGCGTGTTGGCGGCGTGTGCTGCAAAGGCGGGCAGGGGGCGACGCAGGTTGGCGACGTCGTCGAGGGAGGCGCGGCGCGCTTCGCGATCGCCGATCAGCGCGGCCGTGACCATGCGGTTGAGCACGCGGTCGCGTGCAGCCTGGGCAGTCGTGGGGTTCTTGTCAGGACGGCGGCGCTCCGGCAACTGCGGTAGTGCTACCAGGAGTGCTGCTTCCGAAACCGCAAGGCGGCGCGGTTCCTTGCCGAAATAGGCAAGCGAAGCGGCGCGAACGCCTTCGAGATTGCCACCATAGGGAGCGAGGGTCAGGTATTGTTCGAGGATCTGGCGTTTCGTCAGTCGTCGCTCGATCTGCAACGCGCGCAGCATCTGTTTCAGCTTGGAACCGAGCGAACGGCTTTCGCGCGGCTCGATCAGGCGGGCCAGCTGCATGGACAGCGTCGATCCGCCGGAGACGATGCGGCGGTTGCTGGCAAGTTGTGTCGCCGCTCGTCCCAATGCCAGAAGATCGATGCCTTCATGGTCCCAGAAGCGTTTGTCTTCGTAGGCAACCAGCATGTCGACGAAATTCCTGTCGACCTGATCGAGGCTTACCGGCAAGCGCCAGTAGCCGTCCCTGGTAGCGAAGGCACGCAGCAGCGCGCCGTCTCGATCGAGGACTTCTGCCGATACTGCCAGTGGGTCAGGCAGAGGCGGTGGAAAAGCACAGTCGAGCATCCACAACCCGCCGACAGCGATTGCCGCAAAGCCAGCCGCAGCACCCGCCCAGATCGCGAAGCGCCGCAGTCTTCTTCGAGCCGGGTGAGGGGAGACAGCGTCGGTCATGACCAATTCGTGGCGCCGGCCTTACGGCACCTTCACCTCCATCATGCCCGTGGCGGTCCGCGCCGAATATTGCGGCCGGTACATGTCCTCGACACTGGCCGCCGGATGCGCATAGACGCCAGGCGTCACCGCCCGCACCACATAGGCCAGGGTCTTGGTGCGGTCGCCATCCTCCGCCGCGGGATCGAAAGCAGCAACGAAACGGTCGTTACGGAATTCGAGATGCGCGGCGTTGGTCTGCGCCAGCCACGAGAAGTTGGAAAGCTGGGCCGAGGAAACGAGACCCGGGTTGTCGATCTCGAAGCCCGCCGGCAGCAGGTCGGTGATCAGCACACGCTGCGGCCAGTCGTTCAGTTCCGTCACCTTGAGGACGACGACATAGCGTTCGTTCTGCTTTGCCTCGCTGACATTCGCCTCGCTGCCGTCGAGCGTGTAGTAGGTGCGCTCGATGGTGAAGCCTTCGCCGCCGGCCGGCAGCGGTTGTGCCGGCGCGGCCACCGTGGTGACGACTGCCTGCAGGCCGTTTTTGCCAGCATTGGCGACGGTCAACGGGCTGTCCAGCAGGGTTTCTCCGGTCATTTCGGTCGAATAGGCACCGCTGTGCGGCTGACCGTTGATGGTGAGCTTGATGGTGTCGTTGCCATTCTTCAGCGCGCGAGCGGCCAGCAACATCCAGGCATTGTCCTGGGTGCTCGTCCAATGCTGTATGGCACGCTGCCTTTCGACCAGCTTGATCAACTCCGGCACCACCGACGGTACCGGCTTGGATTCGGCGGCCAGCGCCAACATTGCGGCTCCATCGCGCAGCCCTGAACCATAGTCGGAACGGTACCAGTCATAGTTGCTGGTGTTCTTGGCCAGCGTAAGAGCGGCCTGGAACGTTGCTTCCGAACGCTGCGCATCGCCATAGAGCGCCAGGGCAGCGGCCAGCTGCGCCACCGCCATCGGACTGGAGAAAGCCTCCAGCTTGGTGTCGGCATAATAACGCAGGTCGCCAACCGATGCCTTCTTGTTGCGGGCCAGGACGTAGAGCGCGTAAGCGATCTGAGAGCCACGGTCTTCGACGCTCTGATCGTAGCCGAGCGAATTCTGGAGGTTGCTCAACGCCTGCGAGACCGCCTGGGCGGGTACTTCGTATTTGGCCTCGCGCGCCCTGGTCAGGAAGTCGGTGACATAGGAATCCAGCCACAGATCGCCCGAACCCGGACCCCACAGGCCGAAGCTGCCGCCGGAGGCCTGATAGCTAAGCACCCTGTAGATCGCTTCCTGCACCCGATCGTGCAGGCCCGGATCATCCGGGATGCCGTAGCCCTTCGACATTTCGCTCATGTAGAGCAGGGGCAAGGCGCGGCTGGTGGTCTGTTCGGCGCAACCATAAGGATAGCGGTCGAGCGACAGGATCAGCGACGGCACGTCGAGTGCGGCCGACTGCGATACGCCGACGCTGACGGACGACCCCTGCAGCGTGCTCTCCGCCAGGAGTTGCTGATCGACACGCAGCGATGCGCCATTCTTCAGGTCCACGACGAGGCGGACCGGAACCGGAAGCTGTGCGGGGCGGACAGGAAGGTACAAGGTCTGCTCCGCCGAAGGCCCGCCATCCCTGGCCAGTTTCACCGTGATCGTCGCATCGCTCGGTGAAACGCCGATCAAGGGCACACTCAGCGTCTGCCGCTTGCCTTCGGCCAGGGTCAGTTTGCCTGGCACCGCCTCGCTGCCGATGGTGATGTCGCCGGTGGTCTCGATGGCAAGCGCATAGTCACCGGCCGGAGCATCCGTGTTGGCAAAGTCGAGCCGCATCGTTGCGGCATCGCCAGGCGCCAGGAAGCGTGGCAGGCCGGCGGTGATGACGATGGGATCGCGCACGATCACGTCGCTTACCCCATGGCCGACGGCTTCCCTGGTCCAGGCTACGGCCATGACACGCGCAGTGCCATTGAACTGCGGCAGGTCGAAATTGACCGTCGCCTTGCCTTCTGCATCCAGTTTGACGATGCCGGAGAAGAAGGCGACCAGCTTTTCGGTCGGTGGGCTGCCCTGGCTCTGCAAGGCGTTGCCGTCGCCGCCGGTGCGCAGCTTGCCGGTGGTGCCGAGCGAGCCGTCGATGAGGCGGCCGTAGAGGTCGCGCAGTTCCAGCCCCATCATGCGCTGGCCGAAGAACCAGTCCTCGGGGTCCGGCGCCTTGTAGTTGGTCAGGTTGAGGATGCCGACGTCGACGGCGGCCACCATGACGTACGCGTCGCTGCCGGGTGCAACCCCGGTCACCGAAACAGGAACCGAAAGAGTCTGCCGTGGCTCCATCTTGGCAGGCGGCGCAAGCGCGACGCCGAGTTTCCTGGTGCCTGGATCGATCTTCAGCCATTTCACGCCGATGGCGCGGGCCGGCATGCGGCTCTGCTCGGCGTCGCCCGGCCTGTAGAGGGTGGCCGTGACATAGGCGCCGGCGCCCCAATCCTCGGCGACCGGGATGTCCACCGTGCCGCCATCCTTGGGAATGCTGACATTGAAGGTCTTCAGCAGGCGGTCGGCGCCGATCGTCACCAGCAATTCGCCGGCATAATGCGGCGACACCTTCAGCTTGGCGGTGTCACCGACGGCATAGTCGTCCTTGTCGAGAGCGATCTCCAGTCCGTCCGGTGTCTCGGTGGAGGTGGCACTGACGTACCAGCCGCCGTCGAACTCGTAGGACGAGGCGGGACCGTCCGGGTCGGCCGTTTCGACTTCCAGCCGGTAGCGTCCCCAATCGACGGGCAGCGAGACCGTCGCTTCGCCGTTGGCGGCAATATCGACCTTGCCGTTGGCAACCGCCTTGGTGAGGTTCACCGCTTCGTAGGCCCAGGAGCCGCCATTGCGGTACCATTGATAGTTACGCTCGACCTTGACCAGCGACCATTGCGCGCCGGAAAGCGCCTTGCGGTTGCCATCGCGATCGACGGCGATCAGGCTGAACTTGGCAGTACCGCCCTGCGGCACCTCATCGTTTTCGAAATCGGCTCGGATACCGATCAGGTCACCTTGCGGGCGCACGGCGAGATTGAGCGAACGCTCGACGGCGCGCCCGCCGGTCTCGCGCATGCGCACGGCCACCTTGGCGTTCACCAGTTTGGTGGTGGCGGGCAGCTGGTCTATCGTGACCGGGAAAGTTGCCTTGCCATCGTCGCCCACCACGGGCAGATCGGCCAAAGGTGTCACCGTCGGCTGCGCGGCCTGTTCGTCGGCGAGGCCGAAGGCAAAACCCTTGAAACGGTCCCAGTCGCGCGTCACCGACAGCGTCGTCTCGCCCTCAAGCGCCAGGCCGGCAGCCGGTGCGCCATAGAGGAAGCGGCCGTCGACGGTGACGTTGGCTGTCTCGGCCTGGGCGATCTCGGTCTTGTCCGCGCTCAGGTCGAATTCGATGCGGTCGGGTACGAAGTCCTCGACCAGGAACATCTGCGTCGCCACGGCAGCCTGCTTGGGATCCGTATGGATCGAGACCGTCCACGTGCCACGCATGGCATTGGATTCCAGCGCCAGATCGACGGCATGGCCGCCGGCCGAGGTGCCATCGCTGACGATACGGCGCGCCTCGACACCGTCCGGGCGGGTGAAGATGAAGGTCAACGGCAGGTTCTCGACCGCCTTCGAAGCGTCGTCACGGGCGAGCGCCTGCACATGCACGTCTTCGCCGACCCGGTAGATGCCGCGTTCGGTCCAGGCGTAGACGTCGAGCGCGCCTGGTGCGGCGCGGCCGGCAACACCACGATCGGAAAGATCGAAGCCGGCCTTTGCCATGTCGAGGAAGACGAAGTCCTGGTCACCCTGCTTGGCCATCAAAACGGCGGGCACCATGCCGCCTTCGCCACGGGTCAGGCCCGGATTGAAGACGGCGCGGCCTTCGCCGTCCGTCGTGGCGGTGCCGAGGATTTCGTTGTTGCGGGCGAGCAAGGTGAGTTCGGCGCCCTGGATCGGCTTGGCGCTGCCCAGTGAGCGGGCGAAGACGTTGAGGCCATCCTGGCCGGTATAGGTCGAAAGGCCGATGTCGGAGACGACGAACCATTGCGTGGCGCGCGAATTGTATTCGTCGCTCTTGTCGTCCACAGGCTGCGCGGTGAGGATGTAGACACCGGGCTTGCGCTGCGGCAGCGCTTCATCGACCGGGAAGGACGTGGTCACTTCCTTGTTGAGATCGCCGGCGATCTCCATGCGGCCTTCCCAGATCGGCTGCCCCATCTGGTCCTTGATGTTGGAGAGATCATAGCCGTCGAGTTGACGCAGGAACTGATAGCCCGAGAGAAGTTGCGCCAGCGAGCGGTCGCCGATGCGGAAGAGCTTCATGTCGGCGGCATTCATGTTGACGGTGACAACCGGTATGCCACGGCGCACGCCAGACGGCAGCACGAAGCTGTCGCCGGTAAAGCGGGCGGACGGTGCACGATCCTGCACATAGATCGACAGTGTGACAGGGGCGGCGGTCACTTCGCCGATGGCAGCGGGTATGCCGGCGCGGAAGACGACATCGTAGCGCTGGCCGTGTTCGAGACCTTCGACGCAGATCTGCTTGTCCTTGGCCTCGACCGCCTTGGGCGCCGCGCCGCCGATGGTGACGAACTGCGCATAGTCGACGCCGGTCTTGACCAGCTCCTCGGAGAACTGCGCGCAGATGCGCGGGCTGGAGGTGTCGGCATCGACCGTGTGTTCGATGACCCGGAAACCCTTGCGCGCCTTGAGGTCTTCATATTCGGAGCGGACCGCCGCTGAGTTCTCGAGCGCCAGGCTTGCTTCGTAAGCCTGCAATGCCGGGCGATATTGATCGCGGCGGTCGAGGCCGGCAGCGAGCAGCGCCAGGGTCTCGGCGCGAGCAGCGGCGGCGCGGGACAGCTTGTAGCCAAGATAGGCTGCAGAGGTGGCGTTGGATTGCAGTGTCGACTGGTTGTCGCTGGAGGCAGCAAGTGTGCCCAGAATCTCGCGTGCCAGCTTTGGCCAGAGAGCTGCATCGTCCGGCATGACGGAAGCCGCGGCCTCATATTTCTGCATCGCGGTACGATGGTCGCCCGACAATGCTGCCTGTTCGGCTTCCTGTTCGAGGGTCGTCAGGCCATCACTGGGCTTGGTGTAGCCGGGTCCGGTCAGGAAATTGCGGTATTGCTGCGCCTGATCGGCCATCCAGGCCGGGAAATAGGTGAGTTCGGCTGGCGCGCCGATGTCAGGGGCGGTGTCGATGGTAACAACCTTGCCGCCGACGGCGCCGACAAACGGTTTCATTGTATTGAAGTCGGACTTGAGGAAGCACCATTTCGCCTTGGTGTTGTAGGTGAAGGCGCGACAAGCCGAATCGCCGAGGCAGGTCGTCTTGCATTGATCGAGGGTGACGTTCTGCTCCGAACGCAGATCGAAACCGAAATAATCAGCGTTGTCCGTCGTTACAATTCGTTTGGTTTCGGCGGCTTGTGCGGCGCCGAACGAAGCTAGCAGGAAAAAGAACAGAACCGGCAGGAACCGAGCCGCGCGCGATGCCATCACACCCTCCTGGCACTTGATCGTCCCGGGCATGTTCCGTCTTCCACCTGGGTTGTCAACGTGCCAAATGGCGATGAAACGACGGGACGACGCACAAAAGGATAGGCGTAAGTTCTCTGTATCGTCTGGCTAATTTAGCCAAAGCAGAGATCACGTGATTTTGCGAAGGCACAAAAGGTGTGTATTCAAAATTCGTTGCAATTCGGACATTTGCAATGCAGCCGCAATGTTGGTTTACGAGGGCTTCACATGTTCATTCCAAGTTTACCTGTAGGGAGCATTGGGAGGTAGGGTCCGCGTATTGAGGGACAAGGCGAGTTGATGCCTGTAAAGGAGAGGCGCAGTTGGAGGGCAAGCACGTGCTGGCGTGCGCTTTCGCGCGCCCTGCTTTTGTCCGTGATTGGCTTCTCTGCCGTCGTCGCCGAAAGCCACCGCGCAACAGCCTTCGAATTGTTCGGTATCAAGCTCTGGGGCTCCGACGAGAAGGCCGACGAAGCGATCACCGATCCGTTGAGCTACACGGTGACCATCGAAGTGCCGGATGCCGACGACGACCTCAAGGAAAAACTGGAGAGTGTCTCCAGCCTGAAGAATGACGAGGAGCGTCCGGTGTCTGGTTCGCTCGGCCTGATGACCAAGGCGCGTGGCGACCGCGAGCAACTGGTGGCCGCACTCTACGAAGATGCCCGCTATGAAGGCGTCGTCGACATTGCCATTGCCGGCAAGTCGCTGGACGATCTGCCGCCGGACGCCGAGTTCAAGGGACAACAGCCCGTTCCGGTAACCATCACCATAAGACCCGGCCAGAAATTCACGCTCGGCGATATCCGTTTGAAAGGCGATGCCGCGGGCATGGCAAGCGCGGATTTTGGTCTGATCTCGGGTGGTGATGCAGGCTCCGGCGCGGTGCTCAAGGCCGAAGCGAGGCTCGTCAAGGCGCTGAAGGACGAGGGCAGGCCGCTGGCCAAGGTTACCGATCGCGAGGTCGTGGCCGACCATGACAATGGACGGCTGGACGTGACGTTGACCGTCGAGGCCGGTCCGGTCGCGGGCATCGGTCAGACCACTGTCGAAGGCACCGAGGCGGTGGACCGCGAGTTCACCGAGTATATGACTGGTTTGAAGCGCGGTGAGCGCTATTCGCCAAAACAGATCGAGGATGCGCGGGATCGCCTGCTGGGACTGGAAGTCTTCAACAGCGTCTCGCTGAAGGAAGGCGACAAGCTTGATGCGGACGGGAACATTCCGATCGGCGTCGAGGTCAGCGAACGCAAGCCGCGCTATTTTGGCGTCGGCGGGACCTTCTCCAACACTGAAGGGCTTGGCCTGGAAGGTTATTGGGGGCATCGCAACCTGTTCGGCCGTGCCGAGAAGCTGCGCATCGAAGGCAAGATCAGCGGCATTGGTGCCAATGCCTTGGGCGAGCTCAACTACAATGCCGGCATCATGTTCGAGAAGCCGGGCGTGGTCGGGCCGGCCTCGAAGTTCTTCGCCAACCTGAAGACGGTCTATGAACATCCCGACGCCTATGATCGTTTCTCGACCAAGGGCGGCATGGGACTGTCCTATGAGCTCGACAAACGGCAGACTGTCTCGGCTGAGGTTTCGCTCGATTATTCGAAGATCACCGACAGTTTTGGCAAGCACGATTATCTGATCGCCAGCGTGCCGCTTCAATATGTCTTCGACAATCGCGACAACAAGCTGAACCCGAAGAGCGGGTTCAGGTTGCTCGCCTACGCCGAGCCTAGTTACGACCTCCTGAACGGCGCCACTTTCGTGAAACTGCGTGGCGAGGGCAGTGCGTATCAGGCAGTCGACACCGGCGGGCGCTTCGTGCTTGCGGGTCGCGTCGCCCTTGGCTCGATCGTCGGCGCAGGTCTGCAGGACGTTCCTGCCGATCGGCGCTTCTATTCAGGCGGCGGCGGTTCGGTGCGCGGCTATGCCTACCAGGGCATCGGCCCGAAGGATATCAACGGCAAGCCGACCGGCGGTCTATCCTATTTCGAGACCTCGGCGGAAATGCGCATCGGCATCACCGACACGATCGGCATCGTGCCCTTCATCGATGCCGGCACGGTTTCAACCCAGCAGTTCCCCGACTTCTCGAATGTGAAGGTGGGGGCCGGTGTCGGCCTGCGCTACATCACGCCGTTCGGGCCGCTGCGCATCGATGGTGCCGTACCGCTGAATCGCGAGCCCGGCGATCCGCGTTTCGGTATCTATGCCGGCATCGGCCAGGCGTTCTGACGGTATGGCGAAGTTGTTCAAACGGGCATTGCGTATCTTCTTCTACCTCGCAGCGGTTGTGGTTGCGGCTGCGCTGGGGGCGTTGATCGTCTTCACCACGACGGAGCGCGGGCGGGACAATCTTGCCGGCCTCATTTCCTCAATGGCTTCGACGCCGGGAAGCAAGGTCACGGTTGCCGGTATAGACGGGATCTGGTCGGGTGCGCTGAGGGTCGATCATGTCGTGCTGGAAGACAGCAAGGGCCCATGGCTGGTGCTGCGTCAGGTTGCGGTCGACTGGTCGCCGTTTGCATTGCTGACAAAGACATTCAGCGCCGACCGCGTCGCGGTCGGGCGCATCGAGGCGGCGCGCTTGCCGGTATCGGAGGGCGAGCCGAAGCGCGACACCGAAGGTGGCTTCAGCCTGCCGGTTTCGCTCGACATCAAGGCGATTGATCTGCCCAATATCGCACTCGGCGAAGCTCTGGCCGGCGCAGGCATTGCGGAACTGGCGGCCAAAGGGTCGGTGAAGGCTGATGCATCGCCGCTAGCAGTGGCAGCCAAACTCAACGTGGCACGCAATGACGGCAAACAGGGTACCGTCGACGCGACTGTCGATTTCGCGCCGGCCGACAACAAGCTCGACCTCGATGTGAAAGCGTCGGAGCCCGCGGGCGGTATCCTGGCCAACCTGCTGCAACTGCCAGGCGATCCGTCGGTCGACATCACGCTTGCCGGCAAAGGTTCGCTGGCCGACTGGAACGGTACCGGCAGCTTCAGCGTCGACGGCCAGGTGGTCACGCAACTGACCGGCCGCAACCAGCAGACCCAAAAGGGCAACCGCATCGAGGCGAAAGGTGAAGGCGACTTCGCGCGTTTCCTGCCGGACCGGTTCAAGCCGCTGCTCGCCGGCAGGACGGATTTTGCCTTCACGGGCACCGCCACCAAGACCGGCGGCGTTGAAATCGAACAGGCGCAGATCAACAGCGACGCCGTGCGCGGTACCGCTGCCGGTCATGTCGATCCCAAGGGGGCGACAGATTTTTCGCTGCAGTTCAATTCCGTCGGCCCGACATTGCCGCTGGCGCTCGGCAGCAAGGAAAGCCCGATCGACATCGAGATGAAGTCGGCAACTCTGCGCGCCTTCGGCGAGGGCAGCGCGCCGGCGCTCGACATCGGCGCTTCGCTGGCCAAGGTGACCACGACCGTAACCAAGTTCGAGAACATCGATCTGACCATCCACTCCGACAATTTCGACGTTGCCAACCGCGTCGGGCCAATGACCGGTTCGCTGACCGTCGACAGGATCGGGTTCGACAACCCGACCATCGCCCCGCTGATCGCCGGCAAGATCAGGGCCGACGTCGCCGGCAGCCTCGCCAAGGAAACCATCAATGTCGACAAGGGCTCGATACGGTCAGACACGCTGATCGGCGATTTCAATGGCAAGATGGCGCTGGCCGACGGTTCGATCGAACTGAACGTCAAGGCGGATGCCGCTTCCTCGGCTTTGCCCGCTGCGGCGCGCCCCGTACTTGGCGAACGGGCCGTGCTTTCGGCGGCAATCCGGCGCGATTCCAAAGGCACAGTGACGGCGGACTCCATCACGCTCGATTCCGGCGCTGTTTCGGCCAGCGGCAGCGCCAGCCTGCACGAAGGCCAGATCGTTGCCGAGCTCAAGGGGGCGCTGGCCGATCTCTCGCTGCTTTCTAAAGAAGCCAAGGGCTCGGTCGGCCTTTCGGTCACTGCGAAAGGTGTCATGGTTGCCCCCGATGTTTCGGTGTCGCTGAGCGGAGACAAGCTGGAGGTTGCGGGGCGCGAGATCAGCGGGTTGAACCTCTCGGCTACTGGCAGGGCCGATGTCGCCAACCCTGCCGCCGACGTCACGCTGTCCGCCACAATTGCCGGGCAACCGCTTCAGGGCAAGGCGGTGCTGAAGACCGACAATGGCCAACGGCGCATCGACGGGTTGAAGCTTGCACTGGGCAATAACGGCGTGGCCGGTGATCTCGTTCTTGATGAGGCCTTCCTGCCGGAAGGTACGGTGACGATCGATTTGCCCGATATCGGACCACTGGCGGCGCTGACGCTGGAAAAGGCTGAGGGCGATGTGCGCGGTACGGTGCGTTTTGCCAAGCGCGACGGCGTGCCTGAAGTGGCTTTGCAGGCCAAGGCTGGCATCAAACGCGGTGACCTGATCGCCAGGAATGTTGCCATCGATGCGCTGGTGTCTAACTACGCTGCCGCCCCTGCGGTTTCCGGCACGGTGCGGGCCGATGCGGTTACCTCCGGCACGACAACAATTACCGGCATCGCAGTCGATCTGAAGCGCGATGGCGACTGGACCGGCTTTTCCGGTGGCGCCACGGTCAAGGACATTCCTGCCAGGGCGGTCGGCCGCGTGAAGTCGACCGGCGGTGTGACCACGCTGGAACTCGCCTCTGGCCAAGCCGTGATCCGTGGCCTGAAGGCGGTTATTCCGGAGCTGTCGACGGTGACGGTCGCCAACGGCACGACGACGATCCAGAAGCTGGTGGTCGGTGTCGATAGCGGCCGCGCGACGATCACGGGCACGGCAGGCAAAGCTCTCGACATCGATGTAGCCCTGACCAATCTGCCGGTCGCTGCTGCCAATACCTTCTCGCCGGGACTTGGTGCTGCCGGCACGGTGTCGGGTACCGCCAAAGTTACGGGCGCGGCCTCCGCCCCTTCGGTCACCTACAACATCAAGGCCAGCGGGCTTGGCGTTGCGGCGACGCGAGATGCCGGCATCGGCGCCATCAACGTCGCGTCCGGCGGTACCTTCGTGTCCAACAAGCTCACCTTCAATGCCGACATCGGCGGCGCAGCCGGGCTGGCGCTGAAGGGCGGCGGCTCGGTTACCACTGCCGGTACACCAAACCTGTCGGTCGATATCGCCGGCAACTTGCCGTTCGAGCTTCTGGCGCGCAAGCTGGCCGAGCAGGGGCTTTCGCTGACCGGCGGCGCCAATGTCGCGGTCCAGGTGCGTGGTCCGGCCAGCAAGCCAGTAATCTCCGGTTCCGTGCGTTCGTCGGGCGCGCGGGTCCTGGACGCAAACTCCGGGCTAGCGGTCAAGGACATCACGCTTGATATCGGCATGGCCAATGGCATTGCAACGATCAACCGGCTGACGGGTACATTGTCGACCCGTGGTACGTTGTCGGCCGGTGGCACCGTCGGCATCGATGCCGCCCGAGGGTTCCCGGCGGATCTGTCGATCAAGCTGGTCGACGGCCGTTACACCGACGGCCGCATCGTGACCGCCAACCTGGGCGGCGACCTCACCATCAAGGGACCCCTGGCGACAGCACCGGCGGTCGCGGGAACGATCAACCTCGGCAAGGTCGTCGTTACCGTACCGGAACGCCTGCCGACCTCGCTTTCGACCCTGAACATCAAACGCAAGGATGCGCCCGCTGCTGTGAAGGCACAGGACAAGGCGCTGCGTCCTTCCGGCGCCAGCAGCAGTGGTGGCGGCGGAAGCGGCGGCTTGACGCTCGACGTGACCGTCAATGCTCCCAACCAGATCTTCGTGATGGGACGGGGTCTCGACGCAGAGCTCGGCGGCAATCTGCGCCTGACCGGTCCTGCTTCCGCGCCACAGGCTGTCGGCAAGTTCACGCTCCAGCGCGGACGGCTTTCCATCCTCGGCAAGCGACTGACCTTCACAGAAGGCACGCTGACCTTTTCGGGCTCGCTGGTGCCGTATCTGAACATGGTCGCGGAATCGACTGCTGGCGACGCGACGGTGAACATCACCGTTTCCGGCGAGGCGACCAATCCGAAGTTCACTTTCTCTTCGGTACCTGCGTTGCCTGAGGACGAGGTTCTGGCACGCCTGATCTTCGGCCGGTCGATGTCCAACCTGTCGCCGCTGCAGATCGCCCAGCTTGCGGAAGCGGCGGCGCAACTCAGCGGTGTCGGCGGTTCGACGTCGCTGCTGGAAAAGCTGCGCGGCAAGCTCGGCGTCGATGATCTCGATGTCACCACCGACGAACAGGGCGGAACGGCGGTGTCGGCTGGCAAATATCTCAACGATCGCACCTATCTGAACATCCAGAAAGGCGAGAAGCCCGGCTCGGGCAAAGCGCGCATCGACTTCAACGTCGGCAAGGGCGTCAAGCTGCGTGGCGAGGCCTCCGACGATGGCGAGGCCAAGGGCGGTATTTTCTACGAGAAAGAATACTAGGTTGGGGTTCCCGGTGTAGCCGGGTGGACTGACAATGCGCCAGAACTGGCGCTGCCGCCGCCACGCCGATTGTATCATGACAGAAATGCACGCGGTTTACGCAGAACCGGTGACCGTCTGTTTTTTGCTCTCGATAGCAAATTTCCGCCAAGATTGTCGCTATCGCGCCAACTGCTCCCATTTCAAAGTTGCACTCTTGCTACGAGTTCTCACGCTGGCCGTTCTTTGACAACGGCGGTCAGGTGCGGAATGTTAAAAGGCGAAAAGCCAATAATGGGAGCTAGTCATGACAACTTATGAAAGCAATGGCGATCGCGTTCCGGATCATATCCTGGCGATGGCCGAACAGGCCAAGTCAGGTGGCATAGATCGTCGCGAGTTCCTGGCGATGGCCAGCATTTTTGGCGCTTCGACGGCGATGGCCTACGGCCTGCTGGGTATCGCCGCGCCGACACCCGCCCAGGCTCAGGAGACGCCGAAGAAGGGCGGTGTCCTGAAAGTGGCGATGAACGTCAAGGATCCAAAGGACCCGCGTACCGCCGACTGGTCGGAAATCTCCAATGCCGAGCGCCAGTCGCTCGAGCCGCTGGTGAAATACACCAAGCAATATACCTTCGAGCCGTATCTCCTGGAGAAGTGGGAGATCAACGACGACGCCACGGAGTATACGCTGCATGTGCGTCCGGGCGTGGAATGGAACAATGGTGACAAGTTCACCGCCGATGACGTGATCTACAATCTGACCCGCTGGGCCGACAAGGCCGCGGAAGGCAATTCGATGCCTGGCCGCCTCGGCAGCCTCGTCGACGAGAAGACCAAGAAGCTGCGCGAAGGTTCGGTCGAGAAGGTCGACGACATGACGGTCAAGCTGAAGCTGACCAGCCCGGATATCGCCATCATCGCCAACATGACCGACTATCCCGCACTCGTCGTGCACAAGACGTTCGACGAGAAGGGCGCCAACTTCAAGAACTGCCCGATCGGCACCGGCCCGTTCGAGCTGGTTTCCTACGATGTCGGTCAGAAGGTGGTCTACAAGCGCCGCGAAACCGGCAAGTGGTGGGGCGGCGAGGCACTCCTCGATGGCGTCGAGTTCATCGACTACGGTACCGACCCGGCTGCCACCGTTGCGGCGTTCGAGTCTGGTGAAGTGCACACCAATCACGAAACGACGGCCGACTACATCAAGATCATCGCCGACGTCGGCGCGCCGGCTTCGGAAGTTGTAACGGCAGCAACCGTGTGTTCCCGCTTCAACGTCAAGGCCAAGCCTTACGACAACCAGAAGGTGCGGCAGGCGATGTGCCTTGCGGTCGACAACGCGACCGTGCTGCAGCTCGGCTACGGCAATGCCGGCACGCCCGGCGAGAACCACCACGTCGCGCCTATCCATCCGGAATATGTCGAGTTGCCCAAGATCAAGCGCGACCCGGCGAAGGCCAAGCAGATGCTGCAGGAAGCCGGCGCTCTCGAGTTCGAGCACGAGCTGATCAGCAATGACGAGGACTATCACAAGAACACCACCGACGCGATTGCAGCACAGCTGCGCGAGGCTGGTATCAAGGTGAAGCGTACAGTCCTGCCGAGCTCGACCTTCTGGAATGACTGGACGAAGTATCCGTTCTCGGAAACCAACTGGAACATGCGTCCGCTTGGCATCCAGGTTATCGCCATCGCCTATCGCACCGGCGAAGCCTGGAACGAAACGGCCTACGCCAACCCGGATTTCGACAAGAAGGTGAACGAAGCGCTTGGGATTGCCGATGCCGAGAAGCGCAAGGCCGTGATGAAGGATATCGAGCAGACGCTGCAGGATTCCGGAATCATTATCCAGCCTTACTGGCGCAAGCTCTACATCAACATCAAGCCCGAGGTGAAGAACCACTCGATGCACCCCACCTACGAGCACGACTTCGGCAAGGTCTGGCTCGAGCAGGCCTGATTGATCGTTCGACGGGGACGAAAGGCAAAGGTCTTTCGTCCCCGTGGCATCGCCGGCGCGGCGCCCCTTGTCGCGACGGCCCTAAATCCAAAAAGATTTTTGACACAGGGTTGATCGCTTCTGACCCCAACCCGGCCGGCAGGGGGACGCAATGCTCTCATTCATAGCCAGACGTATCGGCACGATTATTCTGACCATGCTGTGCCTGACGCTGGTCGTTTTCTTTCTAGTGAATCTCGAACCCAATCTGAAGAAGCTGGCGATCAGCCAGACCGAGATGCACACGCCGCCAGAACAACTGGAAAGCTGGTTGGTCAATCACGGCTATCGGCAGAACTTCTTCGTACGTTATGGCCATTGGCTGGGCGTCCTGAAGATGGAGCCCATCGTCGATCCGGCGACCGGCAAGGCTTCTCAGCGGTTCTCCTACTGCAACGATCCGATCGAGCCGGCCTATTCGGGGGTGCTGCAAGGCAATTTCGGCTGTTCGACAAAATTCAAGACCACGGTTGCCGCCAAGCTGTTTCCGGCATTGCGCGCGACCGGTATCCTGATGTTCTGGGTGCTGGTGGTCATGGTGCCGGTGTCGCTGTTGATAGGCATCCTCGCCGGAATGCGGGAAGGCTCGCGCACCGATCGAATATTATCTGTTGCATCCATCGCGACGACAGCCACACCTGAATATGTCTCGGGTGTCATCTTCACCGTCATCTTCGCGTCCTGGCTGGGCTGGCTCAACGGTTCCGCAGCGTCGGCGGCGCAAGGCATCACCTTCTACAATTTCACGCTGCCGGTGATCACGCTTGCGATCTACGGCATCGGATACATCGCCCGCATGACGCGAGCCTCGATGGTCGAAGTGATGACGCAGCAATATATCCGAACGGCGCGGTTGAAGGGCCTGTCCTTTTCCAACGTGGTCGTCAAGCATGCGCTGCGCAACGCGCTGATCGCGCCTTTCACCGTCATCATGCTGCAGTTTCCCTGGCTTCTGACCGGTGTCGTCATCGTCGAGACGATGTTCCGCTACCAGGGCTTCGGCTACACGCTGGTGGAAGCCGCCGGCAACAATGACATCGACCTTCTGCTCGGCTGCTCGCTGGTCTCGGTGTTCATCGTTCTGATCACCCAGCTGATCTCCGATGTCGGCTATGCGTACCTCAACCCGCGCATCCGCGTGCAGTAGGGAGGGCAAGCAATGCAGATCGAATTTATCGGTGCCTTCAACATCATCATCGGCGTGCTGGTACGGTTCTGGCCGGTATGGCTGGGGCTGGCCATCGTGCTGGGCGCCAGCTTCACCTACAAGAAACGACTTGGCCTCTATGGCCAGCTCTTCGACAGCAGCGTCGGCATCGCCGGCGTCGTCATCTGCCTGTTCTGGCTGTTCACCGCGATCTTCGCATCAACCGTCGCTCCCTTCGACCCACTCAGCCAGATACCGGTGATGAAAGACGCGCTGCCAGGAGCCATCGAGCCTGCCTCCAAGGGCGTGTACCTGTTCGGTGGTGACAAGCTGGCGCGCGATATCTTCTCGCGCATGGTCTATGGCAGCCAGATCGTCCTGATCATTGCTCCCGCTGCCACCGGCTTTGCGCTGATGGTCGGCATCACGCTCGGCCTGCCTGCCGGCTACTATGGCGGCAAGATCGACACGGTGCTGTCGTTCCTGGCCAATCTGGTGCTGGCGTTCCCGGTGATCCTGCTGTTCTACCTGCTGGTCACGCCGGGCATCATGGATACGCCGATCCCCTATGCGATGGCGGGCCTGTTCTTCCTGTTCCCGATCATCTTCTTCTGCGTGCTGTTCTGGACCCGCTACAAGAACAGGCCCGACAGGCTCTACTGGCTCATGGGGCTGACATTGGTGCTCGGTGGCTGGATCTATATCGGCCTGGTGTTCGACGCCGACCCGCTCAGAATCGTGCACATCGAGCCGAACCAGCTCAACATCTTCGTGGCGGTGGTGTTCGCGTCCTCGCCTGGTGTGTTCCGCATTGTTCGCGGCCTGACCATGGACATCAAGACACGCGATTATGTGGCGGCGGCGCAGACGCGCGGCGAGACACCCTGGTACATCATGCTCTGGGAAATCCTGCCAAACGCGCGCGGACCGCTGATCGTCGATGCGTGCCTGCGCATCGGCTACACCACCATCCTGCTTGGTACGTTGGGTTATTTCGGTCTCGGTCTTGCTCCGGAAAGTCCGGACTGGGGAACCGCGATCAAGGATGCCAGCCGCCTGCTGCGCTCCTTCATTCACCCGGCGCTACCGCCGACGATCGCACTGATGTCGTTCGTGCTGGGACTGAACCTGCTCGCCGACTCGCTGCGTGAACAATCGATGAAAGACTAGTGGAGGGCGACGCCATGAACGAAGCCGTAAAAGCCACGAACACAGCCAATGCCCAGCCGATCATCGAGATCGAGAACCTGTCGATCTCGTTCTTCACCCGAAAGGGCGAAATACCGGCGGTGATGGACTTCTCCTGCACGGTGATGCCGGGCGAGGCGATGGGCATCGTCGGCGAGAGCGGTTGCGGCAAGTCGACCGTGTCGCTCGGCATCATGCGGGACCTGTCCAACGTCGGCAGGATCGTCGGCGGGCGCATCAAGTTCCAGGGCAAGGATATGGGCGACATGACCGAGGACGAGCTTCGCTCCATCCGCGGCAACAAGATCGCCATGATCTATCAGGAGCCGATGGCCTCGCTGAACCCAGCCATGAAGATCGGCCAGCAGCTGATGGAAGTGCCGCTCATCCACGACAAGGTGTCGAAAGACGAAGCCTACAAGCGTTCGCTCGAGATGGTGCGCGCAGTCAAGCTGCCCGATCCGGAACGCATGATGCGTTCCTATCCGCACCAGTTGTCCGGTGGCCAGCAACAGCGCATCGTCATTGCCATGGCGCTTTTGTCGAAGCCGGCGCTGCTTCTGCTGGACGAGCCGACCACCGCCCTCGACGTGACGGTGGAAGCCGGCATCGTCGAACTGGTGAAGGGACTCGGCCAGCAATTCGGCACCTCGATGATCTTTGTGTCGCACAATCTGGGGCTGATCCTGGAGACCTGCGACAAGATCACGGTGATGTATTCTGGCGAGGCAGTCGAAACGGGCAAGATCAAGGATGTGTTCGACCGCATGCGGCACCCCTATACGCAAGGGTTGTTCCGCTCGATCCCGCTGCCCGGCGCCGACAAGAATGAAAGGCCACTGATCGCCATTCCCGGCCAGTTGCCCCTGCCGCATGAACGTCCGAAGGGTTGTAATTTCGGACCGCGCTGCCACCACTTCGTCGAAGGCGTGTGCAACGCAGCAGAAATCCCGATGATCGACGTCGAGGGTCACGAAGGGCATTTCTCGCGCTGCGTGCGCTTCGAGGAGATCGACTGGGCAGCGTTGCCGCCAGGCGCGAAGAAATCCGCGGAGCCGGTCAAGCCCGGTGCGCCGGTCCTCAAGATCGACGACCTGAAGAAGTATTATCACGTCGGTGCCGGCGGTGTGTTCGGCGGTGGTGAGGGCCGCACGGTCAAAGCCAACGAGACGATCAGCTTCGAGGCTCGCGAAAGCGAAACCGTTGCCATCGTCGGCGAAAGCGGCTGCGGAAAGTCGACGCTGGCCAAGGTGCTGCTCGGTCTGGAGACGGCGAGCTCCGGCAAGGTGACGCTCGGCAACAGCGAGATCCAGTCCACTGGCATCGAGAAGCGCAACGTCGACACGGTGTCGGCCATCCAGATGGTGTTCCAGAACCCGTTCGATACGCTGAACCCCAGCCACACGGTCGGGTCGCAGATCATCCGTACGCTGGAGAAATTCAAGGTCGGCAAGACCGTGGCCGATCGCAAGCAGCGCATGCTGGAACTGCTCGATCTCGTGAAGCTGCCAAGGGCGTTCGCCGAGCGCAAGCCGCGACAGCTTTCCGGCGGTCAGAAACAGCGCATCGGCGTGGCGCGTGCCTTTGCCGGGTCGGCCAAGGTGGTTGTGGCGGATGAGCCTGTCTCGGCGCTCGACGTTTCGGTGCAGGCGGCCGTCACCGAGCTGTTGATGGACATTCAGCGCAAGAACAAGACGACGATGCTGTTCATCAGCCACGATCTGTCGGTGGTACGATACATCGCCGACCGTGTCGTCGTCATGTATCTCGGCCACATTGTCGAACAGGGCACGACTGACCAGATCTTCTCGCCACCCTATCACCCCTATACCGAAGCGCTGCTGTCGGCGATCCCGATCGCCGACACCTCGGTGGTGAAGAAACACATTGTGCTGGAAGGCGACATCCCCTCGGCGATGAACCCGCCGAGCGGATGCCCATTCCAGACACGCTGCCGCTACAAACATCTTGTTCCTGACGGCCGCTGCGAAAAGGAAGTACCGCCGCTGAAGGAACTCGGGGGTGGCCACAGGAGCCTCTGCTGGCTATCCGACGAAGTCCTGGCGACCATGGAGCCGGTGATCCGTTTCGACAAGGAACATGCCGCGCTGGAAGGCATACCGGACGACGCCGCAGGGGTTGTGGACGGTGTCGCGGTGGCCGGCGACGGCAAGGCAGTCCGCAAGGCTGCGCTTGCTCGCAAATCCACCAGGACGGTGAAGAAGGCGATCCCAGCCGAACTCCCCGCTGAAGCGGCTGCGGCGGAAAAGCCGGCGACCAGGAAGGTTGCCACCAAGGCGGCTGAAACGCCGAAGAGAGCCATCTCTGCAAAGCGTGCCAAAGCGAAGGCCGGGGCCAAGCCGGCCAAAATCGCTGCAGGCAAGAGTGTTGTATCAGCCCCCGTCGAAACTCCGGCCGAGCCCATCGATCCCGCCGATGTCGGCCGGCCGGCCGGCATGGTGCGACCTTCCCAACCCGACGATCTCAAGCTGATCGTCGGCATCGGGCCGCAGATCGAGATCGTTTTGAACGATTTCGGCGTCTATCGCTTTGCGCAGATCGCCGGTTGGTCCGAAACCGAGCGGGAGTGGGTCGACAAACGCCTGATGCTGCTGGGACGCTCCGAACGCGACGAGTGGATCAAGCAGGCCAAGGCGCTCGCCGATGGCGGTGAAGAGGAATATGTGCGGGTGTTCGGCCGGAAACCCAGATAGCCGTGGCCGCTAGCAGGCCACAGGCTTAGCGGCAGCTTTGCAGCTGACCACGATAGCGGTCAGCCATGGCCGATACATCACGCGCATAGCGTTGGATGCCGCTGTTGCCGCGCCAGTCTCCGCGCTTGTAGGCACCCCAGCCCATGTAATAAGCGAGGTAGAGGTTGTAGGTGTCGTCGCGCGCGACACCATAGGTGTCGACTGTCTTGGTGTGGTACCAGCCGACGAAATCGACGGCGTCGGCGAAATTGGTGCGGCTCGCGGTGAAGTTGCCGCTTTCGCGTCGGTACTGGCTCCAGGTGCCGTCGAGCGCCTGCGAATAGCCATAAGCGCTGGAGACGCGTGTCCAGGGGATGAAACCAAGCAGCTTGGTGCGTGGCGGACGGGCGTTGCTGTTGAAACCGGATTCCTTGCGCACGGTTGCCATCAGCACATGCACTGGAATGCCGTATTTCCGTTGGGTGCGTTCCGCCGACGAGCGCCAGTCATTGAACCAGCCGTCGCGCTGGTCGAACACCGCGCACACATCATTGATGCGGTTTGGCGCCGTCGCACAGGCGCCAAGCACCAGCACGAAACCGACCGCTAAAACTCGACTAAAACTGTACGCACGCATGGCGAAAGCATTAGTCGCAAATCATAAAAGGAGTCTTGCGCCGCTTCTTAACCTGTTGGGCGAATGCAAGGCACAGACAGAGGTCTGTAGATTTTTCGACGGAAAGTGTCGTTTTTAGTTTACTTTCTTCGAGAAAATGACGCTGGAGATAAAATCTCGTCTGCATGTGGCGTATTCTTGATAGTGAGATAGGCCAAATGGCGTTCTGATGCGGCATGACCGCACTTCGCGCCAGACGCAGCGCAGAACGCGTCCATTCCAGGGCCGGGGCACCGATCCCGCAACTGCCGCCTCGCCGGGTGGAAAATCCCTATCCGCCAATGGCACTGCTGTCTGCCGATCAGGTCGAAGCAATCCACGACGCGTCGCTGCATATCCTGGAAAACCTCGGCATCGAGGTGATGAACCGTCGCGCGCTTGAGGTGTTTCAAAATGCCGGAGCGGATGTCGATCACGGCACCATGACGGTGCGGCTCGACCGGGGGCTGATAGCCGAAGCGCTGAAGACGGCGCCGTCATCCTACACGCTGGCTTCCCGCAATCCAGCCCGCCAACTGACGTTCGGTGGCAACATCATCAATTTCACGCTGGTCGCCGGGCCGCCCAACGTGCACGATTTCGAGCGTGGTCGCCGCGCCGGCAATCTCCGCGACTATCACGAGCTGGTCAGCCTTGCCCAACATTTCAACTGCATTCACATGCTGGGCAACCAGGTCTGTGCGCCCATCGAATTGTCGGCGAACACGCGTCATCTCGATACTTACTTCGCCAATCTGACGCTGACCGACAAACCGTTCCATGTCTCGGCCATCGGCCGGGGCAGGGCGCTGGATGGCATCACGATGATGGCGATTTCGCGTGGGCTCTCGCTTGAGCAGGTCGCCGAGGATCCCGGTGTCGGTACCGTCATCTCGGTCAATTCACCGCGGCGCTTCGACGAGATGATGGCGGAGGGGCTGATGACCATGGCCGAGTTCGGCCAATCCGCCTGCGTGACCCCGTTCACCCTGATGGGAGCGATGAGCCCGGTGACGCTGGCCGGAGCGTTGGCTCAACAGAATGCAGAGGCCCTGTTCGGGATTGCACTTGCACAACTGGTTCGTCCAGGCTGTCCGGTGGTGTATGGCGCCTTTACCTCCAATGTCGACATGCGCTCAGGTGCGCCGGCCTTCGGTACGCCGGAAAACACCAAGGCCAACATCGCTTCGGGACAGTTGGCGCGACGATACAATCTGCCCTATCGCACCACGCCGGGCTCGGCCTCCAACGCCGCCGATGCGCAGGGCGCCTATGAGACGCTGATGGCGTTGTGGGGTGCCGTACTCGGTCATGGCAATCTCGTCTACCATGCGGCCGGCTGGCAGGAGGGTGGCCTGACCGCTTCTTATGAGAAGTTCATCATCGATATCGAGATGATCCAGCACATGATGGAATTCCTGCGCCCGATCGTCGTCGATGACGGTGAACTGGCGCTGGACGCGCTGGCGGGCGTGCCGACCGGTGGGCATTTCTTTGGTGAACCGCATACGCTGGAACGCTATGCCACCGCCTTCTACCAGCCGCCGCTGTCCAACTGGCAGAACTACGAAGCATGGACGGAAGCCGGCGCCCTCGATGCGACGCAGCGTGCGACCAGGCTTTGGAAAAAGGCGCTGGTCGAATATGTGCAGCCGCCGATGGATGCCGCCCGGCGCGAGGCTCTGGAGGCCTACATCGCCAGGCGCAAGGAGGAGATCGGAGCCGGCGATCCGTGATCGCCACGCGCCGACTTGCGAAACTGATTCAACTTCCTCCCGCGAAGATTCTCCAACTCCCTACAACCTGTTGAATTGTCAGGAAGAGCAATGAAGTCGCATGCAAAGGTCGTGGTCATAGGGGGCGGTGTTGTCGGCTGCTCGGTGCTGTTCCATCTCGCTCGTGCAGGCTGGACCGATGTCGTGCTTATCGAGCGGAACGAGCTGACATCCGGCTCCACCTGGCATGCTGCAGGTGGCATGCATACGATCAACGGCGACCCCAACGTTGCGAAGCTGCAGAAATACACGATCAGCCTCTACAAGGAGATCGAGGAGCTGTCCGGGCAGGCAACCGGCGTGCATCTGACCGGGGGTGTTTTCCTGGCGGCTACCGAGGCGCGCATGGATTGGCTGCGCAACATGGTGGCAAAGGGGCGTTATCTCGGCATCGAGCTGGAAGAGATTTCGCCCCGCGAAGCGGCAGAGCTGATGCCGCTGATCGATCCTGGCCAATTCGTCGGTGCCATCCACAACAAGGAGGACGGCCACCTGGATCCCTCCGGCGTCACTCATGCCTATGCCAAGGCGGCGCGCAAGCTGGGAGCGGGGATCGAGCGCTTCACCAAGGTCGAGGACATCGTGCGCCGACCTGACGGCCTTTGGCGTGTCATCACCAACAAAGGCGAGGTGGTGGCCGAACATGTCGTCAATGCCGGTGGTCTGTGGGCGCGTGAAGTCGGCAGGATGGTCGGGCTGGAACTGCCGGTGCTCGCCATGGAACACATGTATCTCATCACCGAGGACATGCCTGAGGTCGCAGCCTGGAACAAGAAGACCGGCACCGAGATCATGCATGCCGTCGACTTCGACGGTGAACTCTACCTGCGCCAGGAACGCGGCGGCATGCTCATGGGCACCTATGAGAAGGCCGGCAAGCCGTGGTCGGAGCGGGCGACGCCATGGGATTTCGGCCACGAACTGCTGGAGCCCGATATCGACCGCATTGCGCCGTCGCTGGAAGTTGGGTTTCGGCATTTCCCGGCGTTCCAGAATACCGGCATAAAGCAGATCATCAACGGCCCGTTCACTTTCGCGCCCGACGGCAATCCTCTCGTCGGTCCGGTGCGCGGATTGCCGGGCTTCTGGGCCGCCTGTGGCGTCATGGCGGGATTCAGCCAGGGCGGTGGTGTCGGCCTGGCACTCGCGAACTGGATGATGCATGGCGACCCTGGCGCCGACATCTTTGCCATGGATGTCGCGCGCTATGGCGATTGGGCTTCGATGACCTATACGAACGCCAAGGTGCGCGAGAATTATTCGCGCCGTTTCTCCATTCGTTTCCCCAATGAGGAACTGCCGGCGGGACGCGGTCTGAAGACGACGCCGATCTATGATCAACTCGCCGTGCACGGCGCTCAGTTCGGTGCATCCTATGGGCTGGAGGTGCCGCTCTGGTACGCGCCCGACGGCGTGCGCGATGAATTCTCCTGGCGGCGTTCGACGGACTTTGAGCACGTTGCCGCCGAAGTAAGGGCGGTTCGTGAGCGCGTCGGCCTGTGCGAAATCTCCTCCTTTGCCAAGTATAGGGTGAAGGGAGAGGGCGCGGAGACCTGGCTCGACGCATTGCTTGCCTGCAAATTGCCAGCGGCAGGACGCATCACGCTTGCGCCGATGCTGAAGGAAGACGGCAAGCTGATCGGCGATTTTTCACTCGCCAATCTGGGTGCGGGTCCCGATGAAGATGCGGAATGGTTCATCGCTGGATCGGGCGTGGCAGAACAATATCACATGCGCTGGTTCGAGCGGCATCTGCCCGGTGACGGCTCGGTGCGGATCGAGGCCCTCGGATTGAGCCGTGTCGGCCTGTCGATTGCCGGACCGTTTGCACGGGACGTCCTGGCCAAGGTTATCCATGCCGATGTGTCGGCTGCCGCCTTCAAATTCATGGACATCAGGCAGCTCGATATCGGCATGGCGCCGTGTCTGGTCGGTCGCGTGAGTTATACCGGTGATCTGGGCTACGAAATCTGGATGGCGCCCGAGTACCAGCGCCATGTCTTAGAAACGCTGCTGTCGGCAGGTGAGGAATTCGGCATCGGCCTGTTCGGTTCGCGCGCGCTCAATGCACTGCGACTTGAGAAGAACTATGGATCGTGGGCACGTGAGTACCGGCCGATCTATGGACCCCTGGAGGCTGGGCTTGACCGCTTTGTCGCCTATTCGAAACCTGCGGAGTTCATCGGCAAGAAAGCTGCTGCGGCCGAACGTGCGTCCGGCGGGACGTTGAGGCTGCGAAGCTTTGTCGTGGATGCCGTCGATGCGGATGTGATCGGCGACGAGCCGATCTGGCATGGCGGTGCTGTCCGCGGGTGGGTGACCTCAGGAGGCTACGCCCACCATTCTGGTGCGTCGGTGGCGATGGGCTATGTGCCGAAGGAGATCGCGGACGAGAGCGACGGCTTCGAGATCGAATATCTTGGCCGCCGCCATGCTGCCCGCATGCAGCCGGTGCCGCTGTTCGACGGCAATCAGGAACGACTGCGCGGGTAGCAATGTCGGCAGGAGGCGTGGTGTACCTCCTGCCGGCGTCGTCGCTCAGCGGTTCGGCGCCAGGAGCGCAAAATAAGCTCCCTGCGGATCCGTACATTGCACGATCCATTGACCGTTGGGCACTTCCATCGGTCCCATGACCACCTTGCCGCCATTGTCGGTGACGCGTTTGGCGGCGGCGTCGATAGCGGCGACGTTGAAGTAGAAAAGCCAGACCGGCACGGGAATCTGTTCGGGCTTGTTCATCATGCCGCCTGCACGTTCGCCATCGACGGAAAAGAGCTGATAGATGCCCATGGGACCCATGTCGAAGGGCTCGTCCTTCACCCAGCCGAACTGGTCCGAATAGAAGTCGAAGGCTTTCTGCCAATCGCTCGTGTAGAGCTCATGCCAACCAATATGGCCCGGGGTGTTCAGCGGGACCGGGGGCTGGTCGGGACCATTCGGTTCCAGGAACATGAACGCCGCCCCTTGCGGATCGGCGACCACGGCAAAACGGCCGACGCCGGGGATATCATCGACCGGTCGATGGACAGTACCGCCGGCTCCCTTCAAGGCTTCGACCGAAGCATCGATATCCTTGGTAGGAAAGTAACCCATCCAGGCTGTCGGAACGCCCATCCTGGCGGCTTCTTCCGGGAGCGTCATCAGGCCGCCGACGCCGCGATCGCCTGCATTGACGACGATGTAGCGCGGCGAACCGGGCGCCTTGTCAAACGGTTCGGTGCGCCAGCCAACTACGGCAGAGTAGAAGGCTTCAGCGGCATCGAGGTCTGTCGTCATCAATTCGTACCAGAAGAAGGATTTAGCAGAATTGGGCATGTCGTTCTCCTTTGCATTCCTGATCATTCGCGCCGGCGATCGGAGTAGGATCTGCTGCCGACAATCATAAGACGAAACAGCGGGTGTGTTTTCGACAGCAACGAAGAAAATTTTGCAGCGCAGCAAATATCAGAGTTAAATCATGACTAGAAAAGTCATGTTATTTTCGTGATTTTTCAGGCGTTTAACTCGAAAATTGACCAATTGATAAAAAAATAAAACGTGCTAGCCTTCCTTCAAAACCACAACAATGGGGAACCGGAATGACGACAGGTCATTTCAAGGAAGGCATAGCCGGCGGCCGGCTGTCGCCCGACGTTTATGCCGACAATTTTTCCGATCTGCATCCGCCGCTCGATCATCATGAGGCGCTGGTCGAATCCGACCGCTGCTACTTCTGTTACGATGCGCCGTGTATGCAGGCCTGCCCGACATCCATCGATATCCCGATGTTCATCCGGCAGATTTCGACCGGCAATGCGCTCGGTTCCGCCAAGACCATCTTCGACCAGAACATCCTCGGCGGCATGTGTGCCCGCGTCTGCCCGACGGAGACGCTGTGCGAAGAAGTCTGCGTGCGTGAAACCGCTGAGGGCAAGCCGGTGCAGATCGGCCGATTGCAGCGTTATGCCACGGATGTGGCAATGGAAGAGGGCAAGCAGTTCTACAGCCGCGCCAAGTCGACAGGCAAGAAAGTCGCCGTCGTTGGCGCCGGGCCTGCCGGGCTTGCAGCCGCACATCGGCTTGCGCGCCATGGCCATGACGTGACCGTGCTCGAGGCGAAGCCGAAATCGGGCGGCCTGAATGAATATGGCATTGCTGCCTATAAGAGCGTCGACAATTTCGCCCAGGCCGAAGTCGACTACGTGACCGCGATCGGCGGCATCGCGATCGAGAATGGCAAGGCGCTGGGCCGCGACTACCAGCTTTCCGATCTGACCAAACAGTACGATGCCGTGTTCCTCGGCATGGGGATGGGCGGCGTCAATGCGCTGCGCGCCGAAGGCGAGGACAGCGACGGCGTCGCCAATGCGGTCGACTTCATCGCCGAACTGCGTCAGGCGAGCGACCTCGGCAGCCTGCCTGTTGGTCGCCGTGTCGTCGTCATTGGCGGCGGCATGACGGCAGTCGATGCGGCCGTACAGTCGAAGCTGCTCGGCGCGGAAGAAGTGACGATCTGCTACCGCCGTGGCAAGGAAGACATGAATGCCTCGGAATTCGAGCAGGATCTCGCGGCCGCCAATGGTGTCACCATCCGGCATTGGCTGCAGCCCAAGAAGGTTATTGCCGACGGCAGCAGGGCGATTGCGATCGAACTCGAATACACCGCGATGAAGGACGGCAAGCTCGTCGGCACCGGCGAAATGCTGAGGCTCGCCGCCGATCAGGTGTTCAAGGCAATCGGGCAGTCCTTCGTGCCGGCGGCACTGAACGGCAGTGGCCAGGCAATCACGCTTGAGAATGGTCGCATCAAGGTCGACGGCGAGGGGCGCACTTCTCTGACCAAGGTCTGGGCAGGTGGCGACTGCGTGATCGACAGTCGCGAAGACCTCACCGTCTCGGCCGTTGCCGCAGGACGCGACGCTGCCGAAAGCATCCATCGGACACTGATGGGCTGACGATGAATCAGCCGTTTCTCCACAAGGCAAATTCCTTGGGTCTTTGGGGTGACGGCGACGAGGTCGAGATGGTCGAGGCCATCGAACAGGCCTTTTCCATCAGGTTCGAAAAAGCGGAAGCGGAGCAGCTCGTTACAATGGGGCAGCTGTTTGATCTGGTGAAAGCGAAGATCGGCAAGCTAGGCGCCGAGACCATTGCTGGCGCTGTGCTTTGGACCGAACTCGTCAAGCATGCCCGTGACGCCGGCGCCGATCCGCGCCGTACCGTCGATCGCAACACAACATTCTTTTCCCGAAGCGCGGAGTAAGAAGCCATGGCGGACATCCGCAACAATTTTGTCGGCATCAAGTCACCCAATCCGTTCTGGCTGGCGTCCGCGCCGCCGACCGACAAGGCCTACAATGTCGAGCGTGCCTTCAAGGCGGGCTGGGGCGGCGTGGTCTGGAAGACATTGGGCGAGGAAGGCCCGCCGGTGGTCAACGTCAACGGACCGCGTTACGGCGCGATCTGGGGCGCTGATCGCCGGCTGCTTGGTCTCAACAACATCGAGCTGATCACCGACCGCGACCTGCAGACCAACCTGCGTGAAATGAAGCAGGTAAAGAAGAACTGGCCGGATCGCGCGCTGATCGCCTCGATCATGGTTCCCTGCGAGGAACAAAGCTGGAAGGCGATCCTGCCGCTGGTAGAAGAAACCGGGGCAGACGGCATCGAGCTCAATTTCGGCTGCCCGCACGGCATGAGCGAGCGCGGCATGGGTGCGGCGGTTGGCCAGGTGCCAGAATACATCGAGATGGTGGTCCGCTGGTGCAAACAATACACGCGCATGCCGGTGATCACCAAGCTGACGCCCAACATCACCGACATTCGCAAGCCGGCACGTGCGGCCAATGCCGGTGGCACCGATGCGGTGTCCCTCATCAACACCATCAACTCGATCACCTCGGTCAACCTAGACAGCTTCTCGCCGGAGCCTTCGATCGACGGCAAGGGCAGCCATGGCGGCTATTGCGGTCCGGCGGTGAAACCCATCGCGCTGAACATGGTTGCCGAGATCGCGCGTGATCCGGAAACGCGTGGCCTGCCGATCTCCGGCATAGGTGGCATCACCACCTGGCGTGACGCGGCCGAGTTCCTGGCCCTGGGTGCCGGAAATGTGCAGGTCTGCACGGCGGCGATGACCTACGGTTTCAAGATCGTGCAGGAAATGATCGCCGGCCTGGAAAACTGGATGGACGAGAAGGGGCACCGTTCGCTTGATGACATCATCGGGCGTGCCACACCCAATGTGAGCGACTGGCAGTATCTCAACCTCAATTATATTGCCAAGGCGCATATCGACCAGGATGCCTGCATCAAGTGCGGCCGCTGCCACATCGCCTGCGAAGACACGTCGCACCAGGCGATCACCGCGATGGTCGATGGCGCGCGCCATTTCGAGGTGATGGAAGACGAGTGCGTCGGTTGCAACCTGTGCGTCAATGTCTGCCCGGTCGACGGCTGCATCACCATGGTGCCGCTGGCTGCCGGCACGCTCGACCAGCGCACCGGCAAGACGGTTGAGCCTGTCTATGCCAACTGGACGACACATCCCAACAACCCGATGGCCAAGGTTGCTGCCGAATAGATACTGGCGAACAAAAAGCGGTGCAGCGATGCACCGCTTTTTTCATGCGTAGGTTGACGATAAGAAATATCCACGATATAAATTATCCATGATTAAGGAAGGCAACCATGAAGCTGAGTGAAGGCGTTGAAGCCGCGATCCATTCCGCGGCAATGCTCGCCGGCCTTGAGGGCGGGGCGACCATGCCTGGCTCTGCCTTGGCTGAGGCTTTCGGCCTTTCTCCAAGCTATCTGCTGAAACATCTGCAGGCGCTGACGGCTGCTCGCATCCTGGAATCCGTGCCTGGTCCAACCGGCGGATATCGGCTGGCTCGAGTGCCGGAAAAGATCTCGATGCTCGACATCGTGCTGGCGGTTGAAGGTCCGCGCCCTGCCTTCCGTTGCGGCGAGATCCGCCGAAACAGTCCTGCCAGGATAGATGCGTCTGCCTACGTGCAGCCGTGCGGCATCAATGCAGCCATGCTGCGTGCCGAGCGCGCCTACCGAGCGGCGCTCGCCGCAGAGAAGCTTTCCAGCATTGTCGCCGAATTCATGGCTGATGCCGACCCGCGCGTCGTCAAAGCCAGCTGCGCCTTCGCCGCACAGCATGCGCGACCGCAGAAAGCCGCTTCCAAACAATAACCGGTAACCCCAGGAAAGGACCGATCATGCAACCCAGGCTGGATTTCTTCGCCGAGGCTCCGCAACTGATGAAATATGTCGTCAGCCTGAACAGGGCGGTTGAAGAGTGCGGGCTCGACAAGGGTCTTCTGCATCTCATCAAGCTGCGTGCCTCCCAGATCAATGGCTGCTCCTATTGCGTCGAGATGCACAGCCGCGAGGCACGCGAGGACGGCGAGAGCGAGCAGCGTCTCTATCTTGTCGCCGCCTGGAAGGAATCACCGCTGTTCACCGAACGCGAGCGTATGGCTTTCAAATGGGTGGAGACGGTTACCAGGATTGCCGATGCCGGTGTGCCGGACGAACTCTACCAAGAGGGGCTCAAGCATTTCTCCAAGGAAGAACTGGTCAAGCTGACAGTGGCGGTTTCCATGATCAACACCTGGAACCGGCTATGTGTGACGTTCCACGCCGTCCACCCGATGCCGACCGCCAAGGCTGCCTGATATCAGAGCTGTAGCTCGAACAGGGTGCAGGTGGGTGCACCCTGTTTTTCTTTTGGGGATCAAAAAGATGCTTGTCGATTTTCACAAAGAGATTCTGTTTGTTGGACGCCTTCTCCTGGGCGGAGCCTTCATTTTTGCTGGCATCCGCAACATCCTGAACCGTGCATTCGTGGCACAGCTCATGAGCGCGCGCGGCGTGCCGCAGGCGCCAACGGTGCTTTGGCTGGGTATCGTGGTGCAGGCTATCGCTGGTGCCCTGCTGATCGCCGGTGCCTGCACCGCAGCCTCGGCGGCGTTGCTGTTGCTGTTCCTGATTGCTGCCACGCCGATGTTCCACAATTTCTGGGACTACCAGCCGGGGCCGGACCGCGTCGCCAAGATCAACGGCGTCGTCGGCAATGTTGCGCTGGCCGGCGCCATCCTGACGCTGATCGCAAATTCGCTGCAGGCTTGACCGCGTGCCGGGAGAACGCTTCAAGGTCGAGAGTAATTCCAGCAAAAGTGCGTAGCGGTCTTGCGTCCGGAATTGCGTCAAAACAAGGCGCTGTGCTCAGTGCTGCTTCGAATGCCCGGGGGAGGGATGGCATGGAAACCTTGATGCTGATCGGACGGTGCATCTTTGGCGCGTTCTTCCTGATCGCGGGCGTCCGCAACATCGCCCGTTTCAACGAACGCAGGTCCGGCGCCACCAATTACGGGTGGCTGCTGCCAGCACCCGTCATGGCTGCCGGCTTCGCGGTTCAGCTGTTCGGTGGCCTGCTGCTCGTCCTCGGTTTCTGGGTCGTCCCAGCGGCGCTGGCGCTGATCGTTTTCCTGGCGCTGGCAACCGCGCTCTACCACAACCTGTTTCTTTTTGAGGGGCGAGAGCGCGACCCCCATCTCTATTTCACGCTCGTCAACATCACGCTGGCCGGCGGTCTTCTGATGGTCATTGCCGGCGCTGGCTGACGCCTACAATTTGCTCTCGGGTGGCAGGCTCTTGTCCTTCCTGCAGGTGGCCAGAGGCAGGGTCTTGCCACCGATGATGCTCTTCACCGATTTGGTCGCCGGGTCGGTGATGAGTTTCACACAGGCGCAGCCATAGCCATAGTTGCCGTTTGAATTGACGTATTGGGTCGGATCGAAATCCGGCAGCTTGTCCATGCCGGCGGCCCCGGCACCTTCGGCATTGCCTTGCGTTGCGAATACCCACATCGCGTCCTTGTCGACCAGCCACCAGTTGCCAGGTGTCGGGTTGACCAGCCAGCCACAACGGTTTTCTACCTGTCCGGCTGCGCCCTTGTTACCGGAAGCAGTTGACGCGGATGCGCCGGCGCAGCGCTTGTAGAGCACCGGTTTGCCCATGCCGAACCCTTCCGGGTTGTAAAGCATCTGGTCCTTGTCGTCGGCATATTCGAAATTGTCGACGTTGCCTTCCTGCTTGTAGTGGATGGCGCCGTAGCCACGCGGGCTTTCCTTCGGTGCGAAGAAGACAGCCTGAGCTTGCTGTCCTTTGTATTGCAGCGTGTTGGCGGTGAAGGTGACCGTGCTGCTGCTGCTGCATTTGCCGGCTTCGGCCCAAGTGCCCTGTGCGGCCGCCGGAACCTTCGTGTCGGCGGCTGAAGCCGGCGCTACCAAGGAAGAGGCTATGGCCAGGCTGGCGGCGAGCAGTGTCAGGCGCATCATTTTCCCCCTATATGCACGGCTGCTAATTCTGCATGCGGGCAGGTTGGGTGCAAGGCGAGACGCACGCTTTCTCAGGCAAGATGCAGGCGTTCGATGACCTGATCCGCTTCTTCGGTCGGGATATCGCCGATGTCGATGACGATGCCGGCCTCATCCGGTTGCAAGGGTTCCAATGTCGCGAGCTGCGAATCGAGCAGGCTGGCTGGCATGAAATGACCCTTGCGGGCTTTCATGCGCTCCATGAGGAGCTCACGCGAGCCGGAGAGGTGCGCAAAGGCGACGACGCCTTTTGAGTTCTTACCGCGCAGGATGTCGCGGTAGGATCGCTTGAGCGAGGAACAGGTGACAAGGGCGGGACGCCCGGACTGGATGCGGTCCTCGATCCAGCGTGCGATGGCCTCTAGCCAGGGGCGGCGGTCGTTGTCGTCGAGCGGGATGCCATGGCTCATCTTCTCGACATTGGCCTTCGGGTGCAGCTCGTCGCCCTCAAGCAGGTCCCAGTGCAGTCGCTCCGCCACCAGGCCGGCGATCGTCGATTTGCCGCAGCCCGATACGCCCATGACGATGACGACAAGAGGGCTCACAGGAAAGCTCCGAGGATCAGGACGCCGATGAGGCCGCAGACGGAAATGATGCACTCCATCATCGTCCAGGTCTTCAGCGTCTGGGTGATGTCCATGTTGAGATAGCCCTTCACCAGCCAGAAGCCGGCGTCGTTGAGATGCGAGAGGAAGAGCGAGCCGGAGCCGATGGCAAGAACCATCAGCGCACCCTGGGCAGGAGGCAGGCCGGCCGCCACCGGCGCCAGGATGCCAGCCGCCGTCACCGTTGCGACAGTTGCCGAGCCGGTGGCGATGCGCACAAGCACTGCGACGAACCAGGCCAGGAACATCACCGGCAGGCCACTGCCGGTGATGGCATTGGCGATGACCGCGCCGATGCCGGTGTCGACCAGGACCTGCTTGAAGCCACCGCCGGCGCCGACCACGAGGAGAATGCCTGCGATGGGGCCCAGCGAGGTTTCGAGACTATGAGCCACGGCCGCCTTGGGCATCCGGAACATCAAGGCGCCGGCAATCACGGCAATTCCCAATGCGATCAGCGGCTCGCCCAGAACGTGCAGGGCGGATGGAAGCAGGGCCTTGGAGCCGGGCGCAATGACTTCCGATATGGCGCGGGCGAGCATGAGCACGACGGGAAGCAGGATCGCGGTGACCGCCGTGGCAAAGCTAGGTTGCGTGGCCGCCGCATGCTGACCGCCCCCTGCTTGCCCGAACAATTCCGGTGTCGGAACATTGACCCAGCGATCGGCGAGGGTGGCGAAGATAGGTCCGCTGATGATGACGGTCGGGATGGCTATGAGCACGCCGAGGCCGAGCGTCAGGCCAAGATTCGCGCCGAGCGTGCTGACAGCAACGAGGGGGCCGGGATGGGGCGGCACAAGACCGTGCATGGCGGAGAGGCCGGCAAGTGTCGGAATGGCAATCTTGACGATGGACTGACCGGACCGCTGGCTGACCAGCAATATCACCGGCATCAGCAGCACGAGGCCGATCTCGAAGAACATCGGCAGGCCGATGATGGCGCCTACCAGTCCCATCGTCCACGGCAACATCTCGGGCCTGGACCGCCCCACCAGCGTGTCGACGATACGGTCAGCGCCGCCGGAGTCAGCCAGCAGCTTGCCGAACATCGCCCCCAGTCCCATCAGGAGGCCGACACCGGCCATGGTCGTGCCGAAGCCCTTGGTGAAGGAAGCGACGGAGGCCGCGGCGCCAAGATTGGCGGCGAGACCAACGCCGAGCGCGCCGATGGACAGGGACAGGAAAGGATGGAGTTTAAGCCAACTTATCAGGAGGACGATGGCGGCGATGCCGGCCAGTGCGGCAATGATCAGTTGGGCATCGCCAGCGGTGGCAGCGTGTTCCATGCAATATCCTCTATGCCCCACGCGCATTACTTCGCACGATTGCCGGCAAGGTCAACGGCGCAGAGGCAAGTTTCCACTTGCTGAGGGAGGGAACGCCGGGAGACCGAAATGACGGCAGGAGTCAGCCGGCGATGTTCTTCGGCTTTAGCCCGTCGAGGAAAAGCTGCTCCAGGAAGCGTGCTGCATCTTCGAAGCGGCCGTCGCCGCCAAGGTCGGGTCCAAGCACCGCGCGCACCTGCACATCGAAATCGGCGTAATGCTGCGTGGTGGCCCAGATCGAGAAGATCAGATGCCAGGGGTCGGTGCGCACGATCTTGCCGGCGCGCATCCAGCCCTTGATGATGGCGACCTTCTCCTCGACAAGGCTTTTCAGCTCACCCTCCAGCAGCGGCATAATGCGCGGCGCTCCTTGCAGGATCTCGTTGGCGAACAGCCGGCTCTCGCGCGGATAGTCGCGCGCCATCTCCAGCTTGCGGCGGATATAGCTGCGCAGCTCCGTAAGGGGGTCGCCGACATCGTCGAGTTCGCGCAGAGGCCCCAGCCAGGTGTCGAGCAGGCGCTGGATCAGTGTTTCGTGGATTTCTTCCTTGCGGCGGAAATAGTAGAGCAGATTCGGTTTCGACATGCCCGCTGCTTCGGCGATCTGGTCGATCGTCGCCCCGCGGAAACCGTGGGTGGAGAACACTTCGAGCGCAGCCTCAAGGATCAGCTCACGCTTTTCCTGCTGGATACGTGTACGGCGCGGGGCAGGGGCGTTCATGTCGTCAAAAGCCCTTTGTAAGACAAGGCGTTCAAGACAAACTGGACCAATTGTCTGGACCAGTTTTTGCTGGGCTGTGGAGCGCGCTTCGAATGCGGCATTTCCGCTAGTAATCCCTTGACCGTCACCATGGCGGTGCTAACGTTTGTCCATCCGGTCAAAAATTTGCGTAGCATGAAAACGCGCCGAAGACCAAGCGTTGGCCGCACCGAAACGAAGCAGTGAAAGGAAAGGCTTGGTCATGTCCAATCGGCTCAAGGTAACGCCGAACGATCTCAGTGCATTCTGGATGCCGTTTACGGCGAACCGGCAGTTCAAGCAGGCGCCGCGCATGCTGGTTGCCGCCAAGGACATGCATTACACGGCCTCTGACGGTCGCAAGATCCTCGATGGCACCGCCGGCCTCTGGTGCGTCAATGCCGGCCACTGCCGTCCGAAGATCACCGAGGCGATCCAGAACCAGGCAGCAGAACTCGACTACGCGCCTGCCTTCCAGATGGGCCATCCGATCGTGTTCGAACTGGCAAACCGGCTGGTCGACATCGCGCCCAAGGGGATGGACCATGTCTTCTTCACCAATTCCGGCTCGGAATCGGTCGACACCGCGCTCAAGATGGCGATCGCCTATCATCGCGCCAAGGGCAATGGCTCTCGCTTCCGCCTGATCGGCCGCGAGCGCGGTTATCACGGCGTCAACTTCGGCGGCATCTCCGTCGGCGGCATCGTCAACAACCGCAAGATGTTCGGTACGCTGCTTACCGGCGTCGACCATCTGCCCCATACCCACCTGCCAGAAAAGAACGCCTTCACCAAGGGTGTTCCGGAACATGGCGCCGAGCTCGCCGACGAACTGGAACGTATCGTCACGCTGCATGATGCTTCGACCATCGCCGCCGTCATCGTCGAACCGGTCGCCGGTTCTACCGGCGTCATCCTGCCGCCGAAGGGCTATCTGCAGCGCCTGCGTGAAATCTGCACCAAGCACGGCATCCTGCTGATCTTCGATGAAGTCATCACCGGGTTCGGCCGCCTCGGCGCGCCGTTCGCCGCCGACTATTTCGGCGTGACGCCCGACATCATCACCACGGCCAAGGGCGTGTCCAACGGCGTCATCCCGATGGGCGCGGTGTTCGTGACCAAGGAAATCCACGATACGTTCATGAACGGCCCCGATCACATGATCGAGTTCTTCCATGGCTATACCTATTCGGGCAATCCGATCGCCTGCGCCGCAGCACTGGGCACGCTGGACACCTACAAGGAAGAGGGTTTGCTGACCCGTGGCGAGGAACTCGCGCCTTATTGGGAGGATGCGTTGCATTCACTCAAGGGAGAGCCGAATGTCATCGACATCCGCAACATCGGCCTGATCGGTGCCATCGAGCTCGCACCGATTGCCGGTCAGCCAACCAAGCGCGCCTTCTCGGCCTTCGTGAAGGCATTCGAGCGTGGCGCGCTCATCCGTACCACTGGCGACATCATAGCGCTGTCGCCGCCGCTCATCATCACCAAGGGCCAGATCAACGAACTGATCGACCACGTGCGCGAGGTTTTGAGAGCTGTCGACTAACGCGCCTTAGGGCGCAAGCCAAACATTGCGGCCGGCGTCGGGAACCGCCGGCCGCAATGTCAAAAGACAATGAGAGGACCATAATGGCCGCACCCGGCGAGAACCTGCGCATCAATCCCGATCGTCTGTGGGACAGTCTCATGGAGATGGCCAAGATTGGTCCGGGCGTTGCCGGCGGCAACAATCGCCAGACCCTGACTGATGCGGACGGGGAAGGGCGGCATCTCTTCAAGCGCTGGTGCGATGCCGCAGGTCTGGAGACTGGCATCGACAAGATGGGTACCATGTTCGCCCGTCGTGAAGGCACGGACCCAGACGCGCTGCCGGTCTATGTCGGCTCCCATCTCGATACGCAGCCGACAGGCGGCAAATATGACGGCGTACTCGGTGTGCTCGCCGGGCTGGAGGTCGTCCGCACGCTGAACGATCTCGGCATCAAGACCAGGCATCCGATCGTCGTCACCAACTGGACGAATGAAGAGGGCGCGCGGTTTGCACCGGCGATGCTCGCGTCCGGCGTCTTTGCCGGCGTGCACACGCTGGACTATGCCTATTCGCGCAAGGATCCCGACGGCAAGATCTTCGGCGACGAATTGAAGCGCATCGGCTGGCTGGGTGACGAAGAGGTTGGTGCGCGCAAGATGCACGCCTATTTCGAATATCATATCGAGCAGGGACCGATCCTCGAAGCTGAAAACAAGCAGATCGGTGTCGTCACGCACGGGCAGGGCCTGTGGTGGCTGGAATTCACGCTGACCGGTAAGGAGGCGCATACCGGTTCGACGCCAATGAATTTGCGCGTCAATGCCGGGCTTGCCATGGCGCGTATCTTCGAGATGGTGCAGAAGGTGGCGATGGACAACCAGCCGGGCGCCGTCGGTGGCATCGGCCAGGTCAAGTTCGCGCCCAATTCGCGCAACGTGCTTCCAGGCACCGTCGTATTCACCGTCGACATCCGTTCGCCGGAACAGGCGAAGCTCGATCGGATGCGTGCCGCGATCGAAACCGAAGCTGCCAGGATCGCCAGGGAACTGAGTGTTGGCTGCTCTGTTGAGGCGGTCGGTCATTTTGACCCCGTCACCTTCGATCCCACGCTGGTCGCCCGGGTGCGCGCGGCGGCGGAGAAGCTCGGCTATTCGCACATGAACATCATTTCCGGCGCCGGCCACGACGCCTGCTGGACGGCGAGGGTTGCGCCTTCCACGATGGTGATGTGTCCTTGTGTTGACGGGCTTTCGCACAACGAGGCCGAGGACATCTCGAAGGAATGGGCAGCAGCCGGCTGCGACGTGCTGTTCCATGCGGTGGCAGAGACTGCGGAGATCGTCGAATAAGGCGACTTTGGAGGACAAGCCATCGATCTCCGGCCAAATCGATACACTTGTTGTCCAAAGTCGCTTGATCTGAATCACTTACCGAACGCAGCTCACAAGAAGCGCGAACGAAACGAGGGAACTGAATATGACCAGAGTGATCAGGAACGGCACCGTCGTCACGGCCGACCGGACGTGGAAGGCCGATGTGCTGATCCAGCACGGCAAGATCGTCGCGATCGGCCAGAACCTGCATGGCGACCATGAATTCGATGCCTCCGGCTGCTATGTGATGCCGGGCGGCATCGACCCGCACACCCATCTCGAAATGCCTTTCATGGGCACCTATTCAGCAGACGATTTTGAAAGCGGCACGCGGGCCGCCCTGTCCGGCGGCACGACCATGGTGGTCGATTTCTGCCTGCCGGCGCCGCAGCAGTCGTTGCTCGAGGCGTTGCAGATGTGGGACAACAAGACCTCAAAGGCGGCCTGCGACTTCTCTTTCCACATGGCCGTCACCTGGTGGGGCGAGCAGGTCTTCAACGAGATGAAGACCGTCGTAGACAAGGGCATCACCTCATTCAAGCACTTCATGGCCTACAAGGGCGCATTGATGGTGGATGACGACGAAATGTATGCGTCGTTCCAGCGCTGCGCCGAACTGGGGGCGCTGCCGCTGGTACATGCCGAAAACGGCGATGTGGTGGCGGCACTTTCTCAGAAGCTGTTGGCCGCCGGCAACAACGGACCGGAGGCGCATGCCTATTCACGCCCGCCGGAAGTCGAAGGCGAGGCAACCAACCGCGCCATCATGATCGCCGACATGGCCGGTGTGCCGCTCTATGTCGTGCATACTTCCTGCGAACAGGCGCATGAGGCTATCCGGCGAGCGCGCCAGAAAGGCATGCGCGTCTATGGCGAGCCGCTGATCCAGCACCTCGTGCTCGACGAGACCGAATATTTCAACAAGGACTGGGATCATGCTGCGCGCCGCGTGATGAGCCCGCCCTTCCGCAACAAACTGCATCAGGATTCGCTTTGGGCCGGTCTGCAGGCGGGTTCGCTGCAGGTGGTCGCGACGGACCATTGCTCGTTCACCAGCCAGCAGAAGCGTTTCGGTGTCGGCGACTTCACCAAGATCCCGAACGGGACCGGTGGTCTCGAAGACCGCATGCCAGTGCTCTGGTCGGCTGGCGTCAACACCGGTCGGCTGACCATGAACGAGTTCGTGGCGGTGACGTCCACCAATATTGCCAAGATCCTCAACATGTATCCCAGGAAGGGCGCCATCGTCGAAGGCGCGGATGCCGACATCGTGGTGTGGGATCCGAAGCGCAGGAAGACGATCTCGTCCAAGAGCCAGCAGTCGGTGATCGACTACAATGTGTTCGAGGGCTACGAGGTGACCGGCCTGCCGCGCTTTGTTTTCTCGCGCGGCGAGCTCACCATCCAGGAAGCCGAAGTGAAGACCAAGGCCGGCCATGGCGAATTCGTGGCGCGTGAGCCCAATGGCGCAGTCAACCGTGCGCTGTCGACCTGGAAGGAAATCACTTCGCCGCGCAAGGTCGAGCGCACCGGCATTCCGGCGACGGGGGTGTGAGTTTGCGGCGGCTTTTTCTTGTCGCTGCAGCCGCTGTCATCGCGGCGCCGGCTCTTGGAGCCGGCATTGATCTTGCGAAGCCCTATGGCAACAAATCGGGTTGCATCAACAGGGATGGGCAGCAAGTCTATGCCGAGGATATGCTGCTGGTGACCAAGACCGATCTGGTGACGGCGGCCAGTGCCTGCGCCATCAAGGAGACCAAGGCGAACAGCGATGGCTCCCTGCTTTTGAAGACCGAATGCGAGGCCGAAGGCGAAGAGGGCAAGGCGCCGGCGGATTTCGTTCTCAAGCCAAGCCCGAAAAACAAAAAGAAGCTTATCGTCACTGACGATAGCGGTTTCGTCATGGGGGAAGTGTCACGGTGCAAATGACTGCCGTAAAGCCAGCCGTCGTAGCGGCAAGCAAACTCGGCCTTACCTTCCAGACCAATGATGGACCGGTCCAGGCGCTTTCCAATGTCGACCTCACCATCGGCAAGGGTGAATTCGTTTCCTTCATCGGACCATCTGGTTGTGGCAAGACGACTTTCCTGCGCGTCATCGCCGATCTCGAAAAACCGACCTCCGGTTCGATCACAGTTAACGGCATGACCCCTGAACAGGCCCGCGAAAAGCGGGCCTACGGCTATGTGTTCCAAGCGGCAGCGCTGTTTCCATGGCGAACCATCGAACGCAACGTCGCGCTGCCGTTGGAGATCATCGGCCTACCCAAGGCCGAGCAGGCGGAGCGCATAAGACGCACGATGGAACTGGTCAACCTGGCCGGCTTCGAGAAAAAATATCCCTGGCAACTGTCGGGCGGTATGCAGCAACGCGCCTCGATTGCACGCGCGCTCGCTTTCGACGCCGACCTTCTCCTCATGGATGAGCCGTTCGGCGCGCTGGACGAGATCGTGCGCGATCATCTCAACGAGCAGTTGCTGCAGTTGTGGGGGGCGACCAACAAAACGATCTGTTTCGTCACCCACTCCATCCCGGAGGCCGTTTATCTCTCGACCCGCATCGTGGTGATGTCGCCGCGCCCGGGCCGTGTCACCGATGTGATCGAGTCGACGCTACCACGCGAGCGCCCGCTGGATATCCGCGAGACGCCGGAGTTCCTGGCGATCGCGGCGCGTGTCCGCGAGGGCTTGCGCGCCGGTCATTCCTACGAGGACTGACCGGACATGGACTCTCTTCGCTCCAAGATCATCCCGGTCACCACCATCCTGTTGATCATCGTCGCCATCTGGTATGTCGGCGCGGTGGCGATGAATGCACCGTTCCAGCGCGACATGGACAGCCGCAACAATGCTACGCCGGGCACGATCGAATTCATCGGCAAGACGCTGTCGCAACCCAAGCCGACACTGCCGGCGCCGCATCAGGTGGCACAGAATTTCTTCGAGAACACTTTTGCACGCAAGATCACCAGCAATCGCAGTCTCGTCTACCATGCCTGGGTGACACTCTCCTCGACACTGCTCGGTTTCGCCTTCGGCACCGTGCTGGGCATCGTGATCGCCGTCGGCATCGTGCATGTGACCACGCTCGACCGCAGCCTGATGCCGTGGATCATTGCTTCGCAGACCATACCGATCCTGGCGATCGCGCCGATGGTGATCGTGGTTCTGGCGGCCGTTGGCATCACCGGGCTTATCCCGAAGGCGCTGATCTCGACCTATCTCTCGTTCTTCCCAATCGCGGTCGGCATGGTGAAGGGCCTGCGCTCGCCCGAACTGATGCACCTCGACCTCATGCACACCTACAACGCAAGCCGTTCGCAGACTTTCTGGAAGCTGCGCGTGCCGGCCTCGGTGCCGTTCCTGTTAGCCTCGATGAAGGTGGCGGTGGCGGCGAGTCTCGTCGGCGCCATCGTCGGTGAGTTGCCGACAGGTGCTGTCGCCGGCATCGGCGCCAAGCTGCTCGCCGGTGCTTACTACAGCCAGACCATCGACATCTGGTCGGCATTGGTGGCGGGCTCCGTGGTGGCCGCCCTTCTGGTTGCGTTGGTGGGGCTGGCTGGCCGTCTCGTCGACCGCGCCATGGGCGGGAGGCTGGCATGAAGGCCTTGAAACCGTCCTGGCAGGCCGTGCTTGCGATTGTATTGTGTCTTGTGGCGGCACTGCTAGGGGCGATGAGCGCACCGGAAGTGTCGGCTGCTGCGCAGCCAACAGCAACGATCGATTACCCCTACATGGGCACCAAAAGCCTGATGTATGGCATCGTCGCCGTCGCAGCGGTTCTGTCCATGCTTTTTCTCGCTCCGGCGCTGGAAGCACTGATCCTGTTTGCAGGCTCGACCGTCGCCGCACTCATGCTGTTGCGCGGCATTGCCGGCTTCGAAGGCACGGCGCTGGCGCCGTTTTACCTTTTGCTGGCTGCCGCCTGGCTGCTCGGCTGGCGTTGCGTGGCAGTGCTGTCATCGATCAGACCGTCCAGTCGTGGGCTATCGACCGCGTTGAAGCTGGCCGTTCCGGCATTGTTCGGCGTCTGGATCCTGGTCTGGTGGGAAGCGATCACGCGTGGCGCCGGCATCCCGTTTATCCTATTGCCGCCGCCAAGTTCTGTCGGCGTGCGCATCGTCAATTCGTTGCCGGTTCTGTGGGCTGATGTGAATCAGACCATCTTCCATTCCGTGCTGATCGGTTATGTGCTGGGCTGCGCCAGCGGGTTCATCGCGGCAGTCCTTGCAGACAGGTTCGTTTTCCTGCGACGCGGGCTGATCCCGATCGGTAATATGGTCTCTGCGCTGCCGATCATCGGCGTGGCGCCGATCATGGTGATGTGGTTCGGTTTCGACTGGCACTCGAAGGCGGCCGTCGTCGTCATCATGACCTTCTTTCCGATGCTGGTGAACACGGTGGCGGGGCTTGCAGCCTCGGGGCACATGGAGCGTGACCTGATGCGCACCTATGCCTCGAATTACTGGCAGACGCTGGCGAAGCTCAGGCTTCCCGCTGCCGCGCCTTTCATCTTCAACGCGCTGAAGATCAACTCCACGCTGGCGCTGATAGGAGCCATCGTCGCCGAGTTCTTCGGTACGCCTGTGGTCGGCATGGGCTTCAGAATATCGACCGAGGTCGGCAGAATGAATGTCGACATGGTCTGGGCCGAAATCGCGGTTGCAGCGCTCGCGGGTTCGGTTTTCTATGGCGTGGTCGCGCTCATCGAACGAGCAGCCACGTTCTGGCATCCGTCTGTCCGGGGAGGTTAGAGCATGATCCCGAAAAGTTGCAGACTTTTCGGATGAAGATCATGCGGCCAAAAAGGTCGGCGGAGAAGAACAAGAAGGGTTTGGGTTCAACTTCAGAGGGTAAGAACATGAAAAGAACGATTGTTTCGATGCTGGCGGCCGGCATGTCGCTGATCGCTTTCCAGGCAATGGCCGAAGATAAGGTGACGCTGCAACTCAAGTGGGTCACGCAGGCACAGTTCGCCGGCTACTATGTTGCCAAGGACAAGGGCTTCTACAAGGAAGAAGGGCTCGACGTCGAAATCAAGCCGGGCGGCCCAGATATCGCGCCGGAGCAGGTGATCGCGGGCGGCGGCGCCGATGTCATCGTCGACTGGATGGGTGGTGCACTGGCCGCACGCGAAAAAGGCGTCGGGCTGGTCAACATCGCGCAGCCCTTCAAGAAGGCGGGTATGGAACTGGTCTGCCCGAAAAACGGGCCGATCAAGACCGAGGCCGATTTCAAGGGACGCACGCTGGGTGTCTGGTTCTTCGGCAACGAATATCCGTTCTATGCCTGGATGAACAAGATCGGCCTGAAGACGGAAGGTGGCCCGGATGGCGTGACGGTGCTGAAGCAGAGCTTTGACGTACAGCCACTGATCCAGAAGCAGGCTGACTGCATCTCCGTGATGACCTACAACGAGTACGGGCAGGTGCTCGACGCGGGCTACAAGCCGGAGGATCTGGTCGTCTTCAACTACACCGCAATGGGCAACGACCTGCTTGAAGATGGGCTCTACGCGCTCGAGGACAAGCTGAAGGACGCGGCCTTCGAGGACAAGATGGTGCGCTTCGTGCGCGCATCGATGAAGGGCTGGAAATACGCAACCGAGAACACCGACGAAGCAGCCGATATCGTCGTGGAGAATGGCGGTCAGGACGAAAACCACCAGAAGTTCATGATGAAGGAAGTGGCGAAGCTCATCGACAATGCCGATGGCAAGCTGATCCCTGAAGCCTATGAGCGCACTGCCAAGGCGCTGCTCGACCAGAAAATCATCACCAAGCAGCCCGAGGGTGCCTACACGACTTCGATCACTGACAAGGCGATCAAGTAACGCTCGGCAGTTTGCCAGGATTGGAAAGGGGCGGGAGACCGCCCCTTTTTGTTTTCCGCCTGTGGTGCCTGGCTGAATCTCGAAAGTGGTTTAACGCTGTTCGCGGATGTCGGTCAGCGTCCTGGCTGGGGTAATTGCTTCGGGGTCGAGCTTCACCTCGATGATGGACGGCTTGCCGCTGGCACGCGCACGCTCGAAAGCCGGGGCGAATTCATCGGTTTTCACAACCGTCTCACCATGGCCACCATAGGCGCGGGCAAGCGCTGCGAAATCCGGATTCCTGAGGTCGGTGCCTTCGACCCGACCGGGATACTCGCGTTCCTGGTGCATGCGGATGGTGCCGTAGATGCCGTTGTTGACCACCACGGTGATGATGGGCAGGTCGTACTGCACGGCTGTGGCGAATTCCTGCCCGTGCATCATGAAACAACCGTCCCCGGCGAAGCAGACGACTTCACGTTCCGGAAACACACTCTTGGCCGAGACGGCCGCTGGCAGGCCATAACCCATGGAGCCGGAAGTCGGTGCGGCCTGGGTGCCGTAACGGCGGAAACGATGGAAACGGTGCACCCAGGTAGCGTAGTTGCCGGCGCCGTTGGTCAGAATGGCGTCCTCCGGCAGCACGCTTTCCAGATAATCCATGATCGGACCCATATGCACGGCACCCGGGCCGGTTTTCGGTGTCGTCGACCACGCGAGGTAGTTGTCATGCAGTCTTGCGGTTTCAGCTGTCCATGCGGGCGCGGCCTTGGGCCGGCGCCTGGCGAAGGCTTCGACGAAGGCCGTCGGCGATGCGTTGATCGCCAGGGTCGGGCGATAGACGCGTCCGAGTTCGTTGGCGTCGGCGTGCACATGCACCAGCGTCTGGTCCGGGTAGGGGCTCTTCAGGATGGTGTAGTCGGACGAGGGCATCTCACCCATGCGCCCGCCGAGCAGCAGAACCAGATCGGCCTGCTTGATCGCGTCGGCCAGCTTTGGATTGATGCCGATACCGACATCGCCAGCATAACCAGGATGCTGGTGATCGAACAGCATCTGGCGACGGAAGGAGCAGCCGACTGGCAGTGCCCAGGCCTCGGCGATGGACTGCATCCCGGCGACAGCTTCGGCATTCCAGCGCGTGCCGCCAAGGATCACAAAAGGACGCTTGGCTGCTGCTAGCAGCGTTTCCAACTGGTCGAGCTCGGCGTCGCCAGGGCGTGTTTCCACCGGTGTTGCCGGCAGCGCTTGCGGAGCCTCCACTTCGCTGACCAGCATGTCTTCGGGCAGGGAGATGACGACTGGACCGGGGCGGCCCGAGGTGGCGACCGCAAAGGCGCGAGTGACCAGTTCGGGGATGCGTTCGGCGCGGTCGATCTCGACTACCCATTTGGCGATGTCGCCGAAGAAGCGCTTGTAGTTCACCTCCTGGAAGGCTTCGCGCTCGCGTGCGTGGCCGGCGATCTGGCCGATGAACAGGATCATCGGGATGGAATCCTGCATTGCGATGTGTACGCCGGCCGATGCGTTGGTGGCACCGGGGCCGCGTGTGACGAAACAGATGCCAGGCTTGCCGGTGAGCCTGCCTTGGCAGTCCGCCATCATCGCGGCGCCGCCTTCCTGACGGCAGACGACGGTGCGGATCGGGGAGTCGTAAAGCGCGTCGAGGACGGCGAGATAGCTTTCGCCCGGTACGCAGAAAATGCGGTCGACGCCGTTTGCTTCAAGCGCTTCGACGATCAGCTTACCACCGGTCTTCATGGGTCCCGTCACTCCAGTTCGGCAAGGATTTCAGCGGTGTGTTCGCCAAGGCGCGGCGAGGGGCGGTCATAGGTGAGCGGCGTGACCGGCATCACCATCGGCGCGCGCACGGAAGGCAGCGTGTTGCCGTGCCCGTCGTCGAGATCGAGCCGCATGCCGCGTGCGATCGCCTGCGGATCCTCGAACATCTGCCCGATGTCGTTGATCGGGCTTCCCGGCACGCCGGTGGCCTCCAGTTTGGCGAGGAGATCATCGCGGGTGAACCTCTCCAATGCGACCAGCATGTGCTCGCGCAGCCTGACGCGGTTGGCGACGCGGGCTGCATTGGTAGCGAAGTCCGGATCGGCCGGCAGGCCATCCAGTCCGGCTACGGCACAGAACTTGCCGAACTGGCTGTCGTTGCCGATGGCCAGGATGAAATGACCGTCGGAAACCGGCAGCACCTCATAAGGCGCGATGTTGGGATGGGCATTGCCCATGCGCTGGGGCGGCGTGCCGGAGATCAGGAAGTTGAGGTTCTGGTTGGCGAGCACGGAGATCTGGGAATCGAACAGCGCCATGTCGACATGCTGGCCCTCGCCGGTCGCTTCCGCATGGCGCAACGCTGCCTGGATGGCGATGACCGAATAAAGCCCGGTGAAGATGTCGGTAACCGCGACACCGACCTTTTGCGGCTCGCCGTCGGGAGCGCCCGTGATCGACATCAGGCCGGACATGCCCTGGACGATGAAATCGTAACCGGCGCGTGGCGCATAAGGGCCAGTCTGTCCGAAGCCGGTGATCGAGCAGTAGACCAGCCTGGGGTTGATCGCCTTCAGGCTCTCGTAATCGAGGCCGTATTTCTTCAGGCCGCCCAGCTTGAAGTTCTCGATCAGCACATCGGCCTTGGCGACCAGCTTGCGCACCGTTTCGGCACCCTCCGGCGTAGAGAAGTCGACGGCGATGGAGCGTTTGCCGCGGTTGCAGGCGTGATAGTAGGCGGCGGAAAGGTTCTCGCCGTCCTTGCCCTTGACGAAGGGCGGTCCCCATTTGCGGGTATCGTCACCCTCCGGGCTTTCCACCTTGATTACGTCGGCGCCAAGATCGGCCAGCATCTGTCCTGCCCAGGGGCCAGCGAGGATGCGGGCGAGCTCGATGACACGCACGCCGTTCAAGGGAGGGTTGGCCATGAAACACCGCAGGTTTGTTTGGTTGCGCAGGCTCTAGCAACCCAAACGGGTCCTGTCACGGCTCTTGCGCTGGACCAGTGCAGCAATCGTCGGGACTCAACGCGAAGTAGTGATTTTATCAGCCCAGGCGGCGAAGTCTTCCATGATAATGTTTCGATTCACCTCGTTCAGGCTTTCGTGCCGCGTTTCGGCGTAAACCTTTGAAACGAGATTCGAAAAACCCATCCGGCGCATGCGCCCGGCAAGATGCTCGACTGCCTTGCCGCCGCTGGTGGCAGGATCCTTCTCACCACCAGCGAGATTGACGGGCAGGTTCCTGGCTATGTCTGCAAAGCGACTGTCATCGGCGCCGTTGAAGATGAAGCCGAACAGGTCACGCCACAGCGATACCGAGGCATCCCAGCCGCAAAGCGGGTCGGCGATGTATTTGTCTACCTCGGCCGGATCGCGCGACAGCCAGTCGAACAGCGTGCGGTGACCGGGCACGGCCTTGCCCCAGGCCTGGAAAGTGAGCCGCGGCAGCAGGCGTGAAGGCACGTCGGAACCCAACCGGAACCGTTCCCAGGCAAGAATGGCGAGTGCAGCGCGGCCGCTGATGCCGGCGGTGAAATTGGCGTTCCAGACCGCGGCGCCTTGAATACGCCTGGAGTGTTTCTGCACGAAGTTGAGCGCGACCAGCCCGCCCATCGAATGGCCGAAGGCGATGACCGGAAGTCCCGCGTGTTCGGCTGTGATATGGTCGTGGACAGCAAGCACATCTGCAACGACCTTGTCGCCACCGTCCTGATCGCCGAACTTGCCAAGTGGCGCATCGGGAGCAGTGGTAAAGCCGTGGCCGCGATGATCATGCGCGTAAGTGTGGTAGCCGCGAGCGGCAAGGAAATCCGCAAATCCGGCATAGCGGGCGGCGTGTTCGGCAAGGCCATGATTGATCTGGACGACGCCACGCGCCTTGCCTTCGGCACTGCGCGCATAGAGATTGATTGCTGCGCCCGTGGGTGAGGCAAGAGCGCGCTGGTCGCTGAACGGCATTGTCTTCTTCTCCCCCTGGCGCGGTTGAATCCGCGCTCGCGACGTCATCCACCTTTTGTTTGCGCCCGAGGCCGTTTGGCGTCAATCGGCCATCGTGATACCGCAGCGGAAGAGCGGCTGCCTATGCATCGCAATTCTGACATGTCGGTCAGGCAGATGCGCAGGACTGAACGAGAGGGATTCGTGCATGCGGACTTGGCTTGGTCTTGGGATGGTGTTCGCCACTGCCGTGTTGGCGGGTACGGCGCAGGCGGAAACGAAACTCACCGGTACTTTTGTGGCCGATGCGGCCTGTCCGGCAACACAAGCAATAAAGAGTGGCAAGAACCCCGGCAATGTCAGTACCGAGACAGGGCAGAGCTATAACCTCGTCGCCGGCAACAAGGACGAACCTACACATTACATGATCCAGGTGCCCGGTGCCGACCCGGAACGGCGCTGGGTCAAGGTCAGCTGCGGCCATCTGGCGGGCGCGGCGGCCGCGCCGGCAACTCCTGCCGCTCCGGCAGAACCGGATGCACCGCAGAAGAAGGCGGCCGGCGGCAAGCCGGAGTATGTCTTCGCGCTGTCCTGGCAGCCGGCCTTCTGCGAGACGAAGTCGAAGAAGACCGAATGCCGGACGATGACCGGTGCGAGTTTCGCAGCAACGAATTTCACGCTGCATGGCCTGTGGCCGCAGCCGAACGGCAATTTCTATTGCCAGGTCAGCGCGGCAGACCGCGCCAACGACAAAGGCAATTGGGACGACCTGCCGGCTGTCAACCTCGACGGTGCAACGCGCGCCGAGCTCGACAAGGTGATGCCGGGCACGGCTTCGCAGCTCGATCGGCACGAATGGATCAAGCACGGCACCTGTTACGGCAAGGATCAGCAGGCCTATTTCGCTGATGCGTTGGCTTTGATGCGGCAGGTCAATGCCTCGCCGGTGCGCGCGTTGTTCGAGAACAATATCGGCGGCGAGCTGACGGCCGGCCAGATCCGTGCTGCCTTCGACAGCGCATTCGGCAAGGGAACCGGTGACCGCGTGCGCGTGTCCTGCTTCAACGATCGTGGCCGGCGCATGATCGGAGAACTGACGCTGGGCCTCGCCGGGCCGATCGGCGCGAACAGTTCTCTGAAGGATTTGATGCTGGCCTCGGCTCCGACCGACAATGTCGGCTGTCCGCGTGGTGAAGTGGATCGCGTGGGATTGCAGTAGGCTAGAGCATTTTGTAGCCAAGTGGAATCCCTTGGTGTTACAAAAATGCTGCAAAAACAAAAACTTAGAGCGTTCCGCGTTTCCGTGAAAGACGGAAACGCTCTAAGCCTTGGCCTGCTTCAGCAGCAGGCAGGAAGCGTGCCGCCGGTTCAAGCCACCATTGGCAGAAGGCGACGGACTTCGGTGAGCAGGTCCGGAATAGCCCGTTCGTCCTTCGACAGGTGTTTCAGGAGGTATTTCTGGAACAGTCCGTCGAAAACGGCATATAGCGCGGCGCGCGTAACCACCGGCTCCTTGCCGCCAAGCTCGGCGTAACGTGATGCGACCCGCCACACCATGTCCTCAAGGCTCTGGTCGATCTCTGTGACGTCCTCCCGGAAGACGTCCTCGAACAGCGCCTGCGCGCGCAGATCATACCATAGCCGGTGCATGCCGGATTCCTCGCGAAGCGTCTCCGCAAGCTTGAGCAGGAAACCTTCGAGCAGGGCTTCGCGTGTCTTGGCGGTGGCCGTGACCTGATCGTAGCGGGTGACGCATTTCGCCTTGTAGTGGCGAACGCAGCAGGTGATCAGGTCAACCTTGTCGGTGAAGTAATAGTGCAGGACGCCATGGGTGAAATCGGACTTCTGGGCAATCTCGCGCAGGCTGGTGCGAGCGTACCCGAGCTCGGCCAGGGTCTCCAGAGCAGCTTCTGCCAGTTCCACACGCCTGGCCGTGAACTTGTCGATGCGCAGGCGTTCGGCACCGCGCGGCGCCCGCATCTTTTCCATCACCTGGCCAGCCATGGCTGCCTTCCTAGCTCCGAGCGCCGAAAAAATACCAGCAGGCATCGCTGAAATAAGTTTGCCTCTGCGTCAATAGTCTTTGCCGATATCGTAGACCGTAACACGCAGGGAACCGAACAAAAGCTTCCTCGACTTTGCCGGACAGCCATCAAAACCATTTGCCAAGCCGAGGCGGCTTGCTAAAGAAGAATTCCGGCTCACGTCCAAAAGGAACTGATCATGCCGGATTTCTCCACTCTCATCCTGTTTGCGGGCGCGGCGTTTGTGCTGACTGCGACGCCTGGCCCCGACATGCTGCTGATTGCCTCCCGAAGTGTCAGCCAGGGGCGCTCGGCCGGCTTTCTCACCTATGCCGGAATTGCAGCCGGTACCTATTGCCATGCACTGGCGGCGGGACTTGGACTTTCGCAGCTGTTCGTGGCTGTGCCCATCGCCTATGAGATCGTGCGCTGGGCTGGCTGTGCCTATCTTCTGTACCTGGCTTACAAGACACTGCGCAGCGGGAGCTCGACCCTCACACCTTCCATCGCGCTCCGGAAAGTCTCCAACAGGCGGATATTCACGGAAGGGCTCCTCACCAACCTGCTCAATCCGAAGGTGGCATTGTTTGTGCTGGCGCTGTTTCCGCAGTTCGTGAACCCGGCTTACGGTTCGCTGCTTTTGCAGATGGTTGTGCTGGCCACGGTGCTGAACGGAATCGGCTTCTTCGTGAATGGCGCCGTGGTGATGCTTGGCGACAGAATTCAGCGTTCCCTTTCCGGCTTCCGGAGATTTCCCAGGCTTCCCCAATATCTCCTGGCGACGGTCTTTGCCGGGTTAGCGGCTCGTTTGGCGCTCGGAACACGGAATTAGCAGGCGTCTTGATTTGCATCGGGAGGCCAGACGCAAAGTGGCCTCCGCTGAAACACATCGCAACAAACTGGAGCGAGCTGTCGGAAACGGGGCGGCTGGTTCGTCCTGGGGACGCAACCACGAGAATTGCCGCGAGAGAGGAGCTGCCGTGATCCCTACCATCACAGCTTTTGCCATGTCGCCTGACGGGGGGCAGGGGCTGGCGCGCGACATGCGCCTGCGCTGGGCCTTCGAAGAGGTGAGGCAGCCTTATGACGTCCGTCTTGTTTCCTTCAAGCAGATGAGAGAACCGTCGCATCTGGCCCTCCAGCCATTCGGGCAGATCCCGACCTATGAAGAAGATGATCTCGCCTTGTTCGAGAGCGGTGCCATCGTTTTTCATCTCGCGCAGCGCCATCCCGGCCTGTTGCCCGATGACGCGAATGCCAGGGCGCGCGCAATCACCTGGATGTTTGCCGCGCTCAACACCATGGAGTTGCCGATCGTCGAGTTCGACCAGGCTCCCTTTGTGGTGGGTGACAGGCCATGGTTCAAGGAGTTCATGGCGGTGCTCGAAGATCGGGTCAGGATCCGGCTGAACGAGCTTTCCAGGCGGCTTGGCGACGCAGATTGGCTCGAAGGTGCGTTCAGTGCCGGCGACCTGATGATGATTACCGTGCTGCACAGGTTGGATGGATCGGGCCTTGTCGAGGAATACCCAAACCTTGCCGCCTATGTCGCGCGTGGCAAGGCGCGCCCGGCGTACAGGCGGGCCTTCGATGCCCAACTGGCGGTTTTCATCGCCGCATCGAACCCTTGATGAAAGCTGTTATGGTGTGACGGGCGATTATTCGCCCGCCACCACTTCGAACCCTTCGTCCACCCATCCGACAAGCCCGCCACTCATGATCTTTACCGGCCTGTCGAGGTGCGCAAGGCGAAGCGCGCCCCGAGCGGCGCCATTGCAATGCGGACCAGCGCAATAGGTGACGAAGATGGTGTCTTCACTCCATTGCTGCATCTTGGAGCCAATGATCTTGCGGTGCGGTAGGTTGATCGCGCCAGGCACATGGCCTTTCGCATAGAGGGCAGGGCTGCGTACGTCGAGCAGCACGAAATCCGCGCCCTGGGATAGCGCCTCGTGGACATCCCAGCAGTCTGTCTCGAACTCGAATTCGCTGGCGAAGTGTTCCCGGGCGCGGTCGCTGGTGGCAGGTCTGGTTGCGGTCACGGCGGTGGGCATGGCGATCTCCTGTTGTGATGGTCCCTTATCCCGCGCTGCCAGATCGCCTTGCAATTGGCGCGAATGACAATATACGTAAAGATCATGCCAAATGCCTCCGGTACCTCGGGCCCTCTCGTCGTTGCACTGCTCTATGACGGCCTGTGCACTTTCGAGTTCGGGATTGTCGCCGAGATATTCGGCCTTGCGCGTGTGGAGATGGGCGTAGGCTGGTATCGGTTTGCCAGTTGTCCGATCGACGACGGTCCGTTGCGGGCACATGGTGGCTTGACGCTGGTGGCAGACGGTACGCCAGACTTGATCGATCAGGCCGACATCATCGTGGTGCCGGGCTGGAAGGGAGCCGATGCTCCTGTTCCCGAGCAACTTTGCCAAAGACTGCGCAACGCACATGCCCGCGGTGCGCGGCTGGCCTCGATCTGTTCGGGCGCCTTTGTGCTGGCGGCGACCGGCCTTCTGGACGGCGGCACGGCAACCACCCATTGGCGTTATGCCGACGAACTGCGCCGTCGCTATCCGAAAATCGAGGTCGATGACACCTCGCTCTACCGCGACCATGATCGCTTGTTCACGTCCGCCGGTAGTGCGGCCGGAATCGACCTGATGATCGAGATCGTGCGGCGGGATTTCGGGGCGGCCGCCGCGAACTCGGTCGCGCGACGGCTGGTGATGCCGGCACATCGCGCTGGCGGGCAGGCGCAGTTCCTGGAGCGTCCCGTGCCGCAACGCAAAAGCGCGGAGATCGCGCCGCTGCTCGACCGGCTGCGGGCCAGCCTGCAGTTGCGCTGGACGGTCGAGGAGATGGCCGCCGAATGCTCGATGAGCTTGAGAACCTTCCTGCGCCGTTTTACAGAGGCGACCGGAACCTCCCCCGGCGAATGGCTGACGGAAGAACGCGTCGCCTGGGCCAAGCAGCTCCTCTGTCAGCACCGCCTGAACATGGATGAAATCGCGGAAACCGTCGGCTTTGGCAGCGCCCATACGCTGCGGCATCATTTTCGCAGGCAGATGGGCATCAGCCCGACCGAATATCGCGCGCGCTTTATTGCCGAGCCAGCGTGAGGCGCACCAAGCCTTGGCGGCCAGCCGGTGGTGTCGTCAAGCTGTATGGATACGGTCGAACATCCGCACCAGGTCGGCAAGCGTCCGTGTCCCCATCTTCCGCATCAGGTGGCTGCGGCGCACCTTGACGGTGATTTCGCTGACTTTCAGCTCCGCTGCGATCTGCTTGTTGAGCAGTCCCTGGACGACCAGCCTGGCCACATCCTGTTCTCCCGGAGACAGGGTTTTCCAGCGCTGCTGCAGTTCGGCTTCGGTCACCTCCCTGAGGCGCCGGGTCTTGTCGATCTCGATGCCGCGCTGGATGGCATCCAGCAGATCCTGATCGCGAAACGGTTTGGTCAGGAACTCGATCGCGCCATCCTTCATGGCTTTGACGCCCATGGCGATGTCGCCATGGCCGGTGACCATGATCGTTGGCAAATGCAGGCCCAGGCCGGTCATGTGGGACAGAAAATCCATGCCGCTCTGACCCGGCATGCGGACGTCGAGCACCAGACAGCTCGGCGCCTCCGCCAGGTCGGTGTTCAAGAAATCCTGTACGGAACCGAAGGAGCGGGCGCGAAGCGCGACTGAGGCAAGCAGATCCTCAAGCGATTCACGAACCGAGCGGTCGTCATCGACGATGTAGACGATAGGTTCCTCATCGAGATGCCCGGATGATTGCCCATTCATTGCTTCAGGTCTCCAGCGAGCGGCAGACTGAAGGAGAGCACGGCGCCGCCTCCCTCGTTCCGCTCTGCCCAGATGCGGCCGCCATTCGCTTCGATGATCGAGCGGCTGATGGTCAGCCCAAGGCCGATGCCATCTTTCTTGGTTGTCCAGAAGGCGTCGAAGAGATGTTCCGCCTCTCCGGTGCGTAGCCCGATGCCGGTGTCTGCCACCGAGAAACGGACCCTGTCGTGGTTGTCGCTTTGGGTGGTGATCTCCATTTCTCCCGTCTGGCCGGACGAGGCCGCAAGCGCCTCGACCGCGTTGAGAACCAGATTTCCGACCACTTGCCCGATCTGGACGCGGTCGGCCATGACCATCGGCAGGTTTTCCGGAAGGTAGAGCCTGAGCGTGATGTCGTGGCGGTCGATCTGGTCATGCGCGAGGCCAACAATTTCGCGGACAAGTTCATTGAGGTCGAAGGGCGCTTTCTCCGATGCCTTGTTGCTTGCCAGGCCGCGCACGCGCGTGATCACGGCGCTCGCGCGGTTTGCTTCCTCGACAATCCTGTCCACGGTGCGGCGGGCGCTTTCGATGTTGGGTGGATCCTGCGCCAGCCAACGTTTGCAGGCACCGGCGCTTGTGACGACCGCCGCCAGCGGCTGGTTGACTTCATGGGCAATGGAGGCGGTCAATTCGCCAAGGCTGGTGACACGTGCCATGCGCAGCAATCGTTCGCGGCTCTCATGGGCGGCTGCTTCGGCGTTCACCAGTTTCAGCGACAGATATGTGGTCACGCCTATGGCCACGATGCTGATGGCGGTGTTGACAACGCCTACCTCATAAGCGCCGGAATGGGTGAGGGCGACACTCAACAGCGTCAGCGCGATACAGACGCAGGCCAGCACGACGACGCTGCGCGCAGGCAGTACACGGGTCGCAAAAAGGATGACCGCCGTGTAGAAGACCGCAGCTGCGATCGCATAGTCAGTAATGGTGTCGGCGACGAAGATGACCACGATCGCCACCAGAAGCGCTGCAGCGACGAGCATCTGATTGCGCCGCATCTGGGTTCCCTGTCCATTTTCCATCGCTGCGATAGTCCGTCAAAACCTGCATTATGCAAGCCGTGCCAGGCAATGAGCGGAGCACCAAAGGTCAGACGTCAGTCCTTGGTGCTGCCGTCCCAGGTTGCATTGGAGACACCGGCCTGTTTGGCCAGATAGGTCGTCACCTCTTCGATCTCATGCGGGTTGACGGCGGTCGAGACAAGAGTGGCCACAATCTCGACCGTATCGTCGCCACGATCGACGATCTCAACGTCGCTGACCGGATAGTTGGCCTGTTCAAGGCGTTCGACGAGGAGGTCGCGCATGTCCGGCATGGCATCGCGGCTGGAGAGAATGCTGACCTCGTAGGTCGCTTCCGTGGCCCGGTCGTCGATCGGGATACGGTTGATCATGTTGACCAGCGGCCTCAGCAGCGTGTTGCCGGCAAGCACGAAAACGGTGAGCAATGCCGCTTCGGCGATCATATCGGTGCCGGCACAGGCGCCGACCGCTGCTGAGCACCACAACGTCGCGGCGGTGTTCAAACCGCGTACATTCATGCCTTCCTTCATAATTACGCCAGCACCGAGGAAGCCGATGCCGGAGACCACATAGGAAATGACACGCACGGCCTCCGTCGTGCCGGCTATCCGCTGGGCCAGGTCAACGAAAGCGGCGGCACCGACGGCGACGAGGACGTTGGTGCGCAGGCCCGCCGTTCGCTGGCGGTACTGGCGCTCCGCACCAATCAGCGTGCCAAGCACGAAAGCCGCAGCCAGCGCCACGACAGTGTCCAGGAACGGATAAAGTTGAAAAGTCTGCAGGAATTTCATGGCGTCGACTCACTTGTCCCGGCGCCAATACAGGCTCCTGTTTGCGCGCGGATGACGGCGATCCATCTTGATCATCAGCGCCGTCGCCGCAAGATGCGGATGGCAAGTCCGTGAAAATGCATCGAGCTGCGCATCAGACCCAGCGACTGCCGGCGCGTGAGCAGGCCGCCTCGTGCCAGGCGCACCGTGATCGCAAAAAGCGTTGCACCGGTCGCTGCCAGTACCCAGCACAGATAACGATTGGCAAGATCGAGAATCCGTTCCGGTCCGGCGTGCATTTTTCCTGCCCGCATGAGGATCTCCACATCGCCACAGGTGGACAGCCACCTGCGCCGGTAACAATCGGTTTTCGGTTCGGAAAGGAGTTCGGGCGGACTGGGCCGCCCGAACCTTTTCATTCGGCAGGATCAGAACCACTGGCCGAAGCGGCGGATGTAAATCGTCTTCATTGTCTGAGCGACAATGCAGTAGCTGAGCAGGGTCCCGGCAAGCCAGGGGAAGTACTGCCATGGCAGCGGCTGCAGGCCGACCATCGCGCCGAGCGGTGAGAACGGGATGTAGATGCCAAGCACGCAGACCAGTCCGGTCATCAGCATCACCGGCAAAGCGGCCGTGCTCTGGATGAACGGTATCTTCTGGGTGCGCAGCATATGCACCACCAGCGTCTGCGACAGCAGTCCTTCGATGAACCAACCTGACTGGAACAGCGACTGCAGCTCCGGCTTGTTGGCGGCAAAGACGTACCACATCAGCGCGAAGGTGGTGATGTCGAAGATCGACGAGGTCGGCCCGATCCAGAGCATGAAACGGCCGATATTCCTTGCGTCCCACTTGCGCGGCTTCCTGAGGAATTCCTTGTCCATCCGGTCCCAGGGCAGCGACAGCTGCGAGATGTCGTACATCAGGTTCTGGATCAGCAGGTGGATGGCAAGCATCGGCAGGAACGGAATGAAGGCGCTTGCCACCAGCACCGAGAACACATTGCCGAAGTTCGAGCTCGCCGTCATGTTCAGGTATTTCATGATGTTGCCGAACGTCTCGCGACCTTTGACGACACCTTCCTCCAGCACCATCAAGCTCTTCTCGAGCAGGATGATGTCGGCGGATTCCTTAGCGATGTCGGTGCCGCTGTCGACGGAAATGCCAACATCGGCGTCGCGCAAAGCGGGTGCATCATTGATGCCATCGCCGAGGAAGCCGACGGTATGGCCATTAGCTTGCAGTGCCATCAGCACACGCGACTTCTGCAGCGGCGTCAGCTTGGCGAAAATCGTCCGCTCTTCGACGATGCGGCCGAGAGCCGCGTCATCCAGCGTCTCGATCTCCCGGCCGAGAACCGGCTGCCCGGGCTCGAGGCCGACCTCCCGGCAGATCTTGGCGGTGACGACCTCATTGTCGCCGGTCAGTACCTTCACCACCACACCATGCTCGGCGAGCGCCTTGATCGCAGGGCCAGCGGTCTCCTTGGGCGGATCGAGGAAAGTGAGGAAACCCTGGACGACCAGCTCGTTTTCATCGGCCACGTCATAGCGGGTCTTGCGAGCAGCGTTGGCAATCTCGCGTGTGGCCACGACAAGCACGCGGAAGCCGTCGCGGTTGTAGGCGCGAGCCATATCGACGAGCGCCTTGCGATCATCATCCCCGAGTGGACGAACTGCCTTGCCGTCCTTGATCGCTGTCGAGATCGCCAGCATTTCTTCCACGGCGCCCTTGCAGATCAGCAGGTGCTGGCCGCTGACGTTTTCGACGACGACGGACAGTCTCCGACGCACAAAATCGAACGGCAGTTCATCGATCTTGCGGTTGGCAGAGTTTGTCTGGACGATGCCCGGCACATGTTCGGCGAAGCGAATGACCGCCTGGTCCATCAGGTTCTTCACCCCGCTCTGGTGATGGCTGTTGAGCCAGGCCAGCAGCAGAACGCCTTCGTTGGTCCTGCCGTGGACGTCGACATGATGCTCCAGGATGATCTTGTCCTGCGTCAGCGTGCCGGTCTTGTCGGTGCACAGCACATCCATCGCCCCGAAGTTCTGGATGGCGTTCAGGCGCTTCACCACGACCTTGCGCCGCGCCATTGCGACAGCGCCCTTGGCGAGGTTGGATGAGACGATCATCGGCAGCATTTCGGGCGTCAGGCCGACAGCCACCGCCAGTGCATAGAGCAGGGCTTCGACCCAATCGCCCTTCATGACGCCGTTGATGAGGAAGACAATCGGCACCATCACCATCATGAAGCGGATGAGAAGCCAGCTCACGCTGTTGATGCCGCGATCGAAGGCGGTCTGCGCACGCGAGCCGGAGATGGCCTTGGCAAGCGAGCCGAAGTAGGTCCTTGGCCCGGTGGCGACCACGATTGCCGTTGCCGTGCCGCTGACTACATTGGTGCCCATGAAGCAGATGTTGGGCAGGTCGAGGAGATCCATCTGGTCGTGCGCGACAGCACCTGCGGATTTCTGCGCGATGGCGCCCAGCGTGTCATATTTTTCGACAGGCAGAGCCTCGCCGGTGAGTGCTGCCTGGCTGATGAAAAGATCGCGCGATTCAATGAGGCGAATATCGGCGGGGATCATGTCGCCTGCGGAAAGGCGGATGATATCGCCTGCCACGACCTGCGCCATCGGCACTTCGATAAGATCGGGTTTCGTGTTCGGGGTGACCTGTCGCAGGACAGTCGCGGTGGTACGAACCATCGCCTTGAGAGCCTCGGCTGCCTTGCCGGAGCGATACTCCTGGACGAAGCGCATGACGGCGCTCGTTACCACCATGAACAGGATGATGGCGACCTTGGTCGGGTCCGGGTCCTCGCCGGCCTGAAGGGGCAGCCAGATATCGGTGAAGGCGCTGATGGCGGCCAGCACCACCAGCACCAGGATGAAAGGGTTCTTGAAGGCCATCAGGAACTGGACGAGCGCGTGCGGGCGTTTGTCGTGCGCGACCTCGTTCGGGCCGTCCTTGGCCAGGCGTTCAAAGGCCTCGGCGACAGTCAGTCCATCGAGCCGCCCCTTGAAGTTGGCGAGCGTGGTATCGATGGCGTTCTGCGCTTCGCGCACCGCCCGCATGGACAGTTTCCTGTCCTCCTTCCGGGCGGCCGGAGGCGCACCTTTCAGCATCATGTTCATGGTCTCGGTCCTCAATGGTTCTGGAGATCAGGCTGGGGGCCGCGGCAGGGCGAACGCACAGGATCGCCCTGCCGCGGCGATCCCGGCGGGTGTCAAAAACATTCTGTTGGGGACAGTCCTCCGCGGATTACCCGGCGGGGGACCGTTGTCGTCGCATCATGGCAATGAACATGGCCATGGCGTCATGGGTCAGTTCCATGGCCGGGCGTTCTGGCGGAGGGCAAGGATGGCCCCGATGCTTTCAAAGCCTGAGAGTTCGGTGCCATCGGCGGCATGATGTCCTGCAACCGTCCAGCGGCATTCAAGCCGCCCCGAAACAGGATTCATCCGCCAGCGTACGGTCGGCTTCGGCACTGCATGCCGATGGATCGGCATGCGAATGACAGGGAAGGCTGTTTCTATCGCCGGGTGCCGCCGCAGGTCAAAGCCCCAACGGCCGACAAGTGCCCGCAGGAAACGGTTGGCAAAGGTCTTCATATCTCACCTCATTGACGCGCCACCGCGGCGTCAAAGGCGAGAAACTAGTCTCGACACGACGGCCGCAGCGGCGTGCTTTCTCGACTACTGTCGCTGGGCATGGTTCCAGGTTCCTTGGGTTCGCGGTGGGCAGCACCCTCCGCTTCACGAGTGACGGCTTACGCCTTGCGCCTGGCCGGCGCCAGTATCTTGGTCGGATGGATCGATATGCTTTGGCATTGCCGAGCTATACCAACGTATATCCGGCGGCCGATGACGCCGGCCCGGGCCTTCAGCCTGGCAATGCCAGATGTCGATGTCTCGACACATTGGTCCTGTTTTGCCACGTTGCCGGCATGGAAAGACTCGCTGCGAAAGACCTGCGGCTGATGCAGGAACTGGCCCAGCAGGTGACGGCCCTGCGGCCGGATCTGCTCAATGCCGATGCGACCGTCGGTGAATTGGCCTGGGTTTGGGGCAAGGATTTCGATGCCCTCGGGCCGTTCTGGTCGCACCGGCTGTGGCTGGTCGACGGCAAGGCGGCTGCGTGGGGCTGGGTGCATCATCCCTATCGGATTCCGCGCGAGGACGGGACATTTCGCGAAACCGCTACCGTCAACCTGATCTGGCAAACCCATCCCGATCAACCTCAACTGCTGCACGACATCCTGGACTGGTATGACGAAGTGGCCGGTGACGTCGATCAATCGCTGACGATACAGTCAGCCGATATTGCGGCGCAGGCCATCGTTCCCGGGCATGGATATGTGTTCGACGCGGAAGCGGGAGCGGACAATGGCTCGTGGGTGCAATTCAACAGGCGCGCACTGCTCGATCTGCCGGACCCGGAATTGCCCGCCGGCTTCCGTTTCGTGACAGCGGAGGATGTGTCGTCGGCTGACGCTGTCAAAGCACATCGGGACGCCTGGCAATCGTCGAGCTTCGGCGAGACTGCCTTCGAGCGCGTCCGGCACACCTGGCCATATCGCGGCGATCTTCACCTGCTCGTCGAGGCACCGGATGGTAGATTGGCCGCCACCGCGATCATCTGGCTGGACGAGGCGACACAGACCGCCGAATTCGAACCCGTAGGCACGCACCGGGATTTTCGCCGGCGAGGGGTGGGCACCGCGCTGCAACTGCATGGCATGCATCTGGCAAAAACAGCCGGTGCCAGGCATATGCTGGTTGCCTGCCTTGGCGCGCCGGCGCACGCTGCTGCCCGCAACATGTATTACGGTGTCGGCTTTCGTGCATTGACCCGTGACCTGCCGCAGATCAAGGTCGCCCGCCAGCGGGCTTGAGCACCGCTGTTCAGCCTTGCGGCCCGGATCCGAGGTCCAGTCGTCGATCCAGGGCTAGGTTATCGAGAAAAACCGCGTCGTGACTGACCACCAGGATGGCTCCGTCGTAGGTCCGCAATGCAGTTTCCAAGGCCTTGGTCGCATCCAGGTCGAGGTGATTGGTCGGCTCGTCGAGAAGCAGGAGCTGTGGCGGCATGGTGCGGCCCAGCACACAGGCGAGACCGGCACATAATCTTTGACCACCGCTGAGTGCACGAACTTCCTGAAGAGCGTCATCGGCCCGAAACCGGAAGCGTGCCAGGGCTGCCCGGCATTCGTTCTCGTTGGCGTCGGGATTCAGGCGAAGGAAGTTGTCCCGCAGCGACCGGATGGGGTCGAGCAGCTCAACGCCCTGATCAAAAAAAGCATGGGGAACGTTGAGATCGATCCTGCCGTTTTGCGGCTCCAGTTTGCCGACGATCAACGAAAGAAGGGTGCTTTTCCCACAGCCATTGGGCCCGGTGATTGCAACGCGCTCGGAGCCGGTGATGGACAGTGACAGGTCGCGGATAGTCGGATGTGACGGATCGTGTCCTCCCGTCACCGCACTCAGCCTGAGAACCTGCCGGTTCGGGGAAAGGCCCGTCGTGGGGATGTCCATCCGGATCGGTTGCAGGATCTCGGTCTGTGCCCTGGCTGACGACAGTGCTTCCCGGGCCTTGTCACGTCGCATGTCGCGCAAGCGCGTGTTTGCTCCGCCAGAAGCTTCCGATCGTCCCTTTGCAGCGTCGAGCATGATCTTTGGCGCGTCTCCGCGTGCGCGCGATTTCAGTCCCACGCTATCCTTGCGTGCCTTTCGCTCCAGTGCCTGTTGGGCATCGCGTTTTGCCGCAGCGAGCTGCTTTTCGGCATCCGCCAGCCTGCGATCGGCGGCTTGAAGGTCTTCGGACTTGCGGGCCCGGTAGGTGCTGTAGTTTCCACCGTAGCGCGTCGCCCCGAGGGTGCTGAGCTCCACGATGGCGTCCATCTCCTCCAGCAGTTCGCGGTCGTGGCTGATCACGATCGCGCCGGCCCGCCAACTGGCGAGAAGATCGATCACGCCCTGGCGTCCGGCACGGTCGAGATTGTTCGTGGGCTCGTCCAGCAACAGGAAGTCCGGCTCCTGAAAGATCAGGGCGGCAAGGCTCGCGCGTGTACGCTGGCCGCCGGACAAGGTGGATATGGGGGTCTTCGGGTCGAGTTCCAGGCCGCAGCGCAGAAGTACTGCCTCGATCCTCGCCGGCAGCGTCCAGTCGGCGTCGGCCAGCTCTTCGGTGCTGGCCCCTCCGGCCGCCGCGCGCTCCAGGATCGCCAGCGCGGATGAGGCGGCGAACAGGTCACCAACGCTTTCTCCGGGGCGCGGCTGAATTTCCTGCTGCATCCAACCCAAGGTTCCGTGAACCCGGACTGCTCCCGTTCGTGGTGAAAGTGTTGCCGTGATCAGGCGCAGCAATGTCGTCTTGCCGGTGCCGTTGCGTCCGACAAGTCCGGTCCGCTCAGGCCCGAAATTCAGGTTGATATCCGACAAAAGGGAGGTGCCGTCAGGCGTGGACCAGCCGAGGCCGGCAAGCGTAATGGATGCAGACATGGGACACTCGTTGCGTAACCGAAGTGGCGAAGGCAGCGAGGGGCTGTCACATGTCAGCGAAACTCCAATGGCGTTGTCTCGTGCCAATTTAGGGAAGGCCATTGAAAGAACAAGGCCCTCAAGACAACCTCTCTTCGATTTGGCGGGTTCCAGGCTTAAATCAACGTCCATCGGTGCCTATCTGACCGATACCGCTGATCGCGGAGTTCATTCGGTCATTTTTGTTCAGGAAGGCGCACCTGCTTGCACGAACGTCTGCTCGAAATCGACGGCAGCCTGCTCCTGGCGCTCGACGCCTTGTTGCGTGATCGCAACGTCACTCACGCCGCAGCGCGGCTGGGTATTACACAGCCGGCGCTTTCCGCGCGGCTGACGCGGCTCCGGCATGTTTTTGGCGATCCACTGCTGACGCCGGCAGCGTCTGGTCGCGGCATGACGCCGACACCTCACGCGGCAGCACTGCAGCCGGAATTGACCAAACTCATTGAACGGCTGCGCGACTTCACGAACGCCGCGCAGGTGTTCGACCCGGCGACAAGCCAGCGCGTTTTTCGCATCGCGGCGACTGACAATCCTGCGGCGATTCTTGCTCCGGATCTGATCCCGCAACTTAATGCCGTGGCGCCGAATATCCGTATCGCACTCGTCCTGCCGGACAAGCCGCGGATCGCGGCTTCGCTGGAGGAGGGGGAGGTCGATCTCTATCTTGGTCTTGCCGAATGCGTCGCCAACGGCCTGATCGGCCGTGCCCTGTTCGACGAGGAGTTCGTAACCGCACAGCGCCGTGGCCATCCCAGGGGCAAGCGGCCGTTCGATCTCGACGAATTCTGCTCGCTCGACCATCTTTTGATTTCCGCGGACGGCGGCAATTTCACCGGTATGGTCGACGAGGCCCTCGCCGGTTTGGGGCGCGAGCGCCGCGTGACGGTATCGGTACAGAGCTATGCACTGGCGACACTGGTCCTGATGAACAGCAATTGCATCTGCACCTTGCCACACCGCTTTTTGCAGCGTTTCACATCGTCGCTCGATCTCTTCGAGCCGCCGCTGGAACTGGCCAGGTTCCAGCTGTCGGCCTTCTGGCACCAGCGTATGAACGGGGATCCCGCTCACAGCTGGTTGCGCGAGCAGGTCTTCCTGACCGCGAAGGCGCAAGGCCGGTCGACGAACTGACCAATGCGGACCTTGCCTATTGTCCGGCTGCTCCGGCCCGGTTTCGATATTCGACCGGGTGCCAGCTGTAGGAGCCATTTCCCTCGGCGCGAATATGCCCGACGCCGGGGAACTGCAGATGCGGGGCAGCTATCAGCTGGCGCGTATCCGCGAAATCGGGAAACACTTTCTGCCGTACGGCTGCTGCCTGGTCCGGCTTCACGTCGTAGACGATGGTGATCGCCGGTTTGGGAAACTGCACCGATTCCACATGGATGATGTCACCGACGAAGACGATCGACTGTCCTTTGTTCGCCACGGTGAAGAAGGCCGTACCTGGTGTGTGTCCGGGATGGAAGCTCGCCACGATGCCGGGCAGGACGGTTTCGTTGTCGGTGAAGGTTTTGACCTTGCCGGCCTTTGCCAGAACGCCAACAGTCTTTTCAGCCTCGTCGAAATAACGCCGGTCGTAACCCGTTCGTTGGGCGTTGGCTGGGTCGAGGAAGAAGTCGATGTCGGGTGCTCCGACATGTACCGTCGCATTGGCAAAAGCTGGTTTGCCATTCTCGACCAGACCACCGGTGTGATCTGTATGGACATGGGTGATCAGGATATCGGTGATGTCTTCGGGCTTCACGCCGATGTTGGCGAGACTGTCGCGCAGCTTGCCGCCGAAACCCGGCCCGAACAGCGAGCCGGAACCGGTGTCGACGAGAATGCGCCTGTCGCCGGCGCGCAGCAGGTAGACGTTGATCGACGCTTCAACCGGATTGGCCAGGAAGGAGCGGTCGAGGAGCCCATCGACCTCGGACTGAGACACACCGGTCAGGAGCTTATGCAGGTCCTGCGGGACAGTCCCGTCCGACAGGGCGGTGATCTCGATGTCGCCAAGCGGGAAGGAATAGGAGTCGGCGGCCTGCGCATAGGAAGCCGTCGCTTGCGCGCCGTTGCTTTGCGCGAAGGTCGGCATAGCCGTGCTGACAAGCAGGCCAAGTGCCATGGCCGCAAGAAGGGAACGACGATTCATGAAGAGGTCCTTTGTTACGAATGGACCCCAGTTATGTGCTGTCACGACGGGCTTGAAATCGGAACGCTGGATCGGACCGATAGACCACGTTTATACCTTGCCGGACCCGTGCCGCATCAATACGTCACCGTTACCACAACGGTGTCGGTATAAGTGCCCGGCGCCGGCGTAGTCTGCGCTGGCACGCGCCCATAGACGGGAATGCCCTGCGCGGCACCTGTGCCTGTGCCTGCGACGGTGTTGGTTCCGATGGTGTCTCCCCAAGGAAGGCTGCGAGCAGTGTCCCGGTAAAGCCCGTAGGTTATGCCCTGATTGCCCAGAGCCATGCGTCGGTTCGTCGGACCGGTGCCGGTCTGGCCGTTGCCCAGGCTAACGGAGTAGGTCGTTCCGGGCGTGCAGTTGACGGACACCTGTCCGGTTGCGTCGACGTTACCGCTCAACACGCCGGTCGTGCCGAAGTCGACGGGCAGTGTCGAGATCAGGCAGTTCGCTGCGACCGTTGCGGTGGTGTTGAAGGATGGCCTGGCAACGACGACGCCGGTGGTGACGGTGCAGTCGTTGCTGACTGCCGAATATCGGTAACGAAACTCCACATGGCTGCCGGAAAAGGCGGACAGATAGCTGCCTGGGGGCACGGTGCCTTGACCGCCAGGCACGGCGCCGTAGAGCACGGTGCTTCCGGTTCCCGAACCCAGCAGGCTGAGCGTCATGGCAAGAACTGGAGGGCGGGATGGATAAGGCCACAGATATGAACCCCAGACGGTGCTGCGGCCCGCATCCGAATAGATCTGGAAATTCATGATATTCGTGCCGTTCAGCATCTGTCTGCTGGATGCCGTCGCTCCGCCAGAGCCTTCGCCCAGATTGGGACAGATCAAGATCCTCGACAACGAGGTGCCCGTGCAACTCACGGTCATGTTGGCAGTGGTATTCGTCTGCACGCCGGATAGCGTGTCCACCTGGCCAAAATTCATTGCGGAGATGCCGAACGTGCAGCTCTGCGCCCAGGCCGCCGAAGGAAGCGAGTTGCCAACGAGGAGGCCGGCGAGCGTCCCAAGAAGCAGTCTCACTGGCATACCACCTTCCTGATCGCCACCTGCTTGCCCGGATTTTCGCGATACGGGAACGTCGCCTGGCAGGAATTGCCGTTGCCCAGATCGATGGTGACGCTGTTGTCCGTCTTGAGCGCCCGGACGTAGGCTTCGCCGTCATAGCCGATGACGAAGGGTTCGGGGTTGCCCGCAAGTGTGCCTGTGGAACTGACGGGCAGAGCTGCTCCTGCGGCATCGACGAAAGAAACCAGTGCGGCGGCGGGTCTGTCCAAGACACCGAAGTCGACGACCACGCCGCTGCGGTCGGCTGGAACCACGATTTCCTTCGTTGCAGGAATGTCGGCATCGACGGGCAGATTGCCGGGATTGATCGAAACTGTGTTGTCTTCATAAGAGCGCAGGTCAGGAACGATGATCTTGCCGCGTCTGCCCGTCTTGCCCACAGGCCGGTTCTGGTACTGGACTTCGACGTCAGGTGCGCCAACGTCGACGACAGCGAACGCATCGTCGATCCGGTTCGTGGCGAAGACACCGCCACCTGCGACCGCAATTGCACCCTCCAACTGCGCGGTGGCGCGGATATCCTTGTCGAATTGCTCGACGGCGGCTTCGGCTCGTCCGACGGAAGAGCGGTAGCTCACAGCTGCCGACCGATGCGGCGTTTTTCCTTCCGACGTTCTCAGTCGCCAGCCGACACTTCCATTTTCGAACTGTTCCGACTTGGTGAGGTCGGCAAAGCCACGCGTCCCATCCGGACCGTTTTCAACGCCGGTGGAGGCGGTGATGTTGTCGTCGAAGGGGATGGAGAGGCCGGCGAATATACCAAAGCTATCCTCGTTTTCGATGTCCTTGAAGGCGGTGGCATAGATGGTGCTGCGTTTGAAAATCTGCTGGCTGTAGGAGACGCCGACGATCCGGTTGCGCTCACCCTCGGCATCCTCGAAATTGGTGAAGGAAAGCGTGAGGCTGGACAGATCGAGCGGCATCGGAATGCTCAGTGTCGCCTGGTCGATTGCACGTGGCACTCCGGCACTGAAGAGTGGCAGGCCGTCCCGTCCAAAGGCGGGTTCTGCGGTAATGGCGGCGATGTCCTGATAACTCCCGAAGACGCGCTGGATGCGTCCATAGAGGGTCCATCCTTCATAGCCGAGCTCCACCGTTGCATTCACCAACGAGCCTGAGCGTCCGTCGTGATAGCTGCCGGCAACCGCCATTGACGCCGCGCCGTAACCCGCAAGCGGAAAGGCGATGCCTGCACCGCCATTGACAAGCTCGGCGCCGCCCTCGGCATGGCCTTCCAGCGTCAACCAGTCGGTGAGCCCATAGCGGGCGCTGATCGAGCCCATGAGCCTCTGGTCATAATTGTTCGATTCGATACCGAAATTGCGCCGGGGAAAGCCAATATCGGCGGAGAAATCGAGCAAGCCGCGACGCAGCAGCATACTCGAGGAGTAATAAGGCAGCGACGTCGCGGTTTCCCGGCCGAGACTGTCTCTGATCACGACCCGCGCCTGGCCTTGTCCGGTGAAGGCGGGGATGTTGACGACCTCGAAAGGACCGGCGCCAACCTGACCCGCATAGCTTCTTGTGTTCTGTGTGTAGATTTCCAGTGTGGAGGGCACGGCGGCGGTACCGGAAAAGGAAGGCAGCGGCAATGTCACCAAGTCTGGGCGCAGCGCAAAGTTGCGCTCGATCTGCATGCCGCCAAGATAGACCGGTCGCGTCCAGGCGAGGCCGCCGGAGATGATGTCTCCCGCCCGGTAGGTCACCATCCTTTTCGGATCGGAGTAGGACCAAGTTGTCTTGAGCCTGCGAAATTTGTCGAAATCGTTGTCCGAATAGCCCGCGAGAAAGGACTGGCTCAGGGTGCCATAGGGGCTGAACAGGCGTGCGTCGAAACTGCCTGAAATCCCCCGGAAGAGGTCTGCTTCCTTATCGAACAACGTGTTCGAGCTGGCAAAGAGCGAATAGTTGAGTACGCCGCCGTAACTGGAACGCGGTTCGAGGCGGTCGCGCTTGTCCTGCGTCTCCACATCGACCACTTTCGCTTGCCGTGCGTCATTGATGGTCGCGATGAAAATGCGCTGAGCAGCCTCATCGACACGGAAGGAGACTGACGGCAGCCGATCAATGATGATGAGACCGTCGTCCGCCTTTGCAGTGTCGACCGGCTTCAGCCCGACCTCGGACAATTCCTGTGCGGTCACGGCAAGCTGGCCGTCCGGCAACTGCTTGAAATTGCCGATCAGATTGGTCGACGCATCATTGATGAAGACCTCCAGGTAGAGGTCCCGTGTTGCTGTCGTTGCAGGCTGTGGATTCGTTATGTCGATTGCCTGTGGTTCCGACGATGCGGAAGACACAACGAAAACCGAAGCCAACACACAAAGTGACAGCCTAGCGGCTGCCCGCAACACTTGCCGTGATAGGACCGGCGCCGCTCTGTGCGGAGAGCTTCACCGCCCCTGCGCCAAGCCGCCCGGCCGCCCCCACCGGCCATTGCATGACGGAATCCCCAAGAATGTAGCCGACGAGACCCTTGCGGCTGGCGATCGTCTTTCCGCCTTGCGTCAGGGTCATATCGGCCAGGCGAAGCCTGCTGCCGCCCTTGTTCTCGCCGATCAGCATCAAGCCTCGCCCCGAACGGGCGAGCTTCCAAGTCACTTGCGGACCGCCGGCGTCGGCATTTCGAAAGAACACCGGGATCATGTGGCGAACGACCAGATTGACCGTGCCCGCCTTCTTGCGGGAAGGGTCGGGAAGTTCATCGACCACCACACGGTAGCTTTCCTCACGCCCGACCGGTGTCTTGTCGACGCGCACGACGCGGATCGTGTAGTCCTCGTTGGGTTTGAGCTTCATTGATGGCGGACTTGCCACAACTTCGGTTGTGGGCTCGAGCTGCTCGGAACCGCCTTGCTGGGTCCATCGAAAAACGCGCACCTGCACGTTGAGCGGTCCGCGCGCTTCGTTACGCAGATTGAGAGTGCCAGCGCTGTCCGGTCCAATGAGTTCGACCGTTGTCGGAGCGACCCGAAGTGAAGCAGCTTGCACCGGGGGCATGCCTGACAAAACAAGCGCGACTACCGCGCCAAGTCCTTTCAGCCAAGGATGCATATGTTTTACTCCTTCGCCGATCAGTATGTCACGGTGATTGCAACGACATCGGAATAGACGCCCGCAGCAGGCGTGGTCTGGGGCGGCACGCGGCCATAGGCTGTGATGCTCTGGGCAGCACCGTTGCCCGTACCGGCGACGGTATCGGTTCCGGCAGTGTTACCCCAGAGTTGGGTGCGGGCAGCGTCTCGATAGATCGTGTAGTTGATGGTGGCTGATGCAGGGCCGGTCATCTTGCGCACGGCCACGGTTGCGCCCGCACCATTGCCGGCATTCAGACCTACCGTATAAGGCGTGGTGTTGGTGCACTGGACCGAGAGGGTTGTCGTCTGATCCAGATTGGCGTCGATGACACCCTTGGTGCCGAAGTCCAGGTCCGCGGCGCTGACGACTTTGCACTCACCTTGAATGGTGATTCGAACATTAAGGTTGCCCGTTGCGGTCGCGGCGAAAGTACTGGTGGGTATTATCGACGCCGCCGCGCAAACAGCAGCAATTGAGCAGTTCAGCAACCTCATAAGATGCTCCCTGTTTCGGTTTCCGCTGTGAACGGAAACTCTGGCGAAGCACCCCTGCCTGTACGTTGTATGCCATCGCATCGAGCGATGATCAATAGAAGTCCGCGCTGCATTTGACAGAAGGCGATTTCGTGCCCTTGACGATTGCCGTTTCGGTCGCCATCGCCTAAATAGCGCGCAACCTCCGTTCAATTCGGCTTCCAATCCGTTCGATCCAAGGAAAGCGCGCGTGGCACGCCAGTTTATTTATCACATGTCCGGCCTTTCGAAGGCCTACGGCACCAAGAAGGTGCTGGAGAATGTTCATCTCTCCTTCTATCCCGATGCCAAGATCGGCATTCTCGGCCCCAACGGCGCCGGTAAGTCGACCATCCTCAAGATCATGGCCGGGCTCGACAAGGAATTCACCGGCGAAGCCTGGCTGGCCGAGGGCGCGACCGTCGGCTACCTGGCGCAGGAGCCGCAGCTCGACCCAAGCAAGACGGTGTTCGAGAACATCATGGAAGGCGTCGCCAAGAAGACGGCCATCATCGAGCGTTACAACGAGCTGATGATGAACTACTCCGACGAGACGGCCGATGAATCGGCCAAGCTCCAGGATGATATGGACCGCCTCAACCTCTGGGACCTGGAACAGCAGGTCGAGATGGCGATGGAAGCGCTGGCCTGCGCACCCAAGGATGCCGACGTGACCAAGCTTTCGGGCGGTGAGCGTCGCCGCGTGGCGCTGTGCAAGCTGCTGCTTTCCGAGCCTGACCTTCTGTTGCTCGACGAACCGACCAACCATCTGGATGCCGAGACCACTGCCTGGCTTGAAAAGCATCTGCGCGCCTACAAGGGCGCGGTGCTGCTCATCACTCACGACCGCTACTTCCTCGACAACGTCACCGGCTGGATTCTCGAGCTGGATCGTGGCCGCAGCATTCCTTATGAGGGCAACTACACCGCCTATCTGGAAGCCAAGGCCAAGCGCCTCAAGCAGGAAGGCCGCGAGGACGATGCGCGCCAGCGCGCCATCGGCCGCGAGCGCGAGTGGATCCAGTCGTCGCCCAAGGCCCGTCAGACCAAATCCAAGGCGCGTATCCAGGCGTTCGAAAATCTGCTCGAACAGGCCAACAACCGTCGTCCTACCGACACGCAGATCGTCATCCCGCATGGCGAACGGCTCGGCAATGTCGTGATCGAGGTCGCCGATCTCGACAAGGGCTTTGGCGAGCAGCTGCTGATCGAGAACCTGACCTTCAAGCTGCCGCCCGGCGGCATCGTCGGCATCATCGGCCCGAACGGCGCCGGCAAGACCACACTGTTCAAGATGATCACCGGCCAGGAAAAGCCTGATGCTGGCACCATTCGCATCGGCGAGACGGTCAAGCTTGGCTATGTCGACCAGAGCCGCGATGCACTCGACCCGAACAAGACCGTCTGGGAAGAGATTTCCGGCGGTGCCGAAGTGGTCAAGCTCGGCAAGTTCGAAGCCAATACCCGCGCCTACTGCTCGTCGTTCAACTTCCGCGGCGGCGACCAGCAGCAGAAGGTCGGCAACCTGTCCGGTGGTCAGCGCAACCGCGTGCACCTGGCCAAGATGCTGCGCACCGGCGGTAATGTGCTGCTGCTCGACGAACCGACCAACGATCTCGACACCGAAACGCTGGCCGCACTTGAAGACGCGCTCGAAAGCTATGCCGGTTGCGCGGTGATCATCAGCCACGATCGTATGTTCCTCGACCGCCTGGCGACGCACATCCTGGCCTTCGAAGGCGACAGCCATGTCGAATGGTTCGAGGGCAACTTCGAGGACTACGAGAAGGACAAGATCCGTCGTCTGGGCCCGGAAGCGGTCAACCCGCACCGGATGACCTACAAGAGACTGACGCGATAAGAATACCGACGCCCCGCCCAAAGCGGGGCGTTTTTCATTTCGAGCATTTTTTCGACTGGAGTTCGTACAATGAAAGACTGGTCCGCTTCGCTTTATCTGAAGTTCGAGGACGAGCGCACGCGCCCTGCACGAGATCTGCTTGCGCAGGTGCCCGTCGCCAATCCGCGCCGGGTCGTGGACATTGGCTGCGGACCGGGCAATTCCACGGAACTTTTAGCCGAGCGCTGGCCGGAGGCACAGGTGACCGGCTTCGACACGTCACCCGACATGATCGACAAGGCGAGGGCGCGGCTGCCGGAACTTTCCTTCGAGCTTGCCGATGCAGGAAGCTGGACGCCGGTTGAGCCTGTCGACGTCATCTTTGCCAATGCGGTTTTCCAGTGGCTGCCGGAGCATCCGGCGGTGTTGCAGCGATTGCTCGGCCTTCTCGCCCCTGGCGGCGCGCTTGCCATCCAGATGCCCGATAACATGGATGAGCCGACACACCGGTTGATGCGCGAGACCGCGGCGTCGATGCCTTTCGCAGAAAAACTCGCGAAGGCGGCACGCGCGCCGTTGCCTCCGGTGTCGTTCTACTACGACCGGCTGAAGCCGCATGCGGGCAGGCTGGATATCTGGCATACGGTTTACAATCATCCGCTGGCGGATGCGGCCGCGATCGTCGAATGGGTGAAGTCGACAGGGCTCAAGCCGTTTCTCGACCCGCTGGATGAGGCGGAGAAGAACCAGTTTCTCCACCACTATACGGCGAAGGTCGCGCAGGCCTATCCACCGACCGTGGACGGCAAGGTGTTGCTGCGCTTCCCGAGGCTGTTCATCGTCGCCACGCGCTGATACCGCGGCTTGTCGGTCGACATCTTCGTCGGTGTCGCCGTTGTTTTGCCGTCTCTCGGGCAGACGCAACGTCAACAGCCTTGCGCGAAGCGGGATCAGGAAAGGCTCGCTTCGCGCCGGAAGGTAGCGTAAACCGCATAGAAAAGCCGGCCGCATCACCTCCCAGGATGCTAGCGACGGCGCGGCTCCCAACCGCCAGGAAAACGAGTTGAACATGCATCGCGTCATCATCAGCGGTATCGGTGTTGAAATCCCGGAAGCGTCGATCAGCAACGACGAATTGGTCGAAAGCTTCAACGCCTGGGTCGATGTGGAAAATGCCAAGCGGGCCGCAACGGGCGCGGAGCCCCTGCAGAAATCCGACGCCGATTTCATCGTACATGCCTCGGGCATCAGGAAGCGCCATGTCGTCGAGCGTGCCGGCATTCTCGATCCGGCGCGGATGGCGCCGCGACTGCCGGCCCGGCCGGACGAGGCCCTGTCGCTACAGGCCGAGTTCGGCATTGCTTCGGCGCGCAAGGCACTGGCTCATGCGGGTAGGGAACCCGGCGAGATCGATCTGGTGATCGTGTCGTCTTCGCATCTACAGCGGCCCTATCCAGCGATCGCCATCGAAATGCAGGAAGCGCTTGGCACCAGGGGGGCCGGCTTCGACATGGGGCTCGGCTGTTCTTCCGCGGCAGCGGCACTGCATGTGGCGGTCAATCTCGTGCGCTCGGGTGCGCAGAAAAAGGTGCTGGTGACGACGCCGGAAATCATTACCGGCCATCTCAATTTTCGTGACCGCCAGACGCATTTCATCTTCGGTGACGCTTCCGTCTCGATGGTGGTGGAAGCCGTCGGCGAGGAGGAGGCGCGGCCAGGTCGTTTCGAAGTGCTCGACACCAGGCTGTGGACGCAGATGTCCTCCAACATCCGTACCAATCTGGGCTATCTGACCCGCACCACGCAGGACGATCCCTATATGATCGACCTCGAGGGCAACATGATCAAGCAGGTCGGCAACAAGGTGTTCAAGGAAGTCACCGTCGCTGGCCACAAGTTCATCGTCGAATTCCTGGCCGAGCATGGCTTGACGCCCGATGGTATCCGCCGGTTCTGGCTGCACCAGGCCAATGCGCGCATGAATGCGATGATCCTGAAGCTCGCCTTCGGTCACGAAGTGGGACACGACCGTGCGCCGATGGTGCTTGAGCGGCTGGGCAATACGGCGGGTGCCGGCGCCATCATCGCGCTCAGCGAAAATCATGCCGATATGAAACCGGGCGATTTCGGATTGTTGTGCGCATTCGGTGCTGGCTATTCGATTGGCGGTGCGCTTTTGAAAATGCAGTAGGCGCGGACTGCATCAGAAACCTTCATCGGTTCATCAGCGCTTTCGACTGGACCGCACGAGAGCATTGCGACAGGTTGCGCGTCCAAATGTGCAGACTGTGGACAGGTAGACCATGCTCGATACACAGCCCGAGATCGTGCCGGGGAAAAAGCTCGGCGCTAAAGTCGCCGGCCTTTATGCTGCGCCATCCGATGAGTTTCAGACCCGCGCAGTAGAGCGGCTGCAGCTTGATTTTGACGGCATACCCGGGGACTTCCATGGTGGCCAGACGCGTCGGTCAGGCGGGCGTGAACCATGGTATCCGCGCGGCACGGAAATCCGCAACGAGCGGCAGGTGTCGATCGTTGCCTTCGACGAACTTGCCGTGGTCGCCGAGCGCATGGGACTTGCCGAGATAAGGCCCGAATGGATCGGTGCCAATCTCGTGATCGAGGGCTTGCCGAACCTGTCGATGCTGCCTTCGGCCACGCTGCTGTTCTTCGCCGGCGGGGTGACATTGAAGATCGACGCGCAGAATGGCCCATGTCGTCTTTCAGGTCGTTCGATCGCTGAAAATGCCGGCATGGAAGACCAGGATGCCGGTTCACTGCTGTTCCCAAAGGTGGCGAAGCGCCTGCGAGGCCTGGTTGCCTGGGTGGAAAAGCCCGGCGTGATCGAAGCTGGAGAAGCAATTTCGGTGCGTGTTCCCGAGCAGTGGATCTATCAGGCCTGAGAGTGTCTCCAGAGCAGTTCCAGGGAAGGTGTGTATCGGTTTTCCTGGAGCGTTTCGCGTTTTTGTGAAAACGGCAACGCTCTATTGGACGGCACGCAGCTGTCGGTAGGCCAGGGCCGCGAGCACGAGCACACCAATCAGCATGACGGTGTTGACCGTGTATTTCACCGTGACTGCCGCTTCGCCGGCCGGCTGAACGGCAAAGGACGTCAGCGCGTAGGCAAAAAGGGCTGCGGCTGCTGCGCCGAGCACGTGGATGGCTTTCCACGCCGTGCGACCAGACCACATCGTAATCAGCATTGCACAGCCGGCGAAAGCGAGCAGCGAGACCGACACGCCTGTCCAGTCCGGCGAAGAGAAGATGTGCAGGGCAAGTACAGCCAGAACAAAGACGGCAACCAGCCATGCTGCCGGCACGTAGCCGGGTCGTTTTCCGGTGTAGACGGGTGCGAGAAGGGCGGCGATGCCGAGAAGCAGGGCGCAGGCAACCGTTGCCACGAACTGCGCCTTTGTTGCCATGAAACCGGTGACCCTGAGATGGTCGTCGAAGACGAAGGCGGCGGCGGCCAGATAGAACGATACCATCAAAAGGATGCCGATGCGCCCGAGCCATGGCCGATCAGCAATGCGTGGCGCACAGCATTCCACCACCGCGATCGGAGCGGCGAAACTCCAGACGACATGGGTGCTGACGAAGTCGAGGGTCAGGTTGGCGCTGATTCCGAGCGGGCTTATCCAGGTCGGCAGCCTTTCGGTATCCCAATAGGCGATGTTGAGATCGGTGCCGTAGTGAGGGTTGAACAGGCTCTGGTCGATCAATCCCGCCTGGATGAGGCCGAAGGCGGCGGCGAGCAGAAGCATGGTCGGCCATCCGCGTCCGGTGCGTCGCGTGATTTCGCGGATGAGCAGCGCGACCGAACCGTAGAGAGGGGCGAGAATCAGCAGGCCCCACAACATTTCCAGCGGGTGATAGGTGCTTTCGGCATAACCGACCAGATATTCAGCCGAGATGGGCGAGAGCAGGAACAGGCCGATCACTGGCAGCAGGCGCCGACCAAGCTCTGGCTTCGACAAGACCGTCACCGCGGAAGACATCGGAAAACTCTTGGCTAATAATGGAGTATATGCTCTATTAATGAGTGAGATGTGGAGAACAGTCAAGCGTCCGAGATCGCCCGATGCGCACCGTCGATCCTGAGAGACACGCCCGCAAGCGCGCCGACATCCTTGTTGCAGCTGCTGGGGAATTCGCTGCCAATGGCGTCGACGGCACTTCGACCGCTGCGATCTGCCGGCGTGCCGGCATCGGTTCCGGCACTTTGTTCCACTATTTTCCGACAAAGCTCGACATCGTGCATGGCCTCTTCGGCGATGCTTTCGAGCGCATGGCGGCGGTCTATCTGGAAGCCGAGGCTGAGGACGATCCGCAAGCAGGGTTCAACCGTATCCTGCAGCATCTGTTCGATGACCTTTCCAACCCGATGACGCCGGGGCTGATGGCGGTCGCGCTGCTGCAAATCGGCCGCGACGAGGCATTTGCGCGGATGTTCAGCGAGGACGAAGAACGAGCCAGGCGTTCGCTCACCATCCTTCTGGAGCGGATGGCCGATCGCGGCACACAACTCGTATTCCCGCCAGAACGCGCCGCTGTCTGGATTCAGCACCTCTTCGATGCCAGCTTCCTGGCTTCCGGCAACGCCGGGTTCGACGCCGCCCTTCAGACGACGGAACTGCGAATATTGATCGCTTGGCTGGTCGGCGTGAAAGTCGGGACCCAACTCAGCCGGGATAGGTGACCGGGCTCGACCAGACGGGGTCTTCGTGTTTGGCCCAATAGAGCTTTTCAAGTCGTCTGGTGACCGGCCCAACCTTGCCGTTGGCGATCGGACTGCCGTCAATCACTGTCACTGGCATGATACCGCCGGCGGTCGAAGTGATGAAGACCTCGTCGGCCCCCTTGAGTGCCGCCACGCTGACATCGATTGCGTTGCAGTCAAGCCCGAGTTCACCTGAGATCTCGAAAACCGCGCGCCGGGTAATGCCGGCCAGAACGCCGACCGCCGGCGTTACCAGCCTGCCTTCCTTGACCGCGAAGACGTTGAAACCCGGACCTTCTGCGACATTGCCGTTGAAGTCGAGCAGCAGCGCTGTTTCGGCCTTGCGATCGTAGGCATCGTACAGGCCGCGCACGAGATCGAGCCAATGGTAGTTCTTGATTGCCGGGTCAACCGATGCGGGTGGGATGCGGATACGGTCGCTGATTGCGACATGCAGCCCGCGCTCGCGCTGCTCTGCATTGGCCACCGAGCCGAAAGGCACAGCGAACGCCATGAAGCGGTTGATGGCATCGCGCGGATCGCGGCTGAAGGTCGGAGAAGCGCCGCGCGTGCACAACATCTCGACATAGGCGGCTCGGTGGCCGGAGAGCGCCACGCAGTTGTGCAGGATTTCGGCTACTTGTTTCTGCGTGTACGGGATCGACATGCGCAGCCGTTCCAGGCCACCAAAGAAACGTTCGATATGAAGGTCCAGCCGGAAGAACCGGCCGTTCCAGACATGAACGGTGTCGTAGGTGGCATCCGAATGCAGGAAGCCCCAGTCGAGCACCGAGATCTTGGCCTGCGACATAGGCAGGTATTGTCCATCGAGGAAGGCGACGCCGGCCGGATAGCCGTGCGGGTCGACATGCCGGCTTTCCAGGGCGGGCAGGGTGCTGACGGTCTGGTCCATGATCTCTCCTCCGGCCGACTGCATCTTCAGACGAAGAATGCCCGAGCACGATGCGCCATTTCCATCAAAATGGCGGTCCACATAGGCTCGATGTCGCCAAAACGACGGGGCTGCTGAAACGGAACGATCAACGCAACAGCTGTTTCAACTCCGCCGCTTGCATGGCCGACGCGTTTCACCGATTGCCCTTCTTTGGCGCCCTTCGTCCCGGCGATGGCATAGGCTGGCCTTTTCGAAATGGAGACTGTCGATGGCAGTAAGGGAAGTCGTTCTGATCGGTGACGAGCGGTTGCGGCAGGTCGCCAGGACAGTCGACCTGGCTGAAAGCAGTTGGCGGCAGGACGCCATCGATCTTGCCGATACGCTGGCTAACCTCAAGGCACGCCTCGGTTTCGGCCGCGGGCTCGCCGGGCCGCAGGTCGGATCGCCCTGGCGTTTGATCGCCTTCGACTGCCGGTTGGGCCGGTTCGTTGCCGTCAATCCCCGGATCACCTGGCGTTCGGGCGAGACTTTCTCCGTGCAGGATGACTGCTTCAGCATTCCCGGACGGAAAGTGCGGGTGACGCGCGACCGTTCGGTCTCGTTCGAATATCTGGACCTGGGCGGACAATCGCGTATCCACGAACGTCTCGAACCCGATCTTGCCGAACTGGTGCAACATGAGGTGGACCATCTCGACGGCGTGCTGATGGTGGACCGGGCCCAAAAGGAAGGTTCCAGACATCGCGTCTGGAGTTGACAGACGAACGGGTGCGACATAGTTGAGTGGCATTAGCCAGTTTTACTGGCCGTAAGCGTTAACGTCACCCAACGCGCAAGATCGAACGGCTCACCGCCTCGATCTGCGCGGCTGTGTCCAGCAGATCGAGGCCAAGAGCCTTGAGAGGACACAGATGAATATCCAGACCACTCCAAACACGCCTGCGGATGCACCGCACATCGAACGCGTTCGCTTCGAGCCCAGGCGTCGCTCGCTTCAGGTCGAGCGCAGTATCCGTCTGACGCCCGGCATGCTTCGCATCGTCTTTTCGGGCAACGATCTACATGACTTTGCAAGCCTCGCTCCCGACGATCACATCAAGATCTTTGTGCCGACCCCATCCGGCGAGGTCGTGCCGCGGTCCTATACGCCGCGGTCCTGCGATGCCGATGCGCGCATGCTGGCGATCGATTTCGCACTCCACGATGCCGGCCCGGCAACAGACTGGGCGATCGGTGCCCGGCCGGGCGACCGTCTGGAAGTCGGCGGTCCGAAAGGTTCCACGATCATTTCGCCGGATGTCCGACACTGGCTTCTGATCGGCGACGAGACGGCGCTTCCGGCCATCGCGCGCCGCATCGAGGAAGCCCGCGAGGGCAGCCGCGTCACCAGCATCGTTGCAGTAACCGGACCACAGGAACATCTGGTGTTCGATACGCGTGCCGATCTGCTCGCGCTGTGGGCACACCGTTCGATTTCGGACAGCAGTGATCCCAGCACGCTGCTTGCGATCCTGAAGACGATCGGCTTGTTGCCGGGAACCTTCGTGTGGATCGCGGCCGAAGCCCTGGTCACAAGGGCCATCCGCAGCTACCTCGTCCAGGAACGGGGCCATCCGCTGAGCTGGATGAAAGCATCCGGCTATTGGGTCATGGGCCGTGCGGATGCCCATGAGAAGTTCGAGTGATCACGGGCAATTCCAGGAACAGTGTTGGGTGTTTTCCGTCCGGAATTGCGTCAAGAGCCGGAAATGGTGCGCATCGCCGTTTCCATGGGACGGTGAATCACTCTAGCTGTGGGGCGAACTTGACCGGCTCCGGAGCCGCGATCATGCATGTGAAGAGCATGGGAAAAGCCGATCATGAAGAACGACAAATCCCCACCTGAGCTGAGCGAGACCCTGCGTGATCTCACCAATGAGGGCAGGTCGGCGGAAGCATTGCGGCTCGCGGAAGCTCATCTTGCCAGCGGGCATGGCGATACGGAGATATTGGAATGGCGTGTCCGCCTGCTTGAGCAGCTGGGGCGCAGCGAAGAGGCGCTCGTTGCATTCGAGACATACAAGACGGCAATCCTCGCCCAACAGCCTGAAAGTCCGCATCGCTGGCAGGAACTTGGTTTCGCACTCTATTGGCAAGCCAGGATCTGCCGCGCCCTCGGCCGCAGGGAGGAGGCGCGCCAGCTGGTTCTGGAAGCGGTTACCAGGATCGGCAGCTTCGCCGATCACGCGGCCTGGATGACGGCAGCGCGATGGTTCTGGGACGATGGCGAATTCGATGGCGCCGGGCGGCTGTGGTACGACGTCATGTTCAGGAGCAATGCCGATGTCGGTATTGCCGCCGAAGTTCTCGAAACCACTACCGCTCTGGGCGACGAGCACAAGCATGATTGGGTGTGGCTCGCACGCATGCGGGCAACGCTGACCGTTCCGGCGCAAAGACATGAGCGTATCGAGGCCATGTTTCACCGTGTCACGCACCAGCCCCTGGCCTGGCGCATCAGGGCCAGGGCACGCGCCATGGCGGATGATCTCGATGGAGCTTCCGCCGATCTTGACCGCTATCTTGAATTCGGTGGCGACCCCAGGGCACAGCTCTGGCGGGCGCAGCTCAACCATCTTATGGGGCGAGCCCATGGTCTGGAACAGATCGTGTGGAACCGGACACCCGAGGCGGGAGGACGCGATTATTACGCCGCAGGCTGCGACGTCGCGGAGTTCATCGAGGAACTGCAGCAAGAGGGGGAATATGTCGGTGCCGACGATTTCGCCCGCGCCCGTCGGGTGGAGGCTGAGGTCTACAAGCTCGGAGCGGAGCGGTTCGAACATTATTTCAGGACGGGGGACGGCAACAGCGAGGATGCCGATCCGCACGTCTACGCAATGCTGTGCAACAATCTCGGCTCATCCTGGGGCATCAACCAGGAACGCTACCTGGAGGGCATTGCCTGGCACGACAAGGGTTGGGCCGTTTCGCCCTTCTGGGAACAATACAGCAACAGGCTGCGCAACCAGCTCCATGCCCGCCAATGGGCGGGCGTGATTGAATCCTATGAAGTCCTGCGTCGGGCTTTCGGCAGGAATTGGGAATATGAAAAACGGTTGAATGGCGTCGGCTATGCCTATGATCAGCTCGGACGCCATGGCGATGTACTCGCTCTCTATGACGAATTCGACGACTGGTGTTGGGCATTCGAGACGAGCTGGCTCGAGTTCGACGAGGAAGAGAACCAGATCGGGCTGGTTCTGCGGGCTGCAAAGGCAGCCGCACACGAGGGCCGCGACGATCTGTTGCGTGAAATCACGCGCAGGCTCCTGGCCTCCGATCGCCTGACCACCAACATGACGGGCTTTCTTGCCACGGTCTGGGCGGATCATGCTGTTCCGGTGGAAGCGGACAGCTGCAGGCAGGCGCTCATCCCACAGGAGCCGCCGGCGATGTCGAACGCAGCGAGGCTCCCTGACCTGGAGACCTTGCAGAGAGTCCATGACGACGCTTTGTTGAATTCGGGTTATGGCGCTCTCACCCTGGCCGCGGAGGATGAACAAGCCTGGCATTTCGTCGTCACGCGCTATCTTGCGCCGGCCGATGGCGGTCCATTTTGTCCCGTCAACATCGAAGCGCAACGCGGACCAGAACCCGGCACCCAGGCCTGGCAGGTCGGCCTGGTCGAAGAGCCGGCCGGATGGCTCGGGCGCCTCGGAGGCCGCAAGGTCAATCGACGTGTTCAGCTCACCCGATCTGCCACCGGCTCGCTCGACGCCGAGGCACTCCAGAGCGCCGACGACAAGGAGATCGAGGCGTTCTGGCCGCAATTCCTGCAAGATTACGGGAGGGCGGGCAAAATCTGGCAGCAACTGTCGGGCACGATCACCATCGAGCACATCAGAGCGCTTCTCGCAGAACTCGAGGCTGCCGGTTATGGCTATGGCCAGTCGCTGGATCTGGGCATCTGTCTGGCTCAACGTTCGTTGATCAACGGCCGCGAGGAGCTCAGCCTTTGCTTCGATCGTTTGCGGGACGGCGACCCTGCTCGACCAGGTAAGGCCTGCGATTTCTACTATTATCGCTATCAGATCGCCGGAACTGAAGCGGGGCCTGTTCTCTGTTACATGTATCAGGACAAGAACCATCAGGCAGCCGGGGATATCGAGCCCAGCGCTCCCGATCTGGCGCTGGCCTCGCTCGATCACTTCCGGCGCATGACGCGTCGCCTGGAGCGTTGGCGCAGACAGCGGTAGAGTTGAGCGCCCGGACTTTAGGCCGCCTGCGCCTTCGGACATGGTCCGAATGGACCGCTAGAGTGCGACGCGCGGCTCGAACTTCACGCGGTCCAGCATGATCATGGTGCGGAACTTGCGGATGTTGGGGTTGGCATAGAGCCGCTCCCTGGTGAAGGTCTCGAACGCGGCGACGTCCTCGACCATGACGATAACCACGAAATCGGCATCTCCGGTGACCATGTAGCACTGCGTCACTTCCGGGGCACTGCGCATCTCTCGTTTGAAGGCGTCGATCAGGTCAAGCCGCTCGCTCTCCAGTTCGACGTTGACCACCGCGGTCAGCGATCGACCGACGGCTTGCGGGTCGACCAAGGCGATATCGGCTACGATGACGCCGTCCTCTCGCAGCCGTCGCACCCTGCGCATGCATGAGGCGGCAGAAGAGGAGACGCGCTCGGCGAGCTCGGCAAAGGAAAGGCGGTTGTCCTTCTGAAGCGTTGCCAGGATACGTCGGTCGAGATCATCCAGAGGCATGCGGAGCGTGTCCTTGGCCATTGCTACCTTTGTCGCCGAACGGGCTTCAGCGCTCGCTCAGCAGATGTTTGATGAACAGATTGAACAGTTCTGTCTGGCTCGAGATATCGAGCTTGGCGTGGATGTTCTTGCGATGGATTTTTACCGTGCCCTCGGCGATGCCGAGGATGCGTCCGATCGATATGGATGAATGGCCGCGCAGTACCAGACTGACGATGGTCTGTTCGCGTCGCGTCAGCCGCGACGGTGCGAAGGTGGCGAAGGCACGTTCGACATCGTCGGCATCACGTGGCTGGCTGGGTTCGGCCGCTGCTTCCAGCGCCAGATGCTCCCAATGCCGGCTGATGAGCATCGTCACCAGCGCCGCGGTCTGTTGCAAGCGTTCAAAATCGGCGGCCGAGAATGTGACGCTGGAATTCGTCCGCAGCAGCGAATAGGCGAGGTAGAAGCCAGGCCGCAACGGCGCCAGGAAGACGATCTCTTCGCTGAGCGAGCCGGTCTCCATCGAGATGCAGGGATGGACGTCTGGGGAATTATAGTATTCGGCTTCGAAGAAGGCGTCCGGCGCCAGATCGGCCAGCCGATGCAGGCCGTTGGGAGCGCGGCGCAAGCAAGCGGAATAAACAGCGTCGAGCAGGTAGGTGCCGTCGAGATAATTGCGCATGATCTGCTGCGAAGAGACCTCACCCAGCCCGTCATGGAGCAGGTGAGGGCGGTCTCGCCCGGGATAAGCGAAGATGCAGGACAGATCGAAGGGCGCAACGGCGCGCAACGCAGCGTCCAGCCGTTGGGTGAAACCCGGCTTGCCGAGGTGCGCCACCAATTCCGGTGTTGCCGCATGCCAGGTGGCAAGCGCTATCTGGTCGTTCTTTGCCATCGAACCTCCCTGTCCGACGGATGGTCAGTCTGCATTTCCAGTGTCGCGATTCTGAAACTCGCGCGTTGCTCTGTCCGAGTCGCCGCGCGACCTTACCGGGGATCACGCGAACTTCGAAATCACGACACCAGCCTATCCCTCAAGCCATATCCCTTTGGGGATATTTCGTCGTGCGCGCGGCGCTGAAACTATGCCGGATAACCAAGGGAGGGGAACAGCACCAATCGACGATGATTGGTGCCGACCCTCTTTGAAGGAGGGGACAGGGATGAGCAAGAGTTCGAACGGCAGAACAGCCGGTGTCACATATCAGACCGTAGACCAGAGTTATTTCGAGCAACGCCAACTGCAACGGCACGCCGGCTTGTTCTCGCTTTGGATGATGGGCGTGGGCGCCGTCATCGCCGGTGAATATTCAGGCTGGAACATCGGCTTCTCGCAGGGCGGCTTCGGCGGCCTGCTCCTGGCAGCACTGATCATCGGCTTCATGTATATCTGCCTGTGCTGCTCCATCGGCGAGATGAGTGCCGCGCTGCCGCATACCGGTGGCGCCTACTCCTTTTCGCGCACGGCGCTCGGGCCCTGGGGCGGCTTCACCACCGGCCTCGCCGAAAACATCGAGTTCGTGCTGGCGCCGGCCGCCAACATGTTCTTCATGAGCTCTTATCTTGCCGCCATATTCGGCACGCCGGAAAGTGTCCTTCCGCTGTGGTGGGTCGGCGGTTATGTGGTGATGCTGGGCCTGTCGCTGCGCGGTCTCGAGCTTTCGATGCGGGTCGTCATCTACATTACCGTTGCGGCGATCGTGGTGCTTCTGTTCTTCTTCGTGGTCGCCATCCCGCATCTGGACTTCACCCGCTATGCGCTGAACATCGCGGCCGGCCCGCAGGGATCGACACTGCTGCCGGAAGGCAACGGTGAATGGCTGCCCTTCGGCTTTACCGGCGTGATGCTGTCGCTGCCGTTCGCGGTCTACATGTTCCTGGCAGTCGAACAACTGCCACTCACCGCCGAGGAGGCGAAGAACCCGACGCGCGACATGCCGCGGGCGCTGATCCTGTCGATCCTGACCCTAGCGGCATTGGCACTCGGCGTGCTGTTCTTCAGCGCCTCCATCCCGCAGGGCGCCCATGCCATGGGCTCATCCGGCGAACCGCTGCTCGACGGCTTCCGCACCATCTTCGGGGATGGCTGGGCGAAGCTTCTGGCCTCCGTTGCGGTGCTTGGGCTTGCGGCTTCCTTTTTCGCCGGCTCCTTCGCCTCGGGCCGCAATATCTATTCGCTGTCGCGCGCCGGCTATCTGCCGACGGCGTTGTCGGTGACCAATGCCCGCACCAAGACGCCCAACATCGCGCTTGCTGCCGGCTCGGCTTTGGCACTGTTCATGCTGCTGCTTGTCTGGTTCCTGGGCGGCCGGCACAATGTCGCTTTCATGGGCGGGTTCCTGGTCTCGATGATCGTCTTTGCCGGCATGGTGTCCTATGTGATGCAGAGCATCGCTTTCCTGAAGTTGCGCAAGCTCTATGCCGCAATCGAACGGCCTTTCGTCAGCCCCTTCGGCCGATTCGGCGCCTACGCCACGATCCTGATCTGCCTGATCACGCTGGGGTATCAATTCTTCGATCCGCTCTATCGCTGGGCGGCCATCGCAGCTGCCGTCTGGTATGCGATCGGGCTCGCCTATTTCGCCTTCTACCGCCGGCACCGTCTGGTGCTGTCACCGGAAGAGGAGTTTGCCGTATCGGGCGGCATGCGCGGCCATCCTGCCGAGTGAGATCGGGTCGAGCCGGTAGCAGGACAACAACAGCAAGGACAGACACATGACTGGCAGACTGCAGGGTAAGGTCGCGATCGTCTCGGGTGGTGCGACCGGCATGGGCGGCGCGGCTTCAAAATTGTTCGCGGCCGAAGGCGCGAAGGTTATGATCGTCGACCGCAACGCGGAAGCTTCGGCCGCCACTGTTGCCGAGATCAAGGCGGTAGGCGGCCAGGCTGCCTATTTCACTGCCGACGTATCCGACGAGGCTGAGGTAGAGGCAGCCGTGAAGGCGGCAGCCGAGACCTTCGGGCCGGCGACGGTGCTGTTCAACCACGCCGGCACCATCGTCATCAAACCGTTCCTGGAAACCACTGTCACGGAGTGGGACTGGCTGCACGCCGTCAACGTGCGCTCGATGTTCCTCATGACACGCGCCGTGCTGCCGGGCATGATCGCGGCGGGCGGCGGCTCGATCGTCTGCACCTCGTCGATCTCGGCGGTGGCGGCGACCCCCATGGAAGTGCTCTACGACACCACCAAAGGCGCCTGCCACATGTTCGCGCGGGCGATTGCGGTCGAGTTTCGCGACAGGAATATCCGCTGCAACGCGGTCTGCCCGGGCTTCATCCGCACGCCGCATGGCTTGCGCGAAGTGGCGGAGCTGCAGAGCCTCGGCGTCGATGTCTCGGAAGCAGCCATTGCCGCCCAACAGGGGCGTATCGGTGAACCGGAAGAGGTTGCCAAGGCCGCGCTGTTCCTGGCTAGCGACGAATCGAGTTTCGTCAACGGCGCGCATCTGTTCGTCGACAACGCTTTCACGGCGATCTGAAGCGGCTAGAGCGATACCAGGAAAACTGCGTAGCGGTTTTCCGTCCGGAATTGCGTGAAAACGAAGAATAGAGCGTTTCCGAGCGGAAACGCTCTATTCTTCGTCGTCGTCAGGATCGAGCAGGCGCGTGGCGCGCCAGCGTGTCAGCACCGCGTTGGTCTGGTCTACGACGAAGAAACGCGCCGAGTCGCGGTCATATCCTTCTGACAGCAGCTTTTCGTAATCCGTGTGCTGATGGCGGACATGGGCGATAGTGGCCAGCCACACTGCTATGCCCGGCGGCAACGTTTTCATATGCACTGCGCCGGCATCGGCGCGGATGCGCTCCATGTCGGCATAAGGCGCAAGCGGCAGAAGCGCTGTGAGTGCCTTGGCGATGGCGCGGCGGCGGCCGGTCGGGGCATTCATTTGTCGTTTCGATTCGGCATGAGCGCATCGACCAGAACATCGACGGACGGGAAATAGGGCTTGATGTCGATAACCGGCGTGCCGTCGAGCGCGTCGATTGCATCGAGTTCGATCTTCCCGGTCTCGATGTCGAATGAGAGCAGTCGCGCCGAATGCAGGCCGACAGGGTTCGGCCGGGCAGGGGACCGCAACGCAAAAACACCTTTGGCTTCAGTTGCATGGCGCGGTTTCTGCACGATTAGATTCCGCGGCGCGTGATGCATCCAGGTGAAGACATGGATGTGGGTGACACGCTCCAGTCCAGCCAGACCCGCACGATAGGATTCATCGATCATCAACGATGCCGTTTGGCCGGTCTCGCGTGCGGCGCGCATGTTCTTGGGGCAGCTTTCACGATTGACCCACGGCGACAGGACACGGCCGATGAACACGACGTGGCCATCCGGTCGTTGTCCGGCCGGATCCTGCTCCAGCATCTCCTCGCCACCACGCATCTCGAACATCGCCCGTTTCTCCGCGCAGAAGGGCTGCGCCATTTTCTGTTCGCAGAACGACATTCGCAATTGCGTCGCAATCGAATTTGACATAAACATATGTTTATATCTTTTCGAGGAATGCCGCTCATGCATGTCGCACTCGACACGATGGTAGATACATTGAAGGCTGCTGCTGAATCCAGTCGGCTGCGCATTCTTGCGCTGCTGGCGAGGGGCGACCTGACGGTCTCGGACCTGACTGAGATTCTGGGCCAGTCGCAACCGCGTGTTTCGCGCCATCTCAAGTTGCTCCTGGAGGCCGGGCTGATCGGTCGCTACCAGGAGGGTTCGTGGGCGTTCTTCCGCCTCGCGGATCTCGACAATGCGCGCGACTTCGTGCTGCGGCTGATTTCCGGCATCCGCGCCGACGATCCGCAGATCGAGCGCGATCTCGAGCGTCTGGCGACGGTAAAGCGCAAGCGCCAGGACCGCGCCGCTGAATATTTCTCGACCAATGCCGCGAGCTGGGACGAGATCCGCTCGCTGCATGTGCCGGAACGCGCAGTCGAAACCGCGCTCCTCAAGCTGGTCGGCAAGCGGCCATTCCAGTCCATGCTCGACCTCGGTACCGGCACGGGCCGCCTGCTAGAGATCTTTGCGCCGCTCTATCGGCGTGGCGTCGGCATCGACATGTCGCGCGAAATGCTGGCGGTGGCTCGCGCCAATCTCGACCAGGCGGGTATCGCCCACGCACAGGTCCGGCAAGGCGACATCTTCTCACCGCCCGTCGAGCGCGATTCCTTTGACCTGATCACCATTCACCAGGTGCTGCACTATCTCGATGACCCTGCACCTGCGATCCGGGCTGCAGCGCGGCTGCTGCGCCCTTCCGGACGGCTGATCATCGTCGATTTCGCTGCGCACACGCTGGAGTTCCTGCGTGACGAACATGCGCATCAGCGCCTCGGTTTTTCCGACAGGCAGATCGCCGACTGGTTTACCGAGGTGGGACTCGACCTTGAGGAAAGCCAGGACTTCGAACCGCGCGGCGGCTCTGACGCCAAGCTTACCGTCAAGCTGTGGCTGGGCCGAGACCGCCGCCTGCTGATCGCCGATCCCAATCCTGAAACCCAACCCGCGCGGGAAGTTGCCTGATGAACCAGTTCCGTTTTTCCCGCCGTCCCGACATTGGCGACAAGATTAGGGTATCGTTCGAATTCTTTCCGCCGAAGACAGACGAGATGGAAGCCCGGCTGTGGGAGACGGTGAAGCGGCTGGAGCCGCTGAGGCCGAACTTTGTTTCCGTCACCTACGGCGCCGGCGGTTCGACGCGCGAGCGCACGGCGCGCACCGTGCGACGCATCCTCAATGAAACGAGCATTCCCGCGGCTGCGCATCTGACCTGCGTAGGGGCGACACGTGAGGAAGTGGATGCGGTGATCCGTGACTACTTCTCCACCGGTATCAAGCGCTTCGTGGCGTTGCGCGGCGATCCGGCCTCCGGTGTCGGCCAGGCCTACACGCCGCATCCGGGGGGCTACCAGAATGGTGCCGAACTGGTGGATGGGCTGAAAGCCATCGCCGACTTCGACATCTCCGTTGCCGCCTATCCGGAAAAGCACCCCGAGAGCCCGGATTTCGCCACCGATATCGAGATGCTGAAGCGCAAGGTGGACAATGGCGCCAAGCGCGCGATCACCCAGTTCTTCTTCGACAACGACCTCTACGAGCGCTACGTCGAGCGGGTGCGCCGCGCCGGCATCTACATCCCGATCGTGCCGGGCATCCAGCCAGTGCACAATTTCCGTCAGGTGGCGAACTTTGCCTCGCGCGCCGGCGCGCATGTGCCGGCCTGGCTGGCTGAACGTTTCGAGGGGTTGGACAACGATCCGCAGACGCACATGCTTGTCGCTTCGGCTGTGGCGGCGGAACAGGTGCTTGACCTGGTCGAACGCGGCGTCGGCGATTTCCATTTCTACACGATGAACCGTGCCGACCTTGTCTTCGCCATCTGCCACATGATCGGTATCCGTGCGCATCAGACAGCGCCGGAAGTGCCGGAAAATCAGCCCAAGACGGGTTCGGCAGCGGCGTGAGCAGGCGGCCGGCTATTCGTCCGCAGGCATCCTGCTGACGCTCGCATTGCTCTCGGCCAGCGCGATCGTCTGTTGAATGCGGTGGCGGCGTGCCTCCAACTGTCCTGCCTTGTCGATCCAACTCAGGATAAGTGCTCTGGAAGGCGAGGGCAGTCGCTCGAAATTGCGATAGGCGATGCGGTTCGCGTCGAATTCCCGCTGCAGATCGGCCGGCAGGTCCATCTGTTTCGCGCCCATAGGCGCTTCCCAGGTGCCTGCGCTTCTGGCGCGCCGGATAGCAGCCAGACCTGCGTCGCGCATGCGGCCATGGTCGATCAGTTTTTCAGCACGCTCCCGGTTGATGCGGTCCCATACACTGGTGGTCGAACGAGGCCGGAAGGTGAGGTAGAAGCTGTCGCCGTCGCGCCTGGTTGCGCGTCCGTCGGCCCAGCCGTAGCAGAGCGCGTCTTCGATCGCCTCATGGAAATGGACACCGGGTGTTTCGCTGGTCTTGTGGTGGATGACCAGGCGCGCGCTATTTACCGTGTCGCCATTTTTCTCAAGCCAGTCCCGCCACTCCGCACGGTTGGCAGGAGAAAGCGTCTGTACGTCGCTTCGGGCACTGGATTCGTCGATCCGCATCGCTCGCCATCCTGATCCCGGTCCCATCGCGACTATAGAGGGGAGCTTATGCGAATGCAAAAGTCCAGAATGGAAAAAGGCCGGGTTTCCCCGGCCTTTTCAATGGTTTGAACTATATGGTGCTGCCTTCCCCCGCTGCTGCGGCCTTATGGAAGAACGCCCACAATAAGGGCGCCGATGAACGCAAATGCAGCACAAATCATCAGTGCATTGAGTGGCCTTGTAAGTCCCATGACATAGCCTCCTCGTTGGAAAACTATGGACCGAGTCTAGAAGCATTTCGGTCACACACAAGGAGAAAATGTGCTGCAATGCGACAAGGCTTTAGAAATTTCGACCTCGGTTTCGCCGCTGTGCCTTGAATTCCTTGGCGAAATGCAGGCTCGGCCGCTGTGCATAAATTGTGGCTGAAAGGTGTCGAGACACTGCTGGAAAGGGACGATTTCGCGCCAGGGACGACAGCCCGTTGCACTGCGAAAATTATCTGCCGAGGCTCTCTTCCCTGTACCTCTAACTCTTAAAAACAGTCTCTCGCCGGCGCACAAAGAGACGGCCGTCGATAGTGACCAGCCCGAGACCGATCAGGAGCATGCCGAAGAGCTCGAATGTCTCGATATGCTCGCCGAGGAATGCAATCCCAAGCAGGATGGCGCTGACCGGTACGATCAGCGTCACCAGAGAGGCATTGGTGGCGCCGGCAGAGGCGACCAGGTTGAAATAGAGGATGTAGGCGAAGGCGGTCGAGAGCAGCGCCAGTCCGAACACCGCGGCCCAGACGGGGATGCTGGCCGAGAACAGGCCGGTACCGCCAGTGGCCAGAAGAGTTACCGGAATCATGATGATGGTCGAGGCAGTCAGCTGACCGGTTGCCAGCACCGGAGGCGGCACCCCCTTTAGCTTTCGGGCGACCATCAGCGCGAAGGCATAGGACAGCGAAGCACCGATCAGCGCGAATTTCGGCCACACTGGTCCGCCGAGACCGGCAAACGCGCCTGGACCAACCATGACGGCAGTGCCGGCTATGCCCAGGCCGATGCCCGCGAGTTTGTTCCAGGACAGTTTCTCGTCGGCAGTCATGGCGTTGGCGACGATCAGCGTCCAGAACGGGGTGGTCGCATTGAGCACCGAGGCGATACCCGCGCCGAGTTCGGTCTGGCCTGCAAAAATCAGCGAAAACGGGATGACATTGTTGGTGAGTGCCAGCAGGAAGAACAAACCGATATGCGGCAACGCCAGTTTGAACGAGGGGCCCCGGATCAGGAGGTAGATGTGCAGCGCAGCCGCCGCGATCGCGACGCGAAACAGCACAAGAACGAGAGGATGCATCTCAGCCACAGCAATGCGGGCGAAGAAGAAGGAACCGCCCCAGATCGCGCCGAGCAGCAGGAGCTGGCCCCAATCCTTGAGGCTCATCGGGCCGGTCTGGACGGTTTGGGTGGTGGTGCTCATAGCGATTCGTGCCCCTCGTGTGCTGCTCTGCAGCGCCACGAGACTAGCCGCATGCAGGCAGACCGCCACCCGAATCCTGCCGGCGCGGCAGAAGCTCCTGACACCTGCGCCAGTCGGTCCCCCGGCGAAACGAATGGACACGTTCCTGTTTTCTTTCCCGGCTAGTGAGGTTTAAGTGCGCATACCGAGAAAGGGATTCGCCTCATGCAGCGATTCGAAAATGCCCGCGAGGCAGCTCTCGCCCTTCGCCCCGACGATCCGGTCTACTGCTTCCGCCCGCAAGTACTGAAAGCCGACGCGCGACAGTTCATGGATATGTTTCCCGGCAAGACCGCTTATGCGGTGAAGACCAATGGCGAGCAGATCGTCCTGAAGGCGCTGGCCGAGGCAGGCGTCACCGCCTTCGATGTGGCTTCTCCCGGCGAATTCGCTGCCGTGCGCGCGGTCTCGTCGGATGCGGAAATGCTCTACATGCATCCGATCAAGGCACAGTCGGACATCAAGCTGGCGCTGGAAAAATATGGCATCCGCGTCGTCGTCGTCGATCACGAGGACGAAATCACCAAGCTGACGCGCGTGGTCCGAGCGCTCGACATCGATCCCGGCGCCATCACCGTTTTCGTACGCGTGCAGACCAAGGGGCATGCTGCCTACGAGCTGTCCAAGAAGTTCGGCGCCGGCCCGGCCAATGCGGTGGAGCTGGCGGAGCGGCTGGCACGCACCGGCTACAAGGTCGGACTGTGTTTCCATGTCGGCAGCCAGATCGAGGATCCCGACACCTACGAGCGGGCGCTCGCCTCGGCGGACTGGGTGCGAAACCGGCTTTCCTTTGATCTTGCTGGCCTCGATGTCGGCGGTGGCTTCCCGGCCGAGTACGGTCACGATCCCAATCGTAAGCATGTCGAAATGCCGTCGCTTGGCCAGATCATGTCCAGACTTTCCGGGGATCTCAAGGAATACGGCTTCGACCAGATGCCGCTGGTGGCAGAACCGGGGCGTGTGATCGTGGCGCGCTGCCTCTCGCTGATCGTGCGTGTGCTCCTGCGAAAGGGCCGGCGGCTTTACATCAACGACGGCATCTGGGCTTCGCTGTCCGATTCCTGGACTGGCAAGATCACCTTGCCGGCGCGCTTCATTCCTGATCCGGCGATCCGTTCGCGCAATGGGTCAGAGAAGAACATCGTGCCGTTCAAGGTCTGCGGGGCGACCTGCGATTCCGTCGATATCCTGTCGCGTCCGTTCTGGCTGCCGGAAACGGTGGACACGGGCGACTGGATCGAGATCGGCCACATCGGAGCCTATTCTCTCTCTCTGAGAACCCGCTTCAACGGTTTCTACCCCGACACGTTCGTGGAGGTGACGACGCCTTTCGACGAGGGCGACGCGCCGCAAGGGTTTGCCAGTCTCGAGACGATGGCGGATTGAGGAGAAGATCGTGAAAGGTGCCGTATTTCTTGGAAGCGCGTTGCTGGCGATGACCGTGGTGGCCTCGGCCACCACCGTGACGCTCAAGCTACCCGGGAAGGAGAAACCACAGACGACCAGCGTGGCTTATGCCTGCCCGGGCCAGAAAGTAGCCGTTACCTATATCAACACCAGCGGCAATCAGTTCGCCGTCCTGGATCTGGGTAAGTCCACCGTCGTCGCCGTGTCCGTTATGAGCGGCTCCGGCGCACGCTATGTCGGGCAGCACTATGAATGGTGGACCAAAGGCAATGAGGCCACCTTTACGGACCTGATGCAAAGTCCGCCAAAGCCGGTCACCTGCAAGCAGATCAAATAGTTACGACGAGATCTTCTCAAGTAGTTCCGGCGTCGGCCAGCCGTCGGCGGGGATGCCGAGCCTGATCTGTTCCTTGCGCACGGCGTCGCGGGTGTTGGTGCCAAGGATGCCGTCGACCTTGCCGACATCGTAGCCCCTGGTTTCCAGCTTGGTCTGCAATTCCTTCATCTGTTCCAGGCTGAGGCCGGGTTCGGCGTTGCGCGGATCGTAGGCTGGAGCGCCGGCGAAACGGGTGGCCATCACCGCCGCGGTGAGCGCATAGGTGAAGGACTGGTTCCACTCGATATAGACGTCGAAATTGTCATAGGTCAGGAAGGCTGGACCCTTGCGGCCCATCGGCAGGGCGAGGCCGGCCTTCAGGCCGTTGTCGGCGAGCGGCGAGCCATCCGGATTGGTGACGCCCCACTGGTTCCACTGGCTGATCGGCATCTTGTTGGTGCGCGCGGTCTGCTCCCAGGGCAAGGTATCTGGCAGGCGGACTTCCTGAACCCAGGGCTGGTCGCGTTTCCAGCCCTTGATCTCGAGCTTCTTGGCGGTGGTCATGATGACATCGGGCGCGCTGTTGCGCAGGTCGACCTTGCCATCATTGTCGCCATCGACGCTGTCTTCCAGATAATCGATCGGCAGCATCTGCGTCTGGCCGATTTCGCCGGCCCAGGCGCCCTTGACGTCCGCTGGCAGGTCGCCGCGGTCGATGAGTTTGAGCAACGGTACGATCTGACGACGGAACACCGCGGGGCGGCGGCAATCGTTCGAAAGTGTTACCAGTGCATTGAGCGTGTTGAAGTCGCCCTGTACGGCGCCGAAGTCGGTTTCCAGCGCCCAGAAAGCGGTGACGATAGCCGGCTGAACGCCGAATTCCTGCTGGGCGCGGGCGAAGACCGAACCGTATTTCTGCAGCATGGCATTACCCTGCTTCAGCCGGTAGGCCGAGATCATGCGCCCGGAGAACTGAGTGAAGGTCTGTGAGAACACGCCCTGGGCGCGGTCACGCGCCAGCACGCGTGTGTCGAAGCTTGCATCTTCGAGTGCGTCGAGGCCTGTTTCGCCGACGCCTGCGGCCTTGGCCTCTTCGGCGACGCCCTGCTTCCAGGTTTCGAAGTCACCGCCGCACGGAGCAGCAGTCGGATCCAGCTTCTGGCCCGCTGCCGGAGCAGGCTGCTGGTCCGAGGGCGCGGATTGCTGCGCCATGGCGGTGGTCGCTGCCATTACCGGCAGCAGCGCCGCGATGAGGCTGGAGCGCAGTCGCATGGTCTTCCTTTCGGACTGATTTCGTGGCGCGGTGCATAAGACCGGCGAAAGTCAGCCCCGAAAAGCAGGCTGTGGCCGCCCTGTCAACGGGTGTTCTGCCGCAGCCACTTGTTCCAGGCCGCCTCGGAGCCGTTGAAGACGTTGATGTCGGCGTCGCCTTTCATGCCGGGAATGACGCCGGTTCCGGTGTATTGCCAGAAGGTGAAAGGGTGGCTGCCATATTTCTGGGTCGGGTGGCCGGCCACCGAGCGCAGCCAGTAGGGATAGCCGCGGAAGGTCGACAGGTCGTTGTCGTCGAAGAAGTCGACGGATGTGTAGATGATCGGCTTCTTGCCGTAATGCTTCTCGACCATCTCCAGGAAAATGCGCATCTCCGAACGCACTGTCTCTGCCGGTGGCCTGAGCTTGCAGGTGGGCGACTGCGGGTTCCATTCCATATCGAGTACCGGCGGCATGGACGAGCGTTCATTGGGTACGTTTTCGATGAACCAGCGGGCCTGTTCCGCAGCCGGCCGGCAGAAATAGTAGAAATGATAGGCGGCGCGCGGCACGCCGGCCGCCTTGGTGCCGCGCCAGTGGTCGGCAAACATGTCGTCGACGCGGTCGCCGCCCTCGGTTGCCTTGATGAAGGCGAAGGAAACACCGCTGGCCCTGGCTTTCGGCCAATCCACCGAGGTCTGGTACTTGGATACGTCAGTGCCGTGAACCGCATAATTCCATGGCGCGCCGCTGTCCCATTCATGTGGCTTGGAATCGGCGAAACGTGGTGCGCGCAAGGCAACGGAAGAGCCACTTGAGCCAGATGACACCGGAGCAAGTGCGTCGACGGTCGAGCAGGCGGAAAGGGCTGTGAGGCAAAACAGGATCGCGAGACGACGCATCCGAAATTCAGGTCCAGACCGGTGGCCGCCGGTCGCGGATGGGTCGTTCTTTCCGGTTGTTAGCCGGTTGCGGTGCCCCCACTTGCCGCCACGCATCTCCACTCAATCACCCAACATGGTTGATAATCGGTTGATGCGGGCGAATACGCAAGGATCGTGATGGCTCAGGCTGGCTGGATGGGCAACTGAGCAAGGGCCGACTCGCGGTTCTGTGAATAGAAGCCAAGGTGTTGGCACCTCAACATCTCCAGTTGCAGCATGGCGGGCAATCGCGGCAGATTGGGTTCGAGAAATGCGGCTGGGAGGCTGTGCATGCGCGTCGTCGGTAAAATCCTGAAATGGTTGTTGGGGCTTGTCGTTGTTGCTGTCGTTGGCGTGGCGATCTGGTTATGGACAGCGCCGCCGGCGCTGATACGGATTGCCGCCAACTACACCGCCAAGATTGTATGCTCGAATGTTTTCCTGGCCGACCGGGACGCGCAGCAGGTGCTGGCGGTGGATGTGCAGGCTCCGGGCCATCCGATCCTGAAGCTGATGATGCTCGATGTCGACAAGGATGCCGGCACGGTCAGCGCGGGTCTGCTGGGCATCTTCGGGAAGGGCACGGCGGTGCTGCGGCCCGGACTCGGTTGCGCAAATGTGCCGGACGGCAATGTGACCGTGGCCAAGACGATCTCGACCGACGTTTCCGTCCCGTCGGCGGTGCCGGATGTGCTGTGGCCGGAAGGCAGCCGTGTCGAACCCTCCCAGAATCCGGAAGTAAGCAAGATCCTGGACGATACCTCACTGACTGGTCCCGGCATGCGGGCCGTCGTGGTGGCGCAGAATGGCCGTATCGTTGGCGAGCGATACGGGGCCGGTTTCTCGGACAAGACACCGCTGCTCGGCTGGTCGATGACCAAATCGGTCAACGCCGCCATCGTGGGTACCCTGGTCAAGGAGGGCAAGCTTGCCATCACCGATCAGGGCCTGTTTCCCGACTGGAAGGCTGACAAGCGCGCCGCCATCACGCTCGCCGACATGATGGCGATGTCGAGCGGTCTTGAGTTCAACGAGGATTATGGCGACGTCACCGACGTCACCCGCATGCTTTATCAGGAACCGGACATGTCGGCTTTCGCCTCGGCCAAGCCGCTGACGGGCGAACCCGGCAAGGCCTATTCCTATTCCAGTGGCACGGCGGTGATGCTGTCGCGTCTGTGGCAAAACACCTTCACCGATCCCAAGCAGGCACTGGCCTGGCCGCGGCTCAAGCTGTTTGTGCCGATCGGCATGACCAGCGCGATCATGGAGACCGACGAACACGGCACTTTCGTCGGCTCGTCCTATCTCTACGCCACCGCCCGCGATTGGGCGCGCTTCGGCCAGTTCCTGTTGCAGGACGGCGCGTGGAACGGACAGGAAATCCTTCCCCCAGGTTTCGTGGCCTGGATGCGCGAGCCGGCGCCGGCGTCCGACGGCGTCTATACGCGCGGGCAACTCTGGATCGAGGCCCCCGGCAATGAACATGAACCCGGCGCCACGGCAAAAGCCGGCGTGCCGGCGGATGCCTATTGGCTGGAGGGCCATGACGGCCAGACGGTCGCTGTCATCCCCTCGCAGAAGCTGGTCATCGTACGGCTGGGCCTGACGCCGTTCAAACTCGGATATCGTCCGCAAAATCTCGCAGCTGCGCTGGCAAAAGCGCTGAAATAGCGGGATCGGCGCAGTTCCAGCAAAAGTGTGCGGCATTTCCGCGTTTCCACTGAAGTGTAAACGCTCTAGCGCCGTATCACCGCCAGCCAGGCATAACCACGATAAAGCCTTTCGAATGAAAGGCTTGCGCCGATTTTGGAGGATTCCGATTCAAGCACTTCGCGCAGAGATCCACGCGGGCTGACGTGGAATTTTTTCAGCCAGGCCCTGAGCAAGGAACGGAACCAGCCGGGCAGGCGCTCCTGCTGGCCGAAGTCGACGATATGCAGCGAGCCGCCTGGTGCCAGCACGGCAAGGCCGGCGGCCACCGTCTTTTCCCAGCCTGGGATCATCGACAGAGAATAGGAGACGAAGACGCGATCGAAGCGGGCGACACCGAACAGCGCCTGCGCATCGAAGTCGGTTGCGTCGGCGCGGGCGAGCAGGGTCCTGCCGGCGATGCCTTCACGAGCGATCGCTGCCTGGGCGCTGACCAGCATCTCGGCGGAGATGTCGAGGCCATAAAGGCGGGCATCGCGGTAACGCCGTGCAGTCAGTGTCAGGTTGCGACCGGTGCCGCAGCCGAGCTCCAGCACGCTACCGTTGGCCGGAACATCAAGGCCGGCGATCAGCCTGTCTCGGCCGAGCAGGTAATATTTGCGGGTCAGGTCGTAGATGTGGCGCTGCCAGCGATAGACGCCATCCATGAGATCGGCATGGTTCGCCGGCAGGTCCTGAGTGCTCATCAGCCGCGCTTCACATAAAGGTGGAAACCGCCGTAGATCGCCGAGCGGTCGCGAGCGGAGTAATCTCGCGAGGCACCCTCCTCATAGACCCACTGGTCGAGCAACGAAGACGAGACGCGGCCCGGCAACAGGCTCGGCTCGGCCGCAGTGCGGAAAATAACCCGGGCGCCCGGCGCGGCGCTGCGGGTGATCTCCGTCCACAGCGCGTTCAGCTGATCGTCTGTCATCCAGTCCTGCGCGTCGAGCAGGATGAAACGGTCGACGGTGCCGGCATCCTTGCCGGCGAGGAATTCGATCATGTTGGCGTGGTTGATGGTGACGCGATCGACGTTCTCCTTGAGGACCGGGTGGTTGTCCTTTTCCAGATAGGCGGGAAGGGCGGCTTCACCGGGATTGGGATAGCGCCGCGCGAAAGCCTGCCAGGCGAAATAGTTGTCCTTCAGAGGAAAGTCGCAAGCCAGCTTCTCGAGACGAGCCTTCAGCACACTGGCCATCGAGCCGTCGCCAGAGGTGATCAGCGAGTCGTATTGCGCCGGCGGGATGCCTAGCCCGAACAGCGAGGCCTTGCGCGAGGTGGCCCAGCGCAGGAGCTTGCGGTCGAACACCGGCGCCAGTTTCTCGTCAAAGAAGCGGCGCTGTTCGGCGAGATCCCTGGCAGCCATGATGCCGGTCGGGTTGACGCCGAAAAGACGGCCGGTGCGGTGGCCGGCGGCAATGAACAGGCCAAGCAGGCCGGTACGGTAGAAGTTGCGATCGAACACCTCGATGCGACGGCGGCCGCGCCAGCTGCGCTTTTCCCAGTAATGCCGGCTGACCGGGTCGAGATTGGGGGCGATGAAGCGGTCGTAGGCGGCTGAATTGTGCTCCATGCCGGCCGCACCGAAGAAGCGGAACAGGTCGGTCTGGTTGGGCAGATGGCGCACTGCCGCAAGTTTCATGCGATTCAGCGCGATATGGGCGGCGTTGAGGTCGACGGCGTCGATTCTGGCCGGCGAGCGCGTCAGGTAGGCCAGGATGTTGCAGCCACCGGATGCGATGGTGACGACACGATGGCCTTCACCCAACTGCATCGCTTCCATGTCGATGTCGGGGTCTTCCCAGATCTGCGGGTAGACGAGGCCGGAAAAGAGCAGGGCAAACAGGCGTTCCGAGATACCGGCCTTCGAAAGGGCGCGGTTCTGGTAGACCGCTTTTCCCACTTCCTTGCCGCGCCTGAAAACCAGTTCCGCAGAAACGTCCGACATGGCAAGGCGATTCCCCGTTTACATTGGGCGAAGCGCGTAGCGCAGCGGCATGACAGTGGGGTGACAGCAGCAGTTGATGAACAGCCTAGGCCTTGCTGAAGCCTCCCGGTGTCGGGGTGGCGACAACGACCGCTTCGCCGGCTTCCAGAACGGTCTGATCGCAGGCCTTCAGCACGTCTACCCGGCCATCAAGTCGGCGCACCTTGGTGCTGCCGACCTCGCCATCGCCGCCGCCATCCAGGCCTTGCGGCGGGCGCGAGCGATGCGACGACAGGATCGCGCATTGCATCTTCTCTAGGAAGCGGATGGAACGGCGCGTTCCATCACCGGCACTCCAGCGTCCCTTGCCACCAGAGCCCTCGCGGATGCGGAAGTCCTCAAGCAGCACAGGAAAGCGCAGCTCCAGGATTTCCGGATCGGTCAGGCGCGAATTGGTCATGTGGGTGTGCACGCCCGAGGTGCCGGCGAAACCGCGCCCGTCGTTCATGTGGCCCGCCGGCGAACCCGAGCAGATCGTCTCGTAATACTGGTGGCGGTCATTGCCGAAGGTGAGGTTGTTCATCGTGCCCTGGGCGTTGGCCATCGCACCCATGGCGCCGAACAGCGCGTTGGTCACGTGCTGCGAGGTCTCGACATTGCCGGCGACGACGGCAGCCGGATAGGCCGGCTTCAGCATCGAGCCATCGGGAATGACGATGTTGATCGGCCTGAGACAGCCGGCATTCATCGGGATGTTGTCCTCGACCATCACCCGGAAGGCGTAAAGCACGGCTGCCCGCGCCACGGGTTCCGGCGCATTGAAATTGTTCTTCATCACCGGCGACGTGCCGGTGAAGTCGACGGTTGCCTCGCGCCTGGTCCGATCGACGCTGATCTTCACCTTGATCACCTGGCCTGTGTCGGTCGGATATTCATAGGCCGAGGTGTCCGGCAGGCGTTCGAGCACACGGCGCACACTTTCGGCGGCATTGTCCTGGACGTGGCCCATATAGGCCTTGACCACGGGCAAGCTGAAATGCGCCACCATCTTGCGCAACTCGGCCACGCCTTTCTCGTTGGCGGCAATCTGTGCCTTGAGGTCGGCAACGTTCTGCGCCGGGTTGCGGGCAGGGTAGGCATGATCGGAAAGCAGGTTCACCAGTTCGGCTTCGCGGAAACGTCCGCGTTCGACGAGACGGAAATTGTCGAACAGAACGCCTTCCTCGTCGACGGTGGTGGCGAGCGGCGTCATCGAACCGGGAGCCGTGCCGCCGACATCGGCGTGATGGCCGCGCGAGGCAACCCAGAACAGGATGTTTTCCTGCGCATCGTCGAATACCGGCGTGACCACGGTGATATCGGGCAGGTGGGTGCCGCCATTGTAGGGGGCATTCAACGCGAAGACATCGCCGGGGCGGACATCACCAGCATTGAGCCGGATGATGGTTTCGACGGAGCGGTCCATGGAGCCCAGATGCACCGGCATGTGCGGGGCGTTGGCGACCAGCGCGCCATCACTGTCGAAGACCGCACAGGAAAAATCGAGACGTTCCTTGATGTTGACCGAATAGGCGGTGTTCTGCAGCGTCACGCCCATCTGCTCGGCGATCGACATGAACAGGTTGTTGAAGACTTCGAGCATGACTGGGTCGGCTTCGGTGCCTAAAGCCGCTTTGCGCTGTTTCCTTGCGGTTCGGCGCAACAGCACGTGGTTGCGCATCGTGATCTCGGCCTGCCAGCCATCTTCGACGACGATCGTCTGGTTAGGCTCGATGATCAGTGCCGGGCCGGAAACCCTGTCCGATGGGCGTAGCGCTTCACGGCGCCAGATATCGGCGACGCGCCATTCTCCTTCCGAGAAGATGCGGCGCTTTTCCTGCGCATCGGCCATGTCGCGTGGAGGTCCAGAGGGGGCCAGCGCTTCCTGATGGTGGCTATCGCCACCATTGCTGCCTTCCACTGCGACGGTCTCCACGACCAGTTTCTTGTCTTCGTAGATGAAGCCGAACTGCGCCTTGTGGGCAGCCTCGAACGTCGCCCTGGCGTTGCCGATCGAATGGTCGGCGAAGCTGATCGGCAGCGTGGTATCGGTGCCGTCGTAGCGGATATGGAGGACAGGGCGCATCGCCATGTCCTCGTCGGCGACGCCTTGCAGGGTCAACTCATCGGCCACATCCCTGGCAAGGTTTGCGATCAGCCCTTCGATCGCAGGCAAGGATTGATCGGCAAGCGGCTCGAGCAGCGCCTGCTGGCGTGTCGCGAAGATCGATGCGAGTCCGATGCCGTAAGCTGAAAGCAGGCCAGAGAACGGGTGTATGAGCACGGCCTCCATGCCGAGTGCATCGGCGACAAGGCATGCATGCTGGCCACCGGCGCCGCCGAAACAGTTGAGCAGATAGCCCGTTACGTCGTAGCCACGCTGGACCGATATCTTCTTGATAGCGTTGGCCATGTTTTCGACCGCGATGGTGACGAAACCCTCTGCCACGGCTTCCGGGGAGCGCCCATTGCCCGCTTCGGCGGCCAGAGCCTCGAATTTCGAATGCACTGTTGCGACGTCCAGCGGCTCGTCCTGGTTCGGGCCGAAGATCGACGGGAAAAAGTCCGGCTGCAACTTGCCGAGCATGACGTTGGCGTCGGTCACCGCAAGTGGTCCACCGCGTCGATAGCAGGCAGGGCCGGGGTTGGCGCCAGCCGAATCCGGGCCGACGCGAAAACGGCCGGCTTCGAATTGCAGAATGGAACCGCCGCCGGCAGCAACGGTATGAATGCGCATCATCGGCGCGCGTACCCGCACGCCGGCTACCTCCGTGTCAAAGGCACGCTCATACTCACCGTCACTGTGGGCGACGTCGGTGGAAGTGCCCCCCATGTCGAAGCCGATGACCTTGTCGAAGCCAGCAAGCTTCGCCGTTTCGACCATGCCGACGACGCCGCCGGCCGGGCCGGACAGAAGCGCATCCTTGCCCTGAAATTTGTCCGCTGCCGTAAGGCCACCGGATGACATCATGAACATCAGTCTTGGGCCTTCGGGCGAGTGCTCGCCCTGGCCGTCGGTGGCAACGGTGCCGAGTTCTGCCGCAACCCGTTGCACGTAACGCGACAAGATCGGCGAGAGATAGGCATCGACGACCGTGGTGTCGCCGCGGCCAACCAGCTTGATCAGCGGCGAAACCTCGTGGCTCACCGAAACCTGGGAAAACCCTGCATTTCGGCAAACCCTGGCCACGGCTCTTTCATGCTCGGGATATTTCCAGGCGTGCATGAAGACGATGGCGACGGCATCGATGCCGTCGGCTCTGGCTTGTTCGATCGCAGGCTTGATGTCGGCAATGTCGAGCAGCCGTTCCGCGCAGCCATCGGCACGCACGCGCTCGGGCACTTCCACCACACGCTCATAGAGCTGCTCCGGGAGCAGAATTTCCTTGGCGAAGATGTCAGGCCTGGCCTGATAGGCGATGCGAAGCGCGTCGCGGAAGCCCTTGGTGATCAGGAGCAGAACCCGATCACCCTTGCGTTCGAGAAGCGCATTGGTGGCAACCGTCGTGCCCATGCGCACCTCGCCGATCAATCCAGACGGTATTGGCTCGCCTGTCTTGGCACCGAGCAAGCTACGGATGCCGTGGATGGCCGCGTCCGGATAAGCCTCCGGATTTTCGGAGAGCAACTTGAGCGGTGTCAACGAGCCGTCGGGCGCCCTGCCGATGACGTCGGTGAATGTACCGCCGCGGTCGATCCAGAAATCCCATTTTGCGCTCATCGACCATCCTTTCGAGTGCGTTCCTTCTCCTGTTAGTGCCGAAGGCCAAGGCCGGCAACGGCTCAACGAAGTCCGAACGCTGTTACAGGACGAAACGCAATGTGACGAAACCGAAGCGCGAGCCCCGCATTTCTATTGTGCCGCCCTTCACAGGGGGTGAAGTTGCGAAGGAGAAATGCGATGAATAAGCTCGTCCTGGCCTCGGTTTCCGCGCTGCTTTTGCTCGGCGTTGCCGCCTGCAGTGAAAACAAAGGCGGCGGTACCGGAGGTACCGACAACACCACGACGCAAGCCACGCCGCCTGCGGCCGAGCCGATGAAGCCGGCTACGCCTGAGGCACAGCCGCCGGCCGACGCTTCGAAGCCGGCACAGCCGAATTCCACCGCGCCTGCACAGTAAGCGCGACGGTCGGCCAAACGGCTGGCATCTGCGGCTGGCAAGCGTCAGCCCATGAATCGAAAAGGCCGGGACGTGTCCCGGCCTTTTTCATTGCCGCTTTCACCTGACACTTTGTTTTGCGTAATTCCGGACGCAAAACCACTGGAATTGCACTAAGCGGACGCCGGCTGCTCGCGCCGCGCCGGTGCGAAGGGTGGGAAGGCGAGTGCGATCAGGAAGGCAGCGATGCCGATGATGGATGAGCCGATGAACAGCCAATCATAAACGTCGAAGCGGTCGAATATCCAGCCGCCGGCTACAGGCCCCAGAGCCATGCCGAAGCTGGATGCCATGGCTAGCGCGCCGAGCACCGAGCCCATCACCTGCTGGCCGAAATAGTCACGAGCCAGCAACGCATAGAGCGGCATCACCCCGCCATAGGCTGCGCCGAACACAACGGCCAGTATATAGAATGTGCTAAGCTGAGCGGCTGAAAGATAGGCTGCAATCACCAGTGCCTGGACGAGCAGGCCGATGACGAGAACCCGCTTTGGGCCGAAGCGATCCGCCGCCACGCCGAACAGCAGTCTGCCGCCCAGCCCGGCGATGCCTTCGACACTGTAGACGCTGACGGCAGCCATGGACGAGATGCCGCAGCTGATGGCGTAGCTCATGATGTGGAAGATCGGGCCGGAATGCGCGGCGCAGCACAGGAAGTAAGTGCCGGCAAGCAGTGCAAACTGCGGCGAGCGGAAAGCTTTCGATAGCGGATTGTCCATTGCTCCGACGGTGACGGTCGCACCACTTTGAGCCGGCTGGTTTGCTGGCGCCTGCCGAGCGTTCCTGACAAAAAAGGCGGCCGGAAGAAGCAGGGCCGTGGCGAGCAATCCGATCGTCATCATCGCGGTGCGCCAGTCGTAGTTGGCCAGCAGCCAGGCTGCAAATGGCGAGACGGTCGCGGGCGCGACACCGACGCCGGCGGAAACCAGCGAAACGGCGAGGCCGCGATGCTTGTCGAACCATCCGGTGACAGCGGCCATCATCGGCGCAAAGAATGCACCACCGGCAAGACCGACGCCGATACCGTAAGTGAGCTGGAACAGGATCAGGTTCGTCGCACGACTGGCTAGAACCAGCACCACTCCGAGCAGGACGGAGCCGATCAGCACCACGGGGCGGGTGCCGATGCGGTCCGTGAGCATGCCCCAGCCGAAGCTCGATACCCCCATCATCAGGAAGTTGAGCGTCATTGCACTGGAAATACCCGCTCGCGTCCAACCGGTGGCGGCGGCGATGTGCGGCATGAATACAGCCAATGAAAACATAGCGCCAATGGTCACACAGGTCATCAGCGCGCCGAGGGCGACGATCACCCAGCGATAGGAGTTTTGCATCTCGGTGGTGGACATGGGAAATCCCTGGTTCTGGCGCGGGGCGCGATTGCTCGCGGGGAAAATCCATTCAGGGGACGCGTAAGGCCGCTGAACGGTCTCCAGGTCGACGGAACCGACGGCCTTGAGCGACTGTCGGTTTGGGTGGAAGAGGCGGGAGTGTCCGCCGATCCACCCCGGATCGCTTATTCGACCGTGTCGGGCTGCCCGTGGCCGGTTTCGATCAGCTCTCGAAGACTATCGTGGATCAAGCCGCTCCAGGCATCCCTGCAGATGTCGAAGCATTCCACTTCGGGGACCAGGCCGGCGTGGGTAAAGCGGATTTCCGTCTTGCCGCCTTTGCTGGCGATGTCGAACACGATCTTCGTGTCTTTCCATTCTTCCTTGTCTTCGAGGAAGCTCATCTGTGAATCGATGACGTGCCAAACGACCTTGCGTTCGGGGACCAGCTCCGTCGTCCTGTGCCTGGAAAAATGCATATCCTTGTAGCGATAGGTCCATTCGCCATCGAGGATATTGGTAGAGCCCTCGATCTCCTTGCCCCACCAGTCGCGCGGGCGATTGATCGCGTCGAAAGCGGCCTTTGCGGGTTGGTCTACCAGAATCGTGGTGGTGAAATCGCGCGTTGTCATCGTTCATTCCTCTTTTCGATGCCGTCGATCTCCTGATCGGTGCGGCGGGTCGTTGGTGTCGGTGGACAAGGTAGCTGTGGGGAACCTGAGGGTGAGAGTGACAAGTGTGTCGGGATTCCGCTCGGGTCGCTGCCGCGGCCATCTCAATGGTTGCCGTGTTCCAGGCAAAGGATGTCGCGATAGGTGCAGAGGTCGTCGAGCAGCACCTTTTGATCGGCAAGGATCTTTGCCTTCTCGGCATCGCCGACGAGCTGGATGATGTAGCTGTGTTCGGCGGCACCTTGCCTGTCGATGAACGGGCTGAGCAGGCTGGTGGAATCCGCGAGGTCGGGTTTGGCGCCGAGGTCCTCGTTGGTGACGCCCGGCGCGTAGAACATCACATGCGGCATCGCCATGGTATGCACCTTCATGTCGGGCGGGCCGATGGTGCGCATGATGGGAGCCACCATGTAGGAAACGCCCGGCTTTTCGGGGGTCTTGAAGATCTTGTCCTGATACCGTTTCCGGTACTCGGCGTTCAGGGTGTCGGCGTCCATGCCCTGGGCGCGCAATGCCGCCGCCGCCATGATGTGCTGCAGATAGGTGCTGGTGCCAGCGGCGTCGTAGCAAAGCGGAATGTAGATGTCGTCGCGGAAGTCGCTGAGGTCCCAACTCGTGCGCTCGACAATGCAGGTGACACCGCTGCTGCCCTGCTTGGAGAGCTGATATCCCTTTGCCGGGTCGAGCAGATAAACGGTTGCACTGTCACGCAACGCTGGCGGGGCTGCGCTGAGCGCCAGCCGGGTTTCCAGGTCGGCAGGCATACGGTCGAGCACAGTCCCGGCAGGGCTGGCGGGAACAGTTGCTGCAAGAGTTGCAACGGCCAGTGCGGCCAGCATGCTGCATTGTTTGATTTTCATGGCTTTGTTCCTTCCCGATGTGGTCAACTGGCTGACCGTCCCTGAGAGGTTATGGGCGGATACCGAATGGCGAGAGTGACAAGTGTGACGGGATTTCGATGGACTCACTGATCACGGCTGCGGGGCAGGCGCTTGCCCGGGGCGATCCCCTCGGTGCGTTGAAGCGGGTGGCCCTGCGCGATGACGCGGCCGCGCTGGCGCTGCGCGGTATCGCCATGGCGCAGCTCGGTGATCTTGTCCGCGCCAAGGCGCTTCTGAAGAGTGCAGCGCGTGCCTTCGGCCCGAAGGAAGCGGTCGCGCGCGCGCGCTGTATCGTCGCTGAAGCTGAAATCGCGCTCGTCTCGCGGGATCTTGCCTGGCCTGCCAGGGCGCTCGATACAGCCCGTGCTACGCTGGAGACACATGGCGACCACGCGAATGCCGCGCATGCGCGCACGCTCGAGATACGGCGCCTGTTGCTGATTGGCCGTCTCGATGAGGCAGAAAACCTGATCGTAGACCTCGACCTCGCACTGCTGCCGCCGCCATTGCGGAGCGCGCTCCAGCTCGCGGTGGCTGGCATCGCGATCCGGCGCCTGCGCCTCAAGGAAGCGCGCAAGGCGTTGATGCGGGCCTGGCAGGCGGCTCAACAGGCCGGGATCCCGGCGCTGGGGACGGAGGTGGAAAGTGCCGCACTGGTGATCGATACGCCGGCCGCGCGGCTGATTTCGAAAGGCAAGGCCCGACCCTTGCTGCTCGAAGAGGTAGAGGAACTGTTCGCGACGGGCATGTTCGTGGTGGATGCCTGTCGCAATGTGGTGCGTGCCGGCAATATGGTGGTTTCACTGGCAACACGCCCGGTGCTGTTCGCATTGGCCCGGGCACTGGCCGAGGCGTGGCCGAGCGACGTGTCGCGAGAAAGGCTTCTGTCCCGTGCCTTTGGGGCCAAAGATGCCGACGAATCACATCGGGCACGGCTGAGGGTGGAGATCGGACGGCTGCGTGCCGAGCTGCGGGGCCTTGCCGACATCAGCGCCACGGGCGAAGGTTTCAAGCTGGGGCCGCGTCGGCGTGGCGAGGTGATGGTGCTCGCGCCGCTGGTCGAGGAGGAGCATGCCGCGGTGCTTGCCTTTCTGGCGGATGGCGAGGCGTGGTCCAGCTCGGCACTGGCGATCGCGCTGGACGCCAGCCCGCGCACGGTTCAACGGGCATTGGAACAGCTTGCCGCCAGCGGCAAGGTGCAGTCCTTCGGGAGGGGGCGGGCGCTGCGCTGGGTGACGCCGTCGGTGCCAGGCTTCCCGACAACCTTGTTACTCCCCGGGCCGCTGCCAGGCAGCTAGGGTCTTGTCGACGACCGCAGCCGATGCTGGCCATCAATGTCAACTTGGGAAAGAAAACCATGAAACCCACCCCTGCCGAGATTCTGCGCGAATATGGTCCGTTTTCGGGGGACGTGCATGGCGTGACCTTCGACGGCGAGAATGTATGGTTTGCCAGCGGCGACAAGCTGAATGTGCTCGATCCCAAAAGCGGTGAGCCTGTTCGCACCATCGATATGATCGCTCATGCCGGCACCGCATTCGATGGCCACAACATCTATCAGATCGCTGAAAGCCAGATCCACAAGATCGATCCGAAGACCGGCAAGGTGCTTTCCACGATCCCGGCGCCGGGTAATGGTGGCGATTCCGGAATGGCCTGGGCCGAAGGATCGCTCTGGGTTGGTGAATATCGCGCCCAGAAAATCCATCAGATCGACCCCGAGACCGGCAAGATAATTCGTTCCATTGATTCCAATCGCTTCGTCACCGGGGTGACCTGGGTGGACGGTGAGCTGTGGCATGGGACCTGGCAGGGCGAGGCAAGCGAATTGCGGCGGATCAACCCGCTTACCGGCGAGGTCCTGGAAGAGCTGACAATGCCGGACGGGACCGGTGTCTCCGGCCTCGAATCCGACGGCGCCGACACGTTCTTCTGTGGTGGTGGCAACAGCGGCAAGCTCAGGGCCGTGCGCCGGCCCAGGCGCGACATTGCGGCACAGCCGGCCTGAGGGCGCAACCTTTCGACCTTGGGTCCGTTTCTTATGGACCAATCGGCGTTGTCGATTGGCTACAGCACCAACGCATAGGCGCGATCATGCCTTGATAGCGCCACGTGCTTGGTTCTAAGAGGGGCACATGTCGATTTGGGATCGTATAGGCGATTTCATCGCCCGCGTTTCAGCCTCCGCCTCGGCCGGCATCGCCGAGGTGGTAGAGGCGGTGCGCACGGTCTTTTCAGGTGATGCCGAACTGCGTCGCCGCGTCTCTTTCTCGGTCGCGATGATCGCGCTTTCGGCCAAGATGGCCAAGGCCGATGGCGTGGTCACCCAGGACGAGATCCGTGCGTTTCGTGAAATCTTCGAAGTGCCACCGGAAGAGACGCACAATGTTGCGCGGCTTTACGATCTGGCCAAGCAGGATGTTGCCGGTTTCGAGTCTTATGCTGAAAAGCTCGCAAATCTGTGCGGGTCCGGTCATGCCAACTGCATGATGCTGGAAGACATCCTCGATGGTCTCTTCCATATCGCCTCAGCGGATGGTGTCCTGCACGAGCGCGAGGGCCAGTTCCTGCACCGGGTGTCTGAAATCTTCCGGATCGAGGAATCGCACTACAAGACGATCCTTGCGCGCCACGTGCATCTGGGGGCGGACGATCCCTATGTCGTGCTCGGTATCGAGCGCGGGCGGCCGTTCGATGAAGTGAAGAAGCGTTATCGCAAGCTGGTGGCGGAAAACCATCCAGACAAAGTGATCGCTCGCGGCCTGCCGCAGGAATTCATCAAGATCGCCACGACCCGTGTTGCCGCGATCAACGCCGCCTATGAGATGATCGAACGGGATCTTGCGCCGGCATGAGTGGCTTCTCGCCCGATCACGCTGGGGCCGAGGTCAGGGTATCGCCGAATTTCGGACCGCGTCGTGGCCCGTTTCATCCCGATATGGTCGTGTTGCACTACACCGGCATGGAAACCGGAGCGGGTGCCGAAGCATGGCTGTGCAATCCGGTCAGTGAAGTGTCCGCCCATTATCTGGTGCATGAGGACGGCCGTGTCGTGCAGATGGTGCGTGAAAGTGACAGGGCCTGGCATGCAGGCAAGAGTTCGTGGCGCGGTCATACCGACCTGAACTCGGCCTCGGTTGGCATCGAGATCGTCAATCCGGGCCATACGCTGGGGTACAGGGCATTTCCGAAGTGCCAGATCGAGGCGGTGATCGCGCTCACCGCCGATATTGTGGCCCGTCACGACATCGTGTCCGAACGGATTCTGGCTCATTCGGATGTGGCACCCGGTCGCAAGGTCGATCCCGGCGAAAAATTTCCATGGAAGGCGCTGCACGCCGCAGGCGTCGGCCATCTCGTGCCGGCATCTCCGATCCGACCTGGACCGATTTTGCAGGAAGGCGATACAGGTCAGAACGTCGAGCAATTGCAGTCCCTGCTTGCTCTTTATGGTTATGGCATTGAAATAACGGGTGTTTTCGATCCTTTGACACGCATCGTCGTCGAAGCCTTCCAGCGCCATTTCCGGCCACGCCTGGTTGACGGAATTGCCGATGGCTCGACAATCAGGACGTTACGGCGCCTTGTCGTTTCCGTCACGGCAAGTCTCGGCTGACTATTTCGATCGGCTACTTAATATTACATTCTGTAACATGAATTGAATTGCGCGGCCTTCATTGCCGCCAAATCCGGTTTCAAACGCAAATCCACACCGATGCAGGACAAATGCCAGTCTAGTCCGGCATTCATTACAGGATGCCGCGCGTAGTTCTTCGCGTGGCCAAGAAAAACAGGACCACATGCAGAAACCGTTCATTGTAGCGGCAGCTGTTGCTGCCGGCGTGATTTCTTTTGCCTTTGCTTCGCAGGACAGCATGGCCGCTAGTCTCAGAGCAGACCAGGGCACTCCGGTCGTCAAGCAGGTGGCGGCCACAACGCCGGCCAAGAAGGTGACCAAGGTCACGAAGACCGTGAAAGCCAGCAAGAGGGCGAAGGTTACCAAGGCACCCAAGGTTGCCTCCACCGCCAAAGCCACAAAGACCGTGAGCGCCAAGTCGGCGGTCGAGCCTTGCCCATATCTGTTTGGTTGCTCGAAAGACGCCAAGACCACCGCAAATGCAAAGGCTGGCAAGAGCGTCAAGACGGCCAAGGCGAAGACCAAGGTGATCTACGACACCATAACCACCGCATCGATCACGCCCGGCGCGGTCAAGCCCAGCATCTCCGGAGCGGGTTCCCGCTATTCCACCATCGTTTCGCGTTATGCCGCAGCCTATGGCGTGCCGGTGTCGCTGGCACATGCAGTGATCAAGGTCGAGAGCAATTATCAGCCGGGTATGGTTGGTCGTGCCGGCGAAATTGGCCTGATGCAGATCAAGCCTGCCACCGCGCGCATGATGGGCTACAGCGGTTCGGCCAAGGGACTGCACAACCCCGAGACCAACATCAAATATGGCATGAAGTACCTTGGCATGGCCCGCGAGCTTGGTGGTGGCTCCACGTGCGGCACCATTCTCAAGTACAATGCTGGCCATGGCGCCAAGCGTATGAACCCGACATCTTCCGCCTATTGCCGCAAGGTGGTGGCGCAGATCGGCGGCGCTGGCTAAGCACACGGCTCCACCGGCTTTGCCGCCATTGGAGTCAAGGGCTCACCGCTCGAACTCGTTTCGAGGCAATTGCGGGTAGCGAGAACGGGGGCTCTTGCCTTTTGGATCGCGAACGCCTTTATACGCCTGCCAGCCGGCCGGGCGGCCGCACCAGCGAGAGTCGAAAGGCTGCGGGTGAGGAAAGTCCGGGCTCCATGGAGACACGGTGCCGGCTAACGGCCGGCGGGGGCGACCCCAGGGAAAGTGCCACAGAAAGCAAACCGCCGCGGTTTCCGCGGTAAGGGTGAAAGGGTGGGGTAAGAGCCCACCGCGCGACCGGTAACGGAAGCGGCAAGGCAAACCCCACCGGGAGCAAAACCGAATAGGGGCGGTACGAGGGGAAACCCTCAGGGCTGTTTCCGGCCCACTGCCCGGGTAGGTTGCGTGAGGCGCATGGCAACATGCGCCCAAGATGAATGGCCGCCACGTTCCCGCTTCGCAAGGAGCGGGGGCCATACAGAACCCGGCTTACAGGCCGGCTGGCATTTTTCTTCTAAATTCAGTGGCTTAATGCCATCGGTGTGGGGTTTGATTCAAGTTGCTGTCGCGCTGCTTCGGCGATCGCGACGCAGCCGCTCGATCCATTCGCGTTGCGTGCATTTCAGGCCCTGCAATCGTCCGTCAGGAATGGAGCCGGTCCAGCGAAGCCTTGATGGCTGCCCATAACTCTTCAGCCGGCTCGCAGCCAACAGCCAGTCGTACGAAGCCTGCCGGAACGGCATCACCACGTTTGGTGCGACGCTCGGCCGAGGTGTGCACGCCGCCGAAGGATGTGGCGGCGGCCATCAATTCGCAGCCGTCGATGAAAGCCTCGGCATCATCTTCGGAATCCAGCACGAAGCTGATCAGGAAACCGAAGCGCTCCATCTGGGTGCTGGCGAGATTGTGCGAAGGGTCGCCCTGAAGGCCAGGGAAGCGAAGTGACCTGACCGCAGGATGTGCCTTGATCCGTGGCGCAAGAAGTTCTGCGGTGTTGCACATGCGATCGAAGCGGACCTCCAGCGTCTCGAGGCCACGATGCAGGAGCCATGCGTCGAACGGGCTTGGAATGCTGCCAGAAGTCGTGCGCCATTCCCTTATCGCCGCCATGATATCGGTGTTTCGGCTGGCGACGTGACCGGCGAGCACGTCGGAATGGCCGTTCGGCGCCTTGGTATCGGCGGCAACGACGATGTCTGCGCCAAGATCTAGGGGGCGCTGCCCAAAGGGCGTCATCGTGGTGTTGTCGACGACAAGCTGCCCGCCGGCGTTGTGGATCGCTTCAGAAGCGGCCGTGATGTCGCAGATGTCCAGGGTCGGGTTGGACGGGCTTTCCACGAAGACCAGCCGATAACCGTCGAAGCCACCATCGAGGAATGACGCGGTTGGCCTGGTGTGGAACTGCACTCCGAACGCGCCAAGGAAACGGTCGGCCAGGATGCGCGTCGTGTGATAGCCGTCGGAAGGCAGCAGGATGCGATCTCCCGTCTTCAGCAGCGCGAAGAACACTGCAGAGATCGCTGCCATTCCCGAGGGAAAGGCGAGCACCGGCGCATTTTCCAGGCGCGACAGCATTTCTTCCGTCCCGTCCCAGGTCGGATTGGAGAAACGGCCATACTGATGGAAACCGCTCGAATCCCCAGGCGCATGGAAGATCGATGCCATCGTCAGTGGCAGGGGAATGGCGTCGCCCCTGGAGAGACCCTCGCGCCTCAGATGAAGAAGCCCTGCGGCGCGGGAGGAGGCTGTGTCGGACATGGCGATCTCGGAAGGGCTTTGGAAGGGCCTGAAGGCTGGATTGAGCATGCTCTCGGGAGCAATTCCGACGCTAGGCCCAGCGGCTGGTCGGGGCAAGTGCCAAGCCGGCTTTAAACACTTCGTTAGGCTTAATGGAGGATAAACACGGCAGTGCCCGTATTGTCGCCTTCAAAGGGGTTTGTGAAGCCTGTTCCCGTTGACGCCCATGATGCCCCATGATATCCCATCTCGCTAATCAAGCCTTCGTTTCGTGTCAGGGTGAAGCGTGCGCCGAACGGCCAGTCGCGGCGGCTGTGCGTTCGTCGATTTTCGCTCAGTTCGAGGCTCAGGGTCTGGCGAAGGGATCGTGCCGCGGCGGCATGGCCACGAGGAAGTCGGAGGGTGCGGCGGCGCAAGCGGCCGCGATGCGTCATGGACCGTTTTCTGTCAAATGCGGTGAATCGGATCGACGCCAAGGGGCGCGTCTCGGTGCCGGCGCATTTCCGAACGGTTCTGCAGAAGCGCGGCTATTCGGAACTCTATGCGCTGCGCTGCCTGGATCAGGCTGCAATGGATGTCGGAGGGCTCGATCTGCTCGATCGCTACGAGCAACGCATCGCGCAGGAAGATCCGTTCCTGCAGACGGCGGACGATATGTCCTTCTTCTATCACGGCGATGGCACGTTTTTGAAGCTGGATCAGGATGGGCGCGTCACGTTGACCGATTTCATTCGCGAACATACGGGAATAACAACCGAAGTGGCCTTCGTGGGGAGGGGCAGTTTTTTCCAGATCTGGGAGCCGGCACGGCTGGCCGCCTACGGTGCGGCGGCGCGAGCCAGGCTCTTGCATCTTCGGCAGGGGACGAAGCCAGGGGAGCGACCGGAATGACGGTGGGCCACGGCGATGATTTCCACGCCGATGGCGGACCGGCCCGCCACATTCCGGTCCTCCTCGCCGAGGTTCTGGAAGCGCTTGCGCCGCAGCCGGGCAATGTCATCATCGACGGCACCTTTGGCGCCGGCGGCTACAGCAAGGCGATCCTGGAGAGGGGGGCATCCGTCATCGGTGTCGACCGCGACCCGGATGCCATCGACGCGGGCAGGGCACTGGAACAGGAAACAGGCGGACGGCTGAGGCTGGTGCATGCACCATTCTCGACGCTGGACGAACATGCCGAAGCAGTCGATGGCGTCGTGCTCGACATCGGCGTTTCTTCCATGCAACTCGACCAGGCCGAACGCGGCTTTTCCTTTCGTTTCGACGGTCCGCTCGATATGCGCATGGCGCAGGCTGGCGTCAGCGCTGCTGATGTCGTCAACACTTTCAAATCCAGCGACCTTGCCCGCATTTTTGGCTTCCTCGGCGAAGAGCGGCATTCTGGTCGCATCGCGCGCATGATCGAAACGCGACGGGCCAAGAAGCCGTTCGAGCGTACGCTCGACCTGGCTGACGCCATTGAAACGCACATCGGCCGCAAGCCGGGTGACAAGATTCATCCCGCGACGCGCGTCTTCCAGGCACTGCGCATTTTCGTCAACGACGAGTTGGGGGAACTGGCGAAAGCGCTGCTGGCAGCCGAGCGCGTGCTGAAGCCGGGCGGCCGGCTGGTGGTCGTGACCTTCCATTCGCTCGAGGATCGCATCGTCAAGCGTTTCATCGCCGATCGTTCGGAGCAGGCGGCGGGCTCGCGCCATATGCCGGAGACGCAGCTGCGTACCGCAACCTTTCGCAAGCAGGGCGGTGGCGTGACGGCAGGAGATGCGGAGCTTGCCGTGAATCCGCGCGCGCGTTCCGCCAGGCTGCGAGGCGCGATCCGGACCGACGCACCCGCTCGCGCTGGCGATCTTGCCCAGTTCGGTCTTCCAAAGCTTCCCGGCGTCTCATTGCCGGGCGAGAGGTGAGCACGTGTTTCGTACCAGTGACATCATCCTGATCGCCGTAATGGTCTCGGCTGCCGCCATGACCTACAAGATCAAGCGCGACGCCGAGGTGCAGCAGACTGCGGTCTACAAGATCCAGGCGCAGATACGCACCGAAGAAGACCAGATAGACCTGCTGAAGGCCGACTGGAGCCTGCTGACACAGCCATCGCGGCTGCAGCGGCTCTCCGATCTCTACAAGGACCAGCTTGGCCTTCAGACGGCCGATGCGCGTCAGATAGTGCGGCTGGATGAATTGCCCGAGAAGCCGCCGCTGACCATCGAGGACATCATGGCCGACAACGGCGCGCCCGGTGTCGACAAGGAAAAGACGGCTTCGATCTCCAAGGACAAGGCTGCGACGACCGACAGGTCAAAGAGCGCAAACAAGCCGAAGTCAGGCGACAAGAGACCGGTGGTGGCAATTGCGAAGCCGAAACCGGCAGCCAAGGACAAGCTGGCCAGCAACGCCAGGGTCGCCGCCACGGACAAGATCGCGGAACAGATCGAGGATGGGGCTGACGAATGATCGGCGTTCTCAACAAGCTCCTGAAACGCTCGCGGCGCGGCAAGGACGGTTCGATCGTCCTGGACAGTGCCCGCAAGGTAACCGGTGGCAAGACCCGTACCCGCGTGGTCATGACGATGGCCGTGTTCCTCGGAATTTATGTCGCGATCACCGGCAGGCTGGTGTGGTTCGGCTTCCAGGGGCCGACCGATTCCGGCCCGCCGCCCAGCCGCGTCACAGCCTCGCGGCCAGACATCGTCGACCGCAATGGCGAGGTGCTGGCGACCGACATCAAGACTTCCTCGCTGTTTGCCGAGCCACGTCATATCGTCGATGCCGACGAGGCGATCGAGAAGCTGGCGACCGTCCTGCCCGAGATCGACTATGAGCAGACCTACAAGAAGCTGAAGAGCGGAGCTGGTTTTGTCTGGCTGCAGCGCCAGCTGACGCCGAAGCAGCAGTCAGAGATCATGCAGCTCGGCGTTCCGGGTATCGGTTTTCGCACCGAAAAACGCCGTTTCTATCCGGCGGGTGAGACCGCGTCCTACATTGTCGGCCTGACCAATATCGATAATCAGGGCATCTCCGGCATGGAGAAGTATATCGACGACCAGGGTTTGGCCGATCTGCAGCTGTCGGGCCTGGCTGTCGCCAAGGATTTGAAGCCGGTCAAGCTGTCGATCGACCTTCGCGTGCAGCATATCGTGCGCAATGTGGTTGCGGAGGCGATGGAGAAATATCACGCGATAGCCGCAGGCGGCGTCGTGCTGAACATCAAGACGGGCGAGGTGGTCGCCATGGCCTCGGTGCCGGACTTCGACCCGAACAACCCCTACAATGCCCAGGACAAGGACCGCCTGAACCGCATGTCGGCCGGTCTCTATGAAATGGGTTCGACCTTCAAGAGCTTCACCACCGCCATGGCGCTGGATTCCGGCAAGGTGACGATGGAATCGAAGTTCGATGCTTCGCGGCCCATCACCATCGGCCGCCAGACCATTCGAGACTTCCACGGAAAGGGTCGTGTCCTGAGCGTGCCGGAAGTGTTCATCTACTCTTCCAATATCGGCTCAGCCAAGGAGGCCGACGTCGTCGGCATCGAAGGTCATCGCGAGTTCCTGCACCGCCTGGGCGTGCTGGAGAAGATGAAGACAGAGTTGCCGGAAGTGGCAAAGCCGACCGAGCCGAAAGTCTGGAAGAAGGTGCATTCGATCACCGCTGCCTTCGGTCACGGCGTCTCGACGACCCCGCTGCAGACGGCAGTGGGCTGCGCGGCACTGATGAATGGCGGTTTTCTGATCGAGCCGACGTTCCTGACCCGCAGCGCCGATCAGGCGATGGAGGTCGCCAAGCGTGTCGTCAGCGAGAAGACCGTGGAAGGCATGCGCTACCTCTACACGCTGAACGCCGAAAAGGGTTCCGGCAAGAACGCCCGCGTGCCCGGTTACCGGGTCGGCGGCAAGACCGGCACGGCCGAAAAGGTGGTCAACGGCCGCTATTCCAAGGACGTCCGCTTCAATGCCTTCGTGGCAGCGTTCCCGATGGACGATCCACAATATATCGTGCTGACCATCATCGACGAACCAAAGCCGGAAATGCCCGGCCGTGGCGCCACGGCCGGCTCCAACGCCGCGCCGATGGTGGCCAACATCATCCGCCGTGCGGCACCGATGCTTGGCGTGAAGCCAGATTTCGGCCAAGAAAATGCTGCAACGCTGGTGTCCTACTGAGTGATTCTTTTGGCGCGCCAGCCAAAGCGCGCCGTTTTGTTAGACTGGGGATCGATGAAGCTTAGAGATTTAGCCGGTATCCTGCCTGTCGAGGCTTCCTCCGACATCGCGGTGACCGGCATCACCTCGGATTCCCGGCAGGTGCGGCCGGGCGATCTGTTCTTTGCCCTTGTCGGTACAAAAGCGGATGGTTCAGCCTATGCGGCTGAGGCGGCAAAACGCGGCGCAGGCGCCGTTGTCGCCGCAAAAGGTGCTGAGATTGCCGGCCTCGGCGTTCCCGTGTTTTTCACTGACGATCCCCGGTACGCACTTGCGCTCGCTGCTGCGCGTTTCTTCGGCCGCCAGCCGGAGACGATGGTCGCTGTCACGGGCACCAGCGGCAAGACTTCGGTTGCGGCCTTCACGCGCCAGATCTGGGAGCATGCCGGCTTTGCCGCGGCATCGATCGGCACCACCGGCGTGGTTGCACCAGGCCGCAATGAGTATGGCTCGCTGACGACGCCGGATCCGGTTGCGCTGCACAAGCTGCTCAAGGAACTTGCCGATGCTGGCGTGACGCACGCCTCGATGGAAGCCTCCAGCCATGGCCTGGACCAGCGCCGCCTGGACGGTGTGAAACTGTCGGCCGGCGCCTTCACCAATCTCGGTCGCGACCACATGGACTATCATCCCACGGTCGAGGAGTATCACAAAGCCAAGCTGCGCCTGTTCGATTCACTTCTGCCCAAGGGTTCTCCGGCGGTGATCTTCGCTGACGACCCGTGGTCGGAGCCGACGATTGTTGCTGCCAGGGCTGCAGGACTTTCGGTGCTGACCGTTGGCCGCCACGGCAAATTCCTTGAACTCAAGCGCGTCGAGCATGAGCGCCACCGCCAGCGTGCGGAAATCATGGCCGATGGCGCCATTTACGAGATCGACCTGCCGTTGGCGGGCGACTTCCAGATCTACAACGCCCTGGTTTCCGCGGGCCTGGCAATTGCCACTGGAACACCTGCTGCCAAAGCGTTGCCTGCGCTGGAGAAACTGAAAGGCGCGCCCGGCCGGCTCGATCTCGTTGGCACCACGGGGGCTGGTGCCCCGGTCTATGTCGACTATGCCCACAAGCCGGATGCGCTGGAAAACGTGCTGGCTTCCGTGCGCCCGTTCACGACCGGTCGCGTGCTGGTGGTGTTCGGTTGCGGTGGCGATCGCGATCGCGGCAAGCGTCCAATCATGGGCGAGATCGCCACGCGGCTGGCGGACGTCGTCATTGTCACCGACGACAACCCGCGGTCGGAAGTGCCGGAGGAGATCCGCGCCGCCATTCTTGCCGCGGCACCCGGCGCCATCGAGATCGGCGACCGCCGTCAGGCGATTCATGAAGCGGTTGGCATGCTGCATGCCGGCGATACGCTCATCGTGGCCGGCAAAGGCCACGAAGAGGGGCAGACGGTTGGCTCGCAGACCTTCCCGTTTTCCGACCATGAAGAAGTGCGTGTGGCGCTCCGGGAGCGCGCGGCATGAATCATCTCTGGACCGCCGAAGCCCTTGTCGCAGCCGTTGACGGTCGCCCGATCGGCAGCATGCCCGAAGGCATCAGCGGTATCTCCATCGACAGCCGCAGCTTGCAGCCGGGCGAAGCCTTCTTCGCCATCAAGGGCGATACGATGGATGGGCACGACTTTGCCACGGCCGCCATCAAGGCAGGGGCAGGCGTGCTGGTGGTCGCGGAGGGCAAGTTGCCGGCACTCGGTCGGCTGACAGCACCCATGATCGTCGTGCCCGATGTGCTTGCCGCTTTGGAAAAACTGGGGATCGCCTCGCGCGCCCGTTCACGGGCGCGGATCATTGCCGTGACCGGTTCGGTCGGCAAGACCTCGACCAAGGAGGCGTTGCGCCATGTGCTTTCAACCGTTGGCAACGTCCATGCCTCGGCTGCCTCGTTCAACAATCACTGGGGCGTGCCGCTGACGCTGGCGCGCATGCCGCATGACACGGATTATGGCGTGTTCGAGATCGGCATGAACCATCCGGACGAGATCCGCCCACTGGTGAAGATGGTGCGCCCGCATGTGGCGATCATCACCGTGATCGCGGCTGCTCATCTCGGCTTCTTCCGCAATCTCGACGAGATCGCCCGTGCCAAGGCGGAGATTTTCGAGGGACTGGAGCCCGAGGGCGCCGCACTGCTCAACCGCGACGATCCGCGTTCGACATTGCTCGCCAAGCTGGCGCGGCAGGTGGGTGTTGCCCATGTCTTCGGCTTTGGCGAAGCACAGCGGTCAACCTACCGCATGATCGACTGTGTGGTCGAGGCCGACCATTCGATCATCACCGTCAAGATTGCCGGCAAGGAGCTGGTAGCGCGTGTCGGGGCCCCGGGCCGCCACATTGCGCAGAATGCGCTTGCGGTGCTCGGCGCTGCTCATCTGGTTGGTGCCGAGGTGACACGGGTGGCCGAAGCGCTCGCCGATCTTTCCGCCGCGCCCGGACGTGGCGCGCGCCACGTGCTGTCGCTTTCGGATGGTCCGTTCACATTGATCGATGAGAGCTACAACGCCAATCCGACTTCGATGCAGGTGGCACTGACGCTGCTCAGGGATACACCGGTCGCTGAAGGGGGCCGCCGTGTCGCTGTCCTGGGCGACATGCTCGAACTCGGCACGCAGTCGCAGAAGCTGCATGCGGGGCTCGCCGAGCTGGTTGTGGATTCGGGAGCGGACATGGTGCTGCTCGCCGGACCGGAGATGCAGGCGCTGGCCGATGCGCTCCCCGATGGCACCAATGTCACCTACCAGCCGACGACCGAGGCTTTGAAGCCCTTGCTGCTCGGCGCCCTGCGGCCGGGCGACGTGGTGATGGTCAAGTCATCCAAAGGCATCGGCTTCGCCAAGCTGGTCGATACGCTGATCAAGACATTTCCGGCGCACACCGCCGAAACGAGAATTTGAAGGGTCCGGGGGACGAAAACGCATGTTCTGGCTTCTCGTCGACTTTGCCGACCACGTCACGGTCTTCAATGTCTTCCGCTACATCACCTTCCGCACCGGCGGCGCGTTGATCACAGCGGCGCTGATCGTGTTCATCTTCGGACCGACAATCATCAATTCGCTGCGGGTGCGCCAGGGCAAGGGCCAGCCGATCCGCGCGGACGGCCCGCAGACACATTTCAAGAAGGCAGGCACGCCGACCATGGGCGGCCTGATGATCCTCACCGGCATCATCGGTTCGTCGCTGTTGTGGGCAAACCTCACCAGCATCTATGTCTGGGTGGTGCTGTTCGTGACGCTGGGCTTTGGCGCCATCGGCTTCTATGACGACTACCTGAAGGTCACCAAGCAATCGCATCTCGGGTTTTCAGGCAAGGCTCGCCTGGCGCTCGAGTTCATCATCGCCGGCATTGCTGCCTGGATCATCATGCGCAGCGGCCAGCCGCCATTCTCCTCCTCGCTGACCTTTCCGTTCTTCAAGGAACTGATCATCAACCTCGGTTTCTTCTTCATCCCCTTCGCCGCTTTCGTGGTGGTGGGTGCGGGCAATGCAGTGAACCTGACCGACGGCCTGGATGGGCTTGCGATCGTGCCGATCATGATCGCGGCGGCTTCCTTTGGCGTCATCGCCTATCTGTCCGGTAATGCGGTCTTTGCCGAATATCTGCAGATCCATTTCGTGCCGGGCACCGGTGAACTGGCGGTGATTCTTGGCGCTGTCATCGGCGCGGGTCTCGGCTTCCTCTGGTTCAATGCGCCACCTGCGGCGATCTTCATGGGCGATACCGGCTCCCTCGCGCTTGGCGGCCTGATCGGTACGGTGGCGGTGGCGGTCAAGCATGAGATCGTCATGGCCATCATCGGCGGGCTGTTCGTGCTCGAGATCCTGTCCGTCATCATCCAGGTCGGCTACTTCAAGATGACCGGCAAGCGTGTGTTCCTGATGGCTCCAATCCATCACCATTTCGAAAAGCTCGGCTGGACCGAAAGCCAGGTCGTCATCCGGTTCTGGATCATCGCCGTCATACTGGCGCTGATCGGACTCTCCACTCTCAAACTGCGATAGGAACTGCATGATCCCGGCAACTTCCTTCGCGGGCAAACGGGTTTCGCTGTTCGGGCTCGGCGGCTCGGGGATTGCCACCGCGCGCTCGCTGATCGAGGGCGGTGCTGACGTGCTGGCTTGGGACGACAATCCCGAGAGCGTGGCCAAGGCCATCGAGCAGGGGATTGCGACGGCTGATCTGCGCGGCGCCGACTGGGCAGGCTTTTCATCCTTCGTGCTTTCGCCCGGTGTGCCTTTGACTCACCCGAAGCCGCATTGGTCGGTGGAACTGGCGCGCGCCGCCGGTGTCGAAGTGATCGGCGATATCGAGCTGTTCGCACGCGAGCGAAACAGGCTGCAGGCAGATGCACCCTTCATTGCCATCACCGGCACCAACGGCAAGTCGACAACGACGGCGTTGACCGCGCACATCCTGCAGTCGGCCGGTCGCGACACGCAGATGGGCGGCAATATCGGCCGCGCTGTGATGACGCTCGATCCGCCGTCATCCGGTCGCCACTATGTGGTCGAGTGTTCGTCCTATCAGATCGATCTGGCGCCATCGATCAATCCGACCGCCGGCGTGCTCCTCAACCTGACACCGGATCATCTCGACCGGCACGGCACCATGCAGCACTACGCTTCGATCAAGGAGCGGCTGGTCGCTGGTAGCGATACCGCCATCATTGGTGTCGACGACAGCTTCTGCGTCCAGATCGCCGATCGACTGGAACGTGCCGGCAAGGATGTCATCCGTATCTCCAAGCGACTGCCGCTGACCGACGGCTATTTCGCCGACGGCACCAACCTGATGGAGGCCGTGCACGGTCGTTATAGCCGTATCGGCTTCCTGGAAGGCATCGGCTCCCTGCGCGGGCAGCATAATGCGCAGAACGCACTGGCTGCCGTAACGGCCTGCCTGAAGGTCGGGCTGGATCTTGGCGAGATCCAGTCGGGGCTGGAGAGCTTTCCTGGCCTGGCGCATCGCATGGAGCAGGTGGGCCGCAAGGACCATGTGCTGTTCATCAACGATTCCAAAGCGACCAACGCCGATGCGGCTGCACCAGCGCTTTCCGCTTTCTCTCGCATTTACTGGATCGCAGGCGGTTTGCCCAAGGACGGCGGCATCGAACCGCTGCGCGGCTTCTTTCCGCGGATCGCCAAGGCCTACCTGATCGGCGAAGCGGCGCCTGCCTTCTCGGCTACGCTCGGCGAGGCGGTGCCCTACGAGATCGCGGGCACATTGGCTGCCGCCGTCGAGCGCGCTGCCGCCGAGGCGGCCAGGGACGAGAGTGGCGAGGCTGTCGTGCTTCTGTCGCCGGCTTGCGCCAGTTTCGACCAGTTCAAGAATTTCGAAGTGCGCGGCGAAGCCTTCAGGCAAGCTGTCGCTGCTATTGAAGGCGTGAAACCCATCGGAGGGACACGATAATGGCTGCCAGTCGTCTTGACAAAAGCCCCGTTGCAACCTGGTGGTGGACCATCGATCGATGGTTCCTGGCGGCGTTCCTGCTATTGATGGGATTGGGGATCGTCCTTTCCTTTGCGGCCAGCCCCGCCGTTGCGCAGCGCATCGGCCTTGGCCCGTTCTATTTCGCGACGCGCCAGATCATCTTCACCGTGCCGGCGCTGTGCGTGATGCTGGGCGTTTCCTTCCTCGAACCACGACAGATCCGGCGGATGTCCATCGTCATGCTCTGCATCATGCTGGTGCTGATGGTGGCGGTGCTCTATGTCGGCGTCGAGGTGAAGGGCGCGCGGCGCTGGATATCGCTTGCCGGTGTTTCCATCCAGCCTTCCGAATTCCTCAAGCCGGCCTTCGTGATCCTCTGTGCCTGGCTCTTTGCAGAGCACAAACGTCATCCGGATATTCCAGGCAACGTGCTGGCCATGATCATGCTGGGCCTCGTCGTCGCATTGCTGCTGGCGCAGCCTGACTTCGGCCAGACCATGCTCGTCACCGGCACCTGGGGCATCATGTTCTTCATGGCGGGCCTGTCGTGGCTGTGGATCGTCGTGCTCGGTGCGCTCGGCATCACCGGCGTGTTTGCCGCCTATACGATACTGCCGCACGTCGCTGGCCGTATCGACCGCTTCCTGACCGGCGAAGGCGATACCTATCAGGTCGACATGGGCAAGGAGGCGCTGATCAATGGTGGCTGGCTCGGAGTCGGGCCAGGCGAGGGTACGGTCAAGCGCGCCATCCCGGACAGTCACGCCGACTTCGTCTTTTCGGTCGCTGGTGAGGAATACGGGCTGATCATGTGTTTCTTCATCATGACCATATTCGCCTTCATCGTGCTGCGCGGCCTTAATACCGCGCTGAAGGAGCATGATGATTTCACCCGCTATGCCATCGGCGGCCTTGTCACCATTTTCGGCCTGCAGTCGACCATCAACATGGCGGTGAACCTGCAGCTGATGCCGGCAAAGGGCATGACGCTGCCCTTCATTTCCTATGGCGGTTCCTCGCAGATCGCGATTGCCATCTCGATGGGCATGGTGCTGGCGCTAACCCGCAAGAAGCCAGAGAAGCGCAAGACACTCGGCGGCCTGCAAGGCTACCAGCGTTTCTTGCCGGCGGAATGATCGACGGACCGCAATGGCTAAAGGCACTATTCTATTGGCGGCCGGTGGCACCGGCGGGCATCTGTTTCCCGCTGAGGCTTTGGCGCACGAGTTGATCGCCCGGGGCTGGGACGTGCACCTGGCGACCGATGACCGCGCCTCGCGTTACGCCAACCATTTTCCGGCGAAAGAGGTGCATACCATTCGCTCGGCGACATTCGGATCGAAGAATCCGTTCGCGCTGATCGGAGCCATGTGGCGCATCTGGCAAGGCGTGCGGCAGGCTTCCAGCGTCATCCACCGCATCAAGCCAGCGGTCGTCATGGGCTTCGGTGGCTATCCGACATTGCCGCCGCTCTATGCTGCCACGCGGCGCAAGGTGGCGACCATCATCCACGAGCAGAATGCCGTTATGGGCCGCGCCAACCGTGCTCTTGCCCCTCGGGTTGATGCCATAGCTGGCGGCTTCCTGCCCGAGGATGCAAGCGCTGCCGGTGCCAAAACCGTCACCACCGGCAATCCGGTGCGGCCCGCTGTACTGGAAGCAGCCAGGACGCCTTATGTCGTTTCGTCAGGAAGAGACCCATTCCGGCTGCTGGTATTCGGCGGCAGTCAGGGCGCGCAGTTCTTCTCCGATGCCGTTCCCGCTGCTGTCGCCCTGCTGTCCGATACCCAGCGTGCACGGCTCATCGTTACGCAGCAGGCGCGTGCCGACGACGTCGGTCGGGTCAAGGATGTCTATGCCAAGCTGGGCATCGACGCGCAGGTTTCGCCTTTCTTCACCGATATGGCGCAGCGCATGGCTGCCGCTCATCTGGTGATTTCGCGTTCCGGCGCCTCGACGGTTTCCGAGATTGCCGTCATCGGGCGGCCGGCGCTGCTGGTTCCTTATCCGCATGCCCTTGACCACGATCAGGCCGCGAATGCCGCGGCCCTTGCGGCCGCCGGTGGTGGCGAGGTTCATCCGCAGTCGACGCTTGATCCGGAAACGGTCGCGGGTCTGATAAGCGCGGCAATGGAAGAGCCTGAACGTCTCGAAACGATGGCCGCGGCGGCGAAGTCGGTCGGCCGTCCAAACGCGGCGCGGTTGCTCGCCGACCTCGCAGAGGCTATTGCGTCGCGCAAGACGATAGAAGAATTCAGGAAGGAAACCCGCGCATGAAGATGCCGCAGACGATCGGCCTTGTGCATTTCATTGGCATTGGCGGCATCGGTATGAGCGGCATCGCCGAGGTTCTGCACAATCTCGGCTACCGGGTTCAGGGTTCCGACCAGGCTGAAAGCGCCAATGTCCAGCGCCTGCGCGACAAAGGCATCGAGTGTTTCGTCGGCCACAGGGCCGAGAACCTTGGCGAGGCTGAGGTGGTGGTGATCTCGACCGCCATCAAGAAGGTCAATCCTGAACTGAAGGCCGCACGCGAAAAGAACCTGCCGGTCGTTCGCCGTGCCGAAATGCTGGCGGAGCTGATGCGTTTCCGCCAGGCCGTCGCCATCGGTGGCACGCACGGCAAGACGACGACGACCTCGATGGTGGCGACACTGCTGGAGGCCGGCGGGCTCGATCCGACCGTCATCAATGGCGGCATCATCAATGCCTACGGCACCAATGCCCGCATGGGCGACGGCGAGTGGATGGTCGTGGAGGCCGACGAAAGCGACGGCACCTTCCTGAAGTTGCCTGCCGACATCGCGGTTGTGACCAACATCGACCCCGAACATCTCGACCATTACGGCTCATTCGACAAAGTGCGCGAGGCGTTTCGCCAGTTTGTCGAGAACGTGCCGTTCTACGGCTTCGGTGTGATGTGTACCGACCATCCCGAGGTGCAGGCGCTGGTCGGGCGCATCGAGGATCGTCGTGTCATCACCTATGGCGAGAATACACAGGCCGACGTTCGTTTCTCCAATCATCGCATGGACGGCGCTGCATCGGTCTTCGATGTGGCCATCCGCAATCGCAAGGGCGGCGGCGAAACGGCGATTGCCGGCCTGCGGCTGCCGATGCCAGGCCGTCACAATGTTTCCAACGCAACGGCGGCGATCGCGGTCGCCAACGAGCTCGGCATCTCTGCGGAAGCGATCAAGAAGGGGCTGTCGGCATTCGGCGGCGTCAAGCGCCGCTTCACCCATACCGGTTCATGGAATGGTGTCGAAGTGTTCGACGACTATGGCCACCATCCGGTCGAGATCAAGGCGGTGCTGAGGGCGGCGCGCGACGCGACCAAGGGCCGCGTGATCGCGATCGCCCAGCCGCACCGTTTCACCCGCCTGCATGATCTCTTCGATGAATTCGCTTCCTGCTTCAACGACGCCGATACGGTGATGGTGGCGCCGGTCTATGCGGCCGGCGAGGACCCGATCGACGGGGCGTCTTCGGATGCGCTTGTGTCTCGCATCCGCTCCGGCGGCCATCGCGACGCCCGCTACATCGAAGGGCCAGGCGATGTTGGGCCGATCGTGCGCCAGCTGGCAAAGCCGGGTGATTTCGTCGTCTTTCTCGGTGCAGGCAACATCACGCAATGGGCTTATGCCCTGCCGAAGGAACTCGCCGGAGCAGGGTCATGACACGCGGCGCGGCGCTGCTTGAGAAACTCGGTGACAGGCTGGCCGATCTGCGTGGCCGCATCACCCCCGACGCCGAGATGGACAAGATCACATGGTTCCGTGCCGGTGGTCTGGCGGACGTGCTTTTCCAACCAGCTGACGAGGATGACCTCGCTGCTTTCCTGAAAGCCGTGCCGGAAGAGGTTCCGCTCACCATCGTCGGCGTCGGCTCGAACCTTCTGGTGCGCGACGGCGGTATCCAGGGCTTCGTGGTGCGGCTCTCGGCGAAAGGGTTTGGTGCAGCTGAAGTAATCTCGCCGACACAGATCCGGGCAGGCGCTGCCATTCCTGACAAGCGGGTTGCGGCCGTGGCGCTCGAGGCAGGCATAGGTGGATTTCATTTCTACCATGGCATTCCCGGCGCCATCGGCGGTGCGCTGCGCATGAATGCAGGCGCCAACGGCGTCGAAACGCGTGAGCGTGTGGTTGAGGTGAGGGCGCTTGACCGCCAGGGCAATGCGCATGTGCTGTCAAATGCCGACATGGGTTACGCCTATCGGCATTCTTCGGCGCCGGCGGGCCTGATCTTCACCTCGGCGCTGTTCGAGGGTTATGCCGAAGACAAGGCAGCGATCAAGGCTGCGATGGATGCCGTGCAGCATCATCGCGAGACGGTGCAGCCGATCCGCGAGAAGACCGGCGGTTCGACCTTCAAGAATCCGGAAGGCACTTCGGCCTGGAAGGAAATCGACAAGGCCGGCTGTCGCGGGCTGATGGTGGGCGGCGCGCAGATGTCGCCGATGCATTGCAACTTCATGATCAACACCGGCACCGCGACCGGCTATGATCTGGAAAATCTCGGCGAGACTGTGCGCGAGCGTGTGCTGGAGCATTCGGGCATTCGTCTGCACTGGGAAATCAAGCGCATCGGCAACTTCCGGCCAGGCCGAGAAGTGCAGGAATTCCAGGGGCAGTTGCTGTAGCCTCGGCAATCTTCAGATGTCGATGCCTGAACAGCGGATCGCGCTTGCAGTCCGACCGGAAGCATTTTACGTCTATACATAAGCTAGGCTGGACCAGCCGACCCGGGGAACAATCAAACGGGCTGGACCAGTGTCGTCAAAGCATGATTGTGCTTTGACTTGGCGTTGTATTGAACAATTCCAGCAAAAGTGCGCAGCGGTTTTGTGTCCAGAATTGCGTGAAACAAAAGTTAGAACGTTGCCGTAAAAAACGGAAACGCTCTATTGTCGGCCGAGACAGCAGGGAGGCATCCAATGAAACTGAAAAATGCAACGAAACTGGTCGTGGGCGGGCTTCTGGCCGGCATGATCTCAACGGCGCATGCCGGCGAGACACTCGACCGCATCATGAAGAACAAGGTTCTGGTCGAAGTCACCGACCAGGCCTATCCGCCCTTCTCCTACATCGATGACAAGGGCGAGGTGGTCGGTTTCGACGTCGACATCGCGCGTGAAGTCGCCAAGCGCCTCGGCGTTGAGCTCAAGGTCGAGACGCCGTCGTGGGAAATCATCACGGCGGGCAACTGGAAGGGTCGCTGGGACGTCTGCATCTGCTCGATGTCGCCGACCGCCGAGCGCGCCAAGGTCCTGACTTTCGTCAATGAATATTATGGCGCGCCTGCGGTGGTTGCCGTCAATTCCGACAACACGACCATCAAGAGCGTCAAGGATCTCGGCGGCAAGAATGTCGGCACGCAGGGCGGTACGCCTTACGAGAAGTACCTGCAGAAGGAACTTGTCATCGAGGTGCCGGGCAAGGAACCGGTCAAGCCGGAATTCCCCTTTGGTGATGTGACGGTCAAGCCGTATGACACCGAGGACTTTGCGTTCCAGGATCTCGGGCTTGGTGATGGCAAGCGTCTCGATGCGGCGGTGGCCGGTTACCTGACGGTCGCTGAGCGCATCAAGAAGTCGGGAGGCAAGCTAAAGATCGTCGACGATACACTCTTCACCGAGCCTCTCTGGGTTGCCGTCGACAAGGGTGACCCCGAATGGGAAGCCAAGATCAAGGAAATCTTCAAGGCGATGTATGACGACGGCACGCTGAAGACTATTTCCGAGAAGTGGGTCGGCCGCGACATTTCGGCAAAGCAATAACGGCAGGGGCGATCGGGCGTGGCGTCAGAGCAAATAACCGGCCAGGCACGTGCCGGCGCGGGGGACAAGGCGTTCCGTATTCGTGTCGCCATCGTCTGGCTGCTTCTGCTGGCGCTGTTCGTTGCCTTCTTCCTGTCTTTCGGGCTCGACCTGCCCTTTATCGTAGACAAGTTCCCGGCGCTGGCTGGCTTCACGCTCAGCCGCGCCGGGTTCATCCAAGGGGCGGTTCTCACGCTCTATGTCTGTTTTTTTTCCATCATAGCGTCGGTCGTTCTGGGGCTGCTGGCGGCGCTGGGGCGTCTTTCGAAGAGTTCCGTCGCCTGCGGAATCTCGACCTTTTACACCTCGTTCTTCCGTGGCACGCCGCTGCTGGTGCAGATTTTCCTGATCTATCTCGGCATTCCGCAGATCGGTCCGGTGCCGGCAGCGATCCCGTCCGGGATCATTGCGCTCTCGCTGAACTACGGCGCCTATCTGAGCGAGATTTTCCGTGCAGGGCTATTGTCCGTGCCTGCCGGCCAGCGCGAGGCTGGGCTGGCGCTTGGCTTGCATCCCTGGCAGTTGATGGTGAAAGTGGTGATGCCGCAGGCGATCCGTGTTGCCATCCCACCGACCGGTTCGCAATTCATCGCGATGCTGAAGGATTCCTCGCTGATCTCGGTGATGGGTGTCACTGAAATCATGTTCGTGGCGCAGTCCTATGGTCGTGCCAGCTACCGTTACATCGAAATGCTGACGACGGCCGCCGCGATCTACTGGTTCCTGTCGATCATGTTCGAACTGGTGCAGGCGCGGCTGGAGAGCCATTTCGGCAAGGGTTACCGCGCCCGCTAGTTCATCGGTTTCAAATACTCTTCGGCGTCCTTCGTTGCGAGACCAGCGCAACGAGGATGCTGAGTGCGACACCTGCGACCGCGATCCAGAGAGCGGATTGCATTCCCGCGGTGGTCGCATGCTGGAGTGTGGTGCCGCTCAGGCCTTCGACATGACGGTTTGCGACCGCGATCAGCAAGGCAAGGCCAATGGCGTTGCCGATATTGAGAGTGGTTGACGCCATGCCAGAGGCTACGCCCTGTTCTTCATGACGCACGCCGGAAGCCGCTGCGATCCACATGGCGGTCCAGACGATACCCTGGCCGATGCCGGATACGATCAGGCCAGGCGCGAGCGCAAAGTAGGTGCCTTCAGGTGTCATTGCCGGCACCATCAGTGCGGTGCCGATAGCCCCGATCACCATGCCCCCGATCAGGCTGGAGCGGTTGGAGAGGCGGGTCGACAGACGCGCGCCGAGTTGCGTGCCGGTGGCGATCGCGATCGACGGCACGAGGAAGGCAATGCCGGTTTCCAACGCGGAGTAACCCTGCACATTCTGAAACAGCACGGTGAGGAAGTAGGGCAATGTGCCGAAGGTCGCCATGTAGAGGAAGGTGATCGTCATGCCGGCAACGAGGCTGCGGTTGCGGAACAGCCGCAAAGGCATCAGAGGATCGCTGCTTTTCGCTTCGATGATGCCGAAGGCGACGAGAAACAGGACCGCGAGTCCCGCGCTCCACAGGATGGAAGGCGATAGCCAGCCATAGTCCGGACCCTGAACGAGGGTAAAGACCAGCAAAGTCGCACCAACTGTAACAGTGAGGGCGCCTGCAAGGTCAAAGCTGCGGCGTTCGTGTCGCCTGGGGTCGCGCGGAATGACGAAGAAGGCCGCGACGATGGCAGCGCCGGCGAGCAGCACGTTGACATAGAAGACCGACGGCCACCCGAAGGCGGCCGTGAGGAAACCGCCGGCCAGCGAGCCAATGGTCAGGCCGCTGGCGCCGGCGCCACCCCAGACCGCAAGCGCACGGTTTCGCTCAGGTCCTTCCTCAAACAGCCGGTTGACGAGGGAGAGCGTCGCGGGAAACAGAAACGCACCGCCAATGCCTTGCACAGCGCGCGCGGCGATGATGATTTCGGGCGCCCAGGCGAGGGCACCGAGAAGCGAGGACAGCGCATAGAGCCACAACGCGAAGATGAACATGCGCCGCTGACCGATCAAATCGGCGGCTCGTCCGCCGAACAGCAGGAAGCCGCCGGTGAAGACGGTGTAGACGCTGACCACCCATTGCAATGTCTGGTTCGAGAAGCCGAGACCCGCGCCGATCTCGGGTAAAGCCACAAAGACAATGTTGAGGTCGAGTGCGATGATCAGCTGCGCGAAGGCAAGCAGGGCAAGGGTGGCGCCCCGCCTTGCTCCGCTTCGGTCGATTGGTGTTGGGGCGTGGGTTATGGCTTCGCCTGACGTACTCATCGGGGGCAATCTCCTGAATGATTCTTTGTCGATCGACAAATAACGGGAGCTTGCATAAGACTGTCAAGCGAATTATTTGTTGATCGACCAACAACGGAGAAGCCGATGGCGCGCCCTCGGGAGTTCGATCGCGATGAAGCGCTTGTGAGGGCGCGCGATGCATTCTGGGCGCGTGGCTATGAAGGCACGTCGATGGCCGACCTTGTTTCGGAACTCGGCATCGCTTCCGCCCGCATCTATGCCGCCTTTGGCTCCAAGGAGGATTTGTTTCGCGAGGCGATCGGTCTTTATGAAGCCAGGGAGGGTGGCTTCGTGGACAGAGTTCTTGCCGAAGAACCGACGGCGTATCGGGCGATCGAACGCATCCTGCGCGATGCCGTGGAAACCTACACACGGCCCGGCAAGCCCTGGGGCTGCATGGTGGTGACGGCAGCGACGAATTGTGCCGCCGAAAACAGCCGCTTGCAGGATTGGCTGGCGGATCGGCGTCGTCGGCAAACAGCAGTGATTGTCGGGCGCCTGGAGCAGGCGCGGCGCGGTGGCGAGTTCGTCAAAGACGCCGATGTGGAACGTCTTGGTGATTACCTGACGACAGTCATGCACGGCCTTTCCGTGCAGGCGCGCGATGGTGTTTCCGCTGAACGGCTGGCGGCGCTGTGCGACTTGTCGTTGCGTACGGTCGCCGATTTCCTGAAGCCTGGCGCGAACTGATTTCTGCCGGTTGCGAGGGGACGGTTTCCGCTGTTGGACCGCTCGGGTGGAAGGCGGTGCGCCGTTGCAGGAAAGACTCAAAAGCCGGCTTTCGAAGCGCTTTTTTTCAGAAAGTGAATCCGCTGGAATCATAGGGGCTTGTCAGTGAATCAACTCTCTGATTCTTTGGGGCAACAGCGTTTCCTGATTTGAGTCGTTCGACGCGTGGGGCCGCGTTTCATCTGGGGAAGTCATTCTCCGGGCATGGATGACTCATGTCTGGGAATGGAAGTGTGAACCCGCCGCTAGAGGGATGACGGGGTGATGAAGAAGAAACATGTGGCCGTACTGCTGGGAGGTTTTTCGTCCGAGCGGCCCGTGTCCTTGTCTTCCGGGAAGGCCTGTGCCGATACGCTCGAGGCGGAGGGTTATCAGGTTACCCGTGTCGATGTCGGGCGCGATGTTTCCTCTGTCCTGGCTGAGCTGAAGCCGGATGTCGTTTTCAACGCCTTGCATGGTCCTTATGGTGAGGACGGTACCATTCAGGGTGTGCTCGAATTCCTTGGAATCCCCTATACGCATTCCGGTGTGCTGGCCTCGGCGCTCGCCATGAACAAGGAGCAGGCCAAGAAGGTGGCGAAGACGGTTGGTATCCCGGTTGCTGAATCCCGGGTCATCGACCGTTTCACCATCAAGAATGAGCACCCGATGCGGCCGCCTTATGTGGTGAAGCCTGTCAATGAGGGTTCCAGCTTCGGTGTCGTCATCGTCAAGGAAAATCAGTCGCATCCGCCACAGCTGATCTCGTCGCCGGAGTGGAATTATGGCGAAGAGGTCATGGTCGAGCGTTACATCCACGGGCGCGAATTGACCTGCGCTGTGATGGGCGACGTGGCGCTCGGTGTCTGTGAAATTATCCCGACCGGCCATTCCTTCTACGATTATGATTCAAAATACGTTCCGGGTGGATCAAAACACGAGGTCCCCGCTAAAATTTCACTAAATATTTACCAAAAAATACAGACACTGGCGCTCAAGGCTCACCAAGCGATCGGTTGCCGGGGCGTCTCCCGGTCGGACTTCCGTTACGACGACCGTCATTCCGAAAACGGCGAGGTTGTCTGGCTCGAAATCAATACGCAGCCGGGTATGACGCCGACGTCTTTGGTGCCGGAGATCGCTGCCCAGGCGGGGCATTCGTTCGGCGAGCTGTTGAGTTGGATGGTGGAGGACGCGTCGTGTCGGCGTTGAACTGGGGACAGAACGGAAGAAAGGGTGCGATGCCGCGCGCCCGCTTCGGTGCGTCCTCATGGCTCGATCGTTTCGTTCTGCCCAGGATGCTGCGCAAGCCCGTGCGTACGCTCGGCAGGCTCACGCGTGGCGACTTCGATGCTCCGCCGTTCGCGGCGACTGTGATCAATACGGTCTTTCTTGCTTCCTCTCTGACCTATGGTGCCTATCTTGGCGGTCATCTCGATGGCTTCGTGCAGGACGTGACTGCCCGCACGGGCTTTGCGGTCGATCAGATCAAAGTGGTCGGCAATCGCGAGACATCGGAAATCGACATTCTCGACAAGCTTGATCTGAATGGCTGGACCTCGCTGGTTGGTTTCAGTGCTGAAGGCGCGCGCGAGCGCATCTCGCTGCTGCCCTGGATCCAGTCGGTGGCGGTGCGCAAGGTCTATCCGCATCTTCTCGAGGTACGCATAGACGAGCGTCAGGCTTTCGCCATCTGGCAGCGAGGCCCGGAGCTCTCGGTGATCGAGAAAGATGGTCGGATCATTGCGCCCTATACGGGCGGCGATCAATCCAAGCTGCCGCTGCTGGTCGGGCAGGGAGCGCCTGAACATGCTCCGGCGCTGATGGCCAAGGTGGTCGGCTTCCCGGAACTTGCCTCCAGAGTTCGTGGCTACATCCGCGTCGGCGACCGGCGCTGGGACATCAAGCTGGACAACGGCGTCGTCATCAAGCTGCCGGAGTTCGATGTCGATCAGGCAATGGCCGAACTGGTGCGCCTTGATCGCGAGAAGGGGTTGCTGTCGCGTGACATTGCTTCGATCGACATGCGCCTCTCCGATCGTCTGACGGTGCAGTTGACGCAAGAAGCGGCGACGGCTCGCGAGGCGGCGCTCAAGGAGCAGGCCAAGATGGCAAAGCGCAAGGCGGGGCAGCAGATATGAGTTGGCTCGGCGGCAACAATGACGGAGCCTCGCGCCGGTCCGGCGTGCTGACGGTTCTTGACGTCGGCTCGAGCAAGGTCTGCTGCGTGGTGGCGAAGCTCAAACCTTGCGAGGAAGGTCATCTGCTGCGTGGCCGCTCGCATCGCATCCAGGTCATCGGCATCGGTCACCAGAAGTCGCATGGCGTGAAGTCGGGCGTTGTCATTGATCTCGACCGCGCTGAACACGCTATCCGTCTGGCGGTGGATGCGGCGGAACGCATGGCAGGTCTCACCGTGGACTCGCTGATCGTCAATATGACGGCGGGTCGCCTGAAGAGCGAAACCTTCAATGCCACCATCAATCTAGGCGGTCACGAAGTCGACGAAAACGACATCAAGCGGGTGCTGGGCGCTGGCGCCAAGCAGGCGCTGAAGTCCGAGCGCGAAGTCCTGCATGCCTTGCCTGTGGGCTTTTCGCTGGATGGCGAGCGTGGCGTGCGCGATCCGCGCGGGATGGTCGGCGACACGCTCGGCGTCGACATGCACGTCATGACCGGCGACTCGGCGCCACTGCGCAATCTGGAGCTCGCGATCAATCGCTCGCATCTGTCGGTCGAGCGTCTGATCGCCACGCCCTATGCTGCGGGCCTCGCGGCGCTTGTCGACGACGAACTGGAGATGGGCGCCGCCTGCATCGACATGGGCGGTGGCACCACCACGATCTCCGTCTTCTCGGAAGGCAAGTTCGTCTATGGCGATTCGATCCCCGTCGGCGGTAATCACGTCACGCTCGACCTGGCCAAGGGCCTGTCGACCTCGCTGGACGCAGCGGAGCGGCTGAAGGTGATGCATGGCTCGGCCTTGCCCGGCAGCTCGGATGATCGCGATCTCGTCACCATCCAGCCGATCGGCGAGGAAGGCGAGGCACCGTTGCAAATTCCGCGTTCGGTGATGACACGAATCATCCGGGCCCGTATCGAGGAAACCTTGGAGCTGTTGCGCGAGCGGTTGAGCAAGTCCGGCTACGGCAATGTGGTGGGCAAGCGGGTCGTTCTGACCGGGGGCGCCAGCCAGCTTGCAGGCATGCCGGAAGCGGCTCGTCGCGTGTTGGGACGCAATGTGCGCGTCGGACGTCCGCTTGGGGTTGCGGGTTTGCCGGAAGCGGCGAAGGGACCGGCTTTCTCGACCGCGGTCGGACTTATGATTTATCCGCAGGTTGCTTCCTTCGAGAGCCACCCTGCCTTTGGAGCCTCCCGTTTCAAGATGACTGGAACAGGGGGAAGACTCCACCGCATGAGTCAGTGGTTGAGAGACAGTTTTTAGTTGAGTTGACGGGGACAGCCCCATAAGCGGCCGCGACGGCGAAGCGGCGGTAAAGGCAAAAGGACGAGGACTATGACGATCAATCTGAAAAAGCCGGACATCACCGAGCTCAAGCCACGCATCACCGTCTTCGGTGTCGGCGGCGGCGGCGGCAATGCGGTCAACAACATGATCACGGCGGGCCTGCGTGGCGTGGAGTTCGTCGTGGCCAATACTGATGCGCAAGCGCTCACCATGTCGAAGTCGGAGCGCCTGATACAGCTCGGCGCGCATGTCACCGAGGGCCTCGGCGCCGGTTCGCAGCCTGAAGTTGGCCGCGCCGCTGCGGAAGAATGCATCGACGAGATCACGGACTATCTGTCAAACACCCACATGTGCTTCGTCACGGCTGGCATGGGCGGCGGTACCGGCACAGGTGCTGCTCCGGTCGTTGCACGTGCCGCCCGCGAGAAGGGTATCCTGACGGTCGGCGTGGTCACCAAGCCGTTCCACTTCGAGGGTCAGCGTCGCATGAAGACGGCCGATCTGGGCATCGAGGAACTGCAGAAATGCGTCGATACCCTGATCGTCATCCCGAACCAGAACCTGTTCCGGCTCGCCAATGACAAGACCACCTTCGCCGATGCCTTCGCCATGGCTGACCAGGTGCTCTATTCGGGTGTTGCCTGCATCACGGATCTGATGGTCAAGGAAGGCCTGATCAACCTCGACTTCGCTGACGTGCGTTCGGTGATGCGCGAGATGGGCAAGGCGATGATGGGCACGGGCGAGGCCAGTGGTGAAGGCCGCGCAATGGCGGCAGCCGAGGCTGCAATCGCCAACCCGCTGCTTGATGAGACTTCGATGAAGGGTGCAAAGGGCCTGCTGATTTCGATCACCGGTGGCCGCGACCTCACCCTGTTCGAGGTGGACGAAGCCGCCACCCGTATCCGTGAAGAAGTCGATCAGGACGCCAACATCATCCTGGGTGCGACTTTCGATGAGGATCTCGAAGGCGTCATTCGCGTCTCGGTCGTTGCGACCGGTATCGACAAGTCGGCGGAGCAGATCGCCGCTGCTCCGATTTCGATCCGTGCCGCGCAGCCGAAGGCGCCGACGCGCCCGGCGGCCATTCCGGCCGCCGAGGTGCGCACTGCTCCGATGCAGCAATCGGCACTGCATGAACCGCGCGCCGCTGACCCGGTCGCGGAAGCCATCCAGCAGGCAGAGGCCAATGCGGCTGCGTTTGCCCAACAGCCGCGCGTTGCCCAAGCTGCCCCGCAGGATGATTTCCGTCCGCAGAGCAAGCTGTTCCAGGCACCTCCGGCTCAGCCGCAGCCTCACCCCGTGATGCAGCAGGTTGCACCGCAGCCGGCTCCGCAGCCTGTGCGTGAAATGGCTCCGCCGCAGCCGGTCGCAGCCCAGCCTCGCATGCCGCGCGTGGAAGATTTCCCGCCGGTTGTTCGAGCCGAAGTCGAGGCAAAGCAGCATCCCGTTGACCACGAGGAGCGCGGACCGATGGGTCTTTTGAAGCGCCTCACCAACGGCTTGACCCGTCGCGAGGAAGAGCCTGCCCGCCTGCAGCCGGCACAGCCACGGGAACCGAAGCTGCGTCAGGCGGCCCCCGAAGTGCGTCGCCTCGCGCCGCAGGATGCGCAACTTTACGCTCCGCGCCGGGGCCAGGCCGACGACCATGGCCGCTTCGCTCCGCAGCCGCGGGCGACTCATGAGGACGATCAGCTCGAAATTCCGGCCTTCCTGCGCAGGCAGGCCAACTGATCTTCTGACGGATTGTAACAGTTGTTAACAGGCAGGCGGGTAACCGCCTGCCTGTTTGCTTTAATAGTCGTGGAAAAACAAACACTTGTATGTTGCTTTTATACTCCCTTAGCCGTTACATCGGGTAAGAAAGCGTGATTTGGAGTATGCCTGAGGGGCCACTATCTTCCGCGGGCAACAACGGCAGTGGGTGTTTTGGGGATGTGCCCCGCTGACTGGAAGATCAAAGGCAGCGACCGAGAAGCCGATTGGCCGCGCCATCAGGGCACATGGGGATCAGCTTGCAGGACTACCAGACAACGCTGAAATCGCGGGCGACATTGACGGGTATTGGCGTTCACAGCGGCAATACCGTAACCATCCATTTCCTGCCTGCCGATGCCGATACGGGCATTGTTTTTCACCTGACCGATGGTGAACAGCCGATGCGGGAGTTTCGTGCGCTGGTTTCCGAGGTGGGTGCGACCGACCTCTGCACCATGCTCGGCGACCCGGCCGGCCAGCATATTGCTACCGTTGAACATTTGATGGCGGCCGTGCTTGGGCTTGGCATCGACAATATGGTCATCGAGATCGACGGGCGTGAGGTGCCTATCCTGGATGGCAGCTCGATCGAGTTCGTGGAGGCTATCGATCAGGCCGGCATCGAGATTCTCTCGGTGAAGCGCCGCTTCATCCGGATCCTGAAGACAGTCCGTATCGAGAGCGGTGCTTCCTGGGCCGAATTCCGTCCCCATTCGGGGACCCGTTTTGAAGTCGAAATCGATTTCGAGAGCCCGGCGATCGGTCGGCAAAGCTATGCCACGGACCTTACCGCAGACGCTTTTCGCAACGAGATCGCGCGAGCACGCACCTTTGGCTTCATGAAGGACGTCGAGCGCCTGTGGGCGGCCGGTTATGCTCTTGGCTCCTCGCTCGACAATTCGCTGGTGATCGGCGACGACCATCGCGTCATCAACGTCGGCGGCTTGCGCTATCCAAACGAGTTCGCGCGGCACAAGACGCTGGATGCCATGGGTGATCTGGCCCTGGCTGGCGCGCGCTTCATCGGCTGCTTCCGGTCCTATCGCGGCGGCCATCGGCTGAATGCTGCGGCGCTTCGTCGTCTGCTGTCGGACCGCACTGCATTCGAGGTGGTGGAAACGACCCGCCGCGGCCGTTCCGGGGAGATGAGCGCGATCAGCGCGCCGGTATACGCACCCTGGACGATCTGAATTTCGTCGGCTTCGTGATCGAAAATGCGCCTGTTGCACAGGAGCACCACTTCGGTTGGGAAATCCTGATCCCCAATTCATGGCGGATTGCGCCACAAAATTGCACGATTGCGGGGTGATAGCGTTGCCGCGCGCGCTGTTTTTGGTTTATGGCTGCTCGCCGACGTGGGCAATGGCGCCGAGAGGGCGAATTTCGATCATGTTTTTCAGACAGGCCGACCAGTTGAAGGCGCCGTTCGCGGCGGCTTTTCTCGCACTTTCGGTGCTCGCTGCTCCTCTGGCACTTTCGGGCTGCATGTCCTCGGAAAAGGATATCGACCTGTCGACCTATGTCGATCAGACCGAGCCTGCCGACGTGCTTTATAATCAGGGCCTCGCAAATATGAATGCCGGTCGCCTCGACGAGGCGGCCAAGAAATTTGCCGCCGTCGATCGCCAGCACCCCTATTCGGAATGGGCTCGCAAATCGATGGTGATGGGGGCTTTCACCAACTATCGTCAGGGCAAATATGACGACGCGATCAGCGCGGCCAAGCGCTATCTGACGCTCTATCCTTCTACCGATGAGGCCGCCTATGCGCAGTACATCATCGGTCTCAGCTACTACAAGCAGATCGAGGACGTGACCCGCGATCAGAAGGAAGCCAAGCTTACCATCCAGACCATGCAGGAACTGGTGACGCGCTGGCCGAGTTCTGAATATGTCGAGGACGCAAAGACCAAGATCCGTTACGCCAACGATCAGCTGGCGGGTAAGGAAATGCAGGTCGGTCGCTATTACCTGGAGCGCAAGGAATATCTGGCGTCGATCAAGCGCTTCCGCAATGTGGTCGAGAACTATTCCAACACCCGCCATATCGAGGAAGCGCTGGCGCGCCTGACCGAAGCCTATTTTGCGCTCGGCCTTGTCGACGAGGCGCAGACCGCAGCGGCGGTCCTCGGCCAGAACTATCCGGACAGCCAGTGGTACAAGGACTCCTACAAGCTCCTGCAAAGCGGTGGCTTGCAGCCACGCGAGAATGCCGGCTCGTGGATATCCAAGGCTGGCAAGCTGATCACCGGCGGCGCCTGATCGTTCATGCCGCGCGCCTCATGGGGCGCGCGCAGCCATCCTTGATGCTATAGAGCGCCGATGCTCTCCAGGCTATCGATTCGCGATATCGTCCTGATCGAACGGCTCGACATTGATTTCGCGCCGGGCCTTTCCGTTTTGACTGGTGAGACCGGCGCCGGCAAATCCATCCTGCTGGACGCTCTGTCGCTGGCGCTTGGCGCACGTGGCGACTCCTCCCTGGTGCGGCATGGTGCGGCGCAAGGCCAGGTTACGGCTGTTTTCGATGTTCCGCGCAATCACCCGGCGCGCGAAATCCTTGCCGAGAATGCCATCGAGGATGATGGTGACATCATCCTGCGCCGGCTGCAGACGGCGGATGGGCGCACACGCGTCTTTGTCAATGATCAGCCGTCGTCGGTCACGCTGATGCGCGATATTGGCCGTGCGCTGGTGGAGATTCACGGCCAGCACGATGACCGCGCGCTGGTTGATCCGGGCGCGCATCGCGATCTGCTTGACGCCTTCGGCGGTCATCTCGGTGTCGTGCATCGCACCGGTGAGGCCTGGCGTTACTGGCGGCAGGCCGAGCAGGACCTGGCACGTCACCGTGCCAAGGTAGAAGCCGCGGCGCGGGAGGCCGACTACCTTCGTGCTTCCGTTGCGGAGCTTGCCAAGCTCGATCCGCAACCTGGTGAAGAAACGGAATTGGCCGAGCTTCGCTCGGTCATGATGCGGGCTGAAAAGATCGCTGCGGAAATCCACGATGCCCAGGACGTCTTGTCCGGACCGGCCTCGCCATTGCCGCAGCTCGCAAGCCTGCTCAGGCGTTTGCAACGCAAGGCCGGCGAAGTGCCTGGCCTGCTCGAAGACGTGGTGAAGTCGCTGGACGAAGCGATGATCTCGCTCGATGCGGCGCAGTCAGGCGTCGAGGCCGCGCTACGCTCGACCGAATATGATCCGCAGCGGCTGGAAAAGGCCGAGGAGCGGCTGTTTGCGTTGCGTGCAGCCGCACGCAAACACAATGTCGTCGTCGACAATCTCGCCCAGCTGCGCGACACGATGTCCGCTGACCTTGCCGATCTGGACGCCGGCGAGGAGAGGCTTGCCGCGCTGGAAAAGCATGCAGCCGCGGCGCGTGAGGCTTATGACCTGTCGGCCTCAGAACTGTCAGGGCTGCGTCATGTCGTGGCCACCGGGCTCGCCAAGGCCGTGATGGCCGAACTCCCGGCACTGAAGCTGGAGCGAGCCGAATTCATCGTCGAGATAGCCAGCGAACCGGCCAATCGTCTGGAGGAGGGCATCGACCAGATCGAGTTCTGGGTGCGCACCAATCCCGGCACCCGGCCAGGCCCGATGATGAAGGTCGCCTCCGGTGGCGAACTTTCGCGCTTCCTGCTTGCGCTTAAGGTGGCGTTGGCCGACCGTGGTTCCGCACCGACCCTGGTTTTCGACGAGATCGACACTGGCGTGGGTGGCGCGGTGGCTGACGCGATCGGCCAGAGGCTGGCGAGGCTTTCCACGCGTGTGCAGGTGCTGTCCGTCACTCATGCGCCGCAGGTGGCGGCGCGTGCGGCGACGCATTTCCTGATTTCGAAATCCGGTACGGATCGTGTTGCCACCCGCATTGCCGAGATGGACCGCGGGGCACGCCAGGAAGAGATCGCCCGCATGCTGGCGGGTGCCAGCATTACCGACGAAGCGAGAGCGGCGGCCGAGCGGCTGCTGCGCGAGAACACGGTCGCGTCGTGAACTGTCGGGAGTGACCGCCCCGAGCGGCGGAAGCGGTTTACTTTTCGAGGGAATTTGCCGATGACTTCAGAGCAATTCCAGCAAAAATGCGAGCGGTTTTGCATCCGGAATTGCGTAGAAACACAAAATTGGAGTGTTTCCGCGTTTCCGTGAATAACGGAAACGCTCCAGGTCCCGCAGTTGGGGAAGTGTCACGCCATGTCTGAACAGAACAAGTCCATCGACGCCCTGAGCGCAGAAGAAGCGGCGGCGGAGCTCGGGCGCCTTGCCGCCGAGATCAAGGAACACGACCGTCGCTATCATGGTGAGGATGCACCCATAATCACCGATGCCGAGTACGACGCCTTGCGCCGCCGCAATGCGGCGATCGAAGAGGCGTTTCCGGATCTGGTGCGCGCCGATAGCCCGACCGGCTCGGTCGGTGCGGCGCCGGCAGAAGGTTTTGCCAAAGTCCGCCATGCCGTGCCGATGCTCAGCCTCGCCAAGGCCTATACCGATCAGGATGTCGTCGACTTCCTGGAGCGGGCCAAGCGTTTCTTCGAGCGCGACAAGGATTTCGATATCGCGTTCACGGCAGAACCGAAGATCGACGGGCTTTCGGCATCGCTTCGTTATGAGAACGGCGCCTTCGTGCAAGGCGCAACACGTGGCGATGGCACGGTCGGCGAAGACATCACTGCCAATCTGAAGACCATCGCCGACATTCCGCACCGGCTGAAGGGCTCCGGCTGGCCGGAGGTCATCGAAATCCGCGGCGAGGTCTATATGACCTATGCCGAATTCCAGGCGCTCAAGGAACGCTCCGCCGCGGCGGGTGGCCAGGATTATGTCAATCCGCGCAACACTGCGGCCGGCTCGCTGCGCCAGAAGGATGCTTCCGTTACCGCCAGCCGCAACCTCAAGTTCTTCGCCTATGCGTGGGGGTACACCTCCGAGGATCCGGCGCCGACGCAATATGAAGCGGTGCAGAAATTCGCCGACTGGGGCTTCAGCATCAGCCCGCTGATGGTGCGCGCCAAATCCGTCGATGAGCTGATTGCACAGTACAGGCTGATCGAGGCGCAACGCTCTTCGCTCGGCTACGATATCGACGGCGTTGTCTACAAGGTCGACCAGCTCGAACTGCAGCGCCGCTGGGGCTTCGTCACGGGCGAGCCGCGCTGGGCGATCGCGCACAAGTTCCCAGCCGAGCAGGCGACCACGATCGTGCGCAAGGTCGACATCCAGGTCGGTCGTACGGGAACGTTGGCGCCCGTGGCCCGGCTGGACCCGGTGACGGTCGGCGGCGTGACCGTCGTCAACGTGACGTTGCACAACGAGGACTACATCAAGGGCTTCGACAGCAATGGCGAGCCGATCCGTGAGGGTAACGATATCCGAATCGGCGATACGGTGGTGATCCAGCGGGCAGGAGATGTCATCCCGCAGATTGTCAGCGTGGTGGTCGACAAACGTCCCGCCGATGCCGTGCCTTACGAATTCCCGCACACATGCCCGGTCTGCGGTTCCGCAGCGACGCGCGAGGTGAACGAAAAGACCGGCAAGGAAGATTCGCGCCGGCGCTGCACGGGCGAACTGATCTGCCCTGCGCAAGCTGTCGAGAGGCTGCGCCATTTCGTGTCGCGCGGTGCGATGGATATCGAAGGCCTGGGTGCCGAAAACATCGACCTGTTCTTCAATGCCGGCCTCCTGGAAACCGCTGCGGACATTTTCAGGCTGAAGGACCGACGCGCCGAGGTGCAGCAGGCGCTGTTCGAGAGACGCGAGGCGCAGGCGCAGGCGCGCGAGGCCGTCAAGGGCGCGACCCGCAAGAAGGTGCTTTCCGCCGAAGAGCGCACCTATGAAGGACTCGAAAAGCTCTTCGACGCGATTGATGCGCGCCGTGAACCGGAGCTCGATCGTTTCATCTTTGCACTTGGCATCCGCCACATCGGTGAAACGACGGCCGCTGCACTCTCGAAGACGTTCTCGACTGCGGAAGAGTTCATCCGCGTGGGCAAGGAGGCGTCGAAGGCAGATGATCCGAAGAGCGTCTTCCCGTCCATCAATGGGATCGGTGATACGGTGATCGGCGCGCTGTGTGACTTCTTCGGCAACGAGCGCAACGACGATGTTCTGGACGCATTGCTGCAGCAGGTTCACCCCAAGCCCTATGTCGTCAATGTGTCGGCCGACAGCCAGGTTGCCGGGAAGACCGTGGTGTTTACCGGATCTCTGGAGAAGATGTCGCGCTCCGAAGCCAAGGCGATGGCCGAACGGCTGGGGGCAAAGGTCGCCGGATCGGTCTCGGCCAAAACCGACCTCGTGGTTGCCGGACCTGGCGCGGGCTCGAAACTCAAGCTGGCGAGCGAGCTGGGCATCGAGGTCATCGACGAGGACACCTGGTTCGAGAGGGTTGGGCGAAGCGTGTGATGGCCGGTACGTTCTCCGGTTTCGGCCAGAAGGCCATTCCGTTCCTGAAGGCGCTCGATTTCCACCAGAACAGGGAATGGTTTCAGGAAAACCGCGACCTGTTCGAAAGCGAGTTGCGCGAGCCGCTTGGCAATCTGGTCGAGACGCTTTCCGAGCGCTTCGGCGCTGTGGGGCTTGGCTTGCGCGGCGACCGCAAGAAGTCGCTGTTCCGCATCAACCGCGACGTGCGTTTCTCCAAGGACAAGCGTCCCTACACCACGCATGTATCCGCGATCCTGTCACCCGACGGCACCAAGATGGAGCAGGGCGTTTTCTTCTTTCATCTGGGTCTCGACGCCTGTTTTGCCGCGGTTGCCTGGTGGCAGCCTGAGACCGCAATGCTGCAGGCAATGCGACGTGCCATCGAGACGAGGCCGGAACAGTTCCGCAAGCTGGTGGCCGTGCTGAAAAAGGGCAAGCTGGAGCTCGGCACGCAAGGCGCCATGAAACGCATGCCGCGTGGTTTCGAACATGTCGCCGATGCCGATCTTGCAGCAGCGATCCGCAACCGGCATTTCGTTGTGCGACAGGATGTCGAACCGACATCCATCCATACGCCGGAGCTGGCCGATATCCTGCTCGATTTCGTCATCCGCGCCCGGCCTTTGCTCGACTGGGGCAGGGCGATACAGGGCACGGCCGTGCTGCCCCCGCAGAACTGAAGCGCGCCGGAAAGCATCATTTTCGCTGATCGTTTGGCTCAAGCGAATTGGTGTGACATCCGGCAGTTGGCTACCTACATGTCACCCCTCCAGCGCGATACGCAGATTCAAGATGTTGGAGCGTTCCTTGCGCGTCCAAACGGATGCGCGGCGCACCAGAGGGAGTGGCCGATGTCATCTGAAGCAATCGCTGAGAAGTCCAGAGCAGGCGATTTCTGGGACGGCGTGCGGCTCAGCACGCCTGTCGTGGTGGCTTCCGCGCCATTCGCCATGCTGTTCGGCGCGCTTGCCGTCGACAACGGATTTTCGGTTTTTGAGGCGACGCTGATGAGTGCTGCTGTCTACGGCGGCGCCAGTCAGATGGTCGGCATCGAACTGTTCGGCCAGCATGTCGCGCCGTGGCTGATCGTGCTTTCCATCTTTGCCGTGAACTTCCGCCATGTGCTGTATTCGGCCGGCATCGGTCGGCGCATCTCGCACTGGCCGGTGGTACAGCAGGTGCTCGGCTATTTCATTCTCACCGATCCGCAATACGCTATTTCGGAGCGCAAGGCAGAAGCGGGGCAAGATGTCAGTTTTGTCTGGTATCTGGGACTCGGCCTGCCGGTCTATGTGTTCTGGGTGGTGGAAACGGCGCTTGGGGCCTATTTTGGCAGGCTGATCAGCAACACCCATTCACTCGGCATCGATTTCCTGCTGCCGATCTATTTCTTCGGGCTGGTCATGGGTTTCCGCAAACGCCCGCTGTGGCTGCCGGTGGTGGTAGTGAGCGCCGTCGCATCGATCATCGCATACAAGACGGTCGGTTCGCCCTGGCATGTGTCGATTGGTGCGGTCGCCGGCGTGCTGCTCGCCGTCATCCTGCCGCCGCATCACAGCGGCGTCGGCACCAAACCTGGTGTGGAAGCAGAGGAGCAGCCATGAGCGCGACATTCTGGATCATCATCGCGGCTGCGATCGCCACCTATCTGACCCGTGTCGGTGGCCATCTCGTCATCTCGCGCTTCGAACGCGTGCATCCACGTGTCGAGGCGGGATTGAACGCTGTTCCGGCGGCGGTGCTGACAACACTGGTTGCACCTGCGGTGTTGAGCGCCGGCCCTGCCGAGTGGGCAGCGCTGATCGTGGCAGGCGCCGTCTCGCTGCGAGGCGGCCTGTTGTCGATGTTCCTCGCCGGTGCCGCCGTGCTGATCCTGGCACGGCAGTTCATGGCTTAGACGCCCTCTGTTGAACCGGGACGGTACCCTAGAGAGGCGCCGTCACCTTTTCCAGCCAGGCCAGTGTTTCACCATCGACCATCGGGCCGATCTCGGTGAGCACGCGCGCGTGATAGGCGTCGATCCATTCAAGCTCCGCCTTGGTCAAAAGATCGGTGCGGATCAGCCGGCGATCGATCGGTGCGAGGGTGAGCGTCTCAAAGCCATGCATGGCAATGTCACCGCCCTCGATCTCTTCCGCCGGCGTGACGATGATCAGGTTTTCGATGCGGATGCCGTAATGGCCTTCCTTGTAGTAGCCAGGCTCGTTGGACAGCATCATGCCGGCCATCAGCTTTTCGGTACCGGTACGGGCAATGCGCTGTGGTCCTTCGTGCACGGCAAGATAGGAACCAACGCCATGGCCGGTGCCGTGCGCGAAGTCGCAGCCGTGGCGCCAGAGGGCCATGCGTGCGACCGCATCGATTTCCGAACCACGTGTGCCTGCCGGGAAGCGCAGCATCGAAATACCGATCATGCCCTTCAGTACCAGGGTGAAACGCTCGCGCATTTCTTCCGTCGGTTTGCCGACCGGGACCGTGCGGGTGATATCGGTGGTGCCGTCCTGGTATTGCGCGCCGGAATCGAGCAGGAACAGTTCGTCGCTGGCAAGCTTGCGGTTGGTTTCCGTCGACACGCGGTAATGCATGATGGCGCCGTTGGGGCCGGCGCCGGAGATGGTGGCGAAGGAGACGTCGCGGAGCGGCATCTGGGTTTCCTCGCCGGTCTGGCGGCGCGCCTGCTCGAGTTGTTTGACGACGGTGATCTCGTCGAGCGTGCCGGGCTCCTGCCGGTCGAGCCAACACAACAGCTTGGCCACCGCAGCGCCGTCGCGGCGATGCGCGGCACGGCTGCCGGCGATTTCGGCCTGGTTCTTGACGGCGCGCGGGATGCGGGCGGGATCTGCGGCTGAAACGACGGTACCGCCATTGTCTTCCACCAGTGTTCGCAGTCTGTCAGCGGCCAACACCGGGTCGAGCGCGATTTTGGCGCCGTTCTTCGCCAGATCCACGATGGCGCCTTCGAATTCTGCTGGTTCGTGCGGGTCGCAGAGTTGCGTGAGATAGGCCGCGACCGTGCGCGAGAATTTACGGCTGTCCATGAACAGCTGATGCTTGCCGTCGGCCGCAAGGATGGCGAAGCCGAGCGCCAGTGGCGTGTGTGGCACGTCACCGCCGCGAATGTTGAAGGCCCAGGCAATCGACGAGGGATCGGTCAGCACAGCATGGGTAGCGCCTTCCTTCGCGATCGCGGAAGCCAACCGTGCCAACTTGTCCTTGGCGAGTTCGCCGGCAAAAGCCTGCGGGTGCAGTTCTACCGGAGCGATCGGCGCATCGGGCTGGTCGTCCCAGATGATGTCGATCGGGTTTTGGGCTACCGGCACCAGCTCCGCGCCCGATTTTACCGCCGCGGTCTTCAGTGCCTTCACCTCGCCCACGGTGTGCAGCCATGGATCGAAGCCAAGGCGCGCACCCTTGCCGAGATTCTCCGGGATCCAGGAAGCCGGCGGATTGTCGATCAGGCTTTCGATCGCGAAGATGTCGAGATCGACTTCGGCGCGCACCTGCAGCGTGTAGCGGCCGTCGACAAAGATGAAAGCGCGGTCGCGCAGCACGATGGCCACTCCGGCCGAGCCGCTGAAGCCGGTCAGCCAGCGCAGCCGTGCCGCGCGGTCCGGAACGTATTCGCCCTGGTGTTCGTCGGCGCGGGGGACCAGGAAACCGTCGAGGCCATTCTCGCTCAGCCAGCCACGCAGCCTGGCGACATGTGGTTTGCCCACGGTGGGATCGCCAGCGGGGTCGAAAGTCTGGAACATCGATGCAAACCCGTCATTGTTCGATTGCGTGGCGGACCGTAGCCGCGCGGTCGACGCCTGACAATCGGCGGTCTGGAGCAATTCCAGGAAAAGTGTGGAACGGTTTTCCGTCCGGAATTGCGTAGAAACAAGGAGCCAGAGCGTTTCCGCGTTTCCGTAAAAACGGAAACGCTCTGAAAGCAATTCCAGGAAAAGTGTGGAACGGTTTTCCGTCCGGAATTGCGTAGAAACAAGGAGCCAGAGCGTTTCCGCGTTTCCGTAAAAACGGAAACGCTCTGAGAGCAATTCCAGGAAAAGTGTGGAACGGTTTTCCGTCCGGAATTGCGTCAAAACAAAGAGTTAGAGCGTTTCCACGTTTCCATGAATGGAAACGTGCCTTGGTCCAGCTCAGCGCTTCATATGGATCGCCACCCAGCCCTCGCGGTGGGTGGTGCGCACGTGCCGGAACTGCTGGCCGGTATAGGCTGCCACCACGGCATCGCGCTGACGATCCAGGATGCCGGAAAGCACGATGGAGCCGCCGGGCGTCAGGTACTTCGCCATCTCCGGCGCAAGTTTCATCAGCGGCTTGGCGAGGATGTTGGCGACGATAAGGTCGAAGGGTGCCCGGGCGGCGAAGATCGGATGATGGAAGCCAGGCGCGGTCACTGTCTCGACCAGGCCAGCTACATGGTTCAGTCGCGCGTTGGCGGCAGCGACGTCAACGGCGACAGGGTCGATATCGGTGGCGAGCACCGGAATGTGGGCGAGACGGGCCAATGCGATTGCCAGCACTGCGCTGCCGGTGCCGAGATCCAGCGCGTTGCGTGGTTTCTCGCGGATGGCGACACGCTCCAGCATGGCCAGGCAGCCGGCGGTGGTGCCATGATGACCGGTGCCGAAAGCCAGCCCCGCCTCGATTTCGATGGCGATGTCGCCCGCGTGGCGCTTCTGGCGGTCATGCGCGCCGTGAACCAGAAAGCGACCGGCGCGTACCGGCTTCAGGCCCTCCAGCGACCGCGCTACCCAGTCGACGTCAGGCAACACTTCCCGCTCTACCGGTCGGGCCAGTCCCAGGGCGGTCAGTTCGGCCTTCAGCCGCGTCTCGACCGGCTCGATGTCGCCATCAGCGTAAAGCGAGACCTCGTGCAGGTCGCGTTCCTCGTCGAGTTCCAGCACGGCGAGTGGCAGGCCGTCGTCCTCGAAGGCGGTTTCGAGGACGGCGAAGATGCGATCGGCCTCGGCCTTGGTCGCGATCAGGTAAAGGCGCGTCTGGCCCATGGGCACCTGTCTTGCGGCATGCGCCGCGTTGAAAAGCTTATTGGCCCTCTTTGGCCAGCCGCTTCAATTTGGCAAGTGCGGTATCGGGGTTTTCCTCATAGGCGATGGTGCCGAAGAAATCGCCGTTGCGTTTGAGCATCAGCACAGAAGCTGTGTGATCCATGGTGTAGTCACCGTCACCCGTATCTACCCGCTTGAAATAAATGCCGAAGGACTTTGCCATGGCGCGCACCTTGTCGGGCTCGCCGGTGATGCCGACAATGCGATCGGAGAAGTTGGTGACATAGTTTTTGATGACGTCCGGCGTGTCACGCTCGGGATCGATCGACACGAAATAGGCCTTGATGTCCTTGCCTTCATCGCCCAGCGTCTTAAGCCAGCCGGCCAGTTCAAACAGTGTGGTCGGACAGACTTCGGGACAATGGGTGAAGCCGAAGAACACGACGGTCGGCTGACCCCGGAAAGCAGCCTCGGTCACGGGTTTTCCGGTCTGATCGGTGAGTGCGAAGGGGGCTCCGAAAGGCTGCCCGCCAAAGTGGCTGCGGTACCAGTTGAAAGTCAGCCAGCCGATGCCGACAGCCATGAGAACGAGGATACCGACAAGAATAGAGCGCATTGCGGGGACGATCCGGGACAGGAGTCATTTCGAGGCCGCCAGCCTGGTTTCGCAGAACGCCAGGCGGCGTGTTCGGCGAAACCTTATCGCCTTGCCGGAATGAGCGCAAAGTGCGTCATTGCCGCAACCCAGTCGTCTAAAAAGCTTGCAAGATGGGATGCCTGATCCCAACTGAAATCGACAATCGCGCCAACACAAGGAGGGTTTCTTGTTCTCTCGGACCGGACGAAAACTGATGGGTGGGGCACTCGTTGCCTGTTTTGTTGGTATCGCAGGGGTGGCACTGGCGCAGCAGGTCGGCAAGGTCGGCGTCGACTGGCTTGGCAACGACATCATCGTGGAAGCGATCAAGGATCCGAAGGTCGAAGGGGTGACCTGCCATGTTTCTTATTTCGACCGTGGCGTCATCGATCGGCTGCAAAAGGGCAATTGGTTCGAGGACCCGTCGGACTCGGCGATTTCTTGCCAGCAGACAGGGCCGATCAGCATTGGGGACATCGACTACAGCAAGGGCGGCGAAGAGGTGTTCAAGCAGGGCATCAGCCTGATCTGGAAGAAACAGGTGGTGAACCGGATCTACGACAAGGCCAACGAAACGCTGGTCTATCTTTCGCATTCGCGCCAGGTGCAGGATGGATCGGCCAAGATGGCGATCTCGACCGTGCCCCTGTATGGCCAGAACGTCACCTGGAAGAACGGCAAGCCGCAATAGAACGGCTTGCGGGGTGTGCTGGCGGCGCGTAAAGCCGCGTCATGGACCGTACCGACGACCTCGTGCCAAAGGATCCGGAACCGCGCATTCATCAGACCGCGGAACTGAAATCGTGCCGGCTTGGCCGCTATACGGCCATCGGCGAGCGCGTCGTGCTGCGAGAGGTGACAGTCGGCGACTTCTCTTATTTCGAACGCCATGCCGAAGCGATCTATACGACCATCGGCAAATTCTGCTCTATTGCGGCGAACACGCGCATCAATGCGCTTGAGCATCCGATGGAGCGCCTGACCACGCATAAAGTCAGCTACCGGCCGAATGAGTATTTCCGCTGGCTCGGCGTGGACGGCAGTTTCCGTGAGCGTCGACGCTCGAAGCCGGTCAGCATCGGCCATGACGTGTGGATCGGCCACGGTGCGGTGATCCTGCCCGGGGTGACCGTCGGCAATGGTGCGGTGATCGGTGCCAATGCGGTGGTCACGATGGATGTTCCCGCCTATACGATTGTCGCCGGCGTGCCGGCCAGACGGTTGCGCCGGCGGTTTTCAGAAAGCATTGCCGCGCGTATTGAAGCGCTGACCTGGTGGGACTGGGCGCCGGAGAAACTTGCCAGGGCTATCCCCGACATGCAGGAACTGGACATCGAGAGCTTTCTCGATCGCTGGGAATCTCAAACCTAGAGCGTTCCAGCAAAAGTGGAAACGCTCCTGCAGTGTCCAGCGATGCACATCGCAGCATCTTAACCATGATGGCCTGCTAAGAGTTTTCGTGCAGGTCGATGGGGGTCTTGTCTTAACCAATCATGGTAACCAAATTATTTAACGTAAAAGATTAAAGTTAAAAAATGGAAAACGCCGTGTATTCGTAGATTATGACTTGCTCATACTTGTGCGTTTTTTGATGGTGTGTACTATCCAATCCCAGAGGTACTGATGAATAGGTGGAAGTAAACACTGTTGTAAATAGGAGAGAAGTCATGAAGAAATTCGCACTTGTACTCACTGTCGCAGTTGTTTCATTCTCGACTGTCAGCTCTTATGCAGGCGGTTTCGGTTCCCGGGGCAACAACAACAACTCGGGTGGTGGACTCATCAACATTTCTCCCGGCATTGCACTCGGTGATATCGGCATCCTGAATGGCTCGCCGATCCTGAGCGGCAACAACACCCAGGTGGGTGGCATTCTCAATGGCGTGGGCGTTGGCATCCTGGGTGTTGGCACCGGTGTCAGCAAGGTCACCAACAGCATTCTGGGTGGCGGCAACAACTACAAGCTGGGCCGGCACTAAACAAAGGGGCGGTTTGCCAGAACAAGGCGACCGAAGGGGGCGGGAGGGTTTGCAAACCCTTCCGCTTTTCTTTGTTCTAAGGGTGGGCGCATTTCCAGGAAAAGTACGCAGCGGTTTTCGGACCGGAATTGCGTAAAAACAAAGGGCCGGAGCGTTTCCCATTTCCGAGAAACGGAAACGCTCTCGTGGCGATCAGATCTTGGTGCGCAGGCCGATAAACGTGTCGACCGTGTTCTCGTCCACGTCGATTACGGTCTTGTGGATGCGATTGACATCCACGCGCAGCACGACTGATGCCTTGGCGCTGGCATCATAGGTGGCCTCGGCATAAAAGACGCGCTTGCGCTCGACATTTTCCCAAAGCAGGTTGCGCTTGAGCTCGCAGGCGACGCCGGAAGCCAGTTTCAGGTTCTCGCGCAGCTTGTAGGAGATCTCGAATTCACCACGGTTGACCCAGGAAGCCAGCGGATCGTCACTATCGGCGGTCTCATAACGGCCATACCAGGTCCCACGCAGCTCAAAACCTTTTGGCAGCGGTTTGACGACGGATAGCTGCCAGGCCGGACGAACACGCGAATAGGTGTCGTCGGCGCCGTGCAAAAGTTCCGCACCCAGAGCCAGCGCAGCGGTGGTGCCGCCGGCGCCGGTGTAGGTGATCTCGCCGCGCAGGCCGAACTGGTTGAGCGAGACACCAACAGGTGGCTCGCCCAGGCGTTCGACGGCGATGCGCAGCGCCGAGCCCTGAACACCAAAGGTGAACTGGCCGACGGTGCGGATAAGCTTGAGGGCGATCTGGACGTTGCGCTTGTCTGGATCCAGGCGGGCGGGCAGGAAGACGTCGTCTTCGAAGCGGGTGAGGCCGACCTTCTCCATGCTCGTCATGGCATCGACGATGAGGGCCATCTGGTTGCCCAGATCCAGGCCGACCTGGACCTGTCCGCTGGCGACCTGTTTCAGCGTGCGTGTTCCGATGGTGAAGGGGCCGATATCTATGTGGTCGCCGTCCCTGGTGGCATTGTAGGCGAGCGTGCCGCGCAACTCCAGCCCGCCGGCAAAGCGGCGAAAAGCCTGAACCTGAATGCCACCGGCGGTGTCGTCTTCGATGGTGACCGAGTCGTGCCGGGTCGCCCGACCTTCGGCGTTGAGCGAAATATAGGCGTCGTTGTCGCCCCATTTGCGGAACAGGGTGCTGCGCAGCAGCGAGTACCAGTCGGCGATCGGGCGGTCGCTTTCCATAGCATTGGTCGTGTAGTGGCGTTCGAAGCTGGTGGTGATGGTCGGCTCGACCGTTTCGCCAGCCTGCGCTGCTGTACCCGCAAGGCCGAATACGGCGCCGGCGGTTAGAAAGACAAATCCGCCGCGCGCCCTGGCCATCATTTATCCCGGAATCCGGTCGGTTGCTTCGGCGCTGGAATGTCGAGCCACATGCGGCGGGTCCCCAGGGGAGGCGGGCCCAAAACCCCTTCCGTCTGCGCATGCGAGGCGGAAGGGGCTTGAGGTACCGCTCAAGGCGGAGTTGCAAGCTTGTCGCCTGCAAGATCAGGCTCGCAGAAAATGGATAAGGATATATTACCTTTTCCATATGTACTGTAATAGAAATGGAGCTGATCTTGCTCAGTGTTCCATCGACGCCGCATCAACTTGCGGGCGCCGGTGCTTTTGTTTTCTTTCCCAAGAAGAGAAGGTTTTCTGCCGGCGGTTGGCGTATCCGGTCCAAACCGCTAAAAGAGGGCGGACTGAAAATACCGCAGGTTCTTTTCGTGACCGACTGGCTGGAGATATTGAAGCAGGAAACGGCGACTGGGGAACGCATGGGCCGCGAGGTGCCCGACATGCTTGCGCATCCCGACATCAGCGCCGAGCAGGTGCTGGCGCTGTTTTCGGCACTCGACAAGCAGGCCGACTTTGCCGAGAAGCTCAAGCAGGCACTGGAGAAATTCGGCCACGATTTTCCGGTGATCACCGCGGCCGAACGTCTGGAAGAACGCTATGCGGACCTTGCGGCAACTGTTGCCGACAAGTTGAAGGCGATGCGGAAGTAAGCATCCACCCCATCATCCAAAGTCGATCTGAGGCGATGCCGATATCGCGAAGGCCGCGGCCGTCGCGTTTCCGTTTTTAAGGGAAACGCTCTAACTATCTGTTTTTACACAATTCTAACGGAAAATTGCCGCGCGCTTTGCTGGAATCGCTTTATGCGCCGCGGCCGTTGTCAGCTACTGTGGTTGCCTTGGGGCGTGAACCACCGCCGCCGACGACAACCAGTCGTTTGATCTTGCCTTGTTTGAAAGCCGCGAGGAAGCGCTTGTAGTCCTTGAAGGCGACACAACCATGCGATTCCGCACGGCCGCCGCGCAGCAGGTAAGAATGTGCCAATAGTCCGTTGCGGCCATGCTTGACCTTGCCGTCCACGGGGGTGAGGCGGATCGCCTCGACGCCATGGAACAGAGATTCACGCATCGACAGCTTGTAGGTATCGGGCGGGGTAGGGCCACGCATCTTCTGGTTCACGTAGCGCACGTTGTCGGCCATCGAGCCGATGCCGGAATGGGCTTCCAGTCGAGTTCCGTCGGGCATGGTGACGGTGGCCGAGGCGATATCGTAGACGGCGGTGCCGTTGCCGGCCCTGGCGCTCGACCCGCCGGGTGAGGAGAACAGATTGCGGAAAGCCTGGCCGAGGCCGCCACTTTCGGATGGATTGTCAGGCTTCGCATAGGCAAGCACCGGCTGCGCCGGTTGGCTGATGCGCTTCGCCGGCTTGCGCACCGGTTCGTCATCGCTCTCAGGTTCGACATCGGCGCGACGGCGGGTCTCCGGTTTGCTGGCTTCCTCCGCACGCGGGCGGTAGGCCGGCAGCGGTGCATTTTCCGGCACAGCCGCGAAATCAGGACCTTCGATCACTTCACCGGTGTCGGCAAGCGCAACCTGTTGCTCGTCGTCAGCATCGTCTTCCTGGTCGGGCAGGACAAGACTCGCCACCAGGACCTCGCGCACGGCGGCGGCGTCGGGGCTGGGGGAGGCATTTGCGAAGCCGAGTTCCCTGGTGGACGGAGCGGACAAGGCGAGTGCAACCCGCGCCGCGCGTTCCGGCTCGGCAAGGCCCGGACCAAAGCGGTCGGCATCCGGCGTTCCGAGCGCGCGGGCGAAACGCTCGTCCAGCGGGTCCTGCAGGGTCTCGGCTGCGGCCAATCTTTCGGCCTTGTCGGCAGCTTCTGCTGCTGCCGCCAGTTGGCGGCGTTTGGTCCATTCATGTGCAACCAGCGCCTGTTTCAGCCTGGAGGCAGCCTCCATCGATTGCAGGTCGGCGCCGGCCACGTTGACGCGCGTGGGCAGGAAATGCGCATTGGCGCGGATCGATGTTGCCGCGGAATAAGCGCCAGCGACAGTCGCCAGCGACCACATCGCCAGCACGGCGCCTGCCGTGGGGATAGCAATCCAGGCCGTCACCCTTGCGGAGCGTGCCAGCACAGTCTTGAAACCAGAGGCGGGGCTATTGCCCCGGAATTTTTCACGCACGAACGCCATGCCGACCGAACTTCCTTCAATCGGCGCAACACGCAGAAACCGCCTTACCAATTCGCCCGCCGGGATACCGGTCGAGCGTGGCGGTCCTTTGCCGATTATCTCAAAGGATGGACAAAGATGGTTAACCAATCCCTGTGTCGCCCCTCGTTGGATTGGAGCCCGCCGCGAAAAACCCTCCTAAAAAGGCAAGAAAGCGGCAAAATCGCTCGCTGGCAAGAATTTTCGGCCTTTGGCGTGGAAAAAATGACGCAGGGGAAGGGGGCGAGAACGCGTTTACCTCTGATTTCTGAAGCAAGGCCGTCCTCTCCTGACAGATCTGTCAGCAAGCCAGTTGGAGAGACCGAAACGGATCGCCGTAGCGCCCTATATCGATCCGATGACGTACAAAACGATCACTGAACCGGCCCACACCGGCAAGCGCGAAAACGTTGCTGCCCTGGTCTCCGTCGCTGCCATGATCGCCGCCCTGTTCGCCGGCAGCACGGCGCTGACGCCACTTTATGTCATCTACCGGGAGGCGTTCGGCTTCTCGCAGATCACGCTCACGCTGGTCTACGCCATCTATGTCGTCGGTAATCTGGCGGCGCTCCTGCTGTTCGGGCGTATATCCGACGTGATCGGCCGCCGCCCGACGGTGCTGGTTGCCGTTATGGTGACGGTGGCGAGCGCGGCACTCTTCCTGTTCGCGCATAACCTGGCCGCGCTGGAGGTTGCCAGGGTGCTGAGTGGGCTGGGAATCGGGGTTGGCGTGGGAAGCGGTACCGCCTGGCTCAGCGAACTCGTCGTGACGGAAGACAAGACCTACGCATCGATGATCGCCACAGGCACGAACTTTGCCGGGTTGGGCATCGGCGCGCTGGTTGCCGGGCTGCTTGCCGAATACGCACCGCTGCCGCTGCGCCTTCCCTTTATCATCTATCTGGCGGCTCTTGGCGTCGTTGCAGTCTCGATCTGGCGCACGCGCGAGACGGTGCGTAAGCCCGGCCGGTTGGCGGATGTGTCGTTCCGGCCGCGGTTGGGGTTGCCGCCAGAAGTGCGGGCGCATTTCGTGGCGCCGGCCGTCACCGGTTTCGGCGCAATGGCCCTGGTCGGCTTCTTTGCGGCACTTGCTCCAGGCGTTTTGGCGGGGGACCTCCATATCGCCAGCCATGCCGCCGCTGGCGCACTGTTCTTCGAGCTGGCGTTGGTGGCGGCACTGACCATCGTGTTGACCGCGCGGCTGGCCAGTCGCAACGCCATGCTGATGGCACTTTCCCTGATGCCACCTGCGGTCATTCTGCTGGTGGCGGCGCAATGGTCCGGCTCGCTCGGCATCATGCTGATGGCCACAGCGCTGTGCGGGATTGCTGCCGCGCTTGGCTATCGCGGCAGCCTGCAGGTGGTGAACCAGATCGCGCCGCCCGCGCGCCGGGCCGAGATCGCTTCTGTCTATTTCATCTGCTGCTTCTGCGGCAACGCGCTGCCGGTTGTCGGCATCGGCATGATCTCGACGGTGGCCGGCGCGACCGCTGCCAGCATCGGGTTCGCCTGCATGATCACGGTCTTCGCACTGGCAGCGCTGGGGTTTGGCATGAAATACCGAGGGTAAGGGGGGCTTCTCGCACAATTTGAACTTGCATGCATACCATACGTACGGTATGTATCGGGAATGCCAAGACCGACCAAGACAAATCCCGACCGTGGTGATGCGCGAAACAGGCTGCTCGATGCGGCGCGCGATGTCATTCGCGCCCGGGGCTTCACCGCAACCTCCGTAGAGGACCTCTGCCAGGCAGCGGAGGTGACCAAGGGCGCGTATTTCCATCACTTCAAAAGCAAGGATGCGCTCGGCATCGCAGCGGCCGACGATTGGTCGGCGGGAACCACGGCCTTCTTTGCTGCTGCGCCCTACCATGTGCCGGACGACCCACTGGAGCGGGTGCTCGCCTATGTCGCGTTTCGCAAGTCGATCATCGAGGGCGAGATCGCGCAGTTCAGCTGCCTCGTCGGCACGATGGTGCAGGAGGTCTATGCGACATCACCAGCCATTCGTGAGGCGTGTGGGCGCAGCATCTTCGGCCACGCTGCCACGCTGGAGGCCGACATCGAGGCTGCCCGGATAAGATACCGCGTCTCAGGAAACTGGACGGCCGAGAGCCTGGCACGACATACGCAGGCCGTGCTGCAGGGAGCCTTCGTCATGGCCAAGGCCGGCAATGATCCGGCATTGGCGCGGGAGAGCCTCGACCATCTCGATCAATACATCAGACTGCTTTTCGGTCGTCCGGAGGAGGGACAAACATCATGAGTACGATGATCGGCTGCACATGCGGCAAGGTTCAGCTCGAAGTCGGTTCAACGCCGATGATGAGCGTGGAATGCTGCTGCAACAGCTGCCGCGAGGCAGGGGCGCGGCTGGAAAAGCTTCCCGGTGCAAGGCCGGTTGTGCATGCGAATGGCACCACGCCCTTCGTCTTTCACCGCAAGGACCACGTCCGGATCGTCCGCGGTGCGGACCATTTGAAGGAATTTCGCCTCACTCCACAGGCCGGAACTCGCCGGGTCGTGGCGTCCTGCTGCAACACGCCGGTCTTTCTCGAGTTCAAGGGTGGGCATTGGCTCAGCCTTTACGCAGGATTGTGGCCCAAAGGCGCGTTGCCGCCGCTCGAACTGCGGACGATGACGGGCGACCTGCCGGATGCTTCGGTGCTGCCGAACGACGTGCCGAACCTCAAGCAGCAATCGCTGGCATTCTACTGGCGCCTGTTCCGCGCGTGGGCGGCCATGGGCTTCCGCAGCCCGAAGATCGCGGTGAATGGAGAGATCCATGCCTGATCCCGCCGACAGGATAGAGATCGAAAACGTCGTCTCGCCGCATCACAGACAGAAGGTAGACCGCACCAAATACAGCGCGATGCGCGGGGCGCTGCTTGCCGTCCTGCCCGAAAACCCGCCCGGTTTGACGGTGGCGGAAGCCAAGGATGCGCTGTTGCCGGACCTGCCCGACGATCTGTGGCCGGGTGGGGCTAAGGCGGGGTGGTGGCTGAAGGCCGTCCAGCTCGATCTTGAGGCGAAAGGTGTCATAGGCCGCGCTGCGACGAAGCCTGTGCGGTTGTTCAGGCGGGCGGGGTCCAATTGATGCAACGGAAGTTGACGGAAGCCGTAGGTTGACCGGTCAAATAGCATTCACGAATCCGTCCAGCACCTTCTTCTGGCCGGCGCGGTCGAAATCGATGGTCAGCTTGTTGCCGTCGATCGCCGCGATGTTGCCGTTGCCGAACTTCTGATGGAAGACACGGTCACCTACCTTGAAGGCCGATGGCGCGTCGGCCACCGATTTCGCCACCAGCTCGCCTTCGATGGTGCGGCCCTTCACCGAGGTGCGGCCGGCGCCGTAGCCGGAATCGACCTCGCCATAACCGATGCGCTCAACCTGATGGCCGCTGCGCGTGCCCCAGTTGCGGTCAGTCGCTTCGGTGCGGTTCTGCTGCGCGCGCTGCCAGCCTGGCGTGGCGTAGCTGTTGGAAAAGGAGCCGCCCTGATCGCCGCGCGCCGCGCGCCCGCCCGACGGCGAGCCGATGCTGTCGAAGCGTGAGGCTCCGTAGGGGTTCTGGCGACCGGCAGAGAAGCCGCCTCGGCCTGAAGCGAACGCGCCGCCGCCATAGGGATTGCCATAGCCGCCGTAGCTGGAGCCATTGCCTTCCTGGACCTCGACATGCGCTTCCGGCAGTTCATCGAGGAACCGCGAAGGAATGGTCGATTGCCACAGCCCATGGATGCGGCGGTTGGAAACGAACCAGATGTGCAGGTTCTTCTTGGCGCGGGTGACGCCGACATAGGCAAGACGCCGCTCTTCCTCCAATCCGGAGCGGCCACCTTCGTCGAGTGCGCGCTGATGCGGGAAAAGGCCTTCCTCCCAGCCGGGCAGGAACACCGTCTCGAATTCCAGGCCCTTTGCCGAGTGCAGCGTCATGATGGAGACGGCGTCGAGACCCTCGTTCTGCTCGGCGTCCATCACCAGCGCGACATGTTCGAGGAAGGCGCGCAGCGATTCATATTCCTCCATGGAGCGCACAAGCTCCTTGAGGTTTTCCAGCCGCCCCGGCGCTTCCGCCGAGCGGTCGTTCTTCCACATGTCGGTATAGCCGCTCTCCTCGAGGATCATCTCGGCGAGTTCGGTGTGCGGTGTGGAATCGATCAGGCCCTGCCAGCGCGTGAAATTGGCGGCGACTTCGCGCAGTGCTGCGCGGGGTTTGGGCTTCAACTCGTCGCTTTCGGCCAGTCTGGCCGATGCTTCCAGCATCGGCACCCCGAGCGCACGGGCCGTATCATGGATCTGACGGATGGTGGCATCGCCCAGGCCGCGTTTCGGCACATTGACGATGCGCTCGAAGGCAAGGTCGTCGCCGTCATTGGCAACGACGCGCATGAAAGCCATGGCGTCGCGGATTTCCTGGCGTTCGTAGAAACGCGGACCGCCGATAACCCGGTAGTTGAGCCCGATCTCGATGAAACGGTCTTCGAAGGAACGCATCTGGAAAGAGGCGCGCACCAGGATGGCCATGTCGTTCAGCTTGTGGCGGCCGCGCTGATAGGCTTCGATAGCCTCGCCGACGGCGCGCGCTTCCTCGTCCGAATCCCAGGCGGCATGCACATTGACCTTGGGGTCTTCCGGATCCGGTCGGTCGGTGAACAGCGTCTTGCCGAGGCGGCCTTCGTTGTGAGCGATGAGGTGAGCGGCTGCGCCCAGGATATGAGCGGTCGAGCGGTAGTTGCGCTCCAGACGAATGACAGTGGCGCCCGGAAAGTCCTTCTCGAAGCGCAGAATGTTGTCCACCTCGGCACCGCGCCAGCCATAGATCGACTGGTCGTCGTCACCGACGCAACAGATATTGACCTTGTTTTCGCTCGCGCGCTGTTCCGCGCCTGACGGCGCTGGCGCTCCGCGGGGACCTCGCAACGGCTCGGCCGCCCGGTCGGGCTCGCGGCCATCGGCCGTAGCGTTTCCGCCTTTGGGTCGCTGCGCGAGAAGCCGCAGCCACATGTACTGCGCAGTGTTGGTGTCCTGGTACTCGTCGACCAGTATGTATTTGAACTTGCGATGATATTCGGCCAGCACGTCATGATGCTGGCGGAAGATGCGGATTGGGTGCAACAGCAGGTCGCCGAAGTCGCAGGCATTCAGCGTGGTCAGCCGCTGCTGATAGGCGCGATAGAGTTCGCGGCCGCGGCCATTGGCGAAGGCACGTGCATCGCCTTCGGGGATCTCGTCGGGGCCTAGACCCTTGTTTTTCCAGGTGTCGACCATCTGCGCGAAGGTACGCGGCGCCCAGCGCTTGTCGTCCAACCCCTCGGCCTGGATCAGCTGCTTGATCAGTCGGGTGACGTCGTCGGTGTCGAGGATGGTGAAATCCGAACGCAGGCCGGCCAGCTCGGCATGGCGGCGCAACAGCTTGACGCCGATGGAGTGGAAGGTGCCCAGCCACGGCATGCCCTCGACTGCCTCGCCGACCAGGACGCCGATGCGCTGTTTCATCTCGCGCGCCGCCTTGTTGGTGAAGGTGACGGCCAGGATCTGGCTGGGGAAAGCGCGGCCGGTGGCCAGGATGTGCGCGATGCGGGTGGTGAGCACGCGCGTCTTTCCAGTGCCTGCGCCGGCCAACACCAGCACCGGGCCTTCGGTGGTTTCCACCGCCTGCCGCTGCTCGGGGTTGAGGCCTTTCAGGTATTCGGGTGGGTTGTTGTGGCCCTGGCGCGCTGCCATGGCGCGGGCCGCGATGCCGGATGGAGCTGCCTGCGAGGATGGCGCACGCGCAGCGTCGAAACGCGGAGCGTCGTCCTCGTCGAAGAAGGGCATGTCGTGATCGCCGGCCATTTCGTCTCCGAATGTAGTGATTCGGTCGAGAAAGGCCAGCAATGTTCACACACTGTTCCCGGATTCGACGAGTTTGAGCACGGTTGACGGCCTGATGCCACATCGATAGCGTCCGGGAACGGCTCGACGCAGCCGGCAGTCCGCGCCTCGAAAAGGTATGGCGAATGCGTCGTCATGATCCAGTCTGGTCCTTGTCCCCGGGACGAAGGCACCGGCAATGCGGGCCCCGGTGATGCTTTTTGTCCCGACGAGAAGGATCGCAAAGCATGCGTACATTCCTGGACGCCAAGGCGATGGCAAAAGCCATGCGCGAGGCGCTTGCCACCAAGAACATTGAAATTCACCATTCCGAGGCGCTGGAGATCGTCGCCCGCCAGTTCGGGCTGGAAACCTGGAACATCCTGTCCTCGCGGATCGAGCGCGGCGAGGGCAGGGTACCCGGCGGGAAAGCCACGGGCGCCATCGCTTTCGAGCAGGCCGTGCCGATCGTGCGTATCTTCGACGTCGCCAAGGCGCATGAATTCTATCTCGGTTTCCTTGGCTTCGGCGTCGATTGGGAGCACCGCTACGGCGATAATTTCCCGCTTTACACCCAGGTGTCGCGCGCGGGGCTCAGACTGCATCTGTCCGAACATTCGGGTGACGCCAGCCCAGGCGGCAACATGGTCGTCTATATGAGCGGTACCGCAGCCTTCCAGCGCGAACTGGCGGCAAAGGATTATCGCTACATGAAGCCGGGGCTGGAAAAGGTGGACGATCGGCTCGAGGTCGAAGTCATCGACCCTTTCGGCAATCGGATACGCTTCATGGAGATCGTTGCAGACGATTGATCGGTACTGCGGCGTTCACCGCCGGCTTGCCGAAAATTTCGGCAAGCGTTTCCTGAAATCCACAGTAGCGCCTTGTTATCGTCGCGGCGGGCGAGTTTAGTCTTTGCTCCTTTGGTGCGGTCGGTTAAGTCTGTCCGCGCCAACCATTCAAGGCGAGGCCATGCAAGAACCGTTCGATTCCAAACCCCCGACCACGGTGGACGACAATTTCGACAAGGCAGCCATTGCCGTGATCGTGGTTTTCGGTGCGCTCATCATCGGCGGCTTGATGGCGGCCAATCTGGTCTATGGTCACCGCAACGGCTTCCTCTACGCACTGGGCGCGGCGGGTACCGCCTGGATCGCCGGCCATATGATTCTCTTTGATCTGCCGCGGGCGTATGCCGCCATGGTGGCGGCTTCGTTCCTGCTGGCGCTTCTGTCGACGCTGGCTCTTGCGTGAGCGGTTGCGCGCTCAGGCGGGGCCGCGTTTTGAACGCGCCTGCTTGATGACCGCGCGCCAGCGCAGCATGTCGAAGGGGATCGGCTCGTTCGAGTTGGCGATCTGGAAGATTTCGTTGTTGAGGTTCTTCAACGAACGCCAGAAATCGTAGTCACTGATGCGCGGGTCGGCGGCCAGCTTTTCCGAGAGAGCCTCGATATCGATTTTCATGCGCGTATCTGGCCAGACTGCGGCTGGCCTTCTCCAAGGCTTCTTGTTTACCCCTGAGATGGCGTTTTCCGGCGCGCCGCCGATTCGCTCAACGGCATCAAGCGAGTTCTCCCCGTTCAGTATTGATTAAGGTTAACAGCTTGGCCTGGAGGAGCTACCGCTTCACGGAACGGCGATCCGCTCGCCCTGTTGTTTGAAGCAATTGCGGACCGCTGCATGGAAGTGCTTCAGCCTGTCTTGCGGCGGATGCCGATGGAACGGCCGGCACGTTCCGGCACGGCCAAGCCGGAATGGGCCTCGTGCATCGCCTTGACCTTGGCCATCACATCCGCCGGGAAGGGGGCGACCTTGGGGCCGGCCATGTCGACATGCAGGGAAAGCGATTCCGACGTCGCGGCCAGCCAGCCGTCAACATGCCGGATTTCCTGGTAGACGCGCAGCCGCTTCTCGTCATGGTCGAGAAGCTGGAAAGTGGCCGTGACCTTATGGTCGAGATGCAACTCCTGCACGTAGCAGACATGAATCTCGGCGGTGTAGATGGTGAGCTTGCGGTCGCGGGCGTAGTTCGGTCCCATGCCCATCAACTCAAACGCATCGTCCGAGCAGCGATCGAACAGCACGTTGTAATAGGCCATGTTGAGATGACCGTTGTAGTCGATCCAATCCTTTTCGATGTCCATGACGCGTGAGACGAAAGGGGCGGGGATGGACATTGCGATGTTTCCTCTGGCGCTACCAACCGATGCACTGACGTCCTGCTGCCGGATCGAATGTCAAATTCGATCCGGCAGACACGGCGTGCAAGCAGATCTTTGTTTCGCGCATGTCGTTATCGCAAAACCGCTGCACACTTTTGCGCGACATGCTTTAAGCAGCTCTAACTCGAGAACAAGGGCCGCGATGGTCCAATCGCGGAGGAAAGCATGGCTCTGAGCGACCTCGTACCGGTCGAACGCAATGAGAATGGCATCGCTGCCGTGCTCGGCATCCTGAAGCAGCAGCTCGGCGAGCGGTTCCAGACCGGGCAGGCTATCCGCGAGCAGCACGCTCACACCACCACCTACATCCCGACGCAGGCGCCGGATGGCGTTGCCTTCTGCGAGACGACCGAAGAGGTTCAATCGGTGGTGCGCGCCTGCGCGGAGCATCGCGTGCCGGTCATCGCCTTTGGCGTCGGCACCTCGCTGGAGGGCCACGTCAACGCACCAGGCGGGGGGATTTCGGTCGATCTCTCACGCATGAACCGAATCCTTGCCGTCAATGGCGAGGATCTCGATTGCCGGGTGGAACCTGGCGTGACGCGTGAGCAGCTCAACCAGCATCTGCGCGACACCGGCCTGTTCTTTCCGATCGACCCCGGTGCCAACGCTACACTCGGGGGCATGGCGGCGACGCGTGCATCGGGCACCAATGCGGTGCGTTACGGCACGATGCGTGAAAATGTGCTGTCGCTGGTCGCCGTCATGGCGGACGGCGAAATCGTGAAGACAGGCGGACGTGCCAGGAAGAGTTCGGCTGGCTACGATCTCACCCGGCTGCTGGTCGGCTCGGAAGGCACGCTCGGGATCATCACGGAACTGACGCTGAAGCTGCAGGGTATCCCACAGGCGATTTCGGGAGGTGTGTGTCCATTCCCGACGCTGGAAGCTGCCTCGCAAGCGGTGATCCAGACGATCCAGATGGGCATTCCCGTCGCCCGCATCGAGCTGGTCAATGCCCTGCAGATGCGGGCGATGAAGACGTATTCCAAGCTGGACTATCCTGAGAGCCCATGCCTGTTCCTTGAGTTTCACGGCAGTGATGCCGGCGTGGCCGAGCAGGCCGAAACCTTCGGCATGATCGCGGAAGAAAATGGCGGCGGGCCGTTCCTGTGGACAGCGATCGCCGAGGAGCGCAGCAAGCTCTGGAAAGCGCGTCACGATGCCTATTGGGCATCACTGACACTCAGGCCTGGCGCCAAGGGATTGTCGACGGATGTCTGCGTGCCGATCTCGCGGCTGGCCGAGTGCGTGGCTGAAACCGAAGTCGATATCGCCGAAATGGGCCTGATCGCACCGATCGTCGGCCATGCCGGCGACGGCAATTTCCACGTGCTGGCGCTGATGGATCCCGAGGACGCCGGAGAGGTGGCGCTGGTCGAGCGATTCGTGGCCCGCCTCAACATGCGGGCAATTGGCATGGAAGGCACCTGCACCGGTGAGCATGGCGTTGGCCAGGGCAAGGTCGGGTTCCTCAAGGCCGAGCACGGCCATGGCCTCGACGTGATGCGGCAGATCAAGCGTGCGCTCGATCCCGACAACATCATGAACCCCGGCAAGATACTGCCAGCCTAGATCGTTCTTTGCAGGACGGTTGGAGCGGGTTGACCGTTTCCGTTGTGCGCTGTCACGACCGCGGACGCCCACCAGGATGTGATCTAACCGCATCCAGCCTTGATCCGTGCGCCTGTGGAACGTATGCATTTTGTCGACATGAGGGTTTTAAGATGACCGCTGCCGACAAGACCTCCCGCCCAGAACGCAAGCGTGGCTCCGGCGTGAAGGTCGTCTACGACCTCCTGCGTGACGAAATCCTCGATCTTGTGCTGCCGCCAGGCAGCCCGATCGATGAGGTGCAACTGGCCGAGCGGTTCAACATGTCGCGTACGCCCATTCGGGAGGCCTTGGTGCGACTGGCAGGCGAGGGACTGATCGATACGCTGCCCAACCGGTCGACCATGGTGTCGAACATCGATTTCCTGAACATGCATACGTATTTCGATGCATTGGTGCTGATGTATCGCATCACAACGCGCCTGGCTGCGGAATATCATCGCCCGGAGGATTTGAGGGTGATCCGCGCGCACCAGGCGGAGTTCGCCAAGGCCGTGGAGGAACAGGACGCGCTGGCGATGATCGCCACAAATGCCGCCCTGCATTCGGCAATCGCGGAAGCCGGTCGCAACCCGTATTTCACCAGCCTCTTCGGGCGGCTTCTCAATGAGGGGCGGCGGCTGCTGCGTCTTTATTATCAGTCCTATGACGATCGGCTGCCACAGCGTTTTGTCGACGAGCATGAGGACATGATCGCGGTCATCGCCGCGCGCGATGTCGAGGCGGCTGACCGGCTGGCGAAGGTCCATGCCGAGCAGATCGTCGACCAGATCCAGAAGCTTTTCACACGCGGCGGGCATCTGAACGTCGCTCTGTAAAATCATTGTCGATTTCTTGTCGACAAATAAAATCCAAAGAGTATAATCGCTGTCGAGGGCAGGGATTGCGCACGGCTGCGCCGGCTTCTTCTGCCGAAATGACAGGCCAACAGGAGCTTTTGAGATGAAGGCGAGGATTTTCTCCGGCGTAATTCCGGCTTTGATGACACCGTGCAAAGCGGACCGCAGCCCCGACTTCGATGCCTTGGTCGCCAAGGGCAAGCAGTTGATCGCCGACGGCATGTCGGCTGTCGTCTATTGCGGTTCGATGGGTGATTGGCCCCTCTTGAGCGACGGGCAGCGGATGGAAGGCGTCGAGCGCCTGGTCAAGGCCGGCGTGCCGGTGATCGTCGGAACCGGTGCCATCAACAGCGCCTCGGCCGTTGCCCACGCCGCACACGCCCAGAAGGTCGGCGCACAGGGCCTGATGGTGATCCCGCGCGTGTTGTCGCGTGGGTCGTCGCTGACGGCGCAGAAGGCGCATTTCAAGGCGATCCTGTCAGCAGCACCTGACCTGCCGGCCGTGATCTACAACAGTCCGTATTATGGTTTTGCGACGCGTGCAGACCTGTTCTTCGCGTTGCGCGCAGAGCATTCGAACCTCGTCGGCTTCAAGGAATTCGGCGGTCATGCCGACCTGCGTTACGCGGCCGAGAACATCACCAGCCGCGACGACGGCGTGTCGCTGATGATCGGCGTCGATACCGCTGTGTTCCATGGCTTCGTCAACTGCGGCGCGACCGGCGCCATCACGGGCATCGGCAATGTGCTGCCGAAGGAGGTGATCCACCTCTGCAATCTGTCCCAGGCCGCGGCGGCGGGCGACGTCGAGGCGCGTCAGCGCGCGCAGGAGCTGGAGCAGGCACTTGGCGTCCTGTCCTCCTTCGACGAAGGTCCGGACCTTGTTCTCTATTTCAAGCACATGATGGTGCTCAAGGGCGACAAGGAATACACGCTGCACTTCAACGAGACCGATGAGTTGAGCGACAGCCAGCGTGGTTATTGCGAGGCGCAGTTCAAGCTGTTCAACAGCTGGTACGCCGCGTGGAGCAAGCTGCCCGGCGCCGTGCAGGCACACAAGGCCTGACCTTCCAATTTGTTCCAGGAAGAAGCCCTCCGAGTCGGAGGGCTTTTTTGTTTGATGGCATATAGAGCGTCATGAGAGCGCTCGGATGTTTCACGCGACAGCCTCAAGTCCCAGCGCAATCAGCCTGTCGAGCTGTTCAATCTCTGCTTCTGTGAGCGTGATGCCATCGATTTCGGACCTTGCGCGAGCAGCGTAGCGGCGTTGCGAGGGCAGGCGGGCTCCCTGGCCGGCAATCGCATCGAACAGCGCTTCGGCGCGTTCCAGGGGATTGCCATCGCGGCCTTTCGCAAAAGCCTTGGGAGAGAAGGCGATGATGAGTTCCCCGTGCGGAGGGGCGAGGGTGGTGGTGCCGAGATAGTCGAGCACCTGAGGGCTGATCAGATCGCCGATCATGACACCGGCAAGCAGCTCGATCATGGTGCTGATGGCGGAGCCTTTGTGGCCACCGAAGGGCAGCATCGCACCGGCAAGTGCCGCGTCGGGATCGGTGGTGGGTTGTCCTTCGGCATCAATCGCCCAGCCTTCCGGCAAAGGCTTGCCGGCGCGGCGGTGCAGCTCGATTTCGCCGCGGGCGGCGACGGAGGTGGCAAAGTCGAACACATAGGGTGATCTGCCGGGCCGCGGCCAGCCGAAAGCCATCGGGTTGGTGCCGAGCAGCGGTTTGTTGCCGCCAGCCGGCGCGACGGTCGAGTAGCTCGGGCACATGGCGAGTCCGGCAAGGCCGTGTCCGGTCAAAGCCTCCACTTCAGGCCAGAGCGCAGAGAAATGTGTGCAATCGTTGATGACGAGCGCCGCCAGACCCAGTGCCCGGGTGCGTTCCACCAGGACTGGCAGGCCAAGTTCGAAGGCGGGATTGGCGAAGCCGCGCCGGGCATTCACCCGCACGATCGCGGAGCGGTCCTGCTGCACCAGTTCCGGCACGGCATCCGGCACAACTTTCTCCGCCCTGACGGTGCGCAGCGCCCCCTCGATCCGGTAGATGCCATGTGATTTGCAGGCGTCTCGCTCCGCCGCGACGATGACGCGGGCGAGCGCTCCCGCCTGGATGTCATTCAACCCCGCCTTTTTGAAGATTGCCTCGACGCGCCCATGAAGCATGACGGTTGGCATGGTGGTGGTTGCGGGCATGGTCTTCCTCTCGATACGGGCGGTGATTGGGTTGCTATCTTGCATACATAGAGTATACAAATAAGCGACAATCGCAATTCGCGCGACCCAATCCCCGCATATCCAGGACAGGAACCTCAAATGGCCTTCACTCCAAAGGGAAAACACCTCGTTGCGGGCGCATGGCTTGATGGCGCAGGCACTTTCGAGAGTGCCCCGGCGCATGGTCCCGCACACGTCTTTGCCGTCGGTACGGTGGATCTGGTGAACCGCGCCTGTGAGGCGGCGGAGGATGCCTTCTGGAGCTACGCCAATTCCTCGCGAGCAGCGCGGGCTGCCTTTCTGCGTGCCATCGCCGATGAGATCGAGGCACGCGCCGAGGCGATCACCGAAATCGGCAGCCAGGAGACCGGGTTGCCGGAAGCGCGGCTTCAGGGGGAGCGTGGCCGCACGACGGGGCAGCTTCGGCTGTTTGCCGACCATATCGAAAAAGGCGACTATCTCGATCGCCGCGTCGACCCGGCCATGCCGGAACGCCAGCCGGCGCCCCGCCCAGAGATCAGGCTGATTCAGCGCCCGGTCGGGCCGGTCGCCGTCTTCGGCGCCTCCAACTTCCCGCTCGCTTTTTCGACCGCAGGTGGTGACACTGCGGCCGCCTTGGCCGCCGGTTGCCCGGTTGTGGTGAAAGGCCATTCAGCGCATCCCGGCACCGGGGAGATCATCGCCCAGGCCATCGAGGCGGCGATCGTAACGACCGGAGTACATCCTGGCGTTTTTTCGCTGATCCAGGGCGGCAACCGTCAGGTCGGCGAGGCTCTGGTGCAGCATCCGCTGATCAAGGCTGTCGGCTTCACCGGCTCGCTTGCCGGTGGTCGCGCGCTCTTCAACCTTTGCGCGGCCCGTCCGGAACCGATCCCGTTCTTCGGCGAACTCGGCTCGGTCAATCCGATGCTGTTGCTGCCGGAAGCGCTCAAGGCGCGTGCCGAAACGCTGGGGCAGGGCTGGGCTGGCTCGCTGACGCTGGGAGCCGGGCAGTTCTGCACCAATCCCGGCATTGCCGTGGTGGTCGAAGGCTCCGATGCTGATCGCTTCATCGGGGCTACGACCGAGGCACTTGGCAAGGTCGGTGCGCAGACCATGCTGACGGACGGCATCGCCAAGGCCTATCGCGACGGGCGCGCGCGCTTTGCCGAACGCAATTCGGTCAAGGCCCTGCTGGTAACTGAGCCTTCGGGACGCGCCGCGACTCCCAACCTGTTCGAAACGACGGGGGCGCAGTTCACGTCCGACCATGCACTGGGCGAAGAGGTTTTCGGTCCACTCGGCCTGGTGGTGAAGGTCGGGTCTCTGGAGGAGATGGAAACAATCGCCCGCGGATTTGAAGGGCAGCTGACCACGACCCTCCACATGGATGAAGGGGACACTGAGGCCGCGCGCCGCCTGATGCCTGTGCTGGAACGCAAGGCCGGGCGAGTGCTGGTCAACGGCTTTCCGACCGGTGTCGAGGTGGTCGATGCCCAGGTGCACGGCGGGCCTTACCCAGCCTCGACGAATTTCGGTGCGACCAGCGTAGGTACCTTGTCCATTCGCCGCTTCCTGCGGCCGGTTGCCTACCAGAACGTTCCGGAAGCGCTGTTGCCCGAGGGCTTCGCCGGTTGAGAGGCCGGAAAGAGGTTCGCGGACAGGTAGAATTATTAAAATCGTATAATCACTGCATACAATTTGTATTTTGTGATTGATTTGTCCGCGACGACGCGAAATAGTGCGCGCGGTCAACCGACCGGCAACACTCAGGGAGAGAGTAGAACATGAAGATCTCGGTCCTCGCCTTCGGGCTCATGGCCGCAACCGCGCTGGGCGGTCAGGCATATGCCGACAAGCTCGACGACATCATCGCTTCCGGTACCTTGCGCTGCGCCGTGGTGCTCGACTTCCCGCCCATGGGAGCGCGCGATGCGAGCAACAATCCGATCGGCTTCGACGTCGACTATTGCAACGATCTCGCCAAGGCGCTCGGTGTGACGGCCGAGATCGTGGAGACGCCTTTCCCGGAGCGCATTCCGGCTCTGATGTCCGGCCGCGTCGATGTCGGCGTCGCCTCGACCTCCGATACGCTCGAGCGCGCCAAGACCGTTGGCATGACAATTCCTTATTTCGCCTTCGAAATGGCCGTCACCGCCAATGACAAGTCCGGTATCAAATCGTTCGAAGACATGAAGGGCAAGACGGTCGGCGCCACCGCCGGCACGTTCGAAGCCATCGCGCTCGAAAAGTCGGTCAAGGAATGGGGTGCCGGCGAATTCCGTCCCTACCAGACCCAAGCCGATGTGTTCCTGGCGCTGAGCCAGGGCCAGATCGACGCCACGGTTTCCACCTCCACGGTCGCGCAGGCGAATGTGAAGACGGGGAAGTTCCCCGGCATTTCGGTCGTCGGCAAGGCGCCGTATGACATCGACTATGTCGCGCTCTTCACCAATCGCGAGGAATACGGCCTCATCAACTACCTGAACCTGTTCATCAACCAGCAGGTCCGCACCGGTCGTTACGCCGAACTCTACAAGAAGTGGGTTGGCGGCGAGCTGCCGTCTTTGTCGGTGAACGGCGTTTACCGCTGATCTGACCGTTTCCCTGGCGGCGCAAGGCAAGCCTCGCGCCGCCGATCCGTTCGAAAGGCGAAGCGGCGATGTTCAGCTACACCTTCCATTGGAACCAGGCGTTCAGGGCATTGCCGCAAATGCTTGACGGCGCGCTGGTCACCTTGGAAATCGCACTTCTGTCGATGGCGATCGGGCTTGCGCTGGCCATCGCGCTCACCGTGTTCCGGCTTTCGGGCAACCGTATCCTTTCCGGGGTCGCCACCGCTTGGGTGGAAGTGGCGCGCAACACGCCGGCGCTATTCCAGATCTACATGGCGCATTTCGGCCTCGGCAATTTTGGTATCCACCTCAGTCCCTTCACGGCACTGCTCGCCGGCATCGCCTTCAACAATGCCGGTTACCTCGCCGAGAATTTCCGCGGTGCGCTCAAGGCTATTCCCGATACGCAGGCGCGCGCAGGCCGTTCGCTGGGGATGAGCCCGCTGCAGGCGTTCCGCTACATCGTCGCGCCGCAGATGCTGCGCATTGCCTTCCTGCCGGCTACCAACCAGATGGTCTGGGCAATTCTGATGACGTCGCTCGGCGTGACTGTCGGCATGAGTTCCGATCTCGCCGGTGTCACGCAGGAGCTCAATGCTCGCTCGTTCCGCACCTTCGAGTTCTTCGCCCTTGCGGCGGTGATCTATTACCTGATTGCCAAGGCTGTCACGCTGGCTGCGCGCCTGCTTGCCGCGCGCATGTTCCGGTATTGAGGCGGGGGTAGGGATGTTCAGCACAGCTCTTTCCTGGAGTGATCTCGCCTTCCTGGCACAAGGCGCCGGCATGACGCTTGCCGTGACGGCGGTCTCCGTCGCCGCCGGCACGGTGCTCGGCGTTCTGTTTGGCGTCATCCGCTTCCAGTTCGGACCCTACTGGTCGGCACCGCTCACCTTTGCCCTGGATATTTTCCGATCGGTGCCGCTGCTGATCCAACTCGTGCTGGGCAATGCCTTGCAGTCCATTGCGAAACTGGGCTGGCCGCCCTTCACGACGTCTTGCGTGGTGCTGTCGCTCTATACAGCGGCCTACTGCACCGAGATCGTTCGTGGCGGCATCGACGCCGTGCCGGTCAACACGCGCCGTGCGGCGCGCTCGCTCGGCATGACCTGGTGGCAGGATATGCGCTACATCGTGGCGCCGCTCGCCACGCGCGTATCGTTGCCGTCGTGGATCGGCCTGACGCTTGGCGTCATGAAGGATTCTGCACTCGTGCTCTGGCTCGGTCTCATCGAACTGCTGCGTGCTTCGCAGATCCTTGTCACCCGCCTGCAGGAGCCGCTGTTCATCCTGCTCCTGTGCGGCGCCATCTATTTCGTCATCAGCCTGCCTATTGCCCGGTTCGGCAGGTATCTCGAAGAACGCTGGTCACCCAATGATTGAGATCGAAAACGTCCACAAATCCTTCGGCACGCTGGAGGTCCTGAAAGGCATCGACCTGACTGTCCGCAAAGGCGAGGTCGTCACCGTCATCGGTGGCTCCGGTTCGGGCAAGTCGACGCTGCTCACCTGCATCAACGGGCTGGAGACGATTGCGTCGGGCAGGGTGGTCATCGATGGCACCGATGTTCACGCCAGAAGCACCGACCTCAACAAGCTCCGGCAAAAAGTGGGCATCGTCTTCCAGCAATGGAATGCGTTCCCGCACCTGACCGTGCTGGAAAACGTCATGCTGGCGCCACGCAAGGTGCTTGGTCTGTCGAAGGAAAGGGCCGAGGAAATCGCGGTGAAGCAGTTGACCCATGTCGGCCTTGCCGAGAAGCTTTCCGTTTACCCGAACCGCATGTCGGGCGGCCAGCAGCAGCGCATGGCGATTGCACGTGCGCTCGCCATGTCTCCCACATATATGCTGTTTGACGAAGTGACTTCGGCGCTTGATCCCATGCTGGTGGGCGAGGTGCTGGATACGCTCAGGATGCTCGCTTCCGAAGGCATGACGATGATTTGCGTGACCCATGAGATGAAGTTCGCCCGCGAGGTCTCCGACCGAGTCGCCTTCTTCCATCAGGGCATCATGGCCGAAATCGCGCCGCCGGAGCAGCTTTTCGACGCGCCGCAGCATGCCGAGACGAAGAAGTTCCTTGCGGCAACGCATTGAGAGCAAAATGGAAAAGCAGGTCGACGTCATCGTCATCGGGGCAGGGGTCGTCGGGCTCTCGGCGGCGATCGCCGCTCAGGGGCGCGGGCTGGATGTCACGGTGCTGGACCGTGAAGGGCCTGCCGCCGGTGCGTCCGCGGGAAACGCAGGCGCATTCGCCTTCACGGACATCCTGCCGCTCGCCTCACCAGGCATCCTGAAGAAAGCGCCGAAATGGCTGCTTGACCCGCTCGGGCCGCTGTCGGTACCGCCGGCCTACGCCGTGCAGATCGCGCCCTGGATGTTTCGCTTCTGGCGCGCCTGTTCGCCCGGGCGTGTGGCTCATTCCACCACGGCCCAGACCGCGCTGATGGACCTGTCTAAGGCTGAGCTTGAGCCTTTCCTGAAGCAGACTGGCACGCTGCCCATGCTGCGCAAGGAAGGCAATCTCCAGGTCTATGAGGGTGAGGCGGAATTCAAGGCTTCGCTGCCCGGCTGGGCTGCCCGGGAACAACATGGCATCGAGTTCCTCCACCTCACCAAGGCCGAGATCGAGGAGGTTCAGCCTGGCCTGGCGCCACGCTTCACCCACGGCACCTTTACGCCCGGCTGGTATTCCATCGCCGATCCCCGGCTGTATACGCTTGCACTTGCCGAGCACTTCCGCAACGCGGGCGGCACTATCGAGCGCGCCGAAGTCACCGCACTGCGTCCGGTTGAGGACGCTGTCGAGGTCATTGCTGCGGATGGCAGCGTGCGGCGAGCCCGCAAGGTCGTGCTTTCCGCCGGCGCGTTTTCGCATCGCATTGCGGCAACCATCGGCGAGACCATCCCGCTCGAAACCGAACGCGGCTACAACACCACTCTGCCGCAGGACGCCTTCGACTTGCGCACGCAGGTGACTTTCGGCGGTCATGGCTTTGTCGTCACCCGCCTGTCCACCGGCATTCGCGTCGGCGGTGCAGTGGAGCTCGGAGGTCTGAAGCTGCCGCCGAATTTTCGCCGCTCCGAAGCCATGATGAAGAAGGCACAGGCGTTTCTGCCCGGCCTGAAGCCGCAGGGTGGGGTGCAGTGGATGGGCTTCCGTCCGTCCTTGCCGGACAGCCTGCCGGCGATCGGCACCGCCCGCGCAACGTCGCATGTCATCTATGCCTTCGGTCACGGCCACCTCGGCTTGACGCAGTCGGCAGGGACGGCGCGTATCGTCGCCGATCTCCTGATCGGGCAACGGCCCGCCATCGACATTTCATCCTTCTCGCCGCAACGCTTTTGACCAAGGTCCAGCCATGGCAACCCATACCTTCTCCTGTATCGACGGACACACCTGCGGAAACCCGGTTCGCCTGGTTTCGGGCGGCGGACCGCGTCTCGAAGGCGCGAACATGCTGGAAAAGCGTGCGCATTTCCTGCGCGAATTCGACTGGATCCGCACCGGGCTGATGTTCGAGCCGCGCGGGCATGACATGATGTCGGGCTCGATCCTCTATCCGCCGACGCGGCCCGACTGCGATGTCGCGGTGCTGTTCATCGAGACTTCCGGCTGCCTGCCGATGTGCGGCCACGGCACGATCGGTACCATCACCATGGGCATCGAGAACGGCCTGATCACACCGCGCGAACCGGGCAAGCTCTCGATCGACGCGCCTGCCGGCAAGGTCGACATCACCTATCGTCAGGAAGGCCGTTTCGTAGAGGAAGTCCGCCTCACCAACGTTCCCGGCTTTCTCCATGCGGAGGGTCTGACGGTGGAAGTCGAAGGGCTTGGCGAAATCGTTGTGGACGTTGCCTATGGCGGCAATTTCTATGCCATCGTCGAGCCGCAGAAGAATTTCCGCGACATGGCCGACCATACGGCCGGCGAACTTGTCGGCTGGTCGCCGAAGCTGCGCGCCGCGCTCAATGCGAAATACGAGTTCGTCCATCCGCTGCATCCGGAGATCAAGGGCCTCAGCCACATCCAGTGGACCGGCAAGCCGACGCAAGCCGGTGCCCATGCGCGCAACGCCGTGTTCTATGGCGAGAAGGCGATCGACCGTTCGCCCTGCGGCACCGGTACCTCGGCGCGCATGGCGCAGCTTGCCGCCAAAGGCAAGCTGAAAGTCGGCGACGAGTTCGTGCATGAATCGATCATCGGGTCGCTGTTCAACGGCCGGGTCGAAGCGGCGACGAAGGTCGCGGATCGTGACGCGATCATTCCGTCCATTGCCGGCTGGGCGCGCATGACCGGCATCAACACCATCTTCATCGACGACCGCGATCCTTTCGCGCATGGGTTTGTCGTCAAGTGAACGAACGCGCTCTCGCCCGGTCGATCCTTGGCGGCGCGGCGCAAGGGGCCGTCATCGCGACACAGGAAGCCTTGAGTCTCTGGGGCGGCGTCGACCCGGCCACGGCGCGTGTGATCGACGTCCACCATCCGCTGCACGGACGCTGCCTGACCGGCGCCATCCTGATGATGCCGTCGAGCCGGGGCTCCTGCACCGGATCCGGGGTGTTGCTGGATCTCGTGTTGAATGGTCGCGCGCCGGCAGCCTTGGTCTTTTCGGAAGCCGAAGATGTGCTGACCCTCGGGGCACTGATCGCTTCGGAACTGTTCGGCAAACCGCTGCCGGTGCTGCGACTGACGCCGCAGGCTTTTGCCGCGTTGGCGCACGCCAAGACCGCACGGATAAGCGATACAGCGATCGAAGCTGGCGGCCTGAGCCTGTCGGTCAGTTCACCGGTTAGCGGCGCGCTCGACCTGACAGAAGCCGACCGCGCCATGATGGACGGGCGCAATGGCATTGCCGTGCAACAGGCCATGCGCATCATCTGTGCCATGGCCGTCCAGCAGGGCGCACGCAGCCTTGTGGACGTGACCCAGGCGCATATCGACGGCTGCATCTATGCCAGCCCCGCCAACCTGACCTTCGCCGAGAAGATGGCCGAGCTTGGTGCGCAGGTTAGGGTTCCGACGACGATGAATGCCATCTCTGTGGACCGCGCCAACTGGCAGGCACAGGGCGTAGCCCACGATTTCGGCGATCCCGCGGCGCGCCTTGCCGATGCCTATGTGCGCATGGGCTGCAAGCCGACATTCACCTGTTCGCCCTATCTGCTCGACAGCGCGCCGAAGGGCGGCGAGGCTGTCGCCTGGGCGGAGTCCAACGCGGTGATCTTCGCCAATTCGGTGCTCGGTGCCCGCACGGCAAAACATCCCGATTTCCTTGATCTGTGCATCGCCCTGACCGGTCGTGCTCCGCTTTCCGGCGTTTATATCGATGAACACCGCAAGGCGCGGCGCATCATCGAGGTGGAGGTTCCAAGTGGTGTTGACGATGCATTCTGGCCGCTGGTCGGCTATCTCGCCGGCCACGCCGCGCCGGACCGCATTCCGCTGCTGCGCGGGCTTGCAGGGGCCCGACCTTCGCGCGACGATCTCAAGGCGCTGTGTGCGGCGTTTGGCACGACGTCGGCGGCGCCGATGCTGCATGTAGAAGGGGTTACACCCGAAGCTGACGGGGTGGGTGCAGCCGACGCCGATCATGCCGTCATCACGCGCGCCGACCTGGCTGCAGCGTGGAAAAACCTCAATGCGGGACCTGAAGAGGTCGAACTCGTTGCCATAGGCAGTCCGCATGCATCGCTTGAGGAATGCCGTGCGCTCGCAGCCGTGCTCGACGGGCGCAAACGTCATCCGGATGCGGCGGTCATCGTTACCGCCGGCAACGCCGTCATCGCCGATGCCCGCACCGATGGCACGCTGGCGCGGCTTGAACACAGCGGCGTACAGGTGGTGCCGGACCTGTGCTGGTGCTCGATTTCAGAGCCGGTATTCCCGACGCGCACACGCGCCGTGATGACCAATTCAGGCAAATACGCCCATTACGGGCCCGGCCTGTCCGGCCGTGCCGTACGGCTCGGCAGCCTTGCCGATTGCGTGGCCGCAGCACTCACCGGGCGCGCGCCAGTGCGCCTGCCCGCCTGGCTTTCCTGAGGAGTTTCCGATGCGCAGCACAAAAACCATCCACGTGATTTCGGCGCATGCCGAAGGCGAGGTGGGTGACGTCATCGTCGGCGGGGTCACACCGCCACCGGGCGATACGATCTGGGAGCAGAGCCGCTGGATCGCCCGCGACAACACCTTGCGCAATTTCGTCCTGAACGAGCCGCGGGGCGGCGTATTCCGGCATGTCAATCTGCTGGTGCCGCCAAAACATCCGGATGCGGATGCCGCCTTCATCATCATGGAGCCGGAAGACACGCCGCCCATGTCGGGCTCGAATTCGATCTGCGTTTCGACAGTGCTGCTGGACAGCGGCATTCTGCCGATGCGGGAGCCGGTGACGGAGATTACACTGGAAGCGCCGGGTGGACTGGTGCGTGTGCGGGCAGAGTGCCGCAACGGCAAGGCCGAGCGCATCTTCGTGCGCAACCTGCCGAGTTTTGCTGATCGCCTGGACGCAAAACTGGAAGTCGAAGGGCTTGGAACACTCACCGTCGACACCGCTTATGGTGGCGACTCATTCGTCATCGTCGATGCGGCGGCGATGGGCTTTGCCTTCAAGCCGGACGAAACGCTCGATATCGCGCGGCTCGGCGTGCGCATCACCAACGCTGCAAACGCCGCTCTCGGTTTCAACCACCCGGAAAATCCGGACTGGAAACACTTCTCGTTCTGCCTGTTCGCAGGTGCCGTCGAGCGCACGGCTGAAGGTTTGCGCGCCGGTGCCGCTGTGGCGATCCAGCCCGGCAAGGTTGACCGTTCACCGACCGGAACTGCCTTGTCGGCGCGTATGGCCGTGCTGCACGCGCGTGGACAGATGGGGCTGGAAGATCGTTTGACCGCCGTTTCGGTGATCGGTTCGACCTTCACCGGCCGTATCGTCGGTACCACGACCGTGGGTGGGCGTCCGGCGGTGCTGCCTGAAATCTCGGGCCGCGCCTGGATCACCGGCACGCACCAGCACATGCTCGATCCGGAAGATCCTTGGCCTGAAGGCTACAGGCTCGCTGACACCTGGCCGAAGAAGGGGTAGCGGGTTCGGCATGGTCGATCGGCTGCAATACGGCGAGACAAGAGCCTGGCGGTCCTTCCGGGTCGGCCGGCCATCGTCCGCGGCAGCCGTCTACCTCGAGTTCTTGCCGTCGGTTCCGTCGCGGTCTTCGGGAAAGAACGGCTGCGTACGAACCCAAAGCTCCAGTGTCGTCTCGTCGCCCAAAGTCGCCGACCGGTGCGGGAGATGGGACTGAAAATGCACCGAGTCTCCCTTGTTCAGGATATGGCGCTCACCGTCTACCTCGAGCAGGATGCTCCCCTCCAGCACGTAGACGAAATCCTCGCCCTCGTTGTGCATGAATTCGGACATATGTCCCGGCGGGCGGCGCACCAGGGAAGGGTGCAGTTTGGCGCCGGGAAACCTGCTTCCCAGAAGTTCGTAGGTGCGCCTGACATCGCCGATGCTGAAGGCCTCGCGTTGACCCTGGCGGGAGACGGCACCGGATTGGCGCGAGGCGGGCACGAAAGTGTCGATGCTCGTGCCGAGCGCTTCGGCGATATTGCAAAGCGAGGACAGCGACGGCGTCGACATGCCGCGTTCGATCTGGGACAGGAAGCCGATCGACAGCCCGACACGCTCCGACACCTGCTGCAGCGTCATGTCGATGGCGCGGCGGCGATTGCGGATTTTCTTGCCCAGGGAGGATTGCGTGGCCTGGCCGGCCAAATCGGTCTGCCTAGCCTTTGGTTGTGAAGACATATTCAAATTCACCGTACCCCTGATCGCCGATGGCGACTATGCGGCACGCCTTTCATGGAGTCGATTAGAGGCTCAGCGCATACACGCCCATTTCAGTCTCGCAGTCATGCTTTCATACTACAAAAATTTCACAATAGCTTAAATTTATTTTGCTGACGTTTAAATTTTGTGCCAGACAACAAGCGGGAATTGATGGCTGTTGCTCATGGGAGGAGCGTATGCGCATTCGTAGGAGTTCGGTGCCGTTCTGGGTTGTGATGGCGCTGGCAGGCACCCTTTCGGCAGGGCAGGCGCAGGAGCCGCAAAAAGGCGGCACGCTGCACATTCTGGCCACCGGTGAGCCGGATCACATGGACCCGGCGCTTGCCGGCATGGTTCCGACCAACAATCTCATGCGTGCCATTTCGCGCCAGTTGATCAGCTACGAGGCGTCCACGGATGAGAACCTCGCGATCAAGCCGGTGGGCGATCTGGCTACGGACGTGCCGCAGCCGACCGACAACGGCCTGACCTACACCTTCAAGCTGCGCCAGGGCGCCAAGTGGAACGCGCCGTCAGGTGCCCGCCAGATCACCTCGACGGATGTAGAGCGCGGCTTCAAGCGCCTGTGCAACCCACATCTGCAGGCGGCGACGCTTACTTATTTCACCGCGCTCATCTCGGGTCTCACCGAGTTCTGTGACGGATTCGCCAAGATCGAGCCGACCGCCGAGGCGATGAAAAAATATATCGAGGAGAACGACGTCACCGGTATCGAGACGCCGGACGAGCAGACCGTGGTCTTCAAGCTCAAGGAGCGCGCAGGCGACTTCATCTACATGCTGTCGCTGCCGATGCCGGCACCTGTCCCGCTCGAGACGCTCGACTATATCCCAGACAGCCCGGACTACCGCACCCACTTCATCGGCAGCGGACCCTATACGATTGGCGACTACACGCCCGACACCAGTCTCAAGTTGATCCGCAATCCCGCGTGGAGCGCCGAAAGCGACCCGCTTCGCAAGGCCTATGTCGATGAGATCGAGATCACCATGGGCCTGCAGCCCGATGCCATCATGCAGCAGTTGCAATCGGGCGATGCCGACCTTGCCTATGACATCAATGTTCCGACCGCGATCCTGGCGACGTTTGTCGCCAACAATGACGAGAAGCTGATGGCGATGTCGGCCGGCAACACCAACTTCCTGTTCATCAACACCGTGTCGGGCAACAACAACGGCGCGTTGAAGAACCTGAAGGTGCGTCAGGCGCTGGCCTATGCCGTAGACAAGGCCGCCATTGCCCAGCAGTGGGGCGGATCGACGGTCGCTGAGCCCGTCGGCGGTATTTTCGGTCTTGGCGTGCTCGGTCACCACAAATTCGAGCTCTATCCATCGCAGGACTCCAAGGGCGACCCCGAGAAGGCGAAGGCGCTGCTCGCCGAGGCTGGCTTCCCCGACGGCATCACGCTGAAGATGCCGTATCGAAACAAAGATATGGAAGCGACCACTGCGGCCACGATTCAGGCCAGCATGGCACGCGCCGGCATCAAGCTCGAGCTTAGTCCGGTTACTGCCGCCGACTACTATTCCAAGTTCATGACCAACCCCGTCACCACCAAGGATGGCACCTGGGATATCGCGCCCGTGGGCTGGACGCCGGATTGGGTCGGAGGTGCCGCGCGTTCGGTGTTTCAGCCGCAGTTTACCTTCAATGGTACGCACCAGACCTACAACTATACCGACTACAACAACGCCAAGGCCAACGAGATTGCCGCACAGGCAATCAACGCCACGACACCGGAAGAGACCGGCAAGTTGTGGGCCCAAGTTGACGAGCTGGTGATGGCGGATGTGCCGGTCATTCCGTTGATTGCGAACAAAAATCCCCGCTATCGCAGCGAGGCGGTGAAGAATTACCTGCCTTATGCGCTCGGGGTGGAAGGCGACTGGACCAACATCTGGCTCGAACGCTGAGCGGGTAAAGGGACGGCTGGTGCCCGCTGCGGCGCCAGCATCACCCAGCGCTGAAAGGTGGAATGTGGCACTTCTCGAAGCCAGGGGATTGACGGTCGACATCCCGACCGAGGACGGCATCGTTCATGCCGTCCGCAACGTTTCGTTTTCAGTCAAACAGGGCTCTCTCTTCGGCATTGCCGGAGAGTCCGGCTCCGGCAAGAGCGTGTTGACCCAGGCAATCGTTGGTCTGTTGCGCAATGCCGACATTACGGGAGAGGCCCTGTTCGAGGGGCACAATCTGATCGGACTTCCACAGGAGGAAGTGCGTCGCCTGAGAGGCGGACGCATCGGCATGATCTTCCAGGATCCGCTTTCCAGCCTGCATCCCTATTACACGATTGGTGCCCAGATCGCAGAAGCCCTGCATGTGCATGAAAAGATCGCGCGTCGTGAGGCGCGGGCGCGCGTCATCGACATCCTGGGCAAGGTTGGCATTCCGTCTCCGGGGGACCGTCTCGACGACTATCCGCATCAGTTCTCCGGCGGCATGCGCCAGCGTGTCATGATCGCCATGGCGCTGATCCTGAAACCTTCGCTGGTGATCGCGGATGAGCCGACGACGGCGCTCGACGTGACCGTTCAGGCCCAGATCGTTGCGCTGCTCGATGTCATGCGCAAGGAGCTGGGCACGACGGTGATCCTGATCACGCACGATCTTGGCCTGCTGGCGAGTGTCGCAGACGATGTCATGGTCATGTACGCCGGGCATCGCATGGAATACGGCAAGGGGAGTGCCGTCTTCCGCTCGCCTGCGCATCCATACACTGCCGGCCTGCTGAGGTCGTCGCCTGCGAACTATTCACCGGGCGCGGAACTGGTTCCGATCAAGGGGCGACCGCCCAGCCTGCTCGCCACGCCCGCCGGTTGCGTTTTTGCGCCGCGCTGCAGCGATGCTCTGGCAAAATGTTCCTCGCAACGGCCGCCGCTGCGCATCTTCAGCGACGGCATAGAGGCTTTGTGCTGGAAAGAGCAGGGGGGGTCCGTTCAGCCTGCTGCCGGGCAGGCGGCCGTTGCCGTCCGCAGCCAAGACAAGGCCGCGGAGCCAGTCGTTGTGGCCCGAGACGTGCATCTGACCTATCAGGTCGGCAGCTTTTTCGGCAAGCGCCGCACGCTGGATGTGCTCAAAGGCATAGATCTCACCGTTGCCAAGGGGGAGACGGTCGGACTGGTCGGCGAGAGCGGTTGTGGCAAATCGACGTTCGCGCGGGTCGTTGCCGGACTGACCAGGGCGACCGGCGGTTCGGTGGAGCTGATGGGGCAGGATATCGGCGCTCTTGACCCGGGCCGTTGGCGCGAGATGCGCAAGCACGTGCAGCTCGTCTTCCAGGACCCGTTTGGTTCGCTCAATCCGCGGCGCCGCGTCGGCGCGATCATTGGCGATCCTTTCCGATTGCACGGCGTTGCCCATGGCGAGGTACGCAAGCAAAAGGTGCGGCATCTGATGGAGGTGGTCGGCCTCAATCCCGAACACTACAACCGGTTCCCGTCGGAGTTCTCGGGCGGCCAGCGCCAGCGCATCGGGATCGCCCGGGCGCTTGCGCTCAATCCCTCGCTGATCATCTGCGACGAGCCGGTCTCAGCCCTCGATGTGTCCGTGCAGGCGCAGGTCCTGAACCTTCTGCGTCGGCTCCAGAGCGAACTCGACCTGACCTATCTGTTCATTTCGCACGACCTCTCGGTGGTACGCCATGTTTGCGACCGTATCGCCGTCATGCAGGGCGGGCGCATCGTTGAGTTGGCCGACACCGAGACGCTGTTTTCTGATCCCCGGCATCCCTACACGCAAAAGCTGCTTGCCGCTTCGCATGTTCCACCGGCGCTCACAGGCCCGCCTGATCGCAGCCTTCTCGAAACACGGGCAGTCGCATGATGAGTGAGACGGCATCCACGATTGCCGCGCCGGAAAACGAGGTCGTTCAGCGCGGCTCGCTGGAGTTGACGATTCGACGATTGCGGCGTGACGGTGCGAGCATGATCGCCCTGGCGGTGATCATCGCCGTGGTTCTGCTGGCGATACTGGCCCCTGCGATCGCCATGCTGACCGGCCATTCGCCCATCGAACAATTCCGCGACATCGGCCTGACGCCCATGGGCATTCCAGTCGGGCCCGGTGCCGACTTCTGGCTCGGCAGCGACCAGCTCGGCCGCGACGTGCTGGTGCGGCTTGCCTATGGCGCGCGTGTTTCGCTGCTTGTCGGCGTTCTGGCTTCACTGGCTGCGTCGACAGTCGCTGTCATCGTCGGCGTTAGCGCGGGCTATTTCGGCGGTTGGGTCGACACGTGCCTCAGCCGGCTGACCGACCTCGTCATGAGCGTGCCTTTTCTGCTGTGTGCCCTGGCGCTGGTGTCGGCTTTCGGACCAAGCCTGTTGCTGAGTGTCGTCGTCATCGTGTTTTTCAGCTGGGCACCGATGGCACGCGTCATCCGCAGTCAGGTGATTTCACTGAGCCGTCAGGATTTCGTCCAGGCAAGCCGGTCTCTCGGCGCCGGCCCGCTCTCCATCATGACCGTCGATATCCTGCCCAATCTGTCGGTGCCGATCATCGTCTACACGACCATGCAGATCCCCAACTCAATCGTCTTCGAGGCGACGCTTTCCTTCCTGGGCATGGGCATCGTGCCGCCGACGGCGAGTTGGGGTGGCATGCTGGCGGACGCATCCTCCAATTCGCTTTACCTGATCGCCTGGTGGATGGTGTTCGTGCCGGGCACCGCGCTGCTTCTGACCACGCTGGCGTTCAACATTCTGGGGGACGGCTTGCGTGACGCGCTCGACCCGAAAAGTGTCCGCAGCGCACGCCGGTTTTCGAAGAAGAGCAGGGGAGGACAGAAACGATGATCCGGTTTCTGGCTCGTCGCCTGCTGTTCGGCGCAGGCGTTCTGGTGGCGCTCAGTGCTTTCGTCTTCTTTCTGTTTTTTGTAGCGCCCGGTGACCCCGCGCGCATGATCGCCGGTGACAAGGCAACAGAGGCGCAGATCCAGCTTGTGCGCAAGAACCTTGGTCTCGACCGGCCGGTCGTCGAGCAGTATGGCCGCTTCGTCGCCAGGGCTGCCACCGGCGACCTCGGCTTTTCCTATCGAAACCAGCAACCGGTGACGCAGATCATCCTGCGCCGTATCCCGGCGACGCTGTCACTGGTGGCGGGTGCTGTCCTGCTCTGGCTGGCGATCGGCATTCCAATCGGCATCAGCTCGGCCCGCAATGTCGGCAGCCTGCGCGACCGCTTTGGTCAGGCCTTTATCCTCGTGGGCTTGAGCTTCCCGACTTTCGTGCTGGGCATGATGTCGCTCTACTTTCTTTATTTCATGCCCAAGCAGTCCGGTTTCACGCTCTTTCCCGCTGGTGGCTACAAGGCTCTGACCTCAAATGCAGCGATCTGGGCGTGGCATCTGGTGTTGCCGTGGACGACGCTCGCGCTCACCATGGCGGCCATCTATGCGCGGCTGACGCGTGGCCAGATGCTTGAAGTCATGGGCGAGGACTATATCCGCACCGCCCGCGCCAAGGGTGTCAGCGAGCGCGGGGTCGTCTGGCGGCATGGCATGCGCGCGGCACTGACGCCGCTGGCGACCCAACTCGGTGCCGACATCGCGCTTCTGCTCGGTGGTGCCATCGTCATCGAGCAGGTCTATGGCCTGCAGGGGGTGGGCGCCCTTGCGGTGCAGGCGGTCAACAACCAGGACCGGCCCATCATAATCGGCGTGGTGTTGCTGGGCGGCGTCTTCATTGTCGTGGCCAACATCATCGTTGACCTGCTCTACATCCTTCTCGATCCACGTGTCCGCTGAGATTTTGTCATGTCCACCATTGAATACACCATTCCCGGAATGCATGTGCGCGATCACCGGCTATCGGTTCCACTCGACTGGTCGAAGCCGCATGGTGCGACGATCGAAGTGTTCGCGCGCGAAATCGTCGACCCGGCACGCCGTTCGGAAAACCTGCCTGTGCTGTGCTTCCTGCAGGGGGGACCTGGTGGCAAGTCGCCGCGCCCGACACGTGGTTCACCGTCGTGGCTGGCCGAAGCACTGAAGACGCATCGCATCGTGTTGCCGGACCAGCGCGGCACGGGGCGTTCGACGCCCATTGAGGCTGCAACCATGACCGGCTTCGTCGATGGCGAAGCCGCGGCCGACTATCTCGCCCATTTCCGCGCAGACTCCATCGTCGCGGATTGCGAGCATATCCGGAAGGCGCTGTTCGGCGACAGGCGCTGGGAGACACTCGGGCAGAGCTTTGGCGGTTTCATCACCATGACTTATCTCAGCCAGGCTCCCGAAGGGCTTTCGGCCTGCTACGTCGCTGGTGGGCTACCCGGCCTCAATCCGTCGGCAGATGCCGTCTACCGCCGCACCTACCCACGCGTCGCTGCCAAGAACGCTGCCTATTTTCGGCGCTACCCTGACGATATCGCGCAACTGGCCGCTATTGCCGATTTCATTTCCGGCAATGATGTTCGCTTGCCGGACGGTGATCAGCTCAGCGTCAGGCGCTTGCAGACCATCGGCCTCGATCTCGGAATGGGACCAGGATATGAGAACATCCACTGGCTGCTCGATGAAGCCTTTGCTGGTCAGGACCGGCAGAGGCTGACGGATGTCTTCCTGTCCAGTGTCATGAACCTGACCGCGTTCCGTGGCAATCCGCTGTTCGCCGCGCTGCATGAGGCGGCCTACATCCAGGGCAAGGGGGCGACGAACTGGTCGGCCGAGCGGCTGCGCGCGGACTTCCCGGAGTTCGCCGAAGACAGGCGCCCGCTGCTTTTCACCGGCGAGATGATCTATCCCTGGATGTTCGACGACATCGCCGGACTGCGACCCTTCAAGGCTGGTGCCGACAGGCTTGCCCAGCGTCGCCAGCACAGCGCGCTCTACAACACCGTGCGGCTCGCCGAAAACGACATTCCGGTTTCGGCCGTCATCTACCATGACGACATGTTCGTCGACGCCGAGCTTTCGCTGCAGACGGCGGCTCGCGTCGGCAATCTGGATTTCTGGATCACCAACGAATTCGAACACGACGGCATCCGGCAGGGCGGGGCAGTGTTCCGTCGTCTGATCGAACTGGTGCGTGAGAAGGGCGGCCCTCTCGCCACCGCATAGGAATTGGGGACCGCATGACCATAAAGAAAATGACCGGTCTTGCGCGCCTGCGCGCCTGGATGACCAATGCCGGGTTGGACGGCCTGATCGTACCGCGCGCCGACGCCCATCAAAGCGAGGTCACGGCTGCGCATGACGATTGCCTTGCCTACATCTCGGGGTTCACGGGGTCGGCGGGATTGGCGCTTGTCCTGAACGACCGGGCGCTGATCTTTGTCGATGGGCGCTATCAGATTCAGGCGCGCCATGAGGTGGATCCGGCCGACTTCGAAATCCACCATCTGCGCGACGAGCCGGTCGACCAGTGGTTGAGGGCGCAGGCCAGGCCAGGCTGGCGTATCGGCATTGACGCCATGAAAGTCACTTTGACGCTGCACGACCGGCTGGAAGCGGCCCTCGCCGCACAATCCGCGTTGCTGGTGCCGCTGGAGCGAGACCCATTCGAAGCCGTGTGGGACGATCGGCCGTTGCCACCGCTCGGAAATATCCGCGCCATGGCGGTCGAAGCCACAGGCGAACGTTCGACTGAGAAACGCCGGCGCATAGCCGAGCAGTTGCGTGAAATGGGTGCTGACTGGTTGATCGAGACGCAGCCGGACAACATCGCCTGGTTGCTCAATGTGCGCGGGTCGGATGTCGAAATGAACCCGGTGCCGCATTCTTTCCTTGCCCTTGGAGCGGACGGTACGACGGAATGGTTTGTCGATGCACGCAAGCTGGGCAACGATCATGCGGCCTTCGAGATAACCGGGGTGGCGCTGACGCGGCCCGAGGACTTTCTCGATCGCATTGCCAGACTGTCGGCCGGCAAGGTCATCGCCTTCGACGCGGATTTCACCCCCCATGCCGTACGCGCGCGCGCTGGCACGGGCGATGGCAAAATCCTTGCCCGTATGAGCCCGATCACGCTTGCGAAGGCGGACAAGACAGCGACTGAACTCGAAGGCTATCGCGCCTGCCACATCGAGGATGCTGTCGCTGCGACAGACTTCCTGGCCTGGGTGATGACGCACGCAGCGGAGCGGCTGGGCACGACAAACCCGCTGACAGAGTTGGAAGCTGAAACAAAGTTGCTGGCTTTCCGCAGCGAACGGCCCGGTTTTCTCGAGCCGAGCTTCCGTACCATTTCCGCCGCAGGCGCAAACGCCGCCATGTGCCATTACAAGGCTGAGCCGGCCACCAACGGCGTCATCGACGACAAGGCGCCTTATCTGGTCGATTCGGGCGGGCAGTATTGCACCGGTACGACAGACCTGACCCGCACGGTGATGCTGGGTTCAGCAAGTGCTGAGATGCGCATCGCCTATACGGCGGTGCTGAGGGGCTTTCTGTCGCTTCTGTCGGCACGGTTTCCAACCGGCACGCAAGGTCATCAGCTCGATGCCTTCGCACGCCGCGCCCTGTGGGACGCCGGCCTCGACTATGATCATGGCACGGGTCACGGTGTCGGCCACAATATGCTCGTGCACGAATACCCGCATCGGTTCGACAAGAAACCGAACCTGCACGGCCTAACACCTGGCAACATCATGACGATCGAGCCAGGCTACTACAAAGAGGGCGCTTTCGGCATGCGCATCGAGAACCAGGTCGAAGTGATCGCCGACGGTGCCGGCTTCTGTCGCTTCTCTTCACTCACCCTTGTGCCGATCGATCTGGCGATGGCAAATCTCGATGAATTGAGCATCGTGGAAATCCGCCAGATCGACGCTTATCACGCGCATGTCAGGTCGGTTCTGGAGCCGCTGGTGCGAGCACAGACAGTGCCTTTCCTGATCGAACAGACACGCCCGATCGTCGAGCGGCGGTCGCAATATCCGAATGTCATGCGCCCTGAACGCGGCGCGTCCATCATTGCCTCACGATAGGAGCTCGCCGCCATGTCTTTCTCCGTGCGCCCCACCTCGATTTCCGACGCCGAACGGCACGAGCGTCTGCGGAAATTGCGGGAGCAAATGGATATCAATCGCATATCCGCTGTCCTGCTGGGAGCCAGCGAAAGCCTTCGCTACTTCACCGGTCTTGTCTGGCACCAGAGCGAACGATTGCTCGGTGCGTTGGTGACGCCGACCGCACTCATCTACATTGTTCCAGCCTTCGAGCGCAGCCGGGTCGAAACATTGCCGCATCTTGCTGGGGACATCACGACCTGGGACGAAGAGGAAAGCCCCGCCGCGCTGGTCGCCTCGCTCGTTGGGCCCAAAGGCAACGTCGGGCTCGACGATGCCTTGCCTCTCTTCATCTATCATGCCCTGGCAACAAGCCTGGGCGTCGAGCGCCTTGTCGATGGAGCGCATCTGATACGCAAGTTGCGGCTTTGCAAATCGGCGTCGGAAATCGAGCTGATAAAATACGCCATGGAACTGACGCTTGACGTTCACAAGCGAGCTCATGCAATCATGAGCCCCGGAATCCGCGCCTCCGAGGTCGCCCGCTACATTGATGAACAGCACAAGGCGCTGGGCGCATCCGGCGGTTCAACGTTCTGCATTGTTTCATTTGGCACGGCCACTTCGCTTCCTCATGGCGCCGACGGCGACCAGATCCTTGAAAAGGGGCAGGCGATCCTCGTCGATACCGGGGCACGTATCGAGGGTTACCATTCCGACCTGACCCGAAGCTATATGATCGACGAACCCGACGCCCTCTATTCGCGGATGTGGCAAGCCGAACACGAGGCACAGCAGGCGGTATTCGAGGCCGCTCAGCTAGGCTCGCCCTGCCATCGTCTCGATGACGCGGCGCGGGCGGTGCTGTTACGCTACGGTCTTGGCCCGGATTACCGGCTGCCCGGCCTTCCTCACAGAGCCGGGCACGGTCTGGGACTTGAAATCCATGAAGAGCCCTACATCGTTCGCGGCAATGAAACACCGCTTCGTCCTGGCATGTGTTTTTCCAACGAGCCCATGATCGTGGTGCCCGAGCGCTTCGGAATCCGACTGGAGGACCATATCCATATGACCGAGGACGGGCCTCGATGGTTTACGAAGCCTGCGAAAGGCCCGAACGAGCCGTTTGGGTGAGGGAGGGGGCGAGGCTGCCCGGTATGGCCTTTAAAGCCTGTGAATGCGCCAAGCTGTAGTTCGAAAGCCCGCATGCCTTCGGGTGAGCGGGATTTCACCCGGCCTGCTTGCGATACGTCACCATTCGGCGAACGAGCCGTCCCTATGACGCCATATCGGGTTGTGCCAGTCGTGTCCTTGTTTCGCCCGTTCGATGACATAGGCTTCGTCGACATTGACGCCGAGACCGGGTCCGTCAGGAATCGCGACGAAGCCGTCTTCATAGCGGAAGACATCCTTGTTCACGGCATAGTCGAGCAGGTCATTGGAGGCGTTGTAGTGAATGCCCAGGCTCTGCTCCTGGATGAAGGCGTTGTAGCTGACAGCGTCGAGTTGCAGACAGGCGGCCAGAGCGATCGGGCCCAGCGGGCAGTGAGGCGCGACGGCCACATCATAGGCTTCCGCCATGGCGGCGATCTTGCGGCACTCCGTGATGCCGCCGGCATGCGAGAGATCCGGCTGGATTATGTCGACAACACCTTCCTGGAACACCGACTTGAAATCCCACCGGCTATAGAGACGTTCGCCGAGCGCGATCGGCGTGGAGCCGAGTGCGGCGATCTCCCTCAGTGCCTCTCGGTGCTCAGACAGCACAGGTTCCTCGATGAACATGAGTCGGTAGGGTTCGAGTTCCTTGACCAGGACCCGTGCCATCGGCCGGTGGACCCTGCCATGGAAATCGACGGCAATTCCGATGTTTGGCCCGACTGCCTCGCGAACCTTGGCGACACGTTCTACCGCGGCGTCGATCTTGTCATGGCTGTCGACGATCTGCAGCTCTTCGGTGCCGTTCATTTTCAAAGCGGTGAAACCGCTGGCGACGACGTCTCTTGCCCCTTGAGCCACCTCGTCGGGTCGGTCGCCACCGATCCATGAATACACCTTGATCCGGTCACGCAGCTTGCCGCCCAGCAATTCATGGACCGGTACGCCTAGCGCCTTGCCCTTGATGTCCCACAAAGCCTGATCAATGCCGGCGATCGCGCTCATCATGATCGATCCGCCACGATAGAAACCGCCGCGATGCATGACGGTCCAGTGATCTTCGATCAGACGCGGATCCCTGCCGACGAGGTAGTCGCCCAGTTCCTTCACTGCCGCCTCGACCGTCCGAGCCTTGCCTTCGACAATGGGTTCACCCCAGCCGGTCACACCAGCATCGGTCTCGATCTTCAGGAACAGCCAGCGCGGCGGAACGATGTAGGTGGTGAGCGATGTGATCTTCATGGCCGTCCGTCTCTTCCGCGTTGCTTCGCACTGGCCAGATCCCTGGCCGCCAGATCGAGGATACGGTCTGCTGCCAGCCGGGCAGCCTCACCGTCGCGTATGCGAAGCGCCTCGACCACGTCGCGGTGGGCGAGCACGGCTTCGGCGCGGCGTTCGCTGGAAATGGTCGCGGTTGTCTCCAGCGCGAAGGTGAGGGCGGCGTCGATCATGCCGCCGATCTGGCGAAAAACCGGGTTGTGACAGGCGCCGTACAAGATCCGATGGAACAGGATGTCGGACTGGGCAAACCTGGTCAGATCATCGCCGGCATCGGCCATGCCTTGCCATGCCGCTTCGAGATCGGCGATTTCGCGCAGCGTGGCTCGTGTCGCGGCAAGGCTGGCAACGAGCGGCTCGATCGCACGACGGGTTTCCAGGATAGCGTCAAAGAGGGTGTCATCCAGGGCGTGGGGAGCGTGCCAGGCAAGCACCTGCGGGTCGATGATGTTCCAGTTGTCGGCCTCGCACACCACCGTGCCGATCCGCGGACGCGTGACAACAAGGCCCTTGGCCGCAAGGACCTTCAGCGCCTCACGAATGACGGTCCGGCTGACACCATATTCGCCGCCAAGGTCGTTCTCGGTCGGCAGCGTTCCACCCGGTATGTAGCGACCCGAGAAGATGCCCGATGCAATTGCGGCCGTGATGTCCATCATCACGCGGGGCCTGGCCTTTGCCTGCCTCTGGCTTTCGCCATCAATGCCGTCCACCCGTGTCTCCTCCAAAAGGCGTATGATCGATCATAGCCGACCATTTGCTGATCTCGGCCATACCTTCCAGGCGCCGGGAATGCCAACGGGAATGACGTAGCTCATTTATCATACCAGAGCAATTGACTGGTATGATAAAAAGAATTATTGCGAATTGGTCTCCGGATCGAAGGTCCGGTCATCGTTGGGAGGTATCGATGAGATTCTTGAAGACCGCGCTTCTTGCAGGCGCGCTGGCCGTCACAGCCCTGGTTTCAGCCTACGCACAGGAAACCAAGATCGGCTTTATCGTGAAGCAGCCGGAAGAGCCCTGGTTCCAGGACGAGTGGAAATTCGCCGACCAGGCCGCCAAGGAAAAAGGCTTCACCCTGGTCAAGATCGGCGCCGAAGACGGCGAGAAGTTGATGTCGGCGATCGACAATCTCGGCGCGCAGGGCGTTCAAGGCTTCATCGTCTGCACGCCGGACGTCAAGCTCGGTCCTGGCATTATCGCCAAGGCCGAAGCCAACAGCCTCAAGCTCATGACGGTTGACGATCGGCTTGTGAGTGCCGATGGCAAGCCGATCGAATCCGTTCCGCACATGGGCATTTCCGCGACCAAGATCGGCGAAGCCGTAGGGCAGGCGATCGTTGAGGAAATGAAGGCGCGTGGCTGGAAGCCGGAAGAGGTCGGGGCGATCCGTGTTTCTTACGACCAGTTGCCCACGGCCGTGGATCGTGTCGAAGGTGCGATTTCCGTGCTCAAAGCGAACGGTTTCAAAGCCGAGAACATCTTTGATGCTCCGCAGGCCAAAACCGACACCGAAGCTGCGCTCAATGCTGCGACTGTCGTGCTCAACGCTCACGCCGGCCTCAAAAAATGGGTTGCCTTCGGGTTGAATGACGAAGCGGTTCTTGGTGCGGTTCGCGCGTCCGAAAGCGTTGGCATCGCGCCGGCAAACATGATCGGCGTCGGTATCGGCGGCGCGGATTCCGCAATCAACGAGTTCAAGAAGCCGGCCGCCACGGGCTTCGTGGGCACGGTGATCATTTCACCGAAGCGCCATGGCTACGAAACCGCGCTCAACATGTATGACTGGGTTGCCAACAACAAGGAGCCCGAAAAGCTCATCCTGACCTCGGGTGCGCTTGCCAAGCGCGATACGTACGAAGCAGTTCGCAAGGATCTCGGAATCGAGTGATCTTTCCAAGTTTGCGGGCGGCATGAAGAATGCCGCCCGCAGAGCAGATGGGGTCAAGCCGATGGCATTCCTTGAATTCTCTCGCATCACCAAAATCTATCCCGGTGTAACGGCGCTGGCCGACGTGTCGTTCGATGTCGCGAAAGGGGCGGTACACGGGCTGATGGGCGAGAACGGCGCCGGCAAGTCGACGCTCATCAAGATCCTGTCCGGGGATCTGCAGGCCAACGAAGGAAGGATCACCATCGACGGCGCGCCGCAAACCTACGCTTCAGCCAAAGGTGCCTACAATGCCGGCGTCGTGGTCATTCACCAGGAACTGCAACTCGTTCCTGAACTGACCGTAGCCGAAAACCTGGTTCTTGGCCGTTTCCCTGCCAATGCCGGTATTATTTCGCGCCGCAGGATGTTCGTGGATGTCGAAGCCAAGTTGAAAAGTGCCGGCATCGACATCGACCCGGCCCGCAAGATCAAGACGCTTTCCATCGGCGAACGGCAGATGGTCGAAATCGCCAAGGCGGTGATGCTCGACGCGCGGGTAATCGCGCTGGACGAGCCGACCTCGTCCCTGTCTTCGCGCGAAAGCGAAATCCTGTTCGCATTGATCGAGCGACTGCGTTCCGAGGGCAAGGTAATTCTCTACGTATCCCATCGCCTGGACGAGGTGTTCAAGCTCTGCGACAGCCTCACGGTGCTGCGGGATGGCAAGCTTGCCGCCCACCACGCTTCGCTCAAGGGCGTCACCCGCGATCAGGTCGTCGCCGAGATGGTTGGTCGCGAAATTTCGGACATCTGGGGCTACCGCCCGCGCAAGGCCGGACAAACAAGGCTTACGGTCAACGGGCTCCGCGGCGAGAAACTGCTGCAACCGGTCTCGTTTGAAGCACGTGCTGGCGAGATCCTCGGCTTTTTCGGTTTGATCGGTGCGGGACGCTCCGAATTGATGCGGCTGGTTTATGGCGCCGACCGGCGTCTCGGCGGCTCGATCGATATCGACGGCAAGCCCATTGACGCACGGGATCCGCGCGGTTCGATCCGTGCCGGCATCGTGCTGTGCTCGGAGGACCGCAAGCACGATGGTATCGTTCAGGGACGCTCGATCGAGGAAAACATCAACATATCCTCGCGCCGGCACCACAGCCGGTTTGGCATACTCAACCGCGTGCGTGAAATCGAAACGGCGGAGATCTTCATAAAGAAGCTGCGCGTTCGCACGCCATCACGCAAACAGGACATCGCCAATCTTTCCGGAGGCAATCAGCAGAAGGTCATCCTGGGGCGCTGGTTGTCGGAGCAGGGGGTACGCGTCCTGATTGTCGATGAGCCGACACGTGGCATCGATGTCGGTGCAAAATCGGAAATCTACGAGCTGCTTTACGATCTGGCGGATGATGGCCTGGCGATCATCGTCGTCTCATCGGAATTGCCCGAAGTCATGGGTATCTGCGATCGCGTTCTGGTGATGTGCGGCGGTCGTATCAGCGCTGAACTCGATCGCGATCAGTTCGCAGAAAAGGCGATCCTGGCCGCGGCTTTGCCTGACAAGAAAACTCCCGACGCGATCGCATCCAGAGAGCAAACGGCATGACCAATCAATTGAAAAGACTGCTGCTCGGCGAACAGGGCCTCGTCGTCATCTTCGTGCTCGCCTTCGCATTGGTATCGCTGCTCGTTCCAAATTTCCTGACCGAGCGCAACATGCTGGGGCTCTTCCAATCCGTTGTCACGGTGGGAATCGTGGCCTGTACGATGATGCTATGCCTGTCCGCGCGGGATTTTGACCTCTCGGTCGGGTCGACGGTGGCGTTTGCCGGCATGGTCGCCGTCATGGTGTCCAATGCGACGGGCTCGATTGCAGCAGGGTTGCTGGCGGCGCTTGCATGTGGGGCGGCGGTCGGATTCATCAACGGCTTCGTCATCGCCAAATTTCACATCAACGCCCTGATAACAACGCTTGCCACCATGCAGATCGTGCGTGGCCTGGCGCTGATCGCGTCGGATGGCAGGGCTGTCGGCATCAACGATCCGAATTTCTACCAGCTGGCTCTGTCCAAGCTGTTCGGTATCCCGACGCCGATCTGGGTTCTGGTGGTGCTGTTCGTCATTTCGGGTTTCGTGCTGAACCGGACCGTGTTCGGCAAGAACACGCTGGCGATCGGCGGCAACCCCGAAGCTTCGCGCCTTGCCGGGGTGAATGTCGACCGCACCCGCATCTGGATATTCGCGCTTCAGGGGATGGTCTGCGGCATCGCAGGCGTGTTGCTTGCTTCGCGGATCACCTCCGGTCAACCCAATGCGGCCGTCGGTCTTGAGCTGTCGGTCATATCTGCCTGCGTGCTGGGTGGCGTGTCGCTGGCCGGAGGCAGGGCGACGATGTCGGGTGTCATTGTCGGCGTGATGATCATGGGCATCGCGGAGAATGCGATGAACCTGCTGAACATTCCGGCCTTCTACCAGTATATCGTACGCGGCATCATTTTGCTGCTCGCCGTGCTGCTCGACAATCTGAGGTCGTCGGCACTCGGGCGGCGCTGACGGCTACGCCCTGATCGGAGCACCACATGACTGAGCGACTGGTGGGGAAACGTATTCTGATCACGGGTGCCGCCCAGGGCATCGGCCTTGCGATTGCGCGTGCTTGTCTGACGGAGGGAGCCCGGCTGTTCCTGCTTGATCAGGACGGTGGGCTGCTCAAGCAAAGTGTCGGCGATCTGGATGCACCGGTTGGGACGGTAGGCTTCGCGACGGTGGACATCACCGACGCCGGGGGTGTCGAAGCCGCTGTTCTGGAGGCGGCGAACCTGATCGGTCCGCTCAATGCGCTTATCAACAATGCCGGGGTGAACGTGTTTCACAAGCCGTTGGAGACGAGCGAAGCGGAATGGTATCGCGCGCTCGACGTCAACGTGAAAGGGGCATGGAATTGTTGCAAGGCGGTGCTGCCCTGCCTGATTGAACAGGGTGGCGGAGCGATCCTCAACATCGCCTCCACGCACAGCTTCACCATCATTCCGGGCACGTTTCCCTATCCCGTGGCGAAACATGCCTTGCTTGGGCTGACGAAATCTCTGGCGCTTGAATATGCCGGCCGGGGTATTCGGGTGAATGCCTTGGCTCCCGGCTATGTTGAGACGCAAAAGGCACGGGACTATTGGAACGGCTTCGAGGATGCCGAGGCGGCCCGAACCGCTACGTTGGAACTGCATCCAGGCAAGCGGATTGCCTCGGTAGAGGAAATCGCTCACGCAGCCGTCTTCATGATCTCCGACGAGTGTCCGTTCATGAATGCCGCGACGCTGGTCGTCGATGGTGGGCTGAGCCAGCTCCAGCATCCTGCGTAGCAATGGCCGGCAACGCTTGCTGGCCAAAGCTGTCGAACGAGCAGAAGACAGTGCACCAAAGCCGTCAGAACTACTCTGTCGGCCTTGGTGCAATCTCGATCAGCAGTCGCCGTTGAAGAAGCAGTCGTCGTCACGACGCTCGCGGTAGCGACGATCATAGTAGGGGTCGTAGCGACGTGGTTCGACAACTGGTGGTCCGAACGGGTCATCGGAGTAACGACGCACCACCCGACGGCCCGGCGAACCTTCGCCGAACACCGCGCGGCAGCCGCGATCAACCCAGATGGTGCCTGAACCGCGATCATAGCCCCAGGTGCGGTTGCGGACACAGGGGCTATCCGATTTTTGCCGTATGATGACGGCGGAACGGAAATCGGCCTGGCATTCATTGTACTGATCACCGTCGGACGAACACGTGACCGTGCGTCCGGCATTGGCCGGCAAGGTGGATATCCCCATGAGGGCTGCAAAACCAATCAGGGAAGCGGCAGCTATCTTGATCACAGTGCGATCTCTTTTTCGGTATGTGCTCATTTTATAAAATGTCCTAGGCCGTACAAGGTGGCGCAGGCTAATGACGAGGCGATTATCCCAATCGGATTTTGGCATTTTTCGATCAGCGGAATTCACGAATGCACCGCCAAATGTAACGGATTGCGAGATGCCACTTTATCAACGCAGTATTGCCGCTACATTGCGGGCACATTTCAATCCAATGGTTTCGAGGTAATGCTCGCCCGCCTGTTTGTGATTTTCGGTGGTCTTTTCGTGCTGGCGCTGCTTGCGGCGCTGGTGGTGCCGCCATTCGTCGACTGGACGGGCTATCGGGCCGATTTCGAGCGCGAGGCGAGCACCATTCTCGGCCGCAAGGTGACGGTGAAAGGCAGCGCCACGGCGCGACTTCTGCCGTTTCCGTCCGTAACGTTCACCGACGTTTCGGTGGCTGGCGGTGCAGGTGGCGAACCGGCGATGACCGTCGAGACTTTTTCCATGGACGCGGAGCTCGCGCCGTTCCTGCGTGGAGAGGTGCTCATCTTCGATATGCGCTTGGTGAGGCCGAAGGCGATCATCAGCGTTGCTGTCGACGGCAAGGTGGATTGGACGGCCAGGCCGTCTTCACCTTTCGACCCCGCCCAGGTGGCGATCGAGAAGCTGACGGTGACCGATGGGGCGGTGGATTTGCGCCAGGAGGCAAGTGGACGCATCACTACGTTGTCAGACATCAACGCCACTGTTTCGGCGAAATCTCTGGCGGGCCCATGGCGCGCCGAGGGGACGCTGAAGGCCGACGGCGTTGCCACGCGCCTTTCGCTGGCGACTGGAAAAGCTGACGGCGCCGGCAAGATCGCACTTCGGATCAAGGCCGATCCGGACGACTATCCGTTGTCGGTTGAAGCCGACGGCAATGCCGGCGTCGAGAATGGACAGGCGCTTTACGCGGGCCAGTTCAAGCTTCTGGGCGACAACGGTGCCCGGCCCGCCGCCGCAAAGCCGGATGGTGGACCAGCGGATGCCGGTGCCAAATCGCCTCCCACCTATCGGGTGAGCGGCAAGTTCCAACTCGATCACAGCAAACTCGCAGTCGAAGAATTTCGCCTGGAGACCGGCCCGCTGGACAACCCTTACACTGCTGACGGCAAGGCATCGGTGGATCTTGGCGCTGATCCGCGCTTCGCAATCGAAGCGAGCGGCGCACAGATCCAGTTCGAGGAAACGCCCGGCAAGGAGGGGACAGCAGCACTGCCGCAGCGCATAGCGGCGCTTGAGCGGGTGCTTCTGGCCCTGCCGAGACCGGCGATGCCAGGTTCTGTCGAAGTAAAGTTGCCAGCGATGGTGGCCGGCGACACGACCATCCGCGATGTTGTCGTTTCCGCCGAGCCTGTTGCGGGTGGATGGACAGTGAAATCGTTGGCGGCGCTTTTGCCCGGACGAACCACGCTCGAGGCCAGCGGACGGCTTGGCATTGACGGCAAGGTGCGTTTCACCGGCTCGCTTCTGCTTGCGGTCGCGCAGCCTTCCGGCTTCGCGGCGTGGCTGTCGCAGGATGTCGATGAAGCCGTTCGGCGCCTCTCAACTGCAGGGTTCAGCGCAAAAGTCGATCTGACCGATGTCCGGCAGAAATTCGACGATCTCGAGCTGGTGCTGGGAAAGGCCAGTTTTCACGGCAATCTCGATGCCACCCGGCCTGCCGAAGGCAAACCGACCGTGGTCACGAGATTGGAAGGGGGGGCGCTCGATGTCGAAGGGTTGACAGCTTTTGCGGCGCTTTTCATGTCGGACAAAGGGATGAACCGTTTTGCAGAAGCCGATCTCGACGCCGCGATCAAAGCGGGGCCGGTCGATGCCTGGGGTTTTTCGGCCGAGACGCTCGATACGGCCCTGCGGCTGCGGACCGGCATGCTGGAAATCGACAAGCTGTTGATCGGCGGGCTGGCGGGATCATCGATCAGTGCTACAGGCCGTATGAAGGATTTTCCGAAAGGACCGACCGGCAGTCTGGATGCTTCGCTGCTGGCACCCGATCTTGCGCCGCTTATTGATGCGGCGGCCACACGCTTTCCCGACAGCCGGCTGCTGACAGCACTTTCCGAGCGTGGCAAGGCCTATCCAGGCCTCTATCGGGATACACGCCTCGATGTGGTGATGAGCACTGCGGACAATGGTGACGGCACCACGGGGCTGGCGCTGTCGGGCAAGGGAACGACCGGTGGTTCGGCGCTGTCGGTTTCACTGTCGGCACATGGTCAGCCGGGCGAGATGGCAAAAGCGCCATTCTCGCTGACTTTCGATGCCAAGAACCCGGATGCCGCCGCGCTTCTTGCCTTGTATGGCCTGCCCGCGCTGCCACTTGGCATGGTCGGTGAAGCGACGACCGACGTCACCGCCAGAGGCACGCTCGCCGAGGGTGTCGCGACCGCTTTCAATCTCTGGGGGCCGGATCTGCGTGCGCGCTTCGACGGCACGGTGACCGATACGCCGCAAGGACTGGCAGCCAAGGGCAAGGTGGCGCTCGATACGACCGATATCGAACCCTGGCTGATGACGACGGGCGTAGCACTACCCGGCATGGGGTTCGGCGCTCCTGTGGCACTTGTCGCCGAAGCCGACTATCGCAACAGCCGGGTTGCTATTTCCGGTCTCAAGGGAAGTGCAGCCGACACTGCCTTGTCTGGTGATGTCGCTGCTGAATTCGATGCCGCCAAGCCACATCTGAGTGGACAGCTGGCATTGGACACGCTCGACCTGCATCCGCTGGCGGCAATGTTGTTTGGTAATGATGCGCTGTCTGGCGACGGCACGAATTGGCCGAAGACGCCGTTTGCCGCCAAGCCTATGTTGCAGATGACCGCCGATCTCGAACTGGCTGTGGTGAAACTGCTGGCCGGTCCGCTGATAACGGCGGACGATGCGATGCTGTCGTTGAAACTTGCCGATGACGGCCTGGGTATCTCGAAGCTGAAGGCGAAGGCGTTCGGTGGCGAAATCAGCGGCCTGTTCGATCTGAAGAACAATGATGGCACCGGCTTGCTTAGCGGCCAGGCGACGCTGGCGGGCACGGACCTCTCCACGCTTCTACCAGCATCCGGCCTGTCAGGTGCAGGTACCTTTACTGCGAGCGCGACCGCGAGTGGCAAGTCCGTCGATGCAATGGTGTCTTCGCTTGTCGGCTCGGGTACGGCTTTGCTGAGAGGCGTAACGATTGCCAATCTCAATGCCGATGCGCTGCCCGCACTGCTTGCGAAGGCCGATGGCATTGGTCGAGATATCGATGCACCGCGCACGACGGCTTTCGCCCCCGCCATCGCCGGGCAGGGCTCTTTCGTCGCGCGCGACGCCGACACAGCCTTTACATTGGCTGCCGGCGTGCTGCGTGTGCCGCCGATGAATTTCGAGACGCCGACGTCTTCCTTGTCGGCGGAGGTTTCCGCTGACCTTGCGGCAGGCACCGTCGCGGCACGAGGCACGGTTACCTACAAGGCTGGCAACGAGGCTCTGATCGGCTCTGATCCGGCATTGAACTATAGCGTCGACGGCCCGATCGAGGCGCCGATACGCAGCTTCGACAGCGCGCCGCTGGCGCAGTTCCTCACCCAGCGCGCGCTGGAGAAAGAGCAGCAGCGGGTGGAGGCCATGCAGGCCGTATTGCTGGAAAAGCAACGACTGCGCCGCGAAGCCCGCTACTATGCCGATCTGCAGGAGCAGCGGGACCGAGCAGAGGAAGAAAAGCGCCGCCTCGATGAGGAGAAACGGAAGGCTGAGGAAGAAGCACGGCTGAAGGCGGAGAACGAAGCCAGGGCTGCTGCGGAGGCCAAGGATAAGGCCAAAGTCGAAGCCGAAGAGAAGGCGCGGGCTGAAAATGCGGCAGCGGAAGCTGCCGAGGCGGAGCGGCGCAAGGCCGAAACAGCGATCCGCGCGGCGCAAGAGGAACGAGCAAAGCTGGATGCCGAACGCCAGGCAACTCCGCCGCCGCCCGCTGCCCCGACCGCACCTGGGGGCAAGCTCCAGCCGTTTTCAATCCAGGATTTCCTGAAAACGCTGCAATAGGTGCGTTGCGAAGCCTGACCTTGAGGGTTTGGCGCGGATACATGTGCTTGAAGGGATCGGGGCATGAGCGCGGACGCTGCAACGGTACGGTTGGCCGGCAAGGACGATGTCGCTACCTTCAAAAAAATACGGCTGGAGGCGCTGCAGCTGGAGCCGGCAGCCTTTGCCAGTCGGGTCGAGGATTGGGAGGCATTACCGGACGAGGAATGGCTGCGGCGCGTCACGAATGGTGCTGTCTTCATCGCATTTCGGGAAGGCGAACCGGTCGGCTTGATGGGCCTGCTGCGTCAGCAGTCGGCAAAATCGCATCATCGCGCCACGATCGTCATGGTCTATGTACGGGCAGGCGAGCGCGGTACCGGGACGGCCAAGGCTTTGCTGGGCGCGTTGACGCGGCACGCGCGCGATGCCGGTATCCTGCAATTGGAGCTGACCGTCAGCGTCGAGAACGCGGGGGCGCAACGCTTCTATTTACGCGAAGGCTTTGTCGAAATCGGGCGCCTGCCTGCCGGATTGATCCTTGAGGGCAGCGAGATCGATGAAGTGATGATGGCCAAACGCATCGGCTGATAAAGCGGTGCGGTATTGGTGGCCGCTCTATGGCGTGATTTCGACCGAACCTCGCTTCAGCCAATCCAGCACGTAAAGCCGCAGCGCCGATGACAGGTTGGCCTCGCGCGGCCGCCGTTCATCGATCTCGGCCACGAGTGCCGCAAGGGTGAGCCCCCGGTTTTCAGCGATTGCGGCAAGTTCGTCGGAGAATGGCTTTTCCAGCGAGTAGGACGTGCGGTGGCCGCGTATGGTGACGGAGCGTTTTTCGACAAGGCTCACGCGCGCTCAATTCTTCTCAGGTGTCGGGGCGTCGGAAGCCGTCTCGCGACGATGCGCCTCAATGAGACGTTCTGCTTTTTCCGCCTGCAATCCGTCACGCTGCTTTTCATTCTTGCTGCGGCCGTGCAAGGCACGGTTCTGTTCGGCCGCCGCGGCACGCTGCTCGCGCACCTTGCCCTTCCTGAACTGGCGGAGATTGACGATCTCGGCCATGAGGTTCCGGATTACTTCTTGCGGAAAGCGTCGAGCGAGACCACTTCGGCACCCTTGCCGGAGGCAGGCTCGTCAGCTGCTGGCTTTTCGGGCTCGGCAGCGGCTTTCTTCTTCGACTCGGATTTCTTTTCGGGAGCAAGTGCGACCGGCTCAACCGCCGGCTTTTCTTCGACCTCATCCGCCGTCTCGGTCCGGACATCGAATTCGAGTTCGAAATTCACCGACGGATCGTAGAAGCCGCGCACCGCGGAAAACGGGATTTCCAGCTTTTCCGGAATGTCGGAGAAGGACAGGCCAACCTCGAAGCCGGCTTCCGTTACCTTCAGATCCCAGTACTGGAACTGAATGACGATGGTCATCTGCTCGGGATACCGTTCGCGCAGGCGCGATGAGATGCGCACGCCCGGCGCGCCCGTCAGGAAGGTGATGAAGAAGTGGTGGTTGCCTGGAAGGCCGGTGCGCGCGACCTCGGCCAGCACCTTGCGCATGACGCCGCGCAAAGCTTCCTGAGCCAGGATGTCGTAGCGAATGTGGTCGTCGGCCATATGCCTGGGCGGTTCCGGTTGAATCGTCCGCATAGCTGTAATCAAGCTTGGCGGGCTCGTAAACCGCATATAGACGGCGCCGGCATGGTGGCCAACACCAAAGCCGTCTTTGCGTGACGCTTTCGCGACGTTGTGTCGTCAGGCCGGTGCGGCCTCGCGCTGGCGAGAAGCCGGTTGGCGAGCACCATAGGCACGCAGGAAGGCTCGCACACCATGCGTAGCCGACTGCAGAACTTCTTCCTGGCTTGGTTGAATGCCCATCATGAAGTCGATCTGCAGCTCGGCATTGATCAGGCCGACGAAATGACGGGCAGTCACGTCCGGGTCGTCGATGGCGAGATGACCAGCGAAAGCGAGACGCGCAAAACGTGCGGCAAGCGCAGGCAACGTTGTGCCAGGACCATTCTCGCGCCATTCGGCAAACAGTTCAGGATAACGCTCCCCCTCGGTCTGGATCAGCTTGCGCAGGAATTTTCCGTCGCGACTGCAGATGCAATTGCGGTTCATGCGCACGGCGTAGCCTATCAAATCTGCCTCGAGATCCTTGGGCTGGTCGGGGAAGGTGGCCAGGGTCGCAAAAATGCCGGCATTGCAGCGCTCGGTGAGCTCGCGCACCACTGCGACGAACAACTTTTCCTTGTCCCCGTGGTGATTGTAGACGGTCTGGCGCGAAACGCCCGCTTCCGCAGCAATCAGGTCGATATTGGCGCCAGCGAAACCCTCGCGGCAGAAAACCGACATGGCAGCATCTACGATCGCGACCCTCTTGGCTTCGTGGCTGCGCGGCGGGAAACTGTCAGCAGCAATCGTCTGGCTCATAAAATCCTATATAGCTGTGATTGACAATTTAGACAACATTGTCTAATTTTCTGGACTAAGAGATTGAGGATGCGACGCTTCTCGTGTCGGCATCTCGGGGGATGGACCGTCCTTGGGTTAGACGCCGCAGCGCGGCAGTAACCGGATTTGAAAGAGCCATATCATGAACGCGCATTTTCTCCGCACCGCGGTGCTGCTCGGCCTTATGTCCGCAGTGGGTGCCTTCGCCGTCGACATGTATCTGCCGGCGCTGCCTTCGATCGGTGCCGACCTGAATGCCGGCACCTCGGCCGTGCAGATGAGCCTTTTGATCTTCTTCCTGTCCATGGGTTTCGGCCAGATCGTGGTTGGCCCGTTGTCGGACATGTTCGGACGCAAGCCGCCGCTTTATGTCGGCCTTGCCCTGTTCATCATCGGCGGCATTGGCTCGGCGATGGCGCCGAACATCGAATGGCTCATCGCGTTCCGCTTCCTGCAGGGACTGGGCGCCAGTGCAGGCATGGCCATTCCGCGCGCGGTTGTGCGTGATATGCACACCGGCAACGAGGCGGCCAAGCTGATGTCGCTGCTGATGCTGGTGTTTTCGGTGTCGCCCATCCTGGCGCCGCTTTCCGGCAGCCTGATCATCGAAACCCTTGGCTGGCGCGCGGTGTTCTGGGTGCTGACCGGTGCTGCGGTGGTCGCCATCGTTCTCCTGGCCACGGCACAGAAGGAGACGCGTCCGGTCGAAGACCGGGTCGGCTCTTCCTTCGGCTCGGCTCTGAAGGGCTACTGGTTCCTGCTCAATGATCGCAACTTCCTCGGGCTGACGGCGATCGGCGGCTTCGGCATCGCCTCTTTCTTCGTCTATCTTGCAAGTTCGTCCTTCATCCTGATCGACCATTATGGCCTTTCGCCGTCGCTCTACAGCGTGTTCTTCTCGATCAACGCCGTTGCGTTCATCGGCATGTCGCAGATGACGGGGCTGCTGGCCGATCGTTTTGGACTGAAGCGTGTCGTGAAGGTGGCTGTCGTCGGCTATGCTACCGCGATGGTTGTGCTGCTGGCGATAATGGCTTCCGGCGTCGATCGCCTGGACGTCATGGCGAGCCTGCTGTTCATCGGCTACGGCTTCCTTGGCCTCGTCATCCCGACCACCTCGGTGCTGGCCATGGAAGAGCACGGCACCATCGCAGGCACGGCTTCGGCACTGATGGGCACGCTGCACTTCGCCATCGGTGCGGTGGCAATGGGAATTGCAGGGTTGTTCTTCGACGGAACGCCGCTGCCAATGGTGGCAGGAATCACGCTGGCCGCCGTCATTGCCTTTGCGCTGACGCAGGTCACGCTTGGCCGCAATCGCCAGCCTGTCGAGGCGCCGGCGGAATAAAAGTCTCTCCCAAGACTGTCAAAGGGCCGGGCTTTCGCCCGGCCCTTTGTATTTCGTTGTTCCACCAGCGCCCTGTGGTTTCGACTTGATCTGGTAATTGCCTGAATTCAATAGGAAAACCAGTGGATTTCAGGAGTTGGCAGGAAACGAGTTTCCGCCTGTGCAACGCAGATGGACAGCCGCGCATCAGTTCCCTATCGTCGCTATATATTCGATAGAGCTAATGTACTGATGGCGGGGTGCCTCAAGGAAGTTGCTCCATGAACGAGACGACACCCGCCTCCTACATTCTCGGCCATTCGGCATCGGAAATCCGCCGCCTCGTGCTGCAGGCCGAGATCCTCAAGCCGATCACCGCACGGCTGCTGCGCGAGGCCGGCGTCGCGTCAGGCATGCGGGTTCTCGATGTAGGCTGCGGTGCCGGCGACGTCGCAATGCTCGCATGCGAAATGGTCGGGTCCGGCGGCTCGGTGGTCGGCATAGATCGGAGCGCCGAAGCCATCGCGGTGGCACAGCAGCGGGCCGCAGGGTATCCACAAGCTGTTTTCCAGGCCGTGGCGATCGAGGATTTTGTCGATGAGACAGGTTTCGACCTGGTGATCGGTCGTTATGTCCTGGTCCATCAGACGAATGCTGTGGCACTTGTCCGCCGCGCCACCGAGCTCGTCCACCCTGGTGGTATCGTTGCATTCCATGAAGTCAGCCATCGGCATCCGTTCGCGTCGTTGCCTGTCGTGCCTTTGTGGGAACAGGTCGGCGACTGGCTGTTCACACTTTTTCACTCGGTGCCTCCGCATCATGATGCTGCCGACAAGCTCTTCAGCATTTACACTGGGGCCGGCTTGCCGCCTCCCTCTCTGTTCAGCGAGACGCCGGTGGCGGGTGGGCCAGATGCCCCACACCACGCCTGGATAGCGGAGACCATTCGATCCCTTCTGCCCAGGCTGGTTCAACTGGGCCTTACCACCGAGGCGATTGTCGATATCGACACGCTGGAGGCGAGGCTGCGTGAAGCGACAATGGCGACACGGAGCCAGATCATAGCCCACGCACAGGTCTGTGCCTGGGCGCGCCGTGCCGGGTAGGAGATAACGAGCCCTGGAGCCTTTCGTTGGGGAAAATGACTGTGAGGCAACCTTTTGTTGTTCCGCTATCCTCTTTGTTTACTCGCGTCTTGTAGACATCGACCAGCATCTGACGCGGGTCATGGGCGCGGGCGAATACCTTGAAATTCATACCTTCGGCATTGCTGCTCCTGTTCGCGGCCAGCTTCTTCAGCGTGTGGCTGCTTGACCGTCGTCGCCGGCATCTCGTGCTGTTTTCGCTGGCGTTTCTCTCGATCAGTGCCGGTACGGTGGTGCAGTTCGCGCTGTGGCCTTCGGATATCGGCCTGAACAGCCTTGCCTGTGCGGTCCTTTACACGGCTGGCCCGCTGTTCCTGGCGGAAGGTGTTCTCGTTCGCTCAGGCAGACGGATGCCGGTCGCCGAACATGCCGCCTGGATGGTCCTGATGGTCGGCCTGCTCGGTTATTTCTACTACGTCGAGGATGACCTTCAGATCAGGGCCTGCCTGCTCAATCTTGGCATGGCGTGTGTCGTGCTCAGCGCGGCCTGGAAATTGCGGCACCTGATGCGTGGCAGCGCCATCGACAGGGCACTGCTGTGGATGCTGTCGGGGTTGTCGCTGACTTTCGTGCTGCGGACGCTGCTCACCGGTGGCTCTGTGCCCATCAACGATGTCGCCGCCTTCTTTGAATCGCCGTTCTGGTTGTGGGCACAATTCGCCATGTCGGTGCTCGGCGTGGCAATGGGACTTGGCCTGCTGGTCGTGGTGTGTGCCGACGTCGTGCTCGGCCTCAAGGCGGAGCGCGACAGCGATCTTTTGACCAGCCTGCTCAATCGCCGCGGCCTCGAGGCTCGAGCCGTGCAGGTGTTGTCGGCCGCAAGCCGTCAAGCCGTCAGCGTGGTTGCCTGCGACATCGACCGCTTCAAGTCCATCAACGATCGCTTCGGTCATGCGGCTGGCGACAGCGTGCTTTCAACGATTGCAGAAACGATCAGGCGCTGCATCAGGGCGCAGGATCTGGTCGCCCGCATTGGTGGCGAGGAGTTCGTCATTCTTCTCAGAAGCTGTACGGTCAACGATGCCTATGTTTTGACGGAACAACTGAGACGTGAGATAGCAGCATGCGAACTCGCAGGCTTGCCCGAAGGCTTCAGGGTGACCTGCAGCTTCGGCATCGTCGAATGCCAGCCGGGCGAGCAGCTCTGGGATGCGATCGGCCGCGCCGACAAGATGCTCTATGCCGCCAAGCACACAGGCCGCAACCGGACGGTGGCCGACAGACCGGAACTCCCGGCTGCTGCCTGACAGCGTTTGGCTTGGAGAGATCAGCTTTTCCCTGGATTGGGGGCGTAGAGCTTTATCAGGCGCTCGACCGCCCGGCCTGCGATGGTTTCGGCATCTTCGGCCGGACCATAGGCATTGTGCAGCGCAAGGATCTGTCGATCGCCGATCAACAGGCCGTAAAGCGTTCGATAGGCATCGAATGGGTCCGGGGTGTTGATAATGCCTTTGATATTCAGAGCTTCGATTGCAGACATGATTTTCGGCGCCGAGCGCTCCTTGCCGGCGGTAATCAATATCCTGGACAGGTCTCCGCTGGCATCGCCAAGCGCTGCCCGGTTGATGGCAAGCGATGCCGGTGAGGTGAGCAGCTTGAGCAACAGGGTGCAGATCAGTGTCAGCTGATCGAGTGGTGAACCCTCGTTGCTGCTTTCCTGCAGGGCGGTGTTGAGCTGCGAAGCCTGCCGCCCGACAAGGGCTGCAAGGATGGCGTCGCGGTTTTCGAACAACACATAAAGTGTGTCCTTCGAACATCTGGCGACGCGGGCGAGGGCCGTGGTGGTGACGGCCTGCAATCCGCCGGTGGCGAGAAGTTCCAAGGCTGCATCCAGGATGTCGTCGCCCCGATTGGCAGGCATCTTTGCAGGCAAATCACGATTCCCCAGCTTGCAAAGTTGAGTACCATGCGGTACTGATTACGGCAAGTACTGAGTGGTACTCAAATTTCATGGAGCCACCATGGACACGATACAGGAAAATCGGACGCTGACGATTGTGGCGCTAGGATTGTCGGGCGTCGCGCTGCTGCTTGCCGGCGCAATTGCCGGGTTCTTCTATGCTTATGCGAGTTCCGTCATGCGCGGCCTCGATGCTGTGCCGCCGGCGCATGCCATTGTCGCCATGCAAGGCATCAATGCGATGGTTCGTAATGCCGTATTCGCACCAGCCTTTTTCGGCACGCCGATCGCTGCCACGCTAGCCGGGGCTGCGCTGTTGGGGGCAGGGCGGCGGGCGGCGGGGCTTGCCATGCTGGCTGCCGCCGCGAGTTATCTGCTTGGCGCCTTCCTGCCGACTTTTGCCATAAACGTGCCGATGAATGAAGCGCTGGCGATCGCGGCTGTGCCGGACGATGCGGCCGAAGCGGCGAGGTACTGGCGCGCCTACTCCGTCGACTGGACATGGTGGAACACCTTGCGCACGGCTTTCAGTTTGCTCTGCCTGGCGCTGGTCGGCTTCGCCCTGTTCCTTGCGGGCCGTTCTACGAATCGAGTTCATCAAAGATGAAGGCCAGGCGCTCTTCGACGGATGCCCGCGGCAACGTGATCAGCTCGTAGCCGTAGCGCGGGTAAGTGTCTGCCAGGGCTTCGAAGGTACGCTCGGCTTCAGCGAGGTCCTGCTTGCGCTCGGCATCCGGTGAAAAGATTTCCGGCCATGGCGGCGCGATGAAAACGCGCCGGTTGTAGCGGAAATGCTCGGCCGCCTTTTCCATATGTGCTGGCACCGGCAGGGTGCTCAGCCTGAGGTAGGCAAGCGTGTCCGGCACGCCTCGGTCGAAGAACACCGGCCCCGACAGGCGGGAGGCGCTATGGTGGGATCTCAGCTCCCAGGCCAGCATCAATTCGGCGAACAGGGTCCTGTCGTTCCAGGGTAGCGCTGATCCTCCAACCGTCATCTGGTCCTGGATGATGTTTCGGCCTGCCTCAGGTGCGGTGGCGTAGCCCTGTGCCGCCAGCGCCTCGATGAGCGTGGTCTTGCCTGAGCCTGGGCCGCCGGTCAGTACGAAGAATTGGTCGGTATGGTTCTGCATGGCAGTCTCCATGGATGGGCGCGACGGGCCCGGTCAGGCCGTCGTCCGGGTCGGGGGAGTTCGGAAAGGATGCGTCGCGTGGTCCGGGAACCGGCTGGGGCGAGACGCAGGGATGTGGGGGAGAGAAGTGGAGGCTTCTGTTGCCAGGTGCCTCCGGACCCCGCCTAGAGGTGCGAACCGCTAGGGCTTGATTTGAAGCGTTCGCGCCGCATTAAGCAGCGAGACGAGCTTCCGCATAGTTGTCGTTGGCAACTATAAGTTTAGCCCGATAACGGTGGTACAATGCCGGGTACAGCAATCTGTCTTTCAACGCCCGTCGAACCCATTTCACCCCCATCATAAGCCGTCGAGCGGAGGACGGTTTATGGTGGAGGTGGCGGTATCGAAACCGCGTCCGGATCGCCTATTGCACAGTCGGTTTAGCACCATAGTCCTGTTGCCAGGACAGCTCCAATATACGGACCGACCGGCCGGGTTTCAATAGCAAGACGAACGAAAACAGAGCCTTGCACAGAAGACCTGCGCGGGCTGTGAACTGGTGGTTGATTGATCGTGAGATACGTACATCAGATTCTGCTTTACGTACCTCAAAACTCCATGCTAGGTCGACGCCGGGAGTGAGTAATGCGTCCAACCGTTCATGATGTGGCCGGGGAGGCGGGTGTCAGTCTGGCAACCGTCGACCGCGTGCTGAACAGGCGCTCAGGCGTGCGCGCGGAGACGGTTGCGCGCGTCAACGCAGCCATCCTCAGGCTTGGATACGTGCGCGATATCTCGGCTGCCAACCTCGCCAAGCAACGCGTCTATAACCTGCTTTTCATTGTTCCCGAGGGCTCGAACAGTTTCATGCTGGGGTTGGAGCAGGAACTCAACCAGGCAAAGCTCTATTCGGTTCTCGACCGCACCCATCTCGATATCCGCAAGGTGAAGACTTTCGATGCCGACGCGCTGGCGACCGCGCTGGACGGTATCGATATCACGCAGGTGTCGGGAGTTGCCCTGGTAGCAACAGAATCCGAGCGCGTGCGCAGGGCCCTGGCGCGGTTGAGGGAGGCCGATATTCCGGTTGTCACCCTCGTCTCCGACGTCTCCGACGCCTATCGTGACCACTATGTCGGCATCGACAACATTGCGGCCGGTCGAACCGCAGCCAGCCTTATCGGCCGTTTCTGCGGGCGACGATCCGGTAAGGTTGCGTTGGTCGCTGGCTCGATGCTGGTGAAAGACCATGCCGAGCGCCGCGCGGCGTTCGAGCAGGCGATCGGAGAGGCGTTTCGGGGGCTCGAATGCCTGCCGGTGCTTGAAGGTCGGGACGATGCCGCAGTGACGCGGACATTGCTGGCCGAACTTCTTGACCGCGAGCATGATGTCGTCGGCCTCTACAGTATCGGCGCCGGTAACCGCGGCGTCATCGACGTGCTGATGTCTAGGACTGACTATCGTGACATCACGGTGGTTGCGCATGAACTTACCGACCATTCGAAGCAGGCGCTGCACGACGGTATCTTCGACGCGGTCATCAACCAGGACGCCGGCCATGAAGTGCGCAGTGCGATCCGGCTGTTGAAGGCCAGGATCGACGACACGCCCGTCATCGCCAATCAGGAAGCCATCCGGATCGAGATCTACATCCGGGACAATCTGCCATGAGCCCAAGATGAACGAAGCTGTCCTCCTACAGCTTCGCGAGACGAATGGGCCGCGACCTACGAGGAGTTTCAAGAGTGAGCACAGGGTTTTTCGGCGATATCGGTCAGGTGAAGTATGAAGGTCCGGATTCGACCAATCCACTCGGCTATCGCTTCTACAACAAGGACGAGGTCGTGCTCGGCAAGCGCATGGAAGACCATCTGCGTTTCGCCGTCGCCTACTGGCATTCTTTCGCCTGGCCAGGCGGGGATCCTTTCGGTGGCCAGACCTTCGAGCGCCCATGGTTCGGCGAGACAATGGAGGCAGCCAGGCTGAAGGCCGATGTGGCCTTTGAAATGTTCTCGGCGCTCGGCGTGCCCTACTATTGCTTCCATGACGCCGATGTGCGGCCAGAAGGCAGGAATTTCGCCGAGAGCGCCGCGCGCCTCGATGAAATAGCCGATGTCTTCGCGGCGAAGCAGCAGGAGACGGGCGTCAGGCTGCTCTGGGGCACGGCCAATCTGTTCTCGCACCGCCGCTATATGGCTGGTGCCGCCACCAACCCGGATCCGGACGTGTTTTACTACGCCGCCGCCACGGTCAAGCAATGCATCGACGTCACCAAGCGGCTTGGCGGCGAGAATTATGTGCTGTGGGGCGGGCGAGAGGGTTATGAGACGCTGCTCAACACGGACATGAAGCGCGAACGCGAGCAGGCCGGCCGTTTCCTGTCCATGGTCGTCGACTACAAGCACAGGATCGGCTTCAAGGGTACCATCCTGATTGAACCGAAGCCGCAGGAGCCGACCAAGCATCAGTACGATTATGATGTCGCGACCGTCTACGGTTTCCTGAAGGACTTCGGCCTGGAGAAGGAGGTCAAGCTCAACATCGAGCAGGGCCACGCCATTCTGGCCGGTCATTCCTTCGAGCACGAGCTGGCCCTTGCCGATGCATTGGGCATTTTCGGTTCCATCGACATGAACCGCAACGATTACCAGTCGGGCTGGGACACAGACCAGTTTCCGAACAACGTGCCGGAGATGGCGCTGGCCTACTACCAGGTGCTGAAAGCCGGAGGGTTCACCACCGGCGGCACGAATTTCGACGCCAAGCTGCGGCGCCAGTCGCTCGATCCGCAGGATCTGCTGATCGCCCATATCGGTGGTATCGACTGTTGTGCGCGTGGCCTGAAGGCCGCAGCGCGCATGGTCGAGGACAAGGCGTTGTCCGATCCGCTCGATCAGCGCTACGCTGGATGGTCGAGCGCCGAAGCAGAGAAGGTGCTCTCAGGCGGCGCCACTCTCGAGGACCTCACTGCCAAGGTCGTCACAGACGGCATCGAACCAGAGCCGCGCTCGGGGCGGCAGGAATATCTGGAGAATATCGTCAACCGCTATGTGTAAGCGCAGCCTGCACGCGGTTGCCTGAATCGGGAGGAGTTCGATGAAAACCATCAAGGGACCGGCCATTTTCCTGGCCCAGTTCGCCGGGGATGCCGCGCCGTTCAACTCATTCGACGCCATCTGCCAATGGGCGGCTTCCCTGGGTTACAAGGGCGTACAGATCCCGACCTGGGATGCGCGCCTGTTCGACCTGAAGAAAGCATCGGATTCAAAGGGATATGCCGATGAAGTGAAGGGAGTGGCTGCCAGCCACGGGCTGGAGATCACGGAACTCTCCACCCATCTGCAGGGCCAGCTCGTGGCCGTTCATCCGGCCTATGATGCTGCCTTCGACGGTTTTGCTGCGCCGGAAGTCCGTGGCAATCCTGGTGCGCGCACCGAGTGGGCGGTCGATCAGGTCAAGCGGGCGATCCGGGCCTCGAAGCATCTCGGCCTCAAGGCACACGCCACGTTCTCCGGCGCACTTGCCTGGCCCTATGTCTATCCTTGGCCGCAGCGTCCGGCGGGCCTGGTCGAGGCTGCCTTCGATGAGCTTGCGAAGCGCTGGAGACCACTGCTCGACTATGCCGACGAGCACGGCGTCGATCTCTGCTACGAGATCCATCCGGGCGAGGACCTGCATGACGGGGTCAGCTACGAGATGTTCCTGGAGCGGGTGAACAACCATGCCCGCGCCAACCTGCTCTACGATCCGTCGCACTTCGTGCTGCAGCAACTCGACTATCTCGACTACATCGACATCTATCATGAGCGCATCAAGGCCTTCCATGTGAAGGATGCCGAGTTCAATCCGACCGGCCGTCAAGGCGTCTATGGCGGTTTCCAGAGCTGGGTCGACCGGGCCGGGCGCTTCCGCTCGCTGGGGGACGGCCAGGTCGATTTCGGCGGCATCTTCTCCAAGCTGACGGCTTACGATTTCGATTCCTGGGCGGTGCTGGAATGGGAGTGCGCGCTGAAGCATCCCGAGGATGGTGCGCGCGAAGGCGCTGAATTCATCAAGCATCACATCATCCGCGTGACCGAGCATGCCTTCGACGACTTTGCCGGTGCGGGCACCGACGACGCCGCGAACCGCAAGATGCTCGGCCTGGACAGGAGCTGATCATGGCAATCGAAGGCAGCAAGCAGGAAACGCAGAGCGGCCGCATCCGGCTCGGCATGGTCGGAGGCGGGCAGGGCGCGTTCATCGGCGCAGTGCATCGTATTGCCGCCCGCATCGATGACCAGTTCGATCTGGTGGCCGGCGCGCTGTCTTCCGATCCGGCACGTGCGAAAGCCTCGGCACTTGATCTGGGTATAGCGACGGACCGCGCCTATGGCTCCTTCGAGGATATGGCCAAGGCCGAAGCAGCACGACCGGACGGCATCGAAGCCGTTTCAATCGTCACGCCGAACCATATGCACGCGCCGGCCGCGAAGGCGTTCCTGGAAGCAGGCATCCACGTGATCTGCGACAAGCCGATCACCACCACGGTCACCGAAGCACAGGGTCTGGTCGATCTGGTCAAGAAGACCGGAAAGGTCTTTGTGCTGACCCACAACTATACCGGTTACCCGATGATCCGGCAGGCGCGTGCCATGGTTGCCGCAGGTGAACTGGGTGATATCCGGCTCGTGCAGGTGGAATACCCGCAGGACTGGCTGACCGAACGCGCTGAGCTTGCCGGCTCCAAGCAGGCGGAGTGGCGCACCGACCCCAAACGCTCCGGCGCGGGTGGCGCGATCGGCGACATCGGCACCCATGCCTACAATCTCGCCGCCTTCGTCACCGGCCTCGAGACGGACGAGCTTCTGGCGCAGTTGACGGCTTTCGTGCCTGGCCGGCTGCTCGACGACGATGTGCAAATCCTGCTCCGCTACAAAGGCGGTGCACGCGGCATGCTATGGGCCAGCCAGGTCGCCGTCGGCCACGAGAACGGGCTGAAACTGCGCGTCTACGGCACCAAGGGCGGCTTTGAATGGGTTCAGGCCGATCCGAATTATCTCTGGTTTACCCGGTTCGGCCAGCCGAAGCAGCTTTTCACCCGCGGCGGCAATGGCGCATGGGCCGAGGCGACACGGGTGACGCGCGTTCCAGGCGGCCATCCCGAAGGGTATCTCGAGGGCTTTGCCACGATTTATGCCGAAGCCGCGCGCGCCATACGCGCGGCCCGCGAAGGCGGGAGGCCAGACGCCGATGTGATCTATCCAACCGTCGAGGATGGTTTGAAAGGCATGCAGTTCATCGAGGCTGCCGTCGCTTCGTCGAAGGGTGGCAATGTGTGGACGAAGGTAGGATGAGCCTGGCACCTTCACCTGAACAGGCCGATGGCACAGCTCCGCTGCTCACCGTTGCGGGGCTCTCGAAGTCGTTTGGCCCGGTGCAGGTGTTGAAAGGGATCGATCTGGCGGTTGAAGCCGGCCAGGTTCACGCGATTATCGGCGAAAATGGTGCCGGCAAGTCGACCTTGATGAAGATTCTGTCCGGTCATCTTCAGCCGACGGAAGGCGGGATCAGGATCGACGGTCAGCCGGTGGTGTTTTCGGGGCCGGTTGATGCCGAGCATCGTGGTATCGTTCTGGTGCATCAGGAGATCCTGCTGGCACCTGACCTGACGGTCGCCCAGAACGTGTATCTCGGGCGCGAGATCGCCAGAGGCCTCGTCGTTGACGACAAGGCGATGAACGAGGGTGCACGGAAAGCCATCCGCGAGCTCGGCGGCGACATAGATCCCAACGTGACGGTCGGGCGGCTGTCAATCGCACAGCGCCAACTGGTGCAGATTGCACGCTCGTTGCTGGTGCCGCACCGGCTCGTCATCTTCGACGAGCCGACCGCGTCTCTGACACCGGTGGAGACGGAGGCGCTGCTCAAGGTCATCGCCGACATCCGCGCCAAGGGCACGGCGGTCCTCTACATCTCGCATCGTCTGCCGGAAGTGAAGCAGATCGCCGACAAGGTAACCGTGCTGCGCGACGGACGCCTTGTCACGACGCGCGATGCGGATGAAGTCGAGCCCGTCGACATGGCCAGGCTGATGGTCGGGCGGGACGTGGCCAAGCTTTATCCGGATCGGTCAACGTCCGGCGTACGCGATATCGTGCTGGAGGTCGAGGATATGTCCGTGCCGGGTTATGCCGAGCACGCTTCCTTCCAGTTGCGCAAAGGCGAGATATTGGGCTTTGCCGGTCTCGTCGGTGCCGGCCGTACGGAACTGATGGAGGGCATGGTTGGCTTGCGGCCGGCGCATGGAACGGTTCGCCTTGCCGGAAAGCCGGCCAGCTTTGCCAACGTACATGACAGCCTGAAGGCCGGCATTGCCTACCTTTCTGAAGACCGCAAGGGCAAGGGCCTGCTGCTTGCCAAGGATCTCAAGGTCAATCTCACTTTGGCTTCACTCGGACGTTTCGTGCGCTGGGGACAAGTGGATCGCGCACGGGAGCGCGAGGCCCTCGACAAGGCAATTTCCGAATTCGACATCCGCACCGGCAGCAAGGATTTGCTGGCCGGCCAACTGTCGGGCGGCAACCAGCAGAAACTGCTGCTTGCCAAGATGATGATGCTGGACCCGTCGATCGTCATCATCGACGAGCCGACGCGCGGCATCGACATCGGCACCAAGCAGCAGATCTACAAATTCATTGCCGGGCTGGCGGCGGAAGGCCGCTCGATCATCGTGGTTTCGTCGGAAATGCCGGAGCTGATCGGCCTGTGCGACCGCATCCTGGTGATGCGGACCGGGCATATCGTGGGTGAGGTGGCCGGCGATCGCATGAATGAAAACGAGATCGTCGTGCTGGCAACCGGCGTGCACGCGGGAGAGGCCGCTTGATGCGCGGCGTGCTTTGGGTGGGAGAAGAATGACCGAAACGGCAGCAGCAACGGCAAAAGCGAAACGGTCCTGGAAGGACGTGGACCTGCGGGCAGTGGCACCCTTCGTGGCGTTGGCACTGCTGCTCGTGCTTGGCGCCTTCGCCAATCCGAATTTCATCAGCGTCGATAATCTGCTCAATGTGCTGACGCGCAGCGCCTTCATCGCGGTCATCGCGGTGGGGGCGACCTTCGTCATCTCGGCGGGCGGGCTGGACCTTTCGGTCGGTTCCATGGTGGCCTTCGTGGCGAGCCTCACCATCCTGTTCATGAACAGTGGTGTGGTCAGCGATCCGATGATGACGATCGTGGCGGCGGCGCTGCTTGCGCTTGCGATCGGAGCCGCCTGCGGACTGGCCAATGGCCTGATCACCACGGTCGGACGGATCGAACCGTTCATCGCGACGTTGGGCACGATGGGCATTTATCGCGGACTGACCACATGGCTGTCGCAAGGCGGGGCCATCACGCTGCGCAATCCGGAGGTGCAGTCGCTTTATCGGCCGGTCTATTTCGGCGAGATTTTCGGGGTACCCTTCCCGATCTATGTGATCGCCATCACTGCTGCCATCGGCGCTTTCGTGCTCTATCGCACGCGTTACGGCCGCCATGTCGTCGCGGTCGGCTCCAATGAGGACGTGGCGCATTATTCCGGCATTCCGGTCAGCCGTGTGCGCACGCTTACCTATGTGATTCAGGGGCTGTGCGTGGCTGTGGCTTGTCTGATCTACATTCCCCGGCTTGGCTCCACCTCCGCGACCACCGGCCTGATGTGGGAATTGCAGGCGATCACCGCAGTGGTGGTTGGCGGCACGGCGTTGCGCGGCGGGGTTGGGCGCATCTGGGGCACGGTCTGCGGCGCCTTCATCCTGGAGATCGTCGGCAACATCATGCTGCTTTCGAATTTTGTCAGCGAGTACCTGCTCGGGGCCATCCAGGGCGCGATCATCATCATCGCCATGCTCGTCCAACGTTCACTGGTGAGGAAAACCTGAAACGGGGCCGGGTCCTCGGGTCGCCCGGCCACTGACTGATCAGACCTGCAAGCATAGGGAGGAAACAATGCGAAAACGACTAATCGGAGTGGCGGCTGTCGCCATGGTGGCGCTGATGAGCGTTGCCCAGGCACAGGACAAGAAGACGATCGGCGTCTCGATCCCGGCCGCCGACCATGGCTGGACCGCCGGCGTGGTGTTCCATGCCGAACGTGTCGCCAAGAAGCTGATGGAAGAGCATCCAGGGCTCAACGTCATCGTCAAGACTTCGCCGGACGCCGCCAGCCAGGCGAATGCCGTGCAGGATCTGGAGACACAGGGCATCGATGCGCTGGTGATCCTGCCGTCCGATCCGGATCCGCTGGTCAACGCCATCAAGGAAGTGAAAGGCAAGGGCAAGTTCGTGGCGCTTGTCGACCGCGCTCCGTCCAGCAATGACAACTCCGTGCGCGATCTCTACGTTGCCGGCAACAATCCGGCACTCGGCGAAGTGGCGGGCAAGTACATTGCCGAAAAGACGCCGGAAGCTGAAGTCGTCATCATCCGCGGCCTGCCGATCCCGATCGACCAGCAGCGCCAGGACGGTTTCGACAAGGGTATCGCCGGCTCGAAGGTCAAGGTTCTGGACCGCCAGTTCGGCAACTGGAACCGCGACGACGCCTTCAAGGTCATGCAGGACTACCTGACCAAATATCCAAAGATCGACGTGGTCTGGTGCCAGGACGACGACATGGCGGTCGGCGTGCTGCAGGCCATCGAGCAGGCAAAACGCACAGACATCCAGTACGTCGTGGCCGGTGCCGGCTCGAAGGACATGATCAAGAAGGTCATGGACGGCGACAAGATGATCCCGGTCGACGTTCTCTACCCGCCGGCCATGGTCGGCACTGCGATGGAACTGACTGCGGCGGCACTGATCGACCAGGTACCCGTCAGCGGCAACTACATCCTCGATGCGACGCTGATCACCCCGGAAAATGCCAAGAACTTCTATTTCCCGGATTCGCCATTCTGAGCGAAAGCGATCGCTCATAGTGAGGCGGGGAAGGGGCGGCTCGGCTAATTTAGCTGGGCCGCCTTTTCATTCGGAAACGAGCTTCCGTAGCATAAAAAGGCAAGCATTCCAGCGTGATGCTGTGCCAAACCCTGTCTGTGAGGCTTGACTTGCGACGAACTGCAACCGAAGGTTTGCCTCGGTGTGGAGAACCCGGTTTCGGCCGGTCGTTGTCTCACCGGACAGACATGGCTCCGATGAGGGGAATTCCTGATGAGCGATTATCTTGCAGACGTGAAGAAGTATGACGCCGGCGCCAACGCCGATGTCGTCGACAAGATCGTGAAGCACCTGGGCATCGCGCTCAGGAACCGCGACTCCTCGCTGGTGTCCTGCACCGATCCGGAAGAATTGAAGCGCGTGCGTGACAGCTGGGTCGGCAAGAAGCTCGGCATTGCTGATGCCGCCAAAGCCGACGCTGCGATCGAGAAGACCTGCAAGGCGATGAGCGCAGACAACACCAAGAACCGGGTGACCTTCTATTATCTGGTCGCCAAGGACCTCGGCAAGCTCGGCTCGCTCTGAGTTTTCCAGCTTCCTGCATTGTTTGACGATACCCCCGGCGCGCTCCCGCGCCGGAATGCTGTGGTTTGGTCTGTCTAGAGCGTTTCCATTTTCTACGGAAACGCGAAAACGCTCTAACTTTTTGTTTTGACGCAATTCCGGACGGAAAACCGCTACGCACTTTTCCTGGAATTGCTATAGGCAATAGCCTGGCAAGCATTGGCCGGGTATGATCGCGGCCAACGCCAAAACCGCGAATCAGGGCGATAGCGATGCGCCAATATCTCGATCTGCTCAGCCATGTCCTTGAGAACGGCACCGACCGCGGTGACCGTACCGGCACCGGGACGCGTTCGGTGTTCGGCTACCAGATGCGCTACGATCTGGCGCAGGGCTTCCCGGTGCTGACCACCAAGAAGCTGCACCTCAAGTCGATCATCCACGAGTTGCTGTGGTTCCTGGCCGGCGACACCAACATCAAATATCTCAACGACAACGGCGTTTCGATCTGGGACGAGTGGGCCGACGCCAACGGCGATCTTGGTCCGGTTTACGGAAAGCAGTGGCGTTCCTGGCCCGATGCGCATGGCGGCACGATCGACCAAATCGAGAACCTGCTGCGCGAAATCCGCTGCAATCCATATTCGCGCCGGCTCATCGTTTCGGCATGGAACCCTGCGGAAGTGGAACAGATGGCGCTGCCGCCCTGCCACTGCCTGTTCCAGTTCTATGTTTCGGACGGACGATTGTCCTGCCAGCTTTACCAGCGCTCAGCCGACATCTTCCTCGGCGTGCCGTTCAACATCGCCTCCTATGCACTGCTGACCATGATGGTGGCGCAGGTGACCGGGTTGAAACCGGGCGATTTCGTGCACACGCTTGGCGACGCGCACATCTATTCGAACCATTTCGAGCAGGCGCACGAACAGCTTCGTCGCCAGCCAAAGGCGCTGCCGACGATGTGGATCAATCCGGAGGTGAGGGACCTCTTCGCCTTCCGCTTCGAGGATTTCCGGCTGGAAAACTACGTCGCCGATGCGACGATCAAGGCGCCGATCGCGGTTTGACCTTCAGGCCGGAAAAGCGGTTCCGGCCATCGTCAATTCAACCGACTTCGAAATCGCCTGGCTGCGGCGGGGCAATTGGGGTGAACAGCGCGCGGTCCGGCTTCAGATCGAGCAGCGGTGTCCCGTCCAGGCAGTCCAAACCGCGCACCAGCAGGGTCGAGCCTTCGACGCCAACCAGCGTGACGATGGAGGTGCCGATCGGGTTTGGCCTGACCGGCGAGCGCAGGGCGAACGTTCCGCGCGCGGAACCGTCATTGGCCGGGCTTTGCCGGACCAGATCGCGCCGCGACAGATGCAGCCAGTAGAGTACTTCGAGGCGCTCGAACTGCTCGATGCCGGCAAGCGCTTCCTGCCACAGCGGAAAGATCTCGATGCGGCAGACCGGGCCGTCGGCACGACCCTGGCGCGGCGCCATCAGCCGCGATGCCCACGGCGTAAGGATCGTGCCGATGAAGACGAGCCCGGCGTCTGTCGGCGCGGGCGCGTCGACAGCGATCTCGCCCCGGCGGATTTCGTTCTCGCGCACCAAGTCAGTCGATGCCGACCATGACGTCGGATGCCTTGATGACGGCATAGGCATCCTTGCCGACGGCAAGGCCGAGATCGGCCACGGCCTCGTTGGTGATGGACGAGGTGACCACCGCGCCACCGATGTCGATGCGCACATGCGAGGTGGTCGCACCCTTGGTGATCTCGACGATCTTGCCCTTCAGCGTGTTGCGCGCACTGATCTTCATGGGGAACTCCTGGTTGATTTTCTGTCTGATGCGCGTCGTTGCGCGGACGATCACCGTAGCCCGTAGCGGTCAGCCGTTACAACGGGTTTTCAGTGAAACTCTTTTCCCGAAAAAAGCGCAGAAGCCTTCCCTTTGTTATGTTCATATGGATATATCGCCCAAAGCCGCTGGCTGGACGGGTTTGCAAAATCAGGGAGAGCTTCCATGACGAAACGTAACGGTTTGGTGCTGATGGCGATGGCCGCTGGGGCGATGATGCTGGCAGCGCCTGCGGCGCGTGCGGACGAGCAGGTTGTCGTGTTTGCCGCCGCCAGCCTCAAGAACGCGCTCGATGAGGTCAACAAGGCCTGCGAGAAGGATGTCGGCGAGGCTGCCAAGATTTCCTACGCGGCAAGCTCCGCGCTGGCCAAGCAGATCGAAGAAGGGGCGCCGGCGGATGTCTTCATCTCGGCTGACCTCGACTGGATGAAATATCTCTCCGACAAGAAGCTGACCAAGTCCGACACCGAGGTGAAGCTGCTCGGCAACCAGATCGTGCTGGTGGCGCCGAAGGACTCCAAGGCCGAAGTCAAGATCGAGAAGGGGTTCGATCTCGCCAAGGTGATTGGCGACGGCAAGCTTGCCATGGGCGATTTCAAGGCGGTCCCGGCCGGCAAGTACGGCAAGGCGGCGCTGGAATCGCTCGGCGCGTGGTCTTCGGTCGAAGGCAAGGTGGCGCAGGCTGAGAATGTCCGCGCGGCACTCAAGCTCGTAGCTACCGGTGAAGCCGCGGCCGGCATCGTCTATCAGACTGACGCCAATGCCGAGAAGGGCGTCAAGGTGATCGGTGTTTTCCCGGAAGAGACGCATCCTCCCATCGTCTATCCGGTTGCCCAGACGGCGGAATCCAAGGACAAGGATACGCCGGCATTCCTGAAGTGCCTGCGCTCTGCTAAGGCAGGCGAGCTTTTCAAGGCGCAAGGTTTCACGCTGCTCGCGCCGACCCAGTGAGGCACTGTAGGAACGCATGAACTGGCTGCTGGACCTCAGCCCCGACGAATGGAATGCGGTCCGGCTGTCCATCAAGGTCGCAACGGTTGCGATGCTGGTCAGTTTGCCGCTAGGCATCGCGGTGGCGCTGCTTCTGGCGCGTGGCAGATTCTGGGGCAAGACGCTACTTAACGGCGTCGTGCATCTGCCTCTGATCCTGCCGCCAGTGGTAACGGGCTATCTGTTACTGCTCGCTTTTGGCCGGCGCGGACCGGCCGGCATCTTTTTCGCTGACTATTTCGGTCTGGTTTTTTCGTTCCGCTGGACGGGGGCGGCACTGGCATGCGGCGTGATGGGCTTTCCGCTCATGGTGCGAGCAATCCGCCTTTCCATCGAGAGTGTGGACCGCAAGCTGGAAGCGGCCGCCGGCACGCTGGGCGCCAGTCCGCTCTGGGTCTTCACCACCATTACGCTTCCGCTGATCCTGCCTGGAATGATTGCCGGCGCGATCCTTTCCTTTGCCAAGGCGATGGGCGAGTTTGGGGCGACCATCACCTTCGTTTCCAACATCCCGAACGAAACGCAGACGCTGCCGTCGGCGATCTACACCTTCACGCAGGTGCCTGGCGGTGACGAAGGGGCACTGAGGCTGACGCTGATCAGCATCGTCATCTCGATGGCTGCGCTGGTTGCCTCCGAGGTGCTCGCGCGCCGTGTTGGCCGGCGGATGGAGATCGAATGAGCGTGGCGGTCGACATCGGTCAGCGGCAGGGCGGCTTCTCACTCGAGGCGGCTTTCGAGAGTTCCGGCCGGCTGACGGCGTTGTTTGGCCCTTCCGGTTCCGGCAAGACCTCGCTGATAAATGCCATTGCCGGCCTGATCCGGCCGCAGCGCGGTCGGATCGCCGTCGACGGGAACGTGCTGGTCGACACCGAAAAGGGCGTTTTCGTCCCCAGGCACAAGCGGCGCATCGGCATGGTGTTCCAGGACGCACGCCTGTTCCCTCACATGAGCGTGGCGGCCAACCTGCGCTACGGCCGCTGGTTCACGCCGACGGCCGAGCGCTATGGTGATCTCGATGCCGTGGTCGAGCTGCTCGGCATCGGTCACCTGCTCGACCGCCGGCCAGGCAAGCTTTCCGGTGGCGAAAAACAGCGCGTGGCGATCGGTCGGGCACTGCTGGCCAGTCCGAGGCTGCTGCTGATGGACGAGCCGCTCGCCTCGCTGGATGAAGCCCGCAAGGCGGAAATCCTGCCCTATATCGAGCGGCTGCGCGACGAGACGAAGATCCCGATCGTCTATGTCAGCCACTCGGTTGCCGAAGTGGCGCGGCTGGCAAGCGATGTCGTGGTGATGGCACAGGGCAGGGTCGCCGCCGCCGGCCCAACCACTGAGATCATGCAGCGGCTCGACCTGCTTTCCCATGAGGAGCGTGTCGAAGGCGGGGCTGTGCTGGACACGCGCGTGCTGCATCACGACGAGCGTTTCGGCATGACCGTGCTTGGCTCGCCGGCAGGCGAGATCCGCGTTCCCTACGTGCAGGTGGCTGTTGGCCAGCCGGTGCGGGTCCGCATTCGTGCGCGCGACGTGATGATCGCAACCGAAAAGCCGCATGGCCTGAGTGCGCTCAACGTGCTGGCCGGTCGCATCGCGGCGATCGGGCCCGGCGAGGGAGCGGCCGTGGAAGTCAGGATCGATTGCAACGGGGTGGCGGTGATGGCGCGCATCACGCGGCAGTCGCAACATGCGCTGTCGCTTGCCTCGGGGCGCGACGTGTTCGCGGTCATCAAGACCGTGAGTTTCGACCAGGCTAACATGGCGGCCGCTCCCAAGGTACAGTTCGACGCCTGACGGCCTCTTGCCATGCGCTATTCTCCCATGGAATAACGGCGGGAATAACGAGCAGCGAGATAAAGCGGGAGGAAAACATGCCTTCTCTCAGCCTGCGGATCAATCTCGACCCCGACGGCCGCATCGGTCCCGGCAAGATAGAACTGCTGGAACAGATCGCTGCTTTCGGCTCGATCTCGGCGGCAGCGCGGGGCATGGAGATGTCCTACAAGCACGCATGGGATCTGGTCGAAGACATGAATCGCGTCTTCGGCAAGCCGCTGGTGGCGGCACAGACCGGAGGGCGCAAGGGAGGCGGCGCGCAATTGACGGCGGTGGGGCTGGCAGTGGTCAGCCGCTACCGGGCGATCGAACGGGCTGCCACTGTTGCGGCGCAGGCGCACATGGAGGCTCTGCAGGCTGAAATCGACGCGGCGTGACGGCCTGCGCCCACTATTCCGGTTTGCGCAGCAGATAGGTGTCCATGATCCAGCCCTTGCGCAGCCGGGCGGCTTCACGGGTTTTGACGATCTCATCTTCGACGTCGCCCAGGCGGCCATGAATCAGGATTTCGTCAGCGGTGCCGAGATAGGCGCCCCAGTGGATGATGGCGTCCTTGTCGACGACCGACTGGAACGAACACTTGCCGTCCAGCATCACAACTGTGGTGCCTGCGTTTTCGGGCAAGCCCCGTTCCGCCAGCAGACGTCCGGTCGTGACCAGGAATGGGTCGCCGATGCGGTTCAAAGCCATCTTGTGGCCGGCAGCCAATGCCTGAATGGCGGTGATGCCGGGGATGACCTCCAGTTCGAAGCCGACATTGCCACGCCGGCTGACGCGATCCAGGATGCGGAGTGCGGAATCGTAGAGCGAGGGATCACCCCAGATCAGGAAGGCGCCGCAGCCATCCTCGGCGATTTCTTCAAGCAGCAGGTGCTCGTAGATGCCGGCGATCTCCTCATGCCAGTCATCGACAGTCGCGCGATAGGACGGCGCCGGCTCGGCGCGTAGCGGCACGTCGAATTCGACCCGGCGCGATGCCGGATTGGTGACGAAACGGTCGCAGATATCGCGGCGTAGCTCGGCAAGTTCGTTCTTCCTTGCGCCCTTGTCAGGAATGAACAGTACGTCGGCGCGGTTCAGGCCATTGATGGCTTGCACCGTCACATGTTCGGGGTTGCCGGCGCCGATGCCGATCACGAGAACCTTACGCATGGCGCTGTCCTGCCCGATCCTCGCCAGCCTGTCCAGAGCGCCACTGGCGACGATCGAAAGGCTTTGATGCGGCGTCCGAAGCAAGTAGGCTCTCCTCGCTTCTTCAGAAGGGGAATCGCTTCGATGGTCCGCATTGCGCTGACGCTCAGCATGGCGCTTGTCGTAGCTCCGGCCTTTGCCAATGATTCCACTGCGGAGCTTGGTGCTGGCGGGCTCATCCTGTCACGCAACGATGTTGTCTCGATGGATAGCGAGGATCTTTTCATCTCGCCTGACAAGGTTACGGTCGACTACTTCTTCCGCAACACATCCGGCGCGGACGTGAGCACCATTGTCGCTTTCCCGCTGCCGGAAATCGAAGCCAACCCTTACGAGATGCCTTCCATACCGGAAGAGGGCAGCGACAACTTTCTCGGTTTCGAGGTGACGGTGGATGGCGCTGCCGTCAAACCTGAGCTGGAGCAGAAAGCCTTTGCGGTGGGGGTCGATATCAGTGTCGAACTCAAGGCGCAGAACATTCCGCTCTATCCTTATGGCAAAGCGGCGCTGGCGGCGCTTGCAAAGCTGCCGCAGCCGGTGGCGGACGACTGGCTGGCACGCGGCATCATCGTCATGGATCAGTATGACGATGGTTCCGGCTGGAAAAGCGTGCGCTCACCTTACTGGCAATTGCGCTCGACCTTCTGGTGGCGTGCGGCCTTTCCGGCTGGCAAGCCCGTGCATGTCTCGCATCGCTACAAGCCGAGCGTCGGCGCAACGGCCGGGCTCTCTTTCTTCAACGATGGCAAGTTTGAAGGCGAGTATGACAGCTACAAGCGCCGCTATTGCATGGATGACACCTTCGAGGCGGCAGTGCGCAAGGCGCAGAAAGACAATACCGACAGCAGTCCGCAGCTCTATGAGAGCCGGATAGCCTATATCCTGACCACTGGCGGCAACTGGGCAACCGGCAGCATCGGCAAGTTCAAGCTCACGGTGGACAAGATCGATGCGCGGTCTCTCGTTTCCTTCTGCGGCACCGGTGTGAAGAAGACCGGACCAACGACCTTCGAGATGACGGCGGAGGATTTCGTGCCGGAGCGCGACATCGACATCCTGCTGCTCAACAGACCCGAAAATGAAAGCGGCAAGTGATGCTCGTATCAATCCATGTCGCCATCGCCGAAAGCGGGATCATCGGTCGCGAGGGCGGCCTGCCATGGCGGCTTTCCACCGATCTCAAGCGCTTCAAGGCAGATACGCTGGGCAAACCCGTCATCATGGGCCGCAAGACCTGGGAGAGTTTTCCCAAGCGCCCGCTGCCGGAGCGATTGAACATAGTCGTCACCCGTGATCCTTCCTACCAGGCGGAGGGGGCTGAAGTTGTGACCTCCCTGGAGGATGGTCTGGCGCTTGCCCGCATTCGCGGTCGCTGCATGGCTGCCGCAGACGAAATCTGTGTCATTGGCGGTGGTCAGATCTATGCACAGGCGCTGCCGTTGGCCGATCGCTTGCACGTCACGCATGTGCTTGCTTCGATTGAAGGAGATACTTCCTTCCCGGCGATCGATCCAGAAATGTGGCGCATCGTCAGTTCCGAAGACATTCCTGCCGGCGAGAAGGACAGCCATCAGACACGTCATGTCGTCTACGAAAGGTCGGTTCGGGGTTAACCACGACAAAGCGTCGCGGCCAAACTGCAGCTAAGAACAGCGCATTAAAAGGTGGACGCGTTGAAAGCGCGCTGAGGCATCCCTATAGAAGGACGACAAGGATTTTGCGCCGGCTCCCGGCGTGTGAGGGAATCCCAGCGAAAGGACATTCATGCCCTGGAACGACAAGAGTGGCGGTGGAGGCGGCGGCCCCTGGGGAGGCGGCGGCGGTAACAACCAAGGCCCATGGGGGCAAGGTCCGCGTGGACCAAGCGGCCCGCAGGGCACGCCGCCCGATCTCGAAGACATCATCCGCCGCGGCCAGGACCGGTTGCGCAACGCGCTTCCCGGCGGGGGCGGTAGTCCGGCGGTCTATCTCCTGATCGCGCTCGTGCTGATCGCGGGCTGGCTCTTCAAGGCCGTCTATACGGTTCAGCCTGACGAGGTGGCGGTGGAATTGCGCTTCGGCAAGCCGAAGGAACAGCTTTCCGAGCCTGGCCTGCATTTCCATTGGTGGCCGATCGAAACAGTCGAGACCGCCAAGATTTCCGAACAACTGGTCAATATCGGCGGTGGCGCCCGTAGCGGCAACACGTCCGGGCTGATGCTGTCGGGTGACCAGAACATCGTCAACGTGCAGTTTTCGGTGGCTTATCAGGTGGCCGACCCGCGCGCGTTCCTGTTCGATGTCGCTGATCCGGACGAAATGTTGAGGCAGGTGGCCGAAAGCGCGATGCGCGAGGCCGTCGGCCAGCGCCCGGCGCAGGATATCTTCCGCGACGACCGTCAGGGCATCGCGACCGTTGTGCGTGAGAATATCCAGGCGACGCTTGACAGCTACAAGGCAGGCCTGACGGTCAATGCCGTGTCCATCGAGGATGCAGCCCCGCCACGCGAAGTGGCTGACGCGTTCGACGAAGTGCAGCGCGCTGAGCAGGACGAGGACCGCTTCGTCGAAGAAGCAAACCAGTATTCCAACCAGAAGCTCGGTCAGGCTCGTGGTCAGGCGGCGCAGGTCCGCGAAGAGGCCGCTGCCTACAAGAACCGCGTCGTGCAGGAAGCACAGGGTGAAGCGCAGCGCTTCATCTCGATCTATGACGAATACGCCAAGGCGCCTGACGTAACGCGCCGTCGCATGTATCTGGAAACGATGGAGAAAGTGCTGAGAGACTCCAGCAAGGTAATCGTCGAGCCTAACGCCAACGGTCAGAGTGTCGTGCCTTACCTGCCTCTGCCGGCACTTCAGCCGAAGACCTCGGGAGGTAACCAGTAATGGCCAATCGTCTTCCCGCGATCATCGTCGCCGTCGCCGTCCTGTTGTTCCTGCTCTATTCGTCGGTTTTCGTGGTCAACGCCCGCCAGCAGGCGATCGTGCTGCGTTTCGGCGAAATCATCGACGTCAAGAGCGACCCCGGTATCTATTTCAAGGCGCCGTTCCCGTTCTTCGACGCCGATACCGTGCAACTCGTCGAGAAGCGCGTGCTGCGTTTTGACCTCGACAACATCCGTGTCCAGGTTTCGGGCGGCAAGTTCTTCGAGGTCGATGCCTTTATCGCCTACCGCATTTCCAATCCCCGCGTTTTCCGTTCCGCGGTTTCCGGCCAGATCGAACTGGCCGAGCAGCGGCTGAAGACGCGTCTCGATGCGGCGCTGCGTCGGGTTTACGGCCAGCGTGCTTTTGAAGCCGCTCTCTCCGAAGAGCGCGGCATCATGATGCGTGAAGTGCGCGACCAGCTGCGTCCGGACGCAACGTCGCTCGGTCTCGAGATCGACGACGTTCGTATCCGCCGCACCGACCTGACGGCCGAAGTCTCGCAGCAGACCTACGACCGCATGAAGGCCGAGCGTCTGGCGGAAGCCGAGCGGCTGCGCGCACGCGGTAACGAAGCTGCGCAGCGCATCAAGGCGCGTGCTGACCGCGAGGTGGTCGAGATTGTCGCCGAGGCCAACAAGGAATCGGAAATCCTGCGCGGTCAGGGCGATGCGGAGCGCAGCGCGATCTTCGCCAACGCCTACAACCGGGATGCGGCATTCTTCGATTTCTACCGCTCGATGAACGCTTATGGTACGGCGCTGGATAACACCGGCACGACCATGCTGCTGTCGCCGAATTCGGAGTTCTTCCGCTACTTCCGGGATCCGGCGGGCGGGGCTGCTCCGACGGCTCCGAAGCCTGCGCAATAGACCGTGCAGGATTTTTTTGCCGCCATGGGCCTGGTCCTCGTCGTCGAGGGCCTCGTCTATGGCGGCTTTCCACGTCTGGCCAAGCGGCTTGCCACCGATGTCCTTGCCATGCCGGAAGGCGTGTTGAGGATTGGCGGGCTGGCAGCAATCGCAGCCGGTGTTGGCATAGTCTGGCTGGTACGCGGTTGAAGGATGCGGCGTCACCTTGGGGATTTGTCGTCACCGGGTGGTCAGGGCCGTAAACGTGCCTTATTTCTTTTCACACTGACGATATGTCGTTGAAAGCGTTCTTGCTGACTTGCCGGGAGGCCCTGATGAAGTCCCAATCCATCCTGCGTGCAGCAAGCAAGACGCTTGCCGCCGCCACCGCGGCGCTGATGCTTGGCGCTGCTGCTGTTCCACCTGCCATTGCGCAAACCCAGGCTCCGGCCAAAACGCAGGCGGCGCCAGCGGCCAATGGCCCGGCTTCGGTCGCCGATCTCGCCGAAGGATTGCTTGGTGCAGTCGTCAACATCTCGACGTCCCAGACGGTGAAGGGCAGCGAAGGTCCGGGCGCCGTGCCGATGCCGCAGCTGCCCGAAGGCTCTCCGTTCCAGGATTTCTTCGACGACTTCTTCAAGGATCGCGGCGGCCAGAAAGGCGGCGGTGCGCAGAAAGTGCAGTCGCTGGGTTCCGGCTTCGTCGTCGATGCCGTCGAGGGCATCGTGGTCACGAACAACCACGTCATCGCGGATGCCGACGACATCGAGGTGAATTTCTCCGACGGGGTGACACTGAAGGCGAAGCTGGTCGGCACCGATACCAAGACCGATATTGCGGTGCTGAAGGTGGATCCCAAGGGCCACAAGCTGACCGCCGTGAAGTTCGGCGATTCCAACAAGATGCGCATCGGCGACTGGGTCATGGCGATCGGCAATCCGTTCGGCCTCGGCGGCACCGTCACGGTCGGTATCGTCTCGGCGCGTAACCGCGATATCAATTCTGGCCCCTATGACGACTTCATCCAGACCGACGCGGCCATCAACCGCGGCAATTCCGGCGGTCCGCTGTTCAACATGAACGGCGAGGTCATCGGCATCAACACGGCGATCATCTCACCGTCCGGCGGTTCGATTGGCATCGGCTTTTCGATCCCGTCCCAGCTAGCCGCTGGTGTTGTCGACCAGTTGCGTCAGTTCGGCGAAACGCGGCGTGGCTGGCTGGGCGTGCGTATCCAGCCCGTCACGAAGGACATTGCCGAGAGCCTTGGCATGGCGGAGCCGAAGGGCGCTCTGGTGGCCGGTATCATCAAGGGCGGACCGGTCGATAATGGTTCGATCCAGGCCGGCGATGTCATTACCAAATTCGACGGCAAGGATATCGAGGAAACACGCGACCTGCCGCGCGTCGTCGCGGAGAGCCCGGTCGGCAAGGCCGTCGACGTCATCATCATCCGCAAGGGCAAGGAGCAGACCGTCAAGGTTACGCTCGGCCGCCTTGAGGACGGTGAGAAGCTGGCCGACGCCGAAGGCAAGGGTGAGCCGGGCAAGGACGGCAAGGCTGCGCCTGTGGCCGCTGCCACCGTGCTTGGCATGTCGATTGGCGAACTGAACGACGACACGCGCGGCAAGTTCGGTATTGCCGCCGATGTTTCCGGCGTGGTCGTCACTGAGGTCGCCAAGGATTCGGCCGCGGCCGAGCGCGGCATCCAGCCGGGCGAGGTGATCACCGAGATCGGACAGGAATCGGTAGCGACGCCCAAGGATGTCGTCGATCGCATCGCCTCGCTGAAGCAACAGGGGCGCAAGAACGCGCTGCTGATGCTTGCGTCCAAAACCGGCGAATTGCGCTTCGTGACCGTGCGGATGGATTGATTCCGGAAATCACCGGAAACCACTGATCTTGAAATAAAAAGGGCGGCTATTCGGCCGCCCTTTTTTGTAATTCCCAATCCTTGCGCTTCAGACTGTAGAAGGTATGGGCGCGCAGATGTGGATGGCTCTCCGGGACACCCGGATGATCGAAATCGCGCGATGGATCTGCCGTCATGCCGATCCTCTCCATGACTGCCGTCGAGCGGTGGTTATCGCGGACCGCGAAGGAAACGATCTCATCGGGGTCAAGCGTTTCGAAGCCGAATGCGAGCCATGCCCGGGCTGCTTCGGAGACATAACCTTTGCCCCAGAATTCCGGCGCCAGGCGCCAGCCGATCTCAAGGGTGCCCGCGGGCAGGAAGGGTAGGTGTTCCGTGCCGGTCAGCCCGACGAAGCCTATGCATTCTCCAGTGGCCGTGATCTCGGCCGCGGCGAAGCCGAAGCCTCTGCGTGCGATATCGGCACGCATCTCGCCGATTTTCGCGTCCGTTTCGGCGCGGGTTCGGCGGAATGGAAAGAATTCCATCACGCGGTCGTCGCTGTTGATACGGAAGAACAGGTCGCGATCACGATCTTCCCAGTTACGCAGGATCAGCCTTGTCGTGTGGATCGGCTTCATTCGACGAACTCCTCGCGACGGTAACCCTGCAGGTAGAGCAGGGCGGTAAGGTCGCCATGATCGATGCGGACCTTGGCTTCGGCTGCAACCGATGGCTTTGCATGAAGCGCAACACCGGTACCGGAAAGCCGGATCATGTCGAGGTCATTGGCGCCGTCGCCGACAGCGATGGCATCGACAGGTGTAAGGCCAAGCCTGACTGAGATTTCGTGGAGCGCTTCCGCCTTGGCAGCGCGACCCAGAATCGGGGCGGCGACTTCGCCGGTGAGGCGGCCGTTCGCTTCGATCAGCCGGTTGGCGCGGTTTTCGTGAAAGCCGAGCATGGCGGCAATGCGGTTGGTGAAAACATCGAAGCCGCCGGAGACAAGCGCCGTGTAGGCACCGGCCTTGCGCATTGTCTTCACCAGCGCGCGGCCGCCGGACGCAAGCGTCAGCCGGTTGGCGATGATGCGATCGACCACCGCCATGTCGAGGTTCTTGAGCAGCGCGACACGCTCACGCAGCGCCGGCTCGAAGGCGATCTCACCGTTCATGGAACGCGCGGTTATCGCCGCGACCTTTTCTTTCAAGCCCACTTCGTCGGCCAGTTCGTCGATGCATTCCTGGTCGATCATGGTGGAATCCATGTCGGCGATCAGGATCTTCTTACGACGTGTGGTTTCGTCCTGAACGGCAACGTCGACTGGCTCGGAAGCCAGGATCGCGCCCAGGGTCGCCACAGCTTCGTCATGCCCGATGGCTGCCGGCAACACGAGATCACAGGCGATCGTTTCGCCGAGCCAGCGTGTTGCGCTTGCACCGACCGCCTGGGAGGCCTTATTCGCAAGGGCCGGCGTGAGAATGCCGCCGGCTGGACTGGAGACGAGCGTGGCGACAAGCGGCATGAAGGAAACCCTGGAAAAGACGGCCGACGAGGGCCGCGTTAAGGACGCGATCCTGATAGCTGGCCCGACTGCCAGCGGCAAGTCGGCGTTGGCGCTGGAGATCGCCGAGCGGACTGGTGGCGTCATCGTCAACACCGATTCCATGCAGGGCTATTCGATCCTGGATGTCTTGACCGCACGCCCCGGGCCAAGGGACCTCGCGCGCGCGCCTCATTTTCTCTTTGGCCACATTCATCCTTCGATCCCGTATTCAACCGGGGCGTGGCTGCGCGACGTTGTCGAATTGATCGAAAAGAAGGTTCTCACCGGCCCTCGGCCGATTTTCGTCGGCGGTACCGGCCTCTATTTCAGAGCGCTCGTCGAAGGAATTTCGGACATGCCGGAGATTCCATCGCATATACGCGAGCGTTGGCGCCACGAGCTGGTGGAGCGCGGCGCGCAGCGTCTGCATCGCGAATTGATGCTGCGGGATTCGGCGGTGGCCATGCAGCTACGGCCAAATGACGGCCAGCGCATAGCGCGCGCTCTGGAGGTGCTGGATGCCTCGGGCCGCTCGATCCTGTCCTGGCAAGGCCAGCGTGGCGAGCCGCTGATCGATCGTGGCAGCGCACGGTGCTTCGTCATCGAACCGGACCGCGAAATCCTGAGGGAGCGCATCAATCGGCGTTTCGATAGCATGATCGAACACGGTGCGCTGGAAGAGGTCCGGCAGATTCTGGCGCTCGACCTTGATCCGGCGCTTCCTGCCATGAAGGCAATTGGCGTGCGCGAACTGCAGGCAGTTCTGGATGGAGGGATGGACACCGGGACAGCCATGGAACGCGCCAAGATCGCCACAAGACAATATGCCAAACGCCAATCCACCTGGTTCCGCAATCAGTTCGGGGTTGAATGGCAAAGATTGTTGCCAAATGAAACCATGATCGACGTGGTGTGGGCGGCAATCAAAAAGGAAATTGAATAGACTTTTTAGTATTAACTCTGCACTCGTAAGGATTGTGCAAGTTAACTGTGGCGTAAGCCTGCGCATGCCATAAAGCTCTCGTGTCGCTATGGGCTGGGTTGGCATGCGATTTCATAAGGCCGAACACGCCTTTTTCGTCTTTATCTTCGTGATCCTTGCTGCGGGCATGGTGACGCTGCATGCCTATGGTTTGCTGGATACCACCGCTGCCCAGATCGATGACGTTGCTGAAGCCCGCCAGAACATCAGCTACCTTGGCACCTTGCTGTTTGCGGTCGGTGTTCTTCTGGCAACCGCATTTTTCTTTGGCGTGTTCTTCATCTACCCGTTGATCCGTGACCAGGTGCGCGAGGAGGGCAAGTTGAGGGCGATGACGGCGACGCTCAGTGCCCGCTCGGAGACGCTGGAACACGCTGCCCTGACAGATGGACTGACCGGCATGCAGAACCGACGCTTCTTTGATGATGCGCTGCGTGAATACATCGCCGAGTTCCACCGTATCGGGAAACCGGTCGGGTTGATGATCCTCGACCTTGATCATTTCAAGTCGATCAACGACACGCACGGCCACGACGTCGGCGACGAAGTCCTGCGGGCCGTTGCGGGATGTCTCAAAGGCATGACCCGTTACCACGACGTCGTGGCGCGCCTGGGTGGCGAGGAGTTCGCGGTCGTTACGCCCAACATGGACATCGAGCTGTTGCGGAAGTTCGCCGAGCGGATCCGCAAGGGGGTCGCCAACCTGACGATCCTGAATGGCAATGTGCGGCTAAAGGTTACCACCAGCGTCGGGCTGGCGGTGTGGGAGGATTCCGAGACCGCTGAGGCTTTCTACCGAAGGGCCGACAAGCAGCTCTATGAAGCCAAGCGTCAGGGCCGTAATCGGGTTTGCGCAGCCTGACCCACGTCCATGGTGACGTCATCGCTTCAGGCGTTGATCGCAGCCTCGGTCAACTCACGCGCTTTCAGTCGTTTTGCGGCTTGAGGCCGAATGTTGCCGGCTTGAGACCATAACGGGTGTCGAAATCATCATCCGGTTGTGGCCGAGGCGCCGGCGCGGGCTTGCGATAGTCCGAATCTCCGGCTTGCCGCGTCGTGTCGACGACCTCCGAGAAATTCATCGCCGGCTGCGGCTTCGGCACGTTGCGCAACCGCTCGACGATGCCGACAAGGTCAACATCGCTGCCGTCCCCAGCGGGGGCTTCCATTGCGTGTTTGGCTGCGCCTGGGATGAGGCTCCGGTCGATCTTCTCGAATTTCAATCGCATCGTGGTGGCGACCCCTTCGCCGAAGGCGATCGCCTCGCGCTGGCCCATGGAGGACAAGAATCTGATCCTGGGCGTAGAAGCCGACCTGATCCTGCTTCTGCAGGCCCGAGCGCTGGATCGGAGCATTCGGGATGATCCGTCCGTAGATCGGATTGAGGAAGTCGAGCGGCGGCACGTTCACGCCGGGCCCAGTATTGCCGAAGTTGGTATCGGAGACACTGTGCACATAGTCGAGGCCGAACAGCACGGTGTGGTTGAGTGCACCGGTGTCGAACACCGCCTCGGCCTGATTGTCGACCGCAAAGGTGGACAGCGTGTCATCCGCGACGCCGGAAACCCGGTTCAACTGGCTGGATGGCGCACCGGTGTAGGCAAAGGCCGGATTGACCAGGGCCAGGAACATATCCTGCTCCGAGCGTGCATAACGCAGGTTCTGGCGTACCGTCCATGTCTCGCTGAAGCGGTGCGAGAACTCGTAGCCGGCGGCAAAGAAGTCGCGGTTGAACTGGTTGGCATTGGGGTCGGCCAGGAAGAGGTCGCGCGGGATTTGCCCGGCGGGATTGGGCAGCAATGTGCCGGCAGCCGGGTAGAAACGCGGGCTGAAGATGTCGCGGTCGCGCTGGTAGTAACCATAGAGCGTGAGCGAAGTGTCGGCCGAAGGGTTCCAGGTCACGCTCGGAGCCAACATGATCTTGCGATCACGCTCCATGTCGATCTGGGTATGCATGTTCTTGGCCAAGCCGGTGAAGCGGTAGAGCCATTCGCCATCCGGCGTCAGTGGCCCGGTCACGTCGATGGCGCCTTCGATGCCGCCGAAACCGCTCGTCTTGATCGACGCTTCGCGGTGTGGCGTTTGCTGCGGCCGCTTGCTGACCTGATTGACCAGTCCGCCGGGTACGGCACGCCCGTAGAGGACGGAGGCTGGGCCTTTGATGACTTCCACGCGCTCGAGCGCGAAAGGATGCATGGTCGGCGTGGCATAGCCGGATGGATCACCAGGCATGACCAATCCGTCGAGCCAGGTCGTGCCGAAGGCGTTGAAGCCGCGAATGTAGAGCCAGTCGTAGCGGACGTCGAAGCCGTTTGGATCGGGGAGAACGCCTGGCGTGTAGCGCAGCGCGTCTGCGACGCTGTCGACGCCCTGGGCCTTCATCTGGTTGCGCGTGACGACACTGACAGCCTGTGGCGTTTCCTTCAGCGGCGTGCTGGTCTTCGACGCGCTCGTGCTCTGTTTGGCGACGATGCCCTTGTCAGGACCACGCGCGCTTTCGCCCTCAAGGGTGATCTTCTCGAGCTGGGTGGTTTCTTTTGCATTCTGGGCGCCTGCCGACAATGGCAGCGCCAACACGGCACCGAAAGCCAGGATCGAGGCACGCAACAGACGACCATGCCAGGCATCCCATGCCTTGCCTGCCTGATATTCCGTGACACAAATTCGAACCATTCCAAGCCCCAAATAAATTTGACTACATTTGTCAAGTTAAAGTAGTGGATAGGGCAGCAAAGCATATGTGACAACGCCGGGACCTTTGCCGGACGGTCAGACATCTTTGCGTGGGAATGATTCTTCAGCCTTGCGATGCCGCTAGTTGGTATGCGAGCGGAAAGCGATGTCGACGGTGCCACAAACGGACAGAAGTCTCGACGGGCCTGAGCAAGGCAAGCGGGTGCGTGTCCGCGACTTCATGGCCAGGGACGGGGTCGTTCTCGACAGTCCCGACGATCGTCTTGCCGATGAGGATACCCTGATCGAAGGCAGGCTGCTGCATCAGGAATTGCGCAGCGGCCTCTTTCTTCACGGCGGCGACGTCATCGAGGAACGGATGTTCACCGTGACCTCCCACCTCAAGGAAGGCTTGTCATGCATCATCTTCCTCGATGGGCAGGTCGACCTCGACATCGGTGATCGCCATTTCGAGTTCAAGGGCGATCCGCGAAGCGCCATGCGCGGTAGTGCCATCATGAGTGTGAATTCGGAAAGTTTCCGGCGAGCCTCGCGTGGTCGACAGCATGTGCGTCATCTCGTGGTCTCGGCTACGCCGGAGTGGTTCGACCGCGACGGGCTCGAAGAGATGCACGACGCCCGGCCGGCCGGACGGTTCCTGAAGGACCATCTGGCGCATCATGCCTGGACATTGACGCCACGAGTCATCGATCTTGTGCAGCAGGTGATGGCGCCTTCCGGACTCTCGCCGGCATTGCACAAGCTGTATCTGGAGGGCCGCGCCATCGAGATCATCCTCGAGACTCTCGCCACCGTCACGCAATCCGGGCGCAGGCTCTCGTCGGGCGACGGCATCGCTCGTCAGGATATCGTCCGGCTGCGGCGGGCCAAGGAACTTATCGACAGTCGGCCGGGTGGTGTGCTGAGTGTGGAAATGATCGCCCGAGCTGCCGGTATCAGTGCCAGTGGCCTCCAGCGACTGTTTCGCCAGGCGGAAGGGACCAGTGTTTTCGAATACATCCGCGATCGCCGGCTGGAGCGCGCATTCCTCGCTCTGCAGGCCGGAGAGGTGACAGTGCAGGTAGCCAGCGACATTGCCGGCTACACCAGCCCTGCCAATTTTGCGACTGCGTTCCGGCGCCGTTTCGGCGTGACGCCGCGCGAGATCGCTCCAGCCAGGCAATAAAGGCAGTCGGCCCGGATCAGTCGACGACCGCCTCCGCTTCGATCTCGACCTCGTAGTCGCCGATGAGGTCACCGGCCGCGATCATGGTGTTCGCCGGTTTGATTTCGCCGAAGACGCGGCCGTGCGCCCGCGATGCCGGCTCCCACAGGGAAGCATCGCGAAGATAGATGCGCGTGCGCACGACATCCTCTGCCCGGCCGCCGAGTGCTGCGATCGAAGCCAGGATCTTGTCGAGGATGTAGGTTGTCTGTGCTCCGACGTCGCCGGGCGCGACGCAACGGTCTGCGCCATGGGTGGCGGTCGTGCCGGAAACCCGGATCGTATCCTTCACCCGCACCGCGCGGCTGAAGCCGGCGACGGGTTCCCAGATGCTGCCGGACGAGACGCGTGAGCGCCCCGGCCGTCCTGGAACAGACGCGGCCACATAGATCGATGGCAGTGCGTCGAGATGATGGCTGAGGTCGCCCGAAGCGGTCAGGAAGGGTGGACGGCGATATTCGTCACCGCAATCACCGGGGATGGGCTGTGTCCCGGCAAAAGCTGTTTCAAGCCGAGCCTGGTCCTCTTCATCGAGCGCGAACGAGAAGACTTTCAGATTGTCGTCGCGATGCTCGCTTTCGCCGAGCCGTGCGCCGATGATGGCTGCAGCGACGGACGGATGGTCCAGCACCCAGCGTGTCGCGACGTTGGAGATCGAGACCTTGTGCTTGCGCGCGACTTCCTCCGCCGCACCAAGCACGCCCTGGAAAGCTTCCCAGCCGCCGGCGGTGTCGATGAAGCGCTTGTATTTCGAACGGCTCCAGTCGGGGATCGACGCCGGCTCCGGCGCACCCAGCCATTTGTCTGACAGAAAACCGCCGCATAGGGTTCCGTAGGCGAACAGCCGGACCCCGTTGCGCATGCAAAGCTCGGAAAGCGCTCCGGCGGCGCGGCGGTCGACCAGGGAAAAGGAAACCTGATTGGAGGCAAGCGGGATACCATCGGCAAGGGCAAGGCCCAGATGCGCGGCATCGAAATTGGTGACACCGATCGCCCCGATCAGTCCTTCCTGCCTGAGACGCGCCATTTCGTGCAGCGCATCCAGCCATGCCGGATGTTCGAAGCTCCACCAATGAAATTGCAGCAGATCGATCTTTGCAACGCCGAGCCGGTCTAGTCGCTCCTGTACGCCTTTTCGCACCACATCGGCTGTCATCGGGCCGGGTTCCGGGCACCACTTGGTAAAAGCCAGTGGTCGCTTGCCCTCCGGGTAGCGGGCCAGCAGTCGGCCCGTGATGACTTCGGCACTGCCGTAATGGTCGGCCATGTCGAACGTGTCGAACCCTGCCGTGGCATAGGCCTGCAAGGTATCGGCGCCTCGCTCCGGATCGAGCGTCGTGCCGCCTTTTTCGATATCCGCGACCTGCCACAGGCCGCACAGCAACCGGCTGATATCGAGCCCGGTCAGCGTCGTGCGTTCAGGAATGGTTGGCATCTTGGCCTCGCTCGGAATCGGAAAGGTTGGGTTTGGATGCCGTCAGGTGTGCAGGTTTCAGTCGGGCGAGGTGGCGCGAAACCACGCGCTCTTCGCCGAGAATACCGCGTGGCCGCAGCAGCAGGATCGCGCACAGGCCGACGCCGATCAGCACGATCCGCAGGGCAGCAGCTCGAGCCTGCTGGTCCGGTGGGAACATCGAGGCGATGGCACCGGCCGAAGCTGCCCAGATACCCCAGACCAGGACCGCGCCGAGAATGGCGCCGCGATTGTTGCCTGAGCCGCCGACGATCAGCATGGCCCAGACCTGGAAGGTGAGCAGCGGGACATAATTGTCAGGCGCGATGAAGCCGACGAAATGCGCCTGGGTGGCTCCGGCGAGGCCCATGATGGCACCGCCGATGGCGAAGGCCTGCAGGCGGAAGCTGGTCGCATTCTTACCGAGCGCCAGCGCTGCTGTTTCGTCTTCCCGGATGGCGCGCAGCACGCGTCCCCACGGGCTGCGCAATAAATGTTCGAGCGCGAGGTAGAGCAGGACGACCACGACAATCAGCACGCCGAGATTGAGCAGGCTGAAGGCCAGCGGATCGCCGGCCAGGGTGGCGAAGGGTCTTGGAATGAAGCCTATGCCGAAGGGGCCACCGGTGATGCTTTGCAGGTTTAGGGCGACGAGTTGCACCGTTACCGCGACGCCGAAGGTGGCGATGGCGAGATAGTCGGCGCGCAGCCTGATCGTCAGCCAGCCAACAAGAAACGAGGCAAAGCCCGTGGCAAGCGCGGCTCCCAGCCAGCCCACCAGTATCGGCAGGCCAAAGCCACCCAAACGGTCCGGTGCATCGGGTGTGGTCAACAGCGCGGAGACGTAGGCACCGATGGCCACGAAACCGGCGACGCCGACGTTGAACAGACCGGTCTGCCCCCACTGCACGTTGAGACCCAGGCACATGACGGCATAGGTCAGGGCCATGGTCAGGAAGAACGCGACATAGGCGATCAGTTCCACGCTCATTCGGCCCTCCCGAACAGCCCTTGCGGACGCAGCAACAGGACGAAGACGAGGATCATGAAAGCGACGGCTGCGCGCCATTCTGCGCCGATCAGCTGCACGCCGAGCGCTTCCGCAAGGCCAACGATCAGGCCGGCCAGCATCGCGCCGGGCACGCTGCCGATACCGCCGAGGATCGCCGCTGCAAACAACGGCAACAACAGGTCGAAACCCATATAGGGCCTGATCTGTACCAGCAGGCCCGCCATGACGCCTGCGATACAGGCTAGGCCCGCGCCGAGCACCCAGACGGTGCGGATCACCTTGCGGACGTCGATGCCGGCAACGCCTGCAAGTTGCTGGTTTTCGCTGACGGCCCGCATGGAGCGACCGACTGCCGTGCGTGTCAGCAGGATGTGAACGGCAATGACGAGAAGAGCGGCAACGGCCAGCGACAGGAGCTGGTCGGGCGTGGCCCGCAGGCCGCCGCCGAGCGGAAGCGCGATCTGCAAGGCCTTGGAAAAGTAGACCGGTTTTGAGGTGAAGAGGAATTCGAGCAGGCTGCGCAACGCCAGCGAGGCCCCGAAGCTTGCCATCACCATGATGATGATGGCGCTGCGACGCCTTCGCAAGGGACCGAACAAAAGAACATCGACCAGCAGCGCCAGCGCCGCCGTCAGCGCCACGGCAGCAAGTATGGCAAGCGGCAGCGACCAGCCGAAGGAGAATGGCCCGACCGGCTTGAACAGTGCTCCAGACAGCGAGCCGAGCAGGCCGCTGGTGGCGAGTGCCAGGTAGGCGCCCCAGCTGATCATTTCGCCATGCGCGAAATTGGCGAAGCGCAGGATCGAATAGGTGAGCGTGATGCCGATGGCGCCGAGCCCGATCATCGCGCCGGCGATCAGGCCATCCATGATCAGTTGCGGGTTCATGGCGTTGCCGCCTTTCCGGCGTGACGGGCGCCGAGATAGAGTTCGGCGACGATCGGGTCTGCGGCGAGTGTGGCTGCCGGTCCCTCATGACGCAGCTGCCCCTCGACGAGGATCGCGGCGCGGTCCGCGATGGCGAGTGCTGCCTTCACATTCTGCTCGACCAGGATGATGGTGACACCGGTGTCGTTGATTGCCTTCAGCTGTGAAAAGACATCCTGCACGATCTTGGGAGAAAGGCCGGCCGAGGGCTCGTCCAGGATCAGCACGCTCGGCTCGACGATCAGCGCCCGCGCCACCGCCAGCATCTGGCGCTGGCCTCCCGAAAGCAGGCCGGCGCGCAGTGACGGGCGCGCCGCGAGATCAGGGAACATTGCGTAGAGGTCGGCGACGCGGCGGCTGCGCTTTTCCCGGGGCAGAACATTTGCGGCCAGCAGCAGATTGTCGTGGATCGACATGGTTGCGAAGATGTTTTCGGTCTGCGGCACGAAGGCCAGACCGTGCCGGATCTTCTCGTGCGTTGGCACAGCGGTGATGTCGAAATCGCCAAGCAGGGTGGCACCTGAATGGATAGGCACCAGTCCGGCGATCGCCTTGACGAAGGTGGATTTGCCGGCGCCGTTGGGGCCGAGAACGATGACGAGCTCGCCACTGCGGACCGAAAAGTCGACGCCGCGCACGATCGGCAGGTCGGGTTCGTAGCCTGCGACCAGGGCTCGCGTCGACAGCGCGATCGAATGCGGTTCCGTCATGCTGCGACCTCGCCGAGATAGGCTTCGATCACGGCGCGGTTGCGCGAAATCTCGTCGGGGGTCCCTTCCGTCAGCAGTTTTCCTGCAGCCATGACGACAACACGGCCGCATAGCCGGGCGACCATGTCCATGTTGTGTTCGATCAGCAGGATCGATCGGCCCTGACCATTGAGATCCAGCACACGATCGATGATGAGTTCGAGCAGCGTCGGATTGACGCCGGCAGCCGGTTCGTCGAGCAGAATGGTCTCTGGGTCCGCCATCAGCACGCGCGCCAGTTCCAGGAGCTTGCGTTGTCCGCCCGACAGTACCCGTGCGGGTTCTGCTTCCAACCCGGACAGTTTGACGAAGTCCAGCAGCGCACGTGCTTTCTCGACGGCCCGCCGCTCTTCGGCAGCGACACGGCCAGGCTGGAGAAAGTTCATCCAGATTCGTTCGCCGGACTGCCGCTGGCTGCCAGTCAGGACATTCTCCAGCACCGTCATTTCGGCGAAGGGACGCGGAATCTGAAACGTGCGTCCGATACCACGCGCGATACGCCGCTCCGGCCGCTCCTGCGCCACTTCGACGCCGCCGATCCGGATCGAGCCGGACGTCGGGTTAAGACTGCCTGCGATGAGGTTGAAGAGCGTGGTCTTGCCAGCGCCATTCGGGCCGATCAGGCCGACCATCTCGCCGCGACGCAGGCTGATCGACATGCGGTCGACGGCGCGCAGGCCGCCAAATTGCTTGACCAGTTCACGCGCCTCGACCAGCGGGTCGTGGAGTATGTCGAAAGGGGCATTTGCGACTGGCTGCATTGTGGCCGATCGATTATTTTTGATCTGTGATGTTTGATCAAACTTTACATCGGAGCAAATTGCAACTACGAAAATAAGCAATGGCTTGAGGTGTCCGACTTCGAATGGTGGACGAAATGCCTGATCGAGAAATCCGCGAAATCTGCCTGAACCATTGCGCGGGGGCTGCAGCATGAGCCGTCGCGGCGCACTTTCGCCGGTCGTGCGCGAGACGTTGCACGATCGTGTCTATGCTGGACTGCGGCGCTCGTTGATCCACGGCATGTTCGACGCGGGCGAGATGATGCGCATCGTCGACCTCGCCGAAACCCTGGAAACCAGCACCATGCCGGTCCGCGAGGCGCTCGGACGTCTGGTTTCCGAACAGGCATTGGAGGCGCTGCCGAACCGGTCCGTGCGGGTGCCGTTGATCACGCGGGAACGACTGGAAGATCTCGCGCGCGCGCGCTGCCTCATCGAAGGGCAGATCACGGCGCTGGCCTTGCCCAATCTCGCCGCCGCCGATTTCGTCGAGCTCAGGCAATTGACCGCGGCCTGCGAGGCGGCTTTCGCGAGCAACGATCGCGACAAGGCACACAGGACGTCCGAGCTCAATCACGCGTTTCATTTCTATATCTATCGGGCCGCCGGCTCGGCGGTGTTGATCCCGATTGTCGAAAGCCTCTGGCTGCAGTCCGGGCCTTATGTCCGCACCGCGGCTCAGATACATGACGAGAACCGCGACATCCCGGCCACCCATCATCACTGGGCGTTGATCGAAGCTCTGGAGCGTCGCGACGTTGCCGGCTCCGTCAAGGCGCTGACCGACGACATCACCCGCTCGTTCAACCTGATCCGCGACCGCCTCGACGACGAAGAGGCTGACGCGCGGGAGCTGCGACATGGCTGACGGCCACGATGATTCATTTGAGCTTTACGATCTGCGCGTCGAGGTGACTGCGCCGGAAGGCGGGGCGATCTATTGTGGCGCCAGGGTTGGCGACTATTTCGAGATGCGCGGCGAGATGCTGCATCTGCCGGCCGGGCAGGGCTTCTCGATCTATTCGCTGGCAGCGCTGCTGCCGTTGCTACCGGCCAAGCAACGGCCCACACACAAGAACGACTGGATGACGACCGACGCCGAGGTCGCCTGTCCAGATCCAAATTGCAGCTCGCGTTTCCGTATCACCCGAACCGGTCTGCGCCGCTTCAGTCATGCCGAAACGACGGCCGTGCCTCTGAACGACGATTGAGACGAAGAGCATGCAGAGAACCAGACTGGCGCCGGACTATGAGATTTCGCGGGTTATCCGCGGCGGCTGGCAGATGGCCAGCGGTCATGGCGCCGCATCGAGCGACGATCCCGTTGCCGATATGATCGCTTTTGCCGATGCCGGCATCACCACCTTCGATTGCGCCGACATCTACACTGGTGTCGAGGAGCTGATCGGGCGTTTCCGGCTACGTTACCGGGATGAGCGTGGGCATAAGGCGCTCGAACGCATCAAGGTGCACACCAAATTCGTGCCCGATCTCGATACCCTGCCACGCATCACAAAGGCATATGTCGAGAGTGTCATCGATCAGTCCTTGCGGCGGCTCAATCTCGACCGGCTCGACCTGGTGCAATTTCACTGGTGGGATTATGACGCCTCACGCTGGCTGGAGACTGCGGGCTGGCTGAACGAGTTGAGGCTGGCCGGCAAGATCGACCGGATCGGCGGCACCAATTTTGACACCGCGCATGTCGAGGCCATCGTCGGCTCCGGTGTGCCGCTAACCTCGATGCAGGTACAGTATTCGCTGCTCGACATCAGGCCGGCAAAGCGGATGGCTGCATTTGCCGCGGAAAAGGGCATCGCGTTTTTGTGCTACGGCACGGTCGCCGGCGGTTTCCTCGGCGACCGCTGGCTTGGCGTGGCGGAGCCCACAGAACCTTACGAGAACCGATCGCTGGTCAAATACAAGTTGATCATCGACGATTTCGGTGGCTGGGACCTGTTCCAGGAGTTGCTGCAGACCTTGCGCGCCGTGGCGGACCGCCATGGTGCGGACATCGCCACCATCGCCAGCGCTGCCATGCTGTCGCGACCTGCTGTTGCCGCTGTCATCGTCGGCGCGCGCAGCCGGGCACATCTGGCCTCGAATCTTGCCATCTCAGACATCGACCTGACCGGCCGGGACCAGGAAGAGATCGCTGCCGTGCTGGCGCGAGCCCAGCAAATCGAAGGCGACGTCTACACGCTCGAGCGCGACCGCCACGGCCGCCACGGCTCGATCATGAAATACAATCTCAACAAGGGAGCTGCCTGAACCAGGGCGGCCTGGATGTCTTCGCAGAGCAAACAAGGCCGTGTCGGGAGCTCGGCCATAACAAAGGGGAACTGATATGAAGAAACATCTTTTCGTCACCACAATGCTGGCGGGGCTGACCGCTTCGGCCGCGCCGGTATTGGCCGCCGATTGCGACATCACCGTCGGACTGGTCATGGAACTGACCGGCCCTGCCGGCGAATATGGCCAGGCCGGTGCGAAATCCGTGGAAATGGCCTTCCGAGACTTCAACGAGGCCGGTGGCGTGGGGGGCTGCAAGCTCGTCACCGACACACGCGACAGCCAGAGCCAGGGCAACGTGGCCGTCGATCAGGCGACCCAGCTGGTCAACATCAAGAAGGTGCCGGTCATCATTGGCGGCATCATCTCGTCGGTGTCGATCCCGATCCTGACCTCGGTGACTGCGCCTGCCGGCATCGTGCAGGTGTCGCCTGCCTCGTCGTCGCCGACGCTGACCGCGCTCGGCAAGGATGGCAAGACCAACGGGGTGTTCTTCCGCACCATCACCTCGGATGCGCTGCAAGGCACCGCCGCTGCCAAATATGCCATCGACAATGGCCTGAAGAAGCTTGCCATCATCCACGTCAACAACGACTTCGGCGTCAACATGGTCAAGGAATTCGCCGACGCCTACAAGAAGCTCGGCGGCACCATCACCTCCACCACGCCCTATAACGAAAAGCAGGCGAGTTACTCGGCCGAAGCCAGCGCGGCGATGGCTGGTGAACCGGAGGCACTTTATCTGGTCAGCTATCCGGTCGACGGTGCGACGATCGCCCGTGCATGGATTTCCGGCGGTGGTGCCCAGAAATTCCTGCTCAATGACGGCATGAATTCCGCCGAGTTCATCGACGCGGTCGGAGCGCAATATCTCAACGAGGCCTTCGGCACCTCGTCTGGCACCAGCAAGACGGCGTCGACCGATTATTTCTACGGTGCCTACGAGGCATTCTCCGGCGGCATCAAGCCAGACGCCCCGGCTGCAGACCGCTCCTACGATGCCGGCGCGATCGTGGCACTGGCCATCGCCAAGGCCGGCAAGGGCGATGCCGCCGCGATCAAGGCTGCGATCCCGGAAGTGGTCTCAGACAAGGGCGAGCCGATCCATGCCGGCAAGGAGGAATTCGCCAAGGCTCTCGCGCTGATCAAGGAAGGCAAGCCGGTAAAATATGAAGGCGTTATCGGTCCGGTTTCCTTCGACCAGAATGGCGATATCACTGGCCCATTCCGGCTTTGGAAGGTCAAGGATGGCAAGGTCGAGACTGTGGGTGAGATGAGCGCCGACGAGGTCGCCAAGACCAAAGCCGACATTCAGAAATAGAATCGGCGATTTGTCAGGGAAGCTATTGGCCCCTTCTTCGGTTCAAGCCGAAGAAGGGGCCAAGTTTTTGCGAGGTCAATTGTTCGCTGCCGATTCGCTCGGTTGCATAATAAAAGAGGGCAATTCTTGGCAATAGCGCTCGCGCACTTGACCAGGCAAGCTTCGGACAATTGATCCTAAGGTCGTAATTTACGGGATCTTGATCTGTTTATGACTGTGGAGCAATATGCGCGCTACAGCGACATTAATTTATTGAATTAAACATGATCAAAGGCGATCAAAGCACAACGCGCGCGTTGAACAGGCGGCTGGTTCTCAACTGCCTGCGCCGCGCAGGTGGACTCAGCCGCGTTGAGATCGCGGCCATGACCGGTCTTAGCCCAGCAGCGGTAACCGGCGTCACTGCGGAACTCATCAATGAAGGCATGCTCGTCGAAGGAAAGGGCATGCAAAGCACCGGTGGACGCAAGCCCATCCCGCTCAACATCGATTATCAGCAACATTGGTCGATCGGCTTCAAGCTCATGGCGGACAGGGTGGAAGGCACGCTAACGGATTTGTCGACACGGCCGATCGGGACATGCAAGGTGCCCTTGTCCAGCCATGAACCCGAGGCGGTTGCCGCCGCGGTGGAAAGTGGCGTGGCCATGTTGCAAAAGGAAAATGCCAATTCGCGGAAGCTTGTCGGCATCGGGGTCGCCATGCCGGGGCTTATCGATGTGAATCGTGGGATCTGCCTTGAATTTCATGACTTCGGCTGGACAAATGTGCCCGTTGCCGAGTTGATCGCAGCGCGCATCAGTGTGCCGGTCTGGGTGGAAAACGACGTCAATGCGTTCGCGATCGCCCAGCAATTGTTTGGATACGGACGCACACATGGGTCCGCCCTGGTGCTTGTGATAAGCGCCGGCGTTGGGGCTGCATTGATCTTCAATGGCCAGATTCACCGTGGCGCGCGCTTCGCGGCGGGTGAGATCGGTTTCGTGCGCCCGGACAGGGAGGGTGGGGCGACGAGTGATCGACTGAGCTGGAACCGGCGCCTTTCGGAGTCCGGGATCATAAGGGGATGGCAGGAGTTGCGAGACGGAGAGTCAGGCGATGATTTGCGGGCGGCGGCCGAAAGTGGCGACCCGATAGCTTTGGCCTATCTCAGCAAGATCGGTCGAGAAATCGGCGAGCGGCTGGTCGGTATGGTCGACCTTGTCGATCCTGACGTCGTCGTTATCGGGGGCGAGGCGGTCCGTTTCGGCAAGGCACTGATCGATCCTCTCGCCCGGGCGGTGAAGGAGAATTCGTTTGGTTCGCCGCCACCGTTGGAAGTGGACTGGGACAACAATGTCTGGTTGCGTGGCGCGTCCGCACTCGCGATCCAGAAGTTCTTCGATTTCGAAAGCGCGGCTGGACATCAGCGAAAACTAGCCAGCTGACACCGGTTCGGGACGATTGCGCGCGGCGTCATCCCGATTGCAGCTTCGCAGTCAGGCCGCCGGTGATATGCTCTATATGTTCGAGCGCGGTTCGCAGTTGCGACGAAAGCTCCGGGTCCTGAGCGATTCCTTCAGCGTCGAGATTGCGCCCCAGCAGAGGCAAGGTGATCGATGCTTCCTCGATCAGAGATGCGGACATCGTCTGCAACGTCAAGCGCAGTGCCGCGTCGGCATGCGTTGATCGCTGGGACGCGTTGATGACGGCAACGGGCTTGCCCGGAAATTCGAAGCTGCTGACCAGCCAGTCCAGCGCGTTCTTCATGACACCGGCAATGCCGCGCGCATATTCAGGGCTGCATATCAGCAGGGCATCGGCGTGGCCGATTGCTTTGCGCAACCTCAACACCGGGGGAGGCGGAGTGTCCGTATCCTGGTCCGGATTGAAATGGGGTAGTGCCTCCAGTTCACCGAAGAGCGTTATCTCAAGCGACCGTGGCGCGAGCATCTTTGCCGCCTGCAGCACGGCAAGATTGGAGGAGCGTGCGCGCAGGCTGCCACAGATCGCCAGTACTTTCATCTTCCTCTTGCCCCGAGCTGGTATTTTCCGAGCGGATCGCCGCGAGGAATCGGTGCAGTCTAGGCGGAAATCGAAGCGAGAAGCAGGGCTGAGAGATAGAGCCCGATGCCGAAAGACAAGTGCGCCATCAAGCTGCGCTGGCGCGAGATGGCTGGTTTGGGCGTGCGAGAAGCGGCGATGCCGAAGCCAAAGGCTGGCTGCATGATGAAGAATGGAAAGACGACCGTCAGAAGGCCGACGGTCAGCGCGAGCAAGGGGGTGGGGTGTTGTGCCCAGCCAGTCCCGCCGAGTGCCAGCAGAAGTGCTGCAAAGGCAATACCGATCACGTAGTGCGCCGACCAGCCGATGATGGCTTCGCCGGAAATCGAGGCTGCTTTCGCGATGTTCGCATGCACAAAGCGGCCGTGCCCGAAATGCAGCAGCCAGCGGCCCACCCAGGCATAGTCGAGGGAGGGGATGCCAAAGATACGCCTCAAGAAAAGTGCCCAGAGATCCATTGCCGCGGTGGCTCCGACACCAATGAGCACAGCCGGCAAGACAAGGTCGCTGTTCATTTTTTCACCCCAGGTGTTCTTGGCGGTCGAATTTTATCAGTGTCATATCCCACTCAAAAACATCATTCAACAGATTGATTGAATGTTTGAATGATGTTAGACCAACGTCATGACAGATATTGACACTCATCATCCTCTCTTCGACTTGTCTGCGGACATTGCCCGCACCCTTGGCCATGCCCATCGGCTGGTTTTGCTGCATCATATTGCGGAAGGTGAGAAAGCCGTGGAGCAGTTGACCGAACTGACCGGCCTCAGCGTCGCCAATGCCTCGCAGCATCTGCAGGGGTTGAAGCGGGCCGGACTGGTGCAGACCCGCCGCGATGGCAAGCGCGTGCTCTATCGCCTCGGCAGTGGTCCGATCGAGGCTTTGCTTGCCGCCTTGCGCAGCCTCGCTGCCTACAACAGTGTCCAGATCCGCGATTTGATCGAAGGCAGCACCGGTCGCTCCAACCTCCTGGAGAGCATAACGCGTGAAGAGTTGCTGCGCCGCATGCGCGAAGATTCGATCGTGTTGCTCGACGTGCGGCCGGAAGACGAGTTTGCCGCCGGGCACTTGCCGCAGGCGATCAACATTCCCCTCGAGGAACTGGAAAATCGGCTGGCCGAACTGCCGCGAGAGAAGCTTGTCGTTGCTTATTGCCGCGGTATCCGTTGCGTGCTTTCGGCCGATGCGCTGGCAATCCTCAAAGCGCGCGGTTGGGTCGCTCGTCGTTTTGAACTGGGCTTTCCCGACTGGCTCGACGCCGGCCTTGCCGTTGAGGGTTACGAAAGCGGTTGAGCCGATACGCAGCCGCCAGTCCAGCCACGCTATCACGACAAGACAACGCTGCGGCCCGCATGCCGAACGGATATGCGCGTCCGCGATTGGAGGAATCAGAACGTGAGAAAACAGCAACGCCTGGCCTTTGCCATGCTCGCCACCGTGCAAAGCACGCTGATCTTCACCATCGCTTTGATCATGGTGCCGCTGCCGAAAATAGCTGCCGAGTTCGCTTTGCTGCCGACAGACGTGCTCTTGCTTCAGGTTGCCTATGGGCTGCCGTTCAGTGGCTTGCTTCTGTTCGGTGGCCGACTGGCCGATCGCTACGGCGGCAGGCGCATGTTCGTCCTTGGCCTGGTTCTGTTCGGCGCGGCTTCCATCATCGCTGCGGCCGCGCCAAGCTATGAGATGCTCGTGGCTATGCGCTTCTTCGAGGGAGTCGGTGGCGCCATGATCGCACCTGCAGCAATGTCAGTGCTGCACAGGTTGTTTCCAGACCCGAAGGACTTCGGCCGGGCCATCGCGACATGGGGCGGGGTCTCGGTGCTTGGCGCTATTCTTGGTTTCGTCGTTTCGGGCATCGTCACCACATGGATATCGTGGCGCTGGATGTTTGCCGTACCTATCCTGGTTGCATTGATCGCCCTGATCACCACCCGCATGCTGCTGCCACACGACGGCAACGAGAATCCCGCTGCAAGGCCACGCCTCGATCCGCTTGGAGCGTTGCTGGCCACGGCGGGCATCGTTCTCGGCAGCTATGGTCTGATCATGACCGGGGACCATTCCTGGACCTCGGCGCCAGTCCTAGTGCCGCTGGCCGCCTCGGCAATCCTGCTCGCTGTATTTTTCGTCGTCGAAGGAAGGATGCGCGATCCCTTGCTGTCGCCCTCCTTCCTTGTCGATTCCTGCCGCGTCACAGGGCTTCTCGGTATGATGCTGGCTGCGGTCGGATCGATCGCGATCGAATATATCCTGTCGCTCTACCTGCAGCAGGTCCGCGGCTGGTCACCGCTCATGACGACGTTGGCCTTCCTGCCCTTCGCCGTCGTGCTGATTGCGACGAACCATTTTTCGCCGGCCATGGTTGGCCGTTTCGGCGCCGCGCAGACAACTATTGGGGGCCTGATTGTCGCCGCACTCGGATTGGGACTTCTTGCCGGACTCAGCGGTGACTCGAGCTATCTCGTCGGGCTGATGCCCGGAACCGTGCTGGTTGCAGTCGGCATGTCGCTGATGTTCTCGGGCTCGGCGGTGCTGTCCATGACCAATGTGCCGTTGCGCCAGGCCGGATTGGCCGGCGGCGTCATGAACACCGCTATGGAACTGGGTCCGACTGTCGGGCTGGCGGTGTTGATGTCGGTCGCCGCGACACAAGGCGATGTGGTGCGCGGTTACGGCTGGGCCTTTGGTGCCGCGTGCCTGTTCTACATCGTTCTGGCGCTTGTCGCAGCCCGATCCAGCAGGCATGGAGCCTGCGCGGCTGTAGCCCACGGCTGATTGGCCATAGGCTCGGGCCAACGCAGTTATCGCCGCGGCTTCCGGCTCGCAGGATGGTCGCTTTGCGCGCTCTCCTTGGGCACATGCGTGTAGTCGGGGGTGTTCGCCCCGTAGAGATCGTTTTCCGCCATCTCGCGCCATTGGGCATCGACGTCTTCGGGCGCCGATGCTTTTTGTCTCCTGTCGCGGGTGAGGTGTCGTATCCAACGGGGCATCATCTGTTCGAACAGGCTGGCCGCGTGTGACATCGGAGGGCTCCTCTCATCTAGATCCTGATCCCAGGGCGCGATGGTCATGTCATTGCCCGCCATCGCTCCGGCAGGCTGACGACGTTGCCGGTTTCGATGGAGGGGGATGTCCCGGCGAGTTCGATCTCGGCCCGTTTGCGCAGGCGCGCCGCGTCGAGAAGCATGCTGCCGGCCCAGCGATAGACATTGTTGTCGCGTACGATTTCGCGCATGCGGCGCATGCGATCACGCTGTTCGTCAGGCGGCATCGTCAGCGCATGCCGCATCGTTTCCCCCATCGTGGCGGCGTCGAACGGGTTGACGATCAGCGCCTCGAGCAATTCCTTGGACGCGCCCGCAAACATCGAAAGGATCAGCACGCCCTGTTCGTCGTCACGCGCCGCGACGAATTCCTTGGCGACGAGGTTCATGCCGTCGTGGAGGCTGGTGACCATGCAGACATCGGCCGCGCGATAGATTTCGTAGACCTGCTGCCGCGTATGGTGCTCGGCCACAAACAGCACAGGAGTATAGCCGTCACGGCCATAGCGCTGGTTGATCTCTTCGGCGCAACGTTCGCATTCGCGGTGTAGCCTCTCATAATCCGGCAATGTGCCGCGGCTCGGTGCCGCGATCTGCAGGAACGTCACTTTGCCGATCCATTCGGGATACCGGTCGAACAGCTCGCCCAGAGCTCGGAACCGGTCGACGATGCCCTTGGTGTAGTCGAGCCGCTCCACGCCCACGCATAGTTTTACACCGTCGGCGATACCGAGCTGGGTCCGGATACGGTCCCGGCACTGCGTGATGGAAGGCACCTTGCCCAGCTGAGCCGGAGGCCATTCGATCGAAATCGGATAGGCGTGAACGAGGCTGGTCTGTCCCTGGTAGGAAATAGCGGCGTCTTCACGCTCGATCCGCGTCTCCAGGAAGCGATCGACACTCTCTATGAAGTTGTTGCAGTGGAACTGCGTGTGGAAACCGATGATGGAGCTGCCCAGCAATCCATCGAGGATGCGTTCGCGCCAGGGGCAGATGCTGAAGACTTCCGAATTCGGCCAGGGAATGTGCCAGAAGGTGATGATGATCGCCTCCGGCAATTGCTCTCGCAGCATGCGCGGCAGCAGCGCGAAGTGGTAGTCCTGAACGAGTACGATCGGTCGTTCGTTCCGGGCTTCGGCAACGACAGCGTCGGCGAATTTCCGGTTGACGCTCTCGTAGGTCTCCCAGTCGGACGCGCGGAAATTCGGTCGGGTGAAGGCGATGTGGCAGAGCGGCCAAAGCCCTTCATTGGCAAAGCCCAGATAGTAGCCCGCATGCTCTGCTTCGCTCAGCCAGACGCGGCGAAGCATATACGCAGGATCGTCCGGCGGCACGGCGACACGATCATGTTCGTCAACGGTAAGGCGATCCGCCGACCCGCCGCCATAGGCGATCCAGGTGCCGGCACAGGCGCGCGTGATAGGCTCGAGCGCCGACACCAGCCCGCTTGCCGGTACGACCAGCTCAACCTCCTCGTTCTTGATGTTGTGGATGTAGGGCTCGCGGTTGGAGACGACGATCACCTGCGCGTCGGGCAGTTCGGTGGTGAGGATCTTTCGCAGCGTGTCGGGTGACCACTTGACCAGGGCGGCGTCCGGCGAATGGCTGTTTTTCTCGTATTCGCGCAGGACTGTCCGCACTGTGTCAGGGCTCGTCTCGGGAACGAACGGGGAGTGTCTGGATTTCCCGGATCGTATCAACGCAGCAGCCAAGGCCACTCCCGCCAGACAAAAGGTCGCCAGAACTGCAAGCCACAGAGCCGGAAGCGAGTTCACGAAATCGCTTGTTGTCATCAATGGTTCCGCTTCCGACCGGTCAGTCGGTTGCATCTCCTGTGCTTCGAGAAGAATTGCCTGCGCCGCAGGTACGGAGCCCAACGCGACGCCGGCGCGATGGTTCCGATTTTCAGCTGCGCACGATCAAGGGCACGCGCCCTTCATGCTGATCGGCAAGGAAGGCGCCGATACGATCACCGACGCGTTGAAAAATCAGGTCGACGGCAACGGTTCCGACCTGGATGTGGCGGACCATCAGATTGTCGATGCCGATCGGCAGGCGGGGGCGGGTCACCTCGATCGAACCTGTCCATCCATCGACGCGCAGGCCGAGACAGGCCTGCATCAGCATGAAAGCCGCTCCGGCCGACCAGGCCTGCGGCAGGCAGGCAACCGGATAGGCGATCGGCGCTTCGCCGGGCGCGCGGGTGAAGCCGCAGAAAAGCTCCGGCAGCCTCATGTTGAAATGCACCGCAGCCTCGAATGTGCCGCTGGTGAGCCGCACCACGTCTTCGCGGATGCCATAGCGGGCAAGCCCGGCGGTGCAGATGGCGGTGTCGTGCGGCCAGATCGATCCGTTGTGATAGGACATCGGGTTGAAGAACACCGCATCATCGGCCAGCGTGCGGAGCCCCCAGCCGGAATGAAAGGACGCCGATAGCAGCTGCTCGGCCACTTTCGCGGCTCGTTCCGCGCTCGGCAGGCCGACATAGAGCAGATGCCCCGCGTTGGAAGTGCGCACTCGGCACGGCTCGCCGTCGCCGTCCAGCGCCAGTGCATAGTAGTCGAGGTCGTCCATCCAGAATCGCTCTTCGACCCGCTCGCGGAGCGCTTCTGCCAGACGATTCCATTCCGCCGCCTGCTCGGGCTCATCGCGTCGCTCTGCAAGCGCTGCGAGTCCGCGGAACGCCGCAAAAACGTAGCCTTGCACCTCCACCAGGGCGATAGGACCCTTCGGGATCCGTCCGTCGGCGTGGAAGACGGAATCGTAGCTGTCCTTCCAGCCCTGGTTGGCCAGTCCGGAGGCCGCGGCCCGCTGATAGGTCACGAAACCGGTTTCCTTCGACGCTTCGATCATCCACGCGGCTGCAGCGTTCAGCGAGGGCCAGAGCCGCGCTATGAAATCCATATCCCCGGTCCTGTTGGCGTACGAACAGGCGAGCAGGATGTAGAGTGGTGTCGTGTCTACGCCGCCATAATAGCGGCCGAAGGGCAGCTCGCTGAGCGCTACCATCTCGCCCTTGCGGGTCTCATGCATGATCTTGCCGGGCTGGGCATCGCTGAACGGCGACGTCTCGGTGGCCTGATGCTGCGCGAGGAAGGCCAGAACGCCACGTGCCAGCCCCGGATTCAGCCAGAGCATCTGCAGTGCCGACACCACGCCGTCGCGGCCGAAAGCAGTCGAGAACCAGGGAATGCCGGCGTAAGGATAGGGCCCGGTTTCGAGTTCCGTGGTTAGCAGCGCGACATCGGCACGCGCCCGATTGATCCAGTCATTGAAGACCCGCCCGGAACTGTGAACCGTCGCACCATGGCGGCGCTTGGCACGCATGGCAAAACGTGCCCGGGCCGCGGCAGCCCGGAACCGCTCCCGGTCCGGTGCCGCGACATCGCTGCCGACCTCGACATAGAGCGTCTGCTTGCCGCGCTTGTCGAGGGTCAGGAAGAAATCGGCCTGGTCCGGCATCAGCTGGTCCGGCATCTGCGAGAATGAGATCGCCGAAACCCGCTCGACGCCGTCGAGCCCATGGTATCGCAGTACGATGGAATTCTGCCCGGCTTCGGCGAGCCGCGCGGTGCCGCGCTTCTGCCGGACAGTGCCCCGGACTTCGAACATGTCGCGAAAATCGGCGGCAAACCGGAGTGACAGCAGGATGGAAGACTGCTCCTGTCCGTAGTTGGAAAGCGTGAGGCGCTCATAGAGCCTGTCTTCCCAGATCAGCCGCACCCGTTCGACATGGATTGCGCCTTGGCGGATCTCCTTGCCGTCGATGGTCTTGATCGGCAGGTTGGTCAGGTTGGTGGAAAAGAGCACGTTGTCCTGGCTGAGCGAAGCGCCAAGCAGGGAAGTCGAACGCCCGCCGACGGTGAGCCTAAATTCAGACAATATGCGCATGTCGTCGCGAAAGAAGCCGTCGCCGACACCACGTATGTCGCCATAGGCGTCGGCGACGGCAAAACTGTCGCCATGCTTCAGGGCGAACAGGCGATGCGGCTCTCTTGGTGCAGCCTCGTCCAGCGATGCCAGAGCGATGGCTGGATCGAGCTTGTGCTCGTCGAGCGGTACGGTATTCAATGGATCGCTCCGAGCAGATTTCTACCGTCAGCGCGGTCCCTGGTTTCCGTCGGCGTTCCGATCAGTTGTTGGTAGGCAGTCACGTAATCCCGTGCCATACGCGATGCCGAAAACCGCTCCTCGAAAGTGGCTCGGACGCGTCGCCGGTCGAGCGACAACAGGTCCGGCATCGTCGTCACCGCATCTTCCATGCTCTCCACCAGAATGCCGTTGACGCCATGGTCGACCACCTCGGGCATGGCACCGCAGCTCCAGGCCATGACCGGTGTGCCGCAGGCCATGGCTTCGATAACTGCAAGCCCGAATGGCTCCGGCCAGTCGATGGGAAACAGCAGGCCGGCTGCATTGCCGAGAAATTCGTTCTTGGCATGCTCGGGAATCTCGCCGACATATTCTATCTGATCGCCGTCGATCAGTGGCTCGATCACCTCTGCGAAATAGTCGCGATCGCCGTCGCCGATCTTGGCCGCCAGCTTCAGCTTGAGTCCGGTGCGGCGGGCGATTTCGATGGCTCGATCCGGCCGCTTGTCGCGCGAGAGCCTGCCGAGGAACGCCAGATAGGTGCCGTTCGCGCCGGCTTCCGAATCGAATGTGTAGAGCTGTGTCGGAATGCCGTGATGTATGGTTGAAAGCCAGTTGGCGTCCGGCAGGCCGGTTTTCTGGCTTTGCGAGATTGAAATCATGGGGAATTCTGGAAACCGCGCATAGGCGGGCGCCAGGTCCGCATAGTCCAGCCGGCCATGCGGCGTCGTCACCGTACGCTCCGGGATATCGTCGAAGAACGGGAAGTGCTGGAAATGGCTGAGGTGGAAATGGATGACCTCGAAGTCGTCGGCTCGTGCCTTGACGTCGTGCAGCATGGAAAGATGGGCAGCGATCTCGGACTTGAGCGGGTGCGGATCGAGCCGAAGTGCCCGCTCACGTCCTGCTACCAATGTTGCTGATGTTTTTGCGTCTCCTGCCGCAAACAGCGTGACCTCGTGGCCAAGTTCGACAAGGGCTTCGGTCAGGTATGAGATGATGCGTTCTGTGCCGCCGTAAAGTTTTGGGGGAACGGACTCAAAAAGCGGTGCGACATGGGCAATTTTCATGGCCCGGCGGTCCTCCTATGGGTCGGTGATGAAAACCAATGCGCCAGTGTCGGGATCGTTCCGACATTCGTCGTTTCGGTGATGTCAGCATGAGGCTTGCGGGCATTTGACCTTGCCTGTCAGGTACCCGATGTCAGGCAGTTACCCCCGAGCGATCGATGGTGCTGTGCCTTCAGCCGCAATGTTGCCTCGCAGGATGTCGTCGATGATTTCCACGACACCATCACCCGCGGGAGCCAGCGTGACCCGATCCGCCGTTTTCTTCAAACTCGGCAGCGCATTGGCCACTGCTACTCCAAAGCCTGCGCGGCGCAGAAGATCGTGATCGTTCTCGGCGTCGCCGATCGCGACCACTCCGCCGATCGGCATGACCAGATCGTCCAAAGCCGCCATCAACCCAGTCGCCTTGTTGATGCCGCTCGGCAGCACCATGACGGCGCCCTTGTTGAAGATGATTTCGAGTTCGAGACCGTGGCGCCGGATCTCGTCGAGGACAATCATCTCGTTCGGGACCAGCGTGCCGATCACGGATTGACCGACAAGCAGCGGATCGACACCGCGCTCCTTCAAGGATTCAACGAAGGCAGGTGAGGGCGCCGGAGCCAAAAGCCTCTCATGACCGGTTGCCGGATCATGCAGCACAGCTCCATTTTCCGCCACGACCCTGTCGAAGACGTCGAAGTTCGGAAAAACTCTCTTGAGATCGGGCAGTTGCCGTCCGGAAACCAGAATAAGTCTGCGACCACTCTCCTTGAGCTTTCGTAACGCGCTCAATGTTGTCGCTGAGACCAGGCCTTCTTCAGCAAGCGTTTCATCATAGTCGGTGGCAAGTGCCGTCACATTCATCAAGAGACTTCTCCTTTCGGTTCGGTTTCTCAACTGTGGCGGTGCGGTATTGTTCCCCTGATCGAACCAAAGAGACCGCGCAACACGTCCAGGATAATGGCGGCTAGGGAAAACTTCTTTCGGCCCTGGCGGTGCCCAGGAGTGTGCCGCTGGCGTCGAGCGCCTGCAGCGAGAGTTGATAGTGGTGCGGTTGAGAGGGATCTGGAGGGCAGGGTCCCCTGTAGGTGAAAGCGCCATACGGCAGCGTCTCCTGGCCTTTGAAGCTGACATCGCCGCCGCCATGATCGAAATCGGCGGCATCGAGATCCGTGAGCTTGAAGCGCAGTGTCGCGGTCCCTTGAGGAACGTCGGCGATGGTGATGGGCGGCGAGTTGGTATCGAAGCATTGCTTCGTCGGACCCCAGCCGAACCCAAGTCCCATGTTGGCGGATGCCGGCGAGAGCGTCGTCAGAAGCAATCCGAACACCAGCGCAGCACGCATCACAGCTCCTGCGTGTCGCCGGTAAGACAGGGCGGCGGCGACTTATCGGCAAAAAGCGTGAGAGGCTGCACAAGTTCCCGCTTGTTGGTGCACATAAGCGTGAGCGGATTGCAGCGGCTTCCCCTTCTGCATTCGAGCTTCAGGCCCGTTTCGCGGCGGGTTCATCCAGGACGTAGATCAAGCCCGGCTGAACGATCCATTCGCCCGGGCGAAGACTTTCCACGGCGAAGCGTCCTTCCCGTGTGTGCGGCATGACACCGGTGAAACGGTAACGCCGGCCATCCTGGTCGATGACGGCCTCGCGGATCGGCTTGCCGGCAAGATGTCCGACCACCGGCCCGTCCGATTGCAGGTTGGCGAGGATGAAGTATTCGGTTGGGATGGCGTTCGTTCTGGTCAGCAAGCGGAACTGGGAGACGGGTTTGAGCATGGCATGGGTCGCGGCATCTGTGCCGATCCGCAGCAATCTCGCACTGCGCCGGCGATCTGGGAGATGTTTGATAGGCCGCGCCGGCATCAGAATTCGATTGGGGATTTGCCGATCACAGGTCAAGAAAACATCAGGACCCGGGCTTCAGCCGTCCTGGGGCCATGACCAAAGAATGGCGCTGGAAACATTGCTGCTGCGGAGGCGGGCAAGTGCGGAAAATCGTTGCGGCGATCAGTTGGGTTTTGGAACAAGATCTGCCTGTCAAAGGTCGGCTCTGGCGCCTATGTAATTGATCCGCGATGGTGGCCGTTCACCAGTCAGCCATCAGCCGATCCGATGGGAGTCGAGAATGTCAGAACAATCCGCATACACACCGCCGCCAGTCTGGACCTGGGACAAGGCCAACGGCGGTGCCTTTGCCAGCACCAACCGCCCGATTGCAGGAGCGACGCACGACAAGAAACTGCCCATCGGCAAGCATCCGCTGCAGCTCTATTCGCTGGGAACGCCCAACGGCGTGAAGGTGACCATCATGCTGGAGGAATTGCTGGCTGCTGGTCACAAGGGCGCCGAGTACGACGCATGGCTGATCAAGATCGATGGCGAACAGTTCGGCTCCGGTTTCGTCGACGTCAATCCGAATTCGAAGATCCCTGCACTCGTGGATCGGAGCGTCAAAGAGCCGATCAGGGTGTTCGAATCCGGCGCCATCCTCGTGTATCTGGCCGAAAAGTTTGGCGCTTTCCTGCCGACCCAACAGCCGGCGCGGGCGGAGGCATTGTCCTGGCTGTTCTGGCAAATGGGATCGGCGCCCTTTGTCGGCGGCGGCTTCGGTCATTTCTATGCCTATGCGCCGGAAAAGATCGAGTATGCGATCAATCGCTACGCCATGGAAACCAAGCGGCAGCTCGACGTGCTCGACCGGCGGCTGGCCGAGAACGAATATGTTGCGGGCAGCGAATACACCATCGCCGATATGGCGATCTGGCCGTGGTATGGCGGCATGGTGAAAGGCTGGAACTATGGTGCCGGCGAATTCCTCTCCGTGCATGAATACAAGAATCTGCTGCGCTGGGCCGATCAGCTTCACGCGCGGCCGGCGGTGAAGCGGGGACGCATGGTCAACCGTGTTTCCGGCGACCCGGCAGGCCAGTTGCGCGAACGGCACGATGCCAGCGATTTCGAGACCAGCACGCAGGACAAGGTGGCGGCGGTGTAGTGCCGTCGGCATGGCGCAGCGCGCGGTGTCATGTTAGCCACGGGCATGATGGCGACACTCGAAACGGCGCGGCTGCGGCTGCGCCCGTCCGTGACAGGCGACAGGGACGATCTGTTCGCGCTCGAGCAGGATGCTGAAGTAATGCGCTTCCTGAATGGCGGCGAACCGACGCCGCCGGACGGCGTTGACCCTGATGCTGACTTCCTGATGCCCCGCGGCGGGGAAGCCGGCATCTGGGTGGCAGCCGAGAAGGCCTCCGACGCCTTCGTCGGCTGGTTTTCGCTCTACGATCATGGTCATGGCAAAGCCGAACTCGGCTATCGCCTGCGGCGCGCGGCCTGGGGGCAGGGCTATGGTTCCGAGGGTGCCAAGGCACTCGTCTGTGCCGGGTTCTCGCAGTTTGGTTTTGTCCGCATCATCGCCAACACCATGGCTGTGAATCAGGGCTCGCGCCGGGTGATGGAGAAGGCCGGGCTCGTTCACGTCCGCACGGCCCATGCCGATTGGGAGCACCCGCTGCCCGGTTCCGAAGCGGGCGAAGTCGAATACGCTATCACCCGCGAGGCCTGGAACGTCGCAAATGAAAATCACCCGACCGGTACGGTGTGACCGTCATCAGGAGCCATCGCTGAAATAACGCCCGGGCGTGACGCCGAAGGCCTTGCGGAAACCGGCGATGAAGGCGCTGGGCTGCTCGTAGCCCAGCCGTTCCGCGATATCGCCGACAGGGACGCCGAGCGACAACCATTCCACTGCTTTCATCAGGCGGGCCTGCTGGCGCCAGGCGCGGAAACTCATCCCGGTTTCAACGCGGAAATGGCGTTCGAAAGACCGCTCGGACAGGGCAGCCATCGCGGCGATATCGGCGAGGTTGTTCCTTGAGCAAGGGTCGGCGACAAGGGCGCCGACTGCGTCGCGCAGGCGACGAGATGCAGGCATCGGCAGATGAAGGGGCGCGGCTCGCTCGGTCGCCAACTGGTCGATGATTACGGCGCCGATGCGCGCTGCGGGTCCTTCGGTTGCCGCGTCCCGCGCATATCCAAGAAAACCCAGGATCAGTTCGCGCAGCAGTGGCGAAAGCCGGATTACCGCCGGCGCGGCAGGCAGGTGCGATACGGCTTCCGGGCGGAAGAACAGGAAGCGTTGCCTTGTGTCCTGCAGATAGGTCACGGCGTGATCTACATCGCAGGGGATCCATACCGCGCGTTCAGGCGGCGCAACGAATGTGCCGCGTTCGGTTTCGACCGTGACCGCGCCGGAGACGATGTGAAAGAGCTGCGCCCGGCGATGACGATGCCGATCGTAATGCGTGCCTTTCTGGATCGTGCCGTCATAGCCGACGATTGCCGACGGATAGTCCTGTTTCTCCGTCAGGCTGAGATCGGGGTGTATGCTGTTGTCCGGATGGATCATCTGGCGGGTCACAAATATAAATCGGCGATATAACGATAACACGCTAACGCAGATCGCGGTACCATCGCTGCGAAAGCGACAATGCACAGCAGGCAGCCAGCCGGCGAACCCAGGGTTCGCCGAAGGGGTCGCCTTGCGCAAGGGCCGTTCCAATGTGGAGGAGATCATGAACTTCGTGAGCACAGAGCGTTCCGTTGCCGTTCGCTGGGCTCTTGGGGGGCGAGATGGGCCGGACGACACCCAGGCAGGTGTCGGCTTGGTCGTCTGGATACGGCGCTGGCGCGCCGTGCGCCGCACGCGCAAACGCCTTTCCGAACTTGATGACAGGATGCTGGCCGATCTGGGCTTCTATCGTGATCAGATCGGGCTGGTGGCGCGCCGGGGATGTTTGCCGGAATGGGATGAGATGTAGCGCCAGTGGATGATGCATCCACTGGCGGAGACTGCAGAATGATAACTACTGCATTCCTGGGAGCAGGCCAGCCCGCCGACTGGCCTGCTTCCTCTGGCCATTGTCAGATCTTTGCGGTTTCGATGGCGGCCAATGATCTATCGATCGCTTTGTTGAGGGATTGGCCAAGCGACGTATCACCAATCTCCGCAACGCTCGCCGCAACCCTGGCTGCAAAGCCGAAGTGGAAATCGACGAGCCATTCCGGGTGCGGCTCCGGCTCCGGGAATGGGGGCCACCACGGCGGAAGCTTGATCTTCTTCGGCCTTGTCGGGCACCAGTCGTCCAGATCGTCGAAGACCTGCTTCAGGTCCAGGCCAGCCCGGTCGGCCAACCAGGCGGACCGAATGAACTCAGATGCCACGGCCGCGCCCAGATGTCCCGGCGGCAGTGGCTGAGGGTTAAGCGCGACGTAGGACAGCAAGGCCTGTGGCCCTCTCGGGATGACATCGTAAATGGCGGGAATGCGTTTGCCGATAATGGCAAGCAGTTTGGCATTCAACTTCATCGGAACCTCCTTCCGCGGGCGGCGTACGCGTTGACTTGGTGTTTGGGGGCGAGGACCTGGGTCCACGTCGGGCCGCGCAGGGACAATGCAAGGCTGTCGCCGTGCCTTCTATGAACGGCGTTACACAGCGCTGTCGAAATTCGGCGTTGGCCTTGCTGGCAGGAGGGGCGAGTGTCCAAATGCACTGAACATCTCAAACGAAACCCCGCCAGCGGCGGGGTTTCGAATACGAAGCGGTGTTATTGCACCGGTGCCGGTTGTGGCGACGCGGTTGGTGCCGGCGTCGTCATCGTGGCCGGCGGTGGCACGACAGTCGTGGAGGGTGTCTGCGTGGTTTGCGAATCCGTCTGGCTGCACGCGGCTAAGGTAAATGCCGCAATTCCAAGCAGTGCGAGAAGGTGGGGTTTGGAGGTCATTCTCATCCCTTCGACTACGCCCCCCACGGGCGGGCATCATCGGGACTGAGCCTTCTAGGTCAACATTTGTACGATCAAAGCTTCTTACGAAGTGTAAGATTATCCCTTATTTCCAGCTTGGCGTCCGTCCAAGCGTTCCCACGACTGCATTCGACAGGATTTCATCGAGGTTCAGCAAAATCAGGCGTTCTTCTGCCGGCGATGTCTGCAGCAGATAGGCGATCTTATGGTGGAGTTTATCCGCTTTTGCCAGGAAAACCGCAGCTTCGTCCAGGGATGTGAGCGGTGGCTTGCAGAGTGGAGTGGTGATGACGATTTGCTGCATTGTTGTCCCGATGCTGGCTGTTTCGAACCTGCCGGCACCGCGCCGGCGACAGCAGGTTTTGTGACTGTCGTTTCTCTGCGTCCGTTTCTCAGGATCGGCCGATGACGAGATCCTCGATACGGATCGGGAACCGTCGCACGCGCACGCCGGTGGCGTGCCATACGGCATTGGCGATTGCCCCCACGGTACCTGTGATGCCGATCTCGCCGACCCCCTTGATGCCGAGCGGATTGACGTAGGGGTCGTCCTCCGGGATCAGGATCGCATCCAGAGAAGGCACATCCGCGTTGACCGGCACGTGATATTCGGCGAGGTCGGCATTCATGATCCTGCCGGTTCTGCGGTCGGTTATCGCCTCCTCGTGCAGTGCAAAGGATGTTCCCCAGATCATGCCTCCGAAATATTGGCTGCGCACGAGGCGGGGATTGATCACGCGACCTGCCGCGAAAGCGCCAACCAGGCGTGTTGCGCGGATCTGCCCAAGATCTGGATCGATCTTCACCTCGGCAAAGACGGCGCCGTGGGAGAACATTGCATGGCGTGCTGCGCTCTCCTGGTCGCGCGCCGCCTTGGCTGTGCCAATCACTTCGGACTGACCGGCGCGGGCGAGAATCTCGACGTAACTTTCGCTGCGGCCTTCATCGTCCAGCCGATGGAGCCGTCCTGACCGGGCGACGACACCGATGTTGCCGGCGCCGAAAAGCGGCGACGCCGGATCGGCAGTGGCGATAGCCGCGAGCCTGGCGATCGCATCCTCGCCTGCATTGTTCAGCGCCAGGCCGGCACTTGCCGTATGACCGGAGCCGCCGGCGATACCACCGTCGGGCAGGCTCGATACCCCGGAGTGGAACTCGACCTGATCGGGGTCGAGGCCGAGTGCCTCCGCCGCGATCTGCGCAAGTGCCGTCCAGGCCCCTTGGCCCATGTCGGCGCCCGATGTCTCCACCAGGGCCGTGCCGTCGGCGCGCAAGGTGGCGCGGGCTTCAGCGGGGAAATGCGGGCAATGGAAAACGGCCGTGCCCATGCCCCAGCCGACAAGAAAACCGTTCTCGTCGCGCATCTGACGAGGGGCGAGCGGCCGCCCGGCCCAGCCGAAGCGTTTGGCGCCTTCGAAGTAGCATTCCCGCAGTGCCTTGGACGAAAACGGCCTGCCGGTACCCGGCTCGGTTTCCGCATAGTTGGCCAGTCTGAAGTCGAGCGGATCCATGCCGCAGGCGACAGCGGCCTCGTCCATCGCAACTTCGAGCGCCGCTGAACCGGAGGCCTCTCCGGGCGCGCGCATCGGCCCCGGCGTGCCGGTGTCGAGCCTGAGCCCTTCATGTTCGACGAGGATGGCGGGGCTTTCATAGAGCGGCAGCGAGGCATTGGCCGACGGCTCGAGAAATTCGTCGAAGCTGGACGTGGCTGCAACCGCGTGGTGATGCAGGGCGGTGAGGCGACCCTCGCTGTCGGTGCCGATGCGCAGCTTCTGCCAGGTGTGACCGCGATGCCCGACCGGGCCATACATCTGTGCTCGGGTGAGCACGAGTTTCACCGGCCGCTTGAGCATACGAGCAGCCAGTATGGCCAGGATCTGCGGACCGTTGAGAATTGCCTTCGAGCCGAAGCCACCACCCAGGAAAGGTGAGCGGATCAGGACATTTTCGGCGGGGATGCCGAAATAGGCAGCATAGGCAGCACAGCTCAGCGCCATGGCCTGGTTGGGCATGTCGATCGTTACCCGGTCGCCGTCCCATTCGGCCACCACCGCGTGAGGCTCCATCGCGTTGTGATATTGCGCCGGCGTCACGTAGTCGGCCTCGGTTACATGAGTGGCGGCAGCCATCCCTGCTGCGATATCGCCATGGGCCGTGCGCGCCGGCGTGCCGATACCCACGACAGCGACATCGAACCGCTCGCCATTGGCCAGGTCCGTGCGCGCTTCGGCCGCCTCGTATCGCGGATCGAGCAGGGCAGCCCCTTCCGTTGCCGCCTCCAGCGTCTCGGCGATCACCAGTGCGATCGGCTGGCCGGCATAACGCACCTCATCATTTTGCAGTACCTCGACGCGGAAACCGAAGGGGGGCATCTTCTCGTCTGGATCATGCGCCAGCGGCGGTCGATTGGCGGAGGTCAGGACTTCGACGACGCCGGGATGCGCCTTGGCCGCAGCGACGTCGAGCGCCGTGACGCGCCCGCGTGCGATGCGACTGACGGCGGCGACAGCGTAGAGCATGCCCTCCGGATGGTTGTCGGCGGCGTAGGTTGCGCGACCGGTGACCTTGAGCAGGCCATCACGGCGCGTCAGTGGCTGGCCGGCATTCGACCCGTGGCGGCGGGACTGTGTGGGAACGTTCTCAAGCGACATGGGTTGCTCCAGCTGTTGTGGAGAACGGCGAGGCCGGAAGCGCCGGTGTGACCTCGGGCGTACCATCCAGGGCAAGGCTCAGAGCGCGGGCAACGATGCGGCGCGCCAGTTCGATCTTGAAGGCGTTGTCACCGGAAGGAGCCGCATCGGCCAGCGCCAGTTCGGCAGCCTTTGTGAAGGCTTCGGTCGAGGCCGGTGTGCCTGCCAGGGCTGCTTCTGCTTGCCGGGCGCGCCACGGCTTAGCCGCGACGCCACCAAGCGCAATACGTGCGCTGCGGATCTGGTCACCTTCGAGCTCCAGCGCGGCCGCGGCCGAAACCACGGCGAAGGCGTAGGAGGTGCGTTCGCGCAGTTTCAGATAGCGGGCGTTGGCGGAAAAGCCCGCCGCTTCCGCCGGCAGTCTGAGAGCGACGACGAGTTCATCCGGTGCCAACGCGGTTGCCCGTTCGGGCGTCGCGCCCGGCAGGACATGCAGCAAGTCCACCGGAATTTCGCGGCGGCCATGTGGGCCTTCGACTTCGACCACGGCATCCAGTGCCACCAGCGGCACGCAGAAATCGGAAGGGTGGGTGGCGATGCAATGCTCGCTCCAGCCCAGCACGGCGTGCAGGCGGTTCTCGCCGTCGCGGGCATCGCAGCCCGAGCCGGCTTCACGCCGATTGCAGGCGCTGTTCAGGTCATGGAAGTAGGCGCAGCGCGTGCGCTGCATCAGATTGCCGCCAACGGTCGCGGCATTGCGCAACTGAGCCGACGCGCCCGAAAGCAGCGCCTCCGCTACGGCCGGAAAGGTTCGCGCAAAGCGTGCATCATAGGCAAGATCGGAATTGCGAACCATGGCACCGATCCGCACACCGCCGTCGGGCAGCCATTCGATACGGTTGAGACCCGGCAGCCGCGTGATGTCGATGATCCGCTCGGGCCGCATGACGCCGACCTTCATCAGGTCGAGCAGATTGGTGCCGGCGGCGAGATAAGTCGATCCGGGAACGGCAGCGGCCGCGATTGCCTCTGGCACACTGTCCGGACGTATATAGTCGAAGCGGTTCATGCCGCGTCCCTCCGGTTACCCTCGGTCATGGCTTTCTGGGCTTCGAGAATTGCTTCGGTGATGCCCTGATATGCGCCGCAGCGACAGATATTACCGCTCATCAGTTCGCGGATACGTTCGGGGTCACCCTGTGCATGCCCTTCCTTGATGAGTCCGACCGCACTCATGATCTGGCCGGGCGTGCAATAGCCGCACTGGAAGCCGTCATGCGCGATGAAGGCGGCCTGGACCGGGTGCAGCGTTTCGCCATCGGCGAGCCCTTCGATTGTGGTGACCTCGGCGCCGTCGAGGCTTGCGGCCAATGCCAGGCACGAGTTGATGCGCCGTCCGTCGACGAGCACGGTGCAGGCGCCACACTGGCCGCGGTCGCAACCTTTCTTGGTGCCGGGCAGATCGAGCCTTTCACGCAAAAGGTCGAGCAGCGTCACACGCATATCGTCGAGCACGACCGTGCGTGCTTGACCATTGATGGTGAGGCTGATGGAGAGTGACATCGCGGTACTCCATTCAGTGATCGTGATATAGGAAAGCCGCTGTCCAGCGGCGAAGGATGCGGGCGCGCGGAGAGATCTGCTGCGAAACGGTCCGTTGACCCTGACCGGAATTGCCTTTGTGTACTATTCCGATCTGAATTACTATATACGGAGGGTGCCTCCGTTTATCAAGGGGGAATATGTCCCGTTGGAGAAAATGGAACTGAAAAGCGAAAAGGCAAGACGAAAACCGCGCGCGGACTCAATCCGTAATCGCCAGCTGTTGCTTGAGACTGCGACGCAGATTTTCAGCGTCGGCGGGCCACAAGCCAGCCTGGAAGCGGTGGCAAGGCAGGCTGGTGTCGGCATCGGCACGCTCTATCGGCATTTTCCGACGCGCGAAGCCCTGTTCGAGGCGGTCTATCGCCACGAAGTCGACCAGTTGACCGAGCTTGCCGAACGACTGGCCGCGGACACAGAGCCGGTCGAGGCGCTGCGCAGGTGGCTGCATGCCAATGTCCGTCTTGTCGCCACCAAGAAAGGCATGATCGAAGGGCTGCAACTCGTGGCGCACGGGTCATCGGAGCTGAAGGCCTACTCCTTCGAGCGGCTGACGGCAGCTATCGCAATGCTGCTCGAACGCGGTGTTGCCGCCGGCGAACTGCGTTCGGACATTTCGCCTGGGGACCTGCTGCGGACCTTGGTCGGCATCTTCTATTCGCAAGGGGCAGGGGAATGGCAGCCTACCGCGCTCCGTCTCGTCGATGTTTTCGTGGACGGCTTGCGCAGGCGCTGAGACCCGCTCCAAAGGCTGCTCAACGGCTCGGCTGCATTCAAAGCAACTGTCGTGTCGCCAGGTTGCGCATCAGGTGCGATGGGCCGAAAACCCAAGGCGGACAATCCGTGGAGAGGCGGACCCGGTTCGTCAGCGAGCCGAGTTGGTCATTGGAAATCGTGACGACGTCGCCGATCTTGTGGGTGAAACCTTGCCCTGGCGTTCCACGGTCCTCGGTCGGAGCAAAGAGCGTGCCCATGAACAGCACCAGGCCATCCGGATATTGATGATGGCGGCCGATGGTCTGCGACACGAGATCGAGAGGGTCGCGGCTGATTTCCTTCATCGAGCTTCGGCCGTCGAGCACGAAGCCGTCTTCGCCCACCACCTTCAACCTCAGCTCCGCATTGCGCACGTCATCGATCGTATAGGACGCATCGAACAGCCTGATGAATGGTCCTATCGAGCAGGAGGCGTTGTTGTCCTTGGCTTTGCCGAGCAGCAGTGCCGAACGCCCCTCGACATCGCGCAGATTGACGTCATTGCCGAGCGTTGCTCCTTTGACCGTGCCGGCGGAGTTCACGACAAGCACGATTTCGGGTTCGGGATTGTTCCATTTCGAGATCGGGTGAAGCCCGACATCCGCGCCGTGGCCGACCGAGGAAAGCACCTGCGCCTTGGAGAAGACCTCGGCGTCCGGGCCGATCCCGACCTCCAGATATTGCGACCAGATTCCATCTTCGATCAGCGCTTCCTTGACCTTGGCCGCCTGCGCCGAACCTGCTTTCAGGTTGCGCAGGCTGTCGCCAACGATGGCAACGACCTTTTCCCGGATCTTGGTGGCGAGGTCCGGGTTGCCGGCGGCGCGCTCCTCGATGACACGCTCGATCATCGAGCGCGCAAAGGTCACACCGCAGGCTTTGACCGCCTGAAGGTCATTCGGTGCCAGGAGATGCACGGCCTGCGGATCCTGATCGCTCCCTGATTGCGTCAGCAGCTCCGCCAGCGATGCCAGAACCGGACCGTCGGCCAGCGCAACATACTCGGCGGCGTCTTCGCGTTCGAGCAGGTCGCGCATCGTCGGCGTGGTTTTTGACGTGATGTCGATCACCTTGCCGTCGCGGACCGTGACCAGGCTGGGGCCTGCGACGGAGGGATTCCAAACCCGCCCGACAAATGTGCCGCTGGCGAAGACATCGATTGTCACTGTCACTTGCTCCTGTTTGGGGCGATTAGGTTCGATTTTCAGGATGTTCGCAAGCTCCAGCGCGGAGCCTGGTTGCTGCACCAGCCGGTCGATCACCGGATCATCGTGCGGCAGTCCGAACCAGAAGGGTTCGCCGGTTCCGCGCCGATGCAGGGACGAACGCCGGAACGCCAGACCAGATGACACTTGCGCCGACGAGATCGCGTGCATCGAAGAAAATTTCGGCTCGCATCCATCCTCCTGCCTTCGACAATCACGTTGACAATAGGCAATGGCGAATCTATTGCAAGGTTAATGTTGACCTATATGATAGGTACTTGCGATGGAAACGGCGTTGACGTCCAGGGAGCCGGTCGATCAGGCTGGCGGAGAAGGCTTGGTCGATCGCGTGATGGCTGCGGTTCAGGCTCACATCCGCGACAACGGCCTTCAGGTCGGCGACGAGCTGCCGAGCGAGGGCGCCTTCTGCGAGTTGACGGGCACCTCACGCACCATCGTTCGCGAGGCCTATCGCTCGCTGGCAGCGCTGACATTGATCGATGTCGGCAACGGCCGGCGCGCCCGGGTGGCGGCGCCGAGGGCGGATGTGCTGGCCATGATCACCGACCATGCCGTCCACACCAATCAGGCGACAATCCAGCAGATCTTCGATGTCCGGCGCACCGTGGAACGGCGCACCGTGGCGCTCGCAGCCCTGAGGCGCGCGGACAAGGAGGCGGCCGAAATCCTGAAACTCGCCGAGGCCATGCAGCGGGATTTTCATGAGCCGCAAAAGGTCATGGAACACGACATCGCCTTTCACGAAGCGATTGGTACTGCGTCGAGGAATCCGATGTTTTCGATGATTGTCGGGTCTTTCCACGTCGTCACGCGCCACACCTGGCCGATCGGATGGGCAAGCCGCGGAAGCAACGAGACACGGCAGGAAAGCGTCGACACGCATCTGGCAATCGCCCAGGCCATCGCCAATGGCGATCCTGCCAAAGCAGAGGCCGCCATGGTCGAGCATTTCGACCTGACGGTGAAGGCATTGCTCGCTGCTGGAGTGTATTGATCGATGAAGATCACCGAGTTCGAAACCGTCCGGGTCACCGAGTTCCCGAACATTCTTTGGGTGCGTGTCCACACGGATGAAGGCATTGCCGGTCTCGGCGAAACCTTCTTCATGGCCGAAACGGTCGAGGCCTATATCCATGAAGTTGCAGCGCCGAGGCTGCTTGGGCGCGATCCGCTCGAAATCGACAAGATTTCCAAGGACCTGAACGGCTATCTCGGCTTTCGTTCGACGGGTGTCGAAACGCGAGGCAACTCGGCGATCGACATCGCGCTCTGGGACCTGTTCGGCAAGACAACCGATTTACCCATCGCCCAGTTGCTCGGTGGTTTCTCGCGTCGCGAAATCCGCACCTACAACACCTGCGCCGGCAACACCTACATGCGTGAAGCCAAGGGGCAGCAGACAGCCAATTACGGCATCGGCGGGCAGGGGCAGGATTATGACGACCTGAACGGCTTCCTGGAACGCGCAGACGAGTTGGCTGAGGATCTTTTGTCCAGTGGCATCACTGCCATGAAGATCTGGCCGTTCGACATCGCCGCGGAAAAGACGTCGGGACAATACATTTCCGGTCCGGATCTCCGCAAGGCGCTGGAGCCGTTCGAGAAGATCCGCAAGCGGGTCGGCGACAAGATCGACATCATGGTCGAGTTCCACTCGATGTGGCAATTGACGCCGGCCATTCAGATCGCGCGGGCGCTCGAGCCCTATGCGACCTTCTGGCATGAAGATCCCATCAAGATGGATTCGCTTTCCAGCCTGAAGCGGTATGCGGCTGCCAGCCGGGCGCCGCTCTGTGCCTCCGAGACGCTGGCGACACGCTGGGCTTTTCGCGACCTGATGGAAACGGATGCTGCGGGTGTAGTGATGCTCGACTTGTCCTGGTGCGGCGGCATTTCGGAGGCAAAAAAGATCGCGACGATGGCCGAGACCTGGCATCTGCCGGTAGCTCCGCATGACTGTACCGGTCCCGTCGTGCTGTCGGCCTCGACGCATCTGTCGCTCAACGCGCCCAATGCGCTCGTCCAGGAAAGCGTTCGTGCCTATTACAAGACCTGGTACGCCGATCTCACCACGCAGCTGCCGACCGTCAAGGACGGCATGATCACCATCCCGCCCGGGCCTGGGCATGGCGTCGATCTGGCCAAGGATCTCGATCGGAAATTCACGGTTCGTCGTCGCTCATCAAAGACCAGTTGAACAGGGAACAGAAATGCGCTTAACTGGTATGGTAGTAGGGTAGATTGTTTTTGCTTTGGGAGGAGGGTTCCATGCAGACCGCCGTAATGCCTGCCGGCATTTCCCTCGGGGAAACGGTCGGGCCACAGGTCTATCGCCTGCTGCGCAGGCGTATCATCCAGGCCGAACTCCTGCCGGGCGAACGTCTTTCCGAATCGGAAGTCGCCAAATCCCTTTCCGTCAGCCGCCAGCCGGTGCGCGAGGCTTTCATCAAGCTCTCCGAGGAAGGGCTGGTGCAGGTCCTGCCGCAACGCGGCACGTTCGTGACCAAGATATCGGTTGCGGCGGTGATGGATGCGCGCTTCGTGCGCGAGGCGATCGAGGCCGATGTTGTACGCCAGGTCGCCGAAAACCGCACCGCCATCGCCATCGACGAGCTTCGCCGGCAGGTGCGCGAACAGAAGAGCGTTCCCCACAACGACCGGGCTGCTTTCCTGCGCCTCGACGAGCACTTTCACCGCACGCTCGCGGCTTCCGCCGGCAAGAGCTACGCCTGGAACGTCATCGAAGGCGTCAAGGCGCAGATGGACCGCGTCCGTTTCCTCTCTGTCGACGACATGCACGTCACCCGGCTGATCGATCAGCACGAGCGCATCGTCGAGGCCATCGCCGGCGGTGACCAGAACGGCGCCGAGCAGGCAATGCGCCTGCATCTGCGCGAAATCCTGAATTCGCTGCCTGCAATCGCCAGTGGTCGAGCCGAACTGTTCGACCGTGACTGACTGCAGGCTGCGTGAAGACAACAACAAAAAACAGCAATGGAGGAAAACATGCTCAAACAATTCCTGGCCACCACCGCACTCGGTCTCTCGCTGATGGCGTCGCCCGCTGGCGCCGAGGGCCTCAACACCATCTTCATCAGCCATTCTTCGGCCTCAAACACCTTCTGGCAGTCGGTGAAGAAGGGCTATGATGACGCCTGCACCAAGGTCGGCGCCACCTGCCAGTTGGTGCTGACACAGCAGGAAGGTTCGGTCGAACAGGCTGTGGCCAATCTGCAGGCGGCGATCGCATCCAAGCCGGACGCGATCTTCGTCGCCATCGTCGACGACAAGGCCTACGACAACGCGGTCAAGGAAGCGACGGATGCCGGCATTCTTGTGCTGGCGGTCAATGTCGACGACAGCCAGGGCGCCAAGGGCAATGCCCGCAAGGCCTTTATCGGACAGGGGTTTGTCGCCGCGGGTTATGCGCTGGCCAAGGCGCAGTCCGAGAATTTCCCGAAGGAAGGCCCGCTCAACCTGCTGGTTGGCGTGAACGCCCCCGGCCAGACCTGGTCGGAACAGCGCGCAGCCGGCGTCACCAAGTTCCTGGAGGAATACAAGGCCGAGCACAAGGATCGCGAAGTCAACATCACACGCATCGATTCCGCCACTGATCTCGCGCTCACCGCCGATCGCATCGGCGCCTATCTCAACGCCAATCCCAACACGACAGCCTATTTTGATACCGGCTACTGGGAGGCCAGCGTCGCCAAGGTCCTCAAGGATCGCGGTATCGCGCCCGGCAAGGTGCTCCTTGGCGGGTTCGATCTGGTGCCGGAAGTCCTCCAGCAGATGCAGGCCGGCTACGTACAGGTCCAGGTCGACCAGCAGCCCTACATGCAGGGCTTCATGCCGGTCATGCAGGCCTACCTCCACAAGACCGCCGGCCTCACTCCGGCCGATATCGACACCGGGCAGGGCATCGTCACACCGAAGGATGTTCCGGCGATCATGGAAATGTCCAAGCAGGGTCTGCGCTGATCTCCAATCCGGTGGGCGTCCCGGCCTGCGGTTCCGGGACGCCGAGCAACGAGTGTGCACCCATGAAGCGGTTTCTGAAAATCTATCTGGATAAGCCGGAGCTTGCCGGCCTCGCGCTGCTGGTCATCCTGCTCGCGGTTTTCCAGATCAAGTCGAACGGCATCCTGTTGTCCGTGGAGAACATCCGCGGCGTCATGGGGCTTCTGCCGGAGATGGCGCTGGTGGCGATCGGCGTCACCATCCTGATGATCTGCGGCGAATTCGATCTTTCCGTCGGGTCGGTCTTTGCGCTGATGCCGATGAGCATCGCGGTGATGCTGAATGCCGGAGTTCCATTTCCGCTCGCCTTGCTCATCGGGCTGGCGATCTGTGCCCTGATCGGGTTCATCAACGGCTATATCACGCTGCAGTTTGCGATACCGAGCTTCATAACCACACTGGGCATGCTGTTCATCGCCCGCTCACTCACCATCGTCATCTCCGGCGGCTTTCCGCCGTTGCTGCCCGACAATCTGCCGACCTGGTTGTTCACCGACTACATCTGGCAGGGTTCGATCCTGCGTATGTCCTTTGTCTGGTTCGCGGTCATCGCCGCCTTGGCTGCAGCGCTGTTGTCGCTCACCAATTTCGGAAACTGGATCCGCGCCACCGGTGGCTTCAACGAGGCGGCCGCTTCCATGGGCATTCCAGTCAAGCGCGTGAAGATCATCTGCTTCATGCTGTGTTCGATGCTGGCGGGCTTTGCCGGCCTGCTGCAGGTGCTGCGCCTCGGCTCGCCCCTGCCGTCGATCGGCGAGGGACTGGAGCTGCAGGCCGTGGCAGCAGCCGTCATCGGCGGCACGGCGCTCGCCGGCGGCATCGGCACGGTGTTTGGCGCCATCATCGGCACGCTGCTTATCCGCACGATCGACAACGGGCTGGTCCTGTCGCGCGTCGACGCCAACTGGTTCAAGTTCGCGATCGGCCTGCTCACCATGTTTGCCGTCATAGCCAATGCCTGGATGGCCAGGATATCGCGCAAGATCAAGGTGGAGGCGCACAAATGACCACGCCGATCATCGAGTGCCGGAATCTCCAGAAATGGTACAGCGGCGTGCATGCGCTCAAGAATGTTTCGCTGATCATCCACCCCGGCGAGACGGTCGGTCTGGTCGGCGACAATGGCGCCGGCAAGTCGACCCTCATCAAGATCCTGTCCGGCGTGCATTACCAAGATGCCGGTGAAATCCTGATCGAGGGCAGGGAGGTCCGTTTCCGCTCGCCGAAAGATGCCATGCATCACGGCCTGGAGACGATCTACCAGTACAACTCCATGGTCCCGACCATGTCGATCGCGCGCAACCTTTTCATCGGTCGCGAACCGTTGAAGTGGGCCCTCGGCGGCTTTGGCCTCATGGACCAGAAGCGCATGCGCGAGGAAAGCGTGCAGGCGATCGCCGATGTCGATCTGCACCTGCGTTCGCCGGACGCCCTGGTCGGCGAACTGTCGGGCGGTCAGCGCCAGGGCGTTGCGATTGCACGCGCCATGCACTTCAGGTCCAAGGTGCTGATCCTGGATGAGCCGACCAACCATCTCTCGGTCAAGGAAACCAACAAGGTCATCGGTTTTGTGCGAGGCCTCAAGGCGCAGGGACTGACCGGCATCTTCATCTCTCACAACATGCAGCACGTCTTCCAGTCCTGCGACCGCATCGTTGCGATGGCACGCGGCGAGATCGTTTTCGATAGGCCGACGGCTGAAACCTCGATCGACGAAGTCCACGACCTTTTGTGAGAAAGCCGATGATGATCCTTGATGGGAAAACCGTGCTTCTGACCGGGGCGCTCGGGACCCTGGGGCGCGCCCAGGCGGAAGTGCTCGGCGCAGCTGGGGCGAACCTTCTCCTGCTCGATCGGCCGGATGCCGAAGGCGGCGAGGCATTCGCGTCGGAGATCGCCACGAAATGTCAGGTTCAGTCGTCTTATGTCGGGCAGGATCTCAACGACCTTGCCGCGACGCAGGCGCGTGCCGAAGCGCTCGCCGCAGAGTGTGGTGGCATCGATATTCTGATCAACAACGCAGCGCTGATCATCAACAAACCGTTCGAGGCCTTCTCGCTGGAGGAGTATGAAGACCAGCTGCGGGTCAATTCCGCCGCTGCCTTTGCGCTGACGCGTGCGGTGGCGCCTGCGATGAAACAGAGGCGCTATGGCAAGATCGTCAATTTCTGCTCGGTGACGCTGAATGGCCGCTGGGATGGCTATGTTCCCTATGTCGCTTCGAAGGGAGCGATGCTTGGCCTGACCAAGACCCTTGCCCGGGAGCTTGGGGCCCACGGCGTGCGCGTCAACGCCGTTTCACCCGGCGCTGTCGTTTCGGATGCCGAGCGGCGGGTCTTTGCCGATCGGCTGCAGGAATACAATGACTGGATCCTCGAAAATCAGTGCTTGAAGCAACGCATCGAACCGGCGCATGTCGCCGAACTGGTGCTGTTCCTGGTTTCGCCTGCCTCCGACCTGATCACGGGACAAAACATCCATATCGACGGTGGTTGGTGATGGCGCCACTCAGCCTGTCCAATCCAGTCGGCCGGATCACGATCCGGCCGGACCTGGGCGCGGGGCTGACGTCCTTCGATGTGATGCATCGGGGCGCCTGGACACCGGTGTTCCGGTCGGTCGATCCTGAAACCGAGCACCACTTCGACCTGTCGAACATCTTGCTGGTTCCGTTCTCCGGACGCGTCTCGGGAGGCGGTTTTGCCTTCGACGGTGCGTTTCACTCGCTCGAGCCGAACATGCCGGCCGAAAGATATCCCATCCACGGCAGCGGATTTTCTGCAGCCTGGACCGTCGTCGAAACGAGCGGCGATGCAGTCACGCTTTCTCTCGACGGGGCAGGGCCGGGCCCTTTTCGTTACGACGCTTCGATGACCTACAGGCTGGACGACGCGATGCTTGTCATGGAGCTCACCGTCACCAACAAGGCGGCGGTCGCCCTGCCTTACGGTCTGGGCTTTCATCCATGGTTTGTGCGCGATCGCGACACACGGCTGACCGCCCATGCCGATCGGGTCTGGCTTGAGCAGGACGACCATCTGCCACGGGCGGTCGAGCCTGTGTCAGAGCATCCAGATCTGGATTTTACCCGAAGCGGTGAACTGCCGCGAGCCTGGGTCAACAACTGGTTCGATGGTTGGGACCGCAAGGCGCGCATCGAATGGCCGGATCGCGGCCTGGCAGTACTGGTGGAGCCAAGCGAGTTGCTGGATCAGTATGTGCTCTATTCCCCGTCCGGGGATGCCGATTTCTTCTGCTTCGAACCGGTTTCCCATCCTGTCGATGCCTTCAATCTGCCGGAAGGCCCTGTCAGTCACGGCATGGTGAAGCTTGAACCAGGCGGCCGGATACAGGCCAGCGCACGGTTCATCGCGCAACCGCTTTAGCCGCCTCAACCCGCAAGATTTTACGACCCGGGCGATCCTTCGGGGCTGCTTGAGCCTGGCTGGAGCCGTTCACGCGCACCGAACGCGCCCGGCTTCCTTTCCGCGAGGTGGAGGCTGCCACCAGCCCGTGAGGATTACTCACAGCTTTGATTTCTTTAGTCGTTTGACCGCTGTTGCCGCTTGCGAGCAGTTTTTGATCGTCGGGATCTTGAGGAGGCCACCTGGTGGAAGAGGCCCGACAGTTAAACAGAAATCTCTGTGGGAGGGTAACGTGCATACACGACGCAGCGTCTTGCAGCTGGCCGGCGCTTCGCTGACCATGCTGGCGACACGGGGTTTGGCGAGAGCCGAGCCGGCCGCGCAATTGATCGCGGATGCAAAAGCAGAAGGGCAGGTGGTCTGGTACACCGGCCTGATCATCAAGCAGCTGGTCCGGCCACTGACCAGGAATTTCCAGGACAAATATGGTATCGAAGTCAAATATATGGAGGCCGGAGACTCCGACACCGTCCTGAAGATCACCAGTCAGGCGCGCGCCGGAAAGATCGAGGCAGATGTCTTCGACACGCCGGGCACTGCACTTGCTCCTCTGGAGGCGGCAAATCTGATCGAACCGTATGCGCCAAACTCGATGGCCGACTATGATCCGATGTTCAAGCCGGCCTCGAAGCTTTATTGCGGCAGCGACGTTCTCTATCTGACGACAACCTACAACACCGATCTCGTCCCTGCCGACAAAGCGCCGAAGACGTTCGAGGACCTGCTCGATCCGCAATGGAAGGGCAGGATGGTCTGGACCGATACCCGCGGCATTTCCGGCCCGCCGGGTTTCATTGGCAACATCCTGATGACGATGGGTGACGAAGAGGGCCGCGCCTATCTGCGCAAGCTTTCGCAACAGAAGATCGTTCGCGATCCCGGCAACCAGAGAGTGGTCATCGACAAGGTGATATCGGGTGAGCACCAGATCGGCCTGATGACCTACAATCATCATGCGGTCATCAGCAAAGGTAAGGGCGCGCCGATCGCATGGGTCAAGATGGAGCCGCTGGTCGCCAACCTCGGCGCCATCGCGCTGGTCAGGAACTCCCCACATCCCAACGCCGCCAAGCTCTTCCTCGAATATTACTTCTCCGACGAGGCAGCCTACGTGATCCGCGATGCCGGCTATCCTCCGGTCGATGCCAGGGTGCCGCCGAAAGATCCGTCGATCAGCCCCGTCAGCGGACAGTTCAAGATCACCATGCTGAAGCCGGAAGTGGCGTCGCCGGAAACGGAACCGCTGAAATCATGGCTGAAGATCTATGACGAGTTGTTCAGCTGAGGATTGAGTTCACGGAATTTCGGGGCGCCCGATCCTGGGCGACCATCTCCCGAGATTTCTGTCACGGGTGATGGTCGCCATTCTTTGGCTGCCTAGCCTTGCCGCGAGCGATATCCATTCCAGGGAGAGCCTGAATGAAAGAACCGATCCTCACCCTGACCGACGATCCGGATCCGGCGATCCGTGAGCAGATCGGCGCAGTGCTTGTCAGCCACAATGAGGAACAGGTCGGCGCTTATGAACGGCGCTCCTTGTCGGTCACGGTTCGTGACGCCGAGACGAACGCCATCATTGGTGGTTTGGCTGGTCGTACGGCGCTCGGGCTGCTTTTCATCGATCTCTTCGCACTGCCGGGCGATCTGCGTGGCCTGGGACTGGGCGGGCGCTTGCTTGGCATGGCCGAAGAGGAAGGCAGGAAGCGCGGTTGTCGCGCGGCGCTGCTGAACACCGCCAATTTCCAGGCGCCGGACTTTTACAAGCGACATGGTTATCGTGTGTTCGGCGAGATCGAAGGAGAGCCCGGCATCAAGCGGATCTTCCTGACCAAGAACCTCGCCGCGTAGTCTCCGCCTTTCGAAATGGAAATCACCTTCATGGACAACGCATCCCGCAAGCCCAATGCCCGCGATCTCGGTATTCCCTTTGTCGGCACGCCGGGACCTCACAATGCCATCACCGACGTTGCCGGGGTGAAGGTTGGCTATTCGACCATCATCGAAGGAAGCGGCAGGCTCGAACCCGGCCAGGGCCCCGTGCGCACCGGCGTGACGGCAATCCTGCCGCGCGGCCACAGCTTCGACCCGGTCTTTTCCGGCTGGTATTCACTGAACGGCAATGGCGAGATGACCGGGACGACCTGGATCGAGGAAAGCGGCTTCCTGGAAGGGCCGATCACCATCACCAACACGCACAGTGTCGGCGTGGTTCGCGATGCGGTCATCGCATGGCTGGTGCAGCGCGGGCTCGAGGGACCGCACTTCCGCGACCTCTACTGGCTGCTGCCGGTGGTGGCGGAAACGTGGGACGGAATACTCAACGACATCAACGGCATGCACGTAAAACCGCAACATGTCTTCGAGGCGCTGGACAGTGCGACCTCCGGCCCGATCGCGCAAGGCAATGTCGGCGGCGGCACCGGCATGAACCTCTTCAACTTCAAGGGCGGCACCGGGACCGCGTCACGCAGGCTGGCCGATGAGGACGGTGGTTACACGGTCGGCGTGCTGGTGCAGGGCAATTTCGGTTCACGCAAGGATCTGACGATTGCCGGCGTGCCTGTCGGTCAGGAAATCACCGACCTCTTGCCTGATACGTCATGGAAGCGGGAGGAGGCAGGCTCGATCATCGTGGTCGTAGCAACGGATGCGCCGCTGCTGCCGCATCAATTGAAACGGCTGGCGCGGCGCGTTCCGCTCGGGATGGCGCGCACCGGCGGCAACGGCGCCAATGGCAGCGGCGACATCTTCATCACCTTCTCGACTGCAAACCCCGGTGCCTTCAGCCGTGATGCGACGACCACGCTGGACATGATGTCGAACGACAAGATGAATCCACTGATCGAGGCGACGGCGCACGCAACCGAAGAGGCGATCATCAACGCTATGGTCGCGGCCGAAACCATGACCGGGCGCGATGACAATGTCTCATTCGCCATTCCTCACGGTCGGCTGAAAGAGGCTCTGAAGAAGTACAATCGGCTCAATCGATAGTGGATCGGCCACAGCCAGTCGCTTGCAGAGGGCGGTTGTGAAATCCGGTATGCACTGATGTAAGGTTGTATCAGCACTGATTCCTTCCGGTGAAGCTGGCTGATCGATATGAAAAAAGCTGCTGCCGCAGTCATTGCCGTTGTTGCGGCCGTCGTAGGACTGCTCCTTTTCCTGCCGACCCTGATTTCGACGGACTGGGCAAGGTCCGAGCTGAGCCGGCAACTATCCTCGGCAAGCGGAATGGACATCAGTCTGAACGGTCCGGTGCGACTGTCCTTCCTGCCCAGTCTGGCCGTGGTGACGAAGGACATCACCATCTCGTCTCAAACAGGCGATCTTTCCGCGAAAGTGCCCGGGTTTTCGACCGCGATCACGCTTTCGTCGCTGTGGTCGAAAAAGCTCGAAATCCAGTCCATCGCGCTGGTCGATCCCGCCATCACCATCACATCGTCCGCCAAAGCTGCAGATGCTCAGCCTGCGCCATCTGGCCAGGCTGACAACGATCCTTTCGCCGCCCTCGTCGGTACGCTGGAGCGGCTGGCCGTCAATCGCATCACCATAGAAAACGGCAGCCTTGGCTCGACAGACGAAACCGGGGCGGCAAGCACCGTCAGTGCAATCGATATCGACCTGAAAGCACCGGATCTCGACCGTGAGGTGGTGTTCTCGCTGGCCGCGACGCAGGATGGCCGGCGGCTGCAACTGGATGGCACGCTTTCGGCACTCAGGCCAATTCTTCAGCGGCAGCCGGCCAAGGTCGCGATCGAGGCAAAGGTCGAGCCTGCGCCGTCACCTCTGCTTGCGTCGGTGAAGGCAAGCGGTGAAATCCGGCTGAATGCGGATGGCGGCTATCAGATTCAGGGCGGACAGTTCGACCTTGCCGACCAGTCCTTCCAGCTGGACGCACTGTTCCAGCCCGGCAAGCCACACCGTTTCCTTGCTGACCTGTCCGCAAAGCGCATCGATGTCGGTGCGCTGGCCAGTTCCGGAACCGGTAAAGCAGAAGCGGGAAATGCCGGCGAACCCAGTCTGGCGGTGCTGTCGAATATCGACGCAGATGTCAGCGTCACCGTGGATCAATTGGTCAGCGGCGAACTTGCTGCGTCCGATGTCCAGTTCGCGGCGACCCTTCGCAACGGGCATCTGGAAGCCAATCTGCAGCATCTCGGTCTCGACGCGGGCAGCATTGCCGCTTCGGTTTCAGCTGATGTGACCAAGGCTGCGCCCACCTTTCAAGGCAAGCTGACCAGTTCCGGACTGGACATCGGCGCGATGGCAAAGCTTGCCGGCCAGTCGGCGCCGCTGTCGGGAAAGGTAACCCTCGATACCGCCTTCGCCTTTCGCGGGCTGAACATGGCCAAGATGCGCCAAAGCCTCAACCTGCGGGGCACGGTAGGCATCCGCCAGGGCAAGGTCCCGCTGGCGGCGCTTACCGGCCAAAAGGGTGGCGACATCACAGGCCTGAGCCTGGATGCGAAAATCCAGGACATCGCCAAGCCGGTCGATGTTGCTGGAAAGCTCACCTGGCAAGGTCAGGAGATCGCTTTCAAGTCGCAGCTCGCTCCCGCCGATTTCCTCGCAAGCCCATCGCTAGCGGAGGCGTCGGGACCGGTAAGTCTCTCCATCGCGTCGAAGCTGCTGCGGGCCAGTGCGAATGGCACGGTGGGTGCGGGCGGCACGTTCAAGGGGCAGGTTTCCGCCGCGACGCCATCGCTCGACAGGCTTTTGCAGTGGTTGGGGCAGGGCGCATCCGGTGGTTTGCAGGATTTCGACTTCAAGGGCACCATCGACGCCGGACCGGCAGGGGTCTCGTTCGCGAACGCCAATGTTGGCTTGAATGGGGTCAAGGCGTCCGGCGACGGTGCGCTCAAACTGGGGACGCCGCTCAACATCCGCACCTCACTCCAGTTTGCGACGCTGGATTTCGCGGCGCTCGCGGGAGGGGGAAAGACCTCCTCAACTGGAAAACAGGGCTCGACGGGCTCTGGCGATGCCCCAATCGATCTTGCCTTCCTCAAGGGACTGGATGCGCAGATCGATGTTGCGGCGGACAGGATCGGTTACGGCAAGGTCTTTGCAGGCCCGGTCAAAACCACGCTGGTCGTAGCGAACGGAGATGCCGATCTGACCGTGCCGCAGAGTCCGTTTTACGGCGGCAGCATCGCCGCGAAGATGTCGGCGAGCGGCTCCGGTGACATCCCTGCGATAAAACTGGACCTGGCGATCGCCGGCGCGACCGCCGCGCCGCTGCTTCACGATGCTGCTGGGTTCGACAAGCTGGAAGGCCGGCTCGACACGACTATTGCCGTTTCTGGAGCTGGAAAGACCACCAAGACGCTGCGGCGCTCGCTTGAAGGCAAATCCGCGCTGAAACTCAGTGATGGTGCGCTGCGTGGCATCAACATTGCTGAAGTCTACAACAATCTGGCCGGACTGCTTGCCGGCGGCTTCAAGTCGGATGACAGCAAGAAGACCACTTTCACCGAACTCGGCGCGTCGTTTGCCATCGAAAATGGTGTCGCCCAGACACAGGATATCAGCCTGCTCGGACCGCTCGTCCGCATGGATGGCTCCGGCAAGATCGACCTCGCCGAACTGACACTTGAAATCAATCTCAACCCGCGGGTTGTTGCTTCGCTTTCCGGGCAAGGCGGTGACATTGCGACAAAAGGCATTGGCGTACCCGTCATCGTTGACGGTTCGCTATCGGCGCCACGCATCTATCCGGACCTGCGCAAGCTGTTGCAGGATCCAAAGGGCGCGCTGGAAATGCTGAACAGCCTCGGCTTGCCGACCGGCAAACTGAACCTCGACAAATTGCTTCCGGGAGAAGCCGGCAAAGGCGCTGGCGACCTCATTGGCGACCTGATCAAAGGGGGCAAGGACAAAGGCGGCAAATCCGGGCTCAACGACATCATAAACGGCATCCTGCCGGGCCAGCAGCCCGCAGCTCCTGATCCCGGAGTTGGCGATGTGCCGCAAGCCACCGAAGGCGCTACCCAGGGCGAGATGGAACCTGAATCGGGCCAGCAGCCTGCACCCGAGCCACCGAAAAAAGACAAGATCGGAACGATCCTCGACCAGCTTCTACAGTAGCTCCTGGCGTTTCGATCCCGAGCCAGGTTGGAGCGGCCGTATCAGCGAGCTTCTGCTCGCCTGGGGTCTAAGTCAGGTTGACCGTCTCGCTGCTCGAGTCGCCAGGACACCGTCTGGATCCGGATCGGCTCGACAGGACCGCACTGTACCGCCGCAACGACCTCACCTGCACTGCAGGGCACGTGCAGATCGAAGCTGCCATAACCGCCTTCGACGGCACCGATGTCCGTGGCCAAGATGGATGCCCCTTCAGAATCCAGTGCCCCGGATTTCTCCCGCAGCGCGGCGAGTTCCTGTGCTCTTTCCGGATAGGGGCGGTCCAGGGCGACGTTCTCCAGGAAGATGGCGTCTGCAGTGGTGTCGTCCCAGCTTTGGGACAGCAGGCGTTGAAGCCCGTCTGCCAACGGCTTGGTCGCTGCAGGAACTGTCGGTTTGGGCGCGGCGATGCTGGTGGCCGCGCCGAGCAGCAAGCCCAATGCTTCGGAAGCGGGATTCCAGGCACCCGAATAGGTTGCGTTCTCGACAGCGACAACGCCAAGACGTGTCGCCGGATTCCACCGCATGTGCGAGCTGAAACCGGGATATCCGCCAGAGTGGCAGACGATCGGGCCGAACCTTCGATGGTCTTCGATCGCGAGGCCGTAGCCATAGCCCTTGAGACGCAGTTCGTCTTTCGCGTCGAATGCGATCGGGCATTGTATCCGCTGCATTTCGCGTCGGCTGGCGCTGGAGAGGGGGCTGTCATCATCGCCCGTCGGATCGAAGGCCGAGCACAGCCAACCAGCCCAACGTGCCAGGTCCAATGGTGTGGTGACGACACCGCCGATGGCAGAAAAGGCGCCGGGGCCACTGAACGGCAACGCAATCCACTCGTCGCCGACCTTGCGGTATCCGGTCGCCAGCGAGCCCTCCGGAACTGTTGCGGGATCGAAACCCGTCTCGTCGAGACCCAGCGGCTTGAGCAAATTCTCGCTCACGAAGTCCGGATAGGATTGGCCGCTGACCACCTCGATCACCTGCCCGAGCAGAGCGTAGCCAAGGTTCGAATATTCGTAGCGGGTTCCCGGCGCCGTCGAAAAGCGGACACCGCTTCGCAGGATCGAACGGAAGGTCTCATTGGAGATCGATTCCTGCCGATCGGCCCAGGGATCGTCCGTTGGAAAGCCGCCAGCCATCGACAGCAGCATGCGAAGTGTCGGTGCCTCGGGCTGGTTGGTCGGCAGTGTCGGGACAAGGTCGGGCACGTAGTCTGTCACCGGGCTGTCGAGCGACAGCAGCCCACGGTCGCGCAACAGAAGGATCGCCGCCGCGGTAAAACTCTTGGTGCAGGACGCCACACGGAAGCGGCTGTGCGGCCCGGGCGGCGTTCCCGCTGCCCCGGCAGTACCGAAGTTGCCCTCCAGCACCGGCCCGGAAGCATCGAACACCACAAAGCGTGTGCCGGGGCAGGCCTGGTTGGCGACGCGTTGCGCAAAAACCTCTGCCACCCCAGCGGCAAGTGCTTCGCGTTCCGGTAATTCGCTCAGAAGAGGCATGGCTTCACATTCCTTCAAGCCGGATCAGGTTTTCGAAAAAGAGACAGAGGACCAACCGGATCAGGCGCGCCCGAATCTGCTTCTAAATCCCGTTGAGGTTCTAGAAAATATCCACTCCCTCGATGAAGGCTTTGGGCTATCGAATTCCGGATAATTTTGAGTGGTGGGATTTCGATGAGAGGCCGTCCAGGCAAAAATCCGCTGGTAGCCTGCACCATCGGCCATCAAGGCTGATCCGGTCTGACCTGGCGATAGCGCTCCTCGCATCATCATTGCTGTGTGATTGCTGAACCAAGTTGACGTGGAGTGTCCAGCAAAGCACCCGCAGTGTTGAAGACGAAGAGACCGGTGCGGGAAAGCGGGTTACGACGGACCCGCGCTTCGTTTCGGCTCATCTGTTTCAGCGAAGGCAGAAGTTCTATGAACTTGCTGTGGTTCAGCGCATCCATGCTTTCGGCATCCGACATGTTGATGACCCTGAGGCCGTACTGCGCGATGGTGTCGTGGGTCTCCTTTGTGTCCTCGATCAGAACGTTGCCGACGCGTGGCAAGTCTCCCGATAGCCACTGTGAAACCGCCAGTGCCTCGTCATCCGCGGAGATTGCGACCGTAATCGGGGGATTGCGTTTGCCGATCACAGTGAGCTGGGTGGCGAAGACATCGAGGTCGATATCGGGTGACATCAGGAAAACCTCGCCGAGCTTGGGCAGAAAAGCGGATTTGCCTCGGATTGCCGCCTGACGCAGCGTCTCCATTGCAAGCAGATTGCCCATTGAATGCGCGATGATGTTGATGCGACGTATCCCGGGTGTGCGGGCCAAGCTGCCCAGCAGCTGCTCGAGATAATCACGTGAAAAGGTGGCACTCTCGCGGTCTGTGAGATAATCGCCAACCGCATCGCGGGATGGCCAGGCAAACGCTACGATCGCTTCCGGGAAACGGCTATCGTGTTTCAACTGCGCGGCCCGGAACACGGCTCTCTCATAGCTGGTCTTGTAGCCATGAACGAAAACGGTGACTTCGCCGGTACCATTCGCGTCTTGAATGACGTTTCGGTTGAAGTTTGCCTCATCGAGAGGGGCTGACTTGAGCGCGACAAAGTCGGTGGCAGGATTTCCCGGCACCTTACTGGGCCACTCTATCTCGTTCGCAACATGCCTGGCCGGCACTGAAATCGTATAGGATTCATAGGCCAAGCCATAGTTGCGCTCATTGGTGAAATCACGCTTGTCTGTCTCCGAACGCTTGCGCGTGGTGGCAACCAGGACATTGACGGGAGAGCCGGCCTTGGCCGTGGCCGCAACCGGATGCAGCATCGCACTCCCGGGGCCGCCGGCACAGGATGTTATGCTTGCGCTCGCTATGATGAGGACGAACCAGCAAAAGAAGCGGGAAGTCGAGGATGTCACGCTAGCCTCATCAAACAAACGATCGACATGTCGCTCACTCGATACACCCATGGAGCGTATGTTCGACCGCTTGGTGGCGGTCGTTGAGACGGGGCATCGCTTCACATTCCTTGGGGCCGTAAGCCAGTTGCCATGCTCCAAGATTTGAGTCGATGCCAGCGCCAAGTATTGACCAACGCTCACTTTGCGGGTGTTGGGCTAAATCCGGTTAGAACAGCGATCACCAATGCCAGGGCATCGGCGTGCTCAGGTCACACAGCAGGTCGATTTTCCCACCAGCCGGAGTGGCCAACGTCAGACGACCGATGGTTTTGGTCATTGGCGGTGGAGGTATGAGCACGGACAACGCAGCGCCCCGCGCATTTGCAATACGATAGCTCCGAGCCCCGTCTTCGATGGCAAAACGGGCAGTCCAGTTCGCTTCCTGCAGATCGGGGAAAAGGGTTATTTCGCCACCTTCGACCCGTTTCAGCTTTGCACTTTTCCAGTCCGAAAAGGTGAACTCAAAGCTGTTCTTGCCCTCTGAGCACGAAATCGAATTCGCTACGGGCTCCGCTCCCTGCGCCAGGCTATCGCCCGAAGCCAGCAGAACCGCTGTCAGCGCAAACGCCGCAATCCTTACGTGAGATGGCAACTGTTTCGACGGCTTCGACGTGATGCGGGCACTATCGATACTCTCGGCCATGTTGGGTTTCCGGGCACTCCAAGGCTACGAAGACCCGACCTGGCTGCAAGCACGGGACCGTCGGCCGACATGAGCCACTTCAAGCTGGCACGACTGGGAGAGAATGCCAACAGGGCATTCTCGCGCCTTCAATTGTGAAAGCCAAAAGACCCCGGCGCTGTCGTGCCGGGGTCTTTTGCTTTGCCTGGAATGGCAAGTTGTAGAATGGGGTTTGCGTAAAGCCTGTCCGGCTCCGGATCAGCTGCACCCGCTGGTGGCGCCGCAGGTATCGCACTTCTCGCAGGTGCCGTTGCGCACCATCGTGAAGTTCTGGCACTCCGAGCAGCTGTTGCCGGTGTAGCCCTGCAGCAGCGACTTGGCACGGCGGTCGGCGGCAAGCTTCTTTGCCTCGGCGACTTCCTGTGCGGCAGCGTCGGTGAACAGCGCCGAAGTCGGGTTTTGCTCTTCCGTGATTTCTTCGAAGGCGATGTCCTCGGCCAGTTCCTTCGCGCGTTCTTCATAGTCGCGCTTGTAGGCGAGTGCGTCCTCGGCACTTGGTTTCAGCGCCAGCACGTTGGAACCGGCGAAGGCCGTCGGGGTTGCGCGGGCAGGGGCCGGTGCCTGGGTGCCGCCAAAACCTTTGGGCTCGGCGCCGAGGTTCGACACCAGCTTCACCGGCGAAGCGCCGCGATAGAGGCCCTTTGAGAAGGGCGTCGTCTTGCCTTCGGTGATGCCCTTGCCGAGCGAGGTCTTGTCGAGGTCCGACTGGTCGACATGGGCGAGGTCGTGGCGCGACAGGTAGGAAACGGCCAGTTCGCGGAACACATAGTCGAGGATCGAGGTGGCGTTCTTGATGGCGTCGTTGCCGACGACCATGCCGGCCGGCTCGAACTTGGTGAAGGTGAAGGCCTCGACATACTCGTCCAGCGGCACGCCGTACTGCAGACCCAGCGAGATGGCGATGGCGAAGTTGTTCATCATGGCACGGAAGGCGGCACCTTCCTTGTGCATGTCGATGAAAATCTCGCCGAGACGGCCGTCATCGAACTCGCCGGTGCGCAGGTAGACCTTGTGGCCGCCGACGATCGCCTTCTGGGTATAGCCCTTGCGACGGTTCGGCAGCTTCTCGCGGTCGCGATAGAGGCGTTCCACCACGCGCTCGACGATCTTTTCCGTGACCTGTACTGCCTTGGCGGCGGCAGGTGCGGCGATCAGCGCCTCGATGGCGTCGTCTTCGTCCTCGTCGTCATCGGCAATGAGGGACGCGTTGAGCGGCTGCGACAGCTTCGAGCCATCGCGGTAAAGAGCGTTGGCCTTCAGCGCCAGCTTCCACGACAACATGTAGGCGCTCTTGGCGTCTTCGACCGTCGCTTCGTTCGGCATGTTGATGGTCTTGGAAATGGCGCCCGAAATGAACGGCTGGGCGGCAGCCATCATGTGGATGTGGCTTTCCACCGACAGGTAACGCTTGCCGATCTTGCCGCACGGATTGGCGCAATCGAACACCGCATAGTGTTCGACCTTCAGGAAGGGTGCGCCTTCCAGCGTCATCGCACCGCAGACATGGACGTTGGCAGCCTCGATCTCCTTCCTGGAGAAACCCAGCGCCGGCAGCATCTCGAAGGAGAAGTCGCCGAGCTGTTCGTCGGTGAAGCCGAAGGTCTCCTTCACCCAGTCGGCGCCGAGCGTCCACTGGTTGAAGACGAACTTGATGTCAAAGGCGCTCTTCAGCGCTGCGTTCAGCGCTTCGATCTTGTCGTCGGTGAAGCCCTTGGCCTTCAGCGACGACGGGTTGACGCCCGGTGCCTGGTTGAGATTGCCGTGGCCGACGGCATAGGCCTCGATCTCGGCGATCTGGCTTTCCGAATAGCCGAGCGTACGCAGGGCTTCCGGCACGGCGCGGTTGATGATCTTGAAATAGCCGCCGCCGGCAAGCTTCTTGAATTTCACCAGTGCGAAATCGGGCTCGATGCCGGTGGTGTCGCAATCCATCACCAGGCCGATCGTGCCGGTCGGTGCAATGACGGTTGCCTGCGCGTTGCGGTAGCCATGCTCTTCGCCAAGCTCGATGGCGCGGTCCCAGGCCGCCTTGGCGTGCTGGCCGAGTTCGGCCTGCGTCAGGTCGGCATGGACGAGCGGGACGGGATTGACCGCCAGCTTCTCGTAGCCGTCCTTGTCGCCATAGGCGGCACGGCGATGATTGCGCATGACACGCAGCATGTTGACGGCGTTGCGGTCATAGTCCGGGAAGGCGCCGAGTTCGGCGGCCATTTCGGCAGAGGTGGCGTAGGCGACACCGGTCATGATCGCGGTCAGCGCTGCGCAGATGGCGCGGCCTTCAGCAGAGTCATAGGGAATGCCTGAGGTCATCAGCAGGCCGCCGATGTTGGCGTAGCCGAGGCCAAGCGTGCGGTAGTCGTAGGAGAGCTTGGCGATTTCCTTGGACGGGAACTGCGCCATCATCACCGAGATTTCGAGCACGATGGTCCACAGGCGGGCTGTATGCTCATAGGCTGCGATGTCGATCGCACCGTCTTGCTGGCGATAGGGCAGAAGGTTGATCGAAGCGAGATTGCAGGCCGTGTCGTCGAGGAACATGTATTCCGAGCACGGGTTCGAAGCGCGGATCGCACCAGCCGACGCGCAGGTGTGCCAGTCGTTCATGGTGGTGTTGAAGTGCAGGCCAGGATCCGCCGAAGCCCAGGCGGCGTAGCCGATCTTTTCCCACAGGTCCCGGGCCTTCAGCGTCTTCAGGACCTTGCCGTCCTTGCGGGCGGTCAGGTGCCAGTCGCCATCGGCTTCGACGGAGCGCAGGAAGTCGTCCTTGAGCGAGACCGAATTGTTGGAGTTCTGGCCGGAGACAGTGAGATAGGCCTCTGAATCCCAGTCGGTGTCGTAGGTCTTGAAGTCGAGCGCGGTGTAGCCTTGACGTGCGAACTGGATGACGCGCTGGACGTAGTTTTCCGGCACGGCGTTCTTCTTGGCGGCCTTGATTTCACGCTTCAGCGCGGTGTTGATGGCCGGGTCGAAGCAGTCGTCGTCCTGGCCTTCGCAGTTGACGCAGGCCTTCATGATGGCGTCGAGGTGCTTCTTGACGATCTTGGAGCCGGCGACCAGCGAGGCGACCTTCTGCTCTTCCTTCACCTTCCAGTCGATGAAGGCCTCGATATCGGGGTGATCGGCATCGACGATGACCATCTTGGCGGCGCGGCGCGTCGTGCCGCCCGACTTGATCGCGCCGGCGGCGCGGTCGCCGATCTTGAGGAAGCTCATCAGGCCGGACGACTTGCCGCCGCCCGAAAGCTTTTCACCTTCACCACGCAGATAGGAAAAGTTCGAACCGGTGCCGGAGCCGTATTTGAACAGGCGCGCCTCGCGCACCCACAGGTCCATGATGCCGCCCTCGTTGACGAGGTCGTCACCAACCGACTGGATGAAACAGGCGTGCGGCTGCGGATGTTCGTAGGCCGACTTCGACTTGGTGAGCTTGCCGGTGAACGGGTCGACGTAATAGTGGCCCTGGCCAGGACCATCGATGCCATAAGCCCAGTGCAGGCCGGTGTTGAACCATTGTGGCGAGTTGGGTGCTACGCGCTGGGTAGCGAGCATGTAGGCGAGTTCGTCGCGGAAGGCGGAGGCGTCTTCTTCCGAGGCGAAGTAGCCACCCTTCCAGCCCCAGTAGGTCCAGGTGCCGGCGAGACGGTCGAAAACCTGACGGGCGTCGCGCTCGGAACCGTAGCGCTCGTTCTCGGGCAGTTTGACCAGCTCGGCTTCATCCGCAACCGAACGCCAGAGGAAAGAGGGGACGTCGTTTTCCTCGACCTTCTTCAGGCGCGCCGGAACGCCAGCCTTGCGGAAGTACTTCTGCGCCAGGATGTCGGCCGCGACCTGCGAGAACTGCGCGGGCACGTCGATGCCGTCGAGGCGGAACACCACGGAACCATCCGGATTCTTGATCTCGGAAAGCGCCTTGCGGAATTCGATCTCCGCATAAGCCGATTGTCCTGGCTTGGTGAAACGCCGCTCAATGCGCATCGTCGTGGTTCCTTCTCATCTATATATAGCGCTTTTTGCGGGCGTTTGCCCGATCCCTTTCCAAAAAGCGCACGCCCCAGCTTCCCGGCTGCCTCGCAACAGTCGGCATTCCTCGCCGCGCCCTGTTGTCAACTTGCCGTGTTCCGCTTCCTGCGAAGCCTTGTTCAGCCTGCCGACAGACCCGCGCGGGTCTCTTTGATCTGAAAAATTTCGATTCCCTCATTGGAGGGCTCTTCACATTATCTAGGGCTGAGAGTGGCTGCAAACACTAAATATAGTGTTAACAGGTCATTTATTCCAGCCGTAAAAGTCTCCTTTTCGGTGTTTCGCGCCCGACAAACGCCACGCCTCCGCCGGCCTAGTGGTTAAGGCGGAAAACGGGCGAAAACGCACAAATTCCTGGGAAAAAGACCGGGCTCGAAACTTTCCGGTCACGCCCGAAACGCGAGCACATGACCTATAAAAGTCGACTCGCCTCAAAGCGTCAAGGGTTCGTTTTTGTAGATTTTGTGACCCCAACATATTGTGTGTCACATATGTGGATAATGGGGAGAAAACGCTCCCGGCAAAATGATCGCTGGCGTCAGGATTTTATGCGCAACGGCTTGCTTGTTCGGCCCGTACGCGTAAAAGAGGCGCGGGGGAATATGGCTGAGAGGGAACAGCCGTCACACAACTGGGGTGACAGTTGAAGGCCTATTTCGTCCGCAAGTCCGCTGATCGCGAGGTCGTCGGGCTGTTTGTCGCGCCATCACTCATATTGCTTGCCGCACTGGTCGATGAATGCTGCGACCCGTCGATCTGCGACTATGCACCCGCTCCGATGGGCGGCATTCTGGTACCCGGCTCCACGCAGACGCAATGGCCGCTAAACGAGGATGACTCGGAGAGCGGTTTCGAGAACGTGGCACTGTCTCAGCAATGGGACGACGAACTGCGCGAAGGTGGCGAACTGGAGTGGAAGCCGCTGAAGGCTGCGGCGCTCAAGATGCTACGCGACTGGTCCGGTACGGGGGCTTCATCCACCGGCGGTTCACCGAAACGTATGGCCCCATCCGGCGAGACCGCCTGATTCCAAGCGCACAGCAGCGGCGGTGGTCATGTGGCGCTCCCGGGAGTGGCTGTGCCATTCAAGAATTGGGGGGGCGCCGATCCTGCGTTGATAGATGGCTGCACCAGACCGGAAGCTCTGTCACGAAATGACATCGCCCATCTCCAGTTCTGGCCCGAGACGAAGACGACAATGGACCTGCCGGAGGAATCCCGGTTCTCAGCCGGCAAGCGAACATGGGCAGCAGCTTGAAACGACGCTCGGCTGGCGCTCAGGCCGCGAAGCGTTTCGGATTGTCACCAAAATGGGCGATGATCTGGCCAAGATCCGGCTCATTGACCATGCGGGCGGCCTGGACGGGCGTCACCCATTTGCGCTCGCGTTCATGCCGCTCCCTCCACTTGGCGGCGACGTCAACGACCTTGAGCGGAAAAACCAGCACCTCGCAGGGTACCTGCTGCCCGGTCGACAGGGCCTTGGCGTAGAAATAGCGGCCGACTTCGAGCGTTGAAACGATGCCGCTCAAACCCGCTTCCTCGCCCGCTTCGCGCGCGGCGGCCTCGCACAAAGGCTCCCTTGCTTCCGGCCAACCCTTGGGCAGAACCCAGCGACCGGTATCGCGGCTGGTGATCAGCATCACTTCGATGGAACGGTTGTGCCGGCGCCAGGGCAGGGCTGCAACCTGAAGGCGCAACGGAACCGTGCCGAAAAGTTTTCTTACCCTTTCGGCCAGATTGGCGTTCGCTAGAGGTCCGTTCAACATTCGAAAGTCACCGCAAGAAACCGAAACTTCTTTGCCGTCTCACAAAATATGGGCGCTATTTTGCGAAACAAAAGTAAAAAACGCACACAAGTTCCACGGAAAGGCCGGTAATGCGGAAAAAACTGTGACTCCAGGGTTCAAAAAGCGATGCGGCCGCCTGACAGGGGCCTGAAACAGGTGGCCTTCGCACGTGCAGCCACAGTGATTCGGAAGTGAGACAACCGAACCTGCGGACCATCAGAACAGAAAAGATGCCTGCGTCGTCTAACCGGCGTGGTCGTCGGCGATCGGCTTCTGGTAGGTGAAGCCCATGTCCCAAGGGAAGTAGATCCACGTGTCCTGGCTGACTTCGGTGACAAAGGTGTCGACCAGCGGGCGGCCTTTCGGCTTGGCGTAAACGGTAGCGAAATGCGCCTTCGGCATCATCGCGCGAACAATGCCGGCGGTCTTGCCGGTATCGGTAAGGTCATCGATGATCAGGATGCCAGCTCCCTCTTCGGCGAGAAGCGAGGGGTCGACCTGCTTCAGTACCTGCAATTGCCCCTGTGACGTGTAGTCGTGATAGGAGGCCACGCAGACTGTCTCGATGATACGGATACCGAGTTCGCGCGAGATGATCGCCGCGGGGACCAGGCCGCCACGGGTGATGCAGACAATCGCCTTCCACTGCCCATTGACGCCGGACAGCCGCCAGGCGAGCGCACGGGCATCGCGGTGGAACTGATCCCAGGAAACTGGAAAGGCCTTTTCGGGAAGGGACATCACGCACTCCGCAGGCGCGCCAACCGCGCGCAGGATTTGAGGAATGCGGGCGGAATTAGCCGGAAAGCCGCGCCTTTGGCAAGAGGTGTGCGATCTGTGCGCTGGTTTGGTGCCGGGATATCCACGATGCTGCGCCTGGATGTCCGATAAAACGCGTGTTTCTTTAGCCTGACGGATGGTTTTCCGGACGATTCCAGGTGGCTTTCAGCATGCCATCCTCATCGGGACTCAAGGCAACTTCGAAACCGCAACTGCGGACACAGGCGAGGCTGGCAATATTGTCCGGTTCGATAAAAGCTGCCAGACGAACATAATTTCGACCAACCCGCGCCAGGAACGCTCGCAAAACCGCCTTGCCGTAGCCCTTGCCACGAAGATCCGGGCGGATGGCGAATGCCAGATCACCGGTCGAAGCATCTGTTCGATCAACCTGCAACTGGGCCAGGATCGATCCGGTTTCATCCGATGCGACCCAGCATGCGGCATCATCGCTGCGGAGATGGGCAAACCATGTATCGTCGGGATATGACAACCGCTCCGCCAGATCGGTATCTGCAAACCAGGACCGAAGTGTCGCGAGGTCTTTTTGGGCAATTCTCCGGAAAGTGATCGTCACCGGGACAGGAAGGCTGTCACTGGCGAGGAACGCAGCACGGTTCTTGTCACGCCGCCATAGAGCAGCCGGTGCAGCCAGGAGTGGCTGTAGGCCCCGAGCACGATCAGATCTGCTCCGGTTTCAATGAGGCGGTTCTGTACGGCATCCTCGATGGTGCCACCCTTTGCCTGCCTTGTCGCTACACTGGCCTTCACACCGTGACGGGTCAGCGCCGCTGCAATCCCGGCCCCTCCCAGTCCTTCCTCGTCGCTGTCTTCGCCGGGATCGACCACGAAGATCTCGACCTTTTCGGCTTCGATCATGAAGGGCAGCGCATCAAAAGCCGCGCGAGCCGCCTCGCGGCTGCCGTTCCAGGCCAGCATCACATGGCGGAAACTGGCGGCAATTGGCCCGGCGTGCGGTACCACGAGCACCGGCCGGCCTGCATCGTAGACGAGCGAACCGATATCGGCGTTGGTGTCGCTGTCAGCATCGCGCTGCGCCGCGACCACAATGTCGGCGGCGCGCACGCTGGCGAGGCTGGAGAGCGCGCTGTCGCCCGAAAACGTCTCTTCGGCCCGCCACTCGAAGGAGAGGCCGGAAGGTTGCAGTTTCTTCTGGAAGATCGTCCGCAGCTTTGCCGAGCGTTCCTTGTTGAGGTCGGCGGATACCTGCATGAATTCGGTATCCGGGAAGCCGGTGGCCGAGGTGTATGGCATCGGCAGCGCCTCGGCATGGACACCGATGACATGGGCCTGGAAGCGGGAGGCCAGCGCTATGGCGCCATCCAGCACGCGCTCTGCGTCCTGTTCGCTTTGCACGATGGCGACGATGGTCTTGAACGGCATGGAACCCTCCTGCATTTCTGTCCGCTGCCGATGTCCGCGCCGGACATTTCAGCACTGGCTCAGATATCACCAGAACGTCGAGGATACAGGACAGGTTCCCGCCCGGCCAGCAAACTCAGCCGTCCTTGGCGAGGCCCGCCACCATGGCTTCGACCTCGGCTCGCACCGTTTCCAGAACCTCGGGTGAGCGGGCACGCACGACCAGTTCCGTCCAGAACGTGCCATCGGCATATTTCGGATAGGAGCCGATGATGGTGTCGGGATGTGCCTTCTGGATTTCACCGAGCGGACCGCCGATGCGGCCTTCGCCATAGGGACACTGCACCGTGGCCGAGAGCAGCTTGGTTCCGGTCTTCAGCGTCGGCACGACGTTGTCCAGCATTGCCTGGAAGATCGACGGCACTCCGGCCATGACATGGACGTTGGCGATGCGGAAGCCTGGCGCCACGGAAACGGGATTGTCGATGTGCTCGGCGCCACGCGGCATGCGGGCCATGCGCTTGCGGGCTTCATTGAACTCGATGCCGCGCTTCTCATAGCTGTCGGCAAGCAGGGCGAGCGCCTTGGCGTCATATTCGCAGGGCACGCCAAATGCCTTGGCAACAGAATCCGCAGTGATATCGTCATGCGTCGGCCCGATACCGCCGGTGGTGAAGACGTAAGTGTAGCGGGCACGCAGCGCATTCACCGCAGCGACGATTTCGTCCTCATCGTCCGGCACGACGCGAACCTCCTTGAGGTCGATGCCGATCGCCGTCATCATATCGGCAAGGTGGCCGATGTTCTTGTCCTTGGTGCGCCCCGACAGGATCTCGTCGCCGATGACGACCATGGCGGCTGTTACAATGTCTGGCATGGTGCACTCCGGATTGAACGCTGTCGAATAGCGCGGTGGCCGGACGCGGGCAATGCTCCTGAAATGGTGAACAGTGCGTGTCGGATTTGGCGGCTTTCGGTGAACGGTGCGGACACTAGATTGCGACGCGACGGAACGACGGCGTTCCCTTGGTCCAATCGCATGGAGATGCCCGCATGGCAAAAGTACTGGTGCTTTATTATTCGAGCTGGGGACATATGGAGCAGATGGCCAAGGCTGCTGCCGAAGGCGCACGGGAAGCTGGCGCCGACGTGACCATCAAGCGGGTGCCTGAACTGGTGCCGGAAGCTGTCGCCAAGGCAGCCTACTACAAGCTCGACCAGGAGGCGCCGATCGCCGACCCGCTCGAACTGGAGAACTACGACGCCATTATCCTGGGAACCGCCACGCGCTACGGTGCCATGGCTGCCCAGATGAAGAACTTTCTGGACCAGACTGGCCCGTTGTGGGCAAGGGGCGCGCTGCTCAACAAGGTTGGGTCGGTCATGGTTTCGACCGCCACCCAGCATGGTGGTGCGGAACTGGCGCTGATCAACGCGCAGGTGGTGATGCAGCATCACGGCATGATCATCGTGCCGCTTTCCTATGCTTATCAGGGGCAGATGGGCAATGATGTGGTGCGCGGCGGCGCCCCCTACGGCATGACCACGACGGCGGATGGCGATGGTTCGCGCCAGCCTTCGGCACAGGAACTCGAAGGCGCACGCTTCCAGGGCAAGCGTGTGGCCGAAATCACTGCCAAGCTGCTCGGCTGAGCGTCTCACGGCTGGCACCTGGCAGGCGGGCGGCTCGCACGGGCCGCCCGCTTTTTTGTGCGGATGCCGGGAGCCGGTCCATCTCGGTTTCATCACGGCCGATGATATTTCCGTGAGGCTGGAACGCCATTTCCAAAGCCGCATTTCTTCCCTGCGGATCGGGAACTTCCGGCGAGCAAGGAAAATCGCGACAGGTGGAACCAGACGGTCCAGCAGCGGAACGGGCTGCGGAGCGGACGTTGCTTGTTCTAATCGCAGAGGAACAAACCATGTCTTCTTTATCTTCCAGGCTTCTTCTCCTGGCCTCGGTTGTGGCCGTGGTTCCGATCGCCGGCGGTGCGTTGGCGGCCGAGCATCGCCATGTCCGCATGTCGGCTCATGCCGTTGCAGCATCCAGCGCTGACAGCGCAATGGCGCGGACGATCTACAATCAGGCTGAAGGAGTGGGTCAGGGCATACGCGATGCCAAACAGCTCAATCTCATCGACGCGTCGAAGGCGCGAGAACTGGGGGCCGAGGCGCGGCAGATCCGCGGCGAAGCCGCGCGCGGCAATGGTTCGCGCGATCTGCTTGCGCGCCTCGATGACGTTTCGCAGAGCCTCCGTGCCGCCACCGGCGAAGCGACCCCCAACGGCAATGGTGGGGACGGAGGCTACTATCCTGACGGATATGGCTCGAGCTTCCCGCGATAGGCGGATTGCTGCGCTGGCCTGAATGCGCCGCAGGTGGCCGGGGCGCACAAATGCCGGCTTTTTGGGCAATGCTTGTGGTCATGGTGTGCCCGCTCCGATCATCGTGAGACGGGGCGGGCATGATGCTGTCGAGGGGGGCGTCACCTGGTAATATTTGTGTGAGCGCGGAACACTGATTTCCCTGCGGCATTGAATGCTGGCGGATCGGGAACTTCCGGCGAGAATCGCGACAGGTGGAACCTGACGATCCGGCAGCGGCACGTCGGGCATGACGGTACCGCTTATTTCCAAGGAACAATCATGTCTTCTTCCAGGGCTTTTCTCATCGCGACCATTGTCGCTCTGGTCCCAATCGCCGACGGCGCGCTCGCGGCAGAGCGCTCCGCAGTTCCAACTGACATTGCGGCGCGGGCAATCTTCAACCAGGCGGAAGGTGTCAGTCAGGGTGCTCGCAATGCGGCCCGGTTGAAATTCGTCGACGTGGCCAAAGCCCGCGGATTGGAAGCCGAAGCGATCCAGGTTCGGAACGAGGCGGCGCGGGGCAACGGAACGCGCGAATTACTCGCGCGCCTCGACGACATCTCGCAGCGCCTGCGCAACGCAACCGGCGAGGGCCAGTTGTTCGGCAACGGTGACGATGGCGGTTATTATCCTGCCGGTTACGAAGCCGGCTTCCCCCGCTAGGCGTTCGAAACAGCCGCTTTTTTTGTAAGCGGAGCTTCGAAATACGTCATTTGCCGTATGTCCAGGCCGCTGCTCATCCATTATTTTGATACGGCGTGGTCTGGTTCCTGGGCGGGGCTTTACGGACCAGCAGGAAATCCGGGCTGCCGCCAGCCCGGATTTCCACAGTTTTACCGGATACACGCGGGCTTTGCTGTTTGACGCGGCCTGGCTTGTCTTGACAGCGGCGATCCAGAAACCTCGATATGCGACGAGCTCTGGATTAGAGGCCGCTGATGTTGCTGACGGTGCTTCTTTGGCTGCTGGCCGTGATCGTCCTGGCCTGCCTCTCCGTCGTCGGATATTTCGTTTTCAGGACACGCCGCATCGTCGCCTGGGTCGAGCGCACCATGCCACCCGCCGGCAAGTTCATCGATATCAAGGGCAACCGCATCCACTACGTCGACGTCGGCGAGGGGCCTCCGATCGTTTTCCTGCATGGGCTCGGCGCGCAACTGCATCATTTCACGCATCCGCTCTTCAAGGTGTTTGGGCCGGGCTATCGGTTGATCGCACTCGACCGGCCGGGTTCCGGTTATTCGACACGCGCACGGGGCTCGAGCGGCCGCCTGCCCGAACAGGCCGAAATCGTCCGCGCCTTCATGGAAAAACTCGGCCTCGAAAAACCGGTGATCGTCGGTCATTCGCTGGGCGGTTCGGTGGCTCTGGCGATCGCCGTCGAGCATCCGGAAGCGATTTCCGGCCTTGTGCTCCTGGCGGCGCTCACACACAGGGAGGTCGAGCTCAGGCCGGAATTCAAGGCGCTGTTTGTTTCCTCGCCGCTGAAGCGTTTTATTCTCGCACATACGGTCTCGGCGCCGGCGGGGCTGAAATACGGCATGAAGACGATGGAATTGATCTTTGCGCCGCATCCGCCGCCCAAAGACTACATGACCGAAAATGGTGGCTATATCGGGCTGCGCCCCAGCCACTACTACGCCAGCGCAACCGATTTCGCGGTGATCGAGATGGATTTGCCGCGCCTGTCGGAGCGATACAACGAGATCACGGTACCGTCCGGGTTGTTGTTCGGCGGGGTCGATCCCATCATCTCGCTCGACGTGCAGGGCACGCCGGTCAAGGAAAAGATCGAGGGGTTGGAACTGGAGGTCGCGGAGAATCTCGGTCACATGCCGCAATTCATCGGCCCTGAGCAGGTAGCCAGCTTCATCCGCCGCATTGCCGGGCGCGCTTTCGGCGGGCGTATTTCAACCTGAGCGCCCTGGCTGTTACGCGGCGGGGTCGTCCCGGACTTCCGTGTCGGGCCTGTCGCGTCCGTCGGCGAGTTCCGAGTGCCACTTGCCGTTGGCATCTTCATATTCGATGCCATCGGTCTGGCCGGCAATCCGCTGTTCGGAGGAAGCGATCTGGGCCGCCTGCAGCGCATCCGAATGGCTCGGAAAGGTTTCCGAATAGGTGTCGCCAACCTTGTAGGCCCACCCCCCATCATGCTCGACTATCTTGTAGGTCAACTTCGCCATGAAAGCCTCCAGTGACGGCGCTCCTCTTGAGCAATTTCAGCAAAAGTGTGCAGCGGTTTTTGCTGGAATTGCGGAAACAAGAAGTAGAGCGTTTCCGCGTTTCCGTGAAAAACGGAAACGCTCTGGCCAGGACTTTCCTGCACTTTGAGACGGATTTCAACCTCTCGCGGTCTTAGCCGGCAAGTGGCGGCCAAGGCTTAATCCTCGTCGCGGATCCAATGCTCCATGGTGGTGACGGCACGGGCAAGCTGTGGCGCGGGTTGGATCTTTTCACCGAGGCTTGCTGCGGCACGCCAGCCCCAGCGCGGATCGGCCAGGAAAGCCCGCCCTAGCGCGACGATATCGGCCTTGCCATCCTCGATGACGGCATTGGCGTGCTCCGGATCGGTGATGAGACCGACGGTGCGCGTGGTGATGCCGACCGCGTTGCGCACCGCCTCACCAAGATGCACCTGATAGCCGGCGCCGGTGGGCAGTTTCTGAAGCGGAGAATTGCCGCCGCTGGAGCAGCACAGATAGGCCAGACCAATGGCTTTGAGCGTTTTGGCCACTTCGATCGCATCCGGCACGTCGAAGCCGCCATCCACCCATTCCTTCACCGACAGCCTGGCGCCCAGCATCAGCTTGGGCGCCGCCGTCTTCACGGCCCTTGCGACCTCCACTGCAAAACGCATGCGGTTTTCCAAGGAACCACCCCAGCGGTCCGTACGCCGATTGGACAGTGGCGACAGGAACTGGAAGATCAGGTAGCCATGAGCCGCGTGCAGTTCGATGAAGTCGAAGCCGGCGCGTTCTGCGCGCCTGGCCGCTTCAGCAAAGCGCTGGATGACGCCAAGCACTTCCTCGTCGCTCAGTTCGTGCGGCACCTGCCAGCCGGTATCATAAGCCACTGTCGAAGCCGAGACGACCGGCCATGGATCCTGTTCAGGCTTCAGGGGGCCGCCGCCTTCCCAGGGCCGCTGGCAGGAAGCTTTGCGTCCGGCATGGGCAAGCTGCACGCCGAATTTGGCACCAGGCAGCGCGACACGGCGTGCTGCATCCAAGGCGCGCTTGGCCGCCGCTTCGTTGTGGTCCGAGTAGAGGCCAAGGCAGCCATGCGAGATGCGGCCGCGCCGCTCGACATCGGTCATTTCCACCGTGATCATGCCGGCGCCCGACATGGCGAGGTTCATCCAGTGGTAGAGATGCCAGTCGGTGGCGGATCCGTCGTCGGCCGAGTATTGGCACATCGGCGCCACCGCGATGCGGTTCGGCAATTCGACGCCATCGAGCGAAATGGGCTTGAAGAGGGCAGCTGTCATGATGGCTCCGGTTTGATGCGGTCTTCTATCTGGAGCCCTTCCGCTTTTTGCGGAAACGCTTCAATTCCTGTTCTCTGCAATTCCAGTCGCAAAACCGCTGCGCACTTTTGCTGGAATTGCTCTAGGCCAAAGGCTGGCTCTCGCGCCAGATCGTCTGCGATGCAGCTTGTTGGCCCAGTCGACCGGATGTCATTGCGGTCCGGTCCGCCGCACGCTATCCCAGCGCATCCCCCAAGACGAGGCAAGCATGGACGACCGCATTCGTATCCGTTCGCAGGAAATCCTTTCCGACGACTGGGCCATCCTGAAAAAGACCACTTTCGATTACCGCCGCCGTGACGGTGTCTGGGAGACGCAGGTGCGCCAGACCTACGATCGCGGCGATGGCGCTGCCATTCTTCCTTTCGATCCCGACCGCGGCACGGTGCTTCTGGTGCGGCAGTTCCGCTGGCCTGCCTTCGTCACCGGCCACAAGGAGCCGCTGATCGAAGTTTGTGCCGGCTTGCTCGACAAGGATGACCCTGAAACCTGCATCCGCAAGGAGGCGGAAGAGGAACTGGGCTATCGGCTCAACGGCGTGAAGCTCGTGTTCACGCCCTATATGAGCCCCGGCAGCGTCACCGAGAGACTATGGCTGTTTGCTGCACGCTACACGCCCGCGGACCGCATCTCCGAAGGCGGAGGCGCGCCAGAGGAGGGGGAGGATATCGAGGTGCTTGAGATGCTCGTCGATGACGCGATGGCCGCGATTTCCGATGGGCGTATCATCGACGCCAAGACGATCCTGTTGCTGCAGCATCTCAAGCTCAATCCGGGACTGTTCGCCTAGAAGGCGATGCACGCAGGTGCAGGCATTCAAAGTTCCCGCGGGCAACGCTGCTTGCGGCTGGCCTCGACGGCTGCCTCATGCGCCTGCAGGCGTTCGATATCTGCCGTTCGTCGGTCCTTGAGTACGGAAACCGCCTTCTGTCCGCCCGGCAGCCAGAATGGAATGCGGGTATTCGAGATGTTGGCGCGACTGATCGCGGTGGAGGTCACTCCGGTAGCCAGTTCGCCCAGTGCGACATTGAGTTCGGCGCAATTCATCGACGCATATTGCGCGGGATCGACGGATCTCATCGAGCCGCAGCCCGCCAGCAAGGGCAGGCCAAGCAGAAACGCGGTTGCCAGAGGCTTCGGGGCGATCGCTTTCATGGCGACAGGCTAGCAAGGTCGCTCGCGAAAGGGAACCATGTCAGAAAGGTCGAACTGCTACTGCTGATGCAGTAACGGCAGGAGGGCCTCACGCACACTCTGCTCGATCTCGATCTCAAGCTGGTGTCGTCGCCTGATCTGGGCACGCTTGTTGGGCTTGTGCTCATCCTGAGGGCGTCGGATCTTTGCCAGCGGGAGTTGGAAGATGGTGGGGCGCACACGCTTGCCGCCGGATTCCATCCAGAAGCCGTCATAATCTGCCGAGATACGGCGGCGCAGGCCGGGATCGGTTGCAAACACATGACCTCGGTTGGATGCGGCATAAACGCCTGAGAGCTTCAGGCCGCCGGCCAGGCTTTGTGCCACGAGCAACAACAGGCTTTTGGGTCGCAAGCCAGCCAGGCTCTTTGTCAATGTTCGGGCATCCTCGAGCCCGTGTGCGCCGGCTGCCACTGACTTGATCGCTCCGATCCAGAGGATTGGCCCCGCTCCCTCGAGGCCAAGCAGGCGATTGTCGACGATCACAAGGCCCATTTCCACGATCGCTCGTCCATTCCACGATGCGAGCAGTCGCCACTCGGCTTCGCGGTAGAGACCTTGCTGGCCCGTGAGGTCCACCGTGATTTCGCCCACCGCGGTCTCCACTGACAGCAGCCGCTTGCCTGCGATGTGGCTTTCGACGAATGCCTCGGTATTCAGCAGGCGAAACGCTGTCGCATAATGACCAACAACCGCAGCCGCGCGCTGGGCCGGCTTGAGGCCGCTGACGAGGTAAGGCCGCACCGGTTTGAATGGAATTTCCGGATAGGCATGAAGGATGTGACAAAACGGTTCGGCGCTGAGTGCGCTGTTGATGGCGGAGATTTCCCGCCAGAAAATCCGCCGTACGAGCGCGCGTTTCGCCGCGCGGATGCCTCTGTTCAACTGCTGACGGAGCAACGAATGCTTTTTGCGTGAAAACGCGGCGCACGGTGGTTCATCGCGGGTTGTCATGGAGTTCGCGCTTCCTGACGCTGATATCGTTGTGGCGCGCGACAAACCATGCGGCGCAAGGCGACGGCTTCGATGCCGCCTGCGTGAGCGTTCGAATGATGTCAGGGAGCAGAATGGACGCGGCAGCTTACGGCCGCGTCTCCGCGATCATACGGATTGGTAAGCTTTGCCCGATGTCGGCATCAGGGCAGCCCGGCGAGCCGTCCGGGGATTTGCAAATTTCTGCTGATGGAAGGCGGTTCGGTAGTTCCGGCCTTCCGTCGCAATTTAGTCTATCTATTTGTTTTGAAAGCTGTTTGTCGAGATGGTGCGGACGACGGGAATCGAACCCGTACGATCGAGGATCGAGGGATTTTAAGTCCCTTGCGTCTACCAGTTCCGCCACGTCCGCGCGGCTGTCACTTCAATGACTTGGAGTGAGTAGTCAACCTGTGTTTTGCTGCGTGGACGAAACTTGTTCGACCTTGCAATCGGGCGATCTCAACTGTGTCAGCCTCAGCTAGGCGCGCCGACAAGATCAACGCCTCTCCAGGAATATGCGAACGCGCGTTGGGAAAAAGCGAAACAAACTCAATACGAGGCTGATGCAAAACCACTGCAAGAGCAGCGCGGCGGCTATCCCGGCCAGCAACCAGATGCTCGAATGAGAGATGCTGACGCATCCCTGACAAATAAGATCGAAGGCGAATTTAACGAGCATTGCTGGCCGGCATTTCCGTCGAACATGGGCAAATCACTTGCCACTGTTCTTACGTCGGCGTTGGGAATGCAGCAAGCGAGGTCGTGCGCCGCTACATCGCAAAGCCGCCGAACCCGGCAACGCTGGGCTTCACGGTGATGTATTTGGTGTCCTCGGGGACAAGGATCTTGGAACGACGGGCAAAGGCAATAAACGCGTTGTGCGCAATCTGTGGGTCAAGCTCTCGGGCCCGGGCTGCGTTGCAGGCCTTCATGGCGATTTCCCAGGCCTTGCTCTCGCCGGTTTTGGCCCACTCGGTCAGGAATTCGATCATGTCGCAAAGCGAAGAGATTTCGCGTTTGTCGCCAACTTCGGCAGTCACAACGACATGCTTGAATGCCAGCAAATTGTGCATTGGAAGGCCTTTCTGAAAATGGAAGGGAGGCCAAAACGGACGCCGGCCTCGGCAGGGGAACGCACAAGAACGTTCCAGCGCCGCGGTGGTTCCGTGCCAATGCCATCTTCGGTCGATATCGGCCTGCTGACTAACTTGTCAGCATGTCACGAATTCGAAAGGCGTCGTTGAAAGCTTGCCGTAATGTCGTTGGCGTCAGCGGGTCGAGCACGGGCAGGCGGCCCAGGACCCTGGTTCTGCCAAGCTCGCGGATGATGCTTTCGGTTTCGGGTTCAGCGCTGCCGATGAAGGCAACGCCCAGAACAGGTATACTGCGCGCGCGCAGCGCTTCCAGCGACAGAAGTGTGTGGTTGATGGTGCCGAGCCGGGTGCGGGCACACAACACTACCGGCAATTTCCAGCGCGCAAATACGTCGGCGAAGGTGGTGGACCGTGTCAGCGGCACCAGCACGCCACCGGCGCCTTCGATGATCAGCGGTCCATCGCCGTCCGGTACCGCCAGTTTTTCGGGGGCGATGGTGACGCCGTCGACCGCCGCGGCATGATGTGGAGAGGCGGGCGTATTCAGCCGCCATATTTCGGGCAGGATGCGGCTCGGCGGGATCCCGCCGAGCCTTTCAACGGTCTCGCTGTCGGTTTCGCCGCCAAGCCCTGCCTGCACCGGTTTCCAGTAGGAAGCACCCAGCAGGCTGGTCAGCCCTGCCGCGAAAACCGTTTTGCCGACATCAGTATCGGTGCCGGTGACGACGACGCGTGCACTCAAGGCGCACCAATCACAAGCGAGGGCAGTGATGGCTGAGTGCGGTATCTGCTGCTTTGCTCGCCCTGATCATTGGCGCTTGCTTGGACCGGCGCTTCGGCGGCGCGCATGCCGAGCTTTTTCAGCAGGGCGAAATCCTTGTTACGCTCCGGATTGCCGGTGGTCAGAAGCACATCGCCGGTGAAGATCGAGTTGGCGCCGGCCAGAAAGCAGAGCGCCTGCAACTCGTCGCTCATGGCATGGCGACCGGCTGAAAGCCGAACCACGCTCTCGGGCATGAGAATGCGTGCGAGCCCGACCAGCCGCACGAAAGCGATCGGCTCGACCGGCCGGCCCTTTTCCATCACCGGTGTGCCCTCGATCTCGTTCCACATGTTGATCGGAACACTTTCCGGGTGTTTCTCCAGTGTGGCGAGAATGACCAGCATGGCGATGCGGTCCGTCATGGTTTCACCCATGCCGACAATGCCGCCGGAACAGACCTTGATACCGCCGGCGCGCACCAGCGCAAGCGTGTCCAGCCGGTCATCGATGGTACGGGTTGTGGCGATCTCGGGATAATATTCACGCGAGGTGTCGATGTTGTGGTTGTAGTAGTCCAGGCCTGCTTCGCTCAGCCGTTCGACCTGGGATCCCGTCAGCATGCCGAGGGTCACGCAGGTTTCCATGCCCAGCGCCCTGACGCCTTCGATCATGGCGCAGACCCGGTCCATGTCGCGGTCCTTTGGACTGCGCCAGGCAGCCCCCATGCAGAACCGTGTCGCTCCACCGGCCTTGGCGCGTTTTGCATCTTCGATCACGCGCTCCACCGCCATCAATTTGGTGGCCTTGACGCCGGTATTGTGATGCGCGCTTTGCGAGCAGTAGCCACAGTCTTCCGGACAACCGCCTGTCTTGATGCTGAGCAGGCTGGCCGTTTCGACCACGGTCGGGTCGAAACGGCTGCGGTGAACGTTCTGCGCCCGATGGAGCAGGTCCGGCAGCGGCAAGGCGTAGATCGCTTCGGCTTCTGCCTGTGTCCAGTCGGTGCGGACATCGCCCGTATCGGGAAGAGACGAGCGGTCTCGCGTCACGGACGCACTCATCGGCCGATCTTTCCCAAGAGACGTGCCGGGATCATCGCCGAACCGACGGCGACCATGGCGATGTTGATGAGGTCACCCAGGATGAACGGGGTGAAGCCGAGGGCAATGACATCCTTGCCGGGGATGTAGAAGCCGAGCCAGGGCAGGCCGGCTGCATAGGTGATCGCAAGGCCGGCAAGCATGGCCATGACGCGGCCGAACATCTGTCGGCCTTCAGCCAGCCAGCCGGTCAACCAACTGGCGAAGAGATAGCCCAGCAGGTAACCGCCCGTCGGCCCCATCATGTAGGCAAGGCCGATACCGCGTTCAGGCGAACCTGAGAATACCGGCAGCCCGGCAGCGCCAACCGCCAGAAAAGCGAGGAAAGTAGCTGTCGCCATGCGTGGGCCGGTGGCAACCGCAATGCCCATGACGGCCAGCGTGTACAGGGTCAGCGGCACCGGCCAGAACGGAATGCGAAGCTTGGCGCAGAGTGTGATCAGGGCGACGCCCGCGATAATGGTCGCAGCAGTTCTTATCGCCTTGCGCGGCTTGATGCCGCGCAGCGTGAGGGTTTCGCTCATGGTCTTCCTTTCGTAAATTATAGATAATTTATGATCTATATCTACATAGAATCCACAAAAGGAAACGAGTCGCAACAGGATTATAGATATTTTTATCCAACAATCGCGAAAGCGTCGCGAATACCGCCGCTCGCCGACTTCTGAGGACGGCGGCCGATCCACTGGACATGGCCTGCCAGCGTGGTGCAGGCCGCCTCGATCTGGCCCTTGCGCAGGGCCGATAGAATGGCGCGATGGTCATGGTCGGTGCGCGCTTCCCAGTCGGACTGCCAGGCGGCGAACAGAAAACGGGCGCTGGCGGCGTGCAGGTCGTCGATGGCGGAAAGCAACCGCGTCATTGCGCAGGGCTCCAGGATAAGGCGATGGAAGCGCCGGTTAGCCTCTTCCCAGGAGCGGACGTCCCGCGAGTTGTCGCCGGCCTTGGTGGCTTCCTCAGCGGCATCCAGAATGGCCGGGGTGAGATGCGGCGCTGCGTGGCGCAGTGCCAGCACCTCGAGGGCCGCGCGCATTTCCGCCACTTCTTTCACTTCTGCGAGGTCGAAGCTGGCAACGCGTACGCCTCGCCGCGGTTCGCTGACGGCGAGGCCTTGTGCCTCCAGCCGGCGAAAAGCCTCGCGCACGGGAACGTGGCTGGCACCAAATTCCTCGGCGATATGATCCTGCCGCAGGCGCGAGCCTGGCTCGATCTTGCCTGCGATGATGCGATCGGCCAGCGTCTTCGAGATGCGGACTGCGAGAGTGTCTTCTTTTGGGGCGCCCATGTTTCATAGATAATTTGGCGCGCGGGGCTTGTCGATTGGCTGACGAGATAAGACTTGCTCTCTTTAAGGCATTTTCCCAAGCTTCCCTATGGTCAAAAAGGTAAGGTGCGGGAACGCACCTTGCCTTTCGAGTGACCTTGGAATGCGGGTATCCTTGCGACGGGTGAGGTTTATTCCTTTATCCGCATGCTTCGTCGCCTGGGCGCAGAGGAGCTACCGCCGGGCAACCGGCGGCACATAGTGCTCAAGCTCCGGTGCCGGGAAACGCACCGTCTCGCCTGTCTCAGCCGACTTGTAGAGCCCCATCATCATCTCCACGACGGCAAGTCCGTCGTGGAAGGTCTCCAGCGGCGTCTCACCCTTGCGGAAACACTCGGTCATGTGGCGGTTCTCGTCGGTGTAGCCATAGACGCCTGCTTCGTCTTCCAGCACCGGCATCAGGCCCTGCTCGGCATTCTGTTTCTCGACGAGATCCTCGCCTTCCGAGCCTTGCACGGCGCGTGACATGAAGATCTTCAGGCCTGTACTTAGAGAATTGAATTCCATGGCATATTCAGGGCCGAGCAGTTCGAGCTGGATGCGCAGGCCAGCCCCGACATAGGCCCAGGAGGTGGTGGCTTCGATCATCAGTTCGTTGCCGGCTTCGTCCTCCAGCGCCACCACGCCGCGTGCGAAATCCTCGGAGGGGTGGTTGCGGTAGTCGACGCCGGAGCCGAAGCGGCGGACGAGGTCGTCTGCGTATTGGGGGCGGGTCCACTTGAGGTTGGCAACGGTTCCGTTCACCGATTTCACCTTCAGCGAACCTCGCGCCGCGCCGGGCGCCGTCAGCAGATGGCGCGCGACCTCGAGGCTGTGGCACATCATATCCGACAGCACGCCGCCGCCTTGCTTGTCGCCCTGCCAGAACCAGGCCTCGTGTGGGCCTGAATGCTCTTCCGCGGCGCGGGCGAGATAGGGGCGGCCGGTGGTCGATGCGGCACGGCGCCAGATGATCTCCTTGCCGCGGATAACCGGCGTCGCAAACACCTGGTTCTCGAGATAGCCGTGGTTCAGCCCGGCATCTTCGGCCAGCCGTAGCATTTCGCGTGCTTCGGCAACGGTGCGCGCCAGCGGCTTTTCGCAGGCGACAGCGAATACTGTGGAGCGGCCAGCCTTCACCTCTCCATGCAGCGCGCGCATGACGTCGAGGCGCGTGTAGTTCGGCGAGAGGATCCACACGGCATCGAGCGTCGGATCGCCGAGCAGGCTTTCCAGGCTGTCGTGGTTTTTGCAGGTGCCGAGGCCAAGCTCCTCGGCCAGCTTGACGAAGTGTTCGCGCTTTTCATTGCTGCGGCTGTAGACGCCAACGACATCGATGTTGCGCACGCCGACCAGCGATTTCAGATGGAACTGGGCGATGAAGCCCGTTCCCACGAATCCGACGCGCAATCTCTCCTTCGGCAACTGTGCCATGGTCGTCCTTCCTGCTTCTGTCTTTCAGATTGATTTTGGCCGTGCGGTCGAGCCGCGGATCTGGAGAATTGTCGGCATCTCCAGCGTCTCGGCCTCGATTTCTTCTCCGGCCAGCACCCGCAGCAGTTGCCGCATCGCTTCCTGGCCGATCTCTGCGCGCGGCTGGCGCACGGTCGTCAGCGGTGGATAATAGGCCTGGCTGAGGAACAGGTCGTCGAAACCGACCACGGAAATGTCGCCCGGTACGTCGAGGCCCAGCCTGCGCAATTCGTTGATCGCACCGAAGGCCATTTCGTCGTTGGCGACAAACAGCGCGGTCGGCCGATCCGGCCGCTCGAAGAGCGCCCGGCACAAGGTTTCACCCGAATGCAGCAGATAATCGCCGACGGGCTCGTAGCCGTCCGCTATCGCCAATCCAGCCGCCTGCATGGCCTGGCGAAATCCTTCGCGGCGACGGACCGCCATGATCTCTGGAATGGGGCCGCAGATATGGGCGATCGCTCGATGGCCCAGCCCGATCAGATGTTCGACAGCGGTGCGTGAGGCGCCGGCATTGTCGATCTGTACATGCGGCAGTCCCATGCCTTCGATCGTTTCCAGTGCCACCACCACCGGCAGGCCCTGCAGATGGGACCGGCTTTCCTCGAGCGACCATGGCAGCTTGCCGGTGATCAGGATCATGCCGTCGGCATGGCCGTCGCGCAGCATGTCGAAATATTCGACCTCGCGCTCGGCGTTGTTTTCGGTGTTGCCCATCAGGACCGAATAGCCGGCGGCACGCGCGGTCGCTTCGACACCCTTCATGATCTCGAGATAGAAAGGGTTGCCGACATCGCGCACCACCATCAGCACAGCCATGGATTTCTGGGTGCGCAGGTTGCGGGCACTGACATTCGGCCGATAGTTCAGCATCTGCGCCACTTCGCGGATACGCGAGAGCGTCGGCTCGGCCACCAGGCCAGTGTCCGAAAGTGCGCGCGAGACCGTGGCGGGCGAAACGCCGGCGCGCGCGGCGATGTCCTTGATCTTGGCGGGCCCAGCCATCTTGATCAGCCCCGCATGGCCTTGGCGCGTCCGTAGAACAGCATCAGCGCCACCAGCGTTGCGCCGAACACCATCTGTCGGCCGGCCTCATCGATGTGCACTGTGGTCAGGATGCTCTGGAGCAGTACCAGCAGCACAGCGCCCGCCATCGTGCCGGTGTAGCCGCCCTTACCCCCGGAGAGTGGCGTGCCGCCGAGTACCACCGCGATGATCGAGGGCAGCATGTATTGTTCGCCGACATTGGCAAAGGAGGAGCCGGAATAGCCGAGCAGGCACATGCCGGCGATCGCGGCAAAAACGCCGGAAAGCATGAACAGCGCGACTCGGATGGTCTTCACAGGAACGCCGGCCATGAAGGCGGCCTGCTCGTTGGAGCCGATTGCGTAGACGCGGTAGCCGAACACCGTGCGGCGCAGCAGGAAGGCCATGGCCAGCCCGATCAGCAGCCATAGCCAGATGATGCCGGGCAGGCCGAGCAGGAACGGTTTGACGACAAAATCGGAGAGGCCAGGTGCTGCGCGGCCGGATGGAATGCCGTTGCGGATCACCACCAGCAGGCCCTGCAGCACGCCGAGCATGCCAAGCGTCATCACCAGCGGCGGGATGCGAAGCACCGTTACGCCGACACCGTTGATGAGGCCAAACAGGCCGCCGACGAGGATGCAGACGAGGATTGCCGGCAGGATGCCGCCATCGGCACCGTTCATGACGTTGCCGGCCAGGATTGCGGCCAGCGAGACGATGCCGCCGACCGAAAGGTCGATGCCTTCACGTCCACCGAGGATGACGAGGTTCTGACCTGCCGCGACGATGCCGAGCAAGGCTGCGACGATCAGCAACCTCAGGATCTGCCCAGGGGAGGCGAAGCCCGGCGACAGCCACTCGCCGACGACGAGCAGCAGCACGATCAGGATCAGTGCCACCACCAGCGGTTTCTTCAGGAAAGCCAGCACGGCGTTCCCGGTGGACTTGGAGGAGAGGGCGTCGGCGCTCATGCCCGTGCTCCGCGGCTGACGAGGATGCCTGTCATCAAGGCCAGCAGGATGGCAAGGCCCTGCACGAAGTTCTGCCATTCCGAGGGCGTGCCGACGAAGAAGACAAGCGCGTTGATGAGGCCGATGATGAGCGCACCGATCAGCGACCCTGTCACCGTGCCGAAACCGCCGGCCAGTGCCGAGCCGCCCAGAACCACGGCAGCGACCGAATAAAGCGTCATCTTGCCGCCGACCAGCGGATCGCCGCTCGCCGTGTCGCCGGTGATACAGAGTGCGGCGAGCGCCGCGAACAGGCCGCAGAAAACGTAGCCCTTGATGCGGATCGCAGTCACCGGCAGTCCGCTCTGGAACGCCGCCTGCTGGTCGTCGCCCACGGCCAGCATCTGCGTGGTCAAACGCATGCGCATCAGGATGGCAAGCAGGATTGCCACAGCCGCGACGGCATAAAACACGAAAGGAACGCCCAGGAAGCGGCCGCCATAGGTCGTCCAATAGGCTTCTGGCGCCGGCGTGCCGGCCACTGGCAATACGGTAAGCGCCAGGCCGGTGAAGAAGATGGAGGTTGCGAAGGTGGCGACGATCGCCTGCAGTCTCAGTCCGGCGACGACGATGCCGTTGATCAGCCCGCAGGCTAGTCCTATCAGCGCGCCAGCCAGGCAGGCTGCGATGACGGCGAAACCGTCGCCGCCCCATTTTTGCATCAGCACGATCACCGAGACATTGACCAGCGACACGATGCTGCCGGCGGACAGGTCGATGTCGCCAGAAAAGACGACATAGGTCTGCGCTACCGCCAGCATCATCAGCGCCATGTAGGTCGAAATGAGCCCTGTCATCGAGCGGAAGCTCAGGCTGCGCGGCTCGAAGATGCCGTTGAGCGCCAACAACAGGATGAGAATGATCAGCGCCGGCAGGAAAGGATAGCGGCGGATCAGGCGACCAAGGCTGCCGGTACTGGTCTGGCTGGCTGCGTTGCTCATCAGGCAGCCTCATATGCGGCGTGATAAAGGTTGTAGCGGGTTCGGTCTTCGCCCTGCAGTTCGCGCGTCACCACGCCCGAATTGAAAACCAGGATACGATCGGCGTTGGCGAGCAATTCGGCGTCCTCCGAAGAATAAAGCACGATGCCCATGCCTTCGGCAGCCAGCGAGCGGATGAGCTGGAAAAGGTCGGCCTTCGCGGCAAGGTCGATGCCCTTGGTTGGGTCGTCGAGCAGCAGGATCGCGGGACGGTCGATCAGCCAGCGGGCGATCACCACCTTCTGCTGGTTGCCGCCGGACAGCGAGTTCACCGGCTGGCCGATGTCCTGAAATTTGGTCTTCAGCGCCTTCAGCGGTCCATCGGCAAGTGCTGTGAGGGCGCCGGGGCGGGCAAGATGCAGCCTGTTGCGCAGGAAATGGATCGGGGTGACATTTTCCAGGATCGGCCGGCCGATCAAGGTTCCGTCGCGACCGCGATCGCCGGAGACATAGGCGATGCCGTTGCGGATGGCTTCCGCCGGCGTGCGTGCGGCGCAAGCCCTGCCGCCGACTTCGATCGTTCCGGCATTGTGCGCCAAGGCGCCGAAAATGGCACGCAGCACCGAAGACTGACCCTGGCCGTGCAGTCCGCCGAAACCGAGGATCTCGCCCTTGCCGACAGTGAACGAAACGTCGCGGAAGCCGGCGCCGTTGAGATTGGCAACAGACAGCACGGGTTCGTCGGCGGCAGCTGGTACGGGTGGTTTGCTTTCAGCTGACAGCGCTTCGCGTTCGCCCACCATCTGGCGGATGACTTCGTCGGCGTTCGTCTCGGCGATCGCGGAGGAAGCCACGGTGGCGCCGTCGCGAATAACGGTAACCCGGTCGCCGATCGAGAAGATCTCATCCATGCGGTGCGAGATGAACACCATGGCACGGCCTTCCTGTTTCAGGCGGCGCAGGATCTCGAAGAAGCGATCGACCTGGGCACGATCGAGCGCGGAGGTCGGTTCGTCGAAAATGAGAATGGGCGCCTCGCTGGCGAGGGCTTTCATGATCTCGACCAGCTGGCGCTGATCGGCGCGCAGCCTGTCCACGGTCACGTCGGCGGCAAAGCCTTCGCCGGCGACGTCCTGGAATTCAGCGATGATCCGGGCCGTCCGTTCTTCCAGTTCGGTCCGGTCGACGAAGATGCCACCCTTTACCGGCATTGCCGGCAGCAGGATGTTTTCGGCCACCGTGCGGCGGGCAGCCAGACTGAGCTCCTGGTAGAAGATGCCGATGCCGAGTGCCCGCGCCGCACGAGGGCCGTCGATGGTGACAGGCTTGCCGTCGAGCAGCACGTCGCCGGCATCCGGCTTCACGCTGCCGGCGACGATCTTGCACAGCGTGCTTTTTCCTGACCCGTTCGAGCCGATCAGTACATGCACTTCGCCGGGTCTGAGATGCAGGTCGCCGCGGCTCAGCGCAACCGTTGCGCCATAGGCCTTGCGCGCGCCGCGAACGATGAGTTCGGACATCGAAGCCGTTCCTTCGGCTGTTGGGTATTACCCCGGAGTATCAGCTTATTTGAAAAACCGTCTCAGGTCCGCCCGGCATTTGGGTTGCCGGGCGGGGGTCCCGAGACTTTTATTTGAAGAGCTTTTCGGCGTCTTCGATGGAAAGCTGGCTGGTGAAGGAGTAGTAGCCGGGCTTGCCGTCCACTGCCTTCACCGCGTCATCGAGGCTCTTGTTGTCGATGAAGGGGATCGGCAGATAGATGGCATTGCCGTACTGGCCGGCAGCCGCGGGCTCCTTCAATTCCTTGTCCTGCAGCATGAGCACTGCGACGTTGAGCGCGCTGGCCATGACGCCGGGTGGGTTCACCGAGGCACCGGAATTCAGCTTGTCCTTCTTCCATAGGTCGATGAAGTCCTTGCGGATTTCACCGGTCGCGGCGATGGACGACTGTTTGTTGGCATCGATGATCGACTTCCAGGCGCCGGCTGCCATGCCGTCCTGCACCCAGACGCCGGTGATGTCGGGGTAGGTGGCGAGCAGGTTCTGCATGGCCTGCTGGCCCTGCGCCTGATCCCAGTTCGCATTCACTTCGTTGACGATCTTGATGTCCGGATATTGTCCGAATACCTCCTTGTAACCGGCAACGCGCATCTCGTTGGCGGGGTGGCCGGCGACGCCGTTGATCGCCACGACATTGCCCTTGCCGCCAAGCGTCTCGGCCAGCCACTTGGCTCCCGCAGCACCCCAGGCCTTTTGATCGATGCCGACATAGGTGGCGTCCTTGGAAGACACTTCCGAGTCGGTGGCGATCACCAGGATACCGGCGTCCTTGGCCTGCTTGAAGATCGGGTCGAACGCGGTCGGGCTGTTCGGATTGATGATGATGGCATTGACGCCCTGGCTCATGAAATTGCGTACTTGCGCGATCTGGCCGGGCACGTCGACGTTGGCGCTCTGCACCACGACTTCGACATTGACGCCCTTGTCCTTCCAGGCGGCTGCAGCGGCCTGTGCCTCCTCGATCATCTGCGTGCGCCATTCGGAACCGACCCAACCGTTGGAAAGGCCGATCTTGAAATCCGCTGCGTAGGTAGAAAATGCTGACACGGCCAGCGCTGTGGTGGCCGTCAAAGCCAATACGATCGCCTTTTTCATTTTGATCCTCCCTGAGTGCGACAGCGGCGACCTTATCAGGAATGAAATCGATTTCAATAGCGGTTTCACCGCGTTTCAGCGGGGAATTTGCCGCGATGCCGGATCTTGCGAGAGGTGGGGCGGCGCTGTCCCGGGCTCGGCGAGCCAGCGCGGCCGCTTATTTCGCGTCGATGAAGTCGAGCACAGCCTTGGTGTATTCGTCAGGGGCCTGCAGCATCGCGAAGTGGCTGGCATCGGGCAGGATGATTTCGGTCGCGCCGGGGATCATCTTGGCCATGGCGTCGGTGTGCTCGCGCTTGATTGCCTCGTCGTGGTCTCCGGCAACGATGGCGATCGGCGTGGTGATCCTGGCAAGCTGTTCCTTGTTCCAGTTCGGCTGCGTTTCCCACATCTTGCTGATCTGGCCGACGAAGGCGTCGTATTGATCGGGTGTCTTGGACAGCTTTTTGTAATCGCGGCCGGAGCGCTCGATATAGGCTGCGAAGGTCTTGTTGGTCAGAACACCAGGGTCGACACCATCCGTGGTGACATTGGCGGCCTGCGCGAACACGCGCGTCAGCCGGTCTGGATGGTTCATGGCAAGGTCTATTCCGATGATGCCGCCGTCGCTCCAGCCGACCAGTGCCGTCTTCTCGATCTTGAGGTGGTCGAGCAGGGCAACGTAGTCCGATGCCATCAGGTCGTAGCCGAACGGCTCTTCCGTGCGGCTCGATCGGCCGTGGCCGCGGCTGTCGGCAACGATCACCTTGTGCGTCTTGGCCAGTTCCGCCACCTGGCTCGACCATATGTCGGCATGGCCGAGCCCGCCATGGATCAGCAGAACCGGATCACCCTTGCCGTAGACGGCGTAATACATCTCGATGCCGTTGACGGGCGCATAGCCACTGTCGTCGGCCTTGGGCATCGGCGTCGGCTCGGGCAGGGTTTGCCAACGCTCCTCGGCGTTGGCTGCAACGCCAAACAACAGCAAGGCCGCAACGGTCAGGGCAGTCCACAAACGCGACATCGGGGCAATCCTCCTGAAGGGAAGGCGAGATCAACTGCCTTGCCTCCAGGAAAGTCAACAGCGACGGCACCGCCGTCGCTGTTGATGAATGCCGTTCTGGAGTATTGCGTTCAGGCGTCTTCTTCGACGAACACTTCTTCGCGCTTCTTGCGCACCGATGGCAGCAGCACGACCACCAGGACCAGGGCGGCGGCCAGCAGCAGGATGGCGCTGATCGGCCTGGTGACGAAGGTCGACGGATCGCCGCGGGACAGGATCATGGCGCGACGCAGGTTTTCCTCCAACATTGGCCCAAGCACGAAGCCGAGCAGCAGGGGAGCCGGCTCGCAGCGCAGTTTGGCCAGCACGTAACCGAGGAAGCCGAAGAAGGCGACCGAGTAGAGATCCCAGGCGCTCGATTTCACCGAATAGACGCCGATCGCCGAGAACGCCATGATTGCCGGGAACAGCACCTGGTAGGGCACGGTGAGCAGTCTCACCCACAGGCCGATCAGCGGCAGGTTGAGCACGATCAGCATCAGGTTGCCAATCCACATCGAGGCGATCAGCCCCCAGAACAGCGCCGGCCGTTCGGCGGCGACGTCGGGTCCGGGCACGATGCCCTGGATGATCATCGCGCCGATCATCAGCGCCATCACCGGGTTGGCGGGGATACCCAGCGTCAACATCGGGATGAATGATGTCTGTGCCGCGGCATTGTTGGCCGATTCCGGCCCTGCCACGCCTTCGATCGCACCCTTGCCGAATTCCTCCGGATTCTTGGCGACCCGCTTTTCCAGCGTGTAGGAGGCGAAAGAGGCAAGGATGGCACCGCCGCCGGGCAGGATGCCCAGAACCGAACCAAGACCGGTGCCGCGCAGTACGGGAGCTGTCATACGCCGGAAATCCTCGCGTGTCGGCATCAACCCGGTCACCTTGCGGATCATCACCGAGCGGTCATGCTCGTTCTCGAGGTTGCGCAGGATTTCGGCGACACCGAACACACCGACCGCAACCGCGACGAAGTTCAGGCCGTCGGCGAATTCGCGGATGCCAAGCGTGAAGCGGGGCGTGCCCTCGAAAATGTCGGAGCCAACCAGCCCGAGCAGCAGGCCGAGCACCACCATGGCCAGCGCCTTGATGACCGAGCCGTGCGCGAGCGCGATGGAAGACACCAACCCGACGACCATCAGCGAGAAATATTCGGCTGAACCGAACTGCAGCGCGATCTTTGTCAGCGGCGGTGCAAACAGCGCCACCAGGAAGGTCGCCACCGTGCCGGCGAAGAAGGAGCCGAGAGCGGCAGTGGCCAGAGCCGCGCCGGCACGGCCATTGCGCGCCATCTGGTAGCCGTCGATGGCGGTGACGGCGGAAGAGGATTCACCCGGCATGTTGATCAGGATGGCCGTGGTGGAGCCGCCATATTGCGCGCCGTAATAGATGCCCGCCAGCATGATCAGTGACGAAACCGGATCGCCGATCTGGAAGGTGACCGGCAACAGCATGGCAATGGTTGCGGTTGCACCGATGCCGGGCAGCACGCCGATCAGCGTGCCGAGCAGGACGCCGATCAGGCAGAAGATCAGGTTCCACAGCGTGGAAGCCGTGACGAAGCCGAGCGCGAGATTGTCGAAAAGATCCACGGCTCAGACTCCTGCCCAGGAAAGCCACGGGCCGAACCGCTGGAACGGCAGGCCGAGTGCATAGCTGAACACGATCGTGGAGAAGATGGTGAGCGCCAGCGCCACGATGATCGCGGTGCCGGGCCGCATCCGCTGCGAGGCGAAGGCTGCGATCAGCGCGGTGATGAACAGCGACGGCACAAAGCCCAGACCGCGTACGGTCAACCCGAAGAAGATCGGTGCGGGCAGGATGAAGAACATGCCGCGCCAGGCGATCGCGCCGATCGGTTCACCGGCGACGCGGGTGGCCTGGATGGCGATGATGGCGCCAAGCACGATCAGGATGCCCGACAGGACAAGCGGGAAATAACCCGGGCCCATGCGAAAGGCGGTGCCGATCTCCTGGCCGAGTGACTGGTAGCCGAAGAACAGGCCGGCGGCGACGAAGATCGCCCCGCACGCGCCGTTCGTCGGATCGATGGAAAGCTTGTTCACGGTTCCCTCCAAAGGCCTGACGCAAGACTTCGCTCACGCGGCCGCCGGCATCTTCAATCCGAGCAGGGCGGCCGGCAAGGTGAAAGGCCGGACGAGGATGCCCGCCCGGCCGTTGAAGTGTTAGTCTGCGTATTGGCCGGCAGCCTCGATTACCGGCTTCCAGCGGGCGACTTCGCCCTCCAGCTTGGCCTTGAGTGCTGCTGGCGTTGCATCCGCCTCGGGCGACGGCTTGGTGCCGAGTTCTGCAAAGCGGGCGATGACGTTTTCATCCTTCAGCGCCCTCTGCAGCGACTTGCTGAGCTTTTCGAGCACTTCCGGCGGCGTGCCTTTCGGTGCGTAGATGCCGTGCCAGATACCGACCTGGAAGCCAGGCAGGCCAGCTTCTTCGGTGGTCGGGATGTTGGGCAGCACGTCGAGACGGCCAGGCGAGGTGACGGCGTAGGCCTTGATCGTGCCGCCCTGGATCTGCTTGGTCGTGTTGGTGGTCTGGTCACACATGATGTCGACCTGGCCGCCGAGCAGGTCGGTCATCGCCGGGCCGGTGCCCTTGTAGGGCACGGTCACGAACTGAGTCTGGATGGCATTCATGAACATCATGCCGCAAAGATGCGAGGCGGCACCGATACCGGCATTGGCCAGCGTCACCTTGTCCTTGTTGGCCTTGACGTAGTCGATCAGGCCCTTGAGATCGGCAGGCTCGAAATCCTTGCGCGTGACGATCGTCATCGGCACTTCGGTGACGAGGCCGACATAGTCGAACGCGTTCAGCGTGTCATAGGCGAGCTTGCGGTAGAGCGTGGCACTGGTGGCCATGCCGATATGGTGCAGCAGCAGCGTGTAGCCATCCGGGTCGGCTTCGGCGACGCGGGCTGCGCCGAGTGTGCCACCGGCACCGCCGACATTTTCCACGATCAACTGCTGGCCGAGATCCTTGGACATCGACTCGGCGACCAGACGGGTGACCGTGTCGGTTGGGCCGCCTGCCGCAAATGGCACGATCACGGTGATCGTCTTGTCGGGATAGGTCTGTGCCACGGCAGAACTCGCCAGAACGGCAAAGGTCGCAGCCGTCGCCAGCGAGGCGATAAGCTTCTTCATGAAATCCTCCCAGATACTCGTTCTGCGCAGGTCTCCTCCGGCGCCGTGAACGGATGACTGATAGGAGAGGCGTTCGCTGCGTCCGGCAATGTCAGAATGCGCACAAATGTCGGCATTCTTCATTCACGGTCGCAATAATGGGTGGAAATCGTAACATTGCGGCTCAGACGTGGGTGGTTTCCCACACATCGTCCCTAGTCCGTGGTCTCCGGCGCACCGAGTTGTTTTTTGTCGAGCCCATAGCGCTGCATCTTCTCGTAGAGTGTCTTGCGCGAAATTCCGAGCTGTTCATAGACCGGCTTGAGGCTGCCGCCGTGAGCGACAAGTGCAGCGGAAATGATGTCCTTTTCGAATTCCGCGACGCGATCCGCCAGGCGCAGATCGCCATTGGCAGTTTCGGTTGCCTGCGTGCCGGCGTGCGAGCCGAGCCCCAGCACAAAACGGTCTGCCGCATTCCTGAGTTCGCGCACATTGCCGGGCCAGTCCCGGCCGGCGATGTCTGCGACGACATGCGGCGCCACATCGACATCGTCGCGGCGGTAACGCCCGGCGGCTTCGCGCACCAGCTGCAGGAAAAGCAGGGGTACGTCCTCTCGTCTGGCGACAAGCGCCGGCATCCTCAGCGTTACCACGTTGAGGTGGTAAAGCAGGTCGGCACGGAAGCGTCCTGCCGCCACCTCGTCATCGAGATCGACCTTGCTGGTGGCAATGAAACGGACGTCGAGCGGAATCGGTTCATTGGAACCCAGCCGATAGATGACACGGTCCTGTATGACACGCAGCAGCTTTGCCTGCAGGTCGATTGGCATCGAGCCGATCTCGTCGAGGAGTACGGTACCGCCCCTGGCGTGCTCGAACTTGCCGAAGCGAGGCCGCAATGCGCCTGGGAAGGCGCCGGCCTCGTGGCCGAACAGCTCGCTTTCGATCAGCGTGGCGGGGAGAGCCGCACAATTGATGGCGATGAAGGGTCTGATTGCGCGGCCGCTGATATCGTGCAGCGCGCGTGCCGCCACCTCCTTGCCGGTACCGGTATCGCCGATCACCAGGATGTCGGCATCGGTGGCGGCAATGGCCCGGAGCTTGTAGCGCAACTCTACCATCACCTGGGTGCGGCCGGGCAGGCGGGTCTCGAGGTCGTCGTTCTTGCCGGCCGCCGCGCGCAACTGGCGATTTTCAAGCACGAGGCTGCGCCGGTCGATGGCGCGCCCCGCCATTTCGATCAGGTGCTGCACGACATACGGCTTTTCGAGGAAGTCGTAGGCGCCTTCGCGCATGGCACGCACGGCAAGCTGCACGTCACCGTGGCCCGTCACCAGGATGACGGGGATGTCCGCGTCGATTTCACGAATGCGGGTAAGCAGTGTCATTCCGTCCATTCCGGGCATGCGGATGTCGGATACGACGACGCCGTTGAAGCCTTGCGTGATGAAATCGAGCGCGCGCTCCGCCGAGGCGCATTCCTGCAGCCCTAGCCCGGCAAGGTCGAGCGATTGGGCCGCTGCTCGGCGCGGCTCCTCCTCGTCATCGACCAGCAGCACGATAGGCGGCTTCATTCGGCCGCCTCACGCACTGTGTTGCGCGTTGCTTCGAGCTCGATTGTGAACAGGGCGCCACCCTCGGGATGATTCAAGACGGCAAGGCTTCCGCCGAAGTCCTTGATGATGTTGTAGGAAATCGAAAGGCCAAGGCCCAGTCCCTTGCCAACGCCTTTCGTCGAGAAAAACGGATCGAATATCCGTTCCGCGATGGCGTCGGCAACACCCGGGCCATGATCGCGAACAGTGACCAGCATTCTGCCTGCCTTGCGGTGCGCCTGCAGTTCGATGCGCCTGTCTGGCAGGCCTTCGACAGCGTCGGCCGCGTTGGTGATGATGTTGACCAGAACCTGCTGCAGTCGGACCGAACCTGCCTTGACCATCAGCGGCGTGCGACCGAGGTCGACAAGCAGCGTCGCATCGGCCGCCTTGAGGCGCCAGGCAACGATCTCCTGGGTGTCGCGCACCACATCCGCCAGATCGATCGCGCCGAGTTTTTCGTTCGGCTTGCGCGCGAAGTTACGGAGATGACGGCTGATCGAGGCCATGCGGTCGGCGAGACCTGAAATGCGCGCAACGTTGTCGCGCGCCTCGGCGACACGGTTGCGCTCGATGAGAACGGCAGCGTTGTCGGCATAGGTTTTCACAGCCGCCAGCGGCTGGTTGAACTCATGCGAAAGCGCCGCCGACATTTGCCCGAGCGCCGCCAGCTTGCCGGCCTGGATAAGATCGGCCTGTGTCTGCCGCAGTTGCTGTTCTGTCGTGCGTCGCTCGGCAACTTCGGTTTCGAGGCGCGTGTTGACCAGCGCAAGGTCGTGCGTGCGTTCTTCGACGCGACGCTCCAGCTCTTCGCGGGCAAAACGCTGCATTTCCATGCGCTCGGCCAGCCGGGCACGCCGCTGCAACAGGACAAAGCCGGCCAGGGCTGCCAGGCCGAGCGTCAGCAGAGCCGCGGCAACGGTCGTCAAGGCCTGGGTGCGTGCCGAACGCGTGTCCAGCAACACGTTGATCGTCCAGCCAGCATCCGGCATGGACTCGGACAGCACCAGATATTCGCTCTGCTGCCTGTCGAAGTTGACGGTCATAAGCGAAAGTCGGTTTTCGAAATTTCCGCGCGTGACCGCCAACTCGCGAAGCGAGGCGTTGGCGTAACGCCGCGACGCTGCCGTGCGCGCGAGCCGCTCAGGGGTCAATGGCAGCAAGCTGGTGTAGAGCCATTCCGGGCGCTCTGCCATGAAGATGATGCCTTCGGGATCGGTGACGATGATCTCGTCGTCACCGCCCAGCCATGACGCCTCGATGGCGTCGACCTCGACCTTGAACACCACGACGCCACGGATGGAAGCGCCGACATGCACGGGAGCCGAGAAATAGTAACCGCGCTTCAACGAGGTGGTGCCGAGTGCGAAGAAACGGCCGCGCTTGCCCTTGATCGCGTCCTGGAAATAGGGGCGATAGGAAAAATTCTCTCCGACGAAACTGATCGGGCGGTCGAAATTGCTGGCAACGATCGTCACGCCATCCTGGCCGATCACATAGATGTCAGAGGATTGCAGCAACGCATTGATCTGCTTGAGATAGAGGTCACCTCGGGCACGAAGTTCCGGGTTGCCGGGATCCGCCAGCAATTCCTTGATGTCGTCATTGTCGGCGATCAGGGCTGGAAGCGGTTCGAAGCGATTGAGCTGCCCCTGCAAGGCAGCAACAGCCAGCCGCAAAGTGGTTTTGCCACGCGACGCCGCCTGGTCGAGATAGGCGCGTGTCGCAAAGTTGCTGCCATAGATGGCGAGCGCCGCCGTCAGTGCGACCGCAAGCGCAATCCAGAACCAGCGTCTGTTGGAAGATAGCTTGAGCATCAGCATCGCCGGTTGACCTGCAAGCAGTATAGCCGGCGTGCCATCTTGTACAACGCATCGGCAGGTCACGAGAGACGGGGGGTAGTCGCGGGCGCATTTCGGCACATCCGCTGTTCTCGAACAGACGTTGGATGATCGACCGGCAATTCCAATATCCAGATCCCTGTGGATACCAGGAAAACGGAGCGTGCCATGACGAACGGACCTGACGAATTGTCTGCAAACATCACCGCGACGCTGATCGGCGGTCCAACCGCGCTGATCAATATCGGTGGTCTCAATCTCCTCACCGATCCCGCCTTCGATACGCCGCAGGCCTATGATGGCGGAGTACGCTTGGTGAAACTGACCGGTCCGGCGCTCGGACCAGATGAGCTGCCGCCGATCGATGCGGTTCTGCTCAGCCACGACCAGCATTTCGACAATCTCGATCATGCCGGTCGCGCCTTCCTGCCGAAAGCCGGCCGCGTGCTGACAACGAAGGTCGGCGCCGAACGTCTGGGAAGTCTCGCTGAAGGTCTCGAACCCTGGCAGAGCGTGGACATCCAGACCCCGCAGGGGCAGCGGCTGGTGATAACGGCGGCTCCGGCCCGTCACGGGCCGCACGGCTTCGAGCCGATCAGCGGCGATGTCATCGGCTTCATCATCTCGCTGGACGATGAGACGTGGCCGAGCATCTATATTTCCGGCGATACCGTCTGGTTCGACGGCGTTGCGGAAGTCGCCCGGCGCTTCGACGTGCGCCTGGCCGTGCTGTTCACCGGTTCCGCCAAGCCGCGCGGTGCTTTCCACGTCACCATGGATGCCAATGATGCGATCGAGGCAGCCGCGGCCTTCGAGAAGGCGACCATTGTTGCCATCCACAATGAGGGGTGGGAGCATTTCACCGAAACGCAGGAGCAGCTTGCTCACGCCTTCAAGGCTTTGGGCATCGCCGACCGCCTGAAGGTGCTGGAAAAAGGCAGGCCAACTGAATTTACGGTTTAGCCTCAGTCATTTGGCATGACTTCCTGACTCTCCGTCTCACACGACCTTGCGACGTGATGTCGTGTGAGACGGAGGCGTGCACTCAAATGAGGCGTTGGCTTGTCATCATCGAACTGGTTTCCCGTCCGCAGTTTTGCCAGAGTGTGAAATTCAGTGCGATCGACGGAAGCGAAACGTGATTCCAGCAAAATTCCCCCGACCGAAACCCTGGACCGAGATGGCGACACTGCTTGTCGATGTCGCCACCGGGCGCAAGCCAGCCGATCTGATTGTACGCAACGGCCGCTGGGTCAATGTTCACTCCGGCGAGATCATCGGTGGTACCGACATTGCGGTGGTCGGTGGTCGTTTCGCTTACTGCGGCCCTGATGCTTCCCATGCCATCGGGCCGGATACCGTGGTGGTCGACGCTGGCGGGCGCTATCTTGTGCCTGGCCTGTGCGACGCGCACATGCATGTCGAAAGCGGCATGGTGACCGTCACCGAGTTCAGCCGTGCCGTCATTCCACATGGCACGACATCCATGTTCATCGATCCGCATGAAATCGCCAACGTGCTCGGCTTGCCTGGTGTGCGGTTGATGCATGACGAGGCGCTTGCCATGCCCATCAATGTGCATGTGCAGATGCCGTCCTGCGTGCCTTCCGCGCCTGGGTTGGAGAATGCCGGCGCGGTGCTCACCGTCGAGGATGTCGCCGAGGCGATGACCTGGGAGAACATTATCGGGCTGGGTGAAGTCATGAATTTCCCCGGCGTTGCAGCCAACAATCCGGTCATGTCGGGCGAGATCGCGGCCACCGTCAGGGCCGGCAAGACGGTGGGTGGCCACTATGCCTCACCGGACCTCGGCCTGCCGTTCCACGGTTATGTCGCCGGCGGTCCGGAGGATGATCATGAAGGCACGCGCGCCGAAGACGCGATCGCGCGCGTACGCCAGGGCATGAAGGCTATGCTGCGGCTTGGGTCCGCCTGGTATGATGTCGCCGAGCAGATCAAAGCGGTGACGGAGCAGGGGATCGATCCACGCAATTTCATCCTGTGCACCGACGACAGCCATTCCGGAACGCTGGTAAATGACGGCCACATGGACCGTGTCGTCAGGCATGCCATTCAGCAGGGCCTGAAGCCGGTGACGGCGATCCAGATGGTGACGATCAACACTGCCCAGCATTTCCGGCTGGAGCGTGAGATCGGTTCGATCACGCCGGGGCGGTTGGCCGATTTCCTGATCGTGTCCAACCTTGCCGAAATGACCATAGACGAGGTCTATGGCCGCGGTATTCGGCTTGCGACGAACGGCAGGCTGGAGGCCGATATTCCGGCCTATGACTATCCTGCCAGCGCCAAGAACACGGTCAAGCTCGGCAAGCGGCTTGCCGCTGCAGATTTCGACATCAAGGCTCCCGAGGGCGCCAACAAGGTACGCGCGCGCGTCATCGGCGTCATTGAGAACCAGGCGCCGACCCGCGCGCTGGAGGCGGATCTGGTCGTCGAGGATGGTTTGGTTTCCATCGACCGGGCTGGCGATGTCTGCCAGATCGCGCTGGTCGAGCGCCATCGCGGCACCGGCGGTGTTACCAACGCCTTCGTGTCGGGCTTCGGTTATGTCGAGGATTGCGCGATGGCGTCGTCGGTCGCGCATGACAGTCACCACATCATCGTCGTCGGTACCAACAAGCAGGATATGGCGCTCGCCGCCAACCGGCTGGCGGAAGTCGGTGGCGGCGTGGTGCTCTATTCGAAAGGCAAGGAACTGGCGCTGGTCGAAATGCCGATCGCCGGCCTGATGTCGGACGAGCGTGCCGAGATCGTGGCCGCCAAGGCCGAGAAGCTGACAGAAGCCATGCGGCAGGTGGGCTGTTCGTTGAACAACGCCTACATGCAGCATTCGCTTCTGGCGCTGGTGGTGATCCCGGAACTGCGCATCTCGGATGTCGGACTGGTCGACGTCAGGACCTTCGAGAAGGTCGATCTGTTCGTCTGAGGACACCCCATGTATGTCGGCCGTTCCTACAGGTTGCTCGACTTCGCGCTCTGGTCGCGACGCAGCGTCATCTACATGGTCGCGGTCAGCGGACTGGCGGTCACGCTCTATCGCCTTCCCGCCACCGCAGGGTTTTCGGTGCCGTGGTCCGTTGTGCTCGTGCTCGGTACCACCGTGTCGCTGGTCACCGGCTTCAAGAACTCGCAGGTCTTCACCCGCAGCAATGAAGCCCTCCAGGCGTTTTCGCAGATCACAGCAAGCAGCCGAATGTGGTCCAATTTCTGCAGAGACTTTACCGATGCTGCAATCGCGAGGCAGCTCATCTATCGACACCTCGCATGGCTGACCGCGCTGCGGTTCTCCTTGCGTCGGCCGATGCCCTGGGAGTCGTTGGCACGAGCTGCCAACATCGAATTCCGTCGACGCCGCTATCACATCCAGGAAGATAAAAGCTCGGTCGCCGACGAATTGCGCGCGCTGCTGGCTGAAGATGCCGACCGCGTCCTGAAAACACCTCAGCCAGTGATAACCCTTCTTGAGATGCAATCTGTCCAGGTCAATGGATTGCTCAAAAGCGCCGCTGTCCCGACCCAGGTCTATTCCGAGCTTACCAAGCTAATGCGCGACTTCCACGATCAGCAGGCGCGTTGCGATCGCATCAAGAACAACCCTTACCCGCGGCAGTACGCGATCATCAGCTCGATGTTCATGGTGATCTTCTGCACCTTGCTGCCGTTCGGCGTCGTTCCGGTATTCGCTGAGATGGGCAAGTTGGGTGGCTTCATCGGTCCGGTCGCGATCTGGCTGACCATCCCGTTCAGCGCGCTTCTCGGATGGGTCTACATGTCTCTCGACCTGGTCGGTGAGAGCAGCGCCAACCCGTTCGAGGGGGGCGCCAACGACGTTCCCATTTCCCAGATCTGCCGGGATATCGAGATCGAACTGCGCCGGTCGCTTGGGGAAAGCGATCTGCCGGCTCCTTTGCCGGCGATCAATGACATCGCGACCTGAGCGGTCATGGCAGATCAACTCAGCACCACGCGTTCTCCGCTTTCGGCAGCTTCTTCGATCGCCGCGATGATGCGGTGGACCGCAACGGCGTCATCGAAGCTTGGTGCGTTGCGCGTGTCGTTGCGCAGGTCGTCGGCCATCTGTGCATAGAGCCGGGCGACGTTGCCCGGCTCTACCTCCATTGGCCAGCCGGCGTGATACGAGGCAGGGACCTCCAGTGGCCGGAACACCTTGTCGTCGCCGCGAGCGCCCTTGAGGGTAAGCTGAACCATCTGCGTGTGGCCGGAAGGGCCGGTGATGCGGATGTCGCCTTCGGTACCATGTATTTCCCAGAGCAGGCCGTTCCCATCGCGTGCCGGGCCGCCGCGGTAATGAATGGAGATGGGCGCGCCACTGGCCATGACGCCGCTGACCAGGATCTGGTCGGGGGCGGATACCGGCAACCATTCCTGCGTGTCGACCGCAAGCGCAGTCGGTCTCCGCGTCGCCAGCAACGCGGAGACTTCCACGACCTCTCCGAGCACATCACGCAACGCGGCCAGCGTATGCCCTACCGGGATCGTAAGGGCCGTGGCGCCGTTGGCACGGTCGAGCAGATAGCCATAGGTTTTTTTGTCGGAAATGGTGCCGGAGCCCAGCGCGTTCCCAGCATAGGCGGTCAGGGTGGTAGACAGCACCTCTCCGACAAAGCCTTCAGCGATCAGCTGCCGCAGGTGGGTGATTTCCGGAGCGAGACGCGCCTGGGTTCCAACCACGCCGAGTATTCCCTTTTCCCGTGCAAGTTCCGCCATCGCCTCTGCTTCCGCCAATCCGTTGCCGAGCGGCCACTCACAGTAGACATGCTTGCCGGCTGCGATCGCGGCTTTCACGATCTCGAAATGGGGCGGCACTTTGACGGTGACGGTGACGATGTCGATTTCGGGAGCCGCGACGAGTTCTGCAACGCTGGCGAAAGCTCGCGAAGACAATCCCATCTCGGTCACCGCCGACTGCGCGCTGGCGAGGCTGGAATTGGCAACGCCGGCGATCTCGAACGTATCGGGTAGAGCCTGAAGCGCGGGCACATGGGCTCGCGCGGCCCAACTCCTCCCCGATTGCAGGCCAACGATGCCCACCCTGAAGCGGTGTCCGGTCATGCTGTCATCCTCACTGGAGATTTGCTTCGATGCCTGGAAAATACATCGATGCATTCCTCGCGAAAATTCGGCATATGTGCGGATCAACCTTGAGATTTCGCACAGATGATCGATTGGGAAGACGTCCGCCATTTCCTTGCTGTCGCCCAGGTCGGCACGCTGTCGGGCGCCGCCCGCTGCCTGAAAGTCGATCACGCCACGGTCAGCCGGCGACTGGCGTCGCTGGAGGACGCACTCGAGGTGCGGCTTGTCGATCGTCTGCCGCGATCCTGCCGCCTCACCACGCTCGGCAGGCAAGTGTTCGAGCGCGCGCTGGAGATGGAGAGCGGGGCCAATGGCATAGCCCGGCTGGCCAAGGCCTCCCAGGCGCCGCTCGTCGGGCGGATCGCGCTCAGTGCTCCCCCCGTTCTCGTCACGCATCTTCTGACCGAGAACCTCGCGCGTTTCAGGGCTGAACACCCGGAGATAAGGCTTTCCATGTCGGCACAGCCACAGCGCGTCTCACTGGCACGGCGCGAGGCCGATGTCGCTGTGCGGTTCGTCAAGCCTGAAGAGGCCGGCAGCGTGACGCGGAAGATCGGTACGATGCCTTTCGGTCTCTACGCGCACCGATCCTATGCCCATCTCGCAGCGCCCGAGCGCTGGGAGTTCATTGTCTGGGATGAAACCTATGCCCACACGCCGGCGCAATCGTGGCTGCTCGGCATTGTCGGCGACCGTCCCGTCATCTGCGAATTGACCCATTCCAGCGAACATCTCGTTGCCGTCAGGGCCGGCTTGGGCATCGCCAGCCTGCCTTGCTTCATCGGCGAGCGGGACCGTGATCTGGTCAGGGTCGAGAAGAATGCTCCCTCATTCGCGCGCGACATCTGGCTGGCTGTCCACAGCGACCTGCGCAAGATGCCCGCGGTGCGCGCGGTGATGGATTTCGTGACGGCTGTCGTTTCCGAACAGCGACATCTGTCTTTCGCTACACCAGACTGAGTGAGGAGCGGAACTCAAGCGCATTCGTCTTGGCCAGGCTCGAGGCTCGGCTGTCGGGATTTTGAGACAGGAAACGTTCAACGAGCCGGAATCCCAGTGCATAGCCAGACCAGCTGGGTCGACCGTCCGTACCAAAGAACCATGCCTCATGATCGTAGTCCGTCTTGTCCCATTCCTGCAGCGCCGATCCGACGTGAGCCCTGACGGTATCCATGGGCAGCAGCTCCCAAGGCTCCAGAGGTTTCCCGTAGAGTTCCTGGGCGAAATGTCCGGCAAGTCCTTCCGAAACCAGCGCTTCCCCCAGAGACGAACCATAGCCTGGTCCATCCCACCGGGCAGCGTGATGAAGCTCGTGTGCGAACATCCGCTCAAGTGATGCCTCTGCATTGGCCTGCAATGCCGGATTGTCGGGGTCGACCGTCACGAAGATCACACCGGGTCTTGGCGCATACCCCATGTGCCCCTTGGCTGGAACGACCCAGCCTCCCGATTGCACGACGACGTCCAGAGGCTGGATGGGCATCAAAGCGATCGCTTTGGCATGTGTTTCCATCAAGCTGTTGCGAAGCCAGCCTTGATGTTGCGTGAGCGCGCCGCGGGCATCGAGAAAGTGAAGTTCGATGGGCATAACCGCGAGCTCCAATGGCATTTATGGGATGAAGCCGCAGCCCGAGATCAGTTTTGGCTGACGCTCGTGCTACTGCCCACCGGTCACCACGGTCAGCACCTTGAAGGGTGTGGTGATGACAATCTGGGCCACGGATCCCACGGCTTGACCAAGCCCGGTGCCGAGCTGCTCGATCGGCTGGTTGCTGGCGGGTTCAGCCTCGGCTAGCGCGGCTGGTGTTCGCAACTGCTTGCCGAGCAACTGCACCAGAAGCGGGTTGTCTGCGAATTTCGCGTGGTTCAGCCGATCGCCGCTCTCTGTCTTGGTCAGGTCGACCACCGTGACGCCGTATTGCGCGAGATCAGAGGCATTGCCGTAGTCGCCGACGCGCGGCTTGGCGCCGGAGATGAAAGTCGAAAGCTGCAGCGCTCGGTCATCTGCCGACAGCAGCACGGTGAAGGGCCGGTCAGGTTTACCGTAGCGCATCATCTGCTTCTTGAACACATCGACATCGATGTCGGGGGAGGCGAGCACGACATAGCCGAGCTTGCCGGAAAGGTCGCGGTCGCCGGTGATGGCCAGTTGCCGCAAGGCCTCCATCGCCACCCAATTGCCCATGGAATGGGCGATGATGTCGATGCTCTTGGCCTTGGTCTTGGCCAGCAGTCGCAGTGTCGCCTCAAGATCGTCGCGGGCGGCGTTGGCGCTTTCCTTGTCGTAGATGTAGCCGGTGGTCTTGCCGGCCGAGGCCCAGGAAAACAGCACCGGCGTGCCGGGATAGTTGGTATCCTGGACGATTTGGGTCAGGCGATAGACGCCGTCGTCGAAACCGTTGTTGTAGCCATGCACGAAAACCAGCACGCGTCCGTCGCTGCGGGCGATGTCGGCGCCCACCGCCTGTTCGAATTCCCTGGCGTTGCCGTAGAGGGTGGCGCGGGTTGCGGTGAAATGTTTGGCCGGGTCACTCTGCGCTCGGCCCCTGGCTCGCTCGATCTGGCCGACCTGGTGGATCTTCGGCACCGAAACGTCGATGCGCGCATATTGCGTACGCAACGAGCGTTCGCTCGCAAACACCTGGCGAGGCTCGGTTTTCGCTGCCTCACGCGTGGTGGCGACATAGATGTCATGGGTGGCGGCGATCGCAGAAGCGGGGGCCTCGATCGCGGTTTTGTTCAGCAGGTCGTGCGAATTGGAACCAGCACAGCCGGTGGCCGAGAGTGCGATGGCGACGACGAACAATGCCTTCCAGCGCATGAAGCCGATCCTGATGCCTTCGCGCCCGAGCATGGCGCCTTCAATCTCGAATAGAGGCTGGAGCTGCCCCAGTCCAGATTATTTGAGCCGTGACTTACATCATGCCCAGCTGTTTGATGCGGTCTGTCACGGTGCGGTCATTTGCGTAGCCGTCGTCTTCACGCAGCCGCTGGCCGAGCAGTTTGACCATCTCGGGATTGTCGGCGAACTTGTTGTGATTGAACGAGTCCGTACCCGATTTGGAGGACAGGTCGACGACGGTCACGCCGTAGTCGGCAAGTTCAGCGGCATCCTTGTAGTCGCCGAGACGAGGACGCGAACCGGCGAGGATGCCGGAGAGGCGCAGCGCGCGATCGTCGTCTGACAGAAGCACGATGAATGGCTTGTCGGGCTTGCCGTAGCGGCGCATCTGGCTCTTGAACACATCGACGTCGATGTCCGGCGAGGCAAGTATCACGTCGCCCAGTTTGCCGTTCAAGTTGCGGTCGCCGGTGATGGCGAGCTGGCGCAGGGCTTCCATGGTTACCCATGTGCCCATGGAGTGCGCTACGATGTCGATGCGGCGTGCGCCCGACCGGGCCAGCGTGCGCAGCGTGACTTCGAGTTGATCGCGGGCGACGCTGGCGCTCTCGCGATCGTAGACGTAACCGGTAGTGGAGGCGCCAGATGCCCAGGAAAACAGCACCGGCGTGCCGGGATAGCCAGAATCGTTGACGATCTGCGTCAGCCTGTAGACGGCATTGTCGAACGAGGTGTTGTAGCCATGCACGAATACCATGGCGCGGCCGCCACGGGCGGCGATATCGGCATTGAGTGCCGCCTCGAATTTCGGCTCGGTGTCGTAACCGACCATCTGCGAGGCCATGAAATATTTCGACGGATCGTCGGAATTTCCACGGCTTTTGCGTTCGATCTGCCCGACCTGGTGTTCTTTCGGCACGGTGACGTTGACGCGCGCATAGTTCAGCGTCGACGAACGGTCGCCGTCAAAACCCTGGTTGGGATCGTCGGAACGCTTGCGGGTCGTGGTGATGAAGATCGCGTGATTGCCGACGATGTCGGAAACCGATGCCGTCACCATGGCGCTGCCCAGCACTTCCTGCGGCCCCTGGCTGGCGCAGCCGGTGGCAACAAGCGTCATCGCAACGATCAGGAACCTTTTCAAACGCACGATACGTCCAGCCCTGCTAATCCGGCTCCAGCCGGTTCTTGTTTTTTGAATGCAGTCTCCGGACAGGCGAAGTGCGGCCAAAGTAAGTCGGCAGCCGCGAAAACCACATTGCGGGGCGTCTGTCGAGGCCTGGGTGTTGCGCCAAAGCCAAAATGGCGGCAGGAACGATTGCTGTAATTTCTACAAGGGCTTGTCTCATGACCAGTTTTGCCGACCGTGTCGCCGGCGCTGCCGCGGCGGTGCGCCAGATCTTTCCCGAGACACCCTTGCAAGAGAACGATTACCTGTCGCGCAAATACGGCGCGCGCGTGCTGTTGAAACGCGAGGATCTGACGCCGGTGCGCTCCTACAAGATCCGGGGCGCTTTCAATTTCTTTCGCAAGGCATTGGCGGAAGGCAATGAGGCAGAGTTGTTCGTCTGTGCCTCTGCCGGCAACCACGCGCAGGGTTTTGCTTTTGTCTGCCGGCATTTCGGCCGCAGGGGCGTTGTCTTCATGCCAGTGACGACGCCGCAGCAGAAGATCGACAAGACGCGCCTGTTCGGTGGCGAATTCGTCGAGATCAGGCTGGTCGGTGACTTCTTCGACGAATGTTATCGCGCTGCCTTCGAGTTCACCGAGCAGAGCGGAGCGCATATGGTGCCGCCATTCGATCACAAGGACATTATCGAGGGGCAGGCGACGGTGGCATACGAGATCGCCGCTCAGATGCCCGGTGCACGTCTGCCAGATATCATCATGCTGCCGGTTGGGGGCGGGGGGCTTTCGGCGGGCGTCTCACATTATTTCACCCAAGGGGGAAAGGCACCGCGCTTCGTCTTCTGCGAACCGGCAGGAGCGCCTAGCCTTAGGGAAAGCCTGGCTGCCGACAAGCGCGTGAAACTCGCTCGTGTCGACAATTTCGTCGATGGCGCGGCCGTCGCCGAAATCGGCCGCGAGCCATTCCGCCACCTGAAGGGGTATTCGCAGGATGATGTGCGGCTGGTGCCGGAGAACCGGCTCTGCGCCACCATGGTCGAAATATTGAACATCGAGGGTGTGGTGCTGGAACCTGCTGGGGCGCTGGCCATCGATGCACTCAAGGATTTTCCCCGCAAGGAAATCAAGGGCAAGACCATCGTCGCGGTGGTGTCGGGCGGCAATTTTGACTTCGAACGCCTGCCTGACGTCAAGGAGCGGGCGCTGCGTTTCGAAGGATTGAAGAAGTATTTCATCATCCGGTTCCCGCAGCGGCCCGGAGCGCTGCGCGACTTTCTCGAAATGCTGGGACCGGACGATGACATTGCCCGCTTCGAATATTTGAAAAAATCGGCGCGCAATTTCGGCTCGGTGCTGATCGGTATCGAAACCAAGGACCACCGCAACTTCGACCTGCTGACCGCGAATTTCGCCACGCACGGCGTGCAATATCAGGACATAACCGACAACGAGACGCTGGCGGGCTTCATCATATGAACGGGTTCGTTGCGCTGTTTTCCGGCATTAATGTCGGCGGCAACCGCATCGTGAAGATGGCGGAGTTGCGTGCCTTCTTCGAGCAACTCGGCTTTGCCGACGTCGCAAGCTATGTGCAGAGCGGCAACATGGTGTTCTGCTCGGCGCACACCGATGTCACCGCGCTGACGACGACGCTGCAGGGCGCGTTCCAGCAGCGCTGGGGTTTTCATTCTCGCATCATGGTGCGCGACGCGGCCTGGTTGGCGCGACTTGTAGCGGATAATCCCTATCCCGAGATCGCGGACGACCCGACGAAGCTGCATGCGATGGTCCTGGAACGTGAACCAACGCCAGAGGAGGTCGCCAGGCTTGCCGAAAAATGCACAGGGCCGGAGCGCTTCAAGGTGAAAGGCGATGTCCTTTACCTGCATGCCCCCGAGGGTCTGGGCAAATCGAAATTCGCCGAAATCCTGCCGCGCACCCTCAAAGTGCCCGGCACGACGCGCAACTGGCGCAGTGTCCTCGCCCTGGCGGAGATGATCGCTCCGCGCTGACCCGCGCTTAGGCCGCAGCCCAGTTGAAGACCAGTTCCTCACGGAAGGCAAAACGCTTGATGTGGTCTTCCACGACACGTTCGAGCTGTTCCAGCTGGGTAGCATCGCTCGCGGTCAGCGCGATGCGCAGCGCTGTCGCGCCGGCATCCATCACTGTCTTGCCGATGGTCAGCTCGATCTCACCGTGGTTCGGATCGAAGGTGACGGGAAACTTATGCGCCCAATGCTTGCAGAGCTGCTGCAGATAGCGGCTGGCATGTTCGGTGGTGACGTCGGCATTACTGGTCGACATGGGAGTTCTCCGTTCGGCTGTCTGGCTGGCGTCACGCTGGCTGATGAATGCGGGCCCGGTTCATCAGGCCGTTCCCGCTGAAATGTGAGAAAGGACCTTCAGGCGCCCGGCAGGTTACCAGTTTCCGGTATTGGCCATCGAGGCCCAGGGTTCGGCCTTGTCCTTGGCAGCACCCTTCTGCAGAAGCTCGATCGATATGCCGTCCGGCGACTTGATGAAGGCCATATAGCCGTCGCGCGGCGGTCGGTTGATCGTCACGCCTTGATCCTGCAGGCGCTGGCAGGTGGCATAGATGTCGTCGACCTCATAGGCGAGGTGGCCGAAATTGCGTCCACCTTTATAGTCCTCGGGATCCCAGTTGTAGGTCAGCTCGATCAGCGGTGCACGCGCTTCGACGCCGCTTTTCTCGTCCTCGGAGGCGGCCAGGAAGATCAGAGTGAAGCGGCCCTGCTCGTTTTCGATGCGGCGAACTTCCTTGAGACCCAGCTTGTTGCAGTAGAAATCCAGGGATTGGTCGACATTGGTCACACGGACCATCGTGTGCAGATAGCGCATATTCGTCTCCAGGCTTGGGATCGCGCGCACCATAGGGGTGGTCGCAGGATGCTGCAACGCCGAAAAGCAACGTTACGGCAGCCAGCAAACAGTCTTTATGAGCCCGGCCGAATATAACTCTGAATGAGCCGGTGAAAAAAGGCACGTCAGGTCTTGCACACCCCGGAAGCCGAAGTGTTAATCTCACGTAAAGAATCAGTAGCTGCAGTTTCGGAGAAAGGGGGCATTCTGATGGGGGAAAAAGCCTCTCTGACCAGTCGGGATGCGCTTCTTGGCGACACCGCTGGACATGACGAGATCGGCGAGTCCGCGGATCTGCTGGAGATTTCCGGCGCGATCAAATGGTTCGACGTTGCCAAGGGATACGGCTTTATTCTTCCCGACGAAGGTGTCTCCGGCGATATTCTGCTTCATGTGACCTGCCTGCGGCGCGATGGTTTCCAGACTGCGCTCGAAGGGGCTCGGGTCGTCTGCCTTGTCAAGCAAGGTGATCGTGGCTTGCAGGCGTTTCGCGTTCTCTCGATGGATAGTTCTACAGCGGTCCACCCTGCCGAACAGCAAGAGCAGCGCACGCACGTCACGGTAACGCCTGAAAGCGGACTGGAACGCGCGCTCGTCAAGTGGTTCAACCGCACCAAGGGTTTCGGTTTCCTGAGCCGTGGCGAGGGCACCGAGGACATCTTCGTGCATATGGAAACGCTTCGTCGTTACGGCGTGACGGAACTCAGGCCTGGTCAGGTCGTCCTGGTGCGTTATGGCCGTGGTGACAAGGGACTGATGGCAGCGGAAATCCACCCGGATATGGGAACGCTGCCGGTTGCGCATTGAGCGTCGGTTTTTTCTGTGACGAGGCCGCGTTTACGCGGCCTTTTTGTTTATCCGGCATGCGCTGCTGCCGTCGATCACCAGCGAAGCACCGGTCATATGAGGGTAGTCGTTGGATGCGTTCTGCAAGGCTGCTTGATGTCGCCGCGGTCATCGATCTTGTTGACTCATTGTCAGGTTTACCAGGATGCAACGTTGCAAGGCGCTTGCGCCGGTCGGCGGGCCGTCTAGGGTGCGGTGAGTGAAGCAGGATTTACGATGGTTGGGTTTTCGATGCGGCAAACTTGGCGAATTCTGGCTCTGGCTGGCCTTGTCATCGCGTCGCTCGCTGTGGGCAGGACACAGGCAGCCGAGGGGCAGGCGATGCTGTTGTCCGTCGACCCGGCGCCGCTGGTGGCCGTCACAGCCAAGGGCGACCGTCCTTTTCAGATCGAAATTGCTGATGACGATGGCGAGCGTGAAGCGGGATTGATGTTCCGCCAGACCATGCCGGATAATCGTGGCATGCTGTTCGTGTTTCCGCAGACCCAGGGTGTCGGATTCTGGATGAAGAACACGCCGATGCCGCTCGATCTGCTTTTCATCGGCCAGGACGGCCGCATCAAGGCGATCCGGCAGGGTGAGCCGCAGTCGGAAGCGGTCATCGCGCCCAATGAGCCGGTGCGTTTCGTGCTGGAGCTGAAAGCCGGTACCGCAGCGCGCGAAAACATCAAGGAAGGCGACCTGGTCAAGCATCCAGCCGTCAATGCCGTCTCGGGCGTCAACTGAAGGTAATCCCGCGCTATGCAGTTCTTCAGCCATGGCGGCTTCGACCTCGCTTTTCTGGATCGCCAGCCAGCCACAGGCAGCGGCGATCCCGTGCTGATGATCCACGGTTTTGCCTCCAGCCACTACGTGAACTGGGTCGCGCCGGGCTGGTTCAAGACGTTGAACGAAGCAGGTTACCGCGCCATCGCCTTCGATCATCGCGGCCATGGTGCTTCCACCAAGAGTTATGAGGGCGCCGACTACACGCCGGACAAGATGGCTTCCGATGCAGCCGCACTGCTCGAGCATCTTGGTATCGAGCGGGCTCATGTGATGGGATATTCCATGGGCGCACGCGTTTCCGCCTTCCTGGCGCTTTCCGATCCTGACAAGGTTGCTACGCTGGTGCTTGGCGGCCTGGGTATCGGTATGGTCGACGGCGTCGGCGACTGGGATCCGATCGCCGAGGCGCTGATGGCGCCCGACGCCTCTGCGATCACGCATGCGCGCGGCAGGATGTTCCGCGGCTTTGCCGACCAGACCAGGAGCGACCGCCAGGCACTTGCTGCATGCATCGTCACCTCGCGGGAACTGCTTTCCGAGGACGAGGTTTCGCGCATTGCACAACCAACACTGGTGGCCGTTGGCACGACCGATGACATTGCCGGGTCAGCCGACGATCTGGCGGCGTTGATGCCCAATGCCGTTGCGTTCCATATCGAAGGACGCGATCACATGCTGTCGGTAGGTGACCGCACCTTCAAGAAGCGGGTTCTGGAGTTCTACGCTCAACACCCGCTCTGATTTGGCAATGGTCGAGCTTCTCGTTACCTATCTGGATATGACGGCATCGCCGTCAGGGGCGGCATTCGACAGTCCGGACAGGTCGATTCGCCTGGGACGCGAAAACCTTTCGCCCGCCGACTACCTGGACCTTTATCGCGCAGTCGGTGCGCCGCTGGATTGGGATCAGCGGCTGCGCATGCCGGCGGAGCAGCTGGCGATCCTCCTGGCCACCCCGTCCACATGGCTGAATGTCCTGCGGGTAGATGGTGTCGCCGCCGGCTTCTGCGAATTCAACGGTGTCGGCGAGCCTGTCGTCGAATTGGCCCATTTCGGCTTGATGGCAGCCTTTCAGGGCAGGGGATTGGGGCCGTATCTGCTGGATGGCTCGTTGCGCGCGATCTGGTCGGAGAAGCCGCAGCGCGTGTGGTTGCACACCGACACCAACGATCACCCGAAGGTGCTGTCCGTCTATCTGCGCGCCGGTTTTGCCATTCGCGAACGCCGGATGGAGAGTTTTCCGGACTAGCGAGCGGAATATGCCTCGACGGCATCGATGGAACGCCTGATGTTCTGCCGCGCCTGTCGCTCGAAGCGGCTGCGAAAGATCTCCGTGTGGAAGATCTGCTCACGCTCGAGGAAGGTTTTCAACACGTTGCCGCGTCCGGCAACCCACAACGGTTCTTCGACCCAGGCATATTCGCGCCGCACCGCGGCCTCGTAGGCATCGAACGTTTCGGGTGCTGTGCCAAGGATCGACAGGTCCATGTCGAGCAGAAGTGCCGCGTCGCGCCGCGCTGTCTCCGGTTCGATCTCCGGAACCGTATGCGTGGCGGTGGCCTCGATCGTCAGGGCAATGCGGTTGAGCCGCTCTGCACTGGTGATCCCGGCCAGTTTGCCGCGCGCGAGATCGGCGCTGCGTGCCTCGTTGTCTTTTGCGCGGCTGTCATAGACGGCGTCGTGGAACCAGATCACCGCCTCGATCGCCTCGGGATCGGAGAAGGAGGATCGGTATTCGTCGAGCAGGCCCAGCAACGCCTCGATGTGCGCCATGCCATGATAGTGGCGATCCCCCGCGCTGTAGAGTGCCGACAGTTCCGCCTTCAATTCCGGCGCGATCAGGGAGGTGCTCATCGGCCGATAAACTCCGGTTTGCGACGCGCCTGGAAGGCAGCCCGACCCTCGGCATAGTCGGCACTGGTGAAGGTCTTGTCGCCAGCCACACGAGCAAGCTCGATGTCGGTCGCATCGCCGCTCAATTCTGCATGGATCGCCAGTTTCGAGGCGCGCACCGAAAGCGGAGCATTGGCAGCTATGGTGACTGCGAGTTCGGCGACGCGCCGCTCAAGTTCCCCGGGCGCAACGATTTCGAGCAGGAAACCTGCCTTGAGTGCCGTTTCGGCATCAATGCGACTGCCCGTGAAGGTGAGATAGCGTGCCATCTGCGGTCCCGCCGCGCCGACGATATCGCGCATGGCGTCCTGAGGGTAGGCAAGGCCGAGTTTGGCCGCAGGCACCGAAAATAGCGCGTCAGGTGTCGCAAGCCTCAGGTCCGCCGCAGCGGCAAGACCGAAGCCGCCACCAAAGCATATGCCGTGCAGCGCTGCGATTACCGGTACCCGAGCGTTGCGAATGGATGCGAAGGCCGCGGAATTGGCTGCTTCGTAGTCGCGAGCGTTGTCGCCGCCACGCAGCGTGTCGAACTCGGCGATGTCGGCGCCGGCGGAAAAATCGCTCCCTGCGCCGCCTAATGTGATTGCCCGCACAGACGGATCTGTCGACAGGGCTTCAAACTTGGCGGACAGGGCCTGCCACATGGCGAAGGTGATGGCGTTCTTTTTCTGCGGCCGGTTGATGAGGATCGAGGCCACGTTGTCGGTGACCTTCACGATCAAGGGTTCGTTTTCCATGCCCGGTTGAATTCCAGCCAGCCAAAACCATTTGAACGAGCGATAAGGAAAATTGAGTTCACCCGTGCTATGATATGGCTTATAGGACCGGCCGGATAAGACAAGCCGCCAGCGGAGACTGTCCATGAACAGCATCAGCATCGCCCGCTCCAGCCTTTTGCAGCCGGTCGACCCGATCTGGCGGTCCATTCGCGACGAGGCGACCGAGGCGGTCAACCGTGATCCGCTGCTGGCCGCATTCCTCTACGCTACCATCCTGAACCAGGAGACGCTCGAAGAGGCGGTGATCCATCGTCTCGCCGAACGGCTCGCCCATCAGGATGTTGGTGCCGACCTGATCCGCCAGACCTTCAAGGCAATGCTGGACGACCAGTCCGACTGGTCCGATGTGGTACGCACCGACATCCAGGCCTATTTCGACCGCGACCCGGCATGCGATCGCTATCTGATGCCGGTCCTCTACTTCAAGGGCTTCCATGCGATCCAGACGCACCGCCTGGCGCATTGGCTTTGGAACCACGGCCGCCGGGATTTTGCTCTCTATCTGCAGAGCAGATCGTCTTCCGTGTTCCAGACCGATATCAATCCGGCCGCCCGTATCGGCAGAGGCATCTTCCTCGACCATGCCACCGGCTTTGTCGTGGGTGAAACCGCGGTCATCGAGGACGACGTCTCGATCCTGCATGGCGTCACCCTTGGCGGCACCGGCAAGGCTGGTGGTGACCGCCACCCGAAGATTCGCCACGGTGTGCTGATCGGTGCCGGCGCCAAGATCCTCGGCAACATCGAGATCGGTCATTGCTCCAAGGTGGCGGCCGGTTCCGTCGTGCTCTCGGCGGTGCCGCACAACAAGACGGTTGCTGGCGTGCCTGCGCGCGTCGTGGGTGAAACCGGCTGCGACCAGCCGTCTCGTCAGATGGACCAGTTGCTGCCGTCACAGTCGATGGAGCATGTTGTCTCCTTCGACATCTGAACCAGGCACGGTTCGCTCGAATTTCAAGACACATTTGTGAGCCGCTTCATTGTGCAGCACAGCCTGTCACCAATAGGCGCCTCTGCCTTTACATCGCCATCCTTACCGTGCCAGAAGCGCGGAACGCCTTGGGCGCCGGACGGTGCCGGGCAGCCATTTCCTAGCGGAGAAAGCCGTTGAAACCCGACGAAATCAGAAAGCTGGACGCCTATTTCAAGCGCGTCTTCCAGAATCCGAAGCTCGAAGTGAAGGCGCGCCCGCGCAAGGAAGATTCGGCCGAACTCTATATCGGCGACGAATTCCTGGGTCTCGTCTACAAGGACGAGGAAGAGGGCGACTATAACTTCTCGATGGCGATCCTCGACATCGATCTGGGCTGACACGATCCAGGCGCCGTCCTGTCGCGCGGTCCTTTAGACCCGCAAACGGATGCCCCGACGTCTTTGAATGGCGGCGCCTGTCACTTCTTCAGCGTAGCACCTGTCTTCAGGGTGCGCGACGCAAAGGCCAGGACGGCTGCGTCCAGCGCCGGCCACTGCGCCAGGAACTCTTTCGGAAACCGGTAGGTGAGGCTCAGCCTTTCGCCGACGAGCACATCGCGCTCGCACGGGGCAAGTGATTGCTCCGCGCTGGGGCCGGCAAGGCAACGTGCGACGAACGGCTCTTCTCCAGGGCGCTCAGCCACGACAAGTTTCTCATTGAGATAGCCGGACTTCTCGCTGAAATCATAGATCGTGGTGCCGGCCGGGCCAGGCGCTCCGGGCCGTGTGATCAGCGACGAGTAGATAGGTGCATAACGGCCGCTCATGTCACGCGACATCGCCTGTTCCTCGAAAGTCAAAAACAGGATGATGCGCTTGCCCGACGCATTGTTGAAATCGTCTCGTGCCGCAGCGGAGTAGCCATCCATTTTGGGATAGCGCAGATAAACGTCGAGTCGGTCGGCGCTGCCATCGCGGCGTGCCTTGTCGAAACGGATGAAATTGGCGGGTACGGCGAGCACATTGTTACCGATGACGATCTCGCGCACTTTCGTATCGTCGGAATAGCCGCCCATGGCGATGGAATGGCCCAGCCACTTGCCGGCTGCGCTGATGCCTACCGACAGCAGGGCCACGACGGCAAAAGCGTAAAACACCTTCACCATCACGCTGGAAGCGACAACCGTGAACTCGGGCGTTTCCGTTGCGGACTTGCTCATCTCGATCCCGAAGGCTGTGACCTGTTCCTTGCGTCGCGTACATGCGATTCCGGCAGGCTGACGATCGAGAAGGACTGTGAGGAATTATGGTAAACGGACGGTAAAGGCTTGACCGTGCTTGTCACGCTCGCAGACGGTCCTCTACTGTCCGGGAGACCCGAGTTTTCAATGCGTTGAGGGAAAGATGCCGATTTATGCACTGGATGGAAAAGCGCCGCGCCTCGTCGACGCGGACAGCAACTGGATCGCACCCGATGCGACATTGATCGGTGACATCACGCTCGGTCGCAATGCCGGCATCTGGTTCGGTGTCGTCATTCGCGGCGACAACGAGCCGATCCTCATAGGTGACGATACCAACGTGCAGGAACACACCGTCATGCACACCGACATCGGCTTTCCATTGACCATTGGCACTGGCTGCACCATTGGCCATCGGGCGATGCTGCACGGCTGCAGCATCGGCGACAACAGCCTGATCGGCATGGGTGCCATCGTGCTGAATGGCGCCAGGATCGGCAGCAATTGCCTTGTCGGCGCGGGCGCGCTTGTCACTGAAGATAAGGTGTTTCCAGACAACTCGCTGATCGTCGGTTCGCCGGCGCGTGTTATTCGTACCCTGGACGAAGGTGCGGTTGCTGGCTTGCGCAATTCGGCTGCGCACTACGTTGCCAACGGCAAGCGCTTCAAAGCTGGCTTGAGCGTTGCATGACGCCTGAAATCGAAACCGATTTCAGAATGTGTCGTGGGCCAGCAAAGGCATTGGAAATGTCCATTTCTGGATAGCTCAGGTGTCGGCCGAGCCGCCACCTTGTAAAAGGTGGAGCCGGCCCGGGGACTGGGCCGGCTCCTTGACCCGGTCGTCGGGGACGGGGAGGGTGGGGACTCGACCGGGTTTCCGTGAGGCCGGGTGTCCGGCCTGACATGGTGTCTCAGCGGACGCTGGCGACCGCGTCGGCACGACCATCGGTGATCGTTACCCAAACGCCGGAGTTCGTCTCGGATTGGCGCTTGAGGTAGGTGTAGGGTGTCTGGCTCCAGAGCAGAACCTTTGGCTGCAGGTTGTCGAGCACAAAGTCGCCCATCGAGGTGCGGACGGTGAGAACGGCGTGACCATCACCGTTCGGCTGGCGAGCCACGGTGATCAGCAGATCCCCGGCCGGGACTCCGGCTCTCATCAACTGGCGACGCTTTTCCAGCGCATAGTCCTCGCAATCACCATAGCCCTTGTCCGGATAAGCCCAGTATTCCTCAATGCCATAGGCTTCGAGGTCGGTGACTGGTTTCACCTTGGTGTTCACATCGTTGTTGACCGAGATCATCGTCGCCCACAGCTTGCGCGACAACTCGATCGGCACGCCCTTCGCAGTACGCTGATTGCATTCGTCAGGAAGCCGCTGGCAAAGCTCATAGTGACCGACTGGCTGCGTCGTGCGAGCGCCGGTCGGCATGTAGTCGCCGCCAGCCTTCGCGGTCCCCACCGCGCCGACCAGCACAGCCGCCGCGACCAGCAGCTTGCGTCCAAATCCGTGCATGTTGTCGTCTCCCCGTTTGAGATGACAATGCCATGGTCGGATTTATTTGACGCAAAGTGGCGAAGTAGATATTGAATAAAAGGCGGAACGATTTGAAAACTATTTCAAATACAACAAGTATAAAATAGTTACGATTTTTGTTGGATTTTGTTAACCATGACGCCTGGCCGGTTTTTTTGGGCCTTTGTCTGCAGCTATGGCTGAAGTTGGTTCCACCGCCTGCTGCTTTCGGTTGCGACGTCGCCGGTGTCGGACAGTGCCCGGAGGCGAGTGATGTGACAGGTTCTGAAGGGCTTGCCTTTCAATAGACAAAGGCGCAATCCTGAATCGCAGGAGCAAGTCTTGCCACTTGAAGTTGTTAGAGGGGCAGCCGAGAGTCGGTAAATGGACGAGGACGCCAAGCAAGGGTTGAGTCATCGCCAGTCACCGGTTCTTCCCGATGATGTCAATCTGTTGCGTGGCATCATCGATCGGGCCGCTACCGCAATGGCGTTGCTTGGCAGCGGTGGGCAGTGTCTCTTTGCAAATCGTGCTTTTGGTACGTTGCTCGACCGCGAGCCGGAGAGTTGTATCGGGCTGTCGCTGGTGGATATTTGTCAAACCAGTGATCGCGGCCCCTTTGCCGAACCGCTACTGCCTGTCGTAAATGCTGAGTGCCGATACAAGCGCGCCGATGGCAGTCTTCGCTACGGACTGCTCAGTATCTCCCCTCTGGGAGAGACGGCAGGCGATACAGCATTCTGTTTTGTGCTTCAAATCACCGACATCGAAGTCCAGAAGCAGGCTGAACAGCGTTCGGTGGAAAACGAATGGCGCTGGAGCCATGCGCTTTCGGGCGCGGATCAGGCGGTCTGGGATACTGACATTCTCGCTCGTCGCATGTGGGTTTCCCCCCAGATCAGAACGATGGTCGGTCAGGAGGCCGGAGAGCTTGAGGTTGACGAATCCGAGTGGCTTGCACGGACCCACCCGGATGATCGTCACCGTGTCCGCGAGTCGGTCCGGGATGTCATCCTGGGACGCCGGGGCGCCCATGATGAAACCTACAGACTTCTGCACGAAGACGGACACTGGGTCTGGATCCGCGCGCGGGGCAAGGTCGTCAAGCGCACCCCGGAGGGACGATCCCTGCGTCTGGTTGGCGCCATCACCGACATCTCGCATCAAAAGGAGATCGAAGAACAGCTGGCAGATGCTTCCGAACGCCTCGATATCGCATTGGAAACCGGCGGTATCGGTATCTTCCACGTCGATTTTCCATCAGGATTCCGACACTGGGATGTGCGCACACATGAATTGCATGGGGTCACCGAGGAAACCTTTGATGGCACCGTCGAGGGATTCAATCGCCTGCTCCACCCTGACGATGTGATCAAGGTAGAGCAGGTTCGGAATGCCGCTCTGGCGGGGCAGGAACGCTACCAGACGGACTATCGCGTCAAACTGGAGGCGCCGGATGCCTATCGCCACATCCGGGTTTCGGTTCGTCTTCTGCGCGATGAGGATGGTTTGGTGCGTCGCGGCATTGGCGCCTGCTGGGATATCACAGGCGACATCGAGCGGGCGACCGAACTGAGCGACACGCTGGACCAGCTTTCCAGCGTTACCGACCACCTGCAGCTTGCTCTTGAGGCAGGACATATCGGCACCTTCGACATGGACCATTCGACCGGCATGCGCAAATGGGACGCGCGCGCCTACGCTTTGCATGGCGTCACGCCGGAAACTTATGACGGATCGCGCGAAGGCTTCTTCAAGCTGCTCCATCCGGAGGACACTGCGCGCGTGCGCGAGCGGACCCACCATTTCGCGGAATCGCGTGATACCTTCACTTCGATCGAATACAGGGCGGTTCATCCCGCGTCGGGCGAGGTCCATCATATCCGCGTTGCAACCAAGGCAATCCGCCGTCCGGACGGCGGGGCCAGGCGTTTTGTCGGTGTCTGCTGGGACATCACCGAGCAGATCGAGCGGTCCAAGCAGTTGCACGATGCACTGGCTCTGCTCGAGGCGGTGATGCGCGGCACGCCGGACCTTATCTACGCCAAGGACGCCGAAGGGCGTTACCTGCTCACCAACAAATCCGTCGAGCAACTCGCCGGTCGCTCGAGCGCCGATATTCTGGGCCGCTTTGATCACCAGGTGTTTCCGAGGGCCACTGCAGACACCGTCGTTGTTCATGACAGGCACGTGATGGAGACCGGGAGGCCATTCACGGTCGAGGAAACCGTGCTGGTCGATGGTGTCCTGCGAACCTATTCCTCGACCAAGGCACCTCGCCTGGACGAAAAGGGCGAGATCGTCGGCATCATCGGCATCTCGCGCGACATCACCGAGGCCAAGGCTGCGGAAGCTGCGCTGCGCAGAAGCGAAATGCGCTGGCAGTTCGCCGTTGATGGCGCCGGCGATGGCATCTGGGATTGGAATCTGGAAACAGGCTACGTTTTCTATTCCCCTCGCTGGAAAAGCATGCTGGGCTACGAGGAAGACGACATCGGCAACGCGGTCGCCGATTGGTCGGACCATGTCCATCCGGAGGATCTGCCGCGTTGCATGGAGATCATCGAAAGACATCTTCGCGGCGAAACTGCCGACTTTGTCCTGGAACACCGCATGCTAACCAAGGACGGTGCGTGGTGCTGGATCTATGACCGCGGCAAGGTGATCGAGAGGGATGGGGCGGGCCAGCCGCTCCGCTGTATCGGCACCCACACCGACATCACCGCGCGCAAGGAAGCGGAACAGGCGATCTTGGCTTTGAACCAGCGCCTGCAACTTGCCGTCGAGGCGTCCGAGGCCGGTATTTTCGAGCTTGATTTCGCGACGGGGCAGTTCACCTGGGACGAGCGTATGTACGAACTGTACGAGTTGTCGCCGGAGGATTTCGACGGCACGCTCGATCACTGGTTGACCTTCATCCACCCCGATGACGTGCCCGAAGTACTGCGCCGTTATGAACTCGGGGTCCAGGAGACGTCGATTTTTTCCATGGATGTGCGCATCCGCCGTCAACAGTCGGGCGCGATGCGTCATATCCGGTCGCTCGCCAAGTTGTCGCGGGACGAAAGCGGCGCACCCTTGCGCGCCGTCGGCATGAATTGGGACATCACCGACCATATCGACCTGGCGCAGGCTGTGTTCGAGGAAAAGGAGCGGCTGCGCATCACGCTGCATTCGATTGGCGACTCGGTGATTTCAACCGACGCGCAAGCGCGCATCACGTTCATGAACCCGGTCGCCGAACAGATGACGGGCTGGCTGGCAAGCGAGGCGGCTGGCATGCCTTTGCGCGACGTCTTCCGCATCGTCGACGAGCAGACCGGCGATCCTATCCCCGACCCGGTCGAAACCTGTCTCGCCCGACTACAACCTTTTTACCTCAGCGACGCGGCGATCCTGATCGGGCGCGACGGCGAGCGTCGCAGTGTCCGCGATTCCGCTGCCCCGGTGCGCACTGCTTCTGGCGAGATCATTGGTGCCGTACTGGTGTTTCAGGACGTGACCAAGGCTCGCACGCTGCAACAGGCACTGGAACATTCGGCCAGTCATGACAGTCTGACCGGCTTGCCCAATCGCGCCGCTTTTGAGCGGGAGCTCAGGATTGCCAGCGAACAGGCTCGTTCGCGTCGGCAGGAGCACGTCATGTGCTTCATCGATCTCGATCGCTTCAAGCTGGTCAATGACACAGCCGGTCATGCCGCCGGTGATGCGTTGCTGCGGGACGTTGCCAATGTGATGCGCCGGGTCTGCCGCGAAGACGACATCGTTGCCCGTCTGGGGGGAGACGAGTTCGGCTTGCTGCTCTATGAATGCGACGCGCCCGACGGTGAAAAGCTTGCACAACTGCTTCTGCGTCAACTCGCTGCGCTTGAATTCGTCTGGGATGAGCGAACCTACCGGATCGGGGCCAGCGTCGGCCTAACCATCATCGGCCCGGAGGGATTGCGTATCGATGAACTGATGAGCCAGGCAGACATTGCCTGCTACACGGCCAAGACTGCGGGCCGCAATCAGGTGTCGGTCTACGGCGGGGCCGGCAGCGAAGCGCATCGCAACCATCGCCAGGTTCAGGTGGCTGCAGGCATCCGCAACGCCATCGAGGCCAACCGATTTCGGCTATTTGCCCAGAAAGTGTGCGATCTCGGTACTCGCTCCAATGGCTATTCGCATTACGAGATCCTGCTCCGGATGCTTGGCGACGATGGTGGCATCGTGGAGCCTTCGGCCTTCATTCCGGCATCTGAGCACTATGACCTGATGGGCAATATCGACCGTTGGGTCATCCGCACCACATTTCGCGACTTCGGTGAGCGCCTCGCGTCGTCCGAACACCTGTCCTTCGCCATCAACCTGTCGGCCAATTCACTCAACGACCCATTCCTCTGGCCATTCCTGCAGGAAGAACTGGAGCGGTCCGGCCTGTCGCCGAGGCGGCTGCATTTCGAAATCACCGAAACTGCCGTCATGAACAATCTGTCGGCGGCCAAGCAGTTCCTGTCCAAGGCGCGCACGGCTGGCTGCGGCGTGATCCTGGACGATTTTGGCACAGGTCTGAGTTCGTTCAGTTATCTGAGGCAGTTTCCGGTCAATGGTCTGAAAATCGACGGCAGCTTCATCCGGCAAGTCACCGAAAACGACCTCGACCGTGCCATCGTGGAATCGATCAATGCCGTTGGTCACCGCCTGGGTGCCATAACTGTTGCCGAGCAGGTCGAGGATAAAAAGACACTCGAACTGGTCAAGGCCATGGGCATCGACCAGGCGCAGGGTTATGCGATCGCGATGCCGCAGCCGCTGGAGACGATTTTCTGATCGAGCGTTGGTTTGCAACGGCACGGCTGCAAGCCAACGTCATCAGGCTTGGGGCAGGCGGCTAGAGCATTTTGTAGCCCAGTGGGATCACTTGGCGTTACAAAAATGCGCCGAAAACAAAAACTTAGAACGTTTCCGCGTTTCCGTAAAAAACGGAAACGTTCTAGGTCCGAGGCCGGTTGAATTCGGAATCAAGCGTTTCCGGGCGCTGCACGACCGCGAACTCGATAGCGATGCCTTCCTCGAAATGGCGTACAACCTGACCCCGCATGGTGCCCAGCACCACTTGAACACCCTTGGCAGGCTTGACATCGATTTCGATGGCCGCGCCCGACAGCGACAGATCGATGATGCGGCACTGATACTGGCGTCCGTCCGAAAGCTGCAGCACGCTCATTGGATTGCGTGGTGCGACACGTTCATGGCGACGGTCTTCCGGCAGGTCGAGTTCGTGCTTGTTGGCGAGCCAGGTGAGCTGCGCGGCCAGCTTGTCGCGTTTGCGCTCGGAAGCCACCACCGTCATGGCGAAACCGTCCTGCAGGCGTCGCGTCACCACACCTTCGATGCGGCCGATATGATCCAGGTAAGCGATCACCTTTTCGCCGGGATCACCGACGCGGTCGGCGCGAAGAGCCACGTTGCCGGGAGACATGTCGATGACCTGGCAAGGATGCTCGGTGCGATCCTCGAGCATGAAACGGCCATAGATCTTCACGCGAACGCGCTGAAAGTTGCGCCTTTCAGCCGCCGCCGGCGCCTGGTCGATCGCCGCTGACCTCATCACCGTTTGTTACCTCGTTGGCATTCCTGCGCCGTTGCGAGGAATTTCAGCGGAACGCTACATGATGAGAAGTTAAAAAAGCTGAAAATGTTAACGTCAGCTTAGAGCATTTACTCGTCTTCCCGCCCACCTTCGAGCACGACCAGATGGCGCACGCGCCTGGCGCCGCCGTATGTTCCGGTCGGTTTGGCATACCCAAGTTCCGTCGGCGCCAGTGACGGCGCGGCAATGGCAGCCCGGCTGGTCAAGGCAGCCATTTCCTTGTCCGGCTCGATCACGCGAATCGATTCGATCGTCGCTTCGGCGATTGGATCGGCGCCCAGCCAGAACGGTTTTTCGGCGGTACTGACCACGCCCAGGCACCGGGGGTGCTCAGCGCCACCATCAAGTGGCAATGCCAGAAGTTCGAATCGGCAGGAGTGGCCACCACGGCTCCTGCCTTCGTAACTGATCAGGACAGCTGAATTCTGCTCGAACACGCCCTGCATCAGGCGAGAGACCAGCCGTTGGTCCTTTTCAAGCCAGAGCGAGGGGAAGGAGAAACCCTTCAGTTCGCGGCCATAGGTGGCACACAACCTCGTGCCAGCCAGCCGAAAGACAGCTTCGCCACGCGTATCCTTCTCAAGAATGAAGGTGTCGGCCAGCAGCGTCTTGATATCGGCAGGCTCTACCTCGGTTCGCCGGGGTGCCGGGCGGCCGCGGCGCAGCCGGTTCCAATATTGGAACAGTGCGATCGATCCGTTCAGGTTCATAGTCGATATGCTCCGCGCCATCCGTCCATCAGATGTGCCATCGGGGAACAGCTGGGCGTTTTCCGATGGCCTACATGGGACGCGGAGCAGGATGCGTGCCAGTCTGGATGGCATTTGTTAACCGGCCGGGGCCATTAAGGTTAACGAACGGTTTACATTGCCGGTCAAACTTGTCCGTGCGAGATTGAAATCACTCCAGTTTTCGTCGTCGGCCGGTTCGGGCGGCGGCATTCCAGTCAAAGGCTTTCAGGGGAGCATGGGGGCTCGACCGGCCGTCCAAGGGAAACCTTGGGCGGCTTTTTTCTTGTTTTCCGCACTTTGATTCGTTTCTGACACACCCGGTTTGTGTAATGCGGTGCCTTGGCTTACATGCACGTTCACCAAGACGGGCACCAAGACGGGGCGATGAACCGGGAATGACACGATGAACGAGGCGAGAGAGACGGGGACACAGGCGGACGACGAGATTCCGTCGCGCGAGCCGATCTTCAATCTGCCCGCCATCGTTCTCGCGATTATCCTGATCTGTGCCGCGGTTCATTTGTTGCGTCTTTATGTGCTGACACCGCAGCAGGACATTGAACTTCTCATTCGTGCGGCGTTCATTCCGGTCCGTTACTCCGGTCAGTACGATCTGGATTTCTATGCTTTTTCGAGCCCGTTCACTTACACCTTCCTCCATGGTGGCTGGGGCCATCTGATCGTGAACATGATCTGGCTTGCAGCCTTCGGCTCGCCACTTGCAAGCCGCATCGGCGTTTTGCGGTTCGCGCTATTCTTCGCGGTCACCGGCGTCGCTGCGGCGTTCTTCTTTTTTGCCATTCACCCGCAGACGCAGGCGCCGTTGATTGGTGCGTCCGGTTCGATTTCCGGCATGATGGGCGCAGCCGCCCGTTTCGCCTTCCAGGTCGATCGTTCATCCGGCAAAGGCGCCTTCGCCGGACCGCTGCTGCCGTTCAGCGCGGTGTTCCGTTCGCGTGCTACGCTGAGCTTCCTGGCTGTATGGATGATCATCAACATCGTCACCGGCGTCGTTGGTTTCGTGCCTGGGGAAGACAGTCAGATCGCATGGGAGGCCCATATCGGTGGCTTCCTTGCCGGCTTCCTCGGACTGCGGTTCTTTGACCGCAGGCAAGTCTATGGTCGCTGATCGGAATACTTGAAATGCGGACCGTCACGGCGCACCATGTCCCTGCTTGACGTCAATATCCGCCCGCCTGGGGCTGACGGATGGTTGCAGAGGAGGACGCCATGACTGTTAAGGCAATTCTTGAGGCAAAGGGCCACGCTGTGGTCACACTTGGCCCCAACGCGACGCTGGCCGAGGCGGTCGGATTGCTCGCCGATCGACGGATTGGTGCGCTGGTCATCACCAATGGAGATCGCAAGATCGTCGGAATTCTCTCGGAGCGCGACGTGGTGCGTGTGATCGCCAAGGAAGGTGCTGCTGCACTCGACCTTCAGGTGCGCGCCGTCATGACACCGAAGGTCAAGATCTGCAACGCGAGCCACACGGTCAACGAGGTCATGGAAATCATGACCAATGGCCGCTTCCGCCACCTGCCGGTGGAAAAGGATGGCTTGCTCGATGGCATCATCTCGATCGGCGACGTGGTCAAGCGGCGCATCGAAACGGTCGAGCGCGAGGCGGAGCAGATCAAGGCCTATATCGCCACGGCGTGAATTCACCCCCTCCGAGTGAGGGATCGACATCTCCCCATGCCAGCGATCGCATGGGGAGATGTTTTCTTTTGGGGCCACCAGCTCAACGGTTGTCGAGCTGTGGACGTACGAGCTGCAACCCTTCACGCGTGATGCGATAAGGGCCGCCATTGTTGGAAGCGACCGCTTTCCTTCGCTTCAGTTTCTTGAAGAGCGAAATGTCGAAACCCGGATAGCGCCAGCCCTCGCGGGTGAGGCAGTACACGGCTTCGATCTTCTGGTTGTCGTCTTTTTCGATTTCAATGCGTCCGCCCTGCGCGAGCAGGTGCAGGATGCGCTGTTCCAAGCGCGAAATGTTCATTGTGGAATGGTCCCGGGAAAACCTGGCCGAAACGGCCAAAACAAAAAACCGCAGCCACGCGAACGCGGCACGGGGTTTCAGGTTCTCACGCCCCGCCTTCAAGAGAAGGTCGGGGCTCTAGCGGGACTCAGACGAAGTAAACATCCACACTCCATGGGATGGGCGCCATATAGGCGAAACCGTCACGGAATGCCAGTCGGGGCGTGATCCTGAAAAGTTGCAGACTTTTCGGACAGAGATCATACCCAAAGCAAAGTCGGATCAGTGGTGGTCCAACTGCGCAACCAGCCGGTCACCCAGCCACTGTATGCCGCACACCAGCACAATCAGCACCGCCACCACGGCGATCATCACGGTGGTCTCGAAACGCTGATAACCGTAGCGGATGGCAAGGTCGCCGAGCCCGCCGGCACCGATCGCACCAGCCATGGCAGACGCACCGACCAGCGTCACCAGCGTCACGGTGAAGCCGGCGACGATGCCGGGCAGGGCCTCGGGCACGAGCACTTCACGGATAATCGTCCAGCGGTTGCCGCCCATGGCGCGCGCTGCTTCGATTAGACCGCGGTCGACTTCGCGCAACGAGACTTCAGCGATGCGGGCGTAATAGGGCGTCGCCGCGATCGACAGCGGTACGATTGCCGCCCACGTGCCAATCGAGGTGCCGACGATCAATCTCGTCACCGGGATCAACGCAACAAGCAGAATGATGAACGGCACCGAACGGAAACCGTTGATAATGGCGGCAAGGATGCGGTTCACCCAGAGGTTTTCTGCGATGCCACCGCGCTCGGTCGCGATCAGTGCGAGTCCCAAGGGCAAGCCAGCGACCAGCGAGATCAAGCCTGATGCCGCTGTCATCAGGATGGTCTCCCAAAGCGACCGCAGCAGGAGTTGGAGCATGACTTCAGACATAACCGAGCACCTTGGCCCGGGCGTTGCGGGCAGTCAGGAAATCGAGCGTTTTGGCGACCTGTCCGTCCTTGGTTCCAACGCCGAGGAAGAGGCTGCCGACCGGTTCGCCCTGGACGTGGTCGACGCCGCCATGGATCAGGCGGAAACGGCCGGGAACGGCAGCGGCCAGTTCCGAAAGCAGTGGACGCCTGGCAGCATCGCCGGCGACATCCACGCGCAGGATCGCCTCCTTGCCTGGAACGGATGAGAGTTTTTCGGCGATCTCGGCGGGCAATTGCGGGCGGATGCCGCCAAGCAGGCTTTTCGTGATTTCGGACTGTGGATCGGCGAAAACCGACCAGACCGGACCTTCTTCGACGATGCGTCCGGCGTCGATTACCGCGACGCGGTCGGCGATGGAGCGGATCACTTCCATCTCGTGGGTGATCAGCAGGATGGTGAGGCCGAAACGCTGGTTGATATCCTTGAGCAGCGCCAGGATCGATCGCGTCGTTTCCGGATCGAGAGCCGATGTGGCTTCATCCGACAACAACAGCGCCGGTCCCGCGGCAAGTGCGCGGGCTATGCCGACGCGCTGCTTCTGGCCACCGGACAGCGACGACGGATAAGCCTTGGCCTTGGCGGAAAGGCCGACCAGCTCGAGCAGTTCTGCCGCTCGCGCCCGGCGCTCGGCCTTGGGTCGCCCTTCGATCTTGAGCGGTAGCGCGACATTGTCCTCGACTGTCTTGGCCGACAACAGGTTGAAGTGCTGGAAGATCATGCCAATGCGCCGTCTCAGCGGCTGCAGTTCACTCTCGCCAAGCCGGCTGATCTCTCGGCCTTCGATATGGACTTCACCGGAATCCGGCCGCTCCAGCCCGTTCAGGCACCGGATCAACGTCGATTTGCCTGCGCCGCTGCGGCCGATGATGCCGAGGATCTCACCCTTGCGCACGGTCAGCGATATGCCCTCCAGTGCCGGCGTTTCTCCGAAGCGACGTTTCAGGTCGACAAGGCGCACGATCTCCTCGCCCTGGGCAAGGGCCGGGCCGACTGGCCGGCTGGCGATGTCATCGTCCACTGTGTCGGCCAAATGCGGGATCTCTGCCAAGACGTGCTGATTCACGGGTAGTCCTTTCCCCGCAGCCTCTTGCGGCTGCGCATCGAACGGCTCCAAACCAAGCAGCCCGCTGGCCGAAAGGCCGCGAGCTGCTCGCCGTTCCAGATAGGGTTGCATCGGCCTCAGTAAGCGCTGATGCCGGTGCCCTTGTAGACGCGGTCGAACTCTGCCTTCACCGTTGGGTTCTGGTAGGCCGCAACCAGCGCCTTCACCCAGGGCTGGTTCTCATTACCCTGCTTGACGGCTATGAAGTTGCGGTACGGGTTGTCGGCAACAGGCTCCTGGGCGATGCGGTTTTCCGGCGTCAGCCCGCTCTTCAGCGCCCAGTCGGTGTTGACGACAGCTGCGTCGAGGTCTTCCACCGAGCGGCCGACGATGCCGGCGTCGAGTTCCTTGATCTCGATGCCGCTCGGATTCTCGGCAATGTCTGCAGTGGTGGCCAGGATACCGGTACCGTCCTTCAGCTTGATCAGCTTTTCGTTCTGCAGCACGCGGAGCGCGCGGCCTTCATTCGAGGGATCGTTCGGTACGCCGACGACCGCGCCCTTTTTCAGGTCGGCCACCGCGGCATGCTTTTTCGAATAGAGGCCGATTGGCCAGACGCCGGTGTAGCCGACCGGCACGATGTGATAACCCTGCGTCTTGACCTGGTTGTCGAGATAGGGCTGGTGCTGGAACGCGTTGGCGTCGATCTCGCCGCGTTCCAATGCCTCGTTGGGTTGGGTATAGTCGTTGAAGACCACGGTCTCGATGGTCAGGCCCGTCTTGGCTGCTTCGGTGGTGACGACGCGCCAGACGTCTTCGTCTTCACCGGAAATGATGCCGACCTTCACGGATTTCTTGTCTTCTGCATAGGCGGAAGACGGGGCGGCAAGGCTGACAAGCGCGACTGCCGAAGCCAGCAATGCGGCAAGACCGGTGCGGCGGGTAATCGGGCTTCTAAAGGCGGTGGTCATAACAGTCCTCGGTCAAAAATAGCCTTGGGAGGCGAAAGGGTTGGCGGCGCGGAATGCGAAGCCTGTCCATATCGTCCACAAAGCCGGCCTCTGGTTCAAAGGACCGCTTTGCCTGCTGGGTGGTGGCAACAGGAATTTCGTCTTAAAGATTCCGCATTGCAGAGCAGAACAAACCTCGCCTTCGCAGTTGCGAGATGGTGATGCGCAAAGTTTTTCCTGCGAGAGGCGGTGCATCGTGGTGTTTTCCGTGTCTTGCCTCGCGCCGCCGGTTGCGCTAGCCCAAACCGACGATTTTGTTGCTTCCTGAATGCAGGCCTCCATGACCCTCATCGACACCCGCACGCCCGATCCCAAGCGATTGATCCCCGGTGCCACTGGCGACTGGGAGGTCATCATCGGCATGGAAGTCCATGCTCAGGTGACCTCTGAGGCCAAGCTGTTCTCGGGAGCCTCGACTGCTTTCGGCGCCGCACCCAATGCCAATGTGTCGCTTGTCGATGCCGCCATGCCCGGCATGCTGCCCGTGATCAACGAGGAGTGCGTGCGTCAGGCCATCCGTACAGGGCTTGGCCTGAAGGCCCAGATCAACCACAAGTCGGTTTTCGACCGGAAGAATTACTTCTATCCGGATCTGCCGCAGGGCTACCAGATCTCCCAGTTCAAGCAGCCGATCGTGGGGGAGGGTACGGTGATCGTCTCGGTCGGACCGGACAAGAAGGGTGAGTTCGAGGACATCGAGGTCGGCATCGAACGCCTGCACCTGGAGCAGGATGCGGGCAAGTCGATGCACGACCAGCATCCGACGATGTCCTATGTCGATCTCAACCGCTCTGGCGTCGCGCTGATGGAGATTGTCTCGAAGCCCGACATTCGCTCGTCCGACGAGGCCAAGGCCTACATCACCAAGCTGCGCACCATCGTACGTTATCTCGGCACATGTGACGGCAACATGGATGAGGGGTCCCTGCGCGCCGATGTCAACGTTTCGGTGCGCCGGCCGGGCGAAGGTTTCGGCACGCGTTGCGAAATCAAGAACATGAACTCGATCCGCTTCATCGGCCAGGCCATCGAATACGAGGCGCGCCGCCAGATCGCCATCCTGGAGGACGGCGGCAAGATCGACCAGGAAACCCGTCTGTATGATGCGGTGAAGGGCGAAACGCGTTCCATGCGCTCCAAGGAAGAAGCGCATGACTATCGCTACTTTCCCGATCCGGACCTTTTGCCGCTGGAGTTCGACCAGGCTTATGTCGAAGACCTCGCCAGGCACCTGCCGGAACTGCCGGATGACAAGAAGACGCGTCTTGTCGAAAAGCTCGGCCTTTCGGCTTACGACGCCTCGATCCTGGTGTCGGAAAAGGCAATCGCCGATTACTTCGAGCAGGTGGCAGCGGGTCGCGACGGCAAGACGGTGGCGAACTGGGTCATCAACGACCTGCTGGGCGCCTTGAACAAGTCAGGCAAAGCCATTGAAGAGACTCCGGTTTCGCCTGCCCAGCTCGGCGGCATCGTCGATCTGATCAAGGAAGGCACCATCTCCGGCAAGATCGCAAAGGACCTGTTCGAGATCGTCTGGAACGAGGGCGGCGATCCGAAGGAACTTGTCGAGACGCGCGGCATGAAACAGGTCACGGACACCGGCGCCATCGAAAAGGCGGTGGACGATGTGATCGCAGCCAATCCGGATAAGGTCGAGCAGGCCAGGGCCAAGCCGACGATGGCGGGCTGGTTCGTTGGACAGGTGATGAAGGCGACCGGCGGCAAGGCCAATCCGCAGGCGGTGAACGATCTCGTCAAGGCCAAGCTCGGCATCACGGAATAACCGCCATGTTCGTGCGTACGGCGAGCGAGCGTGACCTTGAGGCGATAAAGGCGCTGCTCGCCGAGACGTGGCATGCCACCTATGATGCCATTTACGGCGTGGAGCGGGTGAACGAGATCACAAGCCAGTGGCATACGCCAGCTTCGCTTAAGGCCCGCCTGACGCAGCCAAACTCTGAGTTTCTGGTTGCCGACGATGGCGAGACCATCGCCGGCGTGGCCTTTGCTGCTACCACTGATGATCCCAAAGTGGTTAAGCTGCGCCAGCTTTATGTGTTGCCGGCGTTTCAGCACAAGGGCATCGGCAGCATGCTGCTGGAAGAGATCGAAGACAGTTTTCCGGAAGCGCAGACGTTGCAGCTGGAAGTGGAGGGGGCCAACGTGCCGGCAATCCGCTTCTACAAGGCCAATGGTTTCACCGAGGCTGGCCAGAGCAGCGATTGTGGTGCTGCCGGATCGGGTATCCCGGCGCTGGTGTTCGAGAAACGGCTGGGTTAGCCGCTTCCCGCAGAGAGAATAAGTCCTCTAGATGCCGACAATCTCGATATTGTCGATGAGACGCGTAGCACCGAGCCGCGCGGCCACCAGGATGCGACCGTCGCGATCGCGTCGCCAGGGGGCAAGCGTATCACTCTCGCGTGCCGCGACATAGTCGACGACGCCGAAGCCAGCGGCGAGGATTTGCTGTCCGGCTTTCTCCAGCGTTTGTTGTTCGCCATTCCCGGATTGCAGGGACTGTGCGGCATGGCGCAGGATCTTGTTGAGCTGTCGTGCCACGGCGAGTTCGGTCGGCGAGAGATAGGCGTTGCGCGAGGACAGGGCGAGGCCATCTGCGTCACGCACTGTCGGTGCGCCGATGATCTCGATGGGAATGTCCAGATCGCGGCAGAGCTTCTTCACAACACAAAGCTGCTGATAGTCTTTTTCGCCGAAGACCGCACAGTCGGGCAAGGTCTGCAGGAAAAGCTTGGCAACGACCGTGGCGACGCCTTCGAAGAAGGTCGGCCGAAAATCGGTTTCCAGTCCAGCCGACGGGCCGCCGATGACCACTTTGGCGTCAAAGCCTTGCGGATACATTTCCGCGGCCGTCGGGGTGAAGGCAAGCTGCACGCCGGCTTCTGCCAGTCGGGCGAGGTCGGTGGCGAGCTGGCGCGGGTATTTGTCGAGGTCTTCGGTCGGTGCGAATTGCGTCGGGTTGACGAAAATCGACACCACGCAGCGGTCAGCGCGTTCGAGCGCGATGCGTGTCAGCGAGACGTGGCCGTCATGCAAGGCGCCCATGGTCGGCACCATGGCAACACTTAAACCTTGTCGGCGCCACTCCCGCACAACGGTGCGCAGATCGGAAACGGTTTCAACAACTTGCGGGCGTTTCATGATTCTTTCGTGCCCTTCGGTTGAAAGACGTGTTCGGGTCCCGGGAAGGCGCGCGCGCGTACCTCCTCGGCATAGCAGACGGCTGCCTTGGCCACCATGTCGCGCAGGCTGGCATATTCCTTGACGAATTTCGGCACGCGGTCGACGGTCAGGCCGATCGCATCGTCGACGACAAGGATCTGGCCGTCGCAGGCCGCGCTGGCGCCGATGCCGATGGTGGGGATCGCCGCTCGACGCGTGATCTCGGCCGCCACAGGCTCCATCGTGCCTTCGATGACCATCGAGAAGGCACCGGCGCGCTCGACAGCTTTGGCATCCGCCAGGAGTGTGGCGATGGCGGCATCGGTGCCGCCCTTGATCTTGTAGCCGCCGTCCTTTTCGACCGATTGCGGCTGCAGTCCGATATGGCCCATGACGGCAATGCCGGCGCCTGTAATAGCGGCGATCTGCTCCGCCACGTCGACCCCGCCCTCCAGCTTCACCGCATCACAGCCGGTTTCGTCGATCAGGCGGCGGGCAGAGGCGAGGGCAGCAGCAGGCGAGTTTTCATAGCTCCCGGCAGGCATGTCGAGCACGACGCAGGCGCGGCGCGTGCCGCGCATCACTGCCTGGCCATGCAGGATCATCATCTCCATGGTCGCGCCGAGTGTCGTCTTGTGGCCATGCAGGACCATTGCGACGCTGTCGCCGACCAGCAGAAGATCGACATGCGGGTCGAGCAGACGGGCGATGGGATAGGTGTAGGCGGTCAGACAGACGATCGGCGTGCCACCCTTGCGGGCCGACAGCTCCGCAGGCGTGATGCGGGGCGCAGCCGCAGTCGCATCGGAAGCCATGTTTTTCCTCCCTCGACGGACAGGCCGAACCTGTCCGAGAGCCCGGTTGTCCGAGCGCCCTAAGGGATACGGAGCGGCTAATTATTTTGCAAGTGCGAGATGGATTTGAGCACATGCGAAAGGGAGGGGCACTTTTTTCCCGTTTCCGGATCAGCAGGGCAGGAAACTCCATACTCTCGCGACGATCTAAACCCTTGCCTTCCGCCCGGCAGGGCGCCATAAGCAGGCAACGGCAAACGCCCGCGAGGACCAGCATGGCAGGCTTTCTGACGCAGTTTTTCACCTGGTGGAACGGCCAGACGCTGGGAACGCGTTTCCATACCTGGCGTCATGGCAAGAAAGTCGGTCAGGACGAATTCGGCAACATCTATTACGAGGGCGGCATCAACTCCGATGGGCAGACCCGCCGTTGGGTGATCTATGCCGATAAGTCGGAAGCTTCGGCCATTCCTCCCGGCTGGCACGGCTGGATTCATCACCGCGTCGATGTCGCGCCTGCCAACGAGACGTACAAGCCGCGCGAATGGCAGAAGCCGCACGAGCCAAATCTGACGGGTACCGCCGCTGCGTACCGTCCGAAGGGTTCGATCCTGGGCAGCCAGCACCGTCCGCAGGTGACCGGCGACTATGATGCCTGGACGCCGGGCTCCTGACTCGACACGGTTCGGGTTCTCGCCACATTTGCCGTTTAGCTGGTTCGCTTCGCCGGAACGCTCTACCTTTGGGCGTTGAGAATCACTTGCCCAAAGACGGGTCGTCCGTATGAGATCTTTCAGCCGCCTTTCGACCGGCGCCTTGGCAACAATGCTGGCGGTTGCTTACCCGCTTCTTGCGAATGCACAGCAGATGCCCTGGGATCCGCCCGCCGGCGAAACGCCTGCCCAGATACCGTTCGAGATCCAGCCAGACGCCAACCAGGGACAGCCTGTCCAGGAGCAACCGGCTCAAGAACCAGCTCCTCAGCAACCGGCTCAGAGTGAACAGCCTGGCCAGAAGCAGCCTGCTCAGAACAAGCCTGCTCCAGAGGTGAAGGTTGAACGCGTTGCCAATCCGGTCGCCGAGTTTTCCGGCATCGACAAGATCACTGGTCGCATCATCAATTTCGACGTCTATATCGACGAGACGGTGCAGTTCGGTGCACTGCAGGTGACACCGCGCGTGTGTTATTCACGCCCCGGCGCCGAGGCGCCGAAGACGGATTCCTTCGTCGAGGTCGACGAGATCACACTCGACCGCAAGATCCGTCGTATCTTCACCGGCTGGATGTTCGCCGAAAGCCCTGGCATCAACGCTGTCGAGCACGCCGTCTATGACGTTTGGCTGAAGGGCTGCAAACAGAAGTCCGACGTGCCAGCGCCTGTTGCAGCCAAGCCGTCTTCCAGTGGCGCACCCGCCAAGGTCAACAGCAAGCAGCCCACCAACTGACCGGCCGCTGGCGATCTTAATCTGCGTCCGGGCTGAACGCCGCTTCGCCTTTCAGGGCCGCTGCGAGCATCTTTTCATAGCGACCACGCGGCACGTCGACGGCGCCGAAACGTTTCAGGTGTTCGGTGGTGAACTGGGTGTCGAGCAGGGCAAAGCCGCGCTCCTTGAGCCGCTCGACCAGATGGACGAGACAGACCTTGGAGGCATCAGCCTCCCGCGAAAACATGCTTTCGCCGAAGAAGACGCGGCCGAGCGAGACGCCATAGAGCCCGCCGACGAGGCGATCATCGCGCCAGGCTTCGACCGAATGGCAATGGCTCATCCGGGCCAGTTGCAGGTAGGCTTCGCGGATCGGTGCGTTGATCCATGTCGACTGGCGCTCTTCCCGCTGTTCGGCACAGCCGTCGATGGTCGCTGCGATGTCATGGTCGAAGCGGATATCGAAGGGCGCCTTTCTGATCGTCTTCGCAAGGCTTCTTGGAATATGGAAGCCGTCCAGCGGGATGATGCCACGCTTTTCCGGCCGCACCCAGAACACTTCAGGATCATCTGCACTCTCTGCCATCGGGAAGACACCCGAGGCGTAGGCCTTGAGCAGAAGGTCTGTCGGGATGCGATAGCCGGGCGCGAAAGGGCGGGTCATTTCAGCGTTATGCTCGGAGCATGATCTCGAAAAGTTGCAGACTTTCGAATAAAGATCATGCGCTAAAACAAGGAGATAGAGCCGGATTCATTTCGACTGTATCCGCGTCCCTCGGGGAAGCCCCGAAGGACGCATTGCCCGTCACTCCGACTTGGCCAGATATTTTTCCAGCCAGTGGATGTCGTAGTCGCCATTGGCGATGTCGGAGTTGCCGACGAGGTCGCGGAACAGCGGCAGCGTGGTCTTGATGCCGTCGACAACGAATTCATCGAGTGCTCGGCGCAGGCGCATCATGCATTCGACGCGGTTGCGGCCGTGCACGATCAGCTTGCCGATCAAGCTGTCGTAGTAGGGCGGGATGCGGTAGCCGGAATAGACGCCGGAATCGACGCGGATGCCGAGACCACCAGGCGTATGGAAATGCGTGATGGTACCCGGTGAAGGCGTAAACGTGCGCGGGTCCTCGGCGTTGATGCGGCATTCAATGGCATGGCCGTTGAACTTGATATCTTCCTGCCGCACCGAAAGTCCGCCGCCCGAAGCAACCCTGATCTGCTCATGCACCAGATCGATGCCGGTGATCGCTTCCGTCACCGGATGCTCCACCTGCAGGCGGGTGTTCATCTCGATGAAGTAGAACTCGCCGTTTTCATAGAGAAATTCGATGGTGCCGGCGCCAGAGTAGCCAAGATCGGCGACAGCGTTGGCGCAGATGCCGCCGATGCGGGCACGCTCTTCCTCGTTGAGGGCAGGAGAGTTGGCCTCTTCCCAAACCTTCTGGTGGCGACGCTGCAGCGAACAGTCACGCTCGCCGAAATGCACGCCGCGGCCAGCACCGTCGCCGAATACCTGCAATTCGATGTGGCGCGGCTTTTCGAGATACTTTTCGATGTAGACGGCATCGTCACCAAAGGCTGCGCCAGCTTCCGAACGGGCGGTGGCGAGCGCGACTTCGAGGTCGTCTTCGGTGCGCGCGACCTTCATGCCGCGGCCGCCGCCGCCGGCGGAGGCCTTGATGATGACCGGATAGCCGATTTCGGCGGCGATGCGCTTGGCTTCCTTCTCTTCGGAGACCGCACCATCCGAGCCGGGAACGACCGGAATGCCGAGGCGCTTGGCAGTGCGCTTGGCTTCGATCTTGTCGCCCATGATACGGATATGGTCTCCCGAGGGACCAATGAAAGTGATGTTGTGGGCGGCAAGGATGTCGGCGAACTTTGCGTTCTCCGACAGGAAGCCGTAGCCCGGATGGACGGCATCAGCGCCGGTGATCTCGCAGGCGGCTACGATCTGATGGATGTTGAGGTAGCTGTCGCGCGAAGGCGGCGGGCCGATGCAAACGCTCTCGTCCGCGAGCCGAACATGCATGGCATCCGCGTCGGCGGTGGAATGCACGACGACGGTCTTGATGCCGAGTTCCTTGCAGGCGCGCAGCACCCGAAGTGCGATTTCGCCGCGATTGGCGATGAGGATCTTCTGGAACATTCCGTCCGTCCCCGTGCCTTATTCGATCACGACGAGCGGCATTCCGTATTCGACCGGCTGCGCGTCCTCGACCAGGATCGCCGTCACCGTGCCGGCGCGTGGCGACGGAATCTGGTTCATCGTCTTCATGGCTTCGATGATCAGCAGCGTCTGGCCTTCCTTCACCTTCTGGCCGATTTCGACGAACTGCTTGGCGTCGGGTGAAGGGGAAAGATAGGCAGTGCCGACCATTGGCGAGGGCACCGCATTCTTCGCGGCTTCGGCCGCGCTCGGCACTGCAGGAGCCGCCGGCGCCTGCGGAGCGGCAGCTTGGGCGAAGACCGGAGCCGGCGCTGCGACTGCGTGCACGGTCGGCGCATGACGCGATACGCGCAGCTTGAGATCGCCAAGCTCGACTTCGATTTCAGTGAGATTGGTGTCGTTCAGGATGCCCGCGAGATCGCGGATCAACTGCTGGTCAACACCGGTTTTTTTCGTCGTCATGTCCGACCCTTCTTGTTGTCCGCCCATTTCAGATGCGGGCGGCAAGCGCTTGCAGCGCCAGCGTATAGCCAAGCGGCCCGAAGCCGCAGATCATTCCCACGGCGTGCGGTGCGATCCGGGATACATGCCGGAACGGCTCGCGCGCGTGGATGTTGGAAAGATGCACTTCCACCACTGGCAGCGGGGCAACACCCCGGATGGCGTCGTGGATGGCGATCGAGGTATGGGTGTAGGCACCGGCGTTGATGACGACCCCAGCGGCAACTTCGCTCGCTTCCTGGATCCAGTCGACCAGATGGCCTTCATGGTTCGACTGGCGGAAATCGACTGTCAGCCCCAGGTCCTTGCCTGCCCTCACGCAATCAGCGGCGATGTCGTCCAGCGTCTGGTCGCCATAGATCGACGGCTCGCGCTTGCCGAGCATGTTGAGGTTGGGACCGTTGAGGACGAAAACCGTTTTCAAAAATGGCTACCTTTACCCTCGCGCCGAATATCGCCGGCGCGCCGGACCTCTATAATGGGCATAACCGGCCGCGAAAAGAGCGCAAGTGTGATCTTGGCCTGTCCACAACGCCGGTTTGGCCGGACTGGGGCTAGCCAAGTCCGGGTTTTCAGTTCCGCGCAGCTCAGAGTGTGGGCTTTGCAGCCTTGATCTTCTCGGTCAGAACATCCGCGCCAAGTGCGCCAAAGACCACCTCGTTGCCGATGACGTAGGAGGGGGTACCCGTGATGGCGAGCTTGTTGGCAAGATCGTAGGTCTTGGCGAAGCGCTCCATGATCGCAGGATCCTTCATAGCCTCGCGCAGCTTTGCCTCGTCGGCGCCAAGTTCCAGCGCGATCTTGATGGCGGTCTCTTCGGTCGCGCGGGTCTGGCCGCCGAGGAGTTCGAGGTGGAATTCTCCCGCCTTCTCCGGCATCAGTTTCTGGAACGCCTGCGAGACGACATGGGCCTTCTGGGAATCCGGCCCGAGGATCGGGAACTCCTTCAGCACGAAACGCAGATCTGGGTTGGCTTTGGTGAGATCGGCCATGTCGGCCATGGCGCGTTTGCAGAAGCCGCAATTGTAGTCGTAGAACTCGACGATCGTGATCTTGCCCTTGGGATTGCCGACGACGGTGTCGTAGGAGGCGTTGAAGATCTCGTCCTTGTTTTCCTTGATGACGCCGGAAGCAGCGAGCTTCTGCTCCTCCTTCTGCTTGGTCTCCAGCGCATCCTGCACTTCGAGCAGGATTTCCGGATTTTTCAGGAGGTAGTTGCGTACGATCTCCTCCACCTGGGCGCGATCGAGCTTGGTGTCGGCAGATGCCGGACGGGTGTCGCTGGCCGTGAAGCCGAAGGTAAAGGCGGCAAGGGCAATGGCCGCTCCGGCGGTGCTGAGCAGATAGGCCTTGTTCATGGTCGTCTTCCTTTGCCTTTCAGGCGCTGCGACGGGATCATGTCCTGCCGCCCGTGCCGTCTTCAGTTCGATTTCTTGGTTGGCGCCTTGGCACCGATGATGTCCTGCGCACGCACCCAGGCAGGTTCGCCCGGCTTCAACAGCTTCTGCGCGCGCATGGCGAAGATCTTGGCGTCCTTGGTGGCGCCCTGGTAGTAGTAGCCCTCAGCCGTCGCCAGCTCGGCCTTGCCGACATCGCCGAGTTCGCCGTAGGCCTGCGCCAGGAAACGGTAGCCGCCGGCGTTCTCGCGGTCGCGTTCGAGGCCGTTGGAGAGCTGCGTGACGGCCTGTTTCAACGATTCCGGTGTGCCCTGGGCAAGCAACGCCTGCCCATAGGAAACGGAAAGAAGTCCCGATTTCGCCGGGTCGAGGCTGACGGCCTTGGCATAGGCAGAAGCCGCTTCCTTCGGCTTGTTGGCTTTCATCAGGATGTCACCACGCAACTCCTGAAGGTAGGCGTTCTTGGGCTGGGACTTGATCATTGCGTCAGTCTTGGCCAGCGCGGAACTGGGATTGCCGTTCAGGTAGTTCGAAATCGCTTCACCGTACTGCACGGCAACCGGATCGGGATTCTTGCGCAGCAGCCGGGATGTGGCCGCCTGACCTTGCGTGAAGGCGGCGATCTTGACCCGCATCATGTTGTGGCGCTGCTGCAGGGCAGGCGAGTCCTTGGCATCAAGGTAAGGGCTTTTGCTCACCAGTTCCTGCAGGTTCGAGATACGCTCCTGCGGCATCGGGTGGCTGACGCGGTAGGGATCGACACGCGCGCCCGAGAGCGACAGCGCACTCTGGAAACGCTGGAAGGTTTTCAGCATGCCGGCACCGGATTGTCCGGTGGCGTTGAGATAGGTGATGGCGGACCGGTCCGCCGTCATTTCCTCGCCGCGCTGATAAGCGAGCAGCGAACGCTGCGCCAACTCGGTGCCGCCGGTGGCTAGCCCCATGCCGGCACCTGCCAGGCCCTTGCTGTTGCTGGCCGCGCCTGCCACCAGCGCGCCGGCGCCGAGTAGGCCGGCGACAATTGCCATCGTCTTGGCACGCTCAAGTTGTTCGCGCAGCCGTTGCTGGTGGCCACCGGCAATGTGCCCGGTTTCGTGGGCCAGAACTCCGATCACTTCGTTTGGCGTTTCGGCCTGCATCAACGTACCCGTGTTGATGAAGACGCGGCGACCGGCGACAAAGGCGTTGAAACTGGGATCATTGACCAGCACGATCTGGATGCCGGCGTTGGAAAGGCCGGCCGCCTTGAAGATCGGCTTGGCATAGTCGCGCACCAGCGCCTCGATCTCCGCATCCCGCACGACCGGCACATTCTGCGCGAAGGCATTCATGGTGCCGGAGACGGCGATAGCCGCGCCAAGGGCCAGTGTCGCCAGGGCGCGCACGGTCCTTGTGATCGTCTTTCCTGGAGGTGAGGGGCTCAACATGATGCGTACACTGGTAGACGAGGCGGTTGACGATGAAAAGCCGGCGCGCGAAAACTTGCTGAACTTGTGATCCCCATCAATCGGGCATTTGTGCGGCACGGTCCGGCGGCCGGAAGCGGATGGCGGGGCGTCGTTAACAGGAGTTTTGCCTAAGAATGGTTGTTTCATTGTCACGGCGCGGAGACGTCGAGCCGTTCCACGCCATGGATGTTCTGGCTGGCGCCAACAAATTGAGGGCCGAAGGCGTGCCGGTGATTTCCATGGCCGTCGGCCAGCCATCCGACCCCGCTCCCACCATCGTGCGTGAGGCCGCCGCCGCTGCCTTGAAAAGCGGCCGCATCGGCTACACCGATGCACTTGGCCTTGCCGGCTTGCGCCGTGCCATCGCCGGCCACTATCGCGACCACTACCAGATCGAGGTCATGCCGGAACGGATTGCTGTCACGACCGGCTCTTCCGCCGCCTTCAACCTGGCATTCCTCGCCATGTTCGATGCTGGCGATCGTGTCGCCATCGCCGCGCCCGGCTATCCAGCCTATCGCAACATCATGGCGGCTCTCGGCATCGAGGTGGTTGAGATCGAACTGGAAGGCGCCGCGTATCTTCACGCGGAACATCTGGCCGGTGCACACGCCGAAAAGCCATTGAAGGGCGTACTGTTTGCCAGTCCGGCCAATCCCACCGGTGCGGTCATCCCTGTCGAGGCGTTGAGGGCGTTGGTCGAAACGGCGGACCGGCTCGGCATCGCGGTGATCTCCGACGAAATCTACCATCGGCTGGCCTATGGCGCACCCGATATCACCGCGCTAGCCTTCGGCCCGGATGTCACGGTGATCAACTCCTTCTCCAAATATTACTGCATGACCGGCTGGCGTATCGGCTGGATGGTGTTGCCGGAAAAACTGGTGAGACCTATCGAGCGCATCGCGCAGAGCCTTTACATCTCTGCGCCGGAGCTTTCGCAGGTAGCAGCCATTGAGGCCTTCAAGGCGACGGTGGAGCTGGAAGCGGTAAAGGCGCGTTACGCCTGGAACCGTGAATTGCTGATGAAACGCCTGCCGGAATTGGGCTTTGCACTTGCCGCGCCGATGGATGGCGCTTTCTACGCCTTCTGTGATGTTTCGCGCCTCACCAATGATAGCATGGCATTCGCAGGCAAGATGTTGGCCGAAGCACATGTCGCTGCCACGCCCGGTCGCGATTTTGATCCTTTGCAGGGGCATCGCTACATGCGCTTCTCCTACGCAGGCAGCCATGACGAGATGGTGGAAGCCGTTGCCAGATTGGAGCGCTGGCTGAAATAGGCAAGGGCAGGGGAGGTCTGACGCCCATCACGATTTCGCGACTGCCGGAACCTGCAACGGCGGAGTGCGTTTTAGCGTCAGGCAACAACTCATGGAGGCACCGATGCGCGCCATGAACCTTGTCACCCTCGTCCTGATCATCATTGGCGGCCTGAACTGGCTGGTGATGGGCGTTGCGGGCTACGATGTCCTCGGAATGCTGTCCGGAGGCATCGGAACCCCGCTCGCCCGGCTGGTCTCTGTCATCATCGGCCTTTCGGCCGTGTGGCAGCTCATGCCGTTCGTGCAGGCGCTCGGCGAAGGTGAGGTTTCGGCGGAACGGCATATCCGCCACCACTAGACGCGTCCAAGATAAAAAAAAGCGGCGGCACCTGGTGCCGCCGCTTTTCTTGTTCGAGATGCGCTCCAACGGTTTCTCCGCAGAGGCCGGGTAGTCGGCTCAGAAGAAGCCCTTGCGCTGCCACCAGCCGCCACGCTTCGGCTTTTCTTCGGCTGTTTCTTCAGCTTCCGCTTCGGCCGTGGAAGAAACGACAGGGGCGGCCGTCGTCTCCGCGCTGGCGGTCTTGCGGCGCGACGCGCGTGGTTTCTTCCCGGCGGGAGCCTCCGTGGCCTCAGACGGAGCTGCCTCGACGAGGATGTCGACGGCCGCTTCGGTCGCGACCTCCACCGCTGCTGCCTCGGCGGCGGCTTCGGCCTTCTTCGACTTTGCCGTACGGCGCGGCTTCTTCGGCTTTTCGGCAGGAGCTTCTTCTGCGGCAGGCGCGGGTTCCGGCTCTACCACCGCAGTTTCGGCGACCGCCTCGGCCGTCACGGTTTCGCCGTCGGCCGTGGCAGCATCTGCCGCATCGTCGGCGGTCTCGCCGTCTTCCTTGCGGCTGCGCTTGCCGCCGCGCTTGCCGCGCCGGCGCTTCTTGGCCGGTTCGTCATCGTTATCTTCTGCAACAACGATCGCCTCGACCTCCGCAGCGGCCTCAACGACGGCGGTATCGCTGTCTTCGCCGGCGTCTTCGTCGTCTGCACCAGCGCCTTCATCGCTGCCTGCTTCCGTGCCCGCCTGATCGCGATCGCGGCCGCCGCGACGGCGCCTGCGCCGACGACGCTTACGGTCGCGCTGGCTGTCGCCCTCGCGTCCCTGTTGCTGTTCCTGGCGGGGCTGATCTTCTTCGGTCTCGTCCTCGTCCTCGACGATGATCTCGTCTTCCGGCTCTTCTGGTTCGATCGGAATCGGTTGCTGCTTCACCTCCAAGAAGCCTTCTGGCTTCTCGGCGATTGCACCGCGCGCGATGGCGTAGTGCTGCGAACCGACAGTCTCGTCAGCCTCGACGGTGATCGTCAGGCCGAAGCGCGTTTCCAGTTCAACCAGCGTGGAGCGCTTGTGGTTGAGCACGTAGAGCGCGGTCGCTGCCGGGGTACGCACGGTGATGTGGCTGCGCGAATCCTTGAGCAGGAATTCCTCAATGGCACGCACGACGAGCAGCGCGACCGAGGAATCGGAACGAACATGGCCGGTGCCACCGCAATGCGGGCAAGGCTTCATGGTCGATTCCAGCACGCTGGCACGAATACGCTGACGGCTCATCTCCATCAGGCCGAAATGCGAAATGCGGCCGACCTGGATGCGGGCGCGATCGTTCTTCAGGCAATCCTTCAGCTTCTTCTCGACAGCCCGGTTGTTCCGGTTCTCCTCCATATCGATGAAGTCGATCACGATCAGGCCGGCCAGGTCGCGCAGCCTCAACTGGCGGGCCACTTCCTCTGCGGCTTCGAGATTGGTCTGCAGTGCAGTGTCTTCGATCGAGTGCTCACGCGTCGAGCGGCCCGAGTTGACGTCGATCGAAACCAGCGCCTCTGTCTGGTTGATGATCAGGTAGCCGCCGCTCTTCAGCGTCACCTGCGGCTGCAGCATCTTGTCGAGCTGCGCCTCGATGCCGTTGCGCGCAAAGATCGGCGAGGTGTCGCGATAGGGTTGGACCATCTTGGCATGGCTGGGCATCAGCATGCGCATGAAGTCCTTCGCCTCGCGATAACCGTCTTCGCCTGCGACAAGGATCTCGTCGATCTCCTTGTTGTAGAGATCGCGTACCGAGCGCTTGATCAGCGATCCTTCCTCATAGACCAGCGCTGGCGCAGTGGACTTGAGCGTCAGGTTGCGGACGTTCTCCCACAACCGCATGAGGTATTCGTAGTCACGCTTGATCTCGGCCTTGGTTCGGCTTTCGCCGGCGGTGCGCAGGATGACACCCATGCCTTGCGGCACTTCGAGGTCGGCGACCACTTCCTTGAGGCGCTTGCGGTCCTGAGCGTTGGTGATCTTGCGCGAGATGCCACCACCGCGGGCTGTGTTGGGCATCAGCACGGAATAACGGCCGGCCAGCGACAGGTAGGTGGTCAGAGCGGCGCCCTTGTTGCCGCGCTCTTCCTTGACGACCTGAACCAGCAGGATCTGGCGACGCTTGATGACTTCCTGGATCTTGTACTGCTTGCGCACTGGCCTGCGCCGATCACGGATTTCCTCGAGCGCGTCTTCAGCGCCAACCGACTCGATCTCGTGGTCGTCGGAATGGGAGGAGGGTACTTCTTCCAGCGTGCCACGATCGGCATCGGCGGCAGGTGCGACTTCGTCGTTGTGATTGTCCTCGGAGGCGTGAGGCTGTTCGTCACGGCTTTCCTGCGCGACTTCCACCTCTTCCGAGATCACATCGACCTCGACGCTGGCAGCAATCGAGCCGCCTTTGGCGCCTTCCTCGGCATCGCTGTTGTCGTTTGGTTCGACGGTTTCGACGTCATCGACGTTTTCGTCGACCGCTACTGCCTCATCGCTCGTTTCATCGTTTTCGCTGGCTGCGGCGTCACGCTTGCGCTCACCGCGGTCGCGATTGCGTCCGCGACGGCGGCCGCGCCGCCCGCGATTGCGCTCCTGGCGATCATCGCCATTCTCGCCGTTTTCCTCGTCGTCCTCGTCCTCATGCTCCTGCGCCTCGGCGCGCAACAGCGCCTGACGGTCAGCAACAGGTATCTGGTAGTAATCGGGATGGATTTCGCTGAAAGCCAGGAAACCATGGCGGTTGCCGCCATATTCCACGAATGCTGCCTGCAGTGACGGCTCAACCCGCGTGACGCGGGCAAGGTAGATGTTTCCTTTGAGCTGCTTCTTGTCTTGCGATTCGAAGTCGAATTCTTCGATACGGTTACCGCGAACGACGACTACGCGTGTTTCCTCCGGGTGGGAGGCGTCGATTAGCATCTTGTTGGGCATTATTATGTTTCCTCCCGGCAGCCGCCAGCCGCGACCGACGGGACAATGCCCGCTGCCGTGATGCTGTTTGTGCGTGAGTGCCGGATGTTTGTGCGTCCGCAGTGGGCCGCTTCAGGGTCATGGCGGTGCCGCCCGCAGCCATGTTGGCGCGGTTGAATGCGGACCTTTCCAATGCAGTACCTGAAACCGTCAAAACCGAACGGACCTTTTTGAACCTAAGCCCGGAAACCCGGACCAGCTTGTTTTGCTCCTATCGAGCCGGCGCGGTGCAACCCTTGCCGTTTTCCTGCCGCAGGCACTTCCCCCGCCTCGGGCGAGCACCTGCGAAAATCGTCGCGATCACCTGCATTCCCGCCGCTTTGGCGATGACCTGCCTCTCACCTTGACCCAGCAGAAAGCTGAGGGGAAAGGTTGTCCCTGGATTGCAGTGACCCACCATCGCTTTTATGATTTGACGCGTAGGAAGGCAACCCCGATTTCCATGCCGGCAAAGGGCTGTTCCTTCAACGAAATCGCTCGTGAAAAGGCTTGGTTAACCTTCTCTGGATACCAATCGTTAATCGAGTTTACCGCTTAAGCGCTTCTTCGACCGAACAACCGGGCTGGTTCGATGAATCGGCAGCGACTGGAACTGAGATGGGGCTGAAAGCAATCACGAACAAGAGGCTCGGCGGCTGGGTCGGCGTATTGTGCTGCGCTCTGTTCGTCGTGTTCGCAAGCCTGATCCTCCCGGCGATTGCGCGCGCCGCCGAGGTTCCGCTCGCGGCGACCGGCTACAAGATGGCCGGCGACGCCACGAAGATGCGTATCGTCGTCGATTTCGATCGCGAGCCAAATCCGCGCTGGTTCCTGCTGCGTGGTCCGCACCGGCTGGTCATCGATGTGCCCAACTCCAAGCTGGCCTTCAGCGCCAAGGATCTCAAGGCCCGTGGGCTGGTCAAGAGCGTGCGTTATGGCCAGATCGAGGCGGGGGCTTCGCGGCTGATCCTGATCAGCAAGGGGCCGTTCCGCGTCGACAAGCTGGATGTGCTCAAGAACGAGGATGGTTCCGGTTATCGCATGGCGGTCGACATTTCGGCCGTTTCGGATCGCGAGTTCGACGCAGCACTTGCCGACCAGGCGGTGACAACGGCCTCGACCGTTTCTCCGGACAAGCGCGAGCGTCTGGCCAAGCCTGTTCCTGCTGCAACCTCCCACAAATTTACCATCGTCATCGATCCCGGCCATGGCGGTGTCGATGGTGGCGCCGAGGGGCTGAACGGTACGGTCGAAAAAAACGTCACGCTGGCCTTTGCCAAGGAGCTGCGCGACAAGCTTTCCTCAGAAGGTAAATATGACATCTCGCTTACCCGCGAGGACGACACCTTCCTGCGCCTGGATGACCGGGTGCGGATCGCCCGGCAGCGCGGTGCCAATCTGTTCATCTCCATCCATGCCGACACCATTCGCCTGAAGGGTATCCGTGGCGCTACGGTCTATACCGTGTCTGACAAGGCCTCCGATCCGGAAGCGCAGGCCCTGGCGGATCGGGAAAATTTGTCCGACCAGTTCGCTGGCATGGAAATCAAGGAAGACAGCCAGGAAGTCACCGACATCCTGATCGATCTGATCCGCCGCGAGACCCATTCCTTCTCGATGAGCTTTGCCCAGACGCTGGTCGGCGAGCTCGGCAACAGTGTCGGGCTGATCAACAATCCGCATCGCTTTGCCGGCTTCCGCGTGCTGAAGGCGCCGGACGTGCCGTCGGTTCTGGTTGAACTGGGCTATCTGTCGAATGCCAAGGACGAGGCGCAGCTCACCAATCCGGAGTGGCGTGGCAAGGCGGCCGACAGCATCAGCAAGGCGGTGTCGGCTTTTGCCGCCTCGCGGGTGAATGCGGGCGGATAAGCCTGCCGGCACGGGAGCAGGGTGCTCTTGGCCTTTGGCAGCGTTGCGCCTCGACAACACCGGGTGTTAATATTCCGGCCGATTGGCCAGGAAATTTGCGATTGCCGCAATTTACCCACATCGCCGCGACAATGGGTGGCGAACGGCCGGGTGGTTCCCGAGCCTTGCGTGGCAGGCAGTATCGTTTATGGCGTCTCATGCAAGGGCAGGACGCAAGGATTGCCGTAGCGTATGAAAGTGGCGCAGGAGCGCCTGGGAAATCGATTCCGATTCCCGGGACCATGCGCTAGGGAAATCCTGGGCCACGGACTGGAGTGGGCATGATTCGTCTTATCGGCTATTTTTTCGGCATCGGCACGATGCTGGCTCTGTTGGCCGCCGCGGTTGTCGCGATCTACGTCGGCAACTTGGCCAAGGAGTTGCCTGACTACGAGGTCCTGGCCAAATACGAGCCCCCTGTCACCACCCGCATCCATGCTTCCGATGGTGCGCTGATGGCCGAGTATGCCCGTGAGCGTCGTCTCTATCTGCCGATCCAGGCCGTGCCGGATCGTGTCAAGGCCGCTTTCCTGTCGGCCGAGGACAAGAACTTCTATTCGCATCCCGGCATCGACATCACGGGTCTTGGCCGCGCCATCATCGTCAACGTGCAGAATTGGGGTTCGCGCCGCCCGGTGGGTGCTTCGACGATCACCCAGCAGGTAGCGAAGAACTTCCTGCTCACCGCCGACCAGACGATGGACCGCAAGATCAAGGAAGCGATCCTCGCCTTCCGCATCGAGCAGGCCTATTCCAAGGATCGGATCCTTGAACTCTATCTCAACGAAATCTTCTTCGGCCTGAACGCTTATGGCGTCGCAGGTGCCGCGCTGACCTATTTCGACAAGTCGGTCAACGAGCTGACTGTGGCGGAGGCTGCCTATCTCGCCGCACTTCCGCGCGGCCCATCCAACTATCATCCGTTCCGGCACACCGAGCGCGCCATCGAGCGCCGCAACTGGGTCATCGATCAGATGGTCGAGAACGGATACGTCACCAAGGAGGAGGGCGCCAAGGCCAAGGCCGAGCCGCTCGGCGTCAAGCCGCGCCGCAACGGCACCTACCTTTTCGCCGGTGAATACTTCACCGAGGAAGTCCGTCGCCAGATCATCTCCCGCTATGGTGAGAACGCACTCTATGAAGGCGGCCTTTCCGTCCGAACCACGCTCGATCCCAAGCTGCAGCTGTTCGCGCGCAAGGCGATGCAGAGCGGCCTGATGAAATTCGACACTTTGCGCGGCTATCGTGGCCCGATCACGCATATCGACGTGTCAGGTGACTGGGGCCCCGGACTGGGCGCCGTCAAGGCTTTGAGCGACGTGCCGGAATGGACGCTCGCGGTCGTGCTCGACAGCTCCGGCGACGGCCTGTCGATCGGGGTGCAGCCCGATCGCGAAGCTTCCGGCGACCTCGTCAAGGAGCGTGTCGAAGGCTCGGTATCGCGTGAGGATATGAGCTGGGCAATGCGCTACAAGCAGGGTGACAAGACGCTGAAGGCGAAGTCGCCGGCGGAAGTCCTGAAGGCTGGCGATGTCATCTTCGTACAGAGGAAGGGCGACAGCGGGTCGGATTATCTGCTGCGTCAGGTACCGCAGGTAGAGGGTGGCCTCGTCGCCATGGATCCGCATACCGGCCGTGTTCTCGCCATGGTCGGCGGCTTCTCCTATGCCGCTTCGGAGTTCAACCGCGCCACGCAGGCCATGCGTCAGCCTGGCTCGTCATTCAAGCCGATCGTCTATGCGGCGGCCCTGGACAATGGCTATACGCCGGCCTCCGTCATCATGGATGGCCCGATCACCATCCAGTCCGGCAACACCACCTGGACGCCGAAGAACTATGACGGCAACTCGGCCGGCCCGTCGACGCTGCGCAACGGCATCGAGCGTTCGCGTAACCTGATGACCGTTCGTCTGGCCAATGACATGGGCATGAAGCTGGTTGCCGAATATGCGGAGCGTTTCGGCGTCTACGACAAGCTGGCCCCATATCTGCCGATGGCGTTGGGCTCCGGCGAAACCACGGTGATGCGCATGGTTTCGGCCTATGCGATCATGGCCAATGGCGGCAAATCGATCAAGCCGTCGGTCATCGACCGCATCCAGGATCGCTACGGCAAGACGGTGTTTCGTCAGGATGAGCGCACCTGCGAGAACTGCAACGCGACCGAATGGATGAACCAGCCCGAGCCGGAACTGACCGACACTTCCGAGCAGGTGCTGGACCCGATGACGGCGTACCAGATCACGTCCATGATGGAGGGTGTGATCAAGCGTGGTACCGGCGCGACCGTTGCCGAACTCGGCTACCCGATGGCAGGCAAGACCGGCACGACCAATGACGAGAAGGACGCCTGGTTCATCGGTTTCACGCCGAACCTGCTGGTCGGTCTCTATCTTGGTTACGACCAGCCCAAGCCACTCGGCAAGGGTATCACCGGTGGTGGTCTCGCCGCGCCGATCTTCAAGGATATGATGCGCGAGGCGCTGGTCGGTCAGCCGAAGATCGAATTCAAGGTGCCGGAAGGCATGTCGCTGGTCGCGATCAACCGCAAGACCGGCATGCGTGCCAACGAGGGCGACCCCAACACGATCATGGAAGCCTTCAAGCCAGGCACGGGTCCGGCTGACAGCTACTGGGTCATCGGCATGGGCTCGGACGGTTCGAACGGTCCCGGTACGGGGATTTCGCCGCAGGCCTCGCAGGCGATCCAGTCGGGCGGCGGCGGCCTCTACTGACGAGGCGACAGTCACTGATGGGCCGGCTCTGAGCCGGCCCATTTTGCTTTACAGGCGGCGGGGTGATGCCTATGTATCGCGCCGACTTGCTTGTTGGGATTCATGCCATCGTGAGCCGGCATCGGCGGGCAGGTGTCCTTTAAATCTCAGCTGGCCCTGAGTGACGACGGTCGTCACTTCGCAAACCGGAAAAGAAAAAGAGACCATGCGCGCGGAAACGCAGAACATTATCGACGAAATCAGGCAGGCGATAACCCTGCTGAGGAGGCATCTTTGACTGGGATCAAGCGCTAAAACGGCTTGAATACCTGAATATCCGCGCCGAAGACGCCAGCCTCTGGAACGATCCGCAGGAAGCCCAGAAGCTGATGCGTGAACGCCAGGGCCTGGAAGAGGGCATAGGCACGGTCAAAGGCGTCACCCAGGCGCTTGAAGACAATATCGGCCTGATCGAGCTCGGCGAGGAAGAGGGCGACGAAAGCGTTGTTCAGGAAGCCGAGACGGCGATCCGTTCATTGGCTGGTGAGGTTCGGGCACGCCAGATCGAAACAATGCTTTCGGGCGAAGCCGACGCCAACGACACGTATCTGGAAGTCCATGCGGGTGCCGGCGGCACCGAAAGCCAGGACTGGGCGAACATGCTTCTGCGCATGTACACGCGCTGGGCCGAACGTCGCAAATTCAAGGTCGAAGTGCTGGAAGTCCACGATGGCGAAGAAGCTGGCATCAAGTCGGCGACCGTGCTCATCAAGGGCCACAACGCCTATGGCTGGCTGAAGACAGAATCGGGCGTGCATCGTCTGGTGCGCATCTCGCCCTACGATTCCAACGCGCGCCGTCACACCTCGTTCTCGTCGATCTGGGTCTACCCGGTGATCGACGACAACATCCAGATCGACGTCAACGAATCCGACGTCCGCATCGATACCTATCGTTCGTCTGGCGCAGGCGGCCAGCACGTGAACACCACTGACTCGGCCGTACGCATCACGCATATCGCGACCGGCATCGCTGTCGCCTGCCAGGCCGGTCGTTCGCAGCACCAGAACCGTGCCAAGGCATGGGAGATGCTTCGCTCACGCCTCTACGAAGAAGAGCTGAAGAAGCGCGAGGCCGCCGCCAGCGCGACGGAAGCGGCCAAGACCGACATCGGCTGGGGTCACCAGATCCGATCCTATGTGCTGCAGCCCTACCAGCTCGTGAAGGATCTGCGCACGGGCGTGGAGTCGACAAGCCCGTCGGATGTGCTCGACGGCGACCTCGACGATTTCATGGAAGCCTCGCTCTCGCAACGCATCGAGGGCGGTGTGGGGCAGCCAGTCGCAGATATCGACTAGCATCAGTCTGCCCGATCCACATTGCCTCCTGACGTTAAGTTGTCAGGAGGCGCTCTCTATGGTGTGCTGCGATTCAAAGAGCACAGCGAGGAGAGGCATGATGATCATCAAGGGAAGCTGTCACTGCAAGGCCACGACCTTCGAGGTGTCGGAAGCACCACAGACGGTGACGCAGTGCACCTGCTCCTTCTGTTCGAAGCGCGGCTCGCTCTGGGCCTACTACACGCCCGACAAGTTCAAGCTGACCAGTCCTCCCGAAAATGTGAGCTTCTACCGCTGGGGTTCCAAGACCATCAAGCACGGCTTCTGTGCGATTTGCGGCTGCGGCACCTTCACCGAGACCCCGGACTGGTCGACTGGCGAGCCGGATTTCGACAACCCCAAGATCAGCATCAATTCCCGCCTGTTCGACGATTTCGAGCTCGACACCGTCGAGGTGGTGGTCATCGACGGCAAGAACCTGTGGTAGCCGCGAGGGGAGTTTCCCTGGCCTGACGCGATGATCTTCAAGGTGCGCGGAAAAACCCCGCGCTCCGCCATTTCATGCTCCGGTTTCTGCCGCAATTCGTGCTAGAAGGGCGGCTAAGGACTTGCCCGCGCGCCGAGTCGTGGCCGTAGTTTGGAGAGGGATATCCCATGAAGAAAATTGTGCTCAGCGTGGTGGCTACGGCAGTGTTGGCCAGTGCCTGCACGACCGATCCCTACACGGGTGAGCAGAAGGTTTCCAACACCGCGGGCGGCGCCGTTCTCGGCGGCCTGGCTGGTGCCGCGCTTGGCACGCTTGCCGGAGGCAACGATCGTCGCAATGCGCTGATCGGTGCGGGCATCGGTGCGTTGGCTGGTGGAGCGATCGGTTCGGTGATGGACCAGAATGAAAATGCGCTGCGCCAGCAGCTGCAGGGCACCGGCGTCAGCGTTACCCGCGTCGGCAACCAGATCGTTCTGAACATGCCGTCCGACATTACTTTCGCCACCGACCAGGATTCCGTGAAGGCGAGTTTCTACTCGGTGCTGAACTCCGTTGCGCTGGTCCTGAAGAAGTACAATCAGACCACCGTCGACGTTTTCGGCCACACTGACTCGACCGGTTCGGACCAGCACAATTTCGACCTGTCGCAGCGCCGCGCGCTATCGGTGGCGAACTACCTGTCGTCGCAGGGGGTCGATTCACGGCGCTTCGCGGTTACCGGCTTCGGCAAGACCCGGCCGGTTGCTCCCAACAACACCGCCGAAGGCCGCGCGCAGAACCGCCGCGTCGAGATCCAGCTTTCGCCGCTTACCTGAGGCTCGGCTTCCGCGGATACGAAAACGGCCCCGTTCGGGGCCGTTTTTATTTGGGTGTTTTGTGAAAACTCAGTCCGACGTGAGGCGGGATTCGCTCTGCTGCGTTCAGACCTTGGCGACGATCTTCATGAAGGCGGGCACGTCATCGCCGAAGCCGATTGTCTTATCGTCTTCTTCCTCGCGGTGGTGGCGGGGATGGCGCTGTTCACGATGCGGGCGCTGGTCTTTGCGGTCGGCGTCCCTGCGATCGGCATTGTCGGCGCGGATCGCCTCCTTGCGCTGCTTGCGGTCGTCACCAACGGGTGCAGCCGCTTCTGCCGGAGCCCGCGTTGCCTCGCCATTTTCGTTGGCGGCATGCCTGTCGCCGCGCTTACCCTTGTTGCGACGGTCATCGCCATCCTTGCGACCGCCACGGCGCTTGTCGCCACGGCCGCGACGTGGTGCCTCATCGGCGTCCTCGCTGACAACCAGCGTGGATAGATCGCCGTCGAACCATTCGATCTGTTTGCCGATCAGCTTCTCGATTGCGTCGACATATTTGGTGTCGCCCTTGGTGGCGATGGTGAACGACTTGCCGGAGCGCCCCGCACGGCCTGTGCGGCCGATGCGGTGGACATAGTCCTCGGCATGGATCGGTACGTCGTAGTTGAAGACGTGGCTGACGTCCGGAATGTCCAGCCCGCGGGCGGCGACGTCCGACGCTACCAGCAATTTCAGCTTGCCGTCGCGGAAGTTGGACAACATGGTCATGCGCGCGCGCTGGTCCATATCGCCATGCAGTGCGCCGGCGTTGAAGTCATGCTTCAGCAGCGAGCGGAACAGTTCCGAGACCTCGACCTTGCGGTTGCAGAAGATGATGGCGTTCTTCAGCCCGTCTTCTTCGGCGCGGATCAGGTCACGCAAGACAGAGCGTTTGTCCCACGGCTTCGAGCCTGCCTTGACCAGGCGCTGCGTTACTGTCGAAGCAGTGGTTGCAGCCTTGGCAACCTCGATACGCACCGGGGCATGCAGGAACTGCTCGGTCAGCTTGGTGATCTCAGGCGGCATGGTCGCCGAGAAGAACAGCGTCTGCCGGGTGAATGGGATGAGCTTGCAGATGCGCTCGATGTCAGGAATGAAACCCATGTCAAGCATGCGGTCGGCCTCGTCGATGACGAGGATTTCGACGCCGGTCAGCAGCAGTTTGCCGCGCTCGAAGTGATCGAGCAGGCGGCCGGGGGTCGCTATGAGCACGTCGGCGCCGCGTTCCAGCTTCTTTTCCTGGTCCTCGAAGGAAACGCCGCCGATGAGCAACGCCACGGTGAGGCGATGGTTCTTGCCGTATTTGACAAAATTGTCCTCGACCTGAGCCGCCAGCTCACGTGTCGGCTCCAGGATCAGCGTGCGCGGCATACGCGCCCGTGCACGGCCCTTTTCCAGCCGTGTCAACATCGGCAGTACGAAGGACGCAGTCTTGCCAGTTCCGGTCTGGGCGATGCCCAGGACGTCCTTGCCCTGCAAGGCGTGCGGGATCGCGCCGGCCTGGATCGGCGTTGGCTGCGTGTAGCCGGCGTCGGTCACGGCGGAAAGAACCTTGGGCGAGAGGCCGAGGTCGGAAAAAAGCAACGCTTCTTGAGCGGTCTGGGTGTCTGAGGACAAGTTTTGCTGTCTTTGGCTTGTATGGGGAGCGCGGCGGCTTCCGTCGCGGCAGACGCCTCGCGTCTTCGATATCGTGAACGCCGATAGGCGCAAGTCCGCGTTTTGTCAACACAAACGGGCTTGAAAGCCGCCAATCATGTGGTGTTTGGCCTAAGGTAGTGTCAGATACGGTTCCGTCAAGCCGGGCTGGGGCTCAATATCGGAACTGTTCGGCGAGGATGCGTTCGTCCCAGGAATGGTTGGGATCGAACAGCACCGTGGCGGTTGCCGTCAAGGATTCGCGCACTGTGACCGACGTCACGGCTTTTACTTCGGTATGGTCGGCGGCCGCGTTCACCGGGCGCTTTTCAGCCTCCAAGATGTCGAAGCGTACCGTCGCACGGTTGGAAAGCAGCGCGCCGCGCCAGCGGCGTGGTCTGAACGGGCTCACCGGGGTAAGTGCCAGCAGGGGGGCATCGAGCGGCAGGATCGGGCCATGGGCGGAGAGATTGTAGGCGGTAGAGCCTGCCGGCGTGGCGATCATGACGCCATCGCAGCTCAATTCCTCGAGGCGCACATGATCATCGACGGCAATGCGGATCTTGGCCGTCTGGTAGGACTGACGCCACAGTGCCACCTCGTTGATGGCAAGCGCTTCGATGGTTTCGCCTTCGGCGTTGGTCGCCGACATTTCCAACGGACGGATGGTTTCGGGTACCGCTTTGGCAATGCGTTCGGTCAGGCCTTTTTCGCGGAACTCGTTCATCAGGAAGCCGATGGTGCCCCGGTTCATGCCGTAGACACGCTTGCCGCTGCTCATCGTGTCACGCAGCGTCTGCAGCAGGAAGCCGTCGCCACCGAGGGCGACGATGGTATCGGCTTCATCGACCGGAACCTGACCATAGCGGGCACTCAGCCGCTCCAGTGCAGCCCGGGCATCGGCGGTTTCGGAGGAAACAAAGGCGAGGCGGCTTGCGGTATTCGTCATGGCTCCCGGCGGGCGATCCTCGGCATCGACCCGCGCGGCGTAGCATGGTCACCCGGTGCCTGCAAAGAGCGTGATGGCAAGCACGGCGAGATCACTGCCATTCGCGGCGCGCGAATCATTGCGCCGCGCCTGTCTGCGCAAACATGGTTAAAATCCGTCTTAATTTTTCTGAAATTTGCTTTGGCCATGCTTGGGGTAGCAATCGGTGGGCGGGGGCCAAGTCGAGAGCTTCCCATTGTCGATGTCACGCCTGATGATCCTTTTCCTGATGCTCGGTTCGTTCGCCGTGATGTTCTCCATCGTGGTCCGCGCCTCCGACCAGATGAACCAGCCGGTGGTGTCGTCGAAATGCACGGGCGTGCTGATGCCGTGCCTGGGCAAGCGTTGATCAGGATCTGAAAAGCGGGAAGGGGCGCAAGCCCGAGGCTGCGCATTGCAACTGCAGGCTGGATTGAATGGTGCCGGCGGAGAGGATCGAACTCCCGACCTTCGGTTTACAAAACCGCTGCACTACCGCTGTGCTACGCCGGCCCCAGGACACCGAAACTTGGTGGCCAATCGGTACTTCGTGTCCTCCGATCGCAGTTTCAGCCGCCAGGCCGGAGGAGCATCGCGCACCGGTTAGCATATTTGCTGCGCCAGTAAAGACAATTGTCGGCAACTTGCGTGCCGCAGTGCTCGCCTAACCCTGCGTTGAGCATGAAATCGGCCAGTTTCATACTTATATCGATGGCGATGCCTGCTAGCGGACATCGTTGATGGGGTTTGTCCATGATCCGAATCGTCGTTGTCGGTTTGATCGTATTGGCAGTCTGGATACTGGCGATGAAGCTGCTGCGTGTCCTCAAAGGGGCCAATGTCGACTGGACCGGCATCAGCTTCGCCATCGGCTTCATCGTGTTGGCATTCTGGCTGCGTCACGTCACCGGCATGGGTTGATGGCAACGTTCAGCGTTTGGCACTGCCACCGATCATCTTGGTGATCTCCACTGCTGCATTCCGCACCAGTGGTCCGATCTCCGCCAGGCGTTCTGGCGTTACCCGCGCGGTCGGTCCCGATACCGAAACGCCACCGATAGGTTCTCCGAACTCGTTGAAAATTGCAGCGGCAACGCAGCGCATGCCGAGGTTCCGTTCCTCGTCGTCGACGGACCAGCCTCTTTCGCGAATATCTTTCAGGTCGAGCGCCAGAGCGGGCAGGGTGGACAGGGTTTTCGCGGTAAACGCCTCGAGCCCGGTCTTGCGCCCTATGGCGGCAACACGATCGCCATCAAGATAGGCCAGCACCGCCTTGCCGATACCAGAGGCGTGAAACGGGCTGCGCGTGCCCGGCCTGAAGAAGGCGCGGATTGCCTGATGAGTCTCGACCTGGCTGACGAAGACAACGCAGTCGTCTTCCGCCAGACCGAGATTGGCTGTCTCGCCAGTCTTTTCCATCAGCTCCTGCATGACGACGCGGGCACGGTCGACCAGCTTGCGCCGGCGCAGAAATGCAGCGCCCATGCGGTAGGTTTCCACGCCGATCGACCAGAGCTGATCAGTCTTGTCGAACTCGACCATCCCGTGTGTTTCGAGCGTTGTCAGCATGCGGTAGGCGGTCGAAGCGGCTATTCCGGAGGCGTTGGCGACCTCCGAGAGCGACAGGCCGCTGCCTTCCGCGACAATGGCAAGAATGCGCAGCGCGCGATCAAGCGACTGGACCTGCGCGGTATCCGCGGGGGCGTTGAACGCGCGTGGGCGCCCGCGCTGGCGTTTTTCGGTCTGTTCCATAGCCGCATTGTCGTCAAAACCGGTCAGCCATCAATAAAAAAATTTTTCGAATTACTCGTGGCGATTCATCTGGAAAACAGAATCTCGTTTGAAATCAATGCTAAGTGGATAAAATACGATAATGAAAAATTATTTTGGAAAAATTGAAAATTACGCGAGCCGCTGGCAGAGTCTGACCATTCGAACATCACCGTTTTGGAGGGCTTACACATGGCCAGGATGCGCGCAGTCGATGCGGCGGTTCTCGTTCTCGAGAAAGAGGGTATCAAATGCGGCTTCGGGGTGCCGGGTGCTGCCATCAATCCGTTCTATTCGGCGCTCAAGGCACGCGGCACCATTGGCCATGTCCTGGCGCGCCACGTCGAGGGAGCCTCCCATATGGCGGAGGGTTACACCCGCGCCAAGGCCGGCAATATTGGCCTTTGCATAGGCACCTCCGGTCCAGCCGGCACCGACATGATCACCGGCCTTTATTCGGCGGCGGCCGACTCGATCCCGATCCTGTGCATCACCGGCCAGGCGCCGCGCGCCCGCCTCACCAAGGAAGATTTCCAGGCCGTTGATATCGCTGCGATCGCTGGTCCGGTCGCCAAATGGGCTGTGACCGTCATGGAGCCCTATCTGGTTCCGATGACATTGCAGAAGGCGTTCCACCTGATGCGCTCGGGTCGCCCGGGCCCGGTTCTGGTCGACCTGCCGATCGACGTTCAGCTCGCCGAAATCGAATTCGACATCGACGCCTACGAGCCGATGCCGCTGGCCAAGCCCGCGCTGACCCGCGCCCAGGCTGAAAAAGCTCTTGCCATGCTGAACCAGGCCGAGAGGCCGCTGATCGTCGCTGGTGGTGGCATCATCAACGCCGACGCCTCCGATCTGCTCATCGAATTCGCCGAGATCACCGGCGTTCCGGTTGTTCCGACCCTGATGGGCTGGGGCACCATCCCCGACGACCATGCCCTGATGGCCGGCATGTGTGGCCTGCAGACTTCGCACCGCTACGGCAACGCGACCATGCTGGAAGCCGACTTCGTGTTCGGCATCGGCAATCGCTGGGCCAACCGCCACACCGGTTCGGTCGATGTCTACACCAAGGGCAAGAAATTCATCCACATCGACATCGAACCAACCCAGATCGGCCGTGTCTTCGCGCCGGATCTTGGCCTTGTCTCTGACGCCGGCGCGGCGCTGAAGGCGCTGCTCGACGTCGCCACCGAGTGGAAGACGGCTGGCAAGCTGCGCGACTGGTCCGGTTGGGCCAAATCTTGCCAGGAGCGCAAGAAGACCCTGAAGCGCAAGACACATTTCGAGCAGGTTCCGCTGAAGCCGCAGCGCGTCTACGAGGAGATGAACAAGGCGTTCCCGCGCGACACCACCTATGTCACCACGATCGGCCTCAGCCAGATCGCCGGCGCGCAGTTCCTGCACGTCTACAAGCCGCGCAACTGGATCAATTGCGGCCAGGCCGGCCCGCTCGGCTGGACGCTCCCGGCGGCGCTGGGGGTTCGCGCCGCCGATCCGGAGGCCTTTGTCGTTGCGCTGTCGGGTGACTATGATTTCCAGTTCATGATCGAAGAACTGGCAGTCGGCGCCCAGCACAAGCTGCCCTACATCCACGTCGTCGTGAACAACGCCTATCTCGGCCTCATCCGCCAGGCGCAGCGCGGCTTCCAGATGGACTACGAAGTCAGCCTTGCCTTCGAAAATCAGAACAGGAAGGATGACCCGGAGGCAGGCTACGGTGTCGACCATGTCGCGGTCGCCGAGGCGATGGGCTGCAAGGCGGTTCGGGTTCGCAAGCCGGAAGAGTTCGCCGGTGCTTTCAGGGAGGCCGAACGGCTGATGAAGGAGCATCAGGTTCCGGTCGTTCTGGAATTCATCCTGGAGCGTGTCACCAACATCTCCATGGGCACCGAGATCAACAACATCACCGAATTCGAGGAACTGGCCGAGAAGAACGAAGACGCTCCGACGGCGATCGTGCTGCTCGATTGAATCTGTTCCTGAGGTCGTTGACTCAATTTCCAAGAAAGTTCCGCTATGCCACGGTTTTCAGCCAATCTTTCGATGCTCTTCAACGAGCATGAATTTCTCGATCGCTTCGACGCGGCGGCTCGCGCCGGCTTCAAGGGGGTCGAATATATCGGCCCCTATGACCACACTCCCGAGGCGGTCGCCGCCCGATTGAAGAAGAACGGCCTGACACAGGTGCTGTTCAACCTTCCGGTCGGAGACTGGGGCAAGGGCGAACGTGGTATCGCCGTGCTGCCGGACCGCATCCATGAGTTCCGGCAGGGTGTTGCCAAGGCCATCACCTATGCGCATGCGCTGGGTTGCGATCAGGTCAACTGCCTTGCCGGGATCACACCGACAGGCGTGTCGCCGCAGGCGCTGGAAAATGTCTTTGTCGAGAACCTCGGCTTTGCCGCCGAGAAGCTGGAGCAGGCCGGTATCAAGCTGTTGATCGAGCCGATCAACACACGTGACATTCCAGGCTTTTTCCTGACCAACACCAGGCAGGCACTCGATATCATCGAGCGTGTCGGCTCGAAGAACCTCTATCTGCAGTACGACATCTATCACATGCAGGTCATGGAGGGGGATCTCGCCCGTACCATCGAGGCCAATCTCGATCGCATTGCGCATATCCAGCTGGCGGACAATCCCGGACGCAACGAGCCGGGGACGGGCGAGATCAACTATCCATTCCTGTACGAGCACATCGACCGCATCGGCTACGCGGGCTGGATCGGCGCTGAATACAAGCCGAAGGCCGGCACCGAGGCCGGGCTGGGCTGGTTCCAAGCTTTGACCGGCAAGGGCAGCGCGGCGGCCTGACCGCACCCTGTGGAAATTTCTACCTCGTCCAGCGGCGCGAGCCGGCTGGCGCAGGACGACTGACTTCGAAAGGACAATGACAATGGAAAAGATCGGTTTTATCGGCCTGGGCATCATGGGCACGCCGATGGCGGGACATCTGCTCGACGCCGGCTATGAGGTCGTGACCACCGACCATTTCGCAAAGCCGGCGCCGGAGCTTTCCGCCAAGGGCATCAAGGTCGTCACCGGTAATGATGCCGTGGCGCGTGCGGCCGACATCATCATCCTCATGGTTCCGGACACCCCGCAAGTCGAGGAAGTCCTGTTTGGCGGCAAGGGTGTCGCTGAGGGCCTGTCAAACGGCAAGCTGGTCATCGATATGAGCTCGATCTCGCCGATCTTTACCAAGGAGTTCGCCGCCAAGGTCAAGGCAACGGGTGCGGACTATCTCGACGCTCCGGTTTCCGGCGGCGAGGTCGGCGCAAAGGCGGCATCGCTGGCCATCATGGTTGGCGGCGAGGAGGCTTCGTTCGATCGCGCCAGGCCGATCTTCGACAGGCTTGGCAAGAACATCACGCTTGTCGGCCCGAATGGCTCCGGCCAGACCGCGAAGGTGGCCAACCAGATCATCGTCGCCCTCACCATCGAGGCCGTCGCCGAGGCGCTGGTGTTTGCATCGAAGGCGGGCGCCGATCCGGCCAAGGTGCGACAGGCTCTGATGGGAGGTCTCGCCAATTCGCGTATCCTGGAGGTCCATGGCGAGCGCATGATCAAGCGCACCTTCGCGCCTGGTTTCCGCATCGAACTGCACCAGAAAGATCTGAACCTCGCGCTGGAGGGCGCCAAGTCGCTGGGTGTTGCCTTGCCTAACACTTCCACCACGCAGCAGCTCTTCAACGCCTGTGCGGCCAATGGCGGCGCCAAGGACGATCACTCCGGTGTGGTCAAGGCACTGGAGCTGATGGCCGGACATCCAGTGGCGTGACCTTATGGGAATCCATGCTCGTGCGCATTCCTCGGGATGCGCATTTGAAGCCTGCCTTTGAAGCGTCTTTCGGTACGATGTACCCCGGAGGAGGATGACGCCCGGCGGCTCGGGAAGAGCGGGTTCCCGATTGCGGTTCAGCTGGGAGCGGCGGACCGCCACCAGATCCACCTCGTCGTCGGAGCATTTCCGCGTTTTCGTGAAAAACGCTCTGGCGGCGAGGTGGATCAACCCATCATGACCCGGTTCGGCGGATGTTCCGCTTCGACCAGGGGCTCACGTTCAGGCGCAAGCCCTTGCCCTCGATCCCAACGCGAGGGCATTCTTTTGGGTATAGAGCTCAGCCGAGGAAGCGTCGCACCGCGTAGAGTGCCACTGCGGCGGCGTTGGAGACGTTGAGAGAGCGAATGGCGCCCGGCATGTCGAGCCTGGCCAAGGCCGTCACCGTTTCGCGCGTCTTCTGGCGCAGTCCCTTGCCTTCCGCACCCAGCACCAGGGCGATCCTGTCGCCGGAGAAGGTCTTCTCGAGCTCCGCCGATCCATCCGAATCGAGGCCGATCGTCTGGAAGCCCGCTTCCTGCAGTTCGCCAAGCGCCTCGGCGAGGTTCTTCACCTCGATATGGTCGATGTGCTCGAGCGCCCCGGATGCCGATTTTGCCAGGACGCCGCTTTCCTGTGGGCTGTGACGCGCGGTGGTGATCAGCGCGCCGGCACCAAAGGCGACGGCAGAGCGCAGGATGGCACCGACATTGTGCGGATCGGTGACCTGGTCGAGGACCAGCACCAGATTGCTGTCGCCGAGCGCATCGAGCCGCTTTGGCTTCAGCGGTTCGGCCTCGACCAGAACACCTTGATGCACGGCGTCCGATCCGGTCAGCTTGTCGATGTCGCGCGGTTCGACCAGTTCGGCCGCGAAGGGCAGGGCGGCGATATCGGAAATGTCGAGGCGCTCCAGCGCGTTGCGCGTCACCAGCATGGAGCGGATGCGGCGGGCGGGATTATCCAGCGCCGCACGCACTGTATGCAGTCCATAGAGCCGCACCAGCCCGTTTGCCGGGCCTTCGCCTGGCGCAACTTTCGGGCGGGGCCGGAAAGCAGGAGCTCCGCCGGTCTTTTCCTCGCGATGCGCACGCCGCAGCCGCGCGTAGTGGCTGTCCTTTGGCGTTCCCTTCTTGGTGTCGTTGCTCATCAGGTGGCTCCGGCGTCGTGCAAGCGCAATTTTAGCGGACATGTCGCGGCTGTGTCCAAAAGTAAACCGGTGGGCCGGCTTTTCTTTTGGGGCGGCGCAGAATTCCCTGGGGAGCCCCACCTCAGGCACGGAACCGGGGCCCGGCAATCGTCCGAAGCTTTGCCCGGCGAGCCGCATTTTTCGCCTTTCATCTTAGCCACGACAGGTTTGCGGCGTTTGGTTCGGAGCGGCTGCTGCTCGATATGAAGAAAATCATCCTGGTGGTCGCCGGCCGTGGTTGACAGGCTGAACCTCAACCGCCATAAGGCACCCGGTTTCCGGCCGGCCGGTCCCGTAACAAGGACAGGTCACGGTTAAGGGAGAATGTCCCGAGCGGCAAAGGGGGCGGACTGTAAATCCGCTGGCTACGCCTTCGTAGGTTCGAGTCCTACTTCTCCCACCACTTCTTCTTCAAGAGAACAAAGTCGAACGACTGCAGCGCAGTTGCCTTGCTCAGTCGGTCAAATTTCTTGTGGAACGGGCTTCCGGATCGCCGACATCTCCTCTATGGATGCGGACGCAAAGCGGGTGTAGCTCAATGGTAGAGCAGCAGCCTTCCAAGCTGAATACGAGGGTTCGATTCCCTTCACCCGCTCCAGCTTAACCTTCTGAAATCTCTGCTGTTTTACGATAGAGCTCATATGAGCCGTGTCACTTCTATTTCAGAGGCGTGTCACTGCCTGAGATTCGACCTTGCCGCGGCGACGATTCGATTGTTCTTCAGATCGTCGTTTCGAACGTACCCGAGAGTGGTCTTGGCGTTGGTGTGCCCCGCGAATTTCCGGGCACTGTCCAGGCTTCCGGTAGCCTCTTCAGCTTCGGAAATGGCTCCTGCCCGGCTGTCTGCCGACCAGATCGTACCAGGCACTTCAGCCGCCTCGGCGATGGTCCGCCAGTCTCGGGCATAGTAGTTTTCCCAGTACGGAGCTTCCGTGATCTCGGACACGATCAGCGGGCCGATTCGCGGGAACGAGGTCTTGGACAAGACGTGCTGCACCAAGGGGCACTGTTTCAGGTCGTGCCTGGTCGCATTCTTGTTCTTGCTGGTTTTCGGGACGGTCAGGATCATGTCGGACGAGATGTCCGCCGCTGTCAGGCCTCTCCAGATCGATTTACCTTTCACGATGCCGCCTTCGTCGTATTCACCCACCGGCAGCCACTCGCCGATGATGTGAATGCGACGCAGCCCGGTATCCCACTGGAGCGCTTGGGTGAGGGCGATCGACGGTCTCTTCAGTTCAAGCGCATTGTCGCAGATCGCCAGAGCGTGGGCGTACTCCATTTTGACTTGTCGACCTTCCGGAGCCTCGAAGCGGATGAGATGCAGGATCTCTCGGGCCGCGGAACACCCGGCCAGACGCTCGGTGACGCCATAAGAAAGCACGGTCCTTAGTTTCCGGATGGCCCCGTGCGCCGTTCTATGACCCTTCTTAAACCAGCCCTTGAACCACCGGCGGAAATCTTCGCCTTTACAGTTCGCAATCTGGCGTTTGCCGACCGTGTCGCGGATAAGGCGAAGCGCCGGGTCATAGTCTCGGACGCGGCTTGAGTGCTTCAGCGCGTGGTACGGCGATTCCTTGTCGGTCCTGTACAGCAGGATCAAGGATCCGATCGTGCCGTCGTATGTTGGCGTCGCCCCCATACCGTCTAGATCGGCCAGAAGTTGGTCGGTCCACATTTGGCAAAGGCGCACAATCGCATCTTCGATTGGCAAATCGGGCTCGTCGGGTAGCCATTCCGCGATCGTCTCTCGGTCAATGCGCCGCACTGGTGATTTTTTCGGCGCACGGGTCGATGCCCTGCATGGGTTCCAGTAATGAACCCGAGATCCATCTGCTCTCGGGCTAAACTGATACCCAGGGCGGTCAGTCCTGAGCTTAACCAAAGTTCTCTTCTCCATCTATGCCAGCGGAATTGCCGACAAGCGAAGGAGAGTTGATCCCGGCGCGCGCGTCAAAGAATTTGTCGACTGCACGCCGGTCTGTCTTCAGAATGAGCCCGTCTTTCCTTGGAAATCGTGGAGATGCGCGCAGCCGTGACAGGGCGCGTTCACTCAGCCCGAAGTGCTTTCGGAGCTGCTCGTCGGTCATGAACCTCGGCTTGGCATCCGATTCGGCATCATCCATTTGCGCCTCCGTCGCATGTACGGAGGGCTGCTTCTGGATAGATTTGGACAGAGCCGGGTTCGTTCTCGCTCTCGACGCAGTAGCCAGTGGGGGTGAGTTTCGTGCTGTAAAAGCCGACGACACGGCCGGTCCAAGACGAGCCGCTGATCTTCGTCACCCGGTCGAGAATTCTGAATTTGTGGGGAGCTTCGATCGCGTAGCCGGCTGCCGATAGGGCGGACAGAATGGCCATGGCGCTGTCGCTGCGCTCGGCTGGGGTGCAATCGTCTGGGATTGTGTTTTCGTCACGCAACCCCAGAAAGGTGGCAATGATCTCCTTCGCGCTCATCGGCTCTCCTCCTTGGTTGAGGCGAGAGCAGCGCGGCCGGCTTCGGTCAAGATGTGCCAGCCACCCGGTCCGACGCAAAGCCAGTCACGCTCAAGCGCGCCATTCATCTGGCGTCTGTCCCAGGTGTAGGGCGGCTTCTGAAGCCGATCCGGATTGTGTTCGTTGTCGCGATAATAGGTCAGACAATCGCACATGGATTTCGAGAGCTTAGCCATGGCTCATGCCGTCCTTCTTTGGACCGGGATTTGCGCAAGAGCCGTCACACTCACCGGAATACCGACAGCCTGCCGTGCAGTCTGGCATGATCTCAAGCGCAACAACCATCCATGCCTCAATGCCGCCGTCTGCGCAGATGTCATCAGAGGCAATACCGCGACGGACGCATTCTTCGCGTGCCCAAAGCTCACGCTCTGACAGCCTAGCCATGGCGCGCATCCTCCTTGGCGGGACGGCGACGGAGCCTTTGAGCGAGACGGATGTTGATGCGAGCGCGACGGAGCATTCCTTCCCGAGAATAATGGCCGATCTCAACAAGCCATCGTCTGC